>ENA-UONQ01000013-UONQ01000013.1-human-gut-metagenome-genome-assembly--contig:-CS26-NODE-13-length-239500-cov-14.213544_pt1 | contig 239500 bp, 230 predicted proteins | sample MGYA00242460_ERZ724007 | MGnify/ENA metagenome assembly ERZ724007
ATATGCGGATGTGGCGGAATTGGCAGACGCGCTAGATTCAGGTTCTAGTGGACATTACGTCCGTGCAGGTTCAAGTCCTGTCATCCGCATCTGAAAAGGCCATTGCAGAAGCAGTGGTCTCTTTTTTTATCTCAGGCTTTCAAAGGACAGATTAGGAGGAAAGAAAATGAGTTTGGACAGAACCGGAAGATGGATGCGTTTTTGTTGTTTGATTGGTTTGTTCTGCGTCATCTATACGATTTTTACAGGGGATTATTCTGGAAAAAGCCCACTGATGTGGATTGGCATTGCCTTCATTGCGGCAGCGGCGTTTATTTATTTTCGCCATGGGGTTTGCTGTCACTGTGGCAGACGCCTGCCTATCCATGATATTTATCAGGGAAAATTCTGCCCCTACTGCCGGGGAGATCTCCATATGAATTCTTCCTCTACACCCAAAAGATAAGGATAAGAAACGGATGTTTCCATAACTGGAAATGTCCGTTTTTTGTTTAGAAGATGGCTTTTCTTCCATACTTATGCTATGATGACAAAAAGGGGGGATTGCCATGACATGGAAGAAACTTCGAAAAAAATTTCGGATGTGGCAGACATTGGCAGTGGTGTTTTTGATTTTGGCGATACTTTGCGGTATATTGCAGTATGAAAATTGGGATAAGCTTTGCTTTGGCGCGGCATTCTTTAGTGTGATCATGGCGGTTTATGTGATGCTCCGTTATGGCAGATGCAGGATCTGCTATAATTTGCTGGACTCTTATGTCCTGTTCCATGGGGGGCACTGCAAGTTCTGCGGTACACCTGTGGAGGATGAGGAGGAGAAAAAATGCTGACTTTTCGGAATATGCGTGAAATGACAAAAGACGAAATCAAGGTTTTTTTGCGGAAAGGTAAGAAAATCGGCTGTGCCGTGCATACAAAAGAAGAACGGCAGGAATTGCTGGAAGCACTTTCTCGTTCCAAAGAAACGGGATTCCCTCAGTTTGTACTGGTATATGAAAAAGATGTGCTCATGGGCTTTCTTTTCATTTACGGAGAGGAAGGGCATACTTGGATTATCCACAATGCCGACGAAAAGACATACGAACAGGAAAAGGAAATGCTAGCTTATGGTCGTGACTTATGCAAAAAATTGGGCAGTGAAAAGCTGGCAAAATGTTTTCAGCAACAGCTCGAAGAAGTGGAATGCATGGGGAAAAGCCATCAGGAGGCACGGATAGCATGGATCGAAGAAAACAACAGAAAAAAGAAAGAAAACTGACAGCGGCAGAACAGAAGCGGAAGGAAATGTTCCTAGAGAAAAAAGCCGCATTGGAAGCAGAAGGCTTTGAAGCCCATGACCTGACTATTTCTGTGGTTTATGCCAATGTTATGGCGTTGGTGCTGGCTTTGCCCATTGTGTTGGTGCTTTGGGCAGTTTTTGTCTGGAAAAATGGGCATGGTTCCATTTCCAGCCCCATGCTGCTGGGGGTGCTGGTGTTGTTTTTCCTGCTCCTTGTGGTTCATGAAGCTATCCATGGTCTGTTCTGGTCTTTTTTCGCAAAAAATAAATGGAAATCCATTTCCTTTGGCATCATGTGGAACTCTTTGACACCGTACTGCACCTGTCAGGAGGAATTGACAAAGGGACAGTATGCCATTGGCGGGGTCATGCCTTGTGTGCTGCTGGGGATTCTGCCGGCAATTGCGGCTATTTCTGGGGGAAACTTGCCTTTGTTTTGGCTGAGTGCCCTGATGATTCTAGCGGCTGGCGGCGATTTGACCATTCTTTGGAAGTTATTTCGTTTTCCCCGTTCTAAAGGAGAGGTGCGGTTTCTGGATCACCCCTATGAGGCGGGTTTGGTAATTTTTGAAAGAACTTTTTCAAAAGTTTGAAAAAGTTGTTGACAAAGAACCTGTTTTATAGTATGATAGTCAAGCAAGTTCAAAAAAGCATATGCGGATGTGGCGGAATTGGCAGACGCGCTAGATTCAGGTTCTAGTGGACATTACGTCCGTGCAGGTTCAAGTCCTGTCATCCGCATCCAGAAAAAAGACCATCGTAGAAACGATGGTCTTTTTTTACGCCAGTTGCTTTTCTTCTGCAAAACGCTGCTGTACTTCTGTGCGGATTTCTCCCGGCTCTTTGCCAAGAGCTGCCGCCAGTTCCCCATAAAGAAGGCATTCCGCCTGTTTCAGATACCGCTGTTCTGTTTGAGAAATGTGTTTTCCCACACGGGCGTTTTCTTCGATTTTCCGGTAAAGAGATTTCATTAACTGCAAATACTGCATACAGTCGTGGGTGTTCAGCATTTCGCTGTAGTGATTGGCTGTTTCTTTGTGGTCCCGGCTGCGGAAAGGCTCCGCGGAGATGTGGCTGATGTTGTCCAGATAGCTTTTTGCCTCAGCAGCAGAAATGACGGGACGCATGAATGCCCGGGTGGAAACGGAAACGTGGATGGTTTCGGAAAAGGGGGAGAAAAGCGGAATCAGGGTGTAATATAGACGACCGTCCTTTTGCTGGGGAAGGGGCGCAACGTCTGCGACGCGGCATACGCCTGTATTGCCATAAAAAACCAACTGATCTTTTCGATACATGAAAACACTCCTTTCGCTTTTCCTGTGCTGTTTTTAGGATATCCCAGAAAGACCCTTCGTATTCAGTGTATCACTGTTTTTTGCCCAAAATCAAAGGAGAAATGGGGCAAAAACGCATTTTTGTGAAGGATGCGCAGGGGGTGAAAAGCAGGTTTTGTGCAGAAGTTCTAGGGGTTGTTGGTGAATTTTTCGCAAAAAAGACATGAAAAAAATCCCCTTTCAAAAGAAAGGGGATTTTGTGTCTGTTTACAGGCTCATTTCCAGTTTTTTGCGCATATCTTCGATCTGTTCATCTGTCAGATCCATGGGTTTGTATGCAATGGTGATGCCGTCGTTTTCATAACGAGGAATCAGGTGCAGATGGAAATGGAATACAGTCTGACCGGCAACGGTGCCGTTGTTCTGCATGACATTCATGTGGTCAAAGCCCAGTCTTGCTTTCATTTCTCTTGCGATGATGGCAGCCAGACGGAACAGTCTGCCGGCTTTGTCCGGGTCGATTTCAAAGATATTGGCAACGTGTTCCTTCACCAGAATCAGCACATGACCTTCGTTGGCAGGAAAACGGTCCAGAATTACCTTAAATTCATCGTTTTCATATATAGTGGCGGAGCTAAATTCCCCCGACACGATTTTACAGAAAATACAGTCGCTCATAAGTATTCATCCTTTCGTATGTGATTTGCTATCAGTATAGCACGAAAGGGAGCAGATTGCACAGATTTTTGTTCAAAAATATTTGCTGAACAGATAGGTCAATGCGTTGGCGTGGCTCTGCTTATCTGTGAGAATCTCGAAAAACAGGTCACGGAGGGCACCGTCGGGTACAGCCAGAAAGAAATTTCGGTAGAAATCTGCTGCGTCCAGTTCCTGCATGAGAGTTTCCTCCAGATAAGTTTTGGGGTCGATGACTTCCAGTGTGGATGGTGTCTGGCTCTCGTTGGGGGTTTCCGGTGTTTCTCCTGTAATGAGGAACAGGGCTTCCCGCAGGTTTTTCAGATGCTTTTTCTCGTCCAGATACATGGATTTGAGCATATCGGCAGAGGGGGAGAGGACAGGGGCTTCCGTCAGCAACCGGCGGTAACGGTTGGCAAGCTGGGCGGTTTCCTCTGCGGCAACTTTTAACAGTGCCAGCAGACGGTCGTCCTCTGCCAGTTCTGCAATGGCAGGGTCTTTGGCTTCTCTCGCTGTCAGGCTTTGCCGTTGGAAATAATGAGTATTGCGATTATATGGGTACATGTTCGTCAGTCTCCTTTGCTTTTTTCTATCATATCTATGCACAAGAAAGGTGGGACTTGCATAAAATCGCCTTTTTTTCAGAAAAAACAGAAATCTTCTGGCAGTTGCCCATTTTTTCTGTTATGATAGGAAACGGTGAAAAATAGTATATTACAGGGGTGAATCTCTATGAAACGAATCGTATTGACAGGCGGCGGCACAGCGGGCCATGTGACGCCCAATCTGGCAATCCTGCCTTTGCTGCGGCAGGAAGGCTGGGAAGTTTTGTATATCGGCTCCGAAAACGGCATTGAAAAGAAACTCATTGAGGCGGAAGGCGTGCCTTATTACAGCATCCCTACGGGAAAACTGCGCCGTTATCTGTCCAGACAGAACATCACTGATATGTTCCGTGTGGTGAAAGGTGTCAGCGAAGCCACCAAACTGCTGAAAAAGCTGAAACCCGATTTGGTATTCTCCAAAGGGGGCTTTGTGGCAGTGCCTGTAGTGCTGGGGGCAAAGAAAAACAAGATTCCTGTGATCATCCACGAATCTGATATTACACCGGGTCTGGCAAACAAAATCGCTATGCCTTTTGCGAAAACAGTCTGCACCACATTCCCGGAAACACTGAAATATGTTCCCAAGGAAAAAGGTATCCACACAGGCACACCCATCCGTGCGGAACTGTTCAAAGGCGACAGACAGAAAGGTCTGGAAATCTGCGGTTTTGACGGTACAAAGCCTGTTCTGCTGCAGATGGGCGGCTCTCTGGGGGCAGTGAAACTCAACGACGCTTTGCGGGAAAGTCTGCCTTCTTTGCTGAAGGATTTTGACATCATCCACCTTTGCGGCAAAGGTCATAAGGAAGAAAGTCTGGAAGGCACAAAGGGATACCGTCAGTTTGAGTATGTCACCGATGAACTGGCAGACCTGTTCGCGGCGACAGATGTCATCATTGCTCGTGCGGGCAGCAACTCCATTTCCGAGTTTTTGGCACTGAAAAAGCCCCATCTGCTGATTCCGCTTTCCGCAAAGGCAAGCCGCGGCGACCAGATTTTGAACGCTGCGTCCTACGAAAAACAGGGCTTTGCCATGGTGCTGCCGGAAGAAGAACTGACAGCTGCAACCATGGAAGAAAAAGTGCGTGAACTTTATGCAAACAGGGAAACCTATATTGCAGCTATGGAAAAGAGTACCCAGAATAACGGCGTGGAAGCAGTCATGTCCCTGATTCGCCAATTTTAATAAACATTTAAGAAAAACAAATTGACACAGACTTTTTGCGTGTAATACAATATTTCTCATGTATGAGATGAAAAAAGCAGGCAGGAGGAAAACAATGATGAAAAAATATATCAGTTTGATTCTGGCAGGACTTTTGATGTTCACAGCAGCAGGATGCGGCAGTGAAACAAATGCAGAAACTGATACAGAATCTACAGGGGAATATGTGAATCTGCAGGCGCAGATGCCCGAAGAAGGCGAAGAAATCGCTGTGATCGACACTTCCAAAGGCGTGGTAAAAATGCGTTTCTTCCCCGAAGAAGCACCTAAGGCGGTGGAAAACTTCAAAACACTGGCAAAGGACGGCTACTATGACGGACTCACATTCCATCGTGTCATTGAGGACTTTATGATTCAGACTGGCGACCCGACAGGCACAGGCACTGGCGGTGAAAGCTGCTGGGGAGAGGACTTCGAGGATGAAGTTTCCCCGAACCTGCATTTTTATAACGGCGCTGTTGCCATGGCAAATAGAGGACCCAACACCAACGGCAGCCAGTTCTTCATTGTGCAGGCAAAGACTGTCACAGAGGATTATCTGAAAGCCCTGGAAGATGCTCGTGACAACAACGAAGAAGAAATGGGCGTTACCATTGGCGATGAATTTTATACACTCAGCCAGCTCTATCCCGAAAGCGTCATGGATTATTATCGGGAACATGGCGGCGCAGTGCATTTGGAATATGTTTACGGCAACCCTTATACCATTTTCGGTCAGGTCATTGAAGGAATGGATGTAGTGGATGCCATTGCTGCTGTGGATGTGGATGAAAATTCCAAACCACTGGAAGATGTGATCATCAACAGCATCACATTTGAACCCTACACAGCAGAATAAAGAAAGATAGAAATGAGGATTTGGAATATGAGAAAAAAACTGGTTTTGGTATTGACATTGATGTGTGCTGTTGCGGCTTTTGCCGGCTGTGGGAAAGAAGAAGTGCCCCAGCAGGAAGTTTCCTACAACATGACTTTCATCAATGAAACAGGGGAAGGCGCATCTGCCCTGAAAATTCGTCCCACAGAAGAAGACGATTGGACAGATAACATGCTGAAGGAATCCGAATGGAAAAACGGTTTTTCCGTTCCTGTTACCCTCAACGGTATGGTGCCTGTGGTGGAAAACGGCTGGCAGGTGCAGATGACATTCACAGACGGTACAGAACAGATTTGGGACAATGTTGTGCTGGAAGACGGCGACACCATCACATTTACACTGGAAAATGGTACTCCCTCTGTGACACATATGCCCGCGGAAGATGTGACAAGTGATACAGAAGATGTGCTGGATGACAGCGATGTACAGAACCAGTTGGAAGATGAATCTATGCAGGATGATGTCCTGACAGAAGAATAAGAAAAAACAGAGAGGATATGGCAAAAGCCGATTCTATCTCAGACTGAAGAAAAACTAAGTTTTACACTTTTTCAAGAACGCGGAAGGGGTTGGGGAACGAAAGGGTCAACACATTTGCTTCGCAAATGCCAGCCATAAATGGCTGTCCGCATCTCTTGCGGTGTGGGGTTCCCCAAATGGAATCCGCAGTCGGAATTCACTTCTGACGAGGAAAAGCCGGAGTTTCAAGGCATTTAGCTGATGGAACTTCGGCTTTATACTTCTGTCTACTCGTCAAAGGCCCCCATGAAATGAGCCTTTGACGACACCCTGAGAGAGGATTTGGCAAAAGCCAGTCCTCTCTTTTGTTTTGTAAGAAAGAATTAAGAGAAACCATCGGTGTTTTCTAAGATTTATGGGTTATGATAAACATGGAGTGTATGGTAGCTTTTGAAAAACAAAATTTTCGCCATACAGGGAAACTGGCGAATGATTTAAGGAGGCAACCTTCATGAAAACAAAAAAAGAAAACATACTGGTGCTGGTAACGGCGGGGAAAGAATCCAAAAGATTCATGGAACTGGCCAAAGATGCCGCAAAGGCAGGCAACGGGGATTTATACATCTTGCATGTAGCGCAGGGCGAAAATATACTGGAAAGCGGAGAAATGTACGAAATGCAGCGGCTGGCGGATTATGGGTGCCGGCTGGGCGGGCAGGTCTGCCTGTGCTGTGAGCAGGACGTGGCAGCCTACATCAGCCGCTTTGCCAGAGAAAAAGACATCACAGGCGTGCTGCTGGAGCCGCCGGTGAAAAAAGAGAAAAAATCCATCTGGAAAGAATTGTTGGAGCGGATTGCGGCACTTTTACCGCCGGGCACCTGCTTGCTTTCCGAAAGAGAATTGGCTGCTGCGGCAGTATGACAGAAAAAAACACAGGATGCTTAAGCAAATTCTCCTTAAGAAAACATTGCATTTTTTTCTTGATTTCTTAAGGGAAATTGCGACGGCTGTCTTCAGAAGAAAACATATCCAATATCTCCATAAAATAAGAAAGCTGAAATCCTCTGTTATGATAAGAATTTCAGCTTTTTTTGTTTTCTTCTGAAGATGCCCATTACAGTGTACCTGTGTTTTTTTGCGGATTTTTAGGAGCCACAGAGGCGGAATTGCTATTTTTTGTTGCAAATCGGGCAAAATTATATTATGATTGCAAAGAGCAAGTTTTTTGCGAAAGAATGGATGATAAAGTTAAAGGAGAGAAATGATATGAGTTTGTATGAAAGCTGGATGGAAAAAGCATTTTCCAAAGAAGGCAGAAGTGTGGATGCGATTTGGGATGAATACCTGCCCAAGGAACAGCACATCTATGAATATATTCTGGCAAATAAGCTGACAAAGCTGGAAGGTACTGTGAAAGAACTGGCAGAACGTTTCTCCATGACCACAGAAGAAATCGTGGCTTTCGTGGATGGCATCAACGATGTACTGCCTACACCTTACGAAATGACAACACTGGAAGAAGATACAGCTATCGTGCTGGACATCGACTTTGAACGTCTGTTCAAGAAAATGGTAGAATACCATGCAGAACACCTGTATCAGCTGCCCCAGTGGGATGGTATCTTTGACGCAGACACAAGAAAACGTCTGACACTGGAACAGAAACGCTCCAGAACCATCGTCAAAGGCGAAAAAATCGGACGCAATGACCCTTGCCCTTGCGGCAGCGGCAAAAAATACAAAAAATGCTGCGGAGCAAACCTGTAAGATTATGAAAACCATTTTGCGCAAGGTTGACCCCCTGCAGCCCGATGCAGACATCATCGCAGAAGGAGCGGAAATCCTCAAAAGAGGCGGTCTGGTTGCTTTCCCAACAGAAACGGTTTATGGTTTGGGGGGCAACGGTCTGGACGGTGAAGCCTGCAAAGGCATTTATCTGGCAAAAGGTCGTCCTTCCGACAATCCTTTGATCCTGCATATCTCCCAAATCAGTGAATTGCGTCCCATTGTGCGGGAGATTCCTGCGGCGGCGCAGAAACTCATGGATGCTTTCTGGCCGGGACCATTGACCATGATATTCCCAAAAACGGATATTGTGCCTGATTCCGTCACTGGCGGACTGGATACGGTAGCAGTGCGCTTTCCGTCACATCCTGTTGCCATGGCGCTGATCCGTGCGGCAGGTCTGCCCATTGCGGCGCCCAGTGCCAACGCATCCGGCAAGCCCAGCCCCACAAGGGCGTCCCATGTGGCTTTCGATCTGGATGGGAAGATTGACATGATTCTCGATGGCGGCGCGGCAGAGTGGGGACTGGAGTCCACCATTGTGGATGTTTCTATAACACCCCCGATGATTCTCCGTCCCGGTGCCATCACAAAGGAAATGATGGAGCCTTTTGTGGGCGAAGTGACTGTAGACCCTGCCATTTTGCAGAAACCCCAGGAAGGACTGCGTCCCAAAGCCCCCGGTATGAAGTATACCCATTATTCCCCCAGAGCGGAAGTGTATCTGGTGCGTGGAGAAGGGGTTCAGGCGAAGATCAATGCCCTGACGGCACAGGAAAAAGCAGCAGGGAAAAAAGTCGGCGTGCTTGCCACAGAGGAATCCAAAGACGGCTATACAGCGGACATCGTCCTGTCTGTGGGCAGTCGGGAAAATCTGGAGGAAGTGGGCGCCAACCTGTTTAAAGTATTGCGCAAATTCGATTTCTTGGAAGCAGATACGGTATACGCGGAAGTATTCCCGCTGGAAGGGGAAGGGCTGGCAATCATGAACCGGCTCCAGAAGTCTGCCGGATACCGTTTCATTGAAGCGAAAGGAGAAGAAAAATGATAGCACTTGGTTGTGACCACGGCGGTTTCCCTCTGATGAAGGAAGTCATCGCTTATTTAGACGCAAACAACATTCCTTATAAAAATTACGGTACATTCTCCGAAGAATCCGTGGATTATCCCGTATATGGCAAACTGGTTGCCCATGCGGTAGCAGACGGCGAATGCGATAAGGGTATTCTGATCTGCGGCACAGGCATCGGTATCTCCATTGTGGCAAACAAAGTCAAAGGCATCCGTGCAGCGCTGTGCGGCGATGTGTTCTCCGCAAAAGCAACCAGAGAACATAACGATGCCAACATTCTGGCTATGGGCGCACGTGTGACAGGTCCTGGTCTGGCACTGGAAATCGTAAAAGCATTCTTGGAAACACCTTTTTCCAATGATGAACGCCATATCAGAAGAATCAAACAGATCGAAGATTGAGAAAGGGGAAATCCATGAGTAAATTATTCGTATCGGAACATCCGCTGATCCAGAGCAAAATGGCAATGCTGCGTGATGCAGAAACTGGCGCAAAGGAATTTCGTGAGATCATCGGCGAAGTAGCTATGCTCCTTTCCTATGAAGCTACCAGAGATTTGCCCTTGAAAGAAGTTCAGGTGCAGACACCGGTGGATGTGGCACAGTGCCGCACCATCGACACCAAACTTGCCATTGTGCCTATTCTTCGTGCAGGTATCGGCATGACAGAAGGTCTGCTGCGGCTCATGCCCACAGCAAAAATCGGTCATATCGGTCTGTATCGTGACCCCAATACACTGCTGCCTGTGGAATATTACTGCAAACTGCCTGCCGATGTGGAAGAAAGAACCGTTTTTCTGACAGATCCCATGCTGGCAACAGGCGGTACAGCGGAAGCTGCCATCGGATTTTTGAAGGATAAAGGCGTAAAGAAAATCATTTTCCTGTGTATTCTGGCTGCGCCCGAAGGCGTGAAAAAGATACAGGAAGCCCATCCTGATGTAGATATCTACGCAGCGGCTTATGATACATGTCTCAATGACCATGGCTATATTGTGCCGGGTCTGGGGGACGCCGGTGACCGTATTTTCGGTACGAAATAAACTGGGTTCCTTTTTTCGGCGCTTGCCGAAAGGGTTAGGAGTGAATTTTTTTGGTAGAGCATAACTGGTTGTTATATATTGCGGCTTTTGCCTGCGCTTTTGCCATTACGCTGGTGACAACACCTTTCGCAAAATGGCTTTCCGCAAAAGTGGGCGCCATTGACTATCCCAAGGACAGAGGGGTACATAAAAAACCCATGCCTCGTATGGGCGGCGTTGCCATTGTGCTGGGCTTTCTCGTTACCGTGCTCATGGTCTATTTCTTTGACCGCAGCATGAGTCCGAAACAGTTCGCGGGCTTCATCGTAGGCGCTGGCATCATTGCGGTGCTGGGCATGATCGACGATATGAAAGACCTGCCGGCAAAACTGAAATTCTGCGTGCAGATTGTAGCGGCGCTGATCGTCATTTTTTCCGGCACACAGATTCAGATTGTGCTGTGGCCTGTAACGGCAACATTGCAGAAATTAAGTATTCCCATTACGCTGGTGTGGATCGTTGGGGTTACCAACGCCGTAAACCTTATCGACGGTCTGGACGGTCTGGCGGCAGGGGTAACAGGCATTGCGGCCCTGAGCCTCATGGTGCTGTGCATCATGACAGGTACCACCACAGCGGTAGTGCTGACAGCGGCTCTGGCTGGGGCGTGTCTGGGCTTCTTGCCCCGTAACTTTAACCCCGCGGAAATCTTCATGGGGGATACAGGCTCCACATTTTTGGGCTTTGTATTGGCGGTAACCAGTATTCTGGGCGTGTTCAAAGGCTATGCCCTGCTGGCGCTGGTAGTAAGTATTTTCTGTATTGGTCTGCCTATTTTCGATACCATTTTTGCCATGCTTCGTCGTATGGCGAAACATCAGCCCATCATGCAGGCAGACAGAGGGCATCTGCACCATAAACTCATCGACCATGGTTTCAGCCAGAAAAAGGCAGTACTGATCATGTACGCCATCAGTATTTTTCTGGGACTGCTTGCCATCTTCATTGCCGTCAAAGACTCCCGTATCTTCGTGGTGGCTTTGCTGACAGTGGTGGTACTGAGTTTCATCATTTACTATTTCAATGCCCACATCAAAAATAAAAATCAGTGATGCCCTTTGGGGCTTCTTCATAAGAAAACAAAGAAAGCTGAAATCAGAGGATTTCAGCTTTCTTGCTGTGATGAGATTTGATGGGATATGTTTTCTTCTGAAGAAAGCCATCGCAGTTCCCATTCAGAAATCGGAAAAAGAAAGATAATGTTTTCTGAATGGGAACTTGCTGAGCAGGTTCCTCTTTTATTGTGAAGGGGCGTGTTTTGTAGTATAATAACCCTGTATGCATAGAGAAAAGGAGGGAGAGATATGGCGGAGGAAATCCGTATTCTGAAAGATTTTATCGAAAAAGAAGTGCCAAAAGCGCCCCCGCTGTATGTGTCCGTCTTTTTGATGACAAAAGCGGCAGAAGGCAAGACTTCGGCAGCAGAAATCGCGGAAAAACTGGAAATACTGGAAAGCGATGTGCTGAAAGCATGGCGGTATTGGGAGGAACGGGACTGTTTTGCAAGAGAAACGGCGCAGGTGTCCCAGCCAAAAGCCATCCCCTCGGAACGTCCCCAGTATTCCCCTGCGGAATTGTCCTGTTATCTGAAACGGGAGGATGTGAAACGTCTGTTTCAGTCTGCTCAGCAGAAATTGGGCAAGACCCTTTCCAGCGGCGATATGGCGACATTGTTCAGTTTTTATGACTGGCTGGGACTGCCTTTGGAAGTCATTGATCTGCTGTTGACTTATTGCGTTTCCCGTGGCAAACGGGGGATGCATTATATCGAAAAAGTTGCCATGGGCTGGGCAGAGGAAGGCTTGGATTCTCTGGAAGCCGTGGAGGAATATTTGCAGATGCGAAAGGAAGGCTATGGCGCCATCATGCGTGCTTTCGGTCAGGGAAAACGTCTGCCTGCGCCGGAAGAAGAAACGTATATGAAAAAATGGCTGCGGGAGTATAAACTACCCTTGGATGTGGTGGTGACGGCTTGCGAGCGTACCATCATGCGTACCGGCGGCGTCAGCTTTGCCTATGCGGATAAGATTTTGCGTGAGTGGCATCAGGCAGGGGTGAAAAGTCAGGCGGATATTGCCAAGCTGGATGAAGCCTTTGCAGCAAAACGCGCCCAGCAGAAGGCTTCCGAGCAGCCCAGACAGACAGTGCCTCAAAGACAGAACCGTTTCATCAACTACACCCAGCGGGAATGGGACTATAACGAACTGGAACGATTGGAACGGGAAAAACAACGAGAATGGTAAGGCAGGTGAGAAATTTTGGCAACCAGAACACAGATTTATAAAGAAATCCTGCGGGAATATGACGCTCTGCGGACAGAACAGGCGGCAAAACTCCGCCAGCGGAAAGAAGAAATCTACCGCCGTTTGCCCCGTGTGCGGGAAATCGACGAAACCCTTTCCATGCTGGGAGTACAGACCGCAAAACTGGTGCTTTTGAAGCCCGGCGATATGCAGGAAGCCCTGGTGGAAATGCGGGCAAAACAGAAAGAATTGCAGACAGAACGGCGGATGTTATTGGAAAGCATCGGCTTGACTCCGGCAGATATGGAGCTGGAATACGTCTGCGAAACCTGCAAAGATACAGGCTATGTGGATAACGTGCCCTGCACCTGTCTAAAACAGAAGGTCATGGACAAGCTTTATGACCAGTCCAATGTGCGGGATATTGTAAAAGTGGAAAACTTCGACCACTTTGATGTGCGGCTCTACAGTGAGCAGGTTTCCAAAAAAGAAGGTATTTCTCCCAGAGAAAACGCCATGCAGATTTTGCGGCAGGCGCTGGCTTTTGTGGAAAACTTTGCCGATGGGGGACAGAACCTCCTGCTCTACGGCGCAACGGGCTTGGGAAAAACATTCCTGTGCAGCTGTATCGCCAAAGAACTGCTGGATCAGGGCTATGTGGTGCTGTACCTGACGGCAGGGCAGCTGTTCCGCAAACTGGAAGAAATCCGCTTTTCCAAGGATGAGGACGCGGAGAAAGAAGAATGGGACAAGGAATTGCTGGAGGCAGACCTGCTCATCATCGACGACTTGGGTACAGAGTTCGCAACCCTCTTTACAGCGTCGGAACTGTTCCGTCTCATCAATGACCGGAAATTGAAGAATAAATCCGTTATCATTTCCACAAACCTCAATCCCGAGGACATCACCAATCAGTATTCAGACCGTATCACTTCCCGTCTGCGGGAATATAAAGTGCTGAAATTCTTCGGGGATGATATTCGTGTGGTGAAGAAATTCCGAAAGTGAGGGATTGCCATGAAAAGTGAGTTGTGCCAGATTCCCGGCGTAGGACCGAAAATGGCGTCCTATCTGGAACAGCAGGGCATCCATACCATTGCAGACCTCAAGGGGAAAGACCCTCAGGAAATTTATGAAAAAGATTGTGCTGCTAAGGGTTTTCGGGTGGACCCCTGCGCCCTCTATGTGTGGCGGCTGGCGGTCTACTATGCGGAAAATGAGGAGAAAGACCCGGAAAAACTGAAATGGTGGTACTGGAAAGACCACCCATACCCGGAAAGATAAAGAGAAAGTCGTTCTTAGCAAATAAGGACGGCTTTTTTTGTCGGAAAAAACAATACGATAAAGACAGGTTTCGCCAAAAAAAACAGGCATATTTCCGTAAACTATGGCTATGGAGGGAAAGAGACATGGAAAAAACGGAAATTTTACTGGAAACGGAACAGAAATTGCCCCCTTTGGGGAAAGCCCTGCGTCCTGCGCCTACACCTAAGGCGAAACAGAAAACTTCTCTGGCACAGGCGGGACGATATGGCGCCTTATGGGCAATGGTGTATCTTTGGAGCGGCGGAGAGGTATTGCAGATTTTACATCCCCTTGCCATGAGCATATTGACGGTGTTTCTGGGCAGTGGTCGTGTATTTTGGCTGGCATTGTCAGCGGCGGCGTTAGGTGGTATGGGAAATGGTGTGGCTTTGAAGCATGGAGCGGTGCTTTTGGCGGCAACACTCATCCATTTGACATTGGGTCGTTTTGTCACAGCAGAAGAAACCCTGAAAAAAGCCCTGCTGGGTGCCTTTGCCATGGTCTTGGGCGGATGCTTTTACGCCGTGGGGCAGGGTGGACTGACATTCTATTTTGTGGTGGCAGGGGTGGAAAGTGCTATGGTGCTTGGCATTTCCCTGCTGGTGCAGAAAGGGGCAGGAGTGATGTTTGCTCCGAAACGAACGGCGGTGTGGAGCCGGGAGGAAACTTTATCGGTACTTTTGATACTGGGCGGCGCGTTGACGGGTGCGGCACAGATGGAACTGCCTTTTTTGCAGGACAGGCTCTTTCCTGTGCTGACGGCGTTGTTTTTGCTCATTGCCGCATGGCGGGAAGGTGTTGGCGGCGGCGCGGCGGCAGGTGCCCTTATGGGTTTTCTGCTTTTTGTCTGCGGTGTCGGGAATCTGCCACTTTTTGCGGTGCTGGCGTTAGGTGGATTGTTGGCTGGATGCCTGAAAGATGTTGGAAGGCTGTTCGCTGGGCTGGCTTTCTGGATGACGGCGGTGCTGTTCAGTTTTTACGGCGAGCCTGTATTTGAAAATAAGGAACAGCTTCTTTGGCTGGGAGCTGGTGCTTTGGTGTTTTTGTTTCTGCCGAAAAAGATACTGGCAGGGGCTGGCGGACTGTGGCAGGCAAACGCGGCAAAAGACCGCTATACTCAGATGCGGGAAATGGCGGAGGAACGCTTGCGAGGCTTCGGGAAAGCCTTTCATGGTCTGGCGAAGGTATTCGGCGGCGAAGAAGAAACGAGAAAACAGGAGATTTCCGCTCTGGTGGATACGGTGGCAGAGAAGGTCTGCCAAAGCTGCGGCATGGCACATTATTGCTGGGATGAGGAAGTGTATCGTACTTACAGCATGACGTTTTCCGCCTTGTCCTGCTGTGATGGGGCAGGACGGGTCACCACGGAACAGCTTCCGGCGTGGTTTCAGGAGTTATGCCCCCGAAAAGAAGCCTTTGCCCAAACGGTATGTACTGTCTATGAGCGATACCGACAGGATTTGGTTTGGGCAGGCAGATTGCAGGAATGCCGCAATCTGGTGGGACAGCAGTTGGACGCTGTAGGCGGTATTCTGGAGGAACTGACGGGACAAATGGATACAGGATGTATCATTCTGGAAAATTTACAGGAAAGCCTCACCCTTGCCCTGCGGAAAGCAGGCATCCGTGTACGGGAAGTACAGGTCACCGAGGAGAAAGGCGGCAGAGGAAAACAGGTGCGGCTGGTGGTGTGGGGATGCAACGGCAGAGGTATTTGTCGGGAAGCTATCCTGCCTGTGGTGCGAAAGACGCTGGGGCTGCAAATGGAACAGGTGGACGAAAATGTGTGCCATCTGGAAGGGGAAGGCTGTGTGCTGACCTTCGTGGAAGCCCCTGTGTTTGCTTTGACGGCGGCAACGGCTTTTGCGGCAGGAGAAATGGGCAAACCCTGCGGCGACGCATCTTCTTTTCTGGAAAGCGAAAGAGGAACGGCTCTTTTGGCAGTGTCTGATGGCATGGGCACAGGAGAAAAAGCGGCGGCAGAAAGCAAGGCTGCCATTGAACTGTTGGAGCAGTTTGCGGCGGCAGGATTTTCCAGAGAATTGGCGGTACAGCTCATCAATTCCGCTTTGCTTCTGCGGCGAGCAGAGGAAAACTATGCCACACTGGATATTTGCAGTGTGGACCTCTACGACGGTCAGGCGGAGTTCATCAAGCTGGGAGCGGTGGCTTCTTTTATTTGCCGGGGCAATCGGGTCATTTCCGTTTATGCCCATACTTTGCCTGCGGGGATACTGGAACAGGTGCGTGTGGAGAAAAACGACATGCGTCTGAAGGATGGGGACTTGATTCTCCTTTTGACAGACGGCATCACCGATGCTTTTGGAGGAGAGCGGCAGACAGCCCAATGGCTGGAGGAGAAATTTTTGCCGCAGGGCTTTGCAAATCCCCAGGACGCGGCGGATTTTATATTACAAGCGGCGCAGAAGCATTGTCAGAAAGAGCCGGACGACATGACGGTGCAGGCGGCAAGATTCTGGAAGAAAATTGCGTGAGAAAAGGCGTGGAATCACAGGCTGTGGTTTTGCGCCTTTTTGGATTTTCATTGACGGCAGGACGGTTTTCGTGTAAAGTTTTCACAGAAAGGCGGCGAGGAATATGCTGGAACAGGTGCGGCGTACCATTGAAGAATATCATATGGAAAAAGGTGGCAGAGTTATTGTAGGGCTGTCCGGCGGTGCGGACTCCGTGTGCCTGCTCCATATATTGCGGCGGTTAGCACCTCACTATGGATGGGAGTTGCAGGCGGTTCACATTCATCATGGTCTGCGAGGCGCAGAAGCAGATAGAGATGCGGCTTTTGCTATGAACTTTGCTCAATCCCTTGGCGTATCTTGTCAGGTGGTTTCCTTTGATGTGGCAGCAGAAGCCAGAAAACAGGGCAGAAGCACCGAAGAAATGGGCAGAATCCTGCGGTACGAAACTTTTTCAAAATTAGCAGGAGAAAATGGGCAAATTGCCGTTGCCCATCATGCCAACGACCAAGCGGAAACCTTGCTCATGCGTCTTTGCAGAGGTACGGGGCTGCTGGGTTTAACAGGTATGGCTCCGGTACGAGGAAACATCATCCGTCCGTTGCTTTTTTGCAGCCGAAAGGAAATCGAAGCCTACTGCAAAGAAAACGGGCTCCTGTATCAGGAGGACAGCACCAACAAAGACACGGCATATACTCGGAATAAAATCCGTCATGAGGCATTGCCTTTGCTGGAGGAAGTCCACAGCGGCAGTACGGCGCATCTGGCGGAAACAGCAGCACTTCTGGCAGCGGACAGTGATTTTCTGGAACAGGCGGCAAAGGCAGCTTATGCAGAAACAAAACTGAATGAAAACCCTATCACATTATCCTGCGAGAAACTTTCAGCCCTCCATCGGGCTTTGCGGATGCGTGTCCTGCGGTATGCCATGGCGGATATGCTGGGCAGCAGCAAAAATATTTCCCATGTGCATTTGCAGGATGTGGAAAGCCTGCTGACAAAACAGAGCGGCACTTCCGTGAAAACGGCAGGAGGACTTACCGTATATCGGCAGTATGACAGGCTGATTTTTGGCAGAGAGGAAAAGAAGCAGGCAGGATTTTCCTATGATATCCCTTTGGGGACGGACGTTTTTGTGCAGGAGGCGGAGCTTTTGGTGGAAAGCGGCGTTTTTTCAGGAAAAAGGGAAGAAATTCCCCTGGATGGCTGTACGAACGTCTTTGATTATGATAAAATAACACAGGACTTGTGCTGCCGTACCCGAAAAGCAGGGGATCAGATCACTTTGCCCGGCGGCACCAAAAAACTGAAATCGTTTTTCATCGACGAGAAGATCCCGGCGGAGGAAAGGGGCAGCATCCCTCTCATTGCCTGCGGCAGGGATATCGTCTGGATTTACGGCGGACGGACATCGGCAAAATTTGCTCCTGACGCCCAAACGACACAATATGTATGGATTCGAATTACGGAGGCTCATCACAATGAAAGAAAGAATTGAAGTCATGTTCACAGCGGAAGAAATCACCAAACGTCTGGAAGAAATCGCCCAGGAAGTGTACGAAGAATTCGGCGATGAACAGGTGGAAATGGTATGCGTCCTCAAAGGCGGCGTTGTGACACTGGTAGAACTGGCTAAGAAAATGAAAATGCCTGTTACCATGAACTTTATGGATGTATCCAGCTACGGCGACGGTACAGAAAGCAGCGGTCATATCAAAATCCTGCGCGACCTGGATGAAGACATCACAGGCAAAAACGTACTGCTGGTAGAAGACATCATCGACAGCGGCAGAACACTGAGCAAACTGCGCACACTGCTGATCCAGAGAAATCCTAAGAAACTGAAACTCTGCACACTGCTGGACAAACCCGACCGTCGTGTGACAGAAGTGCCTGTGGATTATGTAGGCTTCACCATCCCCGATGCTTTCGTTGTGGGTTATGGTCTGGACTATGCACAGAAATACAGAAATCTGGACTACGTAGGCGTGGTACATTTCGAAGAAGAATAATCAAAAATAAAAAGCGCGGATTTTTCTGTCAGAACGGCGGAAATTCCGTGCTTTTCTATTTGGCAGGAAAGAGCCGTTTCTCATGGAATTTTAAGAAAAGGCGGATTTTGGACAGGCATAGGAAAAATCGGCTTTTTTTACGAATTCTTTCCCAAAAGGAACATTGCCTTTTGGCGGAAGATGTGCTAGAATTATAAATTGATATGCTGGCTCATTTGGACAGCGTCAACAAAAAAATTAAGCATTTTAGGAGGGAAGCCTTTGAAAAAATATTGGCAGTCAGCAGGCTTATATGTGTTGATTTTTGTAATCATCTTAGCTGCTTTGGCCTTCAGCGGCAAAGGATTGATGCAGCCTGCGGAAGAAACGAAGGTCTATAATTACAGCGATCTGATCAGTGAACTGGATCAGGATAATGTCAAAACCATTGAAGTTACTAAGAGCAAAGAAGTATCTAACTATGGCATTGCTACAGCTGTGCTGGATGACGGTACCAAAATGACAGTGAACGTGCCCAGCGTGGATGTGCTCATGGAAGAAGTGAGCCAGATGCCTGCAGAGGGCAGTGACATCCAGATTGTGACACCCAATGCACCCAGCAATATGCTTTCTGCAATCCTACCTTCTTTGATCATGATGATTGTCATGGTCGTGCTCTTTGTGGTGCTCATGGGCAGAATGCAGGGAGGCGGCGGCAAAATGGCCTCCTTCGGCAAGAGCAAAGCCAAAATGAGCGGTGTAGACGACAAAAACAAAGTGACATTTGATAATGTTGCTGGTTGTGACGAAGAAAAAGCCGAACTGGAAGAACTGGTGCAGTTCCTCCGCAACCCTAAGAAATTTACAGACCTGGGCGCAAGAATCCCCAAAGGCGTTTTGCTGGTGGGTCCTCCGGGTACTGGTAAAACACTGCTGGCAAAAGCAGTTGCAGGGGAAGCAGGCGTGCCTTTCTTCTCCATTTCCGGTTCCGACTTCGTAGAAATGTTCGTCGGCGTAGGTGCATCCCGTGTTCGTGATCTGTTCGATCAGGCAAAGAAAAATGCACCCAGTATCGTATTCATCGACGAAATCGACGCCGTGGGTCGTCGCAGAGGCGCAGGTCTTGGCGGCGGTCACGATGAAAGAGAACAGACATTGAACCAGCTGCTGGTTGAAATGGACGGTTTCGGCATCAACGAAAGTGTTATCATCATTGCAGCAACCAACCGTGCAGATATTCTGGACCCTGCGCTGCTGCGTCCCGGTCGTTTCGACCGTCAGGTTTATGTTGGTCGTCCCGACGTAAAGGGCAGAGAAGCCATTTTGCGTGTACATTCCAAAGGCAAACCCCTGGCACCTGAAGTTGACCTGAAAGTTGTGGCACAGACCACAGCAGGCTTCACCGGTGCGGATCTGGCAAACCTTTTGAATGAAGCGGCGCTCCTTTCTGCAAGAGACGGCAAGAAAGCCATCGACATGGAATCCTTGCAGAAAGCCCTCATCAAAATCGGTGTGGGGACCGAAAAGAAAACAAGAGTCATTTCCGACAAGGAAAAATATATCACTGCATACCACGAAAGCGGTCATGCGATTCTGTTTGAAGTTCTCAGCGAACTGGACCCTGTTCACAGCATTTCCATCATCCCTACAGGTATGGCTGGCGGTTACACCATGCCACTGCCCGGTGAGGATAAGATGTATATGACAAAGCTGTATATGGAACAGGAAATCATCAGCCTGCTGGGCGGACGTGCGGCAGAGGCGCTGGTCATCAAAGACATCACCACAGGCGCTTCAAACGATATCGAACGTGCCACAGCCATGGCAAGAGGCATGGTAACCCGTTACGGTATGAGTGAGATTCTGGGCCCTATCCAGTTTGGGGAAGACAGCAACGAAGTGTTCATCGGCAGAGATTGGGGTCATACCCGCAACTATGGCGAAGCCGTTGCAACCACCATCGACGAAGAAGTGAAACGCATCGTCATGGGGGCTTATAACGAAGCCATCCGCATTCTGCAGGAAAACATGGAAGTGCTTCATGCATCCGCAAAACTGCTGGTAGAAAAAGAAAAAGTGACCGGCGACGAATTCCGCAAACTCTTTGATGCGGATGTGAGAGCGGAAATTCTGGGTCTGGCAAACCAGACAGAAGAACCCGTTGAAGGGGAAGCAACAGAAACTACAGAAGCAACAGAAACCACAGAAACTACATCTGCTGCGGCAGAGGAAGATACAACCACACAAGCGTAAGAAAGGGGATATTTACAATGGAATTTAACAACATCGTACCCGGCATGACCTATGAAAGAGAATACATCGTGGAAGAAAGCGATACAGCTTCTCATTTCGGCAATGACAAAGTGCCCGTATTCGCTTCTCCCAAGCTGCTGAGCTGGATCGAAGGCACAGCAATCGGCACAGTCGCACCTTTCCTGCCCGATGGCTGGGAAACAGTTGGTACAACTTTTGATTTCAAACATCTGGCAGCAACACCTGTAGGCATGAAAGTACGTGTGGTTACAGAACTGACAGAAGTAAACGGCAAACTGCTGACATTCGCTGTAAAAGCTTATGACGAAGTAGACAAAATCTGTGAAGGTACACATGGCCGTGCCATCATCGACCTGAAAAAATTCCTGAGCCGTGTAAACGAAAAAGGAAAAAAATAAGAAGCTGCGGATAAAAACAAAGCGACATAAAAACGTCAGGAGGAACCCCCTCCTGACGTTTGCAGTTATGGCAGTTTTACAGTCGGAAAGGAGGCATGGATATGTATCGCATTTTGGAATTGCTCCGGCGACAGGAAGGATTCCTTTCGGGAGAGGACATCGGCAGAGAGCTTTCCATCACCCGTGCGGCAGTGTGGAAAGGCATTAAGAAGCTCCGGGAGGAAGGTTACGAAATCGAGGCGGTGACAAATCGGGGATACCGGCTCACCAATCCTGAAACCATGTACAACAAACGGGAACTGGAACAGGGACTGAAAACAAAGACCATGGGACAGACCATTTATTTCTATGAAGAAACAGACACCACAAACAACCGTGCCAGAGAATTGGCACTGGAAGGTGCGTCAGAAGGCACTTTGGTGGTGGCGGAAAAACAGACAGCAGGCCGTGGCAGACGGGGAAAAGTGTGGGAATCCCCTTTGGGTACAGGTATTTGGATGAGTCTGGTGCTGCGTCCACAGATCATGCCTGCGGAGGCATCTGTGCTGACTCTTTTGTGCGGGCTGGCAACGGCAGAGGCTATCGAGGCGGAAACAGGTCTTTCTGCCGGTATCAAATGGCCTAATGATATTCTCATCAACGGCAAAAAGGCTGTGGGGATTTTGACGGAAATGGACTGCGAAATGAGCGAGGTGCATTTTGTCATTCCCGGTATCGGCATCAATGTGAACACAGCATCTTTTCCGCCGGAAATTGCGGAGATTGCCACCAGTCTGTATTTGGAATGCGGTAAGACCGTTTCCCGTCGCCGTCTGGTGCATAGGGTGCTGGAACGGCTGGAGGAGCATTATGAAACCTTCCTGCGGACAGGCAGTTTTGCTGCTATGCTGGAGGATTATCGGAAACACTGCATCACATTGGGCAAGGAAGTCCATGTGCTGGGCAGAGAGCCGTTTTTCGCTGAAGCTTTAGACATTACACCGGAAGGAGAACTGCTGGTGCGTCGGGCGGATAACGGGAAAGAAGAAGTGGTATTTTCAGGAGAAGTGTCCATTCGAGGAGTGATTTAATGGAAAGAAAAGTATTGGCGGCAGCCAGTTATGCAGAACAGAAATATTTTTTGGAGCCGGAGTTTCAGGCGCTCCCCGAGAGCATTCAGGAAGAAGTGCGGGTCATTTGTGTGGTATTGGCGCAGAAACTGGGCTGCACCTTTTTGATGGGATTCAATGAAGACGGGGAACTGTATTTTGAAACTGTGAAGCAGGAGGACGATTTCGATTTTGACGATATTGGTGCGGAATTGGAAATCAAACGCCTTCAGCGGGAAAAAAAGGAACTTTTGAAAGCGCTGGAACTGTGGTATGCGGTATATTTCACAGAAGAAGGGGAAAAGATTAAGGAAGAATTGCTGAAAAAGGCAGAAAAAGAAACTGGAAATAAATGGTTTGTATAAAAAATAACAAAAAATTGCAAAAAAACGTTGCAATCCTTTCATTTGCTGTTATAATGTATGGTGGTTACGCGAAACGGCAGGAAAACAGCCGAAGATGTTATGTCCCATAGGAGGGCAAATATACTGCGTCTGTGCTGAAACGCGGAACGGTTACTATTTTCCATATCATCTTATATCTTATAAGAATGAGAATGAAAGGAGCAAATACATATGAGCGAAACAGTTGTAAACAAACCCGTAGCCAAAAGCAAGATGTCTGTTGGCGAACTGACCAGCATTGGTCTGATGACAGCGATTCTGATTGTCATGTCCTTTACACCTTTGGGATACTTCCGTACATTAGGGCTTTCCATTTCCCTGATGATGATCCCTGTAGCCATCGGTGCCATGATCATCGGTCCTAAAGCAGGGCTGTGGCTGGGACTTGTCTTTGGCGCAACCAGCTTTTATCAGGTACTGACAGCACCCAGCGCTTTCACCAGCGCATTGTTCAGCATCAGTCCCCTGTACACCTTCTTGGTATGTGTACCTACCCGTGCACTCATGGGCTGGCTTACCGGTGTTTTGTTCCAGCTGATCCATAAAGTAGATCGTACCAATACCTTCAGTTATTTTGCAGGCGGTTTCCTGGCAGCGTTCCTGAACACCTTGTTCTTCATGGGCACACTGGTTCTGCTGTTCTGGAACACAGATTACATCCAGGGTCTGAACCAGACTTTCGGCAATGTAAACCCTCTGGTATTCGTGGTACTGTTCGTAGGTGTCAACGGTGCGTTGGAAATGCCCGCAAGCTGTGTTGCAGGCGGTATCGTTTCCAAGGCTCTGAGCAAAGCCGTACATAAAAGACGGGCTTAAGAGAAAGAAATAGAAATGATGTTTTTACGGCGCGGGAACGGGTTCCCGTGCCGTTTTTTGAGAAAGGTATTTTTTTGAGCAGAGGAGATCAAGCATGATTTTAGTCATTGATGTAAGCAATACCAACAGCACATTGGGCGTCTTTGACGGGGACAAGCTGGTGGCAAACTGGCGGCTTTCCACCCTCAGCAGCCGTACTTCCGATGAAACAGGTATGCTGCTGCGGATGCTGTTTGTCCACTCCGGTATGGATATTTCTGAAATCGACGCCGTTGTGGTATCTTCCGTAGTGCCAAACGTGATGTATTCCCTGTTGAGCGGCATTCGAAAATATTTGCAGAGAGAGCCTATGGTGGTTCGTGCCGGCATGAAAACAGGCATCAATCTGCGGATGGAAAACCCCAAGGAAATGGGGACAGACCGTATCGTCAATCTGGTGGCAGCTTATGAACTCTACGGCGGTCCTGCCATTGTGGTGGATTACAGCACAGCCACAACTTTTGACGTTGTCAGTGAAAAAGGCGAATTTCTCACAGGCATCACTGCACCCGGCGTGCAGATTTGCGCAGACGCTCTGACAAGAAGAGCTGCACAGCTGCCGAAGATTGAAATCAAACGTCCTGAAACACTGATTACGAAAAATACAGTGGACAGTATTCAGGCAGGTCTGGTGTTGGGACATATTGGCGAAACCATTTATATCATCCAGCAGATCAAAGATAAACTGGATATGCCCAATATCAAAGTCATCGCTACAGGCGGTCTGGCGAAAGTCATTGATGAAAACGAAGAAATCTTCGATGTATACGACCCGGTTCTGGCATTGCAGGGCTTGCGCCTGCTTTATGAAAAGAACCGGAACAGAAGATGATTTTTAGGAGGAAATATACATGCTTTTGGTAATTGATGTAGGGAATACCAACTATGTTTTGGGGGTATACCGCGGGGATAAACTCATTAAGTGCTGGCGTATGGCAACAGCCGGTGTCAGAACTGCAGACGAAACGGGTATCTTTATCCATTCCCTCTTTGACGCTTCCGATGTAAAGGCAAGCAGCATTGACGCGGTCATCATTTCTTCTGTTGTGCCGGATATCATGTATTCTCTGACACAGGGCATTCGGAAATATTTCCATATTGAGCCTATGATTGTCAGTGCAGGCATGAAAACAGGCATTTCTGTTAAACGTGACAACCCCAAAGGCGTTGGGGCAGACCGTATCGTTAATCTGGTGGCAGTCAATGAAATTTATGGCGGTCCTGCGGTGGTCATCGACTACGGCACAGCCAATACCTTTGACGTATTGAATGAAAAATCCGAATTTATCACAGGTCTCATTACACCAGGCATTTCTGTCTGCGCAGATGCATTGACACAGCGTGCGGCACAGCTGCCGAAGATTGAAATCAAAAAGCCAAAGTCCATCATTGTGAAAAACACAGTGGGCAGTATTCAGGCAGGTCTGGTGCTGGGGCATATTGGGCAGACCATTTATATCATTGACCAGCTGAAAAAAGAGTTGAATATGCCGGATATGAAGGTCATTGCTACAGGCGGTCTGGCAAGAGTCATTGACCCTGACCGTAAGATTTTCGATGTTCTTGACCCCGTTCTGACACTGAAAGGTCTGAAGATTCTGTATCACAAAAACAAGTAAATCCAAAACAGGCAGACAGAAATTTTGTTTTCAGGTCTTGCCTGTTTTTTTCTGATATGATAGGATAGGAAAAGCCCGGAAAACGGGCAGAAATCGCATGTTGGAGGAAGAAAATGAAAATTGGAAATGTAACATTGGACAACAATGTTTTTCTGGCGCCCATGGCTGGGGTCACAGACCTGCCTTTCCGTCTGCTCTGCAAGGAAATGGGCTGCGGTCTGGTGTATTCCGAAATGGTCAGCGCAAAAGGCATTTTATATAACAACAAAAACACCACAGAACTGTTACAGGTAGAGGCGGCAGAACGCCCCACAGCCATTCAGCTTTTCGGTTCTGACCCGAAAATTCTGGGGGAAATGGGCAAGAAAATTGAGCCTTACCCCTTTGATATCATTGATGTGAATATGGGCTGTCCTGCGCCGAAAATCGTCAAAAACGGGGAAGGCAGCGCCATCACAAAAACACCGGAACTGGTTGGTCAGATTGTAAAATCTCTGGTGGAAAGCCAGAAGAAGCCTGTTACCATCAAATTCCGTAAGGGCTTTGATGACGACCATATCAACGCTGTGGAAGTGGCGAAAATTGCCGAAGCCAACGGCGCAGCGGCGGTAGCAGTCCATGGACGCACCAGAGAACAGTATTACAGCGGCAAAGCCGACTGGGATATTATCCGTCAGGTGAAAGAAGCCGTTTCCATTCCCGTTATTGGCAATGGGGATGTGTTTACACCTCAGGATGCCAAGGCTCTGCTGGATTACACCGGCTGTGATGCCATTATGGTAGGCAGAGGCGCCCAGGGGAACCCTTGGCTGTTCAAGCGCATCATTCATTATCTGGAAACAGGAGAGCTTCTGCCGGAGCCTACAGCAGAAGAAAGGGTGGAAAAAGCCCTGCGCCATGCCCGTATGCTCATTGACTACAAAGGGGAGTATATCGGCGTTAGAGAAATGCGCAAGCACATGGCTTGGTATATGAAAGGACTGCCCGGTGCTTCTGAGCTTCGTGGGAAAATGAATTTCATGGAAAGCTATGAAGCCATGGAAGAACTGCTGCGTGCATATCTGGCAGGCAAATAAGCAATGCAAAAGAAATAAGAAAAGACGTGGACAAGAGATTCCTCAAGTTCACGTCTTTTTTTGGTATATACGGCAATGCGCAGCGATGAAAACACATTGCCCGAAGATAGGGAGATGTTGTCTATTTGAAAATCCGATGGCGCAGACGGGAGAAAAATCCCTCTTTCTGCGGCAGTTCGGATGGAGTTGTCGCTTGCTGTTGTGCCTGCTGCATCAAAAGCTGCTGGCTGTCAACGGCAGTGCCAGTAAAGGGCTTCTTGATGTATTCCCCGTCGGCACAGAGGATACGTGCTTTCACGTTATCGGATTTGGCTGCATCCATGACATTGTGGATCTGTGCTTGGATGTCTGGATCATAAACGGGTGCTGCCACTTCCACACGGCGTTCCGTGTTTCTGGTCATAAAGTCGGCGGAGGAAATATACATTTTCTCGTTTTTGCCGCTGCCGAAGCAGTAGATACGGGAATGTTCCAGATAACGTCCTACCACGTTGAACACACGGATGTTTTCTGTCATGCCGGGAACCTGCGGCAGTAAGCAGCAGATGCCGCGGATCATCATCTGAATCTGCACCCCTGCACAGGAGGCTTCTTTCAGCTTTTCGATGATGTCAATGTCCGTCAGGGAATTGAGCTTCAGGAAAATGCGTCCGTCATTTCCTTTGGCGATTTCCTCATCAATGAGGCGCATGACAGAGGTTTTCAGGCTCACAGGGGCAACCAGCAGGTTTTTGTAGCTGCCCATCAGGTTGCCGATGCCCATGTTCTGGAAGAAGATGTTGGCATCCTGCCCAATTTCCTGATTGGCTGTCAGCAGAGAAAGGTCTGTGTACATTTCTGCTGTTTTCTCGTTGTAGTTACCGGTGCCAATCTGGGTGATGTACTGGATTTCGCCACGCTCTTTTTTGGTGATGAGGCAAAGTTTGGAATGGACTTTGTAGTCCTCAAAGCCGTAAATAATGGTGCATCCGGCTTCCTCCAGACGTTCAGACCAGTCGATGTTGTTCTGCTCGTCAAAACGTGCCCGCAGCTCGATGAGGACGGTAACGTCCTTACCGTTTTCCGCCGCGTTGCAGAGATATTCCACCAGTTTGGTTTTTCTAGCCAGACGGTAAATGGTAATTTTAATGGAAATGACCGTAGGGTCATTGGACGCTTCTTTAATCATTTGCAGGAAAGGCTCCATACTTTCAAAGGGATAGGAAAGCAGGATGTCTTTTTTCTGCACCTGCCGCAAAATGCTTTCGTTTTTGTGGATGCGGGCAGGATACTGTGGTTTAAAAACAGGGTAGGTCAACGCTTTCCGCTTGGTGTCGGTGAGCTTATCCGCCAGGGAGAATACATATCCCATGGTCATAGGGGCGGATGTGGTATAAATCATGGCAGGCGTCAGTGTCAGATGTTCACAAAGATAGGAGATGAAATGTTCGCTGATAGAATGGGAGATCTCCATACGCACAGGCGCCAGCCGCCGCCGCTGTCCCAGCACTTTCTTCATTTTTTTCCGAAAGTCGCTGCCTACGTCAAAGGCTTCATCGTCGGGGTTGATATCCGCGTTTCTGGTGATGCAGATACAAACCTTTTCATCGACGGTGTAGTTATCGAAAACTTGGTCCATAAATTCCAGTATGATGTCTTCCATACGGATGTAACGCACGTCGATTCCCGGCAGGAACAAAACTTCAGGCAGTGCCTGAGGCACAGGAATGACGGCAAAGACCTGTTTGCTTTTGAATTTCAGCATCGCGCATACATGGATGACTTTATTTTGCAGATGTGGAAACGGATGGTGGGTATCCACAATCTGCGGAGATAAGATAGGCAAGACGGAAGATTTGAAGTACTGCTTCACATATTTCTGTTCCACAGATTCCAGTTCTTCATAGGCAAGGTGAGAAACGCCATGGGCGCGAAGCTGCAATTGAATACTGCCAAAGAGTTTATCCCGCTTTTCGCAAAGGGGACGCACAGCGCGGTAAATGTGTTCCAGCTGTTCTTTGGGGGTCATACCGGATTTGTTGTCGATGGCATGGGCTTTGACATGCATCATGTCAAAAAGGCTGCCCACACGGATCATGAAAAATTCATCCAAATTGCTGGTGAAGATGGAGATAAACTTCAATCTTTCCAGCAAAGGCAGGGTTTCATCCATGGCTTCACTAAGGACACGGTCATTGAACCGCAGCCAAGAAAGTTCACGGTTTTGAGTGAACGGATATTTTTTAGCGCCCATGGATTTTCCCCCTCTGTTCTAACAAATAGTACAAATAACCTTCCCGGACACCATAGTTGATGGTGGTAATGCGGGAGATGTTGTAAAACTCAGCAATGGTATATAAAACTGTAATACCGGGCAGGAACGTATGGATACGGTCAGGCGCGGTTTTCAGTAGTTGTTTGATAAAAATATCAGGTGTATCACATGCACTGTCCAAAATGGCTTTCAGACAGGCAGGATCGTAATAAGGAAGGGGCTGTTCCTTCTTCTTTTTGGAAACAGCCTGCACCATCTGCATTGCCGCACGGGCAGAACCGCCGATGGCGCACAGGTCGGAAATGACCGCTTTCTGAGGCGGCAATTCCTGTAATTTTTTGCGCACTTCTTTCTGAATCTGCTGTAATTCGGATTTTTTCGCAATGAGGTGATTTTTTACATACTGCTGGTACAGGTTCAAAGAGCCCATAGGCAGAGAAGTTGCCCGCTGGATGGCGTGATCCTGATAGAATACCAACTCGGTACTGCCGCCGCCGATGTCGGTCAGCAGACCTTTGTCCATTTCCATGGCCTGCAGTGCGCCGTAATAGTCGAAGATAGCTTCTTCTTCGCCGGAAAGGATGCGCACTTCAAAGCCGCAGTTTTCCCGAATGGCTTCCAGCACTTCCGGTGCGTTGTTGATGTTGCGCAGGGAAGCGGTGGCAAAGGGAAAGACTTCCTGAATGGTCATATGATCCAGAATTTCCTTAAATTCGGAAAGGACTGCAACAGCCTTACGAATACCGCTTTTTTTCAGGCAGCGGTCTTTATTGATATAACCTGCCAGACCGGCAGGGCTTTTTTTGTTGAGTAATGATTTGATTTGATTGTTTTCGATTTTATAAAGCACCAAACGGATGGTGTTGGAGCCAATGTCAATAACTGCGTACAAATTAAATTCCCCTCGTTTTCTACTTTTTTCACTATTATTTTGCCTTTGATTTGTTAAGTCTGCTACTTTATTTCTGTTAAATCTATGTAAAATCTATAAGAAATCTGTGGAAAATATGTTGCGATGAAATGTTAAATCCTTCATTTTTCAGCCTTCGAAAATGTTAAATGTTTGCTTTTGCTGAAATGCTTTCCAAATCTATCCGCACGACCCCTGTCTGGGCAAAGTAATGCTGGATGTATGCGTCGATTTCTTCGTCGCTGTGCTGGGTGTAACGGCGGCAGAGAAGCTGGAGGGCATGGCGTTTTTCTGTTTCTTCCTCTACAATGGCAGCTGTGCCTTCGGCAATGACGCTTTCATAACGTGTGGTGAAATTTTCGCCATCTACCAGACGTAATTTGGCAAAAGTCAGGCAAACATGGGGATTTTGCTGGATATTTTCCAGTTTTCGACCGGCTTTGGCACAGTGGAAATAGAGGTGATTTTCCTCCAGAACTACGGAAATAGGTACGCCATAAGGCATGTTTTCATTGTCTGTGGTGGATAATACGGCAAAGTCACAGCTTTCCATAATGGCTCTGGCTTCTTCCTGTGTTCTCAAGCGGTCTTTTCTGCGTAAAGGTGTGTTTTTTGTAGACATATGTATTACCTCCTTTTTTCTATCCATTATACAACTGTATGGGAAAAAAGAAAGAAAAATATCAAAAAGGTATTGCACCTACCATTTTGGTATGATATACTGTCCTCAGAAAGGATACCCCCCTAGGGGGGAGGGTATAAAGAGGGAAAGGTGTGTTACCATGCGTGCAGATAAAGATAAGATTACGAAATTGCTGAAAACAGCCAGAGGACAGCTGGATGGGATTTTGAAAATGGTGGAGGATGACCGCTATTGTATGGATATTTCCCAGCAGCTCATGGCAGTGGAAGCCATTCTCAACAAAGCAAATAAAGAAATTTTGACAGCCCACTTGAAGGGCTGTGTGGTAGCAGCCACCACCGATGCCGAAAAGGAAGAAAAGGTAGATGAACTGGTGGCTATGCTGGGCAAGATACTGAAATAAGGAGGAAATGCCATGAAACAAAAATTTGACGTGACAGGTATGACCTGTTCTGCCTGCTCTGCCCATGTGGAGAAAAGCGTCAGCAAGCTGGAAGGTGTCCAGTGTGTCAACGTAAACCTGCTCCAGAACAGTATGGTAGTGGAGTATGACGACAATGCCCTTGGTACGACGGATATTATCCATGCGGTGGAAAGCGGCGGTTATGGGGCATCGGTACAGGGAGAAACCAAAACGCAGGAAGCGCCGAAAAATGTGGCAGCGGAAGAAATGCACCACATGAAACGGCGGCTTATCGCATCTTTTTGTTTTCTGATTCCCCTGTTCTATATCTCCATGGGACATATGATGGGGGCACCATTACCTGCCATTTTGCTGGGGGACGAAAATGTCATGATTTTCGCTTTGACACAGCTGTTCTTGACCATTCCCGTACTCATCATCAACAAAAAATATTATGTGGTAGGCTTTAAAGCTTTGTGGAACCGCGCGCCGAACATGGATTCCCTTATTGCGCTGGGTTCCGCCGCCTCTGTGGTTTACAGTGTGTTTGCCATTTATTCCATGGCTTATGCTATGGGGCATGGGGATTTGATGACAGCCCATCATTACGGTATGGAATTGTATTTTGAATCCGCTGCTATGATTTTGACCCTCATCACTGTGGGGAAATATATGGAAACCCGTTCCAAAGGGAAAACTTCTGAAGCCATCAGCAAACTCATGGACTTGGCACCCAAAACAGCCACGGTCCTGCGAAATGGTGTGGAACAGGAAATCCCTGTGGAAGAAGTGGTGACAGGGGATACCATCATTGTGAAACCGGGACAGCGGATTCCTGTGGATGGCAAAATCATCGAAGGCTTTTCCGCAGTGGATGAAAGCGCCATCACCGGGGAAAGTATCCCTGTGGAAAAACAGGTGGGCGATACAGTTATCGGTGCGACTGTCAACAAAAGCGGTTATTTCCGCATGACGGCTACAAGAGTCGGCAAAGATACCACTTTGTCCCAGATCATTGCACTGGTGGAAGAAGCAGGGGCGTCCAAAGCACCCATCGCCAAACTGGCAGATAAAGTCAGCGGTGTGTTTGTACCTGTGGTTATTACCATTGCTGTTCTGGCGGCAGTCATCTGGTTTGTGGCTGGAAATCAGCCTTTCTCCTTTGCGTTGTCCATCGGTATTGCGGTGCTTGTCATTTCCTGCCCCTGTGCTTTGGGTCTGGCAACACCGACGGCAATTATGGTGGGAACAGGCAAAGGTGCGGAATATGGTATTCTGGTAAAATCCGCCGAAAGTCTGGAAATCGCTCATCAGGTGCAGACGGTGGTACTGGATAAAACAGGGACTTTGACAGAAGGCAAGCCTGTTGTCACCGATGTGGTACTGGCAAAAGGCATCCTGCGGAATCGTCTGCTGAAACAGGCGGCGGCAGTGGAAGCACTTTCGGAACATCCCTTGGCAGAAGCCATTGTTGCCTATGCCAAAGAAAAAGAAGTGCCCTTTGAAAAGGCAGAAAATTTGATGGCAACAGCAGGTCAAGGCGTGGAAGCCGATGTGGCAGGAAAACATATTCTGGCTGGGAATCTGAAAATGATGCAGGAAAGAGGCATCCAGCTGGGAGAATGGGAAGCAAAAGCCGTGGAACTGGCAGAAGCAGGGAAAACCCCTCTGTTCTTTGCGGAAAATGAAACATTTCTGGGCATTGTAGCATTGGCAGATACGTTGAAGCCTACCAGCAAAGCCGCTGTAGACGCGTTCCATCAGATGGGCATTGAAGTGGTCATGCTCACAGGGGATAACAAACGGACAGCAGAAGCCATTGCCAAGGAATTGGATATACAGGTCATTGCGGAAGTTTTGCCTCAGGATAAGGAACGGGAAGTGCGCCGTTTGCAGGAACAGGGCAAAAAAGTTGCTATGATTGGCGACGGCATCAACGACGCTCCTGCCCTCATGCGTGCGGACGTAGGTGTTGCCATTGGTGCAGGCACAGACGTTGCCATGGAATCCGCGGATATTATCTTAATGAAAAGCGACCTCATGGATGCGGTGACAGCCATTGAACTGAGCCACGCTACCATCCGCAACATCAAAGAAAATCTGTTCTGGGCATTTTTCTACAATGCCTGCGGTATCCCTCTGGCGGCTGGGGTGTTCTATCCTCTGCTGGAATGGAAACTGAATCCCATGTTTGCGGCGGCGGCCATGAGTTTCAGCTCCGCTTTTGTAGTGGGGAATGCTCTTAGACTGCGGCTCTTCCGCCCGAAATATGCTAAGACAACAACGGCTTTGCCGAAAGAAAATATACAGAAAGAATCAAATCATAAGGAGGAAATTGGTATGAAAAAAGTATTGAAAATTGAAGGTATGATGTGTAATCATTGCACAGGCAGAGTGGAAAAAGCCCTGAACGATCTGGACGGCGTAACAGCGGAAGTAAGTCTGGAAGGCAAAAGCGCAACAGTGACACTGTCTAAAGATGTCAGCGATGAAACACTGGTGCAGACTGTCACAGATGCAGGATACGAAGTGGTAGATATTCAGTAAAGAAAAAAGGAAATCTAGGGTGTCGAAAAAGCCGACACCCTATCGTCAAAGGCTCATTTCATTCAAGCCTTTGTCGAGTAGACAGAAGTATAAAGCAGGAATTCCATCGGCTAAAAAGCCTTGAAATTCCTGCTTTTCCTCGTCGGAAGTGAATTCCGACTGTGGATTCCAGTTGGGAAACGCTTCGTTTCCCAAGCCCTTCCGCGTTCTTGAAAAAAGTGTAAAATGTAGTTTTTTGACAGTTCGAGAAAATCTTCTGATTATAGAAGATTTCCTTTTTTATATGCTTTTTCTTTTATGGAGAAAATACAGGCAAAGCAGCCCTTCCAGCAGAAGCAGGCAGGGAACCATGATTTCCAGATAAAGAACCCCTGTCAGTCCGTAATAGGCAGGCACAAACAGCAGGGAAAGGACAAAGGCGATGCTGTCCACATTTCCAAAGGAAATCTCCAGATAAGAAACGCAAAGACTGGCAAAAAACATCAATGAAAAAATGGCATAGAATTTCAGCCAGAAAGTGTTTTGCCGAAAACGGAACAGCAAGTAAAAACACAGCCCCACATAAAGAAGGCTGAATCCAACGCCAAAGAATGTAGGCGTGGCATTGAAGAAGCAGTTTGTGAAATTGCAGAGGTAAGCCAGAATATGGATGGGAACCAATGGCAAAAGGGGATACCAAGGCTGATTGCGAAGTCTGTTCATATTCCCAGCCTCCTTTCCGAAATCAATATCTCATAGATAAGGTCAGTGTACGAAACAAAAAAGAGAAATGTCAATGGGGAAAGTGCATCAAAAAAAGCCTGTATTTTCAGCAATAAGCTGAAAATACAGGCTTTTTGTTTTTAGGGAAGCAGGCTTTTCAGATACTCCTTGTCCTCATCAGAAACCCGTCTGGATTCCCGTGCTTTCTGTACGAATTTACGGAATACCCAAGGGTCTAAATTGGCGGCAAGGACAGCTTTCTTTGTTTCTTCGGGGAATTTTACCCATGCTTCTGCCAGAAGCCATGCCTGTGCCATGCGGACATAATAGAAGTCTGAGTCCACTGCCAGCGTACGTGTCAGAACCGTATTGATGGTGGTGGGGGTCAGATAATGGTGGAGCATGACAATGAGCCACACCCGTACTGTCCATGGATTCAGGGAAGACAGATACACGGAGATGTAGCGGAAATAATGGGCTTTGTCTGCTTTATGGGACAGTACCTTTTTCAGAGAAGAACAGAAGGTATCGCAGATTGCCCAGTTTTCCACAAGGAATTTTGCCATTTTGTCGCTGTGGGGCAGAAAGTCCGCGTAAGGCAGTTCCGCAGCCACCAGCCCGTAAAGAAGCCGTTCTTCGTGGTATGTTTTGCCGCAGACAGCAAGGAATCCTCTGGGGTCGCCTTTGGCAATGGCTTTTGCCGTTTTGCGCAGAAAAGGCAGTCTTAGTCCTAAAGTGGGCAGTTCAGAAGCCAGCAGTTTTTCGTTAAACAGGCGGTAGGCTTCATCTGCCTCCTGTTTCAATTCCGCAAGAAAATCGTTATAGGTTTCCGGTGTCCAGCGCTCCGGCATCACTTGCATAAAATCACTTCCTGTTTCTATAAATATGTAAAATTTTGGTTCAAAAATGCATTTTCAGACAACAAAAAAGACGGCAGTTTGTTTTGGGGGGAAACTGCCGTCTCCTTTGAAAGGGCTGTCATTGTCAATACATGAAAAACGGAATTGGGGGGAGTTTTCCATGTACGGAGGGACAATGACATGAAGAGATGAAAAGTTTGATTCAATACGCAAAACCGTCAGGAGAGGACGATATTGCGCAGAAACAAGCATTTTTGATATACAGGTGTATGATGCCTGTATACGTATCTTTATGATGCAATATTTTCCGTAAATTGTCAATGGAAAGTGTAAAATTTTTTGTGAAAACCGAAAGTTTTGTATTTGCAGTTGTATCTTTGGGAAAACTCTGTTACCATAGAAACAAGTTTAACTTTGGGGTGAGAAAATGATTAGAACAAGAGAATCTATGGAAAATTACCTGGAAACCATATATATTTTACAGCAGAAAACAGGCTACGTCCGCGCCATCGACATTGCCACAGAATTGGGATTCAGCAAGCCCAGTGTCAGCAATGCCATGAAAAAATTGAAGGCAGAGGGCTACATCACCGTCACAGACCGCAGCAAAATTGCCTTGACAGAAGCAGGCAGAAAAGTGGCAGAAGCCACCTATGAACGGCACTGTGTCATTGCTGCGTCCCTCATGCGCATCGGCGTTTCGGAAAAAACAGCCCTGGAAGATGCTTGCCGGATGGAGCATATCATCAGCGAGGAAACCTTCGCCTGCATGAAGCGCCATCATCAGGAAAGTCTGGATGAAATCAAACAAAAAGAATCTTAAAACAGAAAAGCGTTCCGCGGAAATTACCGCAGAACGCTTTTTTTATGTAGATTTACTGGAAATAAGAATAGCCGTAAACTTTTCCAGCTTTTGGTGTTTCGTTGTGTTTGTATTGAATCAGCTCGGAAACGGTTACCAGCTGATAGCCCTGTTCCTGTAACATAGGAACCAGTTTTGCCGTTGCCTGTGCGGTGGTGTCATAGATGCCGTGCATCAGGATGACTTTGCCGTCCAGATTGCCTGCTGCTTTCACTTCTTTCAGGATGCTGTCCACATTCCGTGTCTTCCAGTCCAGTGTATCCACAGACCATGTAACGATGGGCAGGGGAACATTTGCCTGTACGGTGGCGTTTGTGTTGCCGTAAGGAGGACGGAAAGAGGTAGGTTTCACGCCTGCTTTGGCGAAGGCTGCATTGACCTGTTTCACATCTGCCTGAATCTGGGATGCAGAAAGTTTTTTGAAATCCTTGTGGTCATAGGAATGACTGCCTACTTCACAGCCCAAAGCTGCTTCCCGTTTCACCACATCGGGATACTGTGCCACACGATAGCCTACATCATAGAAGGTAGCCACTGCGTTGTATTTTTCCAGCACATCCAGAATGGCGTTGGTGGCTGTAGGAGAAGGACCGTCGTCATAAGTCAATGCCACCATGGGCTTGTTGGGGTCAATGACCCGTCCGGTTTCTTCTGTGGTTCCCTCAGGCTGGGCAGGTTCTTCCACAACGGGCGGAACTTCCTCAGGGTCTGTCAGGAAAGAACCTTTGAACACCTCTCTGGGGATTTCCAGGCGGATGGCACCGTATTTGCCGGGAAGAATCTCATATTTATCAATGTAGAAAATCACGCTGTCGTCAGTCAGAGCAAATGTGCTGAACACATCGCTTTCCGGCGCCAGAAGGGCTTTGTAATTGCCGAAAAGCTGCTTGCCGTAGGTTTCGTGTTTCTGGAAGTAATCCAGTGCATAAGCGGATGCTTTCTCACGGTAGGAATCCCGGAAAATGTCCGCGGCTGTCAGTGCTTTGCCTGTTGTAGCATCAAACAGATAAGTGCTCCAGGATGCCGGTTCTGTGTAGGCGCCGTCGATTTTCCGTGTTTCCAGAAACGATACACTGGCAATGTTGTCTTTGGTGATGTAGGAATCATAGCCAATGATGAGGGTGCCTGTGTATTTGCTGGGTGTTTTTTCCTCAGCTTTTTCTTCTGCCGCTTTGGTATAGGCGGTTTCAAAAGCATCGGCCTTTGTTTTCAGGGTTTTGATGATTTGCTCATCCAAAGCCGCCTGATTGGTCACAGGATACTGTACAGCATAGGAGAAAGGTTCTTTTGCGCTGATGTATGTCTTTGCTTCACCCCAGTGCTGGGTATCCTTATGGAAATTGAAGTAGCTTTCTGCCTGGGTGGTCAGGGCTGCTGTGCGGCTGTCCGCAGCGGCGGCTTCCGTAAAGGAGCCAAAAGCGGTCAGTGCCAGCAGAGTGCAGGCGGTGAAAGCTGCCAGAAATCTATGTTTTTTCATGGGATCACTCCTTTTTGCGGTAATCGGGGTGCAGATAACGTCCTTTGTTTGCGGTGCCTCTGCCATACTGGATGGCCTGTCTGGGACAGTGCTGCAAACAGGACATGCACATGTAGCAATGGTCTTCTTCCCAAACGGGAACGCCTGCTGTCATTTTGATGCAGCCGGAAGGGCAGACATAAGCGCAGATGCCGCAGCCGATGCAGTCCACAGTGGGATAGAAGGGTTTTGTTTTGGTGGCAAAACGGCGGAACAGAGGGTTTACCACATTGCTGAGGAATGTGCCGCCTTTGCCTTTTTTCACACGGAAGAAGTCTTTCCGTTCCAGTTTTACTGCCCGCAGGATAAGCTGTACGATTTCGTCTGCCTGACGGAGCAAATGTCTTTGGGTTTCCGGTGAAGGCGCTTTGAACAATACGGCATAGTTATCGGGCATGATCACGGAATAGCCGCTGTCCAGAGAAAGATCGTTTGCCTCCAGAGAAGCCTCCAGAATGGACATGGTTTCCCCGGCAGACTGCCCGCAGGTGCAGACAGCGTAGGTGTAAACATCTTCTTCATAATACAGTTCCAGACGCTGAACGAACTGCTCTACCATCTGGGGTGGCGCCCAAGCGTGAACAGGGAACACAAAGCCCAGTTTTTCCCCTTTTTTCAGGGTATATTCGTATGCATCTTCTCTTGTGGCTCTTGCCATGTCGATCATTTTCTCGCCAAGACCTTCAGCCAGTTTTTTCGCTACATGATAGGAATTTCCGGTGCCGGAAAAATAAAAAACCATATAAATAACCTCCCCGATCGGTATTGATGTTCTTTTAAGATAGTATTATCATATCATATTTTTGTGTGGATAGTTTTGCGAATTTATTAAAGTTTTTCATTATTTTTCGAAATAAATTTCCATGACGCAAAAAGAAGCCATACCTCCCTAAAGGAAGTATGGCTTCTTTACATCTCCCAATGGGAGGAGGGGTCATTATTTCAGGTTTTCCACAACGTCAGCGGATACGTACAGTACGCCGTCTGTCAGTTCAGCAGCAGCGGAAGATGTCATTGCCATGTCGCCTTCTACAACATATGTTGTGCTGCCCAGTGTGATCTGTGCGGTCATACCGTCTTTTTCCAGTACAACGGGAGCTGTTTTGCCCTGCCATTTTACGCTGTAGCCTTTTGCTTCTGCAGCGTCACGCAGTGCTACCATTTCAGGTGCTTCTACGGATCTTGTATCAACAGCAGCTTCTTCAGTATCTTCTGTTGCAGCTTCTCTTTCTTCCAGCAGCAGTACCAGAGAAGGATTTGTCTGTGCGGGGATGCTTCTTGTTGTAATGTCGTAGAATACAACAGCATCTTTGCCTTTTACATCGTCAGCGCTCAGGATGCTTTTTGTACCCAGAGTTGTCAGGATGGTAGTATCTTCGGAAATGTTCAGCTGCAGCAGGTCTTTTTCGTTGAGCAGGTCATCGTTGAAGTGACCAACGGAGATGGAGCCTTTGTCAGCGTTTGCAACCACTGCTGTTACCTGACCCATGTAAGGAGGCATACTCATGCCCATGGGTGCCATTGCGCTGTAGATAACTGCAACTTCCATACCTTCTGTCAGTTTGTCAGCTGTGATCACGCTGCCTGTTTCTCTGTCAACGATGGTTGTTGTGGGTGCTACCACAAAACGCAGACCGCCGTTTTCGTTGTCCATGGTGAATACTTTGTTGCCGTCCTGTGTATCGCCAACTTCTGTGATTTTGCCTGTGTTGCTGATATAAGCGGATGCTTCTGCCTGATCGTCAGCTTCTGCGCTGATGGGAACGGGTGTTGCTGTTGTTTCGCCTTTCATCACTTCTGCGTATGCAGCTGTGCTGCCTACAACAGTGAATGCCAGTGTCAGTGCCAATACTTTGTTCAGATTCTTTTTCATAGTGAATTCCTCCTGTTAATCAAAAAATTTATGTTTCGTTTTTTGCGTTGTTTTTTTTGTTGATTGTTTGTTACGCTTATTCAGACGGGAGCTTTTTTTGAAAAGTTCCAAAGTTTTTGAAAAAATTTTTGAAAAATCGAAAAAATAACGTGAACAATGGGAAAAAAGCCCGTAAATCCAGGGTTTTTGCCAAAAAAAAAATATGATTTTTCGTACGGAAAAAATCATTTTATGCATATTTCGTGCCATATGGGCGAAAATTTGCGGTTATTTCCTGTGACTTAGTTACGGAAGGAATGGTGGGAAAAGGACTATACTGAATACAAGAAAACGACAGATCAATGGGATTGGAGGAATGGATTATGATGCGTGTTTTGATTTTAGGCGGTGTGGCAGCAGGTACAAAGGTAGCGGCGAAACTGAAACGTCTGCGCTTTGACGCGGAAGTGCTGATCCTCACCAAAGATGCGGATATTTCTTATGCTGGCTGTGGTCTTCCTTATTATGTAGGGGATGTCATCACAGATCGGGAAAAGATTATTGTCAATACACCGGAAAAATTCGCGGCCCTCACAGGGGCAAAGGTTTTGACAGGCAGAGAAGCGGTGAAACTGGATGCGGCAGGAAAGACTGTAACAGCGAAAAATCTGGCAACAGGCGAAGAAGAAGTTTATCCTTATGACGCATGTGTCATCTCCACAGGGGCTTCCTCCATCGTTCCGCCTTTGCAGGGGGTCAATCTGAAAGGCGTATTTACCATGCGCGCTCCTGATGATGCGGAAGGTCTGAAAAATTATGTGAAAGCCAGCGGCGCAAAAACGGCTGTAGTTGCCGGCGGCGGCTTTATCGGTCTGGAAGTAGCGGAAAACCTGCTGGAACAGGGCTTGGATGTAACTGTTATGGATATGGCACCTCAGGTGATGCCCGGTTTTGACCCGGAATTTGCCGCTTATGGCACAAGACATCTGGAAAAGGTCGGTATCCATGTTTCCACTTCCACAAAAATGGAAGGTATCACAGGCAGTGAAAAAGCAGAAGGTGTACAGACAGACAAGGGGCTGATCCCTGCGGATGTGGTGGTACTTTCTCTGGGCATCCGTCCAAACACTGCATTTTTGAAAGAAACTGGTCTGGAATTTGCCAAAAACGGCGCCATTCTGGTAGATAAATCTCTGCGGACAAATCTGCCGGATGTTTACGCTGCTGGGGACTGTGCGGTGGTATCCAACCGTCTGACAGGTGAAAGGGCGTGGGCGCCCATGGGCTCCGCGGCAAATATGGAAGGACGTGTGCTGGCAGAAGTGCTGGCTGGCAGAGAAAAAGAATTTGCTGGCGTGCTGGGGACAGCTGTTGTGAAACTGCCCGGACTGAACGCAGCCAGAACAGGGCTCAACGAAGCAGCAGCCAGAGCGGCAGGTTATGATGTAGAAACCGTTGTGGCAGTCAATGACGATAAAGCCCATTACTATCCCGGTGCGGATAACTTCATCACAAAACTCATTGTGGACAAGAATACAAAGAAACTGCTGGGCATTCAGGTTATGGGTCCCGGCGCTGTAGATAAAATGGTGGATATCGGTGTGACAGCCATTTCATTGGGTGCAACACTGGATCAGCTGGAAAATCTGGATTTGGCTTATGCGCCTCCTTTCTCCACAGCCATTCATCCCTTTGTAGCGGCAGTGAATATCCTGCTGAACAAAATGAATGGGGATCTGGAATCCATGACTCCTGCGGAATATATGGAAAACAGAGGGGAAGGATACCGCGTGCTGGATGCGGCACAGGCACCATCCATCCCCAATGCAAAATTTGTGGATGTGGCACAGGTACATGGACCTTTGGAAGATGTAGACAAAGACGAAAAACTGATGATCATCTGCACAAAGAGCAAACGTGCTTATATGCTCCAGCAGAGATTGAAACATTTCGGCTATACCGATACCACTGTGGTAGAAGGTGGTCTGTGGTTCAATGAACTTCCTGTGAAAGGAAAATAATGAACCTATCTTATAGAAAAGAAGGGCAGTTGGAATCAAAGGGTTCTGACTGCCCTGTTTTTATAAGGATAGATGTGCTTTTGCTTGCCTTTTCATAGGAAAAGCCGTATCATAAAGCAAAAGTAAGCAAAGGAGAATCATCCATGGAACCCATCACCGTACAGCATACCTTTCCGCCTATTTTCGACAAAAACAGCCGTCTGCTCATTCTGGGCACAGTACCTTCTGTAAAATCCAGAGAAAACGACTTTTATTATGGACATCCTCAGAATCGTTTCTGGAAACTCATTGCTATCCTTTGCGGCGAGGAAACCCCTGTGACAAAGGAAGAAAAAACAGAAATGCTCCTGCGCCACGGCATTGCCCTTTATGATGTGGTGGAGAGATGCACCATCGTTGGCAGCAGTGACAGCTCCATCAAAGATGTAGTGCCTGTGGATTTGACGCCCATTCTGGAGCAAACAGGGAATATCCCCATTTTTGCCAATGGCGCAACAGCGGAAAAATTATATCGGAAATACCTTTTTCCAAAGACAGGTATTTCTGCTGTGAAACTGCCTTCCACCAGTCCAGCCAATGCGGCATGGTCTTTGAGCCGTTTGGAAGAAGCATGGCGGGAAGCTATGGAGCCATATCTGGGCTAACCCTATGGGCGTTTTGCATGGAAAGGGCGCGGAATTTCGGGAAAAGTTATACAATATCGGAAAAGTGTACGATTTTACTGGGATTTTTGCGCCAAAAACATTGACAGACAGGGCAGAACCTGCTACAATACCACAGAAGTCAATAAGGAAACTTATCAAGAGTGGTTGAGGGACAGGGCCCTGTGACACCCGGCAACCGGCGGAAACGCATCGGTGCCAATTCCCCCCGCATATTTTTGCGGAAGATGAGTAAGAATGAGAAAGCCCTGCGGCTTTTTTTTTTATGCCTTTTACAACGTCCCAAAGAACGACTGAAACTTGATAATACAAAAAAACAAACTGGAGGAAATTATGAGCAGAAGATTATTCACATCTGAGTCCGTAACAGAAGGACATCCCGACAAGATCTGTGACCAGATCTCCGACGCCATTCTGGACACAATCCTGGCAAAAGACCCGAAAGCAAGAGTTGCCTGCGAAACATGCACCACAACAGGTATCATTTTCGTAATGGGTGAAATCACCACAAGCGCTTATGTTGATGTAGAAGGCATCGTTCGCGATACTCTGCGTCAGATCGGTTACGACCGTGCAAAATACGGTTTCGACTGCGACACATGCTCCGTTATTACATCCATCCACGGTCAGTCCCCTGACATCGCTCTGGGTGTAGACAAAGCGCTGGAAAACAAAACAGGCGAAGACGACAGCGAATTTGATACAGGCGCTGGCGACCAGGGTATGATGTTCGGTTTTGCATGTGACGAAACAGAAGAACTGATGCCCCTGCCCATCTCTCTGAGCCACAGACTGACAAAGAGACTGGCAGAAGTACGTAAAAACGGCACACTGTCTTATCTGCGTCCCGACGGTAAAGCACAGGTAACCGTAGAATATGTAGACGACAAACCCGTTCGTGTTGATACAGTCGTTGTTTCCACACAGCATGACCCCGAAGCAACACAGGAACAGATTCGTGCAGACATCATCGAACACGTTGTAAAGAAAGTTATCGATGCAAACCTGCTGGATGAAAACACAAAATACTACATCAACCCCACAGGCAGATTCGTTATCGGCGGTCCTCAGGGCGACAGCGGTCTGACAGGCAGAAAGATTATCGTTGACACCTATGGCGGTTACGCTGCTCACGGCGGCGGTGCATTCAGCGGCAAAGACCCCACAAAGGTAGACCGTTCCGCATGCTACGCAGCAAGATACGTTGCGAAAAACATCGTTGCAAGCGGCATTGCAAGCAAATGTGAAGTACAGCTGGCTTACGCCATCGGCGTTGCAAAACCCGTTTCCATTCTGGTAAATACATTCGGTACAGGCAAAATCTCCGATGATAAGATCACAGAACTGGTACAGCGCAACTTCGACCTGCGTCCCGCTGCGATCATCAAGAACTTCGACCTGCTGAGACCTATCTACAAACAGGTTGCAGCTTATGGTCACTTCGGCAGAACAGACCTGGATCTGCCTTGGGAAAAGACAGACAAAACAGACGTATTCCAGATCTGATTTTGAAAAATATGTAAAGAAAAAGAGCCTGTGTTAGGGGCATCTTCATAAGAAAACAAAGCAAGCTGAAATCCTTATGATATAGAGGATTCCAGCTTGCTTATTTTTATAAGCTTTTATTTGATATGTTTTCTTCTGAAGATAGCCGTCGCAATTCCCCTTAAGAAATCAAGAAAAAGGAAACCCAATGTTTTTTTAAGGGGGATTTGCTTTTTGCGCAGGTTTTTTCTATTTATGAACTTTTGTAATAAAAAGTTAAAAGAAATGTCAATATATTTCATGGGATTCGCCTTGTTTTTTTCGCCTGAAAAAGAGAAAATGATACTAGGATATTGTGCGAAAATACAAGGAAAGGAGGATGCCCCATGAAAAAGAAAAGATGCTTTGCGGCTTTATTGTCCTGTATCATGCTTTGGCAGACTCCTGTTTTTGGGGCGGAGCAGGAAGAACTTTCTCCGCCGGAATATAGATGCACCATAGACAATACGGACGAAGATTATGCATCCGGTGATTGGAAGTATGGCTTTACAGTGGAGGAGGAACCTCTCTTTTATTTGAAAGAAGGGGAGAAGCATGTTTTCCTTCTGTGTGATGGAAAATATGTGGATGCGCCTGTACTCATTGCAAAGGATACGGCTTATGTGCCCTTGTGGGTGCTCATCAACGATATGGGCTTTGAACTGCGGGAAGAAGGCAACGGTCTTTTGCTGGTTAGAGGCAATCAGAAGCTGACAGTCAGCAGTAAGGACAGTACATTGGATACCAGTAAAATGCTGCCCCTCCGGGATGTTTCCGAGGCGTTGGGGGCAGAAGTGACATATATGCGAAAAGGTGTTATGCCTTTGGAGAATCCCCTCATCAGTGTAGATTTCCGGGAAACAGAATTGACAGAGGAAGAAGGATTGGAAAAGGCGAAAGAAGTCCTCACATCCTGTCTGGAAGCCCAGCAGGAACAGGGTTATGTCCATGAGGATATGCCTGTTGACCCGAAAATCACAGAGAAACTGGCGGCAGAAATTGACGCGCTGCATGTGTCAGAAGATGTCATTGCGGGATATTACCTGTTTGAAGGCATGGAATATCTGCCTTATATTCTGGTGGAAAAAAGTACTGGAGATGTTTACTGCAAAACTGGCAGCGGGGACGCTGGAAATGGTTCCTATGTGGAAACCATTCAGAAAGTGGAAGCTGATGATGCAGAGCTCCTTGCTATTGGATATTATTTTGGATAAAAAACAGACGGAAACTTTCCGAAAAAGGGAGTTTCCGTTTTTTATGGCAAAATACTTGACAAAGTCAGATAAATAACATATACTTGATAAAGTCAAGTAAATGAAAGGAGTGTTTGTATGTTTGATACATTTGCATATCTCATCACTTCTCTGCGGAAAGACTTCACGGAATTCTGCAACGAAAAATTGCAGGAAATGGGTCTGACACAGGGATTGCTGTTTTTTATTTTGTATGTGGGGAAACATCCCCAGTGTTCTCCCAAAGAGCTGACAGAAGCCCTTCATATGGATGCGGGCTATTGTGCCAGAACGTTGGCAAAGCTGGAGGAAAAAGGTTTTCTGGTGCAGGAAAGAAATCCTGCTGACCGCAGAGCCAGAATGGTGACGCTCACAGAGGAAGGGGAAAAGGTATTCCGTACCAGCTATGACCTTTTTGCCAAGTGGGACAAAGAAGTTCTGAAAGATTTGACACCGTCCCAGAAAGCGGAGCTCATGGGAACCATGAAAAAAATCGCTGCCGAAAGGAGGCAGATGCGTCATGTATGAAACCATTGGGAGCCCTGTGAAATTGGGAAATGTGACTTTGAAAAACCGCATTGTTTTTGCGCCTGCCACATTGGGAGTGCCTAATGATGCTTATTTGGAGCGAATCGAAAAGATTGCTGCCGGCGGTTGCGGCATGATTATTATCGGCGATGTACCGGTGTTGTCCATGCCCTTTGGAAACAACCTTTATACAGAAAGCGGCTTTGCTTTTTATGAGAAACTGGCGGAAACAGCCCATAAGTATGGCTGTAAAATCTGCGCCCAGCTTCATCAGGATGATACAGATTTTGGAGCACTGCGGCAGTATGCGCCACAGGTGAAGGCAGGGAAGCTGACCCAGGATGACCTGCGGCAGATGATCAATGACCTTGTAGGTCCTTATGTTACTAATATGCCTGTGGAAAAGGTACACAGCATCATCAATGCGTTTGGGGATGCGGCAGTGCTGGCGAAAAAAGCTGGCTTTGATGTGATGCAGGTCCATGGGGACAGAATGTGCGGCAGTTTTGCTTCTCCCCTGTTTAACCAGCGGACAGACAACTATGGCGGCTCTCTGGAAAATCGGGCAAGATTCCTGCTGGAAGCTGTGGAAGCGGTGCGGAAAGCCGTGCCGGATATGCCCATTGATGTGAAACTGGCAGTCCGTATGGAACAGCCACAATACGGCAAAGCAGGATTTACAGAGGATGAATTGAAAACAGTGGTTCCCATGCTGGAACATGCAGGGGCAGACAGTTTCCATGTATCGCTGGCAAACCATGCGGCTCTGTCAGATACCATTCCTCCCGCAAACCATCCTTATTTCCACGAGGAAGGCTGTTTCCTCCGGTTCTGTGATACGGTGAAACAGTATACGAACCTGCCTGTCTGCGGCGTAGGTGGATTGACCAGTCCGGCTTTTGTGGAAGAACAGCTGAAAACAGGAAGAATCGACTGCGCTGCTATGAGCCGCCAGCTTCTGGCAGACCCTCAGTGGCCGGAAAAAGTTTTATCAGGACGAGAAAGTGAAATCAGACGGTGTGTCCGCTGCAATAAAGATTGTCTGGGCGGCATGATGCGCCATGAAGGTACCCATTGTATTTATGAGAAAGGCGGAAAATGATATGAAATATGCCATTTGTTACAGCAGCAGAACAGGAAATACAGGAAAACTGGCAGAAGCCATTCGTCAGACACTGCCCACATTGGATTGTGTCTACTGCGGCGCGCCTCATGTTGCCGCAAATTCCGCAGATGTGATTTTTGCGGGATTCTGGACAGACAAAGGTACCTGTGACAGCCAGATGGGTGAATTTTTGCAGACACTGGAAAACAAAAAGGTATTCCTTTTCGGCACCGCTGGTTTTGGCGGCAGTGCGGCGTACTTTACACAGATTTTGGAACGGGTACGGGCAAATGTGCCTGCTTCTTGTGAAATCATTGGTACTTTCATGTGTCAGGGGAAAATGCCTGATGTGGTGCGGGAACGCTACGCGGCTATGGAGCCATCTCCCAAACGGGATATGATGCTGGAAAATTTCCAGAAAGCATTGGCACACCCCAATGAGGATGATTTAACGGCATTGACAAAATTGGTGCAGGATTTGGCATGATACATAAAAAAGGCTTGTTGACTGTATGTGCAGTCAACAAGCCTTTTTGGCTTTCTGTATGATTTGATTATTTGATATCCTGTCTTTTCAAACGCTGGAAACCAATGAGGAAAGATACAAGCAGATAACCGCCTGCTACAAGGAAGCAGGGCAGAAATGTGGATAATTGATTGGATGCTTCATAAACAGAAGGCATGTGTGCAGAAAGCTTGATAAAGTCCAGGCTGATATGAATCTTAAAGACGCCAAGGACCATTTCCACAGCCTGCGGGATATAGGGCACAAGGAAACCGAAAATAGCGCCGATGATGACATTCTGTGTCAGAACAGCCATGGTAACGGCAAAACTGATATGTGCCATGACAAAAAGAATTTTTGCTACGATGGAAAGGGCAAAATAAGCAGGGTATTCAAGGGTCCCCATACCGTATTTGCTCATGGCGAATATGCCCATAAAAATGGACAGCACCAGCATCACCAGTACGTATGCGCCGGAAATGGTAAAGACCATAGATAAATAGTAGTTCTTCTTTGAAATGCCTCGTCCGACGATGTTCTTCATGGCGCCGGAACGATAAACCTCTGCAATGATATTGGCTGCCAGTACCATAAATGCATAAAGAACCATATCGCCGCCAAGGAATGTCTGCATCATACTGGTCATTCCCGTGTCAGACGTAAAGCCCAACAGGAAAATCCGAATGGAGACAGCCAGGAAAATTAGCCCGATCCCAAGACATCCGTAAAAGAAGCGATCCTTTTTTAATTGATAAATATGTCCGCGAATTAAATTTGTCATACAGCTTTCCCCCTTGAAAGTTTTTCTACAAATAATTTTTCCATATCTTCATCGTTTGCGCCCAAACCGCACACACGCACTTTATTTTCCACCAGATACTGGTTCAGATCAGCCAGATTCATTTTTTCATGCAGACGCAGGCTGTGATTGGAAAGGACTTCACAGCGCACATCAGGATAACGGGACGCGATCAATGTCTTTGCGTCCTGCAGATAGTCAGGTTCCACGGAAATCTGGACACTGCTGCTGCATGCGTCTTCCAATGTTTCTTTACTGAATTCATCGATCAGACGTCCGCCGTCAATGATGGCGTAGTTTGTTGCCAGCTTATACAGTTCGCTTAAAATGTGGCTGGCAATGAGAATGGTGATCCCGTGCTTCTGATTTAATTCCTCCAGCATTTTACGCATTTCGTATACGCCTTCCGGATCCAGACCGTTAATAGGCTCGTCCAGAATCAGGAAGTCAGGATTGCCTAACAGCGCAATGGCAATGCCCAGACGCTGCTTCATACCAAGAGAAAATGTACGGGCTTTCTTTTTGCCTGCGTTTTGCAATCCCACCATTTTCAAAATTTTGTCATAATCAGGAGAAGGAAGCCAAAGAGCAGAGAAAAGTAACGCAGATTTTCTGTTGCTGTCATGTGTTCGTAAATACCAGGTTTTTCAATGAGTATCCCCATGCGGTTGCGTGCAGAATCATCATTTGATTTTCCCAATAATGTGTAATTGCCTGCGCTTTGCTGTGTCAGACCGCAGATGATACGCATCAGCGTCGTTTTTCCTGCGCCGTTTTTTCTCACCAGACCGTAAATAGAGCCCTTTGGTACGTGAATGCTGACATCATTTAAGACTGTTTTTGTTCCATATACTTTCGACAGATTGTTCGTTTGTAAAATATATTCCATGAGATTCCCACCTTTTTTATTTTCTTGTTTCCGTAATGGCAAATATTAACTGGACACTAGTATAATATAGTTTTTTCTATTTTTCCTATTTATGAAGTCGTAATTTTTGTTTAAGATTCTTTGAAGGTGTATATTTTGAAGTGCGAAGGGACAAAAAAGAAAGGGAAAAATCTTTGATTTTACAAGGTGAGAGAGATATGTACAGAAAAAAGACTGTATATTGGATGCATAATGTCATAAAAACGGAATACTGTGGTCATTCTGATGAAATGAAAACAGCTGGAATCCATGTGTTTTGGATGGAATCCAGCTGTTTTTGTTTTAAAGATATTGATAGAAAAATCCCTTTGTGGTGCTGTACCAGAATAAGGTACCATGCCCACGTTTGGGAATCCGCAGCTGCAAGTCCCATTCGGGATACTGTTTGTAGAGCTGCACTTTATCCCCTGTGGCAAATGCCACAAAAGAAATGTAATTTTCTTTTTCCATGGGATGGTCTGTGGTGAGGAACCAGTCGTTTTCAATGACTTCTACATGGAATTTTTCACTTTCCTCAGCCTTTTTGGCTGTCATGGGTTCCAGACTGCGTCCGCAGCAGGTAATGGAAGCGTCCCCTGTGGTCAGTGTCAGATTGCCACAGTGGGGACAGATAAAATATTTCGATTTTTTCATGTTTCCCTCCAGAAATGATGTTGGCAGATTGCCTGCCAGCAGTTTTTCGATGGGTACCCCAAACAGTGCGGAAAGGGACGGCAGCATGGAAATGTCCGGGCATCCCAGCCCGCGCTCCCACTTGGAAATGGTTTTGTCGCTGATTTGCAGCGCAAGGGCTGCTTCTTTTTGTGTCATGCCTCTCTCCAGACGCAGCTGCCGCAGCAGTGCGCCGATTTTTTCCCTGTCCATATTGGATGCACCTCCTGTCCTATATGATACCAGAAAGGCAGGAGAGGTCAACCGCCGCAGCGTAGAGTCAGTCTTTTTGAAACCATGCTTTCATGGTGTCTAACACCTGCACCAGTTCTGCTTCAGAAATGACGTAAGGCACCATGGCATAAAGATAAGAGAGAAAAGGTCTGCTGAATACACCGCGCTGACGGGCAAAGGCGGCATAGCCCTTCAAAACAGCAGGGTCATAGACTTCGATACAAACACAGGCTCCCATGATACGGATTTCACGGATGCGAGGGTCTGTGAAGCCTGCCATTTCAAGGCGGGTGATTTCCTCAATGCGATGGATTTTCTCCATGGTATGTTCTTCCTCAAATAAGGAAATAGAAGCCAATGCTACCCGACAAGCCAAGGCGTTTCCCATAAATGTTGGCCCATGCATAAGGGCATGGTCAGGATTATCGTCATAAAAAGCGGAAAAAACTTTGTCATTGGCAACGGTGACAGCGTGTCCCAGATAGCCGCCTGTCAATGCTTTTCCCAGCACCAAAATGTCCGGCTCTACCACATCAGCAACAAAGCGGTGTCCCGTTCTGCCAAAGCCTGTGGCAACTTCGTCAAAAATGAGAAGCACACCATACTGGTCACAAAGCTCTCTGGCACGTTCCAGAAAGGAAATATCATACATGCGCATACCGCCGGCTCCCTGCAAAAGGGGTTCCACGATCATGCAGTTCAGTTTCTGATGATATTTGGCAAAAGCCTGTTCCAGGGCGTCTATAGTGGTTGGGATATGTACCACATGGGGGCTTTTGCCGTAGGCGTTCAGCACAAAGTGATAATCCGGGTCATCGCCTATTTCCATGGTTTTGAAGGTATCTCCGTGGTAGGCGTGTTCCAGTGCCAATACCATGGTGCGCTGGGTATTGCCCTGATTGATGTAATACTGCAATGCCATTTTTAGGGCAACTTCCACGGCAACACTGCCGGAGTCGGAGAAAAAGCAGTGGTTCAGACTGCCGGGAAGCCAGCTTGCCAGTTTTTCTGAAAGTTCCTGTACGGGCTTGTGGGTCAGACCGCCCAGCATGATATGGGAAAAATGGGGTACCTGTGACAGGATGGCTTCGTTTAGCTTCGGATGGCTGTAGCCATGGATGACGCTCCACCAGGAGGAAATGGAGTCAATGAGTTTTCCCTCATTTGTGTAAAGCCAGACGCCTTTGGCATCCAGAATCTCTAGGGGCGGCTCCATGGTTTTCATTTGTGTGTAGGGATACCAGAGCATAGGTTTTCCTTCCTTTCTGTATAAAGGGATACTAGGGTTTCTATGGAAATGGGCAGGTCTGCAGCACCTTCTGGGAGACAGGCAATGACGGGAACGCCTGTCAGGATTTCGCACATGCCCTTGTTGTCCTCATGCAAAAGATTTCCTGTCTGGAAGCGGTTCAGGATGATGCCCTGCAAGGGGATGTTTTGGCTTTTCAGATACGCCGCCGTCAAGCCCACATGGTTCAGCGTGCCCAGTCCTGCATCCGCCACCAAAAGACAGGAAAGATGCTGGGACAGGACAAAGTCCGCCAGAGAAAAAGAAGTAGTTTCGTCATGACGCAGGGGACAGAGGATGCCGCCGGAGCCTTCAACGGTGACGAAATCGTATGTGCCGCAAAGGGTATCGTATGCTTCTTGTATCGTTTCCCATTCGATGGGATTTCCTTCGATTTTTGCCGCCAGATGAGGGGAAACAGCGGTTTCGTATACATAGGGACACATGTCAGCAAGGGACTGGGAAATGCCAGAAGTGGTTTTCACAAAGTCCGCGTCACCGGGCAAAAGAGAACCATCAGAAAGACGGATATTGCCGCTCATGGTGGCTTTGAAATAAGCGGCTTTTTTGCCGTTTTCATGGAGTTTTTTCAATATCAGCCCACTGACGTAAGTTTTACCTACGTCCGTATCTGTGCCAATGATCATCAGTTGTTTCATCCAGTTTCACCTCGTATCCAAGTTCTGTGAGCATCTGTAAATCCGTTTGTACCGTAATGCCTGCGGTGGTGAGCATATCTCCTGTGATGGCGGCGTTTGCGCCGGAGCGGAAACAGCTTCTTCCGCCGTCCGGTAAAAGACCACGTCCTCCAGCCATGCGGATGGAAGCGGCAGGCAAAAGGAAACGGTAAAGAGCAAGTATCCGCAGGACTTCTGCTTCGGATAAAGTGGGATATTCCCCAAATGGCGTGCCGGGGATGGGATTCAGCACATTGACGGGAACGCTGGTGATGCCCAAATCTCGGAGAGAAAGCGCCATGTCGATGCGGTCTGCCATGGTTTCGCCCATGCCCATGATGCCGCCGCTGCATACGGTAAGCCCTGCCCGTTGTGCCGCTTGAATAGCAGACACTTTGTCGGCAAAAGTATGGGTGGTGCAGATATTGGGGAAATGTTTTTCCGATGTTTCCAGATTGTTGTGGACACGGCTTACACCTGCCTCTTTCAGTCTGCGAAACTGTGGTTCTGTCAAAAGTCCAAAGGAAACACAGATGGAGAGGGTGGTTTCCTGCCGGATTTGCCGGATAGCGTCGCACATGCTGTCGATTTCTTCGTCAGAAAGAGTTTTTCCAGCAGTGACGATGGAATACCGCAAAACCCCTTGCGCCGCCTGTTTTTTGGCATCTGCGAGGATTTCTTCTTTGGAAAGAAGGGGGTAAGTGTTTGCGTCTGTGTGGTTGTGGGCAGATTGGGCGCAGAACTTGCAGTTTTCACTGCATCTGCCGCTTTTGCCGTTGATGATGGTGCACAGGTCAAAGGTGTTTTGGCAGAAATGACAGCGAATCTTGTCTGCCTGTCTGCACAGAGGTTCTAAGGGTTGTTTAGAAAGCCAGAGGGCTTCTTCTTTGGTGACTTTGTGTCCGCTCATGACCTGTTGTGTCAATGTTTCCAATGTATCCATGAAATTCATCTCCTGTCGTATCTGAAAATGGGAATGAGCCGCTTTGCCAGTATTGCCGCAACAACGCAAAGGACAATGTCTCCGGGAACTGCCAGTAAAAAGCAGTAGAGGAACAAGGGGAATAATCCAATGGGATTATGAAGGTAAAAAGCGCTGATGGCGGCGTAATATGCCATGCCGCAGAGGTATACCGCCAGAAGTCCGGCGAAGTTTGCCAGAATGAGCTGTTTATAGGAGGTATTTTGTTCTGTGAGAAAACCTGTCACATAAGCACCCAGCCCAAAGCCGATGAGATAGCCGAAGGTAGGCTTGAAGATGTAGGAAATGCCGCCGCCTTCGGCAAATATGGGCAGTCCCACAAGCCCCAGCAGCACATAAAGCCACACAGCGGCACTGCCGGCTTTTTTTCCTAATAGAAGCCCTGCCAATGTGGTGAAAAGAAATTGCAGAGTGAAAGGCACCAGCGGCACCGGTACCCGAAGAAACGCCCCAATGGCAATGAGCGCCGCAAAAAGGGCACAGAGGATTTGTGTTTTTGTTTTTGTAAGGGTCAAAGAAACACCGCCTTTGCAAATTTTGTGTTTCAATATAGCACTGGGAAATTTTATTGTCAACAATATTAAATAATAATGGTTTACAATTGGAATAAAAAAACAGACCAAAGAATATGGTCTGTTAGAGATTAAGCCTCTTTTTTCATGGTCTGATATCCAATCCAGACAGTCCAGAGGTATGCCAGCGTCTTCGGAATCATCAGCATACCCATGAGCGGGATGGTATCGGCAAACAACACCACAGGGATATAAAATCCGAAGCTAAGCAGTATGGTCAGCCACATGTTTTTGAAGGAACTGTCATGGTGCTGACGGGTGCTTTTGTAGAAGAGGATGATAATGAGAATCCCCATGATGGTGAAAGGGATGTTTCGGTAAATGCCCCAAGATAAGGGGGCAGCGGGGCTTGTCCAAGCGTTCTGAGGGCAAAGACAGAGGATAATGCGGAGAAACGCCAAAATATAAATGATGGCAGTCAGCCCTTTTTTCTCTGTAATGTGGTAGCGCATCTGCCAGACATGGTAGAGAATCACATAAAAGATGGTCATGGTGATGGATGTGATCAGTTTGCCCATGCCCAGAGAAAAGGCGTGGTTTTCCAGCCCCGTTGTCCAAAGGGCAAAAGCTCTGGGAATGAGATGGAAGGCATCACCGAAGCCCAGCAGGATTGCCATGATGCCAAAGAGTTGATATTGCTTCTGGGTTTGTTTTTTGCTTGCCATGAGAATACCTAGTGTGATGACGCTGGTGAGATAGAATATATCGAATAAAGTTTCCATGATTGCCTGCATAAAAAACCTCCTGTTCATGAATATGAACATTGTTCAAGTTGATTTCAAAAGGAACCCACTTCAAAGAAGTGGGTTTCATGCTTATGCTTTTTTCGGTGTGCAGCGGCGCAGAGCCAGGAACAGCAGCACCAGCGCGGCTGTCATAAGGATATGGGAAATACCCGCGATGCCGGAAATGGCAGCGTTTGCACCTGTGGAAAGGGGAGTCTGCAATACCTGCAGGATGCCGCGGACAAAGAACAAGACAACCATAAACGGCAGGGCAACGGCATAGACCTTGCGGAACTGCTGGAAACGCGCCTGTTCAGCCAAATCTGTATGAAGGGCAATGGCTGCCAGAATCAGAAACAGCAGTGTACCCATGACGAGCAGGTGCAGATGGGTGAATGCCAGTGTGGTTTTGCCTGTAAAAGCGTTAAACTTTGTAAATTCACGGTAAAATACGCCGCATGCCAGACCAGCGATGGCATAGCGGAAAGAAGTAGAAATCAGTTTTTGAAAATCCATATGAATAACCTCCTTTGTGTTGTCAGTCAGTGTCAGGAAAAATTGCCGCAGGAATAAAATCCCAGCCAACAGCAGAGATGCTCCTAAACCTGTGTAGAAAAAAGCAATGAAGTCTATGGGTACCAGTGAAAATTTCCGCAGGGAAATGCCCATGGTCATCATAAACGCCATGATGAGGAAGGATTTCCTGTCGAAAAAGTGCCAGAACCAAACTTTTGGTGTTTCATAGGCAAGGATGCGGGCAGTGTGTTTTTGTACCAGTTTGCCGAAAACCATTTTCTGAAAAATCACGAAAACAGCGGCAGACAGGAGCAGATACAAGGGCTTCACCAAGCCAACATAAGCCAGCAGCCCAAGCCGCAGGATGTTGAACCCTGCTGCGCCCCAGACAAGCCTAGCCAGCAATAATAAATATTTTTTTGGTATCATGGACGCACCTCCTATGCGCTGTAAAGCAGTTTGGAAAGAATGGTGGTGAGGGTGCCGCAGTCCTTGGCGCCGCTGTTCCACAGTGCCAGCAGGTGGGTGAATGTGAAGGATACCAGCGCTTTTTGCGTCAGACTGCCGTTAAAGACATCGGAATGGATGTGTGGGTCGGTTTCCAGAGTGTTCAGCAGATTTTTTTCAATATGAGAGAAAGTGTTTTCCCGCAGCTTCAGGGCGTTTTCTTTTTCTCCCTCATCGAAAATCACCCGATGAGCAGCAAAGAAGTCCGGATAAGCGGCAATGCCTTTCTGTATTTGAGAAAACAAATGGGAAACAGCATCGCAAAAGCCCATGTTTCTGGTGTTTTCTGTTGTGTCGTTATGGAACATATCAAACCAGATGCTGGCAACCACTGCCGTCAGCAGGGCGTTTTTGTTGGGAAAATAATTATAAACGGAACCAACGGCAACGCCTGCCGCAGAAGCCAGTGAACGCATCTGCAAAGCGGAAAGCCCCTCTGTTTTTGCCAGTTCTTTGGCGGCAAGGAGCAGTTTTTCTTTGGAAGTTACATTGGGATGCATGAAATCCCTCCTTTTTTCTTTTCAAGTTGAACAATGTTCATTTTACAGGATTGTTGGATTTTGTCAAGGCTTTGGGGAAATTTTGGGAACGGCTGTTCTCTTTTTATGGAGAATGTGCTATACTTTTTATATTGTGCGGCAAAGGAGGGAAGGACATGGATGAAATCCGTATCACAGGCGAAGTAGAAAGCATCATTTATCAAAATGCCGACAACGGCTATACGGTTTTTGCGCTGGAAACAGAGGATGACGAGGTGACCTGCGTGGGCATTGTGCCCCAGATTCACGCCGGGGAAAGTCTGGAGATTACGGGGCATTGGTCTATTCATCCTCTTTATGGCAGACAGATTCAAGTGACCAGCTATGAAAAATCCATGCCTACCACCTGTGCCGGTATTGAGAAATATTTATCTTCTGGACTCATCAAAGGTATTGGTCCCAAGATTGCCAAGAAAATTGTAGACCGCTTTGGAGAAGCCTCTTTTTATGTCATTGAGGAAAAGCCGGAACAGCTGGCGGAAATCAAAGGGCTGACTTATGAAAAAGCCCAGCGTATTTCTGAGGTTTTCCGGGAACAGCATGAACTGAGAAAAGCCATGCTGTTTTTGCAGGAATTTGACGTTTCCCCTACTTATGCCATGCGGATTTATAAGAAATATAAATCTCGTACTTTTGAAGTGGTGAAGCATAACCCTTATCGGCTGGCAGACGACATCTGGGGCATTGGCTTCCGTATGGCGGATAAAATGGCAGCATCGGCAGGGATTTCCCCTGATGACCCCAATCGTGTGAAAGCGGCAGTGAAATATATCCTCACCAATGCGGCATCCAACGGGGATTGCTATCTGCCTAAAGAAAGCCTCATGGAGCAGGCAAAAGAATTGTTGCAGCTCCATCCCGACCATGTGGAAAACGCTATCCGGGAATTGCAGGTGGACAGCCAAATTTGGCAGGAAACCATGAACGGTGTGGACAGCGTATACCTGAATACTTATTTTTATGCGGAAATGGCAGTGGCAAAACGGCTGCTGGAACTTTCTCAGGAGTATATGTGCACCAATATGGAAGGCGTTGCCAATGAGATTGCCCGCATGGAAAAGAAAACAGGTGTCATTTTGGCGGAAGAACAGCGTGCGGCAGTGCTGGAAGCCATGAGCTGCGGTGTTCTCATTATCACCGGCGGTCCCGGTACAGGGAAAACCACCACCATCAATACCATTTTGCGATTGTTAAAAGATGAGGGCTGTGAGGTAGTGCTGGCGGCGCCCACAGGACGAGCGGCAAAGCGCATGAGCGAAGCCACAGGTGTAGAAGCCCAGACCATTCACCGTATGCTGGAAAGCACCTTTTTGGGGGAAGATGTCCGCAGACAGACCTTTGATCGAAATGAAGAAAATCCTATTGAAGCGGATGTCATCATCATTGACGAAACCTCCATGGTGGATATTATGCTGATGCATGCCCTGCTGCGGGCGGTGGCACCGGGAACCCGTCTGATTTTCGTGGGGGACGTGGACCAGCTGCCTTCTGTTGGTCCCGGCAATGTACTGAAAGACATGATTCGCAGTGAACGGCTGAAAGTAGTCAGATTGGAGCATATTTTCCGTCAGGCACAGGAAAGCGCCATCATTATGAATGCTCACCGCATCAACAGAGGGGATGATCCTGTCCTCAATGAAAACGGTACGGATTTCTTTTTTGTGAAAAGAGCTTTCGGGGAAGATGTGGTGCGTACCATTCGGGATTTGGTGCTGACTCGTCTGCCGAAGTTTACAGGCTGCGATGGCCTTAGAGATATGCAGGTGCTGACACCTATGCGAAAAGGCGTTTTGGGTGTGCAGAATCTCAACACCGTTTTGCAGGCGGCTTTGAATCCACCCTCGGAAGAACGGGCGGAAAAAGAATTTCGTCAGATTGTGTTCCGAGAAGGGGACAAGGTCATGCAGATCAAAAATAACTATAATATCGCTTGGCGCATGTATAATGCCATGGGAAAACGCTGTGATGAAGGCGTAGGCATATTTAACGGCGATGCGGGCATGATAAGAGAGATTGATGATGCAAACGAAACCATGCAGGTGGTTTTCGATGATGGAAAAGTGGTGGATTACGATTATTCCCAGCTGGAAGAACTGGAACTGGCTTATGCCATTACCATCCATAAATCTCAGGGCAGTGAATATCCTGTTGTCATCATTCCTGTTCACAGCGGTCCGCCTATGCTCATGACAAGGAACCTGCTTTATACAGCGGTGACCCGTGCCAAAACTCTGGTGGTGCTGGTGGGCATACAGGAAACCATTTCCGCCATGGTAAACAACGACAGAGAAGTGGGACGGTATACAGGTCTTGCCCAGCGGATACGGAATCTTTATGACTTTATGGCGGAGGCGGGAGAATGAGAAGTGTGAAAGAAACCCTGAAGGAATTTCTCTTTCCGCCAAGATGCGCTGTATGCGGCAGTCTTTTGCCTTTGGAGAAAGAAGAACGGCTGTTGTGCCCAGATTGTCTGGCGCATCCGCCTTTTCTCACAGGAGAAAAATGCCGTATCTGCGGCAGACCTGTGGACAATGACGTTCTTTGCCATCGGTGCCGCCATAAGGATTTTCTTTTTACAGCGGGCACAGCGGCATTTTCCTATGAAACCATGCAGGAGGAGATTGCCGCTTTTAAGTTTCATGGGTATCGCCATGAAGGGGAGCGGCTCAGTCATTTGATGGCGGAATATCTTTTGCAGGAGCATCCTGGCTGGGCAACATGGGCAGATGTGCTGACAGAAGTACCGCTCCATGCCAATAAACTGCGGTTTCGCGGCTTCAATCAGGCGGAAATCCTCTGTGAAGGACTGGCAAAGGAAACGGGAATGCATCATGTGCCCGGTGTATTGGAAAGACTTGTGGATACTTTGCCCCAAAACAGTCTGAAGGCGGCACAGAGAAAGGAAAACCTGAAGAACGTATTTGGTGCGGCAAAGAAAGATGTCATTGCAGGAAAACATGTTTTGCTGCTGGATGATATCTTCACCACAGGCACCACACTACAGGAGTGTACACGTACCCTTTTGCGGGCAGGAGCGGCTGAGGTTCGTATATACTGCTTATCGGTGGTCTGCAAAGAGGAGGATTTTGAACAGAATTCCATAGAAAAAACCTAAGAAATGACAAAAGTTTTCATGCAAGTGGGAGATTTTCGAAAAAAAACAAGGTTTCCTTTGTAAATCGTGAAAAAAAATAGTATAATTTTGTACCGTAAATGAAACAGTTAACGGATGTGACAATAGATTTGGGAGATTAAAAAATGGTACGGATTGGATTTGATAACGACAAATATTTGCAGATGCAGTCAACACGCATCAAAGAAAGAATCGGACAGTTTGGCGGCAAACTTTATCTGGAGTTCGGCGGCAAGCTTTTCGATGACTATCACGCTTCCCGGGTACTGCCGGGCTTTAAGCCGGATAGTAAGATCAACATGCTGGTGCAGGTGAAAGAGGACGTAGAAATCGTTCTGGTCATCAATGCCGGTGATATTGAAAAGAACAAAGTCCGCGGCGACTTGGGCATTACCTACGACATGGACGTACTGCGCCTCATCGACGCTTTCCGCGGCTACGGCCTGTATGTGGGCAGCGTGGTACTGACACAGTTTAACGGTCAGGAAAGCGCAGTGGCTTATCAGCGGAAACTGGAAAATCTGGGTCTGAAGGTGTATCGTCATTACACCATCCCCGGCTACCCCAGCAATGTGCCCCTCATCGTTAGTGAAGACGGCTTCGGCAAAAACGAATATATCGAAACAGAACATTCTCTGGTGGTTGTAACAGCACCCGGTCCCGGCAGCGGCAAAATGGCAGTTTGCCTGTCCCAGCTGTACCATGAAAATAAACGTGGCATCAAGGCTGGCTATGCGAAATTCGAAACATTCCCCATCTGGAATGTACCTTTGCAGCACCCTGTCAACCTGGCTTATGAAGCGGCTACCGTTGACCTGAACGACATGAATATGATCGACCCCTTCCATCTGGAAGCTTACGGCGAAACCACTGTCAACTATAACCGTGACGTAGAGGTATTCCCTGTACTGAACGCTATGTTTGAAAAGATTTACGGGGAATCTCCCTATAAATCCCCCACAGATATGGGCGTAAACATGGTAGGCAACTGCATCATCGATGATGAAGCTGTCAAAGAAGCCTCCAGAAATGAAATCATTCGCCGATATTACAAAGCCCTGTGCGAACAGAGAAAAGGCAACGGCGGCGAAGAATCCATCTATAAACTGGAACTGCTCATGAAACAGGCAGGCACTGGCGTGGACAACCGTCCCGTAGCGGCAGCGGCTATGAAAAGAGCCGAAGAAACCGGCGCACCTGCGGCAGCCATCGAACTGCCTGACGGCACCATCGTTACCGGCAAGACAAGCTCTCTGTTGGGCGCGTCTTCTGCCATGCTGCTGAACGCACTGAAGAAACTGGCAAATCTGGATCACGATGTGAAGCTGATTTCTCCCACCATCATCGAACCCATCCAGCATTTGAAAGTATCCCATCTGGGCAACCATAACCCCAGACTGCACACAGACGAAATTTTGATCGCCCTGTGCATCTGCGCCGCAACAGACGAAAAAGCGGAACTGGCGATGCAGCAGCTGGAAAAACTGAAATGCTGCGAAGTCCATTCTTCCGTTATCCTTTCCGCGGTAGATGAAAATGTGTTCCAGAAACTGGGTGTGAACCTGACCTGTGAACCCATTTATCAGACCAAAAAGCTGTTCCACGGCTAATCTGTCACAGTCTGTTTGAGAAAATAAAAAAAGAGCCGAAAATTTCTGTTGATGCAGAGATTTTCGGCTTTTCTGTTATATAAAAGATGCCGGATATTCCTCAGGAATATCCGGCATTTGTATGCTTACTTTTCAATGAGTTTTTTTGCCAGTTCGTAATCAGATTTTTTGACATATACTTTGTGTTCCAGACAACGATTGCTCATGTCGCTGTTGACACTGACCTGAGCGCCCAGAGGGGAAGTGGATGAGCTGATGAGGCTTTGTCCACCCAACGGAGATTCAATGCGCTTGGTGTCCAGATCATACTCAATGTTGTTTTGTTTCAAAATATCTCTTACACGTGCCTGTTCTGCCATGTCGTAAGTGATGCAGACTTCTTTTCTGTTGAATACGTTAATCATACAAACCCCTCCTGTTCCAGCAGAGAAATTGCCTGCTGCAATTGTTTTTTATGCACATAAAAAGTATAAGCCATGGGCTGTGTCATCATGGTTTCGGGATCAGGCACAGGAAAAAAACCGCTGGTCTGATGGGGATCTTTTACTGACACCATGTGTTCCACGCCCCCTTGGGTCAGCAGATTCCGCAGCTTGGTCTGTTCTTCCAGTGAAGAAACTGTGATCAGTTCCACGCTGTTGAAAGATGTGAACATGTCATCGCCTCCTGTTTGCCGTCCTTACGCTTTTTTCCATCATAGCATATTTCTTCCAAAATGAAAAGAACAAATGTCTGACTACCAGAACAGCCGCAAAAGCCCCATGGCAAGGAAAATGCCGCCGGACAAAAGGGTATAGCGGTTTTCCGCCATGGGTGCCGCTTCCATAAGCCGTTTTCCTGCGCCTGCGCCCACGGAAAGGAAAAATGTCTGTAAAAGAGCAGCGAAAAAAGGCAGCCAGTATACGGAAAAACCTGCCGCAGCGGCACTAAGCCCAACGCCGCAGGCATCGGCAGAAAGCACCAGACCTAACAGCAAAGCTTCGCCTGCTTCCAGCACTGCGGAACCGTCGGTGTCACATTGGGAAGGGCTGCGCAGAAATTTCAAAGGAGAGGGGCTGTCTGTCTGTTTGCGGCAGCCTTGAAAGAGCAGGAACAGACCAAAGCCCACCAGAAATAACGCTGCCCCTCGCTCTGCCCAGTGGGGCGGCAGACAGGCAGCCAGAAAGGTACCTGCTTTGAGAAAAAGAAACAATAGCCCAGCCGTTTCCAGCCCCAAAACGATGCGGGAGAAAACAGGCAGGGAAATTCGCCTCAGTCCACATGCCATACCTGCGCCTAGTGCGTCCAGACTGAGAGAAAGTGCCAGCAGAAAGGAAAGAATCATGGGAAACACCTCCTGTGGCTATGATATGCCGCAGTCATGTTTTTGGTCATAGGCGCATAGAATGGAAAAGCAGGACAACCAAAGACAACGAGAGAAACGGGTGAGGATATGAATTGGTGGCAAATGGAAACGAAAGAAGCGGCACGTCGTCTGGAAACAGACGAGAAACAGGGATTGACTTCCCAAATGGCGGCGGAGCGGCTGGCACAAAAAGGCAGGAATGAGCTGGCGGAAACAGACGGCAAAAAAAGTCTGTTCTGGCGGTTCCTGGCACAGTTTGATGACTTTATGATATTGCTGCTGCTGGGAGCGGCAGTGGTGTCTGTGGTCATTTCCAGATTGAGCGGGGAAAATGATGTGCTGGATGCGGTGATGATTCTGGGAATTGTGGTGCTCAACGCCGCATTGGGGCTTTTTCAGGAAAGCAAGGCGGAAAAGGCGCTGGAAGCCCTGAAGAAAATGGCAGCACCCCATGCTCGTGTCATTCGGGACGGCATTGTGCGGGAAATTCCGGCGGCGGAAGTGGTGCCGGGGGATTTGCTGCTGCTGGAAACAGGGGACGCTGTTTGTGCTGATGGACGTGTGGTGGAAAGCCGCAGTCTGAAAACAGAAGAAAGCGCCCTGACAGGGGAAGCACTGCCTGTAGAAAAAACATCAGTAGGCGGCTTGCCTGAAGAAACGGCAACAGGTGACCGGAAAAATATGGTGCTCGCTGGAGGTTATGTGGTTTACGGCAAAGGGAAGGTACTGGTGACAGCAACGGGCATGGATACGGAAATGGGGCGCATTGCCGCTATGCTTTCCCATACATCTGACAGCATGACGCCTTTGCAGAAGAAACTGGAACAAACAGGAAAACAGCTGGGCATTGGCGCTCTGGCAATCTGCGCCCTTATCTTTTGCATGGGGATTTTGCAGGAGAAACCGCCTTTTTCCATGTTTATGACGGCAGTGAGCCTGGCGGTGGCAGCCATTCCCGAAGGGCTGCCTGCCATTGTGACCATCGTATTGGCTATGGGCACATCCCGTATGTCGGAAAAACACACCATTGTCCGGCGGCTGTCGGCAGTGGAAACATTGGGCGGCGCACAGGTCATTTGCTCTGACAAAACAGGGACATTAACACAAAATCGTATGCAGGTCACCACATGGACAGATTACAGCCACAGGGAACCGAAAAATGAGGACTTGCGTGAAACGGTGGCAAATCTCTTTGCCCTCTGTAACGACTGTAATGTGTCCGATGGGAATTTGCAGGGAGAACCTACGGAAAAAGCCCTTGGAGAGTATGCCCAAAGCACGGGTATCGACTTTGCCGCCCTCCGACGGGACATGCCAAGGGTGGGAGAAATTCCTTTTTCTTCTGCCAGAAAGCGCATGACTACTCTCCACAAAACAGAAGATGGCTGGATTTCTGTCACAAAAGGCGCACCGGATATTTTGCTGGAAAAATGCGCCTTCTGCATGGAAGGCAGCGGACAGGTTCCTTTTGACAGCAGGCGGAAAAGCATGGCAAGGATGGTCAATGGGGAAATGGCGGCACAGGCATTGCGTGTGGTAGCAGTGGCATTTCGGCAGTGGTCGGAAAAACCGCCTTTGACAGAAGAAGCTTTGGAACGGAATCTGGTTTTTGCAGGCATGGCAGGCATGGTAGACCCGCCCAGACCGGAAGTGAAAGAGGCGGTACATCTTTGCAGACAGGCAGGCATCCGCCCTGTCATGATTACGGGGGATCATGTACTGACGGCAGAAGCCATCGGCAGGGAACTGGGCATCTACCAGAAAGGGGACTGTGCTGTCACAGGGGCGGAACTGGACAAAATGAGCGATAAGGAACTGGAAACGGCGGCGGAAACCTGCACGGTATTTGCCAGAGTGGCACCGGAGCATAAAGTACGTATTGTGCAAGCATTTCAGAAAAGGGGTAATGTGGTAGCTATGACAGGGGACGGCGTCAACGATGCCCCTGCTTTGAAAACGGCAGATATCGGCTGTGCTATGGGCAAAAGCGGTACGGAAGTGGCAAAAGGGGCGTCAGACCTGATTTTGACGGACGATAACTTTGCCACCATTGTGGAAGCTGTACGGGAAGGACGGGGCATTTACGATAATATCCGCAAAGCCGTTCATTTCCTCCTTTCCAGCAACATCGGGGAGATTTTGACGATCTTTGTGGCAATGCTCTTGGGCTGGGCAGCACCTCTTTTGCCTATCCAGCTTTTGTGGGTGAATCTGGTGACGGACTCCCTGCCTGCCATTGCCCTTGGCATGGAACCGGCTGAGGAAAACATCATGGAACGCCCGCCGCGGAAAAATACGGGCAGTTTGTTTGGGGATGGACTTGGCGGCAGAATCCTGCTAGAAGGGGTTATGATTGGCGTTTTGGCGTTGCTGGCTTTCGGCATTGGGCATGTGTATTTCGATCAGGAGAATGGCTATGCCGTAGGGCGTACCATGGCTTTTGCGGTACTTTCTCTTTCTCAGTTGGTGCATGCCTTCAATATGCGGGGAGAAGGCTCTTTAGGGAAACTGCCTTTCTGTTCCAATAAGTGGCTTCTTATGGCATTTGTGGTTGGGGCAACCTTGCAGTGCGTTGTGATTATGATGCCGCCGCTGGCTGGTGTTTTCCAGGTGGTGCCCCTGAATGGGGAACAATGGCTGTTGACAGCGGCTCTTGCGCTGGCACCTTTGCCTTTGGTGGAACTGGAAAAAGCTGTATGGCATCCAAAACAAAAATAAATTTTTTCAAATGCTCGGCTTCTGAAAAGTCGGGCATTTTTGTCGTGTAATTTTTGCCAAGACACTTTGGCAGAATTTTGCCTTTTTGCCGCCTTTCTTTTGTTGTATAATGAAACTGTATAGAGAGGAGGGGGTTCCCATGAAGCAGGCAGTTATTACGGGAGCCACAGGCGGCATCGGACATGCGCTGGCAGAAGGCTTTGCGGCGGCAGGGTATTTTGTCATTGCTACGGATTTGCCCGAAACAGCGGATTTTACTGGAGAAAACATCGTATACCTGCCCATGGATTTACGGCAGGAAACAGACATAAAACAGTTTTTTGAACATGCGCGGCAGAAGTACGGCGTCATTGATGTGCTGGTGAACTGCGGCGCCATCAGCCGTATGCAGAAATCCCCATGGGAATTGACAGCAGCGGAATTTGACAACGTGATTCATACGAACCTGCGGGGGACTTTTTTGTGCTGTCAAAATTTCCTTCGTGCCAATGAAGGGGCGGATTACGGCAGAATCATCAACATCGCATCTACCAGATGGCATCAGAACGAAGCGGGCTGGGAGGCTTACGGCGCATCCAAAGGCGGCGTGGTTTCTCTTACCAACAGCCTCTGCGTATCTTTGTCGGATACGGCAGTGACGGTGAACGCCATCAGCCCCGGCTGGATTGAAACGGGAGATTATGACGCTTTGACGGAAGCAGACCATAAACAGCATCCTTCGGGACGGGTGGGGAAACCTGCCGACATTCTGCGGGCGTGTCTGTTTTTGGCGGCAGCAGAAAGTGATTTTATCAACGGCATCAATCTGGTGGTAGACGGCGGCATGACCAAGAGAATGATTTATGTGGAATGAATTTGTCCTTTTTGGGCGGACAAAGGATTTTAAAGGCGCAAAAGCCCGAAACAAAGCAAAAAAAGCTTTGCAGTAGGGGTGTTTCGTGATATAATCTGAATGTTAAGGCGAAATTTAGAAAGTCCTTTGGCGAATGATTTGGAAGGATGAATGTTGTTTATGGATAAATTGATTGTACAGGGACGTAAACGTCTTGTAGGGGAAGTCAACATCAGCGGTGCCAAAAACGCGGCTGTTGCAGTGATTCCCGCAGCTATCATGGCAGAGGGCGTCAGTGTATTGGAAAACCTGCCCCGCATTGAGGATGTGAACAATCTCTGTCACACCATCGAAAAACTGGGTGGCACATGCACCTATTTGGATAATGGGCATACATTGAAAATCGACTGTGATAAGGGAACAGCCCATTGTGCCACTTTTGAAGAAGTACAGAAGATCAGAGCTTCTTATTATTTCCTGGGAGCTATGCTTGCCAGATACAAAAAAGCGGAAGTTGCGCTGCCCGGCGGCTGCAACTTTGGCGTCAGACCTATTGACCTGCATCTGAAAGGCTTCCGTGCACTGGGTGCAACGGTAGAAGAAGGCAACGGCATGGTTCGTGCTTATGCGGACAGACTGGTGGGCACATCCATTTATATGGACCAGGTAAGTGTAGGCGCTACCATCAATATCATGCTGGCTGCTTCCATGGCAGAAGGCGTGACAACCATCGAAAACGCGGCAAAAGAACCCCATGTTGTAGATACTGCAAACTATCTGAACATGATGGGTGCCAATATCAAAGGCGCTGGTACAGATGTCATCCGTATCAAAGGGGTGGAAAAACTCCACGGCGCACAGTATACCATCATTCCTGACCAGATTGAGGCAGGAACATACATGATTGCTGCAGCCATTACCGGTGGCGATGTGCTGGTGAAGAACATCATTCCCAAGCACATGGATTCTCTGACAGCAAAGCTGGATGAAATGAACGTGACCATTGAGGAACATGACGATTCCATCCGTATCACAGCAAACAGACCTTTGCACTGCGCAAATGTCAAGACCATGAGTTATCCCGGTTTCCCTACAGACCTGCAGCCCCAGATTGCGGCACTGCTGAGTGTTTGTCAGGGACAGAGCGTCATTACAGAAAACGTATGGGACAACCGTTATCAGTACATCGACGAACTGCGGAAGATGGGCGCACAGGTGCAGATCGACGGCAGAGTTGCCCGCATTGACGGCATTCCCCGTTTCCATGGGGCAAATGTGACAGCCACAGACCTGCGTGCAGGGGCAGCCATGATTCTGGCAGCACTGGCAGCAGAAGGCGAAAGCGTCATTGACGGCGTGAAGTACATCGACAGAGGTTATGAAGAAGTCGAACATAAATTCAATGCACTGGGCGCAAATATCACCCGTGTGAAAGCATAAGAAATTTTTTGACAGCCGTAAGAGGGAGCGGAAGGCGGAACTTTTGCGGCTGTTTTTATGGAATATTTTGGAAAGGAGGGGAATCCCTTGGATTTTTGTACCATTGCCAGCGGCAGCAGCGGCAACAGCATCTTTATGGGCACAGAACATACGAAAATTCTCATTGATGCAGGCGTCAGCGGCAAACGGATACTGGAAGGGCTGGAAAAACTGTCCCTCACCGGTGACCAGATTGATGCTTTGTTCATTACCCATGAGCATATCGACCATGTGAAGGGGGCAGGGGTATTTTCTAGAAAGTTTGACGTTCCCATCTATGCCACCATGGAAACGTGGGACGCTATGGAAGGCAGTCTGGGCAAGATTGCCCCACGCAATAAGCGTTTTGTATACGAAGGGGAGCCTTGCGTCATCAATGACCTGTGTGTGAAACCCTTTGCCATTCCCCATGACGCGGCAGCACCAGTGGGCTACAGCGTTTTTGCGGGAGAAAAGAAAATCACTGTGGCTACAGACATTGGACATGTGACAGACACCATTCGGGAGAATATCACCGACAGCGATATTTTGCTTCTGGAATCCAACCATGATGAGGAAATGGTGAAAAAAGGGCGGTATCCCTGGAATCTGAAACAGCGTATTCTGGGGGAAAGAGGGCATCTGTCCAACCGTACCGCAGGCGCACTTCTCGCAGAAATCATGAGCGGCAAAATGAAACATATTTTTCTGGGACATTTGAGCGAAGAAAATAACAGCCCCTACCTTGCTTATGAAACGGTGGCGGAAATTCTGGAGCAAAACCGCATCAAACTGGGCGGCGCATTGAAAATGGATATGGCTGCCAGAAATTCCAACGGGGCAAAGGTCACCATTTGAGGAGGGAGAAGCCATGCGGATTACCATTGTTTGCGTGGGCAAGCTGAAAGAAAAATACTGGCAGGACGCCATCGCGGAATACAGCAAGCGCTTAAGCCGCTATCATAAACTGGAAATCGTGGAACTGCCCGACGAGAAAGCGCCGGAAACCATGAGTCCGGCACAGGAAGAAGAAGTGAAGAAAAAAGAAGGGGAGCGCATTCTGAAAGCCATTAAGGATGACGCCTTTGTGGTAGCTCTTGCCATTGAGGGAAAAGGATTGACTTCTGAAGGTCTGGCAGACTTTATGGCAAAGAAAGCCGTTGGCGGTGTCAGCCATATGGCTTTTGTTATCGGCGGTTCTCTGGGATTGTCTAAAGAGGTCATGAAACGGGCAGACTTTGCTTTGAGTTTTTCTGCTATGACATTTCCCCATCAGATGATGCGGGTGATTTTGCTGGAACAGATTTATCGGGCGGAGCGGATTCACCGGAAAGAACCTTATCATAAATAATTTCGTCAAAGGCTCATTTCATTCAAGCCTTTGACGAGGGGACAGAGGTATAAAACAAAAGTTCCATCAGCTAAAAGCCTCGAAACTTTTGTTTCTTCCTCGTCGGAAGTAAATGCCGACTGCGGATTCCAGTTGGGGAACTCTTTGTTCCCCAAGCCCTTCCGCATTCTTGCAAAAAGTATAAAATTAAGTTTTTTGGCAGACTAAGAGGACGCGAAAGCGTTCTTTTTTTGTTGGCAAAAGGAAATCGTCAATAAAAAAGAGCGGTTTTTCCGCTCTCAAGTTTCATTTTTTTCATTTGTATCAGGAATAAATTCCAGATTTTCCAAAGCAAAACGCAATGCCATACACATTAATTCATTGCGAGAATAATCGCTCTTTCCTGCAAGTTCGTCAAAAGCATCCAGCAGTCCTTTTTCTATGCGTAAAGAAGTAATGACATAATTATCTGATTTTTTGGAACGTACAACAAATTTATTTCCCATGATAAAATCTCCCGTTGGTTTTTCTTTATTATACGCAGTGCAGATTGACTTTAATATAATAACAAATATAATATAAAATATACTAATTAATATATTATATTCGGATTATAGGGAGGGAATGTCATGAAATCTATTTTACATCAACTCTACGACGGGGAAATTGCCCCATGGGAGCAGTTTGCCACCACATTAACAGACTGTCGTGCCAAGCGGCAGGAGCATCTGCGTCATTATGAATCTCTGCGGCGCACCTTGACGGAGGAACAGCGAAAAGAACTGGAGGAGGTCATGGATGAGCAGTTAGCGTTGTTTCCCTTAGAACAGGCGGAAAGTTTCATCAAGGGGTTTCGTCTGGGGGCAGGTATCATGATAGAAGTCCTTTCTCCGCCAGCAAAGGAGAAGTTTCCTCCCCAGATTTCCACAGAGTTATAAACAACACAGTGGATATTATCCACATAAAAAATTGTGTTTTCCACAGTATAAAATGTGGAAATGTGGATAACTTTTTCATGAGAGTAGAAATAAGGTACGTTTTGTCTGATTTTACTGCCGGATTCCTGTGGAAAGGCAGCTGTTTTCCGAGATACTGCCTGATTTTGTGGAAAACAATCCACATCAAAAATAGAATAAAAAATAGAATATCTGGAATCCTTTCCATTTTAGGATTCCGGTCGCACAGTTTCTCTGCAAGAAAACAGACCCAATCAAACCTTTGTGAAACAAAAAAGCTGAAATCTTTTATATGGCAAAGATTTCAGCTTTCTTTATTTTCTTATGATTTCAAACTTATTTCAGGAAGTTTTCCCCGATTTTGTATACATCCCCTGCGCCTACAGTCATGAGCAGGTCACCGCTCTTGCAGTGTTCGTGCAGATATGCTTCAATGGCTGCGAAATCGCCTACATAACGGGCGGATTTGCCAGTCTGGGCAATGCGGTCTGCCAGCTGTGCTGCACTGACAGTGCCGTCGTCTGTTTCTCTGGCAGCAAAAATGTCCGCAATGATGATTTCATCCGCGTCGCCGAAAGCTTCCCCAAATTCATCAAAGAGGAAATGGGTACGGGAGAAAGTATGAGGCTGGAACACACACCATGTGGTGTTGTGCTGCACATTCTGTGCTGCCGCAAGGGCTGCTTTGATTTCTGTGGGATGGTGGGCATAGTCGTCGATGACAGTGATGCCGCCCTTTTTCCCTTTCAGCTGGAAACGGCGCTCTGTACCGGTGTAGTGGTGCAGACCTTTCACGCAGTCCTCAGGCGCTGCTCCAAGGAAAGCAGATGCCGCAATGGCAGCCAGTGCGTTGGTGATGTTGTGTTCCCCGGGAATATGCAGATGTATGGTGGTGAAAAATGCGCTGTTGTGGTATATGTCAAAGCTGTTTCTGCCGTCAGCTTCATGAACGATGTTTTCTGCACGCCAGTTTGCTTTTTCGCCGAGACCAAATGTTTCCACATGACAGGTCAAGCCGTCTGTCAGTTCTTCCACATTGTCGATCTTTTCGGAAATCACCAGCAGACCCTTGTCAGGTACTCGCTGGGCGAAGGCGTGGAAAGAACGGCGGATGTTTTCCAGTGTTTTGAAATAATCCAAATGGTCGCTTTCTACGTTCAGGATAATGGCAATGAAAGGATTGAACTGCAGGAAGCTGTCAAAGTATTCGCAGGCTTCCGCTACAAAATAAGGGGAATTGCCGATGCGCAGATTGCTGCCGATGGTGGGCAGGATGCCGCCTACGGTGATGGTAGGGTCTTTTTCGGCTGCCAGCAGGATCTCGGAAACCATGGATGTGGTTGTGGTTTTGCCGTGGGTACCGGATACGGCTACGGAATCATGATATTCGTCCATGATCTGCCCCAGCAGATGGGCGCGATCCATGATTCGGATGCCTTTTTCGTGGGCTGCACGCAGTTCCGGGTTATCGTCATGGATGGCTGCGGTGTATACCACCAGTGTGATGTCATCGGTGATGTTTTCCGCACGATGTCCGAAATTGATGTGGATGCCCAGGCTCTGCAGATGTTTGGTGACAGCTGTTTCCTTTACATCGGTGCCAGATACCTGATGACCGCGGCTGGCAAGAATTTCCGCCAGACCGGACATGCTGATGCCGCCGATGCCGATAAAATAAATATGTTCTTTTGTTTGTGTCATAATCAACCGCCTCTATCGAATTTTATGGATTTGTCAAATTACACAGAATTTCGAATTTATATTGGATTCCATTATAGTATACCAGCGAAGGAATGGCAATTCTTTTGGTTTGCTTTTCTATATTTTATACAGTTTTTTTTGTAAATATTATAAATTTTACAACCTTTTGAAATTGCAATAGCATAAATGTTCATTTTTTTTTAGCGAAAAATCATGAAAATTCATATATTGTGTGTGTTTCTTTTGGACAGATACTATGTTATAATGGGCTTGTATCCTTGTATATACATGTGTACAAGGATGTACATAATAAGCAAGGGGTTGGTAATATGCGTAAAAAAGAGATGATCGCAATGCTTTTAGCGGGCGGACAAGGCAGCCGCCTGGGGATTCTCACACGGAAAGTTGCGAAACCTGCTGTTACTTACGGCGGCAGATTCCGTATCATCGACTTTCCACTCAGTAACTGTATCAATTCCGGCGTGGATACCGTGGGCGTTTTGACCCAGTATCAGCCGCTGCGTCTGAATCAGCACATCGGCATCGGTATTCCCTGGGATCTGGACAAGAAAAACGGCGGTGTAACCATTCTGGCGCCTCATGTCAAAGGCGGAGATTCCGGGGAATGGTTCATGGGGACTGCCAATGCTATCTATCAGAATATCGATTTCATCGACAGCAACAATCCGGAATACGTACTCATCCTTTCTGGGGACCACATTTATAAAATGGACTATTCCCAGATGCTGCGCTTCCATAAGGAAAAAGGCGCGGCAGCAACCATTGCCGTTCTGGAAGTGCCCATGGAAGAAGCAAGCCGCTTCGGTATCATGAACACAGAAGACGACGACAAGATCTATGAATTCGAAGAAAAACCCAAAAATCCAAAGAGCAATCTGGCTTCCATGGGGATTTATATCTTCACATGGAGCAGACTGCGTGAAGCGCTCATTGAGGACAATGCCATCCATGCCGACAGCGATTTCGGGAAACACATCATTCCCAAAATGCTGGAAGAAGGTCAGACCCTCTACGCTTATCGCTTCCGTGGATACTGGAAGGATGTAGGTACCATCGAATCCTATTGGGAATCCAATATGGAATTGATCAAAGCTCTGCCTGAATTTAACCTGTATGAAGATTTCTGGAAGATCTATACCAACAGTGACCATCAGCCGCCGCAGTATACGGCACCTGGCGCGAAGGTAAAAGAATCTCTGGTTTCTGACGGCAGTGAAATTTATGGTGAAGTAAACCATTCCGTTCTGGGACCTGAAGTAGTTGTCAAAGCCGGCGCTGTGGTTAAAGATTCCATCATCATGGGCGGCACAGTCATTGAAGAGGGCTGTGTCATCGACCGCTGCATCATTGACGAAAACTGCAAGGTTGCAAAGAACGTACATATGGGTGTGGGCGAAAACATCCCCAACGAAACAAAACCCAATATCTACAACACAGGTATTACCGTTCTGGGCGCAAACACCAGCGTACCGGAAGGTGTTGTCATTGGGAAAAACTGCGTGCTTTACGGCAATACCGTAGCGGAGGATTATCCTGGCGGTACCCTGGAAAGCGGCAAATCTGTGATTCGGGAGGGGATTTAAATGAAAGCAATTGGGATTATTCTGGCAGGCGGTAACAACGACGGTCGTCTGGGTGTGCTGACAGAACAGCGTGCTTCTGCGGCTCTGCCCATCGGCAGCTGCTATCGTGCCATCGACTTTACACTGAGCAACATGTCTAACAGCGGTATCGGGAAAGTAGCTGTACTGACACAGTACAACTCCCGTTCTCTCCGTGACCACCTGACATCTTCCAAATGGTGGGATTTCGGCAGAAAACAAGGGGGCTTGTTCGTATTCACACCCTATACCAGCAGCACAGGCAATGACTGGTTCCGCGGCACAGCGGACTCCATTTATCAGAATATGACATATCTGCACCGCAGCAACGAAGAATATGTCATCATCGCTTCCAGCGATTCTGTATACAAAATGGATTATCGTGATGTTCTGCAGTATCATATCGATAAAGGTGCAGACATCACTGTGGTTTATCAGAACATGGAAGGCAAAGACCTGACCCATTTCGGTATCATGCAGATGGATGAAAACAAACGTCTGCTGGGCTTTGAAGAAAAACCCGAACAGGCACAGACCACATCCGCATCTCTGGGTATTTATGTGATCTCCAGAAAACTGCTGATTGACCTGCTGCAGGAAGTCGTGCCTCAGGGCGGCTACGGTCTGGTAAAAGATATCATCATTCCTTACAGCAAGAAACTGAACATTTTTGGTTATGAATTCAAAGGCTACTGGAGCAGCATTGGTACAGGCATCCATGGTTACTTCGAAACCAACATGGACTTCCTGAAAAAAGAAGTGCGTGATGTTTTCGTAAATCAGTATCCTTATATTGAAACAAAACCCAAGGATGAACCTCCTGCAAAATATAACGCAGGGGCAGACGTTACAGACAGTATTGTCGGCAGCGGCGCTATTTTCAATGGCACTGTGGAACATTGCGTGGTATTCCGTAAGGTTTATATCGACGAAGGCGCAGTGGTACGCAATTCCATTTTGATGGAAGGCGTTCGCATCGGCAAAAACTGTGTCGTAGAAAATGCCATCTTGGATAAAGAAGTTTCTATTTCCGAAGGTCAGCAAGTCATCGGTAAATCTTCTGAAGAACCCATCATTCTGAAAAAAGGAACGAAACTGTAATCCTGACATAAAATAAAAAAAGGCGGTCGCTTTCAGAAGTGCGCGGATAAAATTCCGGCACAGGCTGGGGGCGGCTGCCGTTTTTTTTCGGAAAAACCACAAAGTGCCCCTTCACAGAGATACAAATGTATTTTGTATACGTTTTTTGTGAAAAAGGTATATTGCTTTTTGTGGCGAAAAATGAGAAAATGATACATAGTAATAAAAAGGGGGATTACCCCCTTTTTCAATGGGAATTTATAGAAGATGCGAAAATGGGACATGTTGCGAGAGGAGAAGATTATGGAAAATCTGAAAGCAATCATTTTGGCAGCGGGCGAAGGTACCCGTATGAAATCCAAGAAACCAAAAGTACTCCATGAAATCATGAACAAATCTATGGTGGAGTATGTCATTGACACAGCAAAAGACAGCGGCGCGGAAGCCGTATGCGTTGTGGTTGGTCATCTGGCTGAACAGGTGCAGGCAGCCATCCAGCGGGAAGATGTGTCTTTTGCCCTTCAGACAGAACGCAAAGGCACTGGCCATGCGGTGAAAATGGCTGGCGATTTCATCGAAGACGATAAGGATATGCTGATTCTGTATGGGGATACACCGCTGATCACAGGGGAAACACTGAAAGGTGTTATTGAGGAGCATCGTGCAAAAGAAAATGCTGTAACTGTTGTATCTGCAATGGTAGACGATCCCACAGGATATGGCCGTATCATCCGTGATGAAGCAGGCAATTTTGTAAAGAGCGTAGAACACAAGGACGCTTCTGAAGCAGAACGTGCTGTGAAAGAAATCAATACAGGCATTTATGTATTCCGCGGTGCAGACCTGAAAAACGCTTTGGGCAGACTGAACAACAACAACGCTCAGGGAGAATATTATCTGCCCGACTGTCTGGAAATCCTGCTGGGCGACGGCAAAAACGTTGGTGCATACACAGCAGCAGACGAAAGCGAATTTTTCGGCGTAAACTCCCGTGTGCAGCTGGCAGAAGCGGCTGCCATCCTGAAACGCCGCATCAACCGCAAACATATGGAAAACGGTGTTACCATCGTTGATCCTGAACAGACATATATTGGCAGCGATGTACAGATTGGCAGAGATACTGTGATTCTGCCCGGCTGTGTCATCGAAGGCAAAACCATCATTGGTGAAGACTGTGAAATCGGTCCCAATTCCCGTCTGACAGACATGCAGCTGGCAGACGGCGTGAAATTCCAGACTTCCACAGGTCTGGAATCTTCCATCGGCAGCGGCACAACCGTTGGACCTTTTGCATATATCCGTCCCAACTGCCACATTGGCAACAATGTAAAAGTGGGCGACTTCGTAGAAGTGAAAAATTCCAATATCGGCAATGGCACCAAGATTCCACACCTGTCCTATGTGGGCGATACAGACGCAGGCGAAAAGATTAACTTCGGCTGCGGCAGCATCATGGTCAACTACGATGGGGAAAAGAAACACAGAACCACCATCCACGACCATGTATTCGTTGGCTGCAATGTAAACCTGGTGGCACCTGTTACCATCGAAAAAGATTCTTACATTGCCGCTGGCTCCACCATCACCAGAGATGTGCCTGAAGACGTTCTGGCAGTTGCCAGAGCAAGACAGACCATCATCAAGGGATGGAAGGCAAAACGGGTGCAAAAGAAATCATAAAATCTGTCGATTTGTGTTGAAATTGGCAGAAGATAGGTGTAACATTATAATATAGCGACGTATGCTATTGCAAAGGCGAGAAAAACGTTCAAGAGTAAAAGTAGGGGGATACCAAACATGATTTATTCAACCGGCAGTAATATCAAAGTATTTGCCTGTAATTCCAACCGTGATCTGGCAGAATCCATCGCTAAGAAGCTGGGTCTGAAGTTGGGCGACGCAGAAGTGGAAAAATTCAGCGACGGCGAAATTTCCGTTAAAATCAACGAAACCATCCGTGGCGCTGACGTATTCATCATCCAGTCCACTTCTTATCCTGTAAACGACAACCTGATGGAACTGCTGATCATGATCGATGCTATGAAACGTGCATCCGCAGGCAGAATCACAGCTGTTATGCCTTATTACGGCTACGCTAGACAGGATAGAAAAGCAAGAGCAAGAGATCCCATCAGTGCAAAACTGGTTGCAAACATCCTGACAAGCGCTGGCGCAAACCGTGTGCTGACAATGGACCTGCACTGTGCACAGATTCAGGGCTTCTTCGATATTCCTGTAGATAACCTGGTAGGCAGCCCACTGCTGACAAATTTCTACATCAATAAATACGGCGATGATCTGAAAAACTTTGTTGCAGTTTCTCCCGACCTGGGCAGCGTAACAAGAACAAGAACATTCGCAGAAAGACTGAACATTCCTCTGGCTATCATCGACAAACGCAGACCCAAAGCAAATGTCAGCGAAATCATGAACATCATCGGTGATGTCAAAGGCAAAAAAGTTATCCTGGTTGACGACATGATCGATACAGCAGGTACAATCACAAACGCAGCAAACGCGCTGAAAGAAAGAGGCGCTGTAGAAGTAGACGCTTGCTGTACACATGCTGTACTGAGCGGTCCCGCTATCCATAGAATTCAGGATTCCGCTATCACAGAACTGCTGGTTCTGGATACCATCGAACTGCCTGCTGACAAGAAGATCGACAAGATCACTTCCGTATCTGTTGACGATCTGTTTGCAAACGCTATCAAATGCATCCACGAAGGCGTTTCCATTTCTCAGCTGTTTGACTAAAAAACAGTTTTTTGTCAAAATCTGTAAATTGAACCCACAAAACCACCTTTGCGGCATGTCCGCAAAGGTGGTTTTTTTGTGTGGAAAAAAGGGAAAAAGAAAGATTTTTCAAAAAACGAACCATGGAAAAAAGTGATAGAAAAACACTGGAAAAGTTCTGTTTTTTCGCAAAAAAGCAGGTCTTTTTGAGCCGAAAATATCAGCGGGGAATTATGTCCAAAAAACGGAAAAAGGGTCTGATGGAAACTATATGTTTTTTTGTATACACAAAGAAAAAGCTATTGGCAAAACTTACAATTTTTCGGAAAGTCGGTTGACAAAATAAGTAAAATAGATTATATTGTTAAAAACAAGACAAACAGGTGTGGCAAATATTGATATCCAAAGGGTTTCATACATCCTGTTTGCTATCCATTTTCTACTATTACATCAAAATTTTAGGAGGAATTTAGAAATGAAAATCGCATTTTTTGACACAAAATCCTACTGGAAAGATTCTTTCGGTCCCATGGCTGAAAAATACGGTTATGAAATCACATTCTTCAACGAAAGACTGACACCCGCTACAGCTCATCTGGCAGCTGGTCATGACGCTACATGCTCTTTCGTTAACGACGAAGTTCCCGCAGAAGTTATCCGTGAACTGAAAGATCTGGGTATCAAAGTTCTGCTGCTGCGTTGCGCAGGTTTCGACAGCGTTGATCTGGCAGTTGCTAAAGAATGCGGTCTGCCCGTTCTGAGAGTACCCGCTTACTCTCCTCAGTCTGTAGCAGAACAGGGCGCAGCTCTGCTGATGGCTATCAACAGAAAATGCCACCTGTCCTATCAGAGAACAACAAAATTCAACTTCGATATCGCTGGTCTGACAGGTATCGCTCTGTACGGCAAAACAGCTGGTATCATCGGTACAGGTAAAATCGGTCAGTGCATGATCGACATCCTGAAAGGTTTCGGCATGAACATCATCGCTTATGATGCATTCCCCAACCCTAACCTGGGTCTGGAATATGTAACACTGGATGAACTGTACGCTCGTTCCGATGTTATTTCCATCCATTGCCCTCTGATGCCTGCTACAAGACATATGGTTGACAAAGACGCTTTCGCTAAGATGAAAGACGGCGTAATCTTCATCAACGTAGCTCGTGGCGGTCTGGTTGACTCCGAAGCTCTGGCTGATGCAGTAGAATCCGGCAAAGTTCGTGGCGTAGGTATGGACGTTTGCGAAGTTGAACATGAATACTTCTTCGAAGACAGAAGCAACCTGGAAAAACACGATCCTACACTGGCAAGACTGCTGGCTAACGAAAAAGTTCTGATTTCCGGTCACCAGGCATTCCTGACAGAAGAAGCTCTGGAACAGATGGCTAAAGTTACTCTGGACAACGCAAAAGCTTTCCTGGCTGGCGAAGAACTGGTAAACGAAGTAAAATAATTCCGACTAAAATACTTCCTTCGTGTCAAAAGGAAGACAGACGGGTAAGATCCAAATGGGTCTTACCCGTTTTTTTGCGGTTTTTTGTGGAAAAGAGCGGCATTTTTTCTCCTTAGCCTTTTGACGGCAAGCCAAAAGTGTGGTATACTTTCCGCAGTTATAAATCAGTAAGAACAGCTCTAATCTCACCCCCACATGCGTTGAAATTAGGGCTTTGTGTCGTGTGGAAAAGAAATAAGAGGAGAGGAACTATGGGACTTTTTGACCGTTTTAAAAATCAGGAAAAGGGACAGGAATTTTTCGTTATCGCAGGTCTGGGCAATCCCGGACGGGAATACGCAGAAACAAAGCATAATGTTGGTTTTTGTGTCATTGACCGACTGGCGGAGAAATATCATATTGATGTGACCAAGTTTAAACAGAAGGCGCTTATTGGGGATGGCACCATCAACGGGAAGCGGGTACTGCTGGTGAAACCCCAGACATTTATGAACCTCAGCGGGGAAAGTATTCGGGAAATCGTCAATTTCTACAAAATACCTCAGGATCGTTTTGTGGTGATTTACGATGATACTTCCATGCCTGCCGGACAGATTCGTTTGAGAGAAAAAGGCAGTCACGGCGGCCATAACGGCATCCGCAACATCATCCAGCAGATGGGTACAGACGTGTTTTACCGCATCAAAGTGGGTATCGGTGAAAAACCCAATGGATGGGATCTGGCGGATTATGTGCTGGCAAAATTCGACAAGGACGCGATGCCCCTTATGGAAAGCGGCATGGATAAAGCGGTACAGGCGGTGGAATTGATTCTTTCCCGTGGCATGGCAGACGCCATGAACCGCATGAACCAGCGTCCCAAAGCGCCTAAGCCCAAAAAAGAACCTCAGGAAAAGCCTGAGGAAACCAAAAAAGAGGTGGAAGCATGAAAAGCCTGACAGAGCCCCTGCTGGAGCTGGAAAGCTATCAATCATTACTGGATGAAATCCGCAAAGGACATACCCCTGTGTTTGCCACAGGGGTCATTGACGTGGAAAAAAATCATTTGCTTTATGGCGTTCAGGAACATTTGCAGCGCCCCATGGTGATTCTGACCCATAGTGAAGTCCGGGCAAAAGAGATTCTGGAGGATATGCAGTTCTTCACAAAGACAGGCATGTATTATCCTGCAAAAGATATCCTCTTTTACAGCGCAGACGTCCACAGCATGGAAATGAACCGCCAGCGTTTTCTGGTGGTGGAAAAACTGCTGGAAGGGAAATGCCCCCTCATTGTGGCATCTGTGGAAGCCCTCCTGGACAGATACCCTAAAAAAGACGTGTTCGCATCTTTTCTCCTGACTTTGCACGTGGGGGAAGTACGGGAACTGACTGACTTAACAAAACAGCTGGTGTTCATGGGCTATGAACGGGCGGAACTGGTGGAAAGTCCCGGGCAGTTTGCTGTCCGCGGGGGGATTTTGGACATATACCCCCTGACAGCAGAGGATGCGGTGCGTATTGAATTCTGGGATGACGAAATCGACAGCATCCGTACCATGGATGCCCAGAGCCAGCGTTCCGTGGATAAACTCAACAGCGTGACCATTTTCCCCATGCGGGAACTGGTCTATGACGAAGAAACAGCAAAATCAGCGGCGGACAAAATGGAAGCCGATTACAAAAAAGCACTGAAGAAAATGGAAAAAAGCACCGTGGAGGACGGCGTGGAACGGATGAAGGAGCATATTGGGGAAAACATCGACTTGCTTCGTTCAGAACTCAGTTTTGCTTCCGTGGGCAGTTTCATTAACTACTTCTATGATGATACGGTAAGCCTCCTTTCCTATCTGCCGGAGGACACCATCCTTTGTTTTGATGAACCCCAGCGGCTGGCAGAACACATGGACACCCTGCGGCAGGAATATGAGGAAAGTATGAAAGGCAGAATTGCACAGGGCTTTTTGCTTCCTGCCCAGAGCAAACTCCTTTTCGATTATCTGGATATTTTGCGGCAGGCAGAGGATTTTGACCGTATTCTTTTGGCAGGGATTTCCCAGCGGACACCTCACTTCCAGCCCAAAGAACAGGCAGATTTTGCGGTACGTTCCATTCCTTCTTTCCAGAAACGGGCAGACCTGTTCTGTGAGGAATTGCAGTATCTGAAAAAACAGAATTACCGGATTTTGGTGCTGGCAGGGACAGGTACCCGTGCCCAGAGGATGGCGACGGAATTGACGGAAATGGATGTGCCTGCGGTCTATGTGGACGACTTGGAAAAAGAAATGGTGCCCGGCAGTGTTTGGGTGTCCAAAGGTTCTCTGTCCAAAGGCTTCCAGTATGACTATATCCGTCTGGCTGTCTTTTCCGACAGCGAGATTTTCGGAAAAAGCGGCGAGAAACGGAAGAAGAAAAAGAAGAAAAACGGCGTTGCCATCCAGAGTTTTTCTGACCTGCACATCGGGGACTATGTGGTTCACGATAACCACGGCATCGGCGTGTTCCGGGGATTGGAGAAAATCTCTGTGGAAGGTGTCCAGAAAGATTATATGAAAATTTCCTATCGGGATGGGGGCAATCTGTTTGTGCCTGTCAGCCAGATGGATATGATTCAGAAATATATCGGTTCCGGCGGTGCCGCACCCAGACTGAATAAACTGGGTGGGCAGGACTGGCTGAAAGCAAAGGCAAAAGCCAGAACTGCCGTGAAGATACTGGCGGAGGACTTGGTTGCCCTTTATGCCAAACGTGCGGCGGCAAAAGGCCATGTGTACGGGGCGGATACCTTGTGGCAGAGGGAATTTGAAGAAGCCTTCCCCTTTGATGAAACAGATGACCAGCTCAACGCCATCGAAGATGTGAAAAAAGATATGGAAAGCGGCAAAGTCATGGATAGACTGGTCTGCGGCGACGTTGGCTATGGCAAAACGGAAGTTGCCATCCGTGCCGCATTCAAAGCCGTGCAGGATGGAAAACAGGTGGCATATCTGGTGCCTACCACCATTCTGGCACAGCAGCACTACAATACTTTTGTACAGCGTATGTCCGGCTATCCCGTGAAAATTGAACTGCTGTCCCGTTTCCGCACGCCAAAACAGCAGAAAGAAAGTCTGAATGGATTGGAAAAAGGCTTTTCCGATATTGTCATCGGTACCCATCGCATCCTGTCTAAAGACGTGAAATTCAAGGACTTGGGTCTGGTCATTGTGGACGAGGAACAGCGTTTTGGGGTGGCTCATAAGGAAAAACTGAAACGCCTGCGGGAAAATGTAGACGTGCTCACATTGACAGCGACACCTATTCCCAGAACACTACACATGTCATTGGCAGGCATCCGGGATATGAGTATTCTGGAAGAACCCCCTCAGGAACGCCGTCCCATCCAGACTTATGTCATGGAAAACAACCCGGAATTTATCCGAGAAGCCATCCACCGGGAATTGAGCCGAGGCGGTCAGGTATTTTATCTCTATAATCGGGTGGAAACCATTGGGGAAGAAGCCTTTCGTGTGCAGAATCTGGCGCCGGAAGCCAATGTTGCCTTTGCCCATGGGCAGATGTCGGAACGGGAACTGGAAAACATCATGCAGGACTTCATCAGCGGCGAAATTGATGTGCTGGTATGTACCACTATCATTGAAACGGGCATGGATATTTCTAACGTGAATACCATCATCATTCAGGATGCGGACCGTATGGGATTGTCCCAGCTGTACCAGCTTCGTGGGCGTGTAGGCAGAAGCAACCGCACTGCTTATGCCTATCTTATGTACAAACGGGATAAGATGCTGAAAGAAGCGGCGGAAAAACGCCTTCAGACCATTCGGGAATTTACGGAGTTTGGCTCTGGTTTCAAAGTTGCCATGCGTGACTTGGAAATCCGTGGTGCCGGAAACCTTTTGGGTGCGGAACAGCATGGACATATGGAATCTGTTGGTTATGACATGTACTGTCGTCTGCTGGAAGAAGAAGTCCAGAACCTGAAAGGCGAACCTGTGGCAGAAACATTTGAAACCACAGTGGATTTGAATATCAATGCCTATCTGCCTGATTTCTATATCAAAAATCAGGAACAGCGCATGGATTTGTATAAGAAAATCGCCGCTGTCCAGACCATGGAAGAATATTACGACATGCAGGAAGAACTGGAAGACCGTTATGGTGACCTGCCAAAGAGCGTCCAGAATTTGCTGGAAATGGTGCTTTTGAAAGCGGAAGCCCATCGGTTGGGCATCACAGCCATCAATCAGAAAGGCAGCAATATTCTGGTGGAATTCCGTCCCGATGCGCCTTTGGACCCGGAAAAGCTCACAAAGTGCATTGCGGAAAGCCGTGGACGGTATCTCTTTACTGCCGGCGCCATGCCCTATGTGACCGTCAGACTGAAAAAAGGCGAGGAAAACAAAGGCGTGCCCTATATTAAAAGTTTATTACAAGGGCTCAAAGCATAGTTTTTTCGGAAAAAAATGTGTATAATAAAAGCTAACCTTCTTTTTGGACAGAAAAAGAAGATGAAAAGACATGAAACCGAAAAAAGAGAGTGTGATTTTTTATGAAAAAGAAAGCGAAAGGGGCATTGTGCCTGCTGCTGACTGGGCTTTTATGGCTTACAGGCTGCGGCAGTTCTTTTTCCGATGAAGTCATAGCGCGCATAGATGGCAGAGAAGTCATGAAGTCCGAATATATGGTATATCTTTATACCAGCACCCAAAGCTTTGTTTCTGCCGCAGGCAGTGATGTCTGGGACATGGATTTTGACGGCATGACCGGAGCGGAGCTGGTGCAGGAGCGAGCATTCAGCACCATACAGAGTGTGGTTGCCGCAGAACAGTATGCGGAGGAAAACAACATTTCTCTGACAGAAGACCAGAAAACAGAAGCCCATACCATGGCAGAGGAATTCCTCAGCCAGCTGACAGAGGAAGAACTGGCAAAAATGGGCGTGGATCAAGAACAGATGGAAACCCTCATGGAGGAATCTTATCTGTATTCTGTGGTCTATGACACATTGGCAAAGGAATGCGAAGTCAATGCCGATGAAATGGAACAGTATTATCAGGAAAACGCCGACGCTTTGCGGGAGGAATATACCCAGATTACCATTGATACCATCATGGTAAACGATGAGGCAACGGCGAAAGAAGTCAGCGAAAAGGCAAAAGCCGGAGAGGATTTTGCTGCGCTCTTCGAAACCTATGACACAGATACTTCCGCCAAGGAAAACGGCGGCAATGGACAGATGACACTGTATCAGAATTATCTGAACAATACCTTTGGGTTATCGGAAAATCTCACATTAGGTGAGATTACAGACCCCATTGAGGTGCGGGGCAGTTATTTCATACTGAAAGTGGAATCCATCACCCCGCCTACAGATGAGCAGGTGAAACAGCTGACAGAGGATGCTTACCGCCAGCAGGTACAGTCCGCTTATGTGGAAAGCCGTTTGTCAGAAATGATCGCCGCACAGGAAGTGGAAAAAATTCCCGAAGCATGGGAGAATATGGAAACATTCCAAGACTGATAAAAACCGGAAATGTTCGATGATGGTCGGATATTTCCGGTTTTTTGCGTGAAAAAGAAAGATGGTCAGACAATGTTGTTTTTTTGTCTGCGGCTTGAAAAAGGGAGATGGATAGAGTATCATAAAAGAAAAACATTTATCAGGGAGAGAGAAAGGAGTCTTGTTTACAATGGAAATCAAAAAAGTATGGGCCATGTATTTCAGCCCCACCGGCGGTACTGAAAAAGCAGTGAGAACCGTATCCGCTCATGTGGCAGAAAGCCTTGGCGTTCCTGTGGAAATATATGATTTTACACTGCCTGACGTACGGAAAAAAGAAATCGCTTTCACCGAAACAGATCTGGTGTTCTTCGGCACTCCTGTTATTGCAGGTCGTGTACCTAACGTATTGCTGCCTTATCTGAAAACTGTTGTGGGCGGCAAAGCTTATGCAGTGCCTATGGTATCCTTCGGCAACCGTAACTTCGACGATGCCCTCATCGAACTGCGGAACATTTTGGAAGACGACGGCTTCCGCACCATTGCCGGCGGTGCTTTTGTCAGCGAACATTCTTTCTCCAGAAAACTGTCCGCAGGCAGACCCGACGAAGAAGACTACAAAGTCATGCATGAATTTGCAGAAAAAATCGTGGAAAAAATCAACAGCGGCTGGGAATACGACGGTCCTGCCTATGTAAAAGGGGAAGACCCCATCCGTCCTTACTTCACACCCAGAGATCGTTATGGCAATGCCATCGACATCCGTAAAGTAAAACCCAAAACAAGCGACGCTTGCTGTGGCTGCGGTCTTTGCGCGGAAGTTTGTCCTATGGGCTCCATTGATAAAGTGGATTTCTCCTGCACAGGCATTTGCATCAAATGCTGCGCATGTATCAAGAAATGCCCTTCCGGTGCAAAATACTTCGACGACCCCGGCTACATCTATCACAAAGAAGAACTGGAAGAATTGTATGAAGGCAGATCTTTGCCTGAATATTTTGTATAAGAAAATAGCTTCCTGAGAAAAAACGCGGGAGCTTCTGTATGACAGAGGCTTTCGCGTTTTTGTATTTTCTAATATATTTTTTAGAAATCAAAGGGGATTTTCAGGAAAAACGGATGTTTTGTTCACATATTGTTTACAGTTCTTAGTATTTTCTAATTTTTCCCTAAGTACCCATTTAAGTATCTTCTCGTATACTAAACGCTGTATTGATTTTAAAACATACAGAATGTGAGGTGAGAGCGATGAAAGAACAATGGCGTGCGGAACTGAAGTACACCGTTGCAGCAGCGGAAAGCAGGATGCTGGCGGCGCGTATGGCGGCATTTATGGAGCGGGATATCCATGGAGGCAAGACGGGATATCTGGTGCGTTCTCTGTATTTCGACAATTTCTACAACAAAGCCCTGCGGGAAAAACTGGATGGTGTGGGCATAAGGGAGAAATTTCGTATCCGCTGTTATGATGGGAATTTCGGCTTTATCCGGCTGGAAAAAAAGAGCAAGCGTTACAATGCAGGCAATAAGACCCAGTGCCGTGTGACGGCAGAGGAAACCCAGAGGATTTTGGATGGTGACATTGGGTGGATGGCAGAAGATGAACGGGCACTGGTGCGGGAATTGTACCTGCGGATGCAGATGGGGATTTATCGCCCTACGGTTATTGTGGACTATGACCGAGAGGCATTGACTTACGCACCGGGGAATGTCCGTGTCACATTTGACAGACGGATTCGCGGCTGCCACCAGCCCCAGTTATTTTTCTCAGAAAATTTGCCGTCCATTCCAGCCATTTCCCCGGATAGAGTGGTCATGGAAGTGAAGTACGACGATTATTTGCCGGATATTGTGAACCGTACCTTACTGACGGTGAAAACAAAAGAACAGGCTTTTTCCAAGTATGCAGCCTGCCGCATCATGTGCTGATGGGCAGTAAGAAAAAGAAAATAGACATGAAACAGAAATATGCAGCATAAATACAAGCGATGAAAACAAGATAGGAGAGAACGGAAGATGACATTTCAAGACATTTTTAAGAGCAGCTTTTTGGAGAGCTTCAGCAGCTTTTCATTGACGGATACCCTGCTTTCCTTGGCAGCGGCATTCCTCATTGGTTTATTTATTTACTTTGTATATCGGAAAACATACAGCGGTGTCCTTTATAGCCGCAGTTTCAACGTATCCCTCATTGCCATACTGCTGGTGACCTGTCTGGTGATCCAAGGCGTAACCAGCAATGTGGTATTGTCTTTGGGTATGGTAGGTGCCCTGTCTATCGTGCGTTTCCGTACGGCAGTGAAAGACCCCATGGATTTGGTATTTTTGTTCTGGGCAATCGGCGAAGGCATCCTTTGTGGCGCTTCTTTGCTGCCTTTGGCAATTCTGGGATGCCCTATTATTGGTATTTTCCTGCTGGTATTTGCCAACCGTCAGCAGGCAGATAGCCCTTACCTGCTCATCATCCGTATGGACAGCGTGGAAGGTGAAAGCGCAGTGACAAGCTTTGTACAGCAGGTTGTAAAACGCATGACCCTCAAGTCTAAAACCATCACCGGCGGACAGGGGACTGAACTGATTTTTGAAATCTGCCCCAAAAACGGCGAAAGTGCTTTTGTCAACGAAATCAGCCGCATGGCAGGGGTGCAGTCAGCGGTCATGGTAAGCTATGACGGCAACTACGCGGCGTAAAAGGAGGCGAAGCCAATGAAAGGACTGCGGGAATATAAATTTCTCTTGCTGTCTGGACTTGCTTTGGTGGTTTTTGCCTTTCTGGTCTTTGGCATCGCATCCCGAGAGGACGCGGAAGCGAAGGAATATCCTTATCTGGAGAATCTTTTCGCGGAAGGTGTCGTCAATGAGATCAATATTGAAATCAGCGAAGAAGATTGGGCGGATCTGGTGGAAAATCCTTTGGAAGAAACTTATTACGCCGTGGATGTGACCATCAACGGGGAAACCCTGTCCAATGTGGGACTGCGGACAAAGGGCAATAACACCCTGACTTCGGTAGCGTCCTCCGATTCTGACCGCTACAGTTTTAAGATAGATTTTGATTATTTCAATGACGGTGAAAATTACTACGGCTTGAAAAAGCTGAATCTGAATAACAACTATGGGGATGCCAGCTACATGCGGGAATATATTTCCTATCGCATCATGGGTGAAATGGGCATTCCCGTTCCTGCCACTAGCTATACCCATATCACCATCAATGGGGAAGAATGGGGCTTGTATCTGGCAGTGGAACCCATTGACGAAGTCTTTCTGGAACGTACCTTCGGGGACAGCACCGGAGATTTGTATAAACCGGACGGCACTGGCGCGGATTTGGTCTACCGTGGGGACGATATGTCAGAATACCCCGGTTTGGTGCTGAAAACAAATGAGGAAACTTCTGACGGCTCTGCCATTCTGGCTTTGATGAAGGCGCTGGAGTCAGGAGAAGGTCTGGAAGATGTGCTGGATGTGGACGAAGTGCTCCGGTATCTGGCGGCAAATGTGGCGTTGGCGAACTATGACAGCTACTTGGGCAACACCACCCATAACTATTATCTCTATGAACAGGATGGACGCTTCACCATTGTGCCTTGGGATTATAACTATTCCTTTGGCGGTTTTGGCGGCGGCGAAGTGGATATTTATGAGCCTACCAATCAGTCCATGGGCATGGGCGGCGGCAGACGAGGTGACATGGAAAATGCAGAAGCCCAGACAGCGGCAGGAGAAAACGCTGGGGAAGAACAGACAGCACAGATGCCGGAAGGCATGGAACGACCTGACAACATGGAAATGGATATGCCGGAAGGTATGGAACGTCCAGAAGGTATGGGCGGCGGCATGGGCGGCAGCAATGAAAAGCCCTTAGTGGATACATTGCTTTCTCAGGATGTCCTTCTTGCCCAGTATGAAAGCTATCTGGCAGAAATCGCGGAAACTTATTTCACAGAGGCTTATATGAGCCAGATCGTCAGCGAAACAGCGGAAATGATCGCGCCTTATGTGGAAAAAGACGCTACTGCCTTCTTTACCTATGACGAATTTCTGGAAGCATCTTCCGCCGACGCCACAGACCCCAATTCTCTGGTTTATTTTGCCGTTTCCATGGCAGAAAGTATTGAAAACCAGCTGGCAGGAGGCGAACCTACATTCAATACCAGCTCCTTTGTAGCGGCGGCAGCAGGCGGCGGTGGAAAACGCCCCGGTGAGGATTTTGGAGGCATGCAGGATACCGAACAGACTGCTGGCGATACGGCAGACGACCAAACCCAAAGAGTTCCAGAACAAATGGGAGATATGGCAGAACAGCCACCGGAAATGACGGAAGGAACAGAACAGGCTGATACAGCAGAAGCGAGTGACCAAACCCAGAAAGTTCCGGGAGAAATGGCAGGACAGCCGCCGGAAATGACGGAAGGAACCGAACAGACTGCCGACACAGCTCAAAGTGATACAGCAGAAGCAAACGACCAAACCCAGAAATCTCCAGAACAAATGGGAGATATGCCCCAGCGTGGAGAACAGGGACAGCGCGGCGGTGGCCCCATGGGAGCCATGTCCCGTGTTACATGGCAGGATGCGGCACCAGCGTTGGCTGTCTGCGGCGGCATCTTCCTTTTGGGCTTCGGTTATCTGCTGTATTTCAGGCGGAGGCGGAGATTATCCATGCCAAAGCAGGAAGAAAAAACAGATACAACAGAATAACAAAATCAGATATAGCAAAAAGCATCTATACGCTTAGGGGCATTTTCATAAGAAAACAAAGAAAGCTGAAATCCTTATCAAAACAAAGAATTTCAGCTTTCTTATTTTTATGGAGAGGATATTTGGTGTGTTTTCTTCTGAAGACAGCCGTTGCAATTCCCTTTAAGAAATCAATCAAACAGAAAACCAATGTTTTCTTAAGAGGAAGCCGCTGTGCAGGTGCTTTTTCTGTGCAAAAAGGTATATTGCCTATGGGTACTTTTCTGTGATACCATGAAACTATAGGAGAGCAGGAAAGGGGGAAAAGATATGAGAAAGAAAAGTTTTGTTTTTGTTGTATTGCTGGCATTTGTCTGCATGGTTCCCCAGAGGGCTTTTGCCAATATGGCTGCGCCGGAGGATGCAGATGTGGGCTCTGCCATTACCTTTGAGAAAAATGATGAAATTGCCGTATTGTCGGAAGATTTGGAAATTGTGGTAAAAGGACCTGACGCCCATATCACAGCCACTTATGAAATGAAAAATACTACCGACGAAGCTCTTTCCATATCTTCCATGTTCCTTTCGCCCAATATGGAAGAAAGAGGCGTGACAGTGACAGTCAATGGAAAACAGGCGGATGTGTCTGTTCAGCGGTATGGCATGAACGGCAGTACGAAAATTGTTACTGATGACTGGCGGTACGCAGTTTTGACTACAGAAGAAGTTGCCAATTTAGACCCTGACCGCACCGTGGATACCGTTACATTCCAAATGGATTTCCAGCCACAAGAAACTTTTTCGGTTGTGGTTTCTTATGACTACAATCTAGGCGGGTATCCGGAATTGGATTTCAATGCCAAACGAGGAGAACTGGAATATTATCTGGCACCGGCTGCCATGTGGAAGGATTTTTCTGACCTGACCATCCGGCTTTATCTGGATAAGGATATGCCTGTGCTGGTGGAAAGCAGCCTGCCTTTTGAGAAAGTGGCAGAACGGGAATATGTCTACACTTCTGATACTTTGCCGGAAGAAAACCTCCGCATTACCATTGACGAAAACGGCTTTCAGAATTTCATTAGCACTCTGAAAAGTCCTTATTTTCAAATGACATTGCGTTTCTTTGCACCATTCATCATCTTTGTGGTGGTTGTTGTGATTCTCATTCATGTATGGCGGAAAAAACGGAAATCATAAAACAAAAGCCATTCCCTACAGCAGTTTCTCTTAAGAAAACACTGTTTGACTTTTGTCCCATTTCTTAAAGGAAACTGCGACGGTTATCTTCAGAAGAAAACATACCGAATAAAATCCTATAAAAATAAGAAAGCTGAAATCTTTTGTACTAGCGAAGATTTCAGCTTTCTTTGTTTTCTTATGAAGAAGCACCCAAAAGGGAATGTTTTTTTACCACAAATGGTGTACAGTGGGGCGAATATATTTATCATAAATGGCTTTGACCCCTGCCATCTGTTCCGGTGTCAGGTCGGGCAGTTCCGCAGCTTTCACATTCTGGAGCACCTGTGCGGTTTTGCTGGCGCCAGGAATGACCACGCTGATAGCCTCGTGCATGAGAATCCAACGCAGAGCGTAAGGAATGAGGTTTTCTGTACCTAGCAGGGCTTTCAGTTCCGCGACGGCTGTCAGACCCAATTCATAATCCACGCCGGAGAAGGTTTCGCCCTTGTCAAAGGCTTCTCCGTTGCGGTTGTAGAAACGGTGGTCGTTTTTGCCAAAGACGGTGTCTTTGGAGAATTTCCCTGTCAAAAGACCGCTTGCCAGAGGCACACGGGCGATGATGCCCACATCTTTTTTCTGGGCAGCGGGGAACAGTTCCTCAATGGGTTTCTGGCGGAACATGTTGAAAATCACTTCCATAGCGGAAATGTCGTATTCCATGGCGGCAATGCCTTCAGATACTTTTTCGATGCTGACGCCGTAATGAGCAATTTTGCCTGCACTTTTCAGATTTTCCAGTGCATCAAAGACTTCGTCTTTCTGGTAAACGGAAGTGGGCGGGCAGTGGAGCAGCACCAAATCCAGTTTTTCCACGCCCAAACGGGACAGACAGCCATCAGTGAAGCGGACAACGGAGTCTTTGTTGTAGCCTTCTGCTGTGTGTGGGTTCAGCCCTCTGCCGATTTTGGTTGTCACGAAGAAGTGGTCAGGATGAGCTTTCAGGATTTTGGAAATGGCAAGCTCACTGTTGCCGTCGTTGTAGATGTCTGCCGTATCCAGAAATGTGATGCCGCTGTCGTAAGCTGCATCCAGAATTTTCTGGGCTTCTTCTGCGCAGAAAGGTTCCCCCCATTTGGTACCTAACTGCCAGGTTCCCAGTCCGATTTCGGAAATCATGGCATTTGTTTTGCCGAAACGTCTTGTTTTCATATGAAAATCTCCTTTACTTGACAAATGTATCCTAAGTGTATAAATTACTGTATAGAAACTGTAACAAAGAGAGAAATCCCTGTCAATCAGGCACTTTTTTTGCCCTTAGGGAAAGGAAGGTAACTATGACAAAGAAAATTCAGGTGGGCTGTGAAATGGAAGTCACCCTCAAAATGATTGGCGGCAAATGCAAGCCCTTGATCCTCTACATATTGGCAGAGGAGGGCACCTTGCGCTTTGGGGAATTGATGGCAAACATCCGCACCGTTTCCCAGAAAACCCTGACAAATCAGCTCAGAGAGCTGGAAGCCGATGGGCTGATCCTGCGGAAAGCCTATGCGGAGGTGCCGCCCCGGGTAGAATATTCCCTGACGGAAAAGGGCAAATCCCTTTTTCCCATATTGGAGCTTATGTGCCAGTGGGGAGAAGAAAATATTGACGAACGCTTTGAAATGACAAGCCCCCGTTGTACGGGAGAGTAAGGAGGAACAACATGGAAACCGTGAAATTATATTATGACAATGCTTATACCATGGATTTTGTAGGCAAGGTGGTATCCTGCGACCCCAAGGGCAAAAACTTTGCTGTGGTGCTGGAAGGCACTTACTTTTACCCAGAAGGCGGCGGACAGCCTGCGGACATTGGCACACTGGGCGGCACAAAGGTGACAGACGTTCGGGAAAAAGACGGCGTGATTTCTCATATCACCGACAAACCTCTGGAAGTGGGGGCAGAAGTGGAAGGCCATATTGACTGGAACCATCGTTTTGACTTGATGCAGAACCACTCCGGCGAACATATCCTTTCCGGTATCATCTGCGGCAAATATGGCTGTGACAACGTGGGGTTCCACATGGGCAAAGATGCTATTTTGATTGACTTCAATACAAAAATTCCCGCCGAAGACCTGCCTGTGCTGGAACGGACTGCCAACGAGGCTATCTGGCGGAATGTGGCTTCCAAGGTGACTTATCCTTCCAAAGAAGAACTGGAAAAACTGGAATACCGCAGCAAAAAGGCACTGGAAGGAAAAGTGCGCATCATGGCAATTGGGGAATATGACTGCTGTGCATGCTGCGGCACCCATGTGCAGAAAGCCGGGGAAATTGGCATGGTGAAAATTCTTTCTGCCCAGAATTACAAAGGCGGCACCAGACTGGAAATCGTCTGCGGTATGCGTGCATTGGCGGATTATGACGAAAAAACAGAAAATGCGGCGGCTATTTCCGAACTGCTTTCCGTACCCACCGGAAAAATTGCAAAGGCGACAGAAGCCCTTTTGAAAGAACGGGATGAGCTGAAACAGATTATCAGCCGTATGAAATGGGAAAAAATCAACAACATTGCGGAAAAAGTGGGCGAAACACCCAAAGCCTGTGTGTTTGCGGCAGACTTTGATTCTAAGGATATGGTGCATCTGGCAGATACCATTCTGGACAAAACCGGCGGCACAGCGGCAGTCTTTGCCCCTGCCGGCACAGGGTATGCCTTTGTACTCATGAGCCGCACAGAAGATATGCGTCCCATGGCGGCGGAAATGAAAGAAGCCTTTGGCAGCAAAGGCGGCGGCAAGCCCGAAGCGGTGCAGGGCAGAACAGAAGCCAAAGAAAAAGAACTGAAAGTATTCTTTGCAGAAAAAGGATATACTGTTTTTTGATTCCATTACAATCAAAAGCAAGTTCTCTTTCGGAAAACATAACAGATAAAATAAGAAAGCCGGAACCCTTTGTGTGATAAGGATTTCGGCTTTTTTTGTTTTCTTATGAAGATGCCTTGTGCTTTTCTATTACGCAGGAAAAACCACCTGCACCAATATCATATAACAGACCGTACCGCCCACGATGCTCAGCAATGTTTTGCCTTTCCAAAGATGGAGCACTGCCACCACTGCCACGGCGATAAACTGAGGCAGGAAGCCGGAAGGTGCGGAAAAAGTGGTGCTTTTTAAGCAGTAGACCACCAATAACGCCATGACTGTAGCTGGAAGGACTTTTCCCAGATATTGCACAGGGGCAGGGATTTCTCTGCCTGCGAATATGGCAAAGGGTGCCACACGAATCAGAAAGGTACAGATGGAAGCCGTCAGGATGATGGCGAGCGTTTGTGTAGATGTAATCATAATCATTCCTCCTGTTCTTTTGCCAGAATCCGGCTTTTCAGTGCCATCAAAACGGCAACGCTGATGAGCAGTGTGGGCAAAATAAAGTTGTCGGGACCGAACACCAGTAAACAGCCAATACCGGCAATGATTCCTGTCAAAGCGGGGATATGGCTTTTTGCACCTTTCCACTGTTCGATGAAAATAACGGTAAACAGAGCAGTCATGGCAAAGTCGATGCCTGTGGTGTCAAAGGTAATGAGGCTGCCGGCAAGGGAGCCAAGAGCAGTTCCGATGAGCCAATAACAGTGGTCGAAAATACTCATAAGGAACATGACTTTTTTGGTGTCCAGACCTTCCTGTGGTTCATAGGAGCACAGCAGGGAATAAGTTTCATCCGTCAGGGAATGTACCATATACAGATATTTCTTGCCCATGCTGCGGAAGGTGTCAATGAAAGACAGACCGTAGAACAGGTGACGGCTGTTTACCAGCAAAGTCATGATGGCAACGGTAATGAGCGACGCTCCTCCTGTGAAAAATTGCAGCAGTACAAACTGCATGGAGCCTGCGTATAGTATCAGGGAAATGAGCAGCGCCCAAAAGACGTTGTATCCCATGTTCTGCATCAAAAGACCAAAGGCAATGCCGATGGAAAGGTATCCTGCCAGAACAGGGATGGTTTTTTCAAAGGCAAATTTCCATTCTTTATTCAATCGTATCCCTCTTTTCCTTTTCTTTTGTTCAGACTTGCATTTTTTTCGTTCCTTGCTACAATTCTAATATAGAGAAAAGACATTTTCAAGGAAATGTGCGTTTTTTTGCACAAAGGAATTTGTAAGAATTTCATCATAAAAAATTCAAAGTTTTTTGGTAGGATATTTAAGGAGGAAATGACATGACAGAACGGTTTTTCATAGATAACAGAAGAAAACTGGCAGCCAGACTGGAAGAAGGCAGTGCTGCTGTACTTTTTGCAGGAAAGGCACCCCTGAAACGGGGGGATGAATACTATCCCTTTTCTCCTGACCGTAACTTTTACTATGTGACAGGTGTGGAACGGGAAAACTGCGTATTCCTGATGGCAAAAATCGGCGGCGGTTTGCAGGAAACCCTGTTCATTCCCAGAGATAACGGCATCCTTGCCAAATGGGTAGGGGCAAACATGACAACAGAAGAAGCGGAAGAAATCAGTGGTATGACAGACATTCGCCCCATTGATGCGTTCACCGATGATTTTGCCCAGATGGTGTTCCGCAACAACATCACAAAGATTTATCTGGACTTGGAACATCGGGAATGGGATGATGTGCTGACACCTGCACTGAACTTTGCCAAAGAAGTACGGGAAAAATACCCTGCTATGGCGGTGGGGGATTTGTATCCCATTTTTGGTGACCTGCGTTTGATCAAAGAGCCTTACGAACTGGAAAAAATGCGGAAAGCTATGGACATTACCCGTATGGGCGTGGAAGCCATGATGGCAAATGCCCGTCCTGGTATGATGGAATATGAAATCGAAGCTCATTTTGATTTCACTCTCATGCAGCACGGCGCAAGGGAAAAAGCATTCCAGACCATTGCTGCCGCTGGGGAAAGAGGTACTATCCTGCACTATACCAAAAATAACGGCAAGACCAAAGACGGTGACCTGCTGCTGGTAGACTGCGGCGCGCAGGTGGATTGGTACAATGGGGATATTTCCCGTACTTTCCCTGTGAATGGCAAATTCACAGAACGTCAGAAATTGGTTTACAATATTGTGCTGGAAGGACAGCAGAAAGTCATTGATGCCATTCGTCCCGGCTTGCCTTTCTCCCGTTTGAATGAAATCTTGAAAGAACATTATCTGGAAGCCCTGAAAGAAATCGGACTGGTGGAAACCATGGCAGATGTGGCAAAATACTATTACCATGGGGTCAGCCATTATCTGGGTGCGGAAACCCATGATATTGGACGGTATACAGAACGGGTATTGCAGCCGGGCATGGTGCTGACTGTGGAACCGGGGCTGTATATTGAAGAATGGGGCATTGGCATCCGCATTGAGGATGACGCACTGGTAACAGAAGACGGCTGCGAAATCATGACAAAAGACATGATTAAGACCGTAGAAGAAATTGAAGCCTTTATGGCGAAAGGAAAACAGGCATGACATTTGCGGAAACAGATTTATACGAGCCTGTCTGCCGCTTTCTGGAGGAAGAAGGGTACCAGGTGCAGGCAGAAGTGAAAGACTGTGACATTGCGGCGGAAAAAGATGGGGAACTGATCATTGTAGAACTGAAAAAGTCCTTTCAGCTGAAGCTGGTCTATCAGGCATTAGACCGCCAGAGCCTGACCGAGCAGGTCTTTGTTGCCATTCCCCGTCCTCAGAAGGGACAGCGGGAGAAAAGCTGGAAGAATATGCTGAAACTGCTGAAACGACTGGAAATTGGTCTGCTGACTGTGGCATTGGACAGTCCCCTCAAGACCGTAGATGTGGTGTTGACCCCTTCGGACAGTTTGGCATGGAAAAACAGAAAGAAACGGGAACGATTGCAGGCGGAGCTGGAAAACAGACAGGTTTCTGCCAATACGGGCGGCATGAACCGCAGGAAAATCGTGACGGCTTATCGGGAAAAAGCACTGCATCTGTGCTGTATTCTGGAAAACAGAGAAGCCGTTACATATGGAGAATTGCGGAAAATGGGTCTGGAAGAAAAGTACATGTCCATACTCCGCAGTAATGTATACCATTGGTTTGAACGAGTGGAAAAAGGCGTGTACCGCTTATCGGAAGAAGGGCGGAAGGCTCTGGAAGAAAGAGATTATGAAAAAGTTGTAGCATATTATCGAAAAAGTAATGAAAAGGAGGAATGAGATGTCTATCATCAATGTATTGCTGAACATCCTGTGGATCATATTTGGCGGTCTGCTCTCCGCATTATGCTGGATGTTGGCTGGTGTATTGTGTTGTATTACAGTCGTGGGTATTCCCGTGGGCTTGCAGTGTTTCAAGTTTGCGAAGCTGATTCTGATGCCCTTTGGTAAGAAAGTCTATTTCGGAAACATGTCTTCCGGCTCTGTCCTTTTGAATGTCATCTGGATATTGCTGGGCGGGCTGGGGCTTTGCATCAGCTCCATTGCCATGGGCGTGGGTAGTTGCCTGACCATCATCGGGATTCCCTTTGGTTTGCAGCATTTCAAATTTGCCGCCCTGGCATTGATGCCTTTTGGCGCGGAAATCCGTCCCATGGAAGACTAAAAATGCTACAAAAAAAGAAAGCTGAAATCTTTTAAGATTTCAGCTTTTTGTTTGCTTATTTTTTGTTTTTTGTTTTCTGGGACTGATCGGAAACCACATTGTTCATACGTGTGGTCATTTTTTCTGTGAATGTTTTCTTTTTCTTATCAGCCAGATTCATGCCGGTTACGCTAACGATATACATGCCTGCAATGTCTACTTTCAGGGATTTTTTCACGGGCAGTACTTCGTAAACGGGTTTATCACACATCAGTGTCACAATCTGGGGACCAATTTTTGCTTTTACCAGATTTGCCTTACGCATTTTTGCCATTTTGGGCAGCTGATCGAAAACAGCTTTAGGCAGGTTGGTAGGGGAAGGTTTTTCCTGTTTTTTGTCGATGATGAACGCCTGTACAGTCATACGGTTCTGGTCGATGAAATCCTGTGCCTGGATCATGCGGCGCATGGTCTTTTTATTCAGATAATAAGCGCCTGCCAGCAGAGCAGCCACAACAATCAGTGCAATGATGATGATATCGGATGCGTTAATGTTCACAAAATGTTCCTCCTTGCAGTAAAAAGCCCAAAAGGCTTTTCCTTTGTATTTCTCACGTCACTCTATTGTATCAGAGATTAGAAGAATAGGGAAGTGGAAAAGTGAAAATTTTCAAAATTTTTGCTGCACCTCAACTTGCGGTCAAGACGTATTTTGCGTATACTATATTATGGAATTTTATTTGAATTTCTCATATTTTATATTTGGAAAGAAAGGGGGAAGTCTATGGAGATTGTTTCCATTCTGGCGTATATCGCCATAGGGATTTTGGTCATCAACGTGATTTTGGCTGGCTTTGTGGTGTTTTTTGAACGAAGAAATCCTGCCAGCAGCTGGGCGTGGCTTTTTGTGCTGCTGTTCATCCCGGTGTTTGGATTCGTCATTTACATGATATTCGGCAGGAACAGCAAACGGGAAAAAATGTTCCGGGTCAAAGAGGAGTATGACCGAGAGGTTTATTACAAATATCTGCTCCAGGATGAGCGATGTGTGGGCAGGGTAAAAGCCCAGAAAGAAATCATCGAAAAAGGCGGCAGACTGGTGGATGCGGAATATCTGACAGACCTTGCTTATCTGCATTTGAACTCCGGCAACTGGATGACATTCAACAATAAGGTGACACGGTTTATCACTGGGGCTGACAAATTTGAGGCGCTTGTCCGTGACATTCGTCAGGCAAAGGAATTTATCCATCTGGAATATTATATCTGGCGTGGGGACAAGCTGGGCACCCGTCTGGTGGAGGAACTGACGAAAAAAGCAGAGGAAGGCGTGGAAGTGCGTCTGCTTTATGACGGCATGGGGAATTCCAGACTGCCCAAAGGTTTTTTTGACAAACTGCACGCAGCTGGCGGATACACAGCGGCGTTTTTGCCGCCATTCATTGTGCGTATCAACTACCGCAACCACAGAAAGCTTTGTATCATCGACGGGAAAGTGGGCTATATCGGCGGCTTTAACGTGGGCGATGAATATCTTGGCATTGTCAAGCGCTATGGTCCTTGGCGGGATACCCACCTGCGGGTGGTAGGCGACGCCATCGACCAGATGCAGATTCGTTTTATCAAAGACTGGAATTTTACCACACGTTATGGCGCTGTCCAGTTGGAACAGCGGTATTTCCCGCTCAGAGAACAGACGGAAGGCATCCGTATGCAGATTGTTTCCAGCGGTCCTGATACCAAATGGCATAACGTACACAACGGCTATTTTAAAATGATCAATGAAGCGGAGCATCATATTTATCTGACAACGCCTTACTTTGTACCTGACGACGGTATTTTCGAAGCTCTGCGGGTGGCAGCTCTTTCCGGGCTGGATGTGCGGATACTGATTCCCGGCAACCCAGACCATTTCTTTGTATACTGGGCAAGTATGTCCTATCTGGGACAGTTGTTGGAAGCAGGCGTGAGATGTTATCAGTACGAAAGAGGTTTCATCCATTCCAAGAGTCTGTGCATCGATGGGAAGATGTCCTCTGTGGGCACAGCCAATATGGATATTCGCAGCTTTGACCTGAACTTTGAAGTCAATGCCTTTTTGTATGATGCCGCTTTTACCAGAGAACTGGAACAGGACTTTTTGAATGATTTGAAAAGCTCTGTAGAGATCACCAGAGAATGGTATTACAGAAGAAGATGGTGGTTCAAGGTGAAAGAAGCCGTGGCAAGGCTCATTTCTCCGATGCTGTAAGAACTGCCGGAAAGGAAGGTTTTTTATGGAACGCAAAGGATACGCGGAAGAACAGACCATCAATTATTATCAGGTAGACCAGAAAGGAACGCTTTCTCCGGCGGCACTACTGTCTGCTCTGCAAAATGCGGCCATTGACCACTCAGATACGCTTGGATATACCTTGGACTATCTGGCGGAGCTTCAGTGCGGCTGGGCAGTTATCAACTGGCATATTATGGTATATCGTATGCCTGCTCACAGGGAAACCATCCGGCTGGAAACATGGAGCAACAAATGCCGGAAAATGCAGGCAGAAAGAGGATATTACCTCTTTGACGAAAAGGGAGAAAAGATTGCCGATGGTATGTCCCGCTGGATTTACATGGATTTTGCAAAGCGCAAACCCACCAATGTGCCCGATGACATGATTGAGAAATACGGCACCAACCAGCCCCCTGCCATTGAAGGGGAAAAGTTCCGTATGCCGCCGATGCCCGAAGGGGAACCTGCGGCACAGCAGAGATTTACGGTGACCCGCAGAGATACGGATACCAATGGTCATGCCAATAACGTGAAATATCTGGAATGGGCATTGGATGATGTGCCTGATGAAATTTATGACGGCATGACACTGAAGGACATCCGTGTGGTATACCGCAAGGAATGCCGCAGAGGTGATGTGGTGCATACCAAAACATTTGTGGAAGAAAAAGACGGCGAGTGGGAAACCATTACATTCATTTTTGATGAAGAAGAAACCGTGTTGACGGAAATCGCTATTTTATGGGCATAAGAAAAGTGCCCGAATTGCGATGGGTAATAAAATCTCAATGAAAATAAGAAAGCTGAAATCCTTTGTATGGATTTCAGCTTTTTTGTTTTCTTATGATTCGGTACTTTTTTGCGTTTCAGAAAAGATAATGGGTCCTGTTTTTTCCGCGCCAAGGAAGAAGCAGATCAGACCAATGACGGCAATGCCAGCGGTCACCAGGATAGCCGCTGTGATGCCCCAAAGGGTGATGAAATGGCCGCAGAGAAAGCTGCCGGCGATGTTGCCGATGGTGATGGCAATGGTGATCATTGCCTGTCCTTTTACTTTGTCCCCGGCAGGAAGAATGGCATTTGCATAGTAAACAGAAGCCGGTGTGAACAGGGCAAAGGAAAAAATCTGTGTCAGAAAGGCCACGTAAATCAAAGGCAGAGTAGGTGCCAAGGGAACAAAAATGGCTTTCAGCACAAAAAAGATGGCAGTGAAACGTAAGATGTTGCCGCAGTCCCGTCCTTTCACGAATCTGGAAAAGCCGATCATCACGAAAAATTCCAGTACGGCTGTATATGCCATGACCTGCCCCAGTTCCTGATTGCCTTTGCCGATTTTCTGCAGAATCTGAATCATGTAGGTGTTGATGGCACTGTGGGAAATGAAAATGAGGATGATGCCCAGACAGAGGACAGCAAACCGATGGTTTTCCCGCAGTATGGAAACGGTACCCCGAGAGGATACGATGGATGAGCCGCTCCGCTTGGTTTCTGGAAATGCCTGCAATAATACTGCCATAAGCAGATACAGCAGACTGCCAATGACAGGCAGACACCGCAGACCGAAAATCAGCGTCAAAGACCCCAGGAAAAAGGCAAGGACAGCATAGGACATGGAGCCGATGCCGCGGGCAGCGCCGAAATTCAGATAATATCCGTTATTGAGCAGATGCATGCCTAATGCGCTCAAAAGAGGCTGGAAGGCAAGATGCAGCAGAAGCAGAATCACATAACAAACGCCGGAAAGGGCTTGCTGTGGAAAGAAAAACAGCAGAACCATAGGGACGATGGTCAAAAGACAGATCAGCGTCATCAAAGACCGCAGAGAAAACCGCTTTCCCCGGTCAGCTGCCGCAGCCGCAAAGGGCTGAAACACAGCGGAAAAAACACAGGCCAGCGCAATGAGTGTGCCGACCTGTGAATCCGTAAAGTTTCTGTCTAAAAGGACTACGGCGGCAAAGGTATAGATGGCGCCGTAACTCATCCAGTAGAGTCCCTGTAAGGCGCTGTAACAGTTGGAAATGTGTTTGGAACCGTTCATAAATGCAACACCTCACGTTTTCATTTGTGTGAAATCTATCAATGGGTAATGACTTCTACGCCGTCTTCGGTGATGGCAACGGTGTATTCCCACTGAGCGGAAAGGGAACCGTCTTCTGTGTAGATAGTCCAGCCGTTTTCTTCATCCTGGAAGAAATCTTCTTCCCCTTCGTTTACCATGGGTTCAATGGTGAATACCATGCCGGGAACCAGCAGCATGCCGGTGCCTTTTTTGCCGATGTGGCATACATAAGGTTCTTCGTGGAAGTCGTTGCCAACACCGTGACCGCCGATGTCATGAAGGACAGTATAGCCGTGAGCATAAACATGTTTGCTGATAACTTCGCCGATGTCACCCAGATGACCCCAGGGTTTTACTTCTGCCAGGGCAAGGTCAACAGATTCTTTTGTGACTTCCACCAGTTTTTTGGCTTCGTCGCTGACCTGACCAATGCAGAACATACGGGATGCGTCTGCGTAATAACCATCCAGAATGGTGGTAACGTCTACATTGATGATGTCCCCATCCTGCAGGATTTCGTCGGGAGAGGGGATACCGTGGCAGATCACATCGTTTACGGATGTGCAGACACTCTTAGGGAATCCGCAGTAGTTCAGAGGTGCGGGGATGCCGCCGTGTGCGATGGTGTATTCATGAACCAGTTTGTTGATGTCTTCTGTGGACATGCCTGCGTGGATGTTTTCCGCTACCATATCCAGAATTTCTGTGTTCAGTTTGCCGGCTTTGCGGATGCCTTCCAGCTGTGCCGGTGTTTTGATGAGAGAGTGGGGAGGTACTTTTTCCCCTTTGGATTTCAGTTCTGCCAGTTTTTCGTCAAAATCTGCGTGGCAGACTTTATATTTTTTTCCGCTGCCGCACCAGCAGGGATCGTTGCGTCCGATTTTCATTTGAATCGTTCCTTTCTATATCTCAATCAATGAATATTTCCATTAAAATACTAGCACAAAAAAAGAACGTATACAAGGAAAAGAAAGCGAAACAAGCATGAAGTTTATTTGAAGGCAGCGGCGGAATGTGGTAATATGAGAACAGATGCAGGCTGAAAAAAATAGCTTGACATACAAAACCTATAGTGATACTATGTTTAAAAATCGCGGAAAGGATGATTCCCATGGCAAAGATTTACAAAAATATAGAAGAATTGATCGGCAAAACGCCGTTACTGGAACTGACACATTTGGAAGAAATCCATAATCTGGATGCGAAAGTTTTGGCAAAAGTGGAGTTTTTGAACCCCGGCGGCAGTGCCAAAGACCGTGTGGCAAAGAAAATGGTGGAAGATGCGGAAGCAAAAGGTCTTTTGAAAGCAGGCGCGACTATCATCGAACCTACCAGCGGCAATACGGGCATTGGTCTGGCTGTTATGGCAGCGGCAAGAGGCTACAGAGCCATCATCGTGATGCCTGACAGCATGAGTATGGAACGCCGTCTGCTCATGTCTGCTTTCGGTGCGGAATTGGTGCTGACAGAAGGGGCAAAAGGCATGGCTGGTGCCATTGCCAAAGCGGAAGAACTGGCAAAAGAAATCCCCGGCGCATTCATTCCCGGACAGTTTGACAACCCTGCAAACCCGCAGGCGCATTATGAAACCACAGGTCCTGAAATCTATGAAGATACCGACGGCAAAGTGGATATTTTCGTAGCAGGCATTGGTACCGGCGGCACCATCACTGGGGTAGGTCGTTATCTGAGAGAAAAGAATCCCCATGTACAGATTATCGGTGTGGAACCTGCTTCTTCCCCTCTGCTGACAGAAGGCAGAGCCGGCAGCCATGGCTTGCAGGGCATTGGCGCAAACTTTGTGCCTTCCATTCTGGATACAAAGCTGTATAACGAAATTATCACCGTTACAGAAGAAGCGGCTTATGCAGCAGGCAGAGAAGTGGCACAGAAAGAAGGTCTGTTGGTGGGCATTTCCGCAGGGGCAGCGATCCATGCGGCTCTGGAAGTGGCAAAACGTCCTGAAAATAAGGGCAAGAACATCGTCGTTCTGCTGCCAGATACTGGCGACAGATATTTGTCCACACCCATGTTTCAGGCATAAAGTATAAGAAAAAAGCGTTTTCGGTAAAAGCAATTTCCCCTTAAGAAAACATTGATTTTCCTTTTCCTTAATTTCTTAAGGGGAAGTGCAACGGCTGTCTTCATAAGAAAACATAACAAATAAAATCTGAACAAAATAAGAAAGCCAAAATCCTTTGTAATGATAAGGGTTTTGGCTTTTTTGTTTTCTTATGAAGATGCCCCTAAACCGAAAACGCTTTTTTTATGTGGTGGGTGGTTTTTCGCGGGTCTGGAAGTATGCCTGCAGCATGACTGCAATGACAGGACCCAGAAGCAGACCCCAGAAGCCGATGCATTTATATCCAAAGTACATGGAAAACAGTGTCAGCAAAGGATGCAGACCAATCTGTGTACCAAGAATCTTTGGCTGCATGATTTGCCGCATGATCTGTACAGCGGCGTAAATGACCATATAACCAATGGCAAGCTTGGGAGAGCCAAGAATCAGATGGATGACTGCACCCGGCCAGAGAATGAATCCGCTGCCAAAGAACGGCAGGGCATCAATGATGGCAATGATGACGCTGAGCAGCAATGCGAATGGTGAACGCAGCACCAGCAAGCCGATGAAAGTGATGGAAAAGGTATAAATCATCAGAATCAGCTGTGTTTTGACATAGCCCCATACGGATGTTTTCAGATTCCGCTTTGTATTATGGATGGATGTGCGGAACAGAGCCAGCACATATTTTTCATAAAGGCTGCGGATGAGGGCTGCATCTTTTGTGAAGAAATAGGAGGACAGCAGCGCAATGAGCACACCCAGCAGAAAGTTTGGTACAGAAGTCAGGGAAGAAGAACCTGTGCTCTGCACCAGAGAAAGCAGTATGGAGGACAGATTGCCCCGCAGCTGCTCTGTGGAGTTTTGAATCAGATTTTGCAGCGGGTCAGGCAGTACCACCAGCAGACTGTCCAACTGTGTCCAAAACCGATTCAATGCGTTTTGAATCAGGAGCATGTACTGGGGCATGAGCCGCAGGAAGGATTGTGCCTGTGCGGCAATGCGGTTGCCAATGAGAGCAACAAAAAGGGAAATCAGACCCAAAAACAATAGGATGCAGAACAAAGACGCAATCCAGCGGGGAATGTGCCGCTTTTCCAGATAAGTTGCCAGTGGACGGAACAGAAGGCTCAGCAGCCAGCCCACCAGAAAAGGCAGAAAAATCGGGAACAAGTAGCGGAAAAAGAGAAAACAAAACAATATGGTGGCACCCAGAATGAGAAAATCCTGAAGAGCCTGTCTGTTTTTCAAATAAAAATCGCGCATATGGCGGTCACCTCCCAATGCTGTGCGTCATACACAAGCATATGAATCTTACTTCTTATTATAAGACTTTTTCACAGAAAGAACACGTTTTTTTCTATGATTTTCATGAAAAGAAAAGGGCATACAAAAAACAGGAAGCCTGTTGGGGATAACAAGGCTTCCTGCTGCTTTTTAGCGGGATTTGCTTATTTGAAGAACCAGTGTTTTTGATTCAGATGATCTCTGGCAATTTCCAGTGCTTCGCCGAACCGCTGGAAGTGCACCACTTCCCGTTCCCGCAGGAACCGCAGGGGAGCCAGAACGTCCGGGTCTTCCGCCAAGTCGATGAGGTATTCATAGGTGCTGCGGGCTTTCTGCTCTGCTGCCATATCCTCATACAAATCTGTGATGGGATCGCCTTTGGACTGGAATGCAGCTGCAGAGAAGGGCACACCAGCGGCAGAGCAGGGATATACCCCAAAGCCGTGGTTCACATAGTATGCTTCCAGACCGCCTTCGATGATCTGGTCTTTGGTCAGACCCTGCATAAGCTGGCGGACGATGGTGCCCATGATTTCTGCATGCCCCAATTCTTCTGTGGCAATGTCATTGAGTGTGGCTTTGGCTTCCGGTGTTACCATGGAATAGCGCTGGCTCAAATACCGATGGGCAGCGCCCCATTCCCCATCGCAACCGCCATACTGCTCAATCATGATTTTTGCCATGCGGGCATCGGGGCGGGTGATTTTTACAGGAAACTGTAGTTTCTTTTCATAAATCCACATTTACATGCACTCCTTTCCAGCCATAGAGGGGTTTGCTGTTGTCTGCCAAGGCCATGGATCGTTTTTCCACTGCCAGTTTTCTGTATCAGCGGCATAGCTGCGGAAGGAGCACAGAGGACCATAAGCCGCTTCAAATTTCATCCGCAGGGTGTCTGCGGCTTCGATGGTCTGGTTATAGGCGTTGATGGCTTCTGTTTCTGTGGGATGGGTGTTCAGATACAAACCTAAATCCACAGCCAGAAAATCCAATTCCATGAGTTTTTGGAGCATCATTTCGCGTTCCATGAGGTGACCTCCTTTGCATTGCGTTTGATATGGCTGCCCTGGACATAGGGCATGGAAAGATCAGAAAAAGCGGTGCCGCAAATCAAACTTTGTTCGGCAGAAGATGGTGTCTGGTAGGGCTGACTAGGAACAAAAGCTTGTGCCAGACCGACTTTTTTGATGACACATGCGTTGCAGTCCATAGTGGTTTCTGTTTCGCACATGTCCGGCAGGAAATTCGATGCGATCTCTTTCATGGAGATGCCTCCTTATGTTATTCTCTTGTATCCTATGGAGGGGAAAAGCTGTCGGTGCAAGAAAAAAACAGAATAGCCGAAATTCTGAAAAAAGGATTTCGGCTATCTTTACTAAGTCTTATGGACGGAACAAAAGGAAATACAGGTCATTTACATTGGTGCCTGTGGGACCAGTGAAAATCAGGCTGTCTACGGCTTTCAAAGCATGATAAGCATCATTTTCTGCCAGAACAGCATCAACGGAAAGCCCTGCTTGCCGCAAAGCTGCCATGGTGCTGCCATCAACCATACCGCCTGCTGCGTCTGTAGGACCATCGGTGCCATCAGAACCTACAGCAGCCACAAGGGCGTTTTTCATACCTTCCAGATAGGGAGCAGCAGCAAGTGCCAGTTCCTGATTTCTGCCGCCTTTGCCTTTGCCAGTCAGATGCACCACTGTTTCGCCGCCGCAAAGGATGGCACAGGGACCTTTCACAAGACCTTCGCCCTTTTCCAGAGTTTTTGCCATGGAGCCCAAGAAACGACCAGCTTCTCTGGCTTCGCAGTCCAGCATGGTGGAAAGGGTCAGTGGTGTATAGCCCAGTTTTTCCGCTGCTTTTGCGGCAAATGCACAAAGCTGGGATACACTGCCTGTGATCTGCATTTCGCAGTTGGTGATTTCTTTAGGGGTTTCTTCCTGTAATTGTTTTAAAACGGCAGGAGGAAAATCCAGATGGTATTTTTCCACCACTGCCATGGCATCGGCACAGGTGGAGGTGTCTGCGGTGGCAGGACCGGAAGCAATGGCATCGGGGTAATCCCCCAGAATATCACTGAGGGCAATGGCAATGATGGAAGCGGGCGCACAAAGTTTTGCAAAGCGTCCGCCTTTCACTGCGGAAAGATGTTTGCGGATGGTATTGATCTCTGTGATTTCCGCGCCGCATGCCAAAAGCTGATTTGTTACATTCTGCATATCTGCCAGTGTCAGAGAACCAGCGGGCTTTTCAAATAATGCAGAGCCACCACCGGAAATCAAAAAGATGACGGTATCTTTTTCTGTGAGGTTTTCCACAGCAGCAAGGATTTTCTCTGTTCCGGCAATGGAGTTTTCATCTACCAAAGGATGTCCGCCTTCGGCGATGACAAAACCAGGGATATCTCCTTGGCTGTGGTCATATTTGGTCAGCACAACACCACGGTCGATGGTATTTCCTAATAAATCAGAAGCAGCTTTTGCCATAGTCCAAGCAGCTTTGCCGATGGCAATGACGATGCATTTTCCGGGAAAGGTACGTCCTTCCAAAGCACGCTGTACGGCGGCATGAGGCTGTACTTGTTTCAATGTATCATCAATGATGGTCTGGGCATGAATACGCAGAGAATCCATAGTATTTCCTCCTTTTTCTTTGGTTTGGTGCCAGTATAACATGATGGACGCTTTCCTACAACAAAAAAGCCGAAAATCTCTTGGCAAGAGATTCTCGGCTTTGCTTTTATTTCTGTTCCGGCAGTACACGGTCAAAGAGAATGTAATACTGCAGTTGGATGAGGGTATCCAACTGTTCCTGAACATCCTCAGGCAATTCCTGCACATAGTTGCCTTGGGCGTCTACATGGTACATATCAGAAAGGACAGGGTATTCTTTCCGCATGTCATTAAGCATGTCATAAAGAGGTGAAAGTCCCTCCATGCCAGCCAGCTCTGTGGTCAATGCCCCCAGATAGAAGGAGCTGATGAGATTGTTTTCCGGCAATGCGGCTGCATCGACGTTTTCTGCAAAACCGCACTGCTGTGCAGCGCTGTCGTTTGCCCAGATGACAAAAGGTGTTTCGTAAACGGCAGTCTGTTCTTCTGGTGTGCCGTTGGCATTTTTGGGATAATCCAGCAGGTCGAAAAATTCCATGCCGTTGGAGAAGCCCGGCAGATGGTCGCCGAAGTATACCAGAATGATGGGTTCTTCGCTGTTTTCCGCATATTCCACCAGTCGTCCCAATTCTTCGTCTGCATCGGTCATGCCGTAGAAATACTGGGTCAATAGATCAGTTTCTGTTTCTGTCAATTCCACGTCTGTGGAGAAATTCTGTGCCAATGTTCCATATTTCTTTTCGTAAGGACCGTGGTTCTGAATGGTGACGGTAAAGGAGAACAAAGGCGCATCGGATGAGGAGATATGCTCATCCATCACAGAAAGAATTTTATCCATGGTGGCTTCTTCGTTTACATAGCCGCCGATGCCTTGGGTTGCCAGATCGAAGGAATCTTCCAGGAAATAGCAGGTTTCAAAGCCTAAATCCGGGTATACGTTCTGGCGGTTATAGAACCATGCGTAACCAGGATGGATGGAAGTGGTTTCATAACCAATCTGTGACAGCCGATAAGGCAGTGCGTCGATTTCATGATGGATAAAGTTATAAGAAGGCAGTGCCGTATCCAGAAAACGAGTAGGCAGCCCTGTGAGCACATCATATTCTGTATTGGATGTACCGCCACCGAAGTTGGCAACGGCAATATGACCGCTGACAGCGTTTTCTTTGGCGCAGAGTTCTTTGAAGTTTGCCATGGGGTCTGTGTAGCCTTCAAAGCTGATATGTTTGTTTTCACTCAAATCGGAGTATGCCTCGCCCATGATCATGATGATGTTGGGCGATGTTTCCACTGTGGTGGTGATGGGGGCGCTCATGAAATCATCACAAGATGCTTTATCATAGTCTGCTGGGGCTTCCAATCGCATGATGTTGATCTGATGGAAGAAGGAATAGACCAGACCACGTGTGTTGTACTGATTGACCTGGAAATAAGGGTTTTCCACGACGGGATAACCGTCATAAAGCTCTTTGTTGTCATAAACCAGGCTATTTAGCCCCAGTGCTGCCAGCACGACGCAGACAATGCTGATCAAACGGGCAGGTACAGGCGGGCGCTGTTTTTCGCTGCGGATGAAGCAGAGAACCAATACAGCAATGGCAGCGATGAAGCCAACAGCAATGAGCACCAGCATATATACGGGGAATGTTTTGACAATGGTCAGAGCTTCCTTGACCAGTGTCAGGTCAGTGGGCAGCAGGGGTTCCTGCCGCATGGAAACTTTGATTTTGTCGCTGACGGCAAACAAAATCCATACCACCTGCAACAGCAGGGAGGAAAACAACAGTCGTCCTGTCACAAAATATACCAGAAACACTGCAAGCAGTGCCGGCAGAAAGTTCCACAGAATCATGGTAGGGTGTGTCAGAAGTTCATAGGCAACGTGCAGCGGATGCTGGGTAGTGATGAGAAACACCAGACACATTGCCACAATGGCGCTGATCAGAAGCGTCAGAATGGTTTTTTTCCAGGAAAAGGGTGCGTCCTTTTGCTGAAAACAATTGAAAAACACAGGCAAAACCTCCTTATGTTTTATTTTTTCATATGTGCTTAACAATTCCTTTACAATTTGGGTATTATACGGGATTTTCGGCAAAAAGTAAAGAAATCGAAGGGTTTTCAATGGAATTTTAAGAAAAATGCACATTTTTTTCTGTGGGAAATTGTGTATAATAAAAAGGGTTTTGCGGGCAAAATCCCAAAGCATAGCAAAAAAACGACGTAGGTCCTTTGGTGGTGTAAGACATTTGTAAAAATTTGGACAAATTTCTGACAAAAAAGTGTAAAGAAATGCCCTTCGATTGTCAGAAGCTGTCAAATTTGTTATAATAAATAAATTATGGATGATATGCCATGAAGAAAAGAAAGAGAATTTTGCGGGATTTAGGAGAAATGAAAGATGGGAGAAAACAGAACAGATTATCAGCATAGACGCAGACGCCCTGTGCATCCCCAGTATGAACAGGAGCAGAGAAGGGGCAGCCGGACAGAGCGGCTGCGGGAACAGCGCTATGCGGAAGAAGAGATGCGGATGCAGCAGGAGCAGCGCCGCAGAGTAGGCGCCAGAATGCAGCGCAACCATCAAAAGCAGATGGAAATGCGCCGCAGACGTAAAAGAGGGGAAATCATTCTTTGTGTACTGTTGGTGGTGATCCTTGCGGGGGCTTTTGGGGCAGCCAAACTGTACGCATCTTTGAAGCTTTGGGAAGGCAAGGCGGAAAAATCCGATTTTGTGGCATCTGCGGATGTATCTTCGGAAGCAAAAGACCAACTGCTGAATATTACTCTGCTGGGAACCGATGGGGACGGTTTCCGAACGGACGTGAATATAGTAGCAAGCTTAAACCTGACCACGAAAGAAGTGCATCTGATTTCCGTGCCAAGAGATACTCGAGTGGTCATGACCGATGATATGATCGCTTATCTGGAGAAAAACGACAGAACAATACCCCAGGCAAACGGCGTATATGGGCAGTGTAAGCTGACGGAAGTACATGCCTATGCAGGGGAAGGCAACCGCAGCACTTTTACAGTGGCAATGCTGGAAGAAATTCTGGGAATCGACATCGACTACTATGTGAAAGTGGATCTGGATGCCTTTAAGGATATTGTTGATGCCGTTGGCGGCGTGGAATTTGATGTACAGGAACGGCTTTATTACAGCGACCCTGCTCAGGGGCTGTATATCGACCTGTATCCAGGCCCGCAGCTGCTGGATGGGGAAAAGGCAGAAATGCTGGTACGTTTCCGTGAAGGATATGCCCAGAAAGACCTGAAGCGTATCGAAGTGCAGCAGGAATTTTTGAAAGCCTTCATTTCACAGGTTTGCAGCAGCGATAAGATCATGAGCAATCTGGACAGCTACATCAAAATCTTCATGGAAAAAGTAGAGTCTGACATGCCTGTGGCAACAGCCCTGAAATATGCAGGATATATCAAAGAAATCGATCCGGCTGCTATCACAACAGACACCATTCCCGGTGAAGGCGGCGCTTATTTCGATATGGACGAAGAAGGCACCAAAGAATTGGTAGACTACCGGATTTACGGCAAAGAACCACCTGCCTACATGACAGATGACGGCACAGAAACAGATGGATTGACAGACGAAGAAACGACAAACCAGACGAACGGGTGATAAATAGCATGAGAGGAAAACAACGCCGCAGCAGCGGACACAGAAGCAGCAAGCGGGATGGGTCTTATGAGAAGTCGCAGAAGAAAAGAAAGCCCTTTCGACCCATACGTACATTTTTCAAAATTGTGGTATCCATTGTCATGGCATTTTTGATACTATCAGGCGGCGCAGCCTTCGCTTATTACAAGGTGACAGGCGAATCTCCCTTTGGCGGATATGTGGGCAGCGGTTCCAATCTGAATCTGCTGGATGCTATGCTGGGACGGGATATCAAGCTGAATGTGGCTGTTTTTGGGACGGATAAAGAAGGAAAGCGTACAGACGTTATGTTCGTGGTCCATTATGAAAGCGCCAACGAAAGTCTGGATCTGCTTTCTTTGCCTCGTGACACAAGGGTATCCGTCTGTGATGAGGTTGTGGAAAATTACGAAGAAACCGGACGAGTATACAATCAGGTGACAAAACTCAATGCCATCCATTCTTACAGCGACGAAGACAACTGCTGCCAGAATACCGTATTGCAGATTGAAGACCTGTTGGGCATCAACATCGACCACTATATCAAAATTGACTTGGATGCGTTCCGCAAGATTGTAGATACTGTAGGCGGCGTAGAAGTGGACGTGCCCCAGGATATGGACTACGAAGACCCGGCACAGGATTTGTATATCCATCTGGATGCGGGCTTGCAGACCCTCAACGGCGAACAGGCGGAACAGCTGGTACGTTTCAGAAAGTATCCTACAGGGGACGAAGGACGTATTGAAGTACAGCAGCTGTTCTTGAAAGCGCTGGCGGAAAAGGTGCTCAGCTCTGAAAGCATTTTGAAAAATCTGCCGGAGTATATCTCTATTCTTTATAAGGATGTGCAGACAGACATTTCCCTGACAGATGCGGTGAAATACGCCAACTATGTAGGGAAAATCGACATGAATAAAATCAACATGCAGACATTGCCGGGGGCTGGTCAGTATGTAGGCAATGTGTCTTACTTCATCCATGACCCTGACGAAACCTCTCTGCTGGTGGATCAGATCTTCTATCAGGAGCATGTGACAACGCCGGAAGGGCAGACAGCAAGCAGCAGCAAAGGGCTGACCATTGAGGTCTGCAACGGCGGCAATGTGAATGGTCTGGCAAGAAGATTTTCAGACGAACTGGCAGCGGATGGGTATACAGTGACGGAACCTACCACTTATGACGGAAAACAAGTGGAAAAAACACGTATCCAAGTAAAAGAAGCTGGTACAGGCAGCGATCTGGTTTCCTATTTTGCCAATGCGGCAGTGGAAACAGCGCCGGATGAACTGCCTACGGGCGTAGATATTCGTATTATTTTGGGGACAGGAGAAAGCTGAGGCTGAAAAAGGAGCATTCCATGGCAACGGAAGAAATGATGGTAATTGGCATTGCAGGCGGTACAGGCAGCGGGAAAACAACTCTGACCAATCGCTTGAAAGAACGCTTTGGGGATGAAGTGACAGTCATTTATCACGACAACTATTACAAAAGACATGATGAACTGACATATGAAGAGCGTTGTCTGCTCAATTATGACCATCCAGATGCCTTTGATACAGATCTGATGATGGAACATATTCGGGAGCTGCGGGCAGGAAAGAGCATTCAGTGTCCTGTTTATGACTTTACGGTGCATAATCGTTCTGACAAAACCGTTGAAATCCATCCTACAAAGGTGCTCATCATCGAAGGGATTCTGATTTTTGAAAATAAGGAACTTCGTGACCTGATGGACATCAAGGTGTTTGTAGATACGGATGCCGATGTGCGTATCCTGCGTCGTATCCTGCGGGATGTAAAAGAAAGAGGCAGAAGTCTGGAATCTGTAGTAGACCAGTATTTGCAGACCGTAAAGCCTATGCATGAACAGTTTGTGGAACCCAGCAAACGGGGCGCTGACATCATCGTGCTGGAAGGCGGACAGAACGTGGTGGCGCTGGACATGATGATTCAGCGGATTTATGGTCATGTTTATGGCACCCATGTGAAATAAGGAGCAGAAGTATGGATTGGAAAGGTAATTTACAGAAATCTGTCATCTGGGGCATTTTCTTCAGTGCAGCAGTCCAGATCATTGCCGAGAGAGGGCATGTGAATATCATGAAATTCATCGCTTTTGCATTGTTATTTGCGGTGCTGTATTTCCTCTGGCTCACATTGACTGGAAATCGTAAATAAAAAAAGAAAGCCGGAATCCTTGGTATTGTAAGGATTTCGGCTTTTTTGTTTTCAAACGCGTGGCACTTCTGCCCGTTTTTCGCTGCAGATAAGCCCCAGACTAACGCAAAGGCTCTGGTTCACTGCCTCCATGATTTCCGTATCCAGATGACAGACCTTTTCCCGCAGCCGCTGTTTGTCAATGGTGCGGATCTGCTCCAGCAGCACAACGGAGTCTTTGGGCAGGGCGTATTTGGCTGCCGCAAGGGCAATATGTGTGGGCAGTTTTGCCTTGTTCATACGTGATGTAATGGCTGCGCAAATGACCGTGGGACTGTATTTATTGCCCATGTCATTCTGAATGATGAGCACAGGGCGCACGCCTCCCTGTTCACTGCCCACAACGGGACTTAAATCCGCATAAAAAATATCTCCTCGTCTGATCGTCATAGAATCACACCCTCCGCCGTTAGAAATCCGTCAGGCAGAACTGCGTCAAAACCATGGTTATGTATTGCGCTGACGTAAGGGAGTATGGCACGCTGGGACAATTTTTATGCAGGAATCCGAAATAAATTTTCGTCAAAATGCGGGTTGTATGTAAAAGTGGTGTAATCCAGACGCAAGCACTCCTTCCCATGGGCATCGTAGAGGGAAAGGCGGACAGGCAGCAGACTTTCGTTGTCTACCCACAGTTTTTCAGAAGCAAGCTGACTGCCGTTTTCAGGAATGACTGCTTCCAGTACTGTGCAGCGGCTTTCATCAATGGCAGCTGTTTCCACGGAAACCCCTTCTGATTGCAGATAGTTTTTTAGGAATTGCCCCAAAAATAATTCATTGCGCCGCTGGGACTCCGGCACTTCCCGCTGAACGGATTCTTTCAGACGGGGATTATACTGGCAGACCGTTTTGCCGTCAAAGACGGTGTAATTGCCTTTGGCGGAGTCGGGGGAAAGCATTTCCATACGGTATTCCCCGGTGGATTTGAAATCCTGTTTGGTTTCGTAAACAGTTTCTCCTTTGTTGGAATAGATGGTAAGGGTAGCTAGGCAGGAATAGCCTTCCATGTCCGTCAGTTTTTGCTGGATGGCAGCCATGGGGGTGGGCTCCTCCTTCTGGCAGCCGCAGGCAAAGCAAAACAGCGCCAGTACACATAAAATCAGGCGTTTCATAACATACCTCCTCATTTGGTTTTTCTATCAGTCTATGAAGGGGACAGAAGGCCTATGAGAGTTGGGTTACATAAGATTACAAATTTATTAAGTTTTTTCGTGGGACGAGAAAAAAGCTGGTTTTTGTGGTAAAATCTTTATGTATGCGCAGTTTGGACGGTTACTTTTTGCTTTTTTTTCTCCAGTATATGGAACAAAGGTGAAAAGCAGGCGTCCAACCATCAGAATCGAGAGAAAGGGAGTGCGTGGCAAAATGAAAAAAAGATTCTACGGCATCAAGCGGTTGCTGGCTGCTTTTGTGGCAGCAACGCTGACATTTACTGCGGCAGGGGTGACAACGGTATTTGCTGCCCAGACAGTCTATGAAAACAAGACACAGGAAACCATCACCAGAGGGGTGACTTATGAAAAGAACAGCCGGATGACAACAGACGGCATTCAGGACATTTATGTGCTGACCATCGACCTGACAGAAAGCACACTGGAACTGAAAGAAGTGGAAAGCAAAACAGAATACGGTCTGAAAGAAACCGTACAGAAAATGCTCACAGACAACGGCGCTATTGCTGGTGTGAACAGTGACTTCTTCGGTATGGCAGGTACATATTCCGCAGGATTTGGTCCTGTTGTACGCGACGGAGAACTGGTTTCTGCAGGAACAAGCATCAATCAGGACAAAAACCAGTATGGTACGTATGTAAAGGATAAAAACGGCAATTCCATCTTCACTTACTTCAAAACAACCGTGAAGTTCTCCAATTCCGCAAAGACCATTGATCTGGCATCCATCAACAAAGTGACCAGCATGGTATTCCCTATACTGTTTAACAGAGAGGCTGCTACAAGCACTGCGGATCTGGACAAACGTTTTGACAATCTGGTGAAATTTGTGGTACAGAACAACACCATTACATACATTTCCCAGAAAGGGGAAACTGTGGAAGTGCCTGAAAATGGCTACCTCATCGTCATGAGCGGCGATTACTACACAAATGCAGCTTCTGTATTCAAAGTAGGCGACCCTGTTACATTACAGGTAAGCTCTACCATCGACTTTGACCAGATCGACACAGCTTTCGGCGGCGGCGGACTGTTGCTGCTGGACGGTCAGGAAGCACCTGCGACAGACATTGTAGCAGCGGGCAGACAGCCCAGAACAGCTTTTGGTGTTTCTCAGGATGGTACCAAAGCCATCATGATGGTTGTTGACGGTCGTGGGGACAGCATTGGTGCAACTCATTCCGAAATGGCAGCCCTCATGAAAGAATACGGCGCTTATGAAGCATTGCATCTGGACGGCGGCGGTTCTTCCACCATGGTGGTGCAGACCGTTGACGACGCGGCACCTCAGCTGCAGAACACACCTTCTGACGGGGCGCAGAGAAAAGTTATTGCTTCCGTAGGTGTATTCCAGACAGCACCCAAAGGCGAAATCAAAGAAATCGGCATCACAACTGTGAACCAGCATACACAGCCCGGCAAAACAGCAGAATTCACGGTTTACGGTCTGGATGAATACAAAAACCGCATTTACATCGCACCGGAAGATGTAACTTTTGAAGTGGTTGGTGTGGAAGGCACATGGGATGGATATCTGTTCCAGCCTACCACCACAGGGGAATACTCCGTTGTAGCAACTTATGGCGACGGTTTGACAGCAGTGGCAAATGCGACTTGCTATCCCACAGCCAGACTGAAAGCGACATATCCTGATGCAAGCATCAAAAACGTAGGCGGCACCACAAACATTTATGTGACCGCTTATGATACAGAAGGCTTCGGCAGAGCAGTTACAAATGACGTAACTTACACCGTAGCAAATCCTGCTATCGGTACCATGAACGGCAACACCTTTACTGCAAAGGCAAAAGGCTCCACTTATGTGAAATGCAGCTGGGCAGGTCAGGACACTTATGTGACCATCACCGTTGGCGGTGCAAGCAAAGTGACAGCGCCTGCAAGCACATCTGCCGCAGATCCTTTGCAGCAGACTGTAACAAAACAGAATGACGGCGCATTCTATCTGAATATCACTGGTGAACTGAAATACACCGGCACTGGCAAGGTAGATGCGACAACATACAACGCACAGAGAAGCCGCGTACGTTCTGCAGCTGACAGCGGCGCAGATGTGACCGTTTACGGCGGTCCTTGTGACATCACCACACCGACCGTACAGGACAGCCTGACATGGAACGGCAGCTACCGCTTCATGAACAGAGATGGCGCTTCCGTGGTACTGCTGGCAGCAAGTCAGGGTATCCGTAAGACAGATCCTTCTCAGTACGGACGTTTCACACAGGATATTGCAGCGGCAGGCAATGACACCATCATTTTTGTCACAGATAAAACACCTTCCGATTATCCTTCCGCAGCAGAAGCAGATTACTTCCGCGCAATTCTGAACAAATATGTGGAAGACGGCAAAACAGTCTTTGTGGTATCCTGCAGCGGCAATGCTTACTGGGCTTCCACAAAGGATGGCGTGCGTTACATCAATCTGCCTGATCTGTGGAGAACAGACGGCACAGCAAACAGCAATGTATATATGCTGAAATTCCGCATTGCAGATGACGGCGTGACATATCAGCCTGTGAAAGTTTGAAAATCATGAAAAACAGTGGGAAAATAGAAGAAGTTTCTTAAATTTCCCCCATGTTTCTTGTAAAATCAGTAAGAATACGGTAGTATAAGGTGGGTAGATATTCTCTATCCACCTTTCCTTGTGTTTCGGGGAAAGAAAAAGAGAAATCAAAGAAACTTCAGGAGAAACGAAATGACGACTCAGAAAAAAAACAGCGCAGTGAAAGCGGTCAGCTTTATGATGCTTATTACTCTGGTGGGAAAAGTGCTGGGGTTGGTGCGAGATCAGCTTTTGGCAGCCAATTACGGCAACGGCATGGCGGCGGAGGCATTCACCACAGCCAGCTTGATGCCGCGAACCTTTTTTGATGCGGTATTCGCTTCGGCAATATCCGCCAGCTTCATTCCCATATTCAATGAATATCTGAAGAAAAAAGGGAAGAAAGAGGCATTTGCTCTTTCTAACCGTTTTATCACCCTTATGGGGCTGGTGACACTGCTCATGACAGTGGTGTGTGAAATCTTTTCGGAACAGTTTGTATGGCTTTTTGCCGCAGGTTATGACAACGAAACGGCAGCACTGGCGGCACAGCTGTCCCATGTGATGTTCCCCACCATTTTCTTTACGGGCATTGCCTTTTCTTTCGTGGGGATTTTGCAGTCTTTGGATGAATTTAACGTGCCGGCGGCTTTGAGCGTGGCTTCTAACGCCGTGATCATCCTGTATTATATTTTCTGGAATGACCGTTTTGGTGTATATGGTCTGGCAGTGGCCTTCCTCATTGGTTGGGCAATGCAGGCAATCATCCAGATTCCTTCTATGATGAAAAAAGGGTATTTCTACCGCCCAGATTTTCGTTTCCAGGATGAAGGCATACGGAAGATTTTGATTCTCATGCTGCCTGTTATGGTAGGCACATGGATTCAGCCCATCAACCTCATCATCAATAACCAGTTTGCTTCTCATCTGGATATGGGGGTAACCACATTACAGTATGCAAACAACTTATATACCATCATCGTTGGGGTATTCGTTCTGGCCATTGCCAATCTGATTTTCCCGAAACTTTCCCGTATGGCAGATGATGCAGAAGGGGACGGCTTTGGACAGACCGTACGAGTGACCCTGCGGTCTATGATGTTTTTCCTGATTCCTATGATGGTTGGGCTTATGGTATTGAGCAAACCACTGGTAAAACTCATTTACGAAAGAGGCAGTTTTGACGCCCTGGGAACAGAAATGACAGGAACGGCTCTTTGCTTCTTTGCGGTGGGCATGATTGGCTACGGTGTGCAGACCATTTTGAGCCGTGTGTTCTACGCAAAGCAGGAAGGGAAAATGCCTCTGGTGGCTGGCATCATTTCCATCGGTGTCAATGCCGCTTTGTGCTGGCTGCTTATGAAGCCCATGGGGCTGGGCGGTCTGGCACTGGCTTCCGCTGTATCTTCCACAGTGGCAGCGCTGATTCTGTTTGTGCCGACAGTGAAACAGTATCCGGGCATTCTGGATAAAAAACTGGCGGCAGATTTGTGTAAAATGGCAGTATCCGCTTTGGTGATGCTGTTCTGTGTATATCTGCCTTATCGTTTCCTGGCAGCAAGAATGGGCGATGGGCTCATTCCACGGGTGATTCTGGTGGGGGTTCCTACCTGTATTGGTATCGCCATATATATGGTGCTGACTTATGTGCTGCGGGTAGATGAAAGTCGTTTTGCGTTCTCTCTGGTAGGAAAATTCCTCCACCGGGGCGGCGGCAATCCTCCCACAGGAGACACACCGGAAAAGAAACCCGAAGAAAATACCCAACAACAGAAAGGACGGGAGGGTATGACGGACAAAATCTCTCTTTATATCGAGGACAGCTTCTTCTTCCGCCTGATTCATGGTTTTGTGATCTGGTTCTGGGGCATCTGGTCTCAGAGTTTGACTTACCGGGCTTACCGCAGACTGGGACAGGCTGTGGGCAGAGCTTTCTGGGAAAGCGGTATCTTTACATTCCTGCGTCATAACTGGGACTATTGGATTCGTTCCGCAAGGGGACGGCTGCCCCATCTGCTTCATGGTCCTGCCAAAAGATGTGCTGTGGCAGTGCAGGAAGAAAAAGACTTTGTGGTGACTATGGTGGCAGAAAGCGCCATCCTGCGGCTGTGTAACCAGAATTTCCTGATTATTTGCATTTGCGCATTGGCAGTTGCCATTCCTATACTGCCTACCATGCTGCAGGCGGTACTGGCAGCGGGAACCTTTGCCCTCTATGTAATCAACGTATGGATGGGACGCATCCGTATGCAGCGGACAGCGCTGGTAGGGGTGCTGGTAGGGCTCTTTGCCCTGTGCGTGGTATATGGGGCGCTGACCAGTTATCATTTCCCCAAAGCCATTATGGTCATGGGTATTTTTCTGGTATTCCTTTCTGTGTTCTTTGTTTGCAGGGACTGCATCGACACAGAAGAAAAACTGAATCTGGTATTGTTTGTTTTGATTGCCACAGGGGTACTCATTGCCCTGTACGCGATTTTCCAATATGTGGTGGGCGTGGAAATGGACGAAGCATGGGTTGACGCCGAAAGCTTCGACATCACCACACGCGCTTATGCCACATTCAATAACCCCAACGTATTAGGGGAATACCTCATTGTCATTGGCTCTTTGGCGGCAGGTATGATGTGGAAATGCCGCAACTGGGCAGGCAGATTGTTCTATACAGGCTGCTTCGGCATTTTGTGTCTGGGTCTGCTGGCTACCAACTCCCGCGGAGCTATGCTGGGGCTCATGTTTGCCGCAGGGCTTTTCGTACTGCTGGCAGAACGGCGGCTCATTCCTGTTGGGATTGTGGCACTGTTGGCAATGCCTTTCATACTGCCAACCAGTTTGTGGGAACGACTGCTCAGTTCCGTTACCATGAGCGACTCGTCTTCTCAGTATCGTCTGTCCATTTATCAGGCGGGCTTTGACATGATCCGTCATTACTGGGTGACTGGCATCGGCGTAGATGCCTTCAATGAGATTTATCCGCTGTTCTCTCTGGAAGCGGCCAACGCTTACCATGTCCATAACTTATTCTTACAGGAATTCATCGAACTGGGCATTGTGGGCTTCAGCGTATTTCTGGCGTTGGTGCTGCTGTTTTTCCAGAAGATTTACAGCACCATGGCAAGAGCTGCAAGAAGATACCGCTTCATTCTGGCAGCAGTATTCGGCGGCTTTGCAGGTATTTTGTTACAGGGGATCACAGACCATATCTGGTTTGATTACAGCATTGTGCTGCTGTTCTGGTGTGTACTGGGCATCGGTATGGCAGCCGTGAGATTGGGAGAAAAATCATGGAGAAAGAAAAACTGAAAATTTATCATGTATTGACAGACCGCAATATCGGCGGCGCGGGACGGTGGCTTTTGAACTACCTGAAATACTGCGACCGGAAAACATACGATGTACGGGTGGTACTGCCTGCGGACAGCCAGCTTTGCCCTGTGGTGGAAAGTCTGGACATTCCCGTCATCAAAATGGATGCCATGGCAGACAGTTCCTATGACAAAAAGGCAATGGCACCTCTGACAGAGCTGTTCCGCAAGGACAAGCCCGATGTGGTGCATACCCATGCCAGCCTGACAGCCAGAATGGCAGCGAAAAAAGCAGGTGTGCCCCGTATCTTCCATACAAAACACTGTATGGAAAACGTCAGCGGAAACACACTGAAAAGACTGGCAAAACGGATGGTGAACCATCGTTACAGTGACAAAGTCATTGCCGTGAGCAAAGCCGTAAGAAAGAGTATGATTGCCGGCGGCACAGACCCGAAACAGATTGTGACTATCTACAATGGTATCGAAATGCTTACTCCTTTGAAACCGGAGGAAAAAGCGGCGGTACTGGCAGAATACGGTGTGCCCGAAGGTCAGAAAGTTGTGGGCATCGTTGCCAGACTGGAAGAAGTGAAAGACCATGATACCTTCCTGCGGGCGGCAGAACGCATCTGTAAAGAACGGCAGGATATCACATTCCTCATTGTGGGCACAGGCAGCCAGATGGAACGGCTGAAGGCGGATGTGAAAATGATGGGGCTGACAGATAAGATTTTGTTTACAGGCTTTGTTTCCACTGTGGAACGGCTGGAAGCGGCACTGGATGTGGCTGTTATCACATCCAAAGAAGAAGCCCTGTGCCTTTCTCTCATTGAGTCCATGAGCGCAGGAGTGCCTGCTGTGGGTACAGACAGCGGCGGCGTCAGTGAAGTGGTGCGCCACGGGAAAAACGGCTATCTGGTGGCAGTAGGGGATGACGAGGATCTGGCAAGACGGATTCTGGAAATCCTTTCCGACAGAAGCCTGTATGAAAGCATGAGCAAAAAAGCCATGGCGTGGACAAGAGAAATGTTCACAGCGGAATTGATGGCGGCAAAAATGGAAAAACTGTATGCGGAGGCAAGAAAGTGATGGAAAAGACAAAAAGCAGAAAGATATTCGGTCTGTTCAACGGTCTGGATATTTTGATCATTCTGGTTCTGCTGGCGGCAGTGGCATTCGGTGTGTACTGGGTTGCCGGCGGAAAAAACGGCGGCGGCGCTGCGGCAGAAACCAAAACATACACCTATGTGGTGGAAGGCAGACAGGTTTTGAACGAAACAGCAAACTTCCCTGAAGAAGGGGGCAAGGTCTTTGACAGCACCAGCTCCGCATATCTGGGGACAGTGAAAAGCAGTTGGTCTGAACCTTTCCGGGAAGTGAATTTCAACCGTACCACAAATAAGTATGAAATGCTGCCGGTACCCGGCTACTGCAATATTTATGTGGAAATTGAAGGCAGCGGCACAGAAACCGATCAGGACATTACCGTAGAAGGCAATGTGGTAAAGGTCGGCAAGGAACAGAATGTGAAAGGCAAAGGATACGCCTTCAAGGGTTATATTGTAGAAGTAAGGGACGGTGAGTAATGTGGCAAAAAGACGACCCAATATCATAGATTTGCTGATTCTGGTGGTTGTGGTGGCGCTGGTTGCTGTAGGGGTATACAAATTCGGCGTTGTCAACCAGAAGGAATCTGCCGGCGTAACAGCAGAGGCATCCAAAGTGACTTATACAGCCTTTATCGACGATGTGCGTATGGCAACAGTCAATGCCCTGCATGTGGGGGATACCATGTACGATGCAAAAACAAATACTTACATCGGCACCATTACCGATGTGCAGTATGCGCCAAAGATGAAAAACGTCATTGACAACAGCGGCAACACCATTCTGGTGGAATATCCCGAGTATTACGGGGTTACATTGACGCTGGAAGGCAATATCATTGAAAAGGAAGACGGCTACTTCGCAGAAGGCACTGTGGAACTGAAAGCCAATTCCGAAATGGAAGTTTATACGAAATATGCGCAACCCAAGATGAAAGTAACTTCAATTGATATTTGACAGGTGGGACGAATATGAAATATAAAGTATTGATGACGCTGATGGGATTGGATATCGGCGGTGCGGAAACTCATGTAGTGGAACTTTCCAAAGAACTGAAAAAACAGGGCTATGACATCATCGTTGCATCCAATGGTGGTGTTTACGAACAGGAACTGGCGGAAGCGGGGATCCGTCATTACAAAGTGCCCATGAACCAGCGCAATGTAATGAAAATGTTGAAATCTTACATGCTGCTGAAAAAGATCATCCGCAAGGAAAAACCGGACATTGTCCATTCTCATGCCAGAATCCCCGGCTTTATCTGCGGCATGCTGAAAAAGAAACTGAAATTTACATTTGTCACCTCTGCACACTGGGTATTTTACACAGGGATGGGGCTGAAATATCTGACCAATTGGGGTCAGAAAGTCGTTGCGGTCAGTGAGGACATCAAGCAGTATTTGATGGACAACTATCATGTGCGCAGCGAAAATATTTTTGTAACTATCAACGGTATTGACACAGATAAGTTTTCTCCCGAAACGGACAGCACCAAAGTCCGTCAGGAATTCCATCTGACAGGGGAAGAACCCACACTGGTTTATGTGAGCCGTATGGATGAAAGCCGTGCCATGGTGGCAAGACAGCTCATTGAAATCACACCGAAGCTGGCAGAAAAGATTCCCGGTCTGCGTATCATCATCGTAGGCGGTGGCGATGTCTTTGACGAACTGCTGGAAAAGAGCAAAGGTGTCAACAAGAAGCTGGGCAGAGAATGCATCACCATGACTGGCGCAAGAACGGATATCAACGAACTGGTTTCTGTGGCAGACGTATTTGTCGGTGTCAGCCGTGCGGCGCTGGAAGCTATGGCGGCCGGCAAGACGGTTATCGTTGCGGGGAATGAAGGCTATATTGGTCTGTTTGGCGAAGATAAACTGGCTATGGCACAGGAAAACAACTTCTGCTGCCGTGGATGTGAAATGTCCGAAGAAGACAAGCTCTACAGAGATACCGTATACGCTTTCTGCAACATGACACCGGAAGAAAGAGAAAAAGCCGGCGCTTACGGCAGAGAAGTGATCTTCCGTTATTACTCCGTAACCAGAATGGCACAGGACAGCGTAAAGGCTTATGACGCGGCTTGGAAAGAAAGCCACGAAAAACAGTACCATGTGGTTATGAGCGGCTATTACGGCTTCAATAACACAGGTGACGAAGCCATCATGCTTTCCATGCATAAAAACATTCAGGAACTGGGGGACAATTACCATATTACGGTTCTGTCCAACAAACCAGTGGAAACAAGAGAAAAATACGGCATCGAAGCCGTTTATCGTTTTGGTGTGCGGGATGTGCTCTGTGCCATCCACCAGAGCGACGCCCTCCTTAGCGGCGGCGGATCTCTGCTTCAGGACAGCACCAGCACACGTTCTTTGATGTACTATCTTTCCATTACAGCGGCGGCAAAATTCATGCGGAAAAAAGTCATGCTTTATGCCAACGGCATTGGTCCTGTTTCCGGCAAGCGCAACCGCAGACTGGTGAAACAGGTGGTGAACAAGGCTGACCTCATTACATTGAGAGAAGAAAATTCCTATGAAGAATTGCTGAGCATGGGTGTGAACCCGAAGAAATGCTTTGTGACCGCTGACCCTGTATTCACCATGGACGGCATTGCCAAAGAAGATGCATACCGTCTGCTGGATAAGGAAGGCATTCCGCAGGATAAACCTTTGGTAGTGGTTTCTGTAAGAAATTGGCGGGATATGGATAAATTCATTTCTCGATTCGCAAAACTCTGCGATACCATTGTGGAAAAATATAACCGGAATATCGTCTTTTTGGCAATGCAAATGCCAAACGATATTACCATCAGTGAGAAAGTCCAGAAGAAAATGGAACAGCCTGCTTATATCCTGCGGGGCAGCTATACCCCCAGCGAAGTTATGGGCATCATTTCCACAGCAGACTTTATCCTGAGCATGCGTCTGCATACACTGATTTTTGCAGCAAGACAGCATGTGCCTCTGGTGGGCTTTGTATATGATCCGAAGATTGAATACTATCTGGAAAAACTGGAAATGCCCAGCGGCGGCGACCTGAAGAGCTTTGATATGGACCATACACTAGGACTCATTGATGATATTATGAAAAACAAACAGGCTTATGTGGCAAAACTGGAAGAAAAGGCAAAACACCTGAACCAGATGGCACACCGCAATGAGAAATACCTCATGCGCCTGCTGGAGAAACGGAAATAAGGGGGACAAGGGCAGTTATGAGAAAAATGACACAGATTTTGGATGTGCCTTTTGACGCTTTGACCATGGCAGAGGCTGTGGAAAAGGTCATGGGATTTTTGGCAGATGATAAACAGCATTACATCTGCACACCCAACCCGGAAATCGTTATGGAGGCGCAGCACGACAAAGAATTGATGAAGATTCTGCGGGAAGCGGACCTGGTAGTGCCCGACGGCATCGGCGTTGTATGGGCAAGCCGCTACAGTGAAATTTTGCTGACAGAAAGAGTGGCAGGCTATGACCTGACACAGAATATCTTTAGCCGCATTGCAGGAAAGAATGAAAGTGTATACTTTTTCGGCGGCGCACCGGGTGTGGCTTCCACTGCCGCAAGGCAGATGAAAAAAGTATATCCCGGTCTGAAAATCGTTGGTGGTCACAATGGTTATTTTGACGCGGAAGAAGAAAAGAAAATCATTGCAGACATAAAACGTCTTTCTCCGTCCATACTATTGGTAGGACTGGGCGCACCCAAACAGGAAAAATGGATTTACGAACATCTGGAAGAAGTGGGTGCTAAGGTTGCCATTGGCGTTGGCGGCAGTTTTGACGTTATGGCAGGCAATGTGAAACGGGCACCGAAGCTGTTCCGGAAATTAGGTCTGGAATGGTTCTACCGTCTCATCACACAGCCCACCAGATGGCGGCGTATGATGCGTCTGCCGAAATTTGCGCTGACAGTCCTGAGAAAACAGAAAAAGAGATAATCTCGGGAAAAAGGCGGCGAACAGAATATGGAGAAAAAGAAATATGCGGCATATGGTATGCTTTTGGCAGGAACGGCACTGCTGGCTGTAGGCGTTCAGAATTTTCTGGAACCTATGGAATTGGTGGCAGGGGGGATTTCTGGTCTGGGGATGATTCTGGATGATGTATCCCGCAGGCTGGGCGGTCCGGCTGTTCCCCTGTGGCTGGTAAATACAGCCCTGAATGTGCCGCTGTTTCTTTTGGCGTGGTACGCACAGGGAAGGCAGTTTTTGGGAAAGACCATACTGACTTCCCTTTTGTTTTCTGTGATGCTTTACATTGCGGCAAGATTTCCTATGTATCATGGGGATTTGCTGACAGCGGCAGCTTATGGCGGTGTGCTTATGGGAGCTGGTCTGGGATTGGTGCTGCGGGGCGGCGCGACCACAGGCGGCGTGGACTTGGCGGCGGCATTGCTTCATGGCGGGTTTTTCCATCATGTTTCTGTGGCAAGGCTGGTGCTTTTTCTGGATGGCTCCATCATATTGCTGGGATTGGTGACTTTTGGTCCTACCCATACCCTCTATGCCATTCTTGCTGTGGGCATTATGGAGAAAGTCATGGATCGTGTGGCAGAAGGCGGCAGTGCTGTACGGGCAGCAGTTATTGTGACAGAAGAAGGCAAAGCCATGGCGGAAGGGCTTTCTGCTCTCAGGGGCAGAGGGGTTATGTCACTTTTGGATATGGAAAATTGTCCAGAAAAAGGGCAAAATGTGCTGTATTGTGTTTTTTCGCAAAAAGACCTTTCTTTGGTCAAAAGTCTTATCATGAATATTGACAGAAAGGCATACTTTCTCTTGTCAGATATGCGGGATGTTTTGGGGGATACGGAATTTCATAAGTAAAAAAGACGAAGCCAAAAAAGCTGGAAAAAAGGCTTTTGGGCATTCCGTGGACAAAAATCAAGACAGTTTAGATAAAAAAAGGCTGTGTTTTTTATGAAAAAATAAGGTCGAAAGAGAATTTGTATGTTTTTTTTGCAAATTCTCTTTCTTTTTTCAGCATTTTGTTATAAAATGTATTTAGGCTATTTGAATAACACAGGGCGATACTGTTTTTCGGCACTTTTGACAGGAATCCTGTCTGTTCAAAGGCAGGCGACACATAGGAGAAAAAATAATTCATTTGAGGTGATAGCGCATGATTTCCAATCAGATTTTACAGAGTACCATTGATGGACTGAAAAACATTACGAGAAAAGAATTGAGCGTCGTGGAAAAGGAAGGCAAGGTCATTGCTACCACGGAAGAAAACATGATTGGACGCCAGATTGACGCGGTGGAAAATTTTGTGGGCTCTCAGGCTGAAAGTCAGTTGATTCTGGGTTATCAGTATTTCAAGATTTATGATAACGGCGTACCCGAATATGTGGTACAGGTTAAAGGCGAAGACGAAGAAGGCTACCGTATCGGTAAGATTGCTGCGTTCCAGATTCAGAGTCTGCTGGTGGCTTATAAAGAAAGATACGACAAAGACAACTTTATCAAAAACCTGCTGCTGGATAACCTGCTGTTGGTAGATATCTACAGCCGTGCGAAAAAACTGCATATTGAAAATAATGTAAGCAGAATCGTATACCTGATTGAAACAAACATTGACAAAGAAATGAATGTTGTGGAAATCGTCAGAGGCATTTTCCCTGCAAAAACAAAAGACTTCGTAACAGCAGTGGATGAACACAGCATCATTCTGGTAAAAGAACTCCGTGACAAAGAAGCAACAGACGAAATCGACCGCATTGCGAAAGTTATCGAAGAAACACTGAACACAGAAACAAACAGCAAAGTTTACATTTCCAGCGGTACTGTTGTAGGTGACCTGAAAGACGTATCCCGTTCTTACAAAGAAGCCAAAATGGCTCTGGAAGTTGGCAAAATCTTTGAAACAGACAAATATATCGTTAACTATGAAAAACTGGGCATCGGTCGTCTGATTTATCAGCTGCCTCTGCCTCTTTGCAGAATGTTCATCAAAGAAGTGCTGCACGGTCTGACCATGGATGATTTCGATGATGAAACACTGGCAACCGTCAATAAATTCTTCGAAAACAACCTGAACGTTTCCGAAACCAGCCGTCAGCTGTATATCCACAGAAATACATTGGTATATCGTCTGGATAAACTGCAGAAAATGACAGGTCTGGATTTGAGAAACTTTGACGATGCCATCATCTTCAAAATCACACTGATGGTAAGCAAGTACATGATGTACATGGACAAAATGGCTTATTAAGAAATATTGAAATCTCCTGCCGATTAATGGCGGGAGATTTTTTATGGAAAAACATTCATGGATTCTTAAGAATCTGAAGGGGGGAATTGGGTTGTTCCCCCTCTTTTTCTGTGCTATAATCGAAAGAGCACGAAATGTGGCTTTTACAACTGCAAACAGGGGCGAATGGGCGACCGTCTTTCGGGGAAAACGGAAGGCGGTCTTTTTGCGTTTTTTTGGTAAAAACCGCTGAAATTAACGGAAAATTCATATTTGCCAAAGGTTTTGCCCTTGTGAGGGTACCTGTTTTATGCTATAATTTTATGGTGTTTGGGACGGAAAAAGAGAGATTTGGCTGTTTTTCCGTCAAATTTTGTAAAGAAAGGGAGATACGTTTTGATTCGACTTAACGATGTAACAAAAGTATACCCCAACGGCTCAAAAGGCGTTGAGGGACTGAATTTACATATCAAAAAAGGCGATTTTGTATTTATCGTAGGCTCCAGTGGTTCCGGTAAATCTACTTTGATTAAACTGCTCTTGAAAGAGCTGGACCCCACTTCCGGGGAAATCATCATCAACCGGGTAAAAACCAATGAGCTTTCCAGACGGCAGATTCCTTATCTGCGTCGTAATCTGGGGGTAGTATTCCAGGATTTCCGTCTGCTGCCCAACAAGACCGTGTATGAAAATGTAGCATTTGCTATGCGAGTTATTGAGGCACCCAGCCGCATCATCCGCAGAAACGTGCCTGCGGTACTGGCACTGGTAGGTCTGGGACAGAAGGGCAGAAGCTATCCCAACCAGCTTTCTGGTGGGGAACAGCAGAGAACAGCACTGGCAAGAGCCATTGTAAACAATCCGCCTATCCTGATCTGTGACGAACCTACAGGGAACCTTGACCCAGATACAGCATGGGGTATTATGCAGCTGCTGGATGATATCAACAAACGCGGCACTACCATCGTTATGGCAACACATGCGAAGGATATTGTAGATGCCATGCAGAAACGCGTGGTTACTTTGAAACGCGGACATATTATCAGAGACATAGAAAAAGGTGGGTATGACGATGAGGCCTAGTACAATCCGATATTTTTTGAAAGAAGGTTTCAGCGGGCTGAAAAAGAATCTGCTGATGACCGTGGCTTCTATCATTGCGGTAGCGGCCTGTATTTCCATCATGTCCTTTTCCTACTGCGTGGTAAGCAATCTGCAGTATATGCTGGATCAGATGGAAGATTCCATTGGGATCTCCGTATTTCTGAAGGGTGACCTGACCAGTGAGGACATCGAAAATATGAAAACGACCATTTCCGGACTGGATCATGTGACGAATGTAACGTATATTTCTCCAGCAGACGCGCTGGATCAGCTGAAAGAACAGTGGGGGGCTGATGAAGATATTTTCATTGGTCTGGACGATACCAATAACCCTCTGTCCCACTCTTTCCAGGTGGAACTGGATCAGATCGAATCTCAGGATGCCGTATTGGCTGAACTGCAGAAAATCGAAGGCGTTGATAAGGTAGAATACGGACAGTCTTTGTCTGAAATGCTCATGAGCGTCAGCAACGTATTCCAGGTAGCTGGTATTCTGGTTATGCTGGTGCTGGGTGTGATCTCCGTTATGATCATCATCAACACCATTCGTATCTCCGTTATGAACCGTCGTGTGGAAATCAACATTATGAAATATGTTGGTGCGACAGACTGGTTCATTCGTTGGCCGTTCATCATCGAAGGGATTATCATTGGTCTGATCGGCGCGATTTTGCCTATGCTGGTGGGGATGCCTATGTATGGCAAAACCGTAAGCCTGTTCTACAACCATATTCCGTTTGTAGAAAACTTCGTTCGTTTCCGTGTGGTTGGCGATGTATTTTCATTCGTCCTGCCTGCGGCGTTGATTTTTGGCATTTTGCTGGGTGTGGTAGGCAGTGTGACTTCCATCCGTAAGCATTTGCAGGTATAACCAAAACAAAAAATCCCTGTGGTCGAAAATGTGTATGCATCATTCGTCCACAGGGTTTTGTATTTTCTAAGAGGATATTTCCCAAAAACATGACATAAGGATAAAAGAAGATAAAACAGCGAGGCGATGACATTTGCAGAAAAAAGATTTTTGGAAGGGCTTCGGGGCTGCCTTTGTTTTACTGGCAGTGATTTATTTTGGGGGACAGTTTTTGGCACAGATGAATATTGCACTGCCTTTTGGCATGAGCAATACGGCAAAGATACGTCAGATTGAAGAAATGCTGGATACGTATTATGTAGAGGATTATGACAAAGAACTGGCGGAAGAATTGATGTATACGGGACTGGTTGCCGGTGTAGGGGACCCTTATACATACTATCTTTCCGCAGACAGTTTGGCAGAGCAGGTGGAAAAGAACAGCGGGCATTTTGTAGGCATTGGCGTAAAAATTTATGCCGGCGATGATGGCTACATTGTTGTCAGCAGCGTGACACCGGGCGGTCCTGCGGAAGCGGCTGGCATTCTGGCAGAAGATAAAATCACAGAAGTGGATGGCGAAAGCATCACCGGCAAAACGGCAGCAGATGTTTCGGCTTTGGTAAAAGGGGAAGAAGGAACAGATGTGACGTTGACCATTTTCCGGGAAAGCACAGGAGAAGTGCTGGAAAAAACAGTGACCAGACAGGATATTCAGGTGCAGACCGTTTCCTGGCGTATGATGGATGACAATATTGGGTATATTTCCATTACGAACTTCCGGGAAAATACATACAATCAGTTCAAAGAGGCTCTGGATACGCTGGAAGCAGAAGGCATGGAAAAACTGGTGCTGGATCTGCGGAACAATACCGGCGGTCTGGTAAAATCCGCCCATGAAATTGGGGAAGAACTGCTGCCGGAAGGCATCATGGTTTACACCATGGATAAGGAAGGAAACAGAGAAGATACTCTTTGCGATGATGTTTATAACGATGTGCCTATGGTGGTGCTGGTCAATGGAAATAGTGCCAGTGCAGCAGAAATTTTGGCAGGCGCTATCCAGGATACAGGCAGAGGCGAACTCATTGGTACAACTACTTTTGGCAAAGGTCTGGTACAGCGGCTCTTTACATTGCCCGATGGTTCCGGTTTGAATGTGACCATTCAGAAATACTATACACCCAACGGTACTTCTATCCATGGGGTAGGCATCACACCAGATTATGAGGTGGAACTGCCGGAAGAATATGCACAGCAGACAAACATTCCCGCTGAGGCAGATACACAGCTGCAGAAAGCCGTGGAAGTTTTGTCGGAAAAAAACATATAATATTGTAAAAAAACAGATTTTTTCGGAAAAACGGCTTTTCAACAGGCTTTGTTTTCGGTATACTGATAAGAAGAGTATGAGCAGATAGACGAAGGAGAAACGATATGTTAGACTTTATGAGTTTTGGCGAGAATATCGGAATCGACCTGGGGACGGCAACGGTTTTGGTTTATATCAAGGGACAGGGCATCGTCATTCGGGAACCTTCCGTGGTAGCCATTGACAAAGACAGCAATTCCATTCTTGCAGTGGGCGAAGAGGCAAGACGTATGCTGGGCAGAACGCCAGGCAATATCGTTGCCATTCGTCCTTTGCGTGAAGGTGTTATTTCCAATTATGATGTAACAGAAAAAATGCTGCAGTATTTCATTGAAAAAGCATTGGGCAAACGTTCTTTCGTGAAGCCCACCATTGCAGTTTGTGTACCAAGCAGCGTAACAGAAGTAGAAAAACGTGCCGTTGAGGACGCCACCAGACAGGCAGGCGCAAGACGTGTGCACATCATTGAAGAACCCATTGCGGCAGCCATTGGTTCCGGCATTGATATTTCCAGAGCATGCGGCAGCATGGTGGTAGATATCGGCGGCGGTACTACAGACATTGCGGTTATTTCCCTGGGTGGTACTGTTGTAAGCTATTCCCTGAAGATTGCCGGGGATAACTTTGATGACGCCATCATTCGTTATATGCGTAAAAAACATAACGTACTCATTGGGGAACGGACAGCAGAAGAACTGAAAATCAAGATCGGCACCGCTTTTGAAAGAACTATGCCAGTGACACTGGATGTCCGCGGCAGAAACTTGATTACAGGTCTGCCTAAGAATATCACCGTAACCAGCGACGAAATGCTGGAAGCACTGGAAGAATCCGTAGAAGCCATTGCGGAAGCGGTTCACAGTGTATTGGAGAAAACACCACCTGAACTGGCAGCGGATATTTATGAAAGAGGCATCGTTATGACTGGCGGCGGCAGTCTGCTCTATGGTCTGGATAAGCTGATCCAGAGCAGAACCGGCATCCATGCCATGGTGGCAGAAGATGCAGTCAGCTGCGTAGCCATTGGTACGGGCAGATATATCGAATTCATGTCAGACAATGGTCCTGACGAAGAACGCCCTGGCATCATCTCCGGTTTTCTTGATAAAATCAAGAAAAGATGACATTTCAACAGACATATTCCTTATGGAATATGTCTGTTTTCTTTTTGCAAAGGGATAGTTCGGATTTCTTTTCCCATTGGCAAAATAGGCTTTGTGCAAATTGTTCGATTTTATCAAAAAAATCATTGTTAAAACTATGCCAAAATTTACGGAATTTTTAAAGATGACGAAAAAAGAAGAGAAAACGTTTTTTTGCATAATTTTTTAATGGAAATTTTGTGGAAAAATAAAGACAATTCTTCAAAAAAATGCTACACATCCATAAAAAGTGTGCTATAATAAAAGACGTAAGAGGGTCAAAAAACTTTCCGGGTTTGTTCAAAACGTTGGAAAGAAGTGACTTTTTCATCTTCACTGTTTCTCATTGAGAAACAAAAAAGCGGACTTTCCGCAAAAACTCAGTTAAAGAAAAGACAAAATGTAGGAGGTCATTGAGTTATGAACGCTTATATCGAACGCGTAATTGAACAGGTTAAAAAACGTGACGCACATGAACCTGAATTCATCCAGACAGTAGAAGAAGTATTCTCTTCTATCGAAAAAGAAGTAGAACAGCATCCCGAATATGAAAAAATGGGTCTGCTGGAAAGACTGGTTGAACCTGAAAGACAGATCTCTTTCAGAGTAACATGGGTTGACGATGCTGGTAAAGTACAGGTTAACCGTGGTTTCAGAGTACAGTTCAACTCCGCTATTGGTCCTTACAAAGGTGGTCTGAGATTCCATCCCACAGTATACTCTGGCGTAGTTAAATTCCTGGGCTTTGAACAGATCTTCAAAAACTCCCTGACTGGTCTGCCTATCGGCGGCGGCAAAGGTGGTTCCGACTTCGATCCCACAGGCAAATCCGATATGGAAATCATGAGATTCTGCCAGGCATTCATGACAGAACTGTACAGACACATTGGTCCCGACGTTGACGTTCCCGCTGGTGACATCGGTGTTGGCGGCAGAGAAATCGGCTTCCTGTATGGTCAGTATAAGAGAATCAAAGGCTGCTGGGAAAATGGTGTCCTGACTGGTAAAGGTCTGGAATACGGCGGTTCCCTGTTCAGACCCGAAGCTACAGGCTACGGCGCTACATACTATGTAAACGAAGTTCTGAAACATGAAGGCGACACATTCGAAGGCAAAACAGTTGCTATGTCCGGTTTCGGTAACGTTGCTTGGGGTATCGCAATGAAAGTTGCTCAGCTGGGTGGTAAAGTTGTTACACTGTCCGGTCCTGACGGCTACTGCTACGATCCCGAAGGTATCACAACAGAAGAAAAATTCAACTACATGCTGGAAATGAGAAACTCCGGCAGAAACCGTGCTCAGGACTATGCTGATAAATTCGGCGTTGAATTCTTCCCTAAACAGAAACCTTGGGGTCAGAAAGTTGATATCTGCATGCCCGCTGCATATCAGAACGAACTGGATGTTCCCGAAATCGAACAGATCATCGCTAACGGCACAAAATACTACATCGAAGTTGCTAACATGCCTACAACAAACGCAGGTCTGGCAAGAGCTATGGCTGAACCCGGCATGATCGTTGCTCCTTCTAAAGCTGTTAACGCTGGTGGTGTAGCAGTTTCCGCTCTGGAAATGGCTCAGAACTCCATGAGATACAGCTGGGATGGCGCTGAAGTTGACGCTAAACTGGTTGGCATCATGAAAAACATCCATGCAATGTCCGTTGAAGCGGCAGAAGCAGCTGGTCTGGGTTACAACCTGGTAGCTGGTGCTAACATCGCAGGCTTCAAGAAAGTTGCAGCTGCTATGATGGCTCAGGGTCTGGTATAATTCGAATAGAATATATCAAACACAATGGTTTGAAAACCAATTCCCCGAAGGGTTTATCCCTTCGGGGTTTTTTTATGCAAAAAATTTTTTATTTTTTTTCTTTTTTTCAGACTTTTTCAAGGGGTGAATCGTCTATATAACAGAAAGGAAAAACAAGCGCAGGCGATGGAGGTATGAAGTATGAGCCAAAATCAAAAAGAGGTGTTGGCTGCGTACCTGGTAGCCAACCAGGAAAAATTTTACCGCCTTGCTTTTTCATATGTACGCAGTCAGGAAGCGGCGTTGGATATTGTGCAGAACGCCGTGGTGAAGGGACTGGAACATGCAGAAAGCATTCGGGAAATGGCATATATCAAGACTTGGTTTTACCGGATTTTAGTGAACGAAAGTCTTTCTTATATGAAAAAATATGGACGGGAAGTACCCTTGGAACCAGAACAGATGCGGGAAATTCCCGATGGATCAAAGGAGGAATGGCAGGAAGAGAGTGAAATGTACCAAGCGGTCATGGGGCTGCCGGAGGAGATGAAAACGGTGGTTGTGCTGCGGTTTTATGAGGACATGACATTGGCAGAGATCGCTGAGGTAACAGGCATCAGCCTGAGCCAAGTGAAATATCGGCTATACACGGGACTGGAAAAACTGCGGCAGCAATGTTATGGGGAGGTGGCAACATGAAGGCAAAAGATTTGGAGGAACGGCTGCTGGATACCAAAAAGATTTACGAGCAGATTGAGATTCCAGCCGAATTAAATGAGAGAATGCGGCTGGCATTAGGTGAGATGAGCAAAGAAACAGAACAGAAAGATGAAAAAGTAGAAGTGATTCAGACAAGAAGAGATGAGAAAAGGGTGAGTCATATGAAGAGAAGATGGAATTGGAAAAAAACAACAGGCTTGGTAGCAGCATGTGCGGTATTTTGCTTTACAGCTGGATTGAATATCAGCCCCACATTTGCCACCGATATGCAGGCAAATCCCGTTTTGGGCGGCATTTCCAGGGTACTCACATTCCGCAGCTATGAAATATCCGATGGGGACAAGACCATTTCCACAGAAATTCCACAGGTGGATGGTGCGGAAGAAGGATATTCCAAAGATGTCAATGAACAAATTCAGAAGATCGTAGCGGATTACGAAGCGAAGGCTGCGGAAGACATCGAAGCCTACAAAGAAGCTTTTCTGGCAACAGGCGGCACAGAAGAAGAGTTTGAGGCAAAAAATATCAAAGTCAATGTGGATTATGAAGTGAAATGCGAAACAGAAGATACTCTCTCTTTGGTACTGACTGGATATGAGGACTGGAACGCATCCACAGTGGTCACAGAATATTACAACATCAATCTGAAAGACAACAGCGAAATCACACTGGAAGATCTGCTGGGACCTGATTATATCAACATTGCCAATGAAAGCATCAAGGCACAAATCGATGCAGACAGCAGCGGACTGTATTTCGATGAAGAAATGGGCGGTTTTACCACCATTACACCGGAAACAAACTTCTATATCAACGAAGCAGGCAATCCTGTCATCGTTTTCCAGAAATACGAAATTGCAGCGGGGGCTGCAGGGATGCCAGAATTTGAAATCACAAGATAAATTTACAGAATGAAAAGAATAGGGCAGTAATGAAGAGTTTAGAAATAGAAAGATCAGAGGAAAGGTGATTGAGATGAAAAAATATTGGAATTGGAAAAAAACAACTGGTTTGATGATGGCATGTGCGGTAATTTGCGGCACAACAGGCACTGCATTGGCAGAAGAAAAACAGGATGACAAGGCTTCTGCTGTGGAAACAGTACGCACCTATGAAGGTGATGAGGGAGACATGTCACTTCGCATCAATGTACCACAGGTAGCAGGAAAAGATGGTTATGCGGCAGAAATCAATGATGAAATTCTGAACCTGACAACAGATTACGAAGCAAGAGCGGATTGGGAAGTTGCTCAGTACAAAGAAGCCTTTTTGGCAACGGGCGGTACGGAAAAAGAATTTGACGATAAGGACATTCAGGTGTATGTGGACTATGATGTAAAGTCTGAAACAAAAGACCAGGTATCCTTTGTCCTGAAAGCATATAATAATATGGTCAGCGCTGATTATATTTATGAATGCTACAATGTGGATCTGAAAGATAACAGCGAAATCACACTGGAAGAACTGCTGGAACCTGATTATATTGACATTGCCAACGAAAGCATCAAAGAACAGATTGCAGCAGACGACAGCGGGCTGTATTTCGACGAAGAAATGGGCGGTTTTACCACCATTACACCGGAAACAAAATTTTATATCAACGAAGCAGGCAACCCCGTCATTGTTTTCCAGAAATATGAAATCGCTGCAGGTGCAGCAGGTATGCCGGAGTTTGAAATCGTAAAATAACGGATTTGTGTTGCAACGCGCAGAGAAGCAGAATCATTGTTTCTCTGCGCTTTTGCAAAACAAAAAAATATCTTAAGGATTTACAAGAAAATCTTACAAAAGAAGTGTGTTTGTGTACAAATGTATTTTCTTTGCTATAATGAAAAAAAGGAATTTATGATCGGGGCATCAGTCTGAGAGATTAGATGAGCGTTGCAGTAACGAAGTAAAAGGAGGATGTTACTATGAAGAAGATGAGAAACATTTTTGCAGCAGCAATGGCGCTGGTAATGGCGGCAACCATGGCAGGCTGCACCACACAGCAGGCTCCAGAAACAGAACAGACAAATACAGCTCAGACAGAAGAACCAAACATGCGGACAGTATTGCAGCTGGGAGCTTCCCGGTATGAAGCTTCTTTCCGCGTTCCCTCTGACTTGGCAGAATATTTGAGTTTGACCACATTCCCGGAGGACACTGCGGCAGCCAATATTCTTTTTACCAAAGGTGATCAGGATGGGAATATTGGAAGATTGGTGATTTATGACGCGGCAGAATATGATGCGCTGAAAAATGAAAATCTGCCACTGGAAACTGAAATGCTGCGGGATGAGGAAAATGGCGTTGTCCTTGCCTATAATGGGCCGCAGGATTCCGTATTTGAACCGGGTACAGAAGAAGCAAATTTGGTGCAGCAGTATCAGAATGCGGCACAGGACATTCTGGGCAGTCTGAAACTGGAAAAAATCAGCGGTCTGCCGGCAGAACCCAATATGGATACGGTATTACAGCTGGGGGAACAGCGTTACGCCATCTCCTTCAGTGTACCGGATAATCTGGTGGAATATCTGAGTTTTGAACCTTATTCCGAATATGACAACGCTGCGACCATCCAGTTCAAAAAAGGCGACAAGGTAGGTAACATTGGCAGTATTGTACTGTATACTACCAGCGAATATGATGATCTGAAGACCCAGGAAGTACCCCTGGAAACAGAAGTGCTGCGGGATGAAGAAAAGGGCTTTGTACTGGCTTACGCAGGTATGCAGGATTCCGTATTTGAACCGGGCACAGAAGAAGCGGATTTGGTATTGCAGTATCACAATGCCTTGGCGGATGTGCTGAAAACCATCAAAGTGGAAAAAAGTGCTTGATGGAAATGAATGAGAAAGCAAATGTATAGAACATCTTATAAAATTGGACTTCAAATAAAAAAGAGCACGGAATCAATGGAATTTGATTTCGTGCTTATTTTTTGGGAAACAAAAAAAGTGAGTTTGCACTCACTTTTTTTATAGTTGAAATTATTCAGCTTTGATTGCGCCTGTAGGGCAAGCACCAGCACATGTACCGCAGTCGATACATTCAGCAGCGTTGATTTCGTAAACGCCACCAGCTTCGTGGATGCAACCTGTAGGACATTCGCCAGCGCAAGCGCCGCAACCGATGCATTCGGGTCCGATTTTGTGAGCCATTGGATACACCTCCTTTATCATTCTACAAGCCTATTTTATATCAAAAGTTCGTATTGTGCAAGGAATATTTACGAAATTTGGTATAAAAATAGATGCATCAGGAAACAAAGGGGCAGGATGTACCGGAAAATGGGCATTTGCAGCATAAAACCATTTGATATAATTTTTCAGAAATTGGCTTTATGGGTACAAAAGTCAGTCCAAACGCCCTTCTTTTGCTAAGGCTGCATCCTGTGCTTCCAGATCTTGTTTGTAGAGCTGATATTCTGCGGCAGATTCCCGGATTTCTTCGTACTCTGCTTGCGTGATGGGGCGTACAATACGGGCAGGGAAACCGTAGACCATGCTGCCGGGCGGAACAATCATTTTGCGGGGAATGAGCGCACCGGCTCCAATGAAGCTGTTTTCGCCAATGACAGCGCCGTCCTGTACAATGGCACCCATGCCTACCAATACATTATCGCAGATGGTGCAGGCGTGGATAATGGCGTTATGTCCGATGGTGACACCGCTGCCGATGATGCAGTCTCTGTCCCATTCCATATGAATGGTGCTGTTTTCCTGCAGATTGGTGTTATCGCCAATGACTACCTTATGGCGTTCGCCGCGGATGACAACGCCAGGATAGGCAATGACATTTTCGCCTAATACCACATCGCCGATGATGGCGGCAGTGGGAAAGATGTAACAGGAATCTGGTATTTGTGGTGTATGGTTTTGAAACTTGCGTATCATAAAAATCCTCCGGTCATTTGTGATGCATACTTTTATCATACCAGAAAAAAACGGCTTGACAAGTGGGAACAAAGGGCATACAATCATTTTGCAACTGAATTGCATTTAGAATGGAGAGGAGATGCCATATGAAGAAGATATTGGCTTTTTGTTTGGCTGCGGCAATGGTTTTGGGCGGCTGCGGCAAAGGAACTGAAAATACAACAGAAGAAACAGCACAGGCAGACGGCTTGACCGTTGTGACAAGTTTTTATCCCGTTTATCTGCTGGCAGCAAATGTGACAGATGGCGTGGAAGGCGTGACACTGAAAAATATGACACAGCCCCAGACAGGCTGCCTTCACGACTATGAACTGACAACAGAAGATATGAAAACACTGGAAGGCGCAGATGTGCTGCTCATCAACGGTCTGGGCATGGAAAGCTTTCTGGATAAGGTCATGGGGCAGTATCCTGACTTGTTTATCGTAGATACATCTACTGGTTCTGTGACACTGGCTGGTGACGACCACGGTCACGCCCATGAAGGGGAAGAAGAAACTGATGAAGAAGAAGTGAACGCACATATCTGGCTGAATCCTTCCAATGGGGTGAAGCAGGCAGAAGTGATTTGTGACGCCCTTTCTCAGGCAGACCCTACCAATGCAGACAAGTATGCGGCAAACACAGCTACTTTTGCAGAAAGCATGGAAAGCGTCATTGCACAGGCAGAAGCCATCAATGCAGCGCCTGGCACAGAAGTGGCAGTATTCCATGAAGGATTCCCTTATCTGACAGAGCTGTGCGGTCTGGAAGTAGGCGTTGGTATTTATGCTGATGAAAACGAAGAACCTTCTGCAAAAGAAATGGCAGAAGCGGCAGAAGAAATCAAAGAAGATGGCATTAAACTGTTGCTGGCAGCAGACGATGCAGGCATGAAATACGCGGAAACACTGGCGGCGGAAACAGGGGCAACGGTGGTAGAACTGAACCCCATCACTTCCGGTGAACTGAACAAAGACGTATATCGTCTGGGAATGGAACGGAATTTGCAGATTTTGGCAGATGCATTGTCATAAGAAACGAAAGAAGGAACGAACATGCAGACACACAACAGCTGTGGGCTATGCAGCATTACCTTAAAAGATATACAGGTGGTCAGCGGACAGGATACCCTGCTGGATAACATCAATTTGCAGTTTCACTGCGGGGAGCTGACAGCACTTATCGGGAAAAATGGCGCAGGCAAAACAACATTATTAAAAGCCATTTTGGGAGAACGCCCTTATAAAGGAGAAATTTCCTATCAGGATCACCATGGAGCAAAGATCATACAGCCGAAAATTGGCTATGTGCCCCAGCAGATGGATTTTGACCGTTCTACGCCTGTGAGCGTTTCAGACTTTATGGCTGCGGCAAGGGGCAAAAGCCCTGTATGGTGGAAAATCGGGAAAAGCGAAAAGAAACAGATTCAGAAAATGCTGGAAGATATGAACTGCGCCTATCTGGCAGACAGAAGACTTGGCGCTCTCAGCGGCGGGGAACTGCAAAGAGTTCTGCTGGCGCTGGCAACCAATCCGGTGCCAGACCTGCTTATTCTGGACGAGCCTGTTTCCGGTGTGGATATGGCAGGGCTGGATTTGTTTTACCATCGGGTAACAGAATTGCGGGACAAATACCACATGGCAATCCTTCTGGTTTCTCACGATTTGAGCCTGATTCGTCGATATGCGGATAAAGTCGTTCTGTTGGACAAAACAGTCATTGCACAGGGCGATGCCGATGAGGTATACGCTACAGAGGCATTCCGCAGTGTGTTTGGCTATCTGGAAAAAGAGGAGGGGGAAGCATGAGCGTCATTTACGGATTTCTGGAAAGCCTCCCTCTTTCCATGTTTCAATATGATTTTATGAAAAATGCCTTTTTGGCGGCAGTGCTTATCGCGCCGCTTTTTGCCCTGTTGGGTACCATGGCGGTAAACAACAAAATGGCGTTTTTCTCCGATGCTCTTGGACACAGTGCTTTTACAGGCATTGGGCTGGGAGTGCTTTTGGGATTGGATAATCCCATCCTTGCTATGCTGGCATTCGGGATTTTCCTGAGTTTGGTCATTACAAAGGTAAAAGCGGCAAATATGGCTTCTTCTGATACCATCATCAGCGTGTTTTCTTCCTCAGCTATGGCACTGGGTATCGTGATTCTGTCAGGAAGCGGCGGCTTTAGTAAGTATTCCTCTTATCTGATTGGGGACATCCTGACTGTGAGCCAGACAGATCTGCTGGTACTGCTGCTGGTACTCATTGGGGTATATGTGCTCTGGGCAGTGTTTTACAATCAGCTGCTTCTGCTGAGCATCAACCGTTCTCTGGCTGCCAGCCGTGGTGTAAGGGTAGTTTTGATGGAAAACATCTTCGTTATTATGGTGGCTGTGGCGGTTATGGTATCTATCCGCGCCATCGGTATTCTGATGATTAACTCTCTGCTGATTCTGCCTGCGGCTGCCGCAAGAAACGTCACACGCAGCGCAAGAGGGTATCACTGGCTGACAACGGTGTTTGGTCTGGTATCTGCTTTGGCAGGTTTGACCATTTCCTATTACGGAGATACTTCCGCAGGGGCAACCATGGTGCTGACAGCTGCGGTACTGTTTTTGATTACATATCCCATTGGAAAATACAGGAACTAAAAGGCTCATTTATTGCAATTTCAGGCAAAGTGTGATATGCTGTTTTTTAGCGTTTTAGAGAGAATTTTGTAGAAAGAAGGAGAAAACATGCATATCACATATGAACCCAAGGGCATCTGTGCCAGAAAAGTGGAATTTGACATTGAAGACGGCGTTGTGAAAAACATTTCTTTCCTGGGCGGCTGTGACGGCAACCACAAAGGTCTGGCTGCTCTGGCAGAAGGCATGACACCGGAGGAAGCTGCAAAAAGACTGCGCGGCATCACTTGCGGCCCCAGAGATACCAGCTGTCCTGACCAGCTTGCCATCGCTCTGGAAGATTTTTTGAAAAATCAGTAAAAAAATGTGCCAAATTTTGAGAAAACGGCAGAAAATCAATGTTTTTTCGAAATTTATGGTTGACAGCAAAAAGGACTTGTGATATTCTGTTAGGGAAAAGGACGCAAGTCTTTTTTTTATGCAAAAAAGTGAAAATCATCAAATGGAGGTGGAAGTCTTGAGAACACGGATTACCTTAGCTTGTACTGAGTGCAAACAGAGAAACTACAGCACAACCAAAGACAAGAGAGTTATGCCTGACAGAATGGAAATCAAAAAGTATTGTAAGTTCTGCAAAGCCCATACATTACACAAGGAAACGAAGTAATTGAGGCTACTCCCAAAAAGGAAGTGAAGCGTATGGAAGAAAAGAACATGACAAGCCCAAATGAAACGAAGGAAGTTAAAAAAGTAACGCCGAAGCAGTCCAAGCACAGCGAAGGCAAAGAACGTGACGGCTTTGCAGATTACAAGGCTGAGTTCAAAAAGATCGTTTGGCCCGGTCGCGTGGATATCGTCAAAAGCACGGCAACGGTCATCGTAACATCCTTGATTGTGGGTGTCATCATTACTTGCATGGATACGGTATTTTCCGCAGGGTATGACACGCTGATCAATCTTTTAGGTTAAGGAAACGACGAGAAAAAGGATGGTTGTATGTCTGAAGAAATCAACAAGCCGGAAGAAATGAACACAAACACATCTGCCGAATCCAAGTGGTATGTTGTGCATACCTATTCCGGTTATGAAAACAAGGTAAAGGCGAATATCGAGAAAACCGTGGAAAACAGAGGTATGCAGCATCTCATCCATGAGGTGAGCGTGCCTTTGCAGGATGTTGTGGAAATCAAAGACGGTCAGAAAAAGACTGTACAGCGCAAAGTATTCCCTGGCTATGTACTTCTGAAGATGATCATGACAGATGAAACATGGTACATCGTCAGAAATACCAGAGGGGTAACAAGCTTTGTAGGTCCCGGCTCCAAACCCGTACCACTGACAGATGCGGAAGTATATGCTATGGGCATTGGCGGCGAAGTGGAAAACCTGAATGTAGAACTGGGGGATTCCGTTCGCGTTGCCAGCGGTCCTTTCGCAAATTCCGTTGGTGTGATTCAGGAAATCAACACAAACAAACGGACGGTGGTCGTAAGTCTTTCCATCTTTGGCAGAGAAACACCGGTAGAACTTGATTTCGCTCAGATTGACAAGATTTAACAGTTGACAGAAGAAGGCGGCTTATGTCGCCGGTGGGAGGGAAAATCCCCGCTAATTACCACATTTATAGGAGGTGCCACTCATGGCAAAAAAAGTAACAGGTTATATCAAATTGCAGATTCCCGCAGCGAAAGCAACTCCCGCTCCTCCTGTTGGTCCCGCTCTGGGTCAGCATGGTGTGAACATCATGGGTTTCTGTAAAGAATTCAATGAAAAAACAGCTTCTCAGGCAGGTCTGATCATTCCTGTTGTTATCACAGTTTACCAGGACAGAAGCTATACATTTATCACAAAGACACCCCCCGCAGCAGTTCTGCTGAAAAAAGCAGCTGGTATCGAATCCGGTTCCGGTGTGCCTAACAAAACAAAAGTTGCAAAAGTTCCCAAGGCAGAAGTAATGAAAATTGCTGAACTGAAAATGCCTGACCTGAATGCAGCTAGCGTTGAAGCAGCATACAGCATGATCTGCGGTACAGCAAGAAGCATGGGTATCGTTGTAGAAGAATAAGACAAGACAGACGGCATTAGCCGGTACAGTGGGAGGGAATTCTCCCGATATTACCACATAAGGAGGTCACGAAAGTGAAAAGAGGAAAAAAATATGTTGAAGCTGCGAAACTGGTAGACAGAGCAGCTCTCTATGATACAGCAGAAGCTATCGATCTGGTGCAGAAAACTTCCACAACAAAGTTTGATGCAACTGTAGAAGCACATATTCGTTTGGGCGTTGACAGCAGACATGCTGATCAGCAGGTTCGTGGTGCAGTCGTTCTTCCCCACGGCACAGGTAAAACAGTTCGTGTATTGGTATTCGCAAAAGGCGACAAAGCTGAAGAAGCTCTGGCAGCTGGTGCGGATTTCGTAGGAGCAGAGGATCTGATCCCCAAAATCCAGAATGAAAACTGGTTCGGTTTTGACGTTGCAGTAGCAACACCCGATATGATGGGCGTTGTTGGTCGTCTGGGTCGTGTACTGGGTCCCAAAGGCTTGATGCCTAACCCCAAAGCTGGTACAGTTACAATGGACGTAACAAAAGCAATCAACGACATCAAAGCTGGTAAAATCGAATACCGTCTGGATAAAACAAACATCATCCATGTTCCTGTAGGTAAGGTATCTTTCGGTTCCGAGAAGTTGACAGAAAACTTCCAGACTCTGATGAGTGCAATTATAAAAGCAAAACCCGCTGCTGCGAAAGGTCAGTACCTGAAGAGCGTTGTACTGACAACAACAATGGGTCCCGGCGTGAAAGTAAACGCTGCAAAAATTTCCGAATAATCTCTAAGAGGTTATTGACAACAGCTTGACTTTGGTGTATACTGAACAAGTTGAAACGAGAAAAATCTCATATTGCCCGTAGACAGCAGGTGCCTCGTGCGTAAATCCTGCCGAGGAATTTGCTTGTTTTTAGAGCGTAAATATAAGCCTCTTTGTCTATGTGCAAAGAGGCTTTTTCATCATATTGATTACTTCGAGGAGGTGTAAACATGGCAAAGATTGAACAGAAACAAGTTATTGTTAATGAAATCAAAGAAAAACTGGAAAAGGCTACTTCCGTTGTTATGGTTGACGCAAGAGGCCTGACAGTAGAACAGGATACTGCTCTGAGAAAACAGCTGAGAGAAGCTGGCGTGGATTACAAAGTATACAAAAACACAATGGTTCACTTCGCAATCCAGGGTACACAGTTCGAAGGTCTGGACGCATATCTGTCCGGCCCCAGCACATTCGCATTCTCTTATGAAGATGCAGCTGCTGGTGCAAGCATCATCAACAAAGTTGCGAAAGATGTAAAAGAACTGGAATTCAAAGCAGGTGTTGTTGAAGGCGTTCTGTATGACGCAGCCGGCATGAAAGTAATCGCTGACATCCCTTCCAGAGATGTACTGCTTTCCAAACTGCTGGGCAGCTTCAAATCCCCTATGTCTTCCTTCGCTCGCGTTATCGATCAGATCGCGAAAAAAGGCGAAAGCGCAGCAGAATAATTCTGTGGGCGGCTGCTTAAAGGCAGCATAAATCAAGAAATAAATTACGAAAATTATACGAAAAATAATCGGAGGTGCTTTAAAATGGCAAAATTGACAATCGAAGAAATCATTGCAGCTGTAAAAGAACTGACAGTAATCGAACTGAACGATCTGGTTAAAGCAGCAGAAGAAGAATTTGGTGTATCCGCAGCAGCTGGTGTTGCAGTAGTAGCTGGTCCCGCAGCAGGTGGCGCAGCTGAAGAAAAAACAGAATTCGACGTAGAACTGACAGAAGTTGGTTCCGAAAAAATCAAAGTTATCAAAGTTGTTCGTGAAGTAACAGGTCTGGGTCTGAAAGAAGCGAAAGAACTGGTTGACGGCGCTCCTAAGATGCTGAAAGAACAGGCTTCCAAAGAAGAAGCTGACGGCATCAAAGCTAAACTGGAAGAAGTAGGCGCTAAAGTTACTCTGAAGTAATTTAAAACCGAATTTCCAAAGGACATTCTCAAAGCAACTTCACCTTAAGAAAACATTGATTTCCTTTTCTTTGTTTTCTTATGAAGATGCCCCTGAAAGAGGATGTCCTTTTTTTGTGTCTGAAAATGTGAATGGTGCGCTATTTTTTTGCGGAATCGTTGAAAAAGGCTCCGTTGTGAGGCGGGCGGTTTTCTGGTATGCTGGTTGCAGCAGGGATCTTTGCAATCGAGAAAAAGGAGATGACAGGATGATGCTGGGAAAAGTCATTCGGAAATACAGAAAAGAACGGAATTTCACACAGGAAGAAATGGCGGAACGACTGGGCGTGACGGCATCCGCAGTGAATAAATGGGAAAGAGAGGTCACTTGTCCTGATATTGCCCTGTTGGCACCCATTGCCAGATTGCTGGAGATTTCTACAGATACCCTTTTATCTTATCGGGAAAATCTGACACCCAAGGAAATCAAGGAACTGATGGAAAAGACGCAGAAAATGCTGAAAGAAACCAGTTACGGAGAAGCTTTTGAATGGGCGAAAAAGCAAATGGAACAGTATCCCAACTGCGAAGATTTAGTCTTGAATATGGCGGCATGTTTTGAGGCATACGCCATCACCCATGAAGTGCCAGAGGCGGAAAAGAAGGAAAAAGAAATCTGTTCCTTATATCAGTATCTGCTGGAGAGTTCAGAGGAAAGTGTGCGTATGCGGGCTGCCAGTGGATTGGTGGGATATTACAGACGAAAAGGAGAATATGAAGAAGCAGAAACGTATTTGCAGTATTTTTCCATACAGAATCCAGAACGGAATCGAATGCAGGCACAGATTTACGGAGAAACGGGACGCATCAAGGAGGCATACAAAGCTTATGAGGAATTGCTCTTTGCGGATTATCAGCGGATGAGTGCCATCCTCCATGGGATGTATCAGCTGGCACGGAAAGAAAATGACAGGGAACGGGCAGGAAGGCTGGCTGAAAAACAAGGGGAATTGGCTCGGTGCTTTGAAATGGGAAAATTTTATGAGGTTGTACCCCAATTGGATTTGGCGGTGTTGGAACAAAACCGAGAACTGGCTCTGGATACCATGGAAAAGGTGCTTGACAGTGTGGCAGGAATAGGCGGTTTTCGGCAGGCATGGCTGTATGAGCACATGATATTTCAGGAAATGCAGCCGGAATTATTGGCAAATATGAAAAAACAGCTGTTGCAGTCTTTTGCTGATGAGGAAATCTATGGCTTTTTGAAAGAGGAGCCGCGATGGCAGGCTTTATGTGGGAAACAGGCTGAAAACTGTGGAACAAGTGGAAAAGCAGAGGAAAAATAAAAAAATCTGTGGATAACATGTATGAAATAAAAACATGGTGTGGATAAGTATCAATAGATAAACATAGAAAAACTGTCAGATTCCAGACGACGGAAACTGGCAGTTTTTTAGTCGAAATAAAACAAGTCTTCAAATTTTTTATCTAATGCAATGCAGAGGATCAAAGCCAGTTTTGCTGTGGGGTTAAACTGCCCTGTTTCAATGGAACTGATGGTGTTTCGGGAAACACCTACCATCTCCGCTAACTGGCTTTGAGATAAGTTTTGCTCCGCGCGGGCTTCTTTTAAGCGGTTACGGAGAATAAGTTCGTTTTTTGGTTCTTTTTCTTTTGGCATATCAGAGGATCTCCATTCCATGATTTAAGATATTGACAAATGTGATGATGGCAATACAAAGCGCAATCAGCACAAAGAGGATGTCTTTCGCTTTTCTGTGGCTGCGGAAATGCTGGAAAGAACGACCGTCAAAAACAAAAGAGGTATGCTATGTAATCGCCATAAGCCCTGCCTGTGAAACAGGTTTGCAGGAAAAAGATTAAACATGCCAAAGCACTATATATCAGAATGACAATATAGGCGTTTGCTTGAGCTTTCTGCTTTACGAAAGCGGCAAACGCATCCCGCAGAATATTCTCTTTTTGCCTGCAAGCGATATCCATTTAGATTCCCCCTAAATACTCAATGATGTTTGCGACACAAAGTATGGCGGCAGCCAAAGCAATGACGCCGTGATAGACTTTGCGATGACGGTAAAAAAGGAGACAATCTCTGCCGGAGATGCTTGCCCAGAAAATTGCCAGAAAGCCATCGCTGGGCAGACCTTTTATGGAATTGACAGCCACCAGAAGCAGTGTGACAGCCAGTGTGAAAATCAGGCTGAAAGAATCACTTTCTGTGCGGATTTGCTGATCCCGTTCATCTCCCAACATATTTTCTGTTTGACTGCGTTTTAAAATTTCTTCTTTATTCATTGAAATACCTCCCAATATAGCAAAAAGAGATTACCCAGACAAGTGGCAGTGGTAAGCAAACCCCAGAAGAGATCTCGTTTTTTGCGATTTTTCCAGAAAAGATAATAATACTTTGCGGCTACGCTTGCCCAGAAAATTGCTATAAAATGTTTTACCGGAAGTCCTTTTATCCAATTAAAAACCGTCAGAATAATCAAACCAAAAACAATTATGTTTTGCCCAAAGGATTCACTTTTTGCTTCAATCTGTTTTTCACGTTCATCACCATATTGGTTTTCTTCTTGACTGCGCCGTAAGATTTCGTTTTTATCCATAAAAGTGCCCCTCCTTTATGATAACATTTCCCCCGATTTTAAAAATGTTTTCCTTGCCAAGTTTACTTGGTATTTTCAGCATAGCATTGCCAAGTTTACTTGTCAATACTTTTGCCAAGTTTTCTTTGCAGTGTGTTTTTTATACAAAATACATCAAATTGTCTATGGCATTTTTCCAGCAAAGCCATTATATTTTTTTATAGATAAAATAAGGGAAATATGTGCTGCGATTGATGAAAAGTGGTGCAGCTGATAGAAACGGGTGAAACAATGAAAAAAGAAAAAGACGAGCGTTCCTTTTGGGAAAAACTGGCGACGCTCATTGTAGATAAGCGAAATTTATTCTTTCTGTTATACGGGGCAGCAATGCTCTTTTCTGTATTTGCCAGCGGATGGGTATCGGTCAATGACGACCTGACGTCCTATCTGCCGGAAGAAACGGAAACAAGGCGTGGGCTGGACTTGATGGATGAAGAATTCACCACATTTGCCACAGCCCGTGTTATGGTCAACAACATTACGTATGACCAAGCATTGACCCTATCGGAGGATTTGGAGAAAATAGAAGGCATTTCAGAAGTGGAATTTGATGAAACGGAAGACCACTACAGAGGGGCAGCGGCGCTGTTTGATGTGACTTTTGACGGGGAAGTGGATGACGATATTTCCTTGACAGCACTGAATGAACTGAAGGGAGAACTTGCGCCCTATGACCTGTACGTTTCCACGGAAGTGGGCAACAACCGTTCCGACTTGTTGGCAGAAGAAATGAAAATGATTATGGTTGTGGCAGCGGTGATCATTGTCAGTGTACTGTTGCTCACATCCAAAACGTATATGGAAATTCCTGTATTGCTGCTGACATTCATTGCGGCAGCAGTACTGAATATGGGAACCAACTTCTTCTTTGGAGAGATTTCCTTTATTTCCAACTCTGTAACGGTGGTGCTCCAATTGGCTCTTGCCATTGACTATGCCATTATCCTTTGTCACCGTTACAGCGAGGAACGGGTGCATATGGAACCCCGAGAGGCGACTATCACGGCACTGAGCAAAGCCATTCCAGAAATTTCAGCCAGCAGCTTGACTACCATTTCCGGTTTGGGCGCGCTGATGTTCATGCAGTTCGGCATTGGGTTTGATATGGGGAGAGTCCTCATCAAAGCCATCTTTTGCAGTCTGCTGTCCGTATTTACATTGATGCCCGGTTTGCTGATGTTGTTCAGCAAGGGCATTGATAAGACACATCATAAAAACTTTGTACCAAGTATTGACGGCTTAGGACGTATTGTTATCAAAATGCAGTACATTGTCCCACCTATTTTCCTGATTTTGCTGATTGTGGTATTTAAGTTTTCTTCTATGTGCCCCTATGCTTATGGGTACACACAGATTACTTCTTTCCAGAAAAGTGAGAATACCATTGCCGATGATAAAATCAAAGAAACCTTTGGGGGACAAAATACATTGGCAATTGTCATTCCAAAAGGGGATTATGACAGCGAGCGGGCGTTGTTGGCAGATATCCAGAAGCATCCCGAAGTCAATTCGGCTTTGGGCATTGCCAACGCGGAAGCAGAAGACGATTACATGCTGGCAGACGCTTTGACACCCAGAAAATTTGCGGAAATGATGGACCTGGATGTGGAAGTGGCAAAACTCCTGTATGGTGCTTACGGCATCAAGAATGAGGAATATGGTCATGTCATTGGCAATCTGGATAATTACGAAGTGCCCCTCATTGATATGTTTTTGTTTGTCCATGAGGAAGCGGACAAAGGATATGTGGAACTGGACGATGAAATGCAGCGGGATTTGGATGACGCATACGAAAAAATCGATGATGCCAGAAAACAGCTGCAAGGGGAAAATTACTCCCGTCTGGTACTGGATTTGAATCTGCCGGAAGAAGGGGAGGAAACCTTCGCATTCCTGGATGTGCTCCGGGAAGATGTGGGAAGATATTACGACGATTTTCTGCTGGTAGGCAACAGCACCAGTGACTTTGACCTTTCCAGCTCCTTCAGCAGAGATAATGTGATGATCAGTGTCCTTTCCATTGTATTTGTCATTCTGGTACTGCTCTTTACATTCCAGTCCGTTGGGCTGCCCATTTTGCTGATACTGGTCATTCAGGGAAGTGTATGGATCAACTTCTCCTTCCCGTACTTGATGCACAGCAATTTGTTCTTCCTCAGTTATCTGGTGGTCAGCTCCATACAGATGGGGGCAAACATCGACTATGCCATCGTTATTTCCAACCGGTATATGGAACTGAAAAAACAGATGCCGCCTCAAAAAGCCATCATTCTGGCATTGAATCAGGCATTTCCGACCATCATTACATCCGGTTCTATGCTGGCTGCGGCAGGGCTTTTGATTGGGTTCATGTCCTCTGACCCTACCGTTGCATCCATCGGTATTTGTCTGGGACGTGGTACCATCTTATCCATTTTCCTGGTTATGTTTGTATTGCCGGAAATTTTGCTGCTGGGGGACAAGGTTATCGAACGGACCATGTTTGCCATCAAGCCGCCGGAACTCAGTCACGAAATGGAAGGTTCCGTCCGTGTCAATGGTCATATCCGGGGTTATGTTTCCGGTACCATTGACGCGAAGGTACAGGGGGTTATCCACGGCGAAGTCCATGCCGTTGTAGATACAGAAGGCAAGAAAGAAAAGCCAAAAGAGGAACCGCCTGAGGAACAAACAGAAAAAACCGAAAGAGAGGAGGGGCAGACCGATGAAAATCAGTAAAAGAATCATATCATTACTCATGGCAGCGATGCTGGTTTTTGGTCTGCCTTTGAGCGCCTTTGCATCCGATGGGGGAGAAATCTGCATCGCTACGGCAGAGGATTGGAAATCATTTGTGAAAAATTGTAAGCTGGATACCTGGTCTGTAGGCAAGACCGTTGTGCTGGATACAGATTTGGATTTGGGCGGCAGTTTTACGCCGGTGCCTGTGTTCAGCGGTACTTTTGACGGCAACGGACACAGCATCCATATGGGTTCTTATACGTCAGCGGCTTCTGACACAGGGGTATTCCGTTATGTGAGCGAAGGTGCAGTGGTGAAAAACCTGACTGTCACAGGCACATGGGAGCCATCTGGCGGGAAAAGCGCCATTGGCGGTATTGTAGGACACAATAGCGGCACCATTGAAAATTGTATGTTCAACGGTGTGGTAGACGGCAAAAACAACATTGGTGGTATTGCCGGCATCAATGAAAATACAGGGGTCATCACAGGCTGCACCGTTCGTGGGGAAATCAGAGGGGAACACTACACTGGCGGTGTTGCAGGGCAAAACCTTGGCAGCATCATCCGCTGTATCAACGAAAGCAGTGTCAATACAGATGGTGCAGAAATTGCCCCTACATTGGATGATATTGATGTGACCCATATCAACAATACGGAAAACCTTTCTGTATATACAGATACTGGCGGTATTACGGGATTTTCCTCCGGGCTGTTGCAGGGATGCCAGAATACAGGGGAAATCGGTTATCCCCATGTAGGGTATAATGTGGGCGGTATTGCCGGCAGACAGTCTGGCTATCTCCACGACTGTGAAAACCGCGGCGATGTTTACGGCAGAAAAGACGTAGGCGGTGTTGTAGGGCAGATGGAACCTTACCTGATTTTGAAATTCGGCAAGGACGATCTGGAACGGCTTTCCGATGCTTTTTCGGGATTGCAGGACATTATGGACGGCATGCTGGATCATACGGAAACCACGATGGATGACGTTTCTTTCCGTCTGGACAACATTTCCGCCATGTCCGATGAAGCCAGAGAAAGCACGGACTATCTGGTACACCGGACAGAAGATTATGTGGATGATACCATTGAAACAGTTAATGACCTGAGTGCACGGGCAGACCGTTTCTTAGGTGATCTGGAAGATATTCTGGGAACCGGGGAGGATGTGGCAGACGATATTACAGACGCATTGAATCAGCTCCATAAATCTGTAGAACGTTTGGAGGATGCAGCACAGGCTGGACAAGATGCCATCGACAGTGCCAACAGCGGTTTGACAAAGCTGGATCGTGCGGTACAGAATTACAAAGACGCATGGAAAGATGTAAACCAGAGTGTCCAAAATGTCATTGGTTCTGTGGGCAACTGGGAAGCCATGGAAGAAGCGCTGGCTGACTTGCAGGGGGATGTGACTTATCTGAAGTCTGCCGGTGACGGTGTCATTCGTGCCATCAACAACACGAAAAACGAGATGGGGGATGCCTTGGACAGCGGCAGTGATATGGCTTCTGACCTGAACAGTGCTTTATCCAGACTGGAACGTTCTGTGGAAAAAATGCAGGACATTCAGGATGGATTATCCGATATGGTAACAGACATGCGCTGGGCAATCCGAGATTTTCGAGAAGGCGGCGCACCCCAGTTTGCTGTGCCCGATGCGGAATATAAAGAGCAGGTGGACAATCTGCTGGATCAGACAGGTTCCATTTTCGACGAAGTGGAACAGATGACAGACGAAATGGGGGACAATGGCGACATCTTGATTTCTGATCTGCGGGCAATGAATGACCAGATGCGGAGCATCATGGATATCATGCGGGATATTTATGAAAAACTGCTGGATGATGGCGAAGAAGAAGAGATTTATGAAGATATATCAGAAGAAGTGACTTCTTCCACGGAAGGTGTCACAGAAAACTGCCGCAACTACGGCAAAGTAGAGGGTGACGTGGATACCGGGGGGATCTGCGGCGCCATTGCGGTGGAATACGACTTTGACCCGGAAGACGACCTGACCAGACAGGGGGATACTTCCCTGAATCAGCATTTCCAGACAAAAGCTGTCCTGCGGAGTTCTGTAAACTACGGAACAGTGACCGGGAAAAAAGATTATGTAGGCGGCATTGCTGGTTATATGAAGCTGGGCAGCATTTACAAATGTGAGGCTTACGGCAAAGTGACCAGCAGCGACGGCGATTATATCGGCGGCATTGTGGGCAGCTCTGAGGCTGTGGTACGAAACAGTGATGCCAAAGTTTCATTGAGCGGCGGCAGCTATACCGGCGGTATTGCCGGATATGGTACGGATATCTTTGACTGCCGTGCCATGGTGGAACTGTCAGATGCGGAAGAAGCAGCCGGTGCCATTGCCGGAAAAGCAGAAGGCAATGTAAAAGGCAATTACTTTGTAGACGGTGACTGGGGCGGCGTGGACGACATCAGTTTTGCCGGAGAAGCAGAGCCTATGGCATACGAAGATTTCATTGCCATGGAAGGTCTGCCGGAGCGGTTCCGTTCCTTCTATCTGACTTATATGGCAAACGGCGCTGTGGTGGATGAAGTGGCATACACCTACGGTGAAAAAACAGACAGCAAACCCATTCCAGAAGTGCCAAAACTGGAAGGTTCTTCTGGAAGCTGGGAAGAATTGCCGGAAACTGTTACATTTGACAGAGTTATCGAAGCCGTTTACACCCAGCGCAGTTCTTCCATCGCATCACCACAGACCAGAGGCGAAGCAATGCTTTCCATTCTGCTGGCACAAGGCAGTTTTGAAGATGGCGACGAAATTGCCATGGAACCTGTGACTGCGGAAGAAGTGGGCAGTATGGACAGCAGCAAATTCGTAGAAGGCTGGAAGGTAACATTGCCGGAAGACGGCAGCATTACGCATTTGATGCGGTATTGTGTACCGGAAGGCGGCGGACTGCTGAAGCTGTATCTGGTGAAAGATGGCGGCGCTGTGCCTTTGGATACCCAGAAAGATGGACAGTATCTGTGCTTTAACGCAGATGGTACCCAGTTTACGTTCTATGCGGAACGGACACCTTTGTGGCATGTGGTGGCACCCATTGCCGGATGTGTAGTTCTTGTGCTTGGAGTTGTCATTTTCTGGAAAAGAGAACGGATTAAGAATTTTGTAAAAGACAAACGGAAAAAAGAGGAGTAGAATAAAGCTGTAAGGAACGCAATGCAGCAAAGGACTTCTCTGTTTTGCGGCAACACAGACAGAAAGAAAAAGCTGTATGGACGGCAGGAAAATGCCAGTTCCATGCAGCTTTTTTTGCACAAAAGGATTTTGGAATGCAAAGGAGGAACGGGTATGAAAGGAAAGGTCATTTTTTTGGCGGCGGCAATGGGAACCCTCTGGTCGGCAACGGCTTTTGGTGCGCAGTTTCCCGATGTGCCCACAGACCATTGGGCGTATAACGAAGTGGTGAAAGCCAGCGAGATTGGTTTCATCAGCGGTATGGATGATGGTACTTTTGGTCTGGGACAAACGGTGACAAGAGGGCAGTTTGTGTCCATGATGTGCCGGATGTTTGGCTGGGAACTGGTGGATGCCCAGAGCGGTTCTTTTGCGGATAATCAGGATGTGAACCAATGGTATTTCAAGAGTGTGGAAACGGCAGCACAGCATGGGGCTTTGGATGACAGCGCCCAGAATTTCCGCCCCAATGACAATATTACCAGAGAGGAAATGGCTGTGATGCTGGTAAAAGGATTGGGCTATGACAATCTGGTGGAAACGGCGGCAGAGGCAGCTTCTCCATTCACAGATGTGACAAGCAACAAGGGATATATCAATCTGGCATATGATTTCGGCATTGTCAGCGGCAAAGGCGATGGGCAGTTTGTGCCAAATGGAACAGCTACCAGAGAAGAAGCGGCAGCCATGATGCTGCGGTGCTATAACAAAATGAACAGTGATACAGATTTTGTCCATGGATTCTACGCTTTTTCTTCCTATGGGCAGAAAGATCTGGCAAAGGAAATGGACGCTGTTTCTTTTGGCTGGAGCAAAATGGAATATCGTGACGACGGAAGTATTGTGGTCAATACCCTTTATGAGAACAACAATGAATGGGCAGTGCCGGAAGGCTATGAACAGATTGTGGAAGAACTGCAGAATAGCGGTGTCCAGACCAATCTGAATGTTTTCCTGTCCGATAACACAGCGGCGCAGACAATTTTGAATAATGCGGAAAACCGCACAGCAGCAGTGAACGCCATTATGGAAGAAGTGACAGTGACTTATAAGAAACTGGGCAGAAATCCTTATGAAGGAGTCACCATTGACTTTGAAGGACTCCGCGGCAGTACATTGAAACAGAATTTCGTGGCGTTCCTGAAAGAACTGGATACAGCATTGACAGAGGAAGGAAAGAGCCTGTATGTGGCAGTTCATCCGGCAACAAAAGATGGCAGTTATTACGATGGATATGACTACAAAGCCATTGGTGAGATTGCGGACAAAGTCATTATGATGGCTTATGACTATGAGGCAAAGAATATTTCCGCTGATGTACAGCAAAGCGGCTTTACTACAACGCCTGTTTCTCCTTTTGATCAGGTATATTATGGACTCCATGCCATTACCGATGAGAATACCGGTGTGACGGACAGCAGCAAGGTCGTGCTGGGGATGAGCCCTTCTTCCAACGTGGAATGGGATCTGCAAAATGACGTTATTGTCAACAGTCAGGGCATCGACAATGATTATGACACCTTGCAGACTTATTTGCAGAGCGGCGCGAAATCCGAATATTCTGAAAAGTACCGGAATCCTTATATGACAGTGCAGGATGGAGATACCACCAAGGTGATCTGGTATGAGGACAGCCGCAGTATTCAGGATAAAATGGATCTGGCAAAAATGATGGGTGTCAATGGGGTATCTTTCTGGAGATTGGGATTGATTCCTGATGAAAATACAACGGCTTACAGTAATATCTGGAGTACCGTGAAATAAAATATGGAGATTTTCCCTGAATATTTGGGGGTATAAAGAAAGCTGGAATTCTTGCGCAGGATTCCAGCTTTCCTTGTTTATCAGGATTTTACGGAAATATTATCTTTTAAAACAATGTTTTCTGAAGGAAAGACTGTTGTTTTGTTTTTTTGTATGAAAATAGAAACAAATCATTGACAAATTGGTCTATAAATTATAGACTAAAAGAAAAGATAGTCTAAAACTTATAGACCGAAAGGAGGGATACCATGGGATACCAACTGACAGAAGCGGAAGAAAGACTGGCAGAGATTTTATGGAAGCATGTGCCCATGACCTCGGCGGAGTTGGTGAAAATCTGCGGAGAGGAAATGGACTGGAAGAAATCTACCACCTATACCATGCTGAAAAAACTGGAGCAAAAAGGGGTCTTTGTCAATGAAAAAGGCATGATTCGGGCGGTATATACCAAAGAGGAATGGCAGGCACAGGAAAGCAGACAATTTGTCAAAGACAGCTTCGGTGGTTCCCTGCCAAAGTTTCTCACAGCCTTTGCAAAGGGGAAAGGGCTGACGGCAAAAGAAGTGGAGGAGATGAAAAAGCTCATTGAGACATACGAGGAGGGCTGAGTATGGATGGACTGTTTCTGGAAATTTTGAATTTATCCCTTTACGGCAGTTTTGCCATTGTGGCAGTGCTGATTCTGCGGTTTTTGCTGAAAAAAAGCCCTAAGTCCATTTCTTATGGTTTGTGGCTGGTGGTATTTCTGGCACTGATTCTGCCTGTACGCATTAAGACTTCCTATAGTCCTATGCCTGTGGGGATAGAGAGTTTTCAGCAAGAAAAGCTCTATCAGGCGGTTCCTCAGGCGGAAAGTGGGATTTCTGTTGTGGATGATTTTGTGGCAGAACGGACGCCGGTAAGGAAGCTGGGAGAAGAAGTTTTTCCCATGGAACGGATGGTGGAAGGGGCTTCTGTGGTTTGGTTTGCAGGGACAGTGATCTTGCTGGCATACGGCATGATTTCTTCTTGGAAACTGCGGAAGAAACTGAAAAATGGGGAAAAGCTGGAACCGAATGTATATCAGGTGGAAGGACTGCCCACAGCGTTTGTTATGGGAATGCCGCCCTGCATCTATCTTCCGGCGGATTTGACAGAGGAAGAACGGGAGTATGTGCTTTGTCATGAGAGAATCCATATCAAGCGGCATGATATGCGCATCAAGCAAGGGGCTTTTGTCATTCTTTGCTTGCATTGGTTCAATCCGCTGGTTTGGCTGGCATTCCGGTGCATGGAAGCGGATATGGAAAGCTCCTGTGATGAAAAAGTGCTGGAAAAAATGGGGACGGACATCAAAAAAGGATATTCCCTTTCTTTAGTGCGTCTGTCGGCAGAGGAAAGATGGTTCGGTACCCCTTTGGCATTTGGGGAAAAGCCCATCAAAACAAGGGTAAAGCATATCCTTCAATACAAAAAGCCCGTTTCTGTTGTGGCAGGGCTGGCAGTTGTGGCAGCGGTGGCAGTGGGATGCGCCATTTGGAGTGCGCCGGAAAAAGTGGATGACAGCAATGACATCGCCAGAATGGAGGAAGAAAAGATTGTCTCTATGGTGGAAAGTCAGGGCAGTCATATCATTGACAGAGAAGTGATGCAAGCTACACAGCATGCTCGTGTGGATGGATTGCTGGGGGAAGGTATCGCTGTGGAAGTCTGGTCGGGAGAATGTCAATACCAGCTGGACAGCGACAAGCCTTTGCAGCTGCCGGAGGGCGTTACACAGGATGGCGATTATCTGTATCTGGAATCGGAAAAATATGCCTTTGGAGCAATGGATTTGCCGGAACCGGACGAAAGCGGCTTTGCGGAATTTTCCTATACAGAGGAACAGGCGGCTTTACTCGGTGTATGCTTTGGCAGCATTTATCCATACGAATTGACCATGCCGCAGGAAGAAATGGGTACCATGGTGCGGGCGCTTCTGGAGGAAAAAGGATATCTCACACCGGAAACATACCCGGGAAATCATATCATTGTGGACGTATCTCTCCATCAGCAGAAAGGATATAGTGATCAGCGGCTGCTTCTGTCCCAGCCTGTGAAACAGGGGGATAGCGGTATCTGGTGCGTGGAACGATGGAGCGATGAACTGGGACATCTTTATTACAACTATGTCAGCGGCGCGGAAGAAGACGTTTATTACGCCGAACAGCAGGCGCAGTGTGACGAAGGGCACAAGGTAGGGCTTTTGAATTCCGAAGATGTTGCCATGACATTTCTGCGGGATGAAATGGGGCTTTGGTCTGTGACTACGGATGATATTGTGGTGAGAGAAGGAACTCTAGAGGATTTTTACGGAGATATGTCCTCTAAACAGTTCGGGTATATCTTAGAGTTGGATTTTGAAAATGAGTGGCTAAGATTGAACGAAGCCCAGTGGTATACAGAGGAAAACAGAGAACGTCTGGCACAGGTGCATCTGGACCCCAATATGGAAATGCCAAATGGATATTATATTCGCACATGGGAAAACGACAGAACCATAGATATGGGAAAACGACCAGAAATTCTGGTGGTGGAATTTACGGAAAATGGTGTGGAGCAGAAAGAACTGAAAAGCTGGAAAGAACTGCAGAAGCATCTGGAAGAAGAAGGCGGATACCTGCCTTTCTGGATTACTTCGGAAAATGGTGTTGTGACAAAAGTGGAAGAACAGTATGTTCCGTAACAAAAAAAGGCACAGAATTGAGGGTGTCGAAAAAGTCGACACCCTTCGTCAAAATCAGGATTTTGACGAGGTTACTGTATGTATAAACAGTACGTTCCATCGGCATAAAAATGCCTTGAAACGTGCTGTTTTCCTCGTCGGAAGTGAATTCCGACTGCGGATTCCATTTGGGACACGCTTCGTTTCCCAAACCCTTCCGCGTTCTTGCAAAAGTGTAAAATATAATTTTTTGACAGTCTGAGAATTTTAGATGGGTTCTGTGCCTTTTGTATTTGCAAAGATTTTGTCCATGCGGGGCAGGTCGTAGTCCAACAGCCAGTTATGGCAGTCCTCATAAAAAGGAGAAAGAAGGGCTTTATCTGCCGCTACCAAGTCCATACCTCTGTCATCATAGAGATGGAGGAGGAAAGGTGTCTGGGTGTTGAAAAAGAAAACAGCAGAGGAAAGCTCCAGAAATCCGGCGAAATCAGTTTTCAGGATACCGTCCAGCAGGGCGGCGGTTTTAGGGGGTGTTTCTTCCATATCCCAGAAAAAGAAAATACGAGTAAAGGGTTCGCCGTCACGGTCTACGGTTTCCTGTTCATAGACCTCCGCAGGTTCTGGCAGGCGAGCAAGTTTGCAGAAACGGTCGAGAAGCTCGTTGATGTCAGAATCCATATCCGGTGTACGGTAGAGCACCCAAAGGAGGGTATCGAAGGCAGGTGCTTTTTCATAGAGAAAAGAGGTGCGCCAGTATGCCATACGGAAATAACGGGGGTCATTGACGGGAATGTCCTTGGGACCGATTTCGAAGCGGAGGGACAGAGGACTTTCGTAGAATATGGGTAATTGCAGGCGTTCATTGCCCAGTGCCTGCAATGTGGACAGGGTTCGTTCTAATAACATGGGAGACTCCTTTTGTAATATTTTGCAATAGTATAGCAGAAAATGGGAAAGAAAAAAAGAGAATGGAAAAGATGCCTGAAAATTTGCAAAAAAGAAGAAAGCTGAAATCTTATTGCAGAGATTCCAGCTTTCTTTGTTTTCTAATGAAGAAATTTGTGTTTATGCTTTTTCTGTTCGGGTGGTGCGCAGGAACATGGCAATGGCTGTGCCACAAATGATGGCGTAACCTACCCAGCTGAGCCAGTCAGGAATCTGTCCGAATACGATGAAACCCAGAAGCGCCGAGAAGGGAATCTGGAAGTAGTCGAAAACGGAAATTTCCCTTGCGGGCGCGTAGCAGTAAGCGGCGGTGATGGTGAACTGACCGCCGGCAGCAGAAAGACCTGCCAGAAGAAGTGTGCCAAGCTGCACCCAAGTCATAGGGTGGAAATCGAAAATCAGAAAGGGCAGCAGCACCACGCAGGAGAATGCCGAGAAGAAGAACACGATAAATGGTCCGGCAATTCCCTGCTGTCCCAAAGAGCGGACAAAGGTATACGCAAGACCAGCGCCAAGACCACCCATAAGCCCGATGAGGGCAGGAACGAGATTCATATTTCCTGTGGGTTTGACAATGAACAGAACACCGATGAAGGCGGTGATGATGGACAATGCCTGGAAGCGGTTAGGCTTTTCTTTCAGCAGGAAAATGGCAAAAATCACCGCGAAGAAGGGTGACATCTTATTGAGCATGGATGCGTCTGCCAGAACCAGATGGTCTACGGCATAGAAGTTGCACAGAACACCCACGGTGCCTGCCAATGCCCGCCAGAACAGATGCAGTTTGGCTTTGGGGGTAAAAGTTACTTTGGGGCGTTCCCGATACAAAATCACAGCGGCAAAGAGCAGTGCCACGAAATTACGGAAAAAACTTTTCTGCATGGAAGGCAGGTCGCCGGAAAGCCGCACAAACAAATTCATCAAAGCGAAAAAGAAGGATGATGCGGTGATGCACAAAATCCCTTTTTGTTTTTGTGTCATAAGAAAACTCCTTTCAGAAAAAATCGCACGGGGTTTATTATACGACGGTTTTGGAGGAAAGAAAAGAGAAAATGCAGCTTTTTTCCAAAAAAGAACAGCAAGAAAGCCTTTTAGAAGGTTTTTGCTGTCTGATTTGGTTTTATTCGCCGTGGATGGCTTTTCTGCGGGCTTCGGCTTCCGCTTTGGAGAAAGGACAGCCGCAGTAATCCTGACGGTAGAGGTGGTACTGTTCTGACAGTTCGCAGGAGCGTTTATAGCCGTTTTTCTTTTTGAAATCGGAAAAGAGATAAGAAACGCCGTAGGTTTCTGCCAGTTCTTTGCCGATGGCATTGAGGACCTGGGCGTTTTTATGAGGGCTGATGGAAAGGGTGGTGGTGAAGTAATCAAAGCCGCCAGCCTTTGCAGCTTCTGCTGTCTTTTTCAGTCGCAGGGTATAGCAGTCGAAGCAACGCTGTCCCCCTTCCGGTTCCTGTTCTCTGCCTTTTGCCATGGCGAAAAAGGTTTCCGGATCATATTCTCCAACGATGCAGGACACTTCTCCTTCCAAAGGCATCTGAGCAATGAGTTTCTGCTGTTCTTCCGCACGGTGGGTGAATTCCGCAGCAGGGGAGATATTGGGGTTATAGTAATAAACGGTAATGTCAAAGTAATGGGAGAGATACTCCAATACATAAGAAGAACAGGGACCGCAGCAGCTATGAAGCAGCAGACGGGGACGGTGTTCTTCCTTTTCTATGGTCTTTAACGTGCGTTCCAGCACAATCTGATAATTTTCTTTCTGCAAGATCAACACCTCGTTTCTATCTCAAACAGTGTAACAGGTAAGGAAGAAAATGTAAAGAAGTGTGATGTATTTAAAAAAGAACAAAAATAGTTCACAAAATTACGATTTTTTGAGATGGTAAAATCAAAAAACAGTCATGAAATTTTAACGGAATTTTAGCGGTGTTTTATACAAAATGTCACTTGCGCCCAAAATGCAATGGGAAAGAACGGAGAAAAGAGGGAAAGGGGTTGTGCAAATGGGAGAAGGAAAAAAAGCAATAAAAAAAGACGGGAAACCGCCGGAAATTCAAGGAAAAAGGGCTTGACAGCCAGTTTTAGATGTGGTAAAATATCTCACACATTGGCAAACAAGCACACATATCCATGATTTATGGTCAGTATAGCATAGAGGTTTGCAAAATTCAACATCTTTTTGCAGAATTCGGCAGGAACCTTGAAATACAGGGGATTTCTGACACATAAGGATTGCGCTTTGTTTGGAATCATTGGCTTTTAATATGGTGAACGGGAGGCTGTATGGCAAACTGTTCAAAAGTTGCATTAGAATTTCTTAGATAAAAGAGGCTTTTGTCACGACCACTGATCAAAGGTGGTGCAGGCAAAGGTCTAGCTTTGTTTGGGCAATTCTAAATTTTTTGCGCAAAAGCAGAAAATTTCTGCAAAAAAGCAGCTGCCATGGACGCCTGATAGAGAGAAACGACAGGTCGTTTTTCTGTATCAAGTGTCCGTAGGGCAGTGGTAATGTCGGTGTGATAGATAAATTCGAGAGGTGACAAGATGGAAAAAAACAGAATTCATGCACTCCGTTTTGGCGACACGACACGAATGAGCTATTCCAAAATCAACGAAGTTTTGGATATGCCCAATCTGATCGAGGTGCAGAAGGACAGTTACCAGTGGTTTTTGAAGGAAGGTTTGAAGGAAGTATTTGAAGATATTTCCCCCATCACAGACTTCAGCGGCAATCTGGTGCTGGAATTCATTGATTTTACATTGGATTCCGAACCCAAATTCTCCATTGAAGAATGTAAAGAACGTGATGCCACCTATGCGGCAGCATTGAAAGTAAAAGCAAGACTGTATAACAGAGAATTGGACGAACTGAAGGAACAGGAAATCTTCATGGGTGATTTCCCTCTGATGACAGAAACAGGCACCTTCATCATCAACGGTGCAGAACGTGTTATCGTCAGCCAGTTGGTTCGTTCCCCCGGCATTTACTATGCTTCTGATTTTGACAAAGTTGGGAAAAAGCTGCTTTCCGCAACGGTTATCCCCAACAGAGGCGCTTGGCTGGAATATGAAACAGACTCCAACGACGTATTCTATGTAAGAGTTGACCGTACCAGAAAAGTTCCCGTAACCGTTCTGATTCGTGCACTGGGCATTGGCTCCGACGCGGAAATCATTGACCTGTTCGGCGAAGAACCTAAGATTCTGGCAACACTGGAAAAAGACGTTTCCAAATCTTACGAAGAAGGTCTGATCGAAATCTATAAAAAGCTGCGTCCCGGCGAACCTCCCACAGTGGAAAGTTCCGAATCCCTGCTGCGCGGCATGTTCTTCGATCCCAAACGTTATGACCTGGCAAAAGTAGGTCGTTACAAATTCAACAAGAAACTGGCTCTGAGAAACAGAATCCGCGGCGCGAAACTGGCGGAAGCAGTGGTTGACCCTATGACAGGGGAAGTTCTGGCTGAAGAAGGCGCAGTGCTGACAATGGAACTGTGCGATACCATCCAGGACAGCGGTATCGACCACCTGTATATTGAAGTAGAAGAAAGAAAAGTAAAAATCCTGACAAACCGTGCAGTTGCAATTGATGCATATCTGGAAGAATTCGGTCTGACAGCAGACGATGTAAACATCAAAGAAAGAGTTTACTTCCCTGTGCTGGAACAGCTGCTGAACGAATACACAACAGCGGAAGAACTGAAAGCTGCCATCAAAGAAAACATCCACGAACTGGTGCCTAAGCACATCACACTGGAAGACATCATGGCTTCCATCAACTATGTGATGCAGCTGGATTACGGCTACGGCAACGTGGACGATATCGACCATCTGGGCAACAGACGTATCCGTTCTGTAGGGGAACTGCTGCAGAACCAGTTCCGTATCGGTCTGTCCAGAATGGAAAGAGTTGTTCGTGAAAGAATGACAACACAGGATCTGGCTGTGGTAACACCTCAGGCACTGATCAACGTACGTCCTGTAACAGCTGCTATCAAGGAATTCTTCGGTTCCTCCCAGCTGTCTCAGTTCATGGACCAGAACAACCCTCTGAGTGAATTGACACATAAGAGACGTCTGTCCGCACTGGGTCCCGGCGGTCTGTCCAGAGAAAGAGCAGGCTTCGAAGTTCGAGACGTTCACCATTCTCACTACGGCAGAATGTGTCCTATCGAAACACCAGAAGGTCCTAACATCGGTCTGATCAATACACTGGCAACATTTGCCCGCATCAATGAATATGGTTTCATTGAAGCGCCTTACAGAAAAGTAGACCAGAGCGGCGACGAACCTCGCGTAACAGACGAATTCATTTACGTTACCGCTGACGAAGAAGAAAACTACAACGTAGCGCAGGCCAACGAACCTCTGGACGCAGAAGGCCATTTCGTTCATAAGAAAGTAACCGGTCGTCACCGTGAAGACATCATCGAAGTTGACAGAAGTCAGATCCACCTGATGGACGTATCTCCTAAACAGATGGTATCCGTTGCAACAGCGCTGATTCCTTTCCTGGAAAACGACGACGCGAACCGTGCGCTGATGGGTTCCAACATGCAGCGTCAGGCTGTACCTCTGATGGTAACTGATTCTCCTATCGTTGGTACCGGTATGGAATACAAAACAGCGAAAGACTCCGGTATCTGTGCTATCGCGAAAAACAGCGGTGTGGTAGAAAGAGTTTCCGCAAACGAAATCGTCATCCGTAACGATGAATCCATGCGTGACACATACAAACTGATCAAGTATCAGAGAAGTAACCAGAGCACCTGCCTGAACCAGAAACCTATCGTAAATGTAGGCGACAGAGTTGAAGCAGGTCAGATCATCGCCGACGGCGCTTCCACTTGTCAGGGTGAACTGGCACTGGGTAAAAACCCTCTGATCGGTTTTATGACATGGGAAGGTTACAACTACGAAGACGCGGTTCTGCTCAGTGAAAAACTGGTGCAGGACGACGTATATACTTCCGTTCATATCAATGAATTTGAAGCAGACGCCAGAGATACAAAACTGGGGCCTGAAGAAATCACAAGAGATATCCCTAACGTAGGCGAAGACGCACTGCGTGACCTGGATGAAAGAGGTATCGTCCGCATCGGTGCGGAAGTACACCCCAACGACATCCTAGTTGGTAAAGTAACACCTAAGGGCGAAACCGAGCTGACCGCAGAAGAAAGACTGCTGCGCGCAATCTTCGGTGAAAAAGCAAGAGAAGTTAGAGATACTTCCCTGCGTGTTCCTCACGGTGAAACAGGTATCATCGTAGACGTTAAGATCTTTACCAGAGAAAACGGCGACGACGTAGGTCCCGGCGTTAACCAGCTGGTAAGAGTTTATATTGCACAGAAACGTAAAATCTCCGTCGGCGACAAGATGGCTGGTCGTCACGGTAACAAAGGGGTTGTGTCCCGTGTACTGCCTGTGGAAGATATGCCCTTCCTGCCTAACGGCCGTCCACTGGACATCGTACTGAACCCTCTGGGTATTCCTTCCCGTATGAATATCGGGCAGGTATTGGAAACCCACCTGTCCCTGGCTGCAAAAGTTCTGGGCTGGAAAATCAGCACACCCGTATTCGACGGTGCAAACGAAATCGACATCATGGATACACTGGAAATGGCAAACGACTATGTCAACACAGAATGGGAAGAATTCTCCGAAAAATGGAAACCCCTGCTGGAAGGCGATATCTATGATGAACTGTATGCAAACAGAGATCACAGAGAAGAATGGAAAGGCGTTGCCATCAGCAGAGACGGTAAAGTTTCCCTGCGTGACGGTCGTACCGGTGAATTCTTCGATAACCGCGTAACCATCGGTTACATGCACTACCTGAAACTGCACCATCTGGTAGACGATAAGATCCACGCACGTTCCACTGGTCCGTACTCCCTGGTTACCCAGCAGCCTCTGGGTGGTAAGGCGCAGTTCGGCGGTCAGCGTTTCGGTGAAATGGAAGTTTGGGCGCTGGAAGCATACGGCGCAGCTTACACACTGCAGGAAATCCTGACAGTGAAGTCCGACGATATCGTAGGTCGTGTAAAAACTTACGAAGCTATTGTTAAGGGCGAAAACATCCCCGAACCCGGCGTGCCTGAATCCTTCAAGGTACTGCTGAAAGAACTGCAGTCCCTGGCACTGGATATCCGCGTACTGCGTGAAGACCAGACTGAAGTAGAAATCAAGGAATCCATTGAAGATGTGGATGATCTGAATGTAAATATCGACGGCTTTGAAGGCGAAGACGATGAATTCCGTCGTCCCAGACCTATGACAGCTGAAGAAGAACTGGTGGACTTCCTCTTTGATGATGAAGAAGGCACCGTACACGACAACAGCGATCTGCTGTCCGACGATTATGCCGGCGGCGAAGAACTGTTGGACGATTATGACGAAGAATAAGAAAGGAGAACAAGCCCATGAGCACACAAAACACAGAACAGGGAATTGTTTTTGATTCCATTAAGATTGGATTGGCTTCTCCTGAAAAAATCCATGAATGGTCCAGAGGCGAAGTAAAGAAACCCGAAACCATCAACTACAGAACACTGAAACCCGAAAAAGACGGTCTGTTCTGCGAAAGAATCTTCGGGCCCACAAAGGACTGGGAATGCCACTGTGGGAAATATAAAAGAATCCGTTACAAAGGCGTTGTCTGCGACCGCTGCGGCGTTGAAGTAACAAAGGCGAAGGTTAGAAGAGAAAGAATGGGTCACATCGAACTGGCTGCACCCGTTTCCCACATCTGGTACTTCAAGGGTATCCCTTCCAGAATGGGTCTGATTCTTTCCATGAGCCCCAGAGCACTGGAAAAGGTTCTGTACTTTGCGTCTTATATCGTACTGGATGCAGGGGACACAGAACTGCAGTACAAACAGCTGCTGAGCGAAAGAGAATACAGAGAAGCATACGATAAATACGGCAACCGTTTTGAAGCAGCAATGGGTGCGGAAGCAATCAAAAGACTGCTCCAGGACATTGATCTGGAAAAAGAAGCCGACGAGCTGAAAAAACAGCTCGTCGACACCACAGGTCAGAAACGTGTGCGTATCATCAAGAAACTGGAAGTTGTGGAAAGCTTCCGTGTATCTGGCAACAAGCCTGAATGGATGATTCTGGATGCTATCCCGGTTATTCCTCCCGACATCCGTCCTATGGTACAGCTGGACGGCGGTCGTTTCGCAACCAGTGACCTGAATGATCTGTATAGACGTGTTATCAACAGAAACAACCGTCTGAAAAGACTGCTGGATCTGGGCGCGCCTGACATCATCGTTAGAAACGAAAAAAGAATGCTGCAGGAAGCTGTTGACGCCCTGATCGACAATGGCAGACGCGGCAGACCTGTAACAGGCCCCGGCAACAGAGCGCTGAAATCTCTGTCCGATATGCTGAAAGGGAAACAGGGTCGTTTCCGTCAGAACCTGCTGGGTAAACGTGTTGACTACTCCGGTCGTTCCGTTATCGTTGTAGGCCCCGAACTGAAGATTTTCCAGTGCGGTCTGCCGAAAGAAATGGCTATCGAGCTGTTCAAACCTTTTGTAATGAAGAAACTGGTGGAAGATGGTCTGGCTCACAACATCAAATCCGCTAAGAGAATGGTAGAAAGACTGCAGACAGAAGTTTGGGACATCTTGGAAGATGTCATCAAAGAACATCCTGTTATGCTGAACCGTGCCCCAACTCTGCACAGACTGGGTATCCAGGCATTTGAACCCGTACTGGTAGAAGGACGTGCAATCAAACTGCATCCTCTGGTATGTACAGCGTACAACGCCGACTTCGACGGTGACCAGATGGCGGTTCACGTACCTCTGTCCGTAGAAGCACAGGCAGAATGCAGATTCCTGCTGCTTTCTCCTAACAACTTGCTGAAACCTTCCGACGGTGCTCCTGTAACCGTACCCTCTCAGGATATGATTCTGGGTATGTATTACCTGACACTGGAAAGAGAAGATTTGAATAAAAAATATGAAGAAGATATTCTGGACGCAGAAGGCAATGTCATCGTTGCCAAAGGCGACCCTATCATCAAAGTATTTAAAGATGAAAAAGAAGCAATGCTGGCTTACGATAACCACGAAATTTATCTGCAGGAAGTTATCAAAGTCAGAAGAACCATGGAATTTAACGGCGTAAAAGAAACCAGACTGGTAAAAGCTACCGTTGGTCGTATCATCTTCAACGAAGCAATTCCTCAGAATCTGGGTTACGTTGACAGAACAAACGACGAAACCAAATTTGACTACGAAGTTGGTTTCCTGGTAGATAAAAAAGCCATCGGTAAGATCATCAACAAGTGCATCAACCGCTGCGGCGCAACACAGACAGCTGATGTACTGGATAAGATCAAATCCCTGGGTTACAAATTCTCCACAAGAGCAGCTATGACAGTATCCGTATCCGATATGGAAATTCCTAAGGAAAAAGCGGAATATCTGGCAGAAGCAGAAGCAAAAGTAGATCTGATCACAAGAAAATTCCGTCGTGGTTTGATGACAGACGAAGAACGTCACCAGAAAGTTATCGAAGCATGGAACATTGCCGATGATAAGATCACTGTGGCTCTGCTGGCTGGTCTGGGTAAATACAACAACATCTTCATGATGGCTAACTCCGGTGCCCGTGGTTCCAACAGACAGATCAAACAGCTGGCTGGTATGCGTGGTCTGATGGCATCCCCTAACGGCGGTATCATCGAACTGCCTATCAAAGCGAACTTCCGTGAAGGTCTGTCCGTACTGGAATACTTCATTTCCGCGCACGGTGCTCGTAAAGGTCTGACCGATACAGCGCTGAAGACAGCCGACTCCGGTTACCTGACACGTCGTCTGGTAGACGTATCTCAGGATATTATCGTTAGAGAATGGGACTGCTGCGAAGGCAGAAACATCGAAACACCTTGTATGGAAATTTCCGCTTTCATGGATGGCAACGAAGTCATCGAAGATCTGCAGGATCGTATCCGCGGCAGATGGTCTGCTTATGACATCATCCATCCCGAAACAGGCGAAATCATTGTTCCCGCTGACACCATGATCACAGTAGATCAGGCAGAAGCAGTGGAAAAAGCAGGTATCAAGAAAGTTTGGATCAGAACTGTACTGACATGTCGTTCCGAAGTTGGTATCTGTGCAAAATGTTACGGTGCCAACATGGCATCCGGCAGATATGTACGTATCGGTGAATCTGTAGGTATCATCGCGGCACAGTCCATCGGTGAACCCGGTACACAGCTGACCATGCGTACTTTCCATACTGGCGGTATCGCCGGCGATGACATCACACAGGGTCTTCCTCGTGTCGAAGAATTGTTTGAAGCAAGAAAACCTAAGGGTCTTGCAATCATCGCAGAATTCGGCGGTAATGTAACACTGAACGATACCAAGAAAAAACGTGAAGTTATCATCACAAACCCTGAAACAGGCGAAACAAAAGATTATCTGATTCCTTACGGTTCCAGAATCAAAGTTTACGACGGCGACATCATTGAAGCCGGTGATGAAATCACAGAAGGTAGCGTAAACCCTCACGACATTCTGAAGATCAAAGGCCTGAGAGGCGTTCAGGACTATATGATCCAGGAAGTACAGCGTGTATACCGTCTGCAGGGTGTAGAAATCAGCGACAAGCATATCGAAGTTATCGTTCGTCAGATGCTGAAACGTGTCAAGATCGAAGAAAACGGCGATACAGATTTCCTGCCCGGCTCTCTGGTTGACTGGCTGACATTTGAAAACACAAATGCAGCTCTGGAAGCAGAAGGCAAAGAACCTGCAAAAGGTTCCCGTGTACTGCTGGGTATCACAAAAGCATCCCTGGCAACAGATTCCTTCCTGTCCGCAGCTTCCTTCCAGGAAACAACAAGAGTCCTGACAGAAGCAGCGATCAAAGGTAAGATCGATCCACTGATTGGTCTGAAAGAAAACGTTATTATCGGTAAGCTGATTCCCGCTGGTACCGGCATGAGCCGTTACCGCAACATCGAACTGGAAACAGAACAGACCGAAGATGCGCAGGATTATCAGGCTGATGGCACTTATATCGACGAAGACGAAATGGTATAAGATGGTGTATAGAAAATGAGCAAAATGGATACAATCCCCAATGGGTTGTATCCATTTTTTTGCGTTAGCAGCGTAAAGCGCCGGAAACAAAGGCTTTCGGGGATTTTGTCGGTGAAATGCGGTGTTTTGCAGAGATTTTTTGTATACAAAGCCGAAAAGGGTAAAATCTGCGTAAAATCAAGGGTTTTCAGGGGAAAAGGGTATTGACTTTTGATTTTTTGGGTGATAAAATTTTCTAGTGTCTGCGGGCTGGAAGTTTTCTAAGCGGCTTCTAAGACGCGACATCAAGCATACTGAAATAATGCAAGAGCAGAACGTATGAGATTCTATAAGGAGGTGCATTTTAATGCCAACGTTTAACCAGTTAGTAAGAAAAGGCAGACAGACTGTTGAGAAAAAATCCACAGCACCCGCTTTGCAGAAAGGTCTGAACTCTCTGCAGAAGAAAGCAACTGATGTTTCTTCTCCTCAGAAACGCGGTGTTTGCACAGCAGTAAAAACTTCTACACCTAAAAAACCTAACTCCGCTTTGAGAAAGATCGCCAGAGTACGTCTTTCCAACGGGATCGAAGTAACAGCTTACATCCCCGGTGAAGGTCACAACCTGCAGGAACACTCCGTTGTTCTGATCAGAGGCGGTAGAGTAAAAGACCTGCCTGGTGTACGTTACCACATCATCAGAGGTACACTGGATACAGCAGGGGTTGCAAACAGAATGCAGGCGCGTTCCAAATACGGCGCTAAACGCCCTAAAGCATCCAAGAAGTAATTCAATCATCGTAAAAAGAAGAAATGCCTTATACCAATCAATACAATCTGCGATTGCTTAGAAGGACGGATATAAGTTGAGAGATAAGGCATGAAAACACAGGCGAAAAGTCCTGTGAAGTACCGAGAATATCATTATTCATTAAGGAGGGAAGAATCGTGCCAAGAAAAGGACATGTTGCAAAAAGAGAGGTTTTAGCAGACCCTATTTACAACAGCAAGCTGGTTACAAAGCTGATCAACAGCATTATGCTGGACGGCAAGAAAGGTGTTGCTGAAAAAATCGTTTATGGTGCATTCGACAAAGTAGCAGAAAAAACAGGTAAAGAACCCCTGGAAGCATTTGAAGAAGCACTGGGCAATATCATGCCCGTACTGGAAGTTAAAGCTCGCCGTGTTGGTGGTGCTACTTACCAGGTTCCCATGGAAATCAGACCTGAAAGAAGACAGACTCTGGGTCTGAGATGGCTGACCGTTTACGCTAGAAAACGTGGCGAAAAAACTATGGTAGATCGTCTGGCAGCAGAAATCATGGACGCGCTGAACAATGCTGGCGGCGCTTGCAAGAAAAAAGACGAAACACACAAAATGGCAGAAGCAAACAAAGCTTTCTCTCATTTCAAATGGTAATTTTAAACTAAGAAACTTATGGATCAAGGCAAGCCCGAAAAGACTGATTAGCAGTTTTTTCGGGTATTGCCCGATTTTAGTATGACACGAAGGAGGAGTAAGCGTGGCAAACAGAGCGTTCCCGCTGGCCAAAACCAGAAATATTGGTATTATGGCACACATCGACGCAGGTAAGACAACACTTACAGAGCGTATTCTGTTCTACACAGGCCGTAACTACAAAATCGGTGATACCCACGAAGGTACAGCAACCATGGACTGGATGGAACAGGAACAGGAAAGAGGTATCACAATTACTTCCGCAGCGACAACTTGTCAGTGGAATGGTAACAGAATCAACATCATTGACACACCAGGTCACGTTGACTTCACAGTAGAAGTTGAACGTTCCCTGCGTGTACTGGACGGTGCCGTTTGCGTATTCTGCGCAAAAGGCGGTGTAGAACCTCAGTCCGAAACTGTATGGCGTCAGGCTGACAACTACAACGTACCCAGAATGGCATTTGTTAACAAAATGGACATCATGGGTGCAAACTTCTATAATGTACTGCAGATGATGGTAGACAGACTGGGTTGCACACCTGTTGCTGTTACTCTGCCTATCGGTGCAGAAAGCGATTTCGTTGGTATCATCGACCTGATGAAAATGAAAGCTCTGATCTATGAAGATGATCTGGGTAAAGAAATCGATGAAGAAGACATCCCCGCAGAATACTTGGATAAAGCTGAAGAATACAGAGCAAAAATGATCGAAGCAATCTGCGAAACAGACGAAGAACTGATGGAAAAATTCTTCGCTGAAGAAGAAATCACAGAAGAAGAACTGAAAGAAGCACTGCGTAAAGCATGTATCAACTGCGAACTGGTTCCCGTATTCTGCGGTTCCGCTTACAGAAACAAAGGCGTTCAGAAACTGCTGGACGGCGTTATCGAATATATGCCCGCTCCCATCGATATCCCCGCTATCAAAGGTATCGATCCCGAAACAGACCAAGAAGTAGAAAGACATTCTTCCGACGAAGAACCTTTCTCCGCTCTGGCATTCAAGATCATGAATGACCCCTTCGTTGGTAAGCTGGCATTCTTCCGTGTGTACTCCGGTACACTGGATGCAGGTTCTTACGTTTACAACTCTACAAAGGGTAAAAAAGAACGTGTAGGCCGTATCCTGCAGATGCACGCAAACCACAGAGAAGAAATCGACAAGGTTTACTCCGGTGATATTGCGGCTGCAGTAGGTTTCAAACTGACAACAACAGGTGACACAATCTGTGATGAAGATCACGAAGTAATTCTGGAATCCATGGTATTCCCTGAACCCGTTATCTCCGTTGCAATTGAACCTAAAACAAAAGCAGGTAGAGACAAAATGGGTATCGCTCTGGCAAAACTGGCAGAAGAAGATCCCACATTCAAAACATATACAGACTCCGAAACCGGTGACACAATCATCTCCGGTATGGGTGAACTGCACCTGGAAATCATCGTTGACCGTCTGCTGAGAGAATTCAAAGTAGAAGCAAACGTTGGTGCTCCTCAGGTTGCTTACAAAGAAACATTCCGTAAAGCTGTTGACGTTGAAGGTAAATTCGTTCGTCAGTCTGGTGGTAAAGGTCAGTATGGTCACTGTAAAGTGAAATTTGCACCTATCCCTACAGATGCAGAACACAACTACGAATTCATCAACAGCACCGTTGGTGGTTCTATTCCTAAGGAATATATCCCCGCTATCGACAAAGGTATTCAGCAGGCTATGCAGAGCGGTATCCTGGGCGGTTATCCCGTACTGGGCGTAAGAGCAGAAGTTTACGATGGTTCCTACCATGAAGTCGACTCCTCTGAAACTGCGTTCATGGTTGCTGGTTCCATGGCTTTCAAAGAAGCTATGAGAAAAGGTGACGCTGTACTGCTGGAACCCATCATGAAAGTTACAGTAACAGTACCCGAAGAATACATGGGTGACGTTATTGGTGACATCAACTCCCGTCGTGGTCGTATCGAAGGTATGGAAGCTAGAAACGGCGTACAGGTAATTCACTCCTTCGTACCTCTGGCTGAAATGTTCGGTTACTCCACAGACCTGCGTTCCAGATCTCAGGGCCGTGGTAACTACGTAATGGAAGTAGACCACTACGAACCCTGCCCGAAATCCGTTCAGGAAAAAGTTCTGGAAGGCAGAAAATAATTGCAAAAACCGGAATATAATTGTATTTTGGTATTGCAAAAACTGCGGAAGTTTAATATAATTAAGGACGATAGGTACATTTATGCGATAATGTATGAATCTATTTGCCTTAGTAAATTTTAAAGGAGGATATTTAAAAATGGCAAAACAGAAATTTGAAAGAACCAAACCTCATATGAATATTGGTACTATCGGTCACGTTGACCATGGTAAAACAACTCTGACTGCAGCTATCACAAAAACACTGCATGAAAGATATCAGATCGGTGAAGCAGTTGCTTTCGAAAACATCGACAAAGCTCCCGAAGAAAGAGAACGTGGTATCACAATCTCCACAGCTCACGTTGAATACGAAACACCTGTAAGACACTATGCACACGTTGACTGCCCGGGTCACGCTGACTATGTTAAAAACATGATCACAGGTGCTGCTCAGATGGACGGCGCTATCCTGGTAGTAGCTGCTACAGACGGTCCTATGGCTCAGACAAGAGAACACATCCTGCTGTCCCGTCAGGTAGGCGTACCTTACATTGTTGTATTCATGAACAAATGCGACATGGTTGAAGACGAAGAACTGCTGGATCTGGTTGAAATGGAAATCAGAGAACTGCTGAACGAATATGAATTCCCCGGTGATGATATTCCCATCATCAGAGGTTCCGCATTCCAGGCTCTGCAGGATCCCGCTGGTCCTTGGGGCGACAAGATCATCGAACTGTTCGATGCAATCGAATCCTACATTCCCGAACCCGAACGTGACACAGACAAACCTTTCCTGATGCCCGTCGAAGACGTATTCTCCATCACAGGCCGTGGTACAGTTGCTACAGGTAGAGTAGAAAGCGGCGTTGTTAAAGTACAGGACGAAGTTGAAATCGTTGGTCTGACAGACGAAATCAGAAAAGTAGTTGTAACTGGCGTAGAAATGTTCAGAAAACTGCTGGATCAGGCTGAAGCTGGTGACAACATCGGTGTTCTGCTGCGTGGTGTTCAGAGAAACGAAATCGAAAGAGGTCAGGTTCTGGCTAAACCCGGTTCCATCACACCTCATACAAAATTCAAAGCACAGGTTTACGTTCTGAGCAAAGAAGAAGGTGGCCGTCATACACCTTTCTTCAACAACTACAGACCTCAGTTCTACTTCAGAACAACAGACGTTACAGGCGTTATCTCTCTGCCCGAAGGTACAGAAATGTGCATGCCTGGCGACAACGTTGAAATGACAATCGAACTGATCACACCCGTTGCTATGAACCAGGGTCTGCGTTTCGCTATCCGTGAAGGTGGTAGAACAGTAGGCGCAGGTTCCGTAGTAGAAGTTATCGAATAATTTCAACTCCATACGGTAAATGCAAAAGGAGTATCCTTAGGGATACTCCTTTTTTGTGTGCTGCCATATATTAAGGAAGAAATGGAAACGGAATGACGAAAAGAAATATTTTCTGTTTCGGAAGAATAGACAAAAAAGGAGAAAGGGGACAAAAGGATATTTAGCGTAATTTTTCACAAAAATATGACGGTATGAAAAAATGTGATAAGAACGGTTCATGGCAGGGGAGAAGCCCATTCGAGGGAAAGAAAAAGGTTTATTTTTTACCGAAAAAAAGGGAAAAAGCCCGAAAGATTGGGAAAAGAAGGAAAAAGCAAGGGATGTTCATTATGAAAAGTACACAATACTTGTATGACAACATAAGGGCAAAAACCATGTTGGAGCCGGTGGGGATATTGACAGAGAAAAGACAATAGTGTAAAGTAGGGTTAAGCAAAAAGACAAGGAACACACAAAATCAGCAGGCAGTGTGTTATTTTTTCGGCAGTATATTTCGCATACAAAGTATTGAGAAAAACAAAGGTTTCTTTGCCATTCACAGATCCATGGAACGGACATTTTCCGGAAGAATCGAGAAGCGATCGTGGCTGAAGGCAAGAGAATTTGGGTAAAAGAGGCGAAAGGAAGATGCCGGAAGAACCATGGATTTTTGTTGGTTTTTTTGTGGCGAAAAGACAGTGAGAACTGTCGGTATTACCATAAATTGTGACCGTTTTTTATCTAATATTTAATCGACAAAGATGTTGACAATTTTTAGACAAAAATGGTATAGTTCTTTTAGAAGCGCACAAATGCTTTTCTGTTGAGATGCAAAAAAGCGAATGTGGACTTCATGACGGCAGCGTCGGATGTAGGTTGTTTTTATAAAGCGACCGGGGCGCAAGGACGGTTGCTTTAAATTTATTAAAAAATAGGAGGAATATTAAATGGATTTCAAATTGACAAAAACTCAGATGCTTCAGCAAGAGTTGTTCAGAAAATTTGCTGAAACAGAAGTTAAACCCATCGCAAAGGACATGGACGAAAAAGAAGAATACTCTGCTGAACTGCTGCAGAAATTGCAGAAAATCGGTGCGTTCGGTATTCCTTATTCCAGAGAATATGGCGGTCAGGGTGCAGACGTTCTGACATACACACTGTGCATGGAAGAAATGTCCAAAGTTGATGCTTCCACAGGTATCACACTGTCCGTACATACATCTCTTTGCTGCCCTTGTATCAATGAATTTGGTACAGAAGAACAGAAACAGAAATATCTGAGACCTCTGGTTGACGGTTCCAAGATCGGCTGCTTTGGTCTGACAGAACCCGGTGCTGGTACAGACGCTGCTGGCGTACGTACAGAAGCTACACTGGATGGCGACTACTATGTACTGAACGGTACAAAGATGTTCACAACAAACTCCGGTTTTGCTGATATCTTCATCGTATTCGCTCTGACAGACAAATCCAAAGGTCCTAAAGGTATGTCCGCTTTCATCGTAGAAAGAGGCTACGAAGGTCTGACAGTTGGTCCCAACATCGAACGTATGGGTATCAGAGCTGCTTCCAACTGTGAAGTAATCTATGAAAACGTAAGAGTTCCCAAAGAAAACCTGCTGGGCAAAGAAGGTCAGGGCTACAAGATCGCTATGACAGCTCTGGGCGGCGGTCGTATCGGTATCGGTGCTCAGTCCGTAGGTATCGCACAGGGTGCTATTGATGAAACACTGAAATATGTTAAAGAAAGAAAACAGGGTGGCAAACCCATCGGTAAATATCAGAATACACAGTTCAAACTTGCTGAATGCCAGACAAAAGTTGATGCTGCTAGACTGATGGTATGGAGAGCTGCTACTGAAAAAGACAACCATGGCAACTACGCTCCTTATGCTGCTATGTGCAAATACTTCGCATCTGATGTAGCAAACGAAGTTACAAGACAGTGCGTACAGCTGTTCGGTGGTTACGGTTACTGCCGTGAATATCCCGTTGAAAGAGCTATGCGTGACGCTAAAATCACAGAAATCTACGAAGGTACAAACGAAGCTATGAAGATGATCATCTCCGGCTCCATGAAGGTTTGATCTAGTAGATATTCTCAAATTTAGATGACGAAGCTAAATTACTAATATTTTGGAAGGAGAACTATAATGAAAATCGTTGTATGCATTAAACAAGTACCAGATACAGTTGAAGTTAAAATTGATCCTAAAACCGGCACTCTGATCCGTGACGGTGTTCCCTCTATTATCAACCACGACGACAAAACAGGTATCGAAGCTGCTCTGACTCTGAAAGAACAGCTGGGCGGCACAGTTACAGTAGTATCCATGGGTCCCCCTCAGGCAGACGTTGCTCTGAGAGAAGCTCTGGCTATGGGTTGTGACGAAGCTATCCTGGTTTCCGGCAGAGAATTCGGTGGTTCCGATACATACGCTACATCCGGTATCCTGGCAGCTGCTCTGAAGAAAATCGGTTACGATCTGATCATCACAGGTCGTCAGGCAATCGACGGTGACACAGCTCAGGTTGGTCCTCAGATTGCTGAAAAACTGCATGTTCCTCAGGTTTCTTATGTTGAAGAAATCAAAGAAGCTACAGAAGATTATGTAGTAGTTAGAAGACAGTTCGAAGATGGCTACCACATCATCAAAATCAAAACTCCTTGCCTGCTGACAGCTATCGCAGAACTGGCAACACCTAGATACATGACAGTTAGAGGTATCGTAGAAGCTTACGAAAAAGAAATCAAGATTCTGGACTTCGAAGCTCTGAAAGATGGCCTGGAACTGGATATGATCGGCTTGAAGGGTTCCCCTACAAACGTATATCAGTCCTTCACAAAAGAAGTAAAAGGCGCTGGTACAATCCTGAAAGACCTGTCCGCAGACGAAGCTGTTAAAGCAATCGTTGCTAAACTGGAAGAAAAATTCATCATCTGATGAATGCTTGCGGATCCGTTTGTTAAGGACGGAAAGAAGCAGAAAAACGCTGTTTCTGCTGAAAAAGAAGCTAATACGAAAATTTGGAATATAAGGAGGAAACCCTACAATGAGTAATGGTATTTATGTAGTAGTTGAACAAAGAAGCGGTAAGGTTCAGAACGTAGGTCTGGAACTGATCGGCGAAGCTACAAGACTGAAAGCAGATCTGAAAGATGATGTATATGCAGTCCTGCTGGGCAGCGAAATCGAAGGCGAAGTAGAAAAACTGTATCACTACGGCGCAGACAAGGTAGTTCTGGTTGACCACCCTTACCTGAAAGAATATGTAACAGAACCTTACACAAAAGCTGTTACAGAAGTAATCAAAAAATTCGATCCCGAAATCATGCTGTTCGGCGCTTCTTCCATCGGTCGTGACGTTGCACCTCGTGTAGCTAGCCGTGTAAGAACAGGTCTGGTTGCTGATACAACAGGTCTGAGAATGGCTAAAACACAGGAAGAATATGACAAAGAAGCATCCATGGGTTGCGCAGATCCTACAAGAGCTCTGCTGATGACTCGTCCTGCATTCGGCGGTAACATCATGGCTACTCTGATGTGCCCTAGAACAAAACCTCAGATGGCTACAGTACGTCCCGGCGTTATGAAGAGAATCGACAAGGACGAAACAAGAAAAGGCGAACTGATCAAATTTGACGTTGACTTCACAGAAGCAGACATGAACGTTGAAATTCTGGAAGTTGTTAAATCCGATAAGAAATCCGTAGACCTGACAGAAGCTAAACTGATCGTTTCCGGTGGTCGTGGTATCGGCGGTCCTCAGGGCTTCGACATGATCAGAGACGTTGCAGATGCACTGGGCGCAGAAGTTGGTTCTTCCAGAGCATGTGTAGACGCTGGCTGGATCGAAAAAGATCGTCAGGTAGGTCAGACAGGTAAAACAGTACGTCCTGACCTGTACATGGCATGCGGTATCTCCGGTGCTATCCAGCACGTAGCTGGTATGGAAGGTTCCGAACTGGTAATCTCCATCAACAAAAACGACACAGCTCCTATTTTCGAAGTATCTGACCTGGGTATCGTAGGTGACGTTAAACAGATCCTGCCTAAACTGGCTGATGCTATCAGAAAATACAAAGCTAACAAAGCTACAAACTAATTCGTTTGCTACAAAGGGCTTCCCGAAAGGGAAGCCTTTTTTTGTGGAAAAACGGATGCGGCAGTTTATGCGATATTACATTTAGGGCAAAAAACAGTGGATGAAATGTGGAAATGGGAAAAAATCGGAAGAAAGATAAATGAAAAAATTTAGACGAAAAATAAAATCACATATGGGAAAATATGGATTTTCAAGGGGCTGTATATGATTTTTGCATAAGAAATTCGTGAGAAAAAGCGCAAAAAATAGACTTTTTGTATGACATATGGTATACTGCAAGAAAACAAAATAGGAAGGTGAGTATCGTGCCGGAATTGGATTTTCAATTTAAAGATATTATGCAGATGGAACATCCTGAATTGATTTTGAAAAAGGCAAGACCTTTTATGGACTTGATGATGGAATATCAATGTGCTTTGATGGAAGTGGAAACAAAGCTGAATGTTTTGAATGAGGAATATGCGGCAAAATACCAGCGCAATCCTTTTGAATCCATTAAATCCAGAATCAAAGAGCCATTGAGTATCATCAACAAAATGAAACGAAAAGGTTTTGAATTATCTGTTGAAAGCATGGAAAAGAATTTATTTGACATTGCAGGGATTCGCGTTATTTGTTCTTTTTGTGATGACATTTATGCCATTGCCAGCATGCTGACAGGTCAGGATGACATCATTCTGGTGGATGTAAAAGACTACATCAAAAATCCCAAACCCAACGGATACCGGAGTTTACATTTGATTTTGGATATTCCCATTTTCCTTTCTTCTGGAAAGAAACACATGAAGGTGGAAGTACAGTTCCGTACCATTGCTATGGATTTCTGGGCAAGTCTGGAACACAAGGTAAAATACAAAAAAGATGTGGAACATTCAGAAGAAATTGTGGCAGAATTGAAAGAATGCGCTGACGTAATTTCTGCTATGGATTGTCGGATGCAGGAAATTCGAAATAAAATCGAGGGAAAAGCATGAACGATGCGGAGGCAAACAACAAAAATGGTTTATTGGAAAAAGGGCGCAGCGGTGTACTGCATGTGATTTTCGGACGTTCCGCAGTGGTGTTGGTACTGATTTTGATTCAGCTGATCCTGATGTTTTGGGTATTTGACTATTTCCGAAAAAGTGTGCCTTATTTCTTTGGGGGACATTTAATCATTGCGCTGGCACTTGTTTTTATTGTGCTGAATCGTCCGTCAAATCCTGCCATGCAGCTTTCCTGGGTGGTCATTATCATGATTTCGCCCGTTGTGGGTGGATTGTTTTATTTTTATGTGGAAACCCATCCGGGACAGCGGATTTTGGAAAAGCGGCTGGAAACCCTTTATAAGCAGACGGCAAAGTATATTACGCAAGATGAAGAAATTGCCCAGAAGCTAGCGAAGCGGGACAAAGGAACTGCAAGGATGGCAGACTATATCCGTAAGCATGGAAATTTTTCTGTATATCAAAATACGAAAGTGACATATTTTCCTTTAGGGGAAAACAAGTTTGAAGCCATGCTGCAGGAATTGGAAAAAGCCGAAAAATTTATCTTTCTGGAATATTTTATTGTGGAAAAAGGGTATATGTGGGCAAAGATACTGGAAGTTTTACAGCGGAAGGTGGCAGAAGGTGTGGAGGTACGTTTGATGTATGACGGCACTTGCGCATTTAACTATTTGCCTTACCGTTATCCTGAAGAAATCAGGAAAATGGGTATTCAATGCAAGATGTTTTCGCCTATTTTGCCCATATTATCCACCCATTATAACAACCGCGATCACCGAAAAATACTGGTCATTGACGGAAAAGTGGGATTTACCGGAGGCGTGAATATCGGGGATGAGTACATCAACCGTCGTGCTCCCTTTGGGCACTGGAAAGATACAGCCATCATGCTGGAAGGCGATGGGGTGGAAGGGCTGACACAGATGTTTTTGCAGATGTGGAATGTTACGGAAAAATGCGAAGATTTCGGCAAGTATTTACAGAAAGAAAATTGCGGCATACAGGATGACAGCGGCTTTATCCTGCCTTTTGGGGACAGTCCTTTTGACCGGGAACTCATTGGGGAAACGGTTTATATGGACATCATCAACCGGGCGGAGGACTATGTACATATTATGACGCCATATCTTATTATCGACCATGAAATGGAAACGGCATTATGTTACGCGGCAAAAAGAGGTGTGGACGTGAAGTTGATTTTGCCGCATATTCCAGATAAAAAAATGCCTTTTGCTTTGGCAAAGACCCATTATCCTCAGTTATTGAAAGCTGGAGTACGGATTTTTGAATATACGCCGGGATTTGTGCACGCAAAGGTATTTTCCAGCGACGGCAGAAAAGCCGTTGTGGGAACCATTAATCTGGATTACCGCAGTTTGTATCTGCATTTTGAATGCGGTGCCTTTTTATTTGATCTGCCAGTCATTGAAGAAATCGAGAAGGATTTTGAACATACATTGGCAGAATGTCAGGAAGTGACCATGGCAGATTACAGAAAAGGAAATATAATACAGAAAATTTGCGGCAAAGCATTAAAATTGCTGGCGCCGTTGATGTAAGAAAATGAAGATAGCTGGAATTCTTGAAATACGAAGGATTCCAGCTTTTTTTGTGGGAAAAGTGTCTGTTTTTGCAGAGAAATGCGGTAGGAAAAAAAGAGGGTGCGACAGCCTTTGACAGGTTTTGCAGGGAAAAGGTGTTATATTTCATAAAGAAATGACATAGCAAAACCAAGGAGGAAAAAAGATGCGGTATTATTTCGATGGGGACAGCAATCTATACGGATATCATTCCGATGAAAAGCCCTTTACATTTCCCACAAAAGTAAAGCAGATGGGCGCCGTAGACCATAGATGGAAAATCTATGTAGAGGATTATGTGTATACATACTTATATCAATATGGCAAAAGTCACAGCTGTACGGAAAAGGTGGCAGCACTGGTAGGCAGGCAGATTGAGATAGACGGAGAAGAAATTCTCATGATCTGCGGTGCCATTCAGGGAAAAGATGCAACAGAGGAAAATGGTACACTGACATTCAGCGCGGCAACATGGGAATATGTGGGCAGTCAGATGGACAAGTATTTCCAGGGGATGACGCTGGTGGGCTGGGTACATTGTCAGCCGGGATTTGGCGCTTTTCTCATGTCCAAGGATGAGGCGTTTCACAAGTTATATTTTCAAGAGCCATGGCAGGTGCTTTTTGTGGTAGACCCTGTAGACAAGCTGGATACTTTCTACATATATAACGAAGAAGCGGACGTATTACAGCAGGCGAAAGGGTATTTTGTTTACTACGAAAAGAACGAGGAAATGCAGGAATACATGTTGGATCACAGTGTGGTAAAGCCAAAAGAGGCGAAAAATCCAGAAGAAAAACAAGAGAACGAGGAACAGGAGAAGGTGGAAAAAGAAGAAATAAAATCCCAGGAAGGACCACGGAGAAGGCGGCGGCCGACACCGGAGGAACGGATTGACGCGGCGCAGGAAATTCGGCGGGTATTACAGCGACGGGCAAAAGAGGCGGAAGCGGCACAACGGAGCAAGTATACCATGCTGACCAGTGTAAGTTGTATCTTATGTGTGATTTGTCTTTGTCTGGGATATGGGCTATTCAGCAATTTGAACAGGCTGGAAGATCTGGAAACGAAAATGGCCATGGTACAGGATTCTTATACGGTACTGGCGGAGAATGTGGAGGATGTGAAAGTACAGGCAGCTTTTGCACCCCGCATGACTGCGGCGGCAGAAGAAGAAACAGAAGAACCGGAAGAAACTCAGAAAACAGAAGGACGGATACACGTTGTGGAAGCCGGGGAAACATTAGGCAGCATCAGCCAGAAATACTATGGTGATGGAAATGGTGTAGAAAAAATCATGAATGCCAATGGACTGGATAATCCCAATCATATTGTATGCGGACAGGAATTGCTGATTCCATAAAATGTGAAAAAAACACGAGAAAAACCAGAAATTCAGAAAAGAATTGAATTTCTGGTTTTTTGTGCCTTTGGAAATAGACAAATTACAGCTTGAATTTTACATGGAGCACCTTACCGATGATGTGCAGGCGGGGAAGTTCAGCAGGCGTAAAAACCATGGGCGCATATGCGGGATTTTCTGCTTGCAGAATCAGCAGACCATCTTTTTTCAGCACACGTTTGAGGGTGGCTGTTTCGTTGTCGATGATGACAACGGCAATGTCACCGGATTCCACATCATCCTGTTTGCGGACAAAAACAAGGTCGTTGGGATAGATACGAGCATTGATCATACTATCCCCTTGGACACGAAGATAAAAATATTCATGGCAGGCTGAAACTTCCGAAGCGTCTACAGTTTCATAGCCTTCGATATTTTCCACGGCAAGGGCTGGCATGCCCGCATGAACGGCACCCAAAATGGGAATCCGCACAGAATGACGCAAAGAGAAGCTTTCCGCTGGCAGATAACCACAGGATACCATCAATTCTTCATAAGATACCTGAGGACCGGCAATGGCACGAAGCAGATCAGGAGAAGGAGGACGATCCAGACGCAGGTTCAGGTATTTGGACAGATATGTGCGGTTAAAGCCTGTACGCTCAGAAAATTCGGTGGTGGTGGAATTTCCTATGAGTTTTTGCAACTGTTCTTTGAATTTCACTTTTTGAAACATATACAAAACCTCCTATATATTTTCGTTCAGTATAACAGAAGAAAGAAAAAAAGACAACGGAATTTGTGAAAAAAGTTGACATGAACAGATGTTCGTGATATGATGATAAAAACATAGCCAAATCGTGATGAAAAATAAAGTTACTTTTCGTAATGTGAATACTATTGCAGGATTTTGTCGAGAATTGTCGATAAAATATAGTGATTTACAGAAAATAAAGCAGAAGAATCACGATTTTCTACAGTTTATGTGAAAATAATTAACGAAAGCTGGGTGTTTATGGGGAAGAAGGAAGATGTATCCAAAATGCATGCGTATTTGCAGAAAGAAGCCGAAAGCACCAGAGGAAAGGTGAAGCGGATGCTTTTGGAATGGGGAGCAAGTTTAGACCAATGCGGAAGGAAACAAGAAGAAATCCGCAAAATTTTACGGCTGAAAGCAGAATGTGAGGGATTGGCAGCAGAGGTGAAAAGCAGGAGCATGGAAAAGGGATTTTCTCTAATTGAGGAAGCCTATGACCACAACATTGCTGTTTTGCAGGAGGAAATTGAACGAAAACTCACAGAAAAAAGAAAGATTGATGGTATGGTGGCACTGTTGTCTAAGGAGGAACAGGAGCTGCTGTTTTTGCGGTATCAAAAGGGATATGGATATGATTACATTGCTTTGAAGCTGAATATGGGGCGGTCTACTTGTTTTCGCATTCATGACAGGATATTAACGGAATTGGCGGATAAGTTGGAATCGGACGGATTTTTTTGTGATAAACGTGAAAAAAATTAACAGAAACGATGTTGGGACTTTTTGAGAGTTTTGGTGTGATAGGATTTGTTTGCGGCCGACAAAAGAAGCAAAGGAGGGAGGAGATGTCCCATGAAACATTGAGTGAGAAGGAAAAAGACTTTTGCAGGGCATATGCAGGGGGCATGACAGCGGCAGAAGCGGCAAAAGCGGCGGGATATGCAAGCGGAAGTTACGGAAAACAGCTATTGCAAAAAGAGAAAATTCGGGCTTTTCTGGCAGAAATGGAAAAGGAAGTGATACCTTCCAGTCAGAAAAAACAGGAAGGGAAAATTGCACCGGGGGATGAGATACTGGCTTTTCTGACGGAAACCATGCGGGGCAGTGAAGAAACGGACATTAAGACCCGTATGCGTGCGGCGGAACTGCTGGGCAGGCGGAACGGGGCTTTTGCGAAAGAGGAAACGGAAAACAGCCGAGTCATCATCATCGATGACATTGGGAGGGAAGAAGGGTGAAAGAGAAAAAAATATTCCTTTCTTCTCTCATTGGACCGGCGTTTTACGAGGTGCATCGGGACATTGCAGCCCACAGGCATGTGCATTACTGGCTAAAAGGCGGCAGGGGCAGTGGGAAATCTTCTTTTGTTTCGCTGGAAATCATATTGGGGATGATGGCTGACCCGAAAGCCCACGCGGTGGTGCTGCGAAAGGTGGCGGTAAACCTAAAGGACAGCGTTTTTGAACAGCTCTGGTGGGCCATCCGCAGTCTGGGGGTGGAAGATCAATGGGAAAGCAAGCTGTCCCCTATGGAAATGGTTTACAAAAAGACCGGACAGAAAATCATTTTTAAAGGGGCAGACAAGCCCAGAAAAATCAAGTCCGCCAAGTTTCGGGAAGGATATGTGAAATACATCTGGTATGAGGAAGTGGACGAATTTTCGGGAATGGGGGAAATTCGTACCATTAACCAGAGCCTGATGCGAGGTGGAGAGGATTTTGTGGTGTTTTACTCCTTTAATCCGCCCAGAAGCCTCCAAAGCTGGGTTAATGGGGAAGCAGCAGAAGAACGAGAGGACAAGCTGGTACATCACAGCACCTATCAGACCATGCCCAAGGAATGGCTGGGAGAGCAGTTTTTTCTGGAAGCGGCTTATATGGAAAAGCGGCACAACGAAAGCTACCGACATGAATATCTGGGGGAAGCGGTCGGATGCGGTGGCGAGGTATTCCACAATATCGTTTTACGGCAAATCACAGAAGAAGAAATCAGAACCTTTGACCATGTGGCAAGGGGCTTGGACTGGGGATATGCCGTAGACCCCTTGCACTATACTGTGAACCATTACGACAGTACCAGACGGCGGCTGTATATTTTCTTTGAATTGCATAAGGTTGGCATGAGCAATCGACTGCTGGCGGCAGAGATCCAGAAAGAAAATAAAGGAAATGAGTTGGTGGTTTGCGACAGCGCAGAGCCAAAGTCCATTGCGGAATTGCAGGAATACGGCATATCTGCCATGGGGGCGAAAAAAGGTCCCGACAGTGTGGTTTATGGCATGAAGTGGTTGCAAGATTTGGAGGAAATCATCATTGACCCGAAGCGGTGTCCTATGACGGCAAAGGAATTTACGGAATATGAGCTGGAAAGCGATGGAAATGGGGGCTGGAAGGCTTATTTCCCAGACAGAAACAATCATGCCATAGATGCGGTAAGGTACAGTCGGGAGAGAGATATGCGACCGGTGCGGATTTGGTAGATGGATTTTGAAAATGGGGGCAGACAAGGTGGCATCAGAAGGAAGATTTTGAGGGCAGGAGAGAAAAAAGAAATTTTGCCAAAAGGTTTTTCAGGGAGAAATCGTCTGTTGAAATTTGAGAAAGGAATTAAAAAAGGAGAGCAGGCGGTTTTTGATAGAAGCATTTTGGCAGAAAGGAGAAAGCATGTATTTATCGGAAATGGATTTACTCAAAGCCAGACTGACGGCGGAAGGCAGGCTCAGTCAAAGCAGGATTTTACAGGAGATTCTGCGGGAGGACAGCCAGAGCGAACAGAAACGAAAAATGCGGGAGGGAGAGAGATATTACCGCTGCGACCATGATATTTTACGAAAGGATTTTCGTAGGACGACCATTTCGGAAACGAAAAATGGCGCAGAGGAATTGAAACCATTTTTTAATCCCAACCGCAGCAATCACCACAATGTGAATCCTTTTCATCATACGCTGGTAGCCCAGAAAGCGGCGTACTTGGTGGGAAGAGAGCCTACCATCATGGTGAAAGGTGAGGAAAAAAGTGAATACGAAGGAGAACTGGCGGCATTTTGTGATGCGGGGTTCAATCGGCTGCTGCATCGCTGGGTAGTGGGCGCGGCAAACAAAGGGGTGGAATATCTCCATGTGTATTACAACGAGGATGGAGAGTTTTGCACCTGCATTGTGCCGGCGGAAGAACTCATTGTTTGCTATGACGCGGTACATCAGGAGGAAATGACGGACGTCATTCGATACTACGACATCAAAGTGCTGGAGGATGGGAAAGAACATCTCCGCAGGCAGGTGGAATGGTGGACAAAAGACGATGTGACCTATTTTTCCGAAAACAGTCAGGGGGAATTTTTACAGAAAAAACAGGTGCCTCACTGGCTGGTGACAAAAGAGGAAAACGGCGAGGAAGTAGAACGGATTGCACACAACTGGGGGCGGCTGCCTTTTATCCCTTTGCAAAACAACGGCGAGGAAACCACGGATTTGGAGCTCATCAAAGGGCTGGTGGATGCTTACGATTTGCTGAGCAGCGAAGGAACCAACAATCTGCTGGACTTGGTGGATTTGTACTGGGTCATTCAGGGATATGGCGGCGAAGCAGCAGGCGCTATGGCGAAGAAATTGCAGATCAACAAGGCAGTGCAGATCAGCGACAGCAGCGGGCATGTGGAGGCAAAGCAGGTGGAACTGCCTGTGGAAAGTCGCATGAGTTGGATGAAGATGCTGCGGAAGGATATTTTCCATTTTGGCATGGGTGTTGATACTGACAGCGAGGACTGGGGAAAGGCACCCAGTGGTGTGGCATTGCAGTTTCAGTATGCTATGTTTTATTTGAAAATCAACGGCGTTATGCCGGAGATTCGCAGGGCGGTGAAAGAAGTGCTGCGATTTGCTACAGAGGACTGGAACCGCAGAGATGGCGGGCAAAGGGACTGGCGGAAAATTCAGGTACAGCTCAATACCAGCGGTATCACCGACGATCTGGAGACCGTACAGATGATTCGAGAGTCCCAAGGACTTGTCAGTGAAAAGACACTGCTGGGCAAACATCCTTTTGTGGAGGATGTCAACAGTGAGATGGAACAGTTGAAGAGAGAAAGAAGCAAGAAGGAGGAAACAACATGACACAGGAATTGATGCAGAGATTGGGGATTCAGAGCCCGGAAACAGCGGAAAAGGTGGAACAGTTTCTGCTGGCGCTGGAAGAAAGAAACAGACTGCTGACAGAAAAAAGTGCGGCACTGGAAAGAGAAAAAACACTGGCAGAAGAAGCCCTGCAGAACGCGAAAAAAATCGCGGCTATGGAAAAAGCCATTCTGGAAGCCGGCGGCAAGAATGCCAAAGCCATTCTGGCGCTCATTGACGCAGACGAAGTGACAATGAACGAAAAAGGGGAACTGGAAGGGCTGGATCTGGAAGCGGTGAAAGCCGAAGCGCCTTATCTGTTTAACGAAAAAGAGGAAAAGACAAAAGGCACCGGTTTTCAGGCGGCTTATACCAGAAAGAAAACAACAAAGGAAAACGAGATTGCGCAGACATTCAGAAAAGCGCTGAGAAGATAAGGGGGAGAGAATATGAGCATCAACACAATGGAATATGCAGCAGTATTTATGCAGGAACTGGACAGCCAGATGGTGGAATGTGCCACCAGCGGCTGGATGGAGGACAACGCCGGACAGGTGCAGTACAGCGGCGGTGCGGAAGTGAAGATTCCCAAAATGGAACTGAGCGGTTTGGGAAATTATGACAGGGACAAAGGCTTTGCAACAGGCAGTGTGACCGTCAACTACGAAACAAAGAAACTGACACAGGATAGAGGACGTGCTTTTCAGGTAGACGCCATGGATGTGGACGAAACTAATTTTGCGGCAGTGGCAGGCAATGTCATGGGGGAATTCCAGAGAACAAAAGTTATTCCTGAAATTGACGCTTATCGTTACAGCACCATTGCCCAGCTGGCAGAAACAAAAGGTAAGAAAAAAGATTACACACCAGCGGCAGATACCATTCTGGAAACACTGCTGAATGATATGACAGAAATTCGTGATCTGGTGGGTGATGGCGCAGAAATCGTTGTGACCATGTCCGCAAAGGTGGCTGGTATGCTGGATCTGGCAAAGGGCGGCAACAACATCATTGAAAGCGGTGAATTTACCCAGGGCAACATGACACTGAAGGTGAAAGAAATTGATGGTTGTCCTATCATTCGTGTGCCTTCTGCCAGATTCAAAACAAAATATGATTTTTACGACGGCGTTTCCGAAAGTAAGGAAACAGGCGGTTTTGTGGCAGCGGCAGATGCAAAAGACATCAACTGGATCATTGCCGTGAGACAGGCACCCATTGCTGTTTCTAAAACCGATGTGACACGTATTTTTGACCCCATGACAAACCAGAACGCAAATGCATGGAAAATCGACTACAGAAAATACCATGATCTGTGGATCACAGACAACGGCATGGAAGGCGTGCTGGTCAGCGTAAACAGCGCCGAATAAAGGCGGTGGAGCCATGAAAGAAGCGATTTTGGCAAAAATGGCAGAACTGCGGCAGGTAGGGGCGGAAGATGCCGCCTTTGCCTTTGCGGCAGAGAGAAGTATGGAAATGGTATGCGCCTACTGCAATCTGGAGGAAGTGCCGCAGGAATTAGAACATGTTTGTGTTTGTATCGGATTGGAAATCTATGACAAAGGCGGTTTGCAGGAAGGCGGCATCAAGGAAATCACAGAAGGAAAGGTTTCTGTGACATTTGCAGACGGAGCAGATACGGCAGGGGCATTTTTGCTACATTATCAGGAGGAATTGAACCGTTTTCGAAAGATGCAGTGGTGAGAAAAAAGGGGGGAGACCATGGCAGGAAGCTGGCAGGCGGCGAAAAGGGCTGTGGAAAGCCATTTTACGGACAAGTGCCGTGTGACGGAATTTACAGAAGAAGAAACATCCTGGGGGGAGACCCGTTTCAGCGCTGTGCAGGGCAAAGAAATGACTTGCAGGCTGGTGGAAGAAGGGGACGGCAGTGACATTGAGGGGCTGCTGGCTTACGGGCAATGGGAAGGGGTATTGTTATATCCTACGGAAAATCACATTGCGGCAGGCAGTCAGGTGGAAGTAACAAAGCCAGACGGCAGGGAGGTCATCTTTTTTACCACGGGAGAAACCCTTTCTTACAGCACCCACAAAGAAACGGTATTGACGAGAAAATGTCCCTTTTAAGGGGGTGGATGCGTGATGGAAAGAAAAGATATGATGACACTGCTGAAACGGGCAGTGATACAGGCGTTAAAAGAAGGATTTTCCCTTCCCGTGTATGGAGAGCGAGTGCCCCAAAAGACGAAAGTGCCTTGTTTTTCTGTGACTGTGGAAGAAACTACCCAGAAAAGGCTGTTAGGACGGCGCAGGGAAGTGGAGGCAAAGCTGAAAGTGCGCTACACAGGGGCAGAAGAAAAAGACAAAAAAGAAACGGCGGCTGCAGTGGCAGATGGGTTGTATGAGGTGCTTTGGCTGGTGGGCAGTGCGGAGCGATTTGGGGCAAGGAGTATGTCCCATACCATGACAGAGGGCGGCGTGGATTTTTTTGTTACCTATGGCTGGCAGATCATTGTGGAACAGCAGGAAGCCCTTATGGAGCGGCTGGAATACAACGGGGAAAAGGTGATTGGATATGAAGAAAACGAAGTTTGAAAAGGCGCAGCTTTTGGAAAGCAAAACACTGGGGTATGGCAGGGATTTGCTGGAAGCAGTGCTGGAGGATGGAAAAAGGTATACAAAGGAAGAAGCCGCAAAGGCGGCAGAGGCATATTTGCAGGGGAAAGTGAAGGAGGAGAAGTAATATGGCATTAGGCGGCGGCACCTTTTTGGTGCAGAACAAGGTATTGCCGGGGGCGTACATCAATTTTGTATCAAGACCAAGAGCCATGGGCGTCATGGGTGAAAGAGGCGTGGTCTGCATGGGCATGGAACTGGATTGGGGTCCCCAGGAAATGATGACTGTGGAAGCGGCAGATTTCCAGACAAAGGCCATGGAGGTATTTGGTTTTGGATACAGCCATGACAAAATGAAGGATATGCGAGAGCTGTTCTGTGGGGCGAAAACAGCGAAGATTTATCGCATCAACAACGGTACAGCGGCAACTGCCACCATTGGAGGAATGACAGTAACAGCAAAATACGGCGGTCTGCGTGGCAATGACCTGCGTGTGGTGGTGGCAGAAAACGTGGATGAAGAAGGCATGTTTGACGTGGCTACTTACATGGATATGGAACAGGTGGATGTGCAGACCGTGGCAGACATTGACAGTCTGGAAGAAAACAAGTTTGTGAAATTCAACGGCACCGGTGCACTGACACCTACAGCGGCGACCCCTTTGACTGGCGGCACCACAGAGGAGGTTTCCGGCAGCGGATACACAGATTTTCTGGCGGCGGCGGAAAAAGAAGATTTCAATGTGCTGGCATATAATGGCACAGATGAGGTGACGAAAAAGCTGTTTGTGAGCTTTACAAAACGTCTGAGAGATGAAGAAGGCGTGAAGTTTGTGACAGTGCTTTATGATTATCCTCAAGCGGATTATGAGGGCATCATTTCTGTGGGCACAGCACAAGAACTGGTTTGCTGGACAGCGGGCATGGAAGCCGGCGCGGCTGTCAACGAAAGTCTGACCAACCGCAAGTATGACGGGGAATATGAAGTAGATGCAAAAGACACCAAAAGCAATTTCATCAAGGGGATTCAGGCAGGGAAATTCCTGTTTTACGATGACGGCGGCGAGGTACGTGTACTGCGTGATATCAACTGTTTCACTTCTTTTGAAAGCAACAAAAACAGTGATTTTTCCTCTAACCGTGTGGTAAGGGTGCTGGACAGCATTGCCAATGATGTGGCAAGGATTTTCAGCCAGCATTATCTGGGTAAGCGCAGTAACAACGCCGACGGCAGAAATCTGCTGAAAGCGGAGATTATTGCGTATCATGAACAGCTGTTGCAGTTGGAAGCAATCGAAAACTTTACGGCGGAGGACATTACGGTGCAGCAGGGCGTGGAAAAACAGGATGTGGTGGTATATGAAAGCGTGCAGCCCACCGACGCCATGGAAAAACTATACATGAGAGTGGAAGTTGTGTAAAAGGAGGAGAAGTATGGCTTATTTACGGGCAAAAGATACGGTAAATGGTGCTTTGGGCACTTGTTACGCCAGAATTGACGGGGAACGTCACGAATTGATGCAGGTGAAAAACGTGACAGCTACCGTAAAGAAAACCAGAACGGAAATTCCTATTCTGGGGCTGACAGGGAAACAGCACAAAAGCGGCGGCTGGGAAGGCACTGGAAAAATGACGGTGTATTACGTTTCCAGTCTGTTTCGCAAGGTGATGCTGGATTATATGAAAAATGGCGTGGACACATACTTTGAACTGATGCTGACAAACGAAGACCCCACAGGGGAAACAGGAAAACAGACAGTGCTGCTCAAAGATGTGAACATTGACGAGATGGTCATTGGGAAGCTGGATGTGGATCAGTTTGCTTTGGAGGAAGATATGACATTTACCTTCGGGGACGCGGATCTGCTGGATGCTTTTGACGAACTGTAAGAAAATGGGCGGGCGGCAGGGATAAAAAGGAGGAGAAATATGCAGGAAGCGTTTTACAAAGAAAATGCGAAGGCTTTTCGGGAAACGGAGTGCTCCATTGCACCAAGGTTTCAGCTGGATGGAAAAGAGATGTTATGGAAAATTCGAGGTATTTCGCAGGCGGAAAACGCGGAAATCTGGAAGAAAAGCGGCGAAAATCCGAAAAGATATGAAAGCATGGTGCTGGCGGCTTCTGTGGTATTTCCTGACCTGAAAGGGGCGGATTTGCAGGACAGCTATGGCGTTATGGGGGCGGAAAATCTGCTGGAAAAAATGCTGACGGCTGGGGAATTTGCCGCTTTGCAGGATGCCGTGGAAGCGGTGAATCAGTAAGGGGGGACGAGATTGTACCGATTTTATTTGAAACAGGGGGAAACACAGTTTTTGTTCCCCGTGACGCCGTCACAGGTGCAGACGAAAGTGGGAAACTGCAATGAGACAGTACAGATTTTACAGATGGGACAGGTAAATTTGCTGAAAAACGCCGGTTTGGAAGAAGTGCGGTTTCGGGCGTTGTTTCCCGGCAGGCAGTATCATTTTGTGCAGGTGGAAGAAGGATTTCGAGATCCGTCTTATTTTCTGGAACGGCTGAAAGATTTCAAAAAAGCCCAAAAGCCTGTACAGCTCATCATTTTCCGCAGGCTGGCTGACGGCAGTCAGATTTTTTGCAGCAATGTGGAAATGGGGCTGGAGGAATATACCATTGTGGAGCAGGGCGGCGAACAGGGGGATTTTTGGGTGGAAATTTCCCTGAAGGAATACCGAAAGATGCAGAGCATTGCTTACAGGCCTGCAAGCGACGGAAATACACTGGAAAAACAGCCTGCTCAGCGTCCTGCCAAGGAAATGGCGAAAACTTATGTGGTGAAAAAAGGAGATAATCTCTGGAATATTGCAAAAAAAGAACTAGGAGATGGATCAAAGTTTGGAGAACTGGCAAAGAAAAACGGCATCAGCAATCCTTCTTTGATCTATCCAGGACAGGTCATTAAGCTGTAAGGGGGCGAAGGAATGGAATTTCGGATTTTGATTGCCCATAATGGTACGGTATATGATGCCACGCCGGTGACATTGGAAGGTGTGGAACTTGTCCAGAGTATTCGCATGGAAGCGGGCTGTCTGCGGTTTTCGGTGGTACGCGATGGTATTTTGAACTTTGTGGAAGGGGACAAGGTGCAGTTTTATGTGGATGGATTGCTGCGGTTTGCTGGATGGGTCATGACAAAAGAGAGAACTTCAGCCCAGATCATTGCGGTGACGGCTTATGACATGCTTTTTTATCTGGCGAAAAACAAGGATACCTATGTGTACTGGGACAAGACAGCAACGGAAGTGGCAAAAATGATTGCCGCAGGGGCTGGACTGCCTGTGGGAACCATGACGGATACGGGATGGAAGATTCCCCAGCGGATTGAGGAAGGACAGACTTTGCTGGATATGATTCAGTCGGCACTGGACTTGACGGAAAAAGCAACGGGAAAGGAATATTTTTTCTTTGACGGCGGCGGCAGGCTGATGTTACGGGAACGGCAGGAGTTGGTGACAAATGGGGTGCTTCGCTGTGACGGGGGCATCAGTGATTACTGGTATCGGACAGACATCAGCAAAGACACCTGCAATACGGTGATGCTCTATCAGGCTGGACGAAAGGAAACGGAACATCTGGCGTTTCAGGCAGAAAATGCGGAGAAGGTGAGGACATGGGGAAAATTGCAGTATTACGCCCATGTGCCCTTTACCTTAACAGAAGCCCAGCTCAAGGAAATGGCTGAAAGCGTTTTGCAGGAAAAATGCCGTGTGGTGAAGGAGTTGACAGTGGAGAACATCAATGGGGATTTGTTTTTGACAGCAGGACAGTCGGTATATTTGGAAATTCCTGATTTGGCTGAGATCGGCATTGCCCAAATGAGCCTTATTGAGAAGTCCACCCATATTTTCAAAGATGGGGAACACAAAATGAAGCTGGAAATGAGAGTGGAGGAGTAACATGAGAGAGCTGGAATGTTTTTTTCAGGAGAATTGCTATCTGCCGCCCAATGAAAAAATCATGGTGTCTGACAGATTTGGAGATGGGGAGCTGCTTTGGGAAATTCGGGCTGTGAGAGAAGCAGAACTGCGAAAAATGGAGAGAGAAACAGAAGAAAATCTCTGTGCGGCGGCAGTGGTTTTTCCTGACTTACAGGACAGAAAGTTATGGGAAAGCTATGGGGCAAAAAGCAGTGCGGAGGTACTGCAAAAAATGCTGACACCAGCAGAATATCTGCGGCTGCAAAAGGCAGTTATTGCACTGAACGGATTTCAGAAGCGAAAGGCAGAACGGAGAGAAACAGCAAAAAACTGATACGGGAGGGCATTGACGAGGCGGATTATGCCAGTTATGCCCTCCGAAAATATGGGGTGCGTCCCAAGGAATGGGTGCAGATGGATTTGGCAGAGCGGATGTTTTACTGCGCAGTTATTGATCTGGAAATAGAAAAAATGCAGGAGGCGGAAAGGGGGTAAGGTTATGGAAATAGTATCTTTTCTGAAAATGTGGATGGATGTCTGGAACGAAGCAGAGGAAAAGGGGTTGAAGATGCCGGAGGAGGCTGGTACTTTTCAGAAAAAAGAAACGAAACATGATGAAGTAATGAAAGAAATCATTAAGTTTTTGCCTAGAAGAGAGTTTTCGGCAGAAAATGGAAAAATGGCAGTAGATTCTTTGGAGAAGGCTGTTTCTCAAAAAAATTTGATGAGTATTTTGGAAAAAGGACAAAATGCAGGGGAAAACATTTCTTTTATAGAGGAAAGAAAAAAGAAGATTGCTGCCAATATGGAAGTCATTGAAAAGAGAATACAGGAAAGTAGGTTGGGGAAAGCAGAAGAAAGTTTTTGGATGGCACAGACAGAAAGACCTATGAAAATGCCGGAAGAAATGGCTGGAACAGGGATGGAGAAAATGGGAGCAACCTTGCTTTCGCCAATTTTTGCGGCAGATGGTACAGAAGGAGAAATCCTGCGGCTGCTGCGGCAATGGCAGAAAAAAGAAAATACTTCTGAAGGAACGCAGCAGATTTCTATTTCCATTGGGCAGGTGCGGGAAAGCGCAGATGTGAATCAGGTCATGGAGGCGTTGACGGCAAAACTGCGGGAAGCCCATCTTTCCGGTGCGAGAAAGGCAAGAGGGGGTTGAGGAATGATCGAGTTATTAAAGGAAATTGCTTTGGAGGCAGTAGACAGAGGCAGTCTGGCGGATTTTTGCACAGGAACTATTGTATCGGCGGCGCCCCTTTCCATTCAGATTGAAAATGGTCCTTTGCTGGCAGAAAGGTTTTTGCTTTTGAGCCGAAATGTGACGGAACATGAGGAGTTGGGGCAGATTCGCACATGGACAGATACGGAAGGAGACCGATGGTCTTTTTATCGCATGATTCGGGGCAAGGCTTTGCAGGCAGGAGAAAAAGTGCTGCTGGCAAAGGCAGCGGGCGGACAGCAGTATATTGTGCTGGACAGGGTGAAAGGAGGAGGTCAATGATTCCTACAGGAACGGAAATATTGATACTGGATACATCAGAGCATATGCCTTCCATGACATACCATATGGCAGAAGAAAAAAAGGAAATCCGCGGGGCTTTGGACGGCATGGACGCGGTGAAGCAGGCTGTTTACAAGATATTGCAGACGGAACGGTACAAATATGTCATTTATGACTGGAATTATGGTGTGGAACTGGAAGACCTTTTTGGAAAAGCAGTCAGTTTTGTGATTCCAGAGCTGCAAAGAAGAATCACGGAAGCGCTTCTTACGGATGACCGCATCGAAGCGGTAACGGATTTTTCTTTTGAAACAGAAAAGGGCAGTGTGACGGCAACCTTTCGGGTGCAGACCATATGGGGGGATTTGGAGGCAGAAAGGACGGTGGAAATCTGAATGTACGAAAGCTATGAAGAATTGATGGAAAGAAAGCTGGCAATGACCCAGGACAAAAGAGACAGACGGCAAGGGAGTCTGATCTTCGATGCTATGGGACCGAATGCGGCAGAAACAGCGGCTTTTTATGCGGATTTGACCATGCTGGAAGACAGAACTTTTGCGGATACGGCAACGGGAGATGATCTGACCAGACGATGTGCGGAACGTGGTGTGATTCGCAAAGAGGCAACAAAGGCGACTTTTTACGGAAGCTTTGTGGATGCAGAAGGAGAAGCTTATCCTCTGAAACAGGGAGAACGGTTTTATTTGGAGCCCTATTACTATCAGGTTCTCATGGAAGAAAACGGCAGAGTGGTGCTGGAATGCGAAACAGCCGGAGAGGATGGCAACAGTTATCTGGGGACACTGCTGCCGGTGAACCATCTGGAAGGGCTGGCAGAGGCAAAATTGACAGAGCTGCGTACAGACGGCGAAGATGCAGAAAGTGACGATATGCTGCGAAAACGGTATATGGACAGTTTTTCAGCTGACGCTTTTGGGGGAAATGTTGCGGACTACAAGCTGAAAGTTGGGGCTTTGCAGAATGTGGGCGGCGTGAAAGTCTATCCTGTATGGCAGGGCGGTGGTACCGTAAAGCTGGTGATTATCGACCAAGGATGGAAAGCACCTACGGAAATGGAACTGGAGGCTTTGCAGAAAGAAATCGACCCGGAGAAGCGGGGAGAAGGATATGGCATGGCGCCCATCGGACACCGTGTAACAGTGGCGGGTGTGACAGAGGTGAAATGCAATGTTTCCATGGAGATTACCTGGCAGGCAGGTGCGGATACGGAAAGCGGCAAGCGGGAGATACAGGAAAGAATCGAAGCATATCTGCTGGAACTGCGGAAAGCATGGGCAGAATCTGAGTATCTCATTGTAAGAATCAGCTATCTGGAATCGGCAGCTCTTGCAGCAACAGGCGTGCTGGATGTGCAGAACTGTACCATCAATGGGCAGGGGAGCAATCTGCAGATGGAGGCAGATGAAATTCCTGTTTTGGGAGAATTTGAGGTGGTGGTATGACAGCACAGAGATATTTGCAGTATTTGCCTGACTTTGTGGCAGAATATGTGGAATTTCAGAAGTTAGGAGAAATCGAAGGAGAAGTTCTGGAAGAAGAAAGCAAGGCAAAGCAGGAGATGGAACAGGACCAATGGATTTTGACAGCCACACGAAAAGGGCTTTTGCGCAGGGCAGCCATGATGGGCTTATCTGTTGCAGAAACGGAAGATACAGAAATTTTGCGGGAAAGGGTGCTTTCCTACTGGAACAGCAGAAGACCATATACATTTTTCATGATGCAGGAATGGCTGGATACGTTTTGTGGTGCAGGAAATTATCAGGCAAAGCTGGATTATGGGGCTTATCGGTTGACCATTGTACTGGAACTGAAAGAAAAGGAAAAAAAGGAACAGATTTTATCTTATTGGAAAACACTGATTCCAGCCAATTTGGTATTTGAGGTGCTGCTCAATACCAATACCCACGGAAAAGTGGGCGCGCTGACACATGGACAATTGAAAGAAAGCGGCTGGACTTATGGCGAGATTCCTTTTGCAGATCTGTCGGAGTATGTTCGTGCATAAGCAAAATACATGGGTTTGTTTTTCGGAAAGAAACGGAAAGGATTGGAGAAAAATCTTTTCCGTTTTTTGTTTGTCGGAAAAATGATATTTTTCTTAAAATGCCTTAGAAAGCCTGACTTTTTTGGAAAAAGACTTGCAGGCAGAGCGTGAGTATGATACAATACCTTTACTGTTTGAAAACGAGAATGGTTTTTTATGACCATTACAAATAATATTGGGAGGTTTTGACACATGGCAACACTTAGTTTAGTATTATCAGTGGTATTGGTTATTTTATCTGTATTACTGTGTGTAATCATTCTGTTACAGTCCAAACGTTCTGCTGGTCTGGGCGCAATTGGCGGCGGCGGCAGCGGCGACACATACTGGAGCAAAAATAAAGGCAGTTCTATGGAAGGCGCTTTGGAAAGATATACAAAAATCGGCGGCGCTCTGTTCATGATTCTGGCACTGGTAATCAATCTGATTGGATAAGAACGAATGAGGGATGCAGAAATGCGTCCCTTTTTTTGTAGAAAGAAAGGAGAAAAGGAGGAACTATGGAGAAAGAACAATTACAGGAAAGAAAAGAACGCATTCTGGAATGTATGAAAAGTCCGGCATATGTGCCCATGAAGCGCAAAGACATGCGTGTGCTGTTGGGTGTGCCGGAAGAAGATCGGACATATTTTGAACAAATCATCGCGGAACTCATTGATGAAGGAAAAATATTTGAAACAAAAAGAGGAAAATTGGCTGTGCCGGAAACATTGCAGATGGCAACGGGAACATTCATCAGCCATGCAAAAGGCTTTGGCTTTGTAACACCGGATGAAGGCGGCGCAGATATTTTCATTCCCGCATCAGAAACCAACGGTGCTATGCAGAAAGACCGCGTCTTGTATAAAGTGACCGGTGGCGGCGGTAGCGGCAGAAAAGCGGAAGGAACCATTATCCGTGTGCTGGAAAGAGGTATGACCCGTCTGGTGGGGCTGTATGAGCAGGTGAAAGGCTTTGGCTTTGTTACAGCAGACGATAAGAAGGTAGCAAAAGATATTTTTATTTCCAGAGAAAACAGCATGGGTGCTGTGACTGGGCATAAAGTAGTAGTAGAAATCACAGACTATGGCGAGGACAGACGGAATCCAGAAGGGAAGATCATTGAAATTTTGGGGCACATCAACGACCCTGGTGTGGACATTCTTTCTGTCATCCGCAGATATGAACTGCCTGTGGAATTCCCTGAGGAAGTGTATCAGGAAATCGAAAATGTGGAACTGGAAATCAATGAAAAAGAGATGATGGGCAGAGAAGATCTGCGTAATGTGCTGACCATCACCATTGATGGGGAAGATTCCAAAGACTTGGATGACGCTGTTTCCCTGACGAAACTGGAAAACGGAAATTACGAACTGGGCGTGCATATTGCGGACGTTTCCCATTATGTGCAGGAGAATACCGCTCTGGATAAGGAAGCTTACGAAAGAGGTACCAGTGTGTATCTGGTAGATCGGGTGATTCCCATGCTGCCCCATAAGCTGAGCAATGGCATTTGTTCCCTGAATCCCCACGAAGATCGTCTTGCACTGAGCTGCATCATGGAAATCGACCACAGAGGGTATGTGGTGAACCATCGGGTAGTCAATTCTGTGATTTACTCCGATTATCGCATGACATATACAGCCGTAAGGGAAATTCTGGAGGACAAGACACCGGAACTTTTGGAAAAATACGCGGAAATCGTTCCTATGTTGGAAGAAATGAACGAACTCAGAGAAATTCTGGTGGCAAAACGGAAAAAACGTGGCTCTGTAAATTTTGACCTGCCGGAATCCAAAATTATTCTGGATGAGCAGGGCAAACCCATTGACATCAAGCCTTATGACCGAAATATTGCCACAAACCTCATTGAGGAATTTATGTTGGTCTGCAACGAAACTGTTGCGGAAAACTTCTTCTGGCAGGAAATCCCCTTTGTGTTCCGTTCCCATCAGGAACCGGATGAGGAAAAAACGGAAAAAATGGAACAGTTCATCCGTGGGTTTGGCTATCGTGTGAAGAAAAAAGATGGGGAAATCCATCCCAGAGAAATCCAGCGAGTGCTGGCAGAAGCGGAAGGTAAGCCAGAAGAACGCATCATCACCCGTATGGTGCTGCGCAGCATGATGCAGGCAAGATATACAGCGGACAATCAGGGGCATTTTGGTCTGGCAGCAAAATATTACTGCCACTTTACTTCCCCCATCCGTCGTTATCCCGACTTGGAAATTCACCGCCTCATCAAACTCACACTGGCTGGAGAAATGAGTGGCAAACGGGAACAATCCTATCGGAAGAAAATGCCGGACATTGCCCAGCACTGTTCCAAACGGGAACGTGTGGCAGAGGATGCCGAACGGGACACAGATGCACTGAAGAAAGTAGAATTCATGCTGGATAAAATTGGTGAAACTTATGAAGGTATCATCTCTGGCGTAACCAACTGGGGCATTTATGTGGAACTGGCAAACACTGTAGAAGGCATGGTTGCTTTGAACCAGCTGGATGATGACTATTATGAATTTGACGACAGAAACATGCAGGTAGTCGGTAAGAGAGGCGGTAAGATTTATCGCCTTGGAGATGCCGTGCAGGTGACTGTGGCAAAGGTATCCAAGGAATTGGGAACCATTGATTTTGTATTTGCAGAAGAAGCCTTTGAATTTTAAATCATTTTCCGGTCAAAAGCTGGAATCGATGATTTCAGCTTTTGCCGGAGATTTTTCCTGTATGGAAGGTGTTTCTCTGGTAGAATATAATGGAAGAAACAGTTGTTTGAAATATGCGAAAGCTGTCATATTTCTTTTGAAATTTGTAACAGAAACGTCATTTGATTTTTCTGGAATCTGTGATATAATCTATCATGCAGAAGAAAACGCACAAAGCAGACAGAACGGAAGTGAGCCAATGGCAAAGGGAAACGGCACAAAGCTGATCGCACAGAATAAAAAAGCATATCATGATTATTTCATCGAAGACGTGTATCAGGCAGGCATTTCTCTCGTTGGCACAGAAGTGAAAAGTCTGCGGGCTGGCAAATGCAGTCTGAAGGAAAGCTTTATCCGTATTGAAAACGGGCAGGCTTTCATTATGAACATGCATATCAGTCCTTACGAACAGGGGAATATCTTCAACAAAGACCCTCTGCGTACCAGACGTTTGCTGCTGCACAAAAACGAAATCCGCAAGATTGCCGCACAGGTACAGGCTGCCGGATATACGGTGGTACCTTTGAAGGTCTACTTCGATCGCAGTCTGGTGAAAGTGGACATCGCGCTGGCAAAAGGTAAAAAACTTTATGATAAGCGTGAGACCATTGCCAAAAATGATATGCGTCGTCAGGCGGAAAAAGAGTTTAAGATTCGTAATCTTACTTTATAAGACACACGGGGATGTAATGGTTTCGACGGGAGTCTTGAAAGTAGGGATAGCCATCCGCAGCCCGGTGAACTGCGTCATCAAGCCGGAAACTTTTCTAAAAAGAAACGACAACAATAAATTAGCATACGCTGCCTAATTGCGGCAGCTGTCAACCCCCGGATTCCTGCCGCCGGGGAGTTTGGCATCGACTTGGCGGGGCACTTTTTCGCTTAAGCTTTGCGGCGGAAAAAGATTCATGAAGCTACCGAGGAACATAGCCTGTCATTCGGCGATGGTCTGAGGGAATAATAAAAGACTGACTGTGATGGGAGAAGTTCTTACAGATGGGTTTTCGGACAGGGGTTCGACTCCCCTCATCTCCATTCTAAGAACAAAACAAGCTTTGCTGTATGAAGCGGCAAAGGGATGTTCCAAAAAAGCTGCGCAGAAGATTAGGGGCATCATCATAAGCAAACAAAGAAAGCCGAAATCCTGATGATACTGCGGATTTCGGCTTTCTGATTCTAATTTAGATTTTATTTCGTATGTTTTCTTATGAAGATAGCCGTCGCACTTCCCCTTAAGAAATCAATCAAATAAAAAAACAATGTTTTCTTAAGTGGAAGTCGCTGTTCTTCTGCGTTTTTTTGAATCATTTCATGCGAAAAAAGGGGGATTTACATGAGAAAGAAATTATCATTGCTGTTTATGGCGCTTTTTCTGTTTATGGGCGTACCGCAGATGGCGCAGGCAGCAGAATATCCGTATGAGGTAGAAGTCAATCTGACACAAAATGTGGTCGCTGTTTATAAAAAAGATGCCGCAGGGAAGTATACGGTGCCTGACAGAGCCTTTGTCTGCTCCGTAGGTCCTGCCACACCCACAGGCACATTCCGTACAACAGATAAATATGTATGGCGTGCGCTGTTCGGCAATGTTTACGGACAGTATGCCACACGTATCACTGGCAGTATCCTGTTTCATTCTGTACCTTATTATACCATGTACGATAAAGGCTCTCTGGAATACTTGGAGTACAACAAACTGGGTACATCTGCATCCATGGGTTGTGTGCGTCTGACAGTGGAAAACGCAAAATGGATTTATGACAACTGCCCTGCGGGTACCACCATCCGTATGGTAAAGAACAACGATCCTTTGCCCATCCAGCCGGAACAGCCTCAGAAGTTGAATATCTATGATACAAAGCTGAGAGGCTGGGACCCTACAGACCCTGATCTGGCAAACCCCTGGCATAAAGTGCTGCCAGACCATGCCAGGATGGAAAGCATCAATGTCAAAAGCCCCAGAAGCAGTTTTGCTGTGGACGCTTTTTATGGCGGCGGTACTTATTATCTGACAGCAGAAGATGCCGGCAAAGTGTTTGCGCAGTTGGGCAAAACGCTTTCTCAGCCTGTACAGCCTGCAGATACGATTCATGCTATGGGAACAACACAGATTACATATGAAGGAAAAACAACAGAAATTTCCTATTGTATTTACGAAGGCAAAACATATTACAAGCTGAGAGATTTGGCTGGGGCAACAGAAACAGACATTTCCTGGAATGCCCAGACAGATGATATCGTTCTTTCCGATGGGGAAGAACCGAACTGGTTCAATCGTGTATTCCTTCGCAGAAATCTGGCTGTAGAAATTTCTGCATAAGAATAGGAAGAAAGCCTACATGAACAAGTCATGTGGGTTTTTCTTTGTCTGATTGGAAAATCTTAAAAATCTGTCAATTATACTAATTTTTCAACGGTTTTGTTGATTTTTTCCTGTCATTGTGGTATGATGCTCGGGAAAAACCCAAAGAAAGAGGGAAAAATATGGGATGGAAAAAATTAACGGTCATTGTTGTGGCAGCGGCAGCGCTGGTAGGCGGCGCACTGTCCCTTTCCATGTACCTGACCAGACAGCAGGAACTGGAAATGGAAGTTGCGGATCAGAAACCTCAGCCGCCGCAGGCAGGTGATACCACAACATTGGCGGATATGGAAAATATGCCAATTTATTATGATGATGATGAAGTGCTGCTTCTGCCTGTCAGAAACGTAGTGGAAGGTCTGGGCGGCAGTGTTGCCTGGAATCGCGAGAAAAAAGCCACAGAGATTTCTTTTTATGGAAAGAAACTTGTTCTGAACCGCGGCAGCAGAGATGCGGAGCTGAACGGTTATGAAATCACATTGGATCGGGAAGTGGAAGCCATCAACGGCTGTTTGTATGTATCTTCCGATGTATTTTCTGAGTATTTTGCGACAGAGGTCATCTGGGACAGCAGCCAGCAGCTGGTAACCATCAAAACAGGTGATAATACCAAACCGGTTATTGCAGGACGTATGCTGGAAGGCGTAGACGGAGAGCGGAATTACTCTGCGGAAATTCCTGTTGTAGTTGGTTTGAATGATATCAGTTATGAAAAAAGTCTGAATGATGCCTTTGAATCCTTTGCATTGGAACAGCTGGCATCTTTCCCCAACGTAGTTCCTGCGGAAGAAGCAGAAGAAGCGGCAGAAGAAGCTGAAGCGGTGGAACAGTCTGGAGAAGAACAAGCGGAAGCACAGGCTGAAGAAGGAACAGCAGCGGAAGCAGAAGCCAATACAGAAACAGAGGCAAATGCCGAACAGGCAGAAGCGGCAGAAGAAACTGCGGATATGCCCAAACCCGATCATGTACGTCTTGGTTTTGTGAAGGGATATATCGGTGCAGAATTCCTTTCCTTCTATTGGGAAGTGGATGTAGACGGCAAACTGTCTAGTCAGGGTGTCAACGTTGACCTGCAGGGACAGAAGTATGTCAATATTTTGGATTTGACAGCCAGCCGTGATATCGAAACAGAGCTTCATGTCTATGCAGAAGATGTAGATCCTGAAAATTACTATATTTCTGCGGACAAAGAATGGATTTTGCTGTCCAATGATGAAGAAAACGGCACATATCAGGCAGTTTCCGTACCTGCGGAAATGGCACAGAGTGTTTGGAAGGATAAATACAAGTTTTTAATTGCATAAATAGATGTTTCAAAACACCTCTATGAAACTATCATAGGGGTGTTTTTGTGTATACAATATATTTTTTGCGTCTTTGATATTTTCGTATCAATCTTGGTAATTGTGTATGAATTTCAGTACAAAATATTGCCAAGAAAAAGACGTTTGTCTGACATATAAGCGCGGTATTTTTGCAGATACATCGTGAAAAGGAATGTAAATTGCATAAAAATATTTTTTTATACATGATAGGCACCGTCAATTCGCACAAAGGGTCTTTTGTTAGAAACATAACGGTTTTATTTCCATTTTGCGGTTGAAATCATAAGAATTTGATTGTATAATAAACAGGAACTTGAAGCAGTGCTGCGGTCAGGCAAAAGAGGGTTGTTGTATGACAAGGTTTTTGTCATAAATATACTCTTTCCGGGCAGGCAGCACGGCATGCACGGTTTTCCGTGCAGACCTAGGGGTTTCCCGAAAGCAAAGTTTTGTAAAATACAGAAGATTTACAAAATAAGGAGGAGAACAAAAAATGTCTAAAGTAATGAAAACGATGGACGGTAACGAAGCTGCTGCATACGCTTCCTATGCGTTTACAGAAGTAGCTGGTATTTTCCCCATCACACCTTCCTCCCCAATGGCTGAAAAAACAGACGATTGGGCAGCAAATGGCAAGAAAAACCTTTTCGGTCAGACTGTTAAAGTAGTAGAAATGCAGTCTGAAGCAGGTGCTTCCGGTACTGTACACGGTTCCCTGGCAGCTGGCGCTCTGACAACAACTTATACAGCATCTCAGGGTCTGCTGCTGATGATCCCCAACATGTACAAAATCTCCGGTGAACTGCTTCCCGCAGTATTCCATGTAACAGCTCGTGCGCTGGCAGCTCACGCTCTGTCTATCTTTGGTGACCACTCCGACGTTATGGCTTGTCGTCAGACAGGTTTCGCTCTGCTGGTTTCCAACAGCGTACAGGAAGTTATGGATCTGGCTTGCGTAGCACATCTGTCCGCAATCAAAGGCCGTGTTCCTTTCCTGCATTTCTTTGATGGTTTCCGTACATCTCACGAAATCCAGAAAATCGAATGCATCGACTATGATGAACTGGCTAAAATCATCGACATGGATGCAGTTAACGCATTCAAGAGAAATGCGCTGAACCCTGAACATCCCGTTATCAGAGGTACAGCTCAGAACCCTGACATCTACTTCCAGGCTCGTGAAGCAGCAAACAAATTCTATGATGCTCTGCCTGCAGTAGTAGAAGAATACATGGGTGAAATCAACAGAATCACAGGCAGAGATTACAAACTGTTCAACTACTATGGTGCTCCCGATGCTGAAAGAATCATCATCGCTATGGGCTCCGCTTGTGAAGCTATTGAAGAAACAATCGACTACCTGGCAGCTAAAGGCGAAAAAGTTGGTCTGGTTAAAGTTCACCTGTTCAGACCTTTCGTAGCTGAAAAACTGCTGGAAGCTATCCCTAAAACAGTTAAGAAAATCGCTGTTCTGGATAGAACAAAAGAACCCGGTGCACAGGGCGAACCTCTGTACATGGACGTTTGTACAGCAATGTTCGAAGTAGAAAACGCTCCTGTTGTTGTTGGCGGTCGTTATGGTCTGGGTTCCAAAGACGTTACACCTGCACAGTTCATCGCTGTATATGCTAACCTGTCTCTGGACAAACCCAAAAACCACTTCACAATCGGTATCGTGGACGACGTAACCAACCACTCTCTGGAAGTTGGCGAAGAAGTTAACGTTACAGGTGATGACGGCACAATCAGCTGCAAATTCTGGGGTCTGGGCGCTGACGGTACTGTTGGTGCTAACAAAAACTCCATCAAAATCATCGGTGACCACACAGACATGTACGCACAGGCTTACTTCAGCTACGACTCCAAAAAGTCCGGCGGTATCACACAGAGCCACCTGCGTTTCGGTCACAAACCTATCCGCTCCACATACCTGGTTAAGACAGCAGACTTCGTTGCTTGTCATAAACAGGAATACGTTCACCTGTACGACATGGTTACAGAACTGAACGAAGGCGGTACATTCCTGCTGAACACAACCTGGTCCGTAGAAGAACTGGAACAGCACCTGCCCGCGAAACTGAAAAGACAGCTGGCTGCTAAGAAAGCAAACTTCTACATCATCAATGGTACAGAAATCGCGAAAGAAATCGGTCTGGGCAACAGAATCAACACTGTACTGCAGGCTGCATTCTTCAAACTGGCAAACATCATCCCCATTGACCAGGCTGTAGAATACATGAAAGCTGCTATCACAAAATCCTATGGTAAGAAAGGTGACACAATCCTGAACATGAACTACGCTGCTGTTGATCGTGGTGTAGACGGTGCAGTGAAAGTTGAAATCCCTGCTTCCTGGGCAACTGCAGAAGATGCAGAAGTTGCAGCTGCTAGAAAATCCACAGAATTCGTTGATAAAGTTGTAGCTCCTATGAACGCACAGGAAGGCGACAAACTGCCCGTATCCGCATTCTCCGGTAGAGAAGACGGTACATTCCCTTGCGGTACAGCTGCTTACGAAAAACGTGGTGTTGCTGTTGACGTACCCGAATGGAACGCTGAAAACTGTATCCAGTGTAACCAGTGCTCTTATGTATGTCCTCACGCAGCAATCCGTCCCGTACTGCTGACAGAAGAAGAAGCTGCAAAAGCTCCTGCTGCATTCAAAGCAGTAGACGCTAAAGGCGGCGCTGCATTTGCTGGTCTGAAATACAGAATGCAGGTTTCCGCTCTGGACTGCCTGGGCTGCGGTAGCTGTGCAGTAGTATGCCCTGCTCCTAACAAAGCTCTGGTTATGAAACCTCTGGCTACACAGGAAGCTGAAGTTGCTAACTGGGATTACGCAATCGACGAAGTTGCTCCTAAAGCTAACCCTATGGGCAAAGGTTCCGTAAAAGGTTCTCAGTTCGAACAGCCTCTGCTGGAATTCTCCGGCGCATGCGCAGGCTGTGGCGAAACACCTTACGCAAAACTGGTAACACAGCTGTTTGGTGATAGAATGTACGTTGCAAACGCAACAGGCTGCTCCTCCATCTGGGGTGGTTCCGCACCTTCTATGCCTTACACAACAAACAAAGACGGCCGTGGTCCTGCTTGGGCTAACTCCCTGTTCGAAGACAACGCAGAATATGGTCTGGGTATGGCTTCCGCTGTAAAACAGATGAGAAACGGTCTGAAAGATAAACTGGAAAACCTGAAAGCAATCGACGCTTCCGTTGCAGGTGTTGTTGATGCTTGGGTTGACACAATGTTCGATGGTGAAAAATCCAGAGAAGCATCCGACGCTCTGGTAGCTGCACTGGAAGGCTATGCTGGCACAGATGCAGAAGCTAAGAACATCGTTTCCTACGTACTGGAAAACAAAGATCAGCTGGTTAAAAAATCTCAGTGGATCTTCGGTGGTGACGGCTGGGCTTACGATATCGGTTACGGCGGTCTGGACCACGTACTGGCTTCCGGCGAAGATGTAAACGTTCTGGTATTCGATACAGAAGTTTACTCCAACACAGGCGGTCAGGCTTCCAAAGCTACTCCTGCTGGTGCAGTTGCTCAGTTCGCTGCTTCCGGTAAGAGAGTTAAGAAAAAAGACCTGGGTATGATGGCTATGAGCTATGGCTACGTTTACGTTGCACAGGTTGCAATGGGCGCAGACAAGAACCAGCTGGTAAAAGCTCTGCTGGAAGCTGAAAGCTACCATGGTCCTTCCCTGATCATCGCTTACGCTCCTTGTATCAACCATGGTCTGAAAGGCGGCATGAGCGGCGCTCAGAACGAAATCAAACGTGCAGTTGAAGCAGGTTACTGGCATATGTACAGATTCAACCCTACTCTGAAAGAAGAAGGCAAGAACCCCTTCACTCTGGATTCTAAAGAACCTACAGCAAGCTTCAGAGACTTCCTGCTGAGCGAAGTTCGTTACAGCGCACTGCAGAGAACATTCCCCGAAGTAGCGGAAGAACTGTTCGAACAGTCTGAAAAGAACGCAAAAGAAAGACTGGAAAACTACAAAAGACTGGCTAACCAGTAATCAGGTTTCACAGGATTTCAAAATGAAATAAAAACAGGCTTTGCCTGATGAAATGGAGAGATTTCTCGAAAGAGAAGTCTCTCTGTTTTTTTATGGTTTCTTTCAACAATGTTACAATTTTATTGAGATTGGAAAAATTGCTTTTTTCCAAAAGGAAAATAGTGTATACTCACAATATGGAAGTGAAGGAGGGGGTTATTGCATATGCGTCAAACGCTGAAAAACTGTAAGAGAATCGTCATTAAGGTAGGTACTGCAACCATTACCTATCCCAATGGCAGATTGAATTTGAAACGGATCGAAGAACTGGCATGGGTGCTGACAGACCTGCGCAATCGCGGTATGGATGTGGCACTGGTCACCAGCGGTGCCATTGGTGTAGGCGCTGTGCGTATGTCAATGCCTTCCCGTCCCACTGTTACCCGGGAAAAACAGGCGGCGGCAGCAGTTGGTCAGGCAATGCTGATGCAGATCTATCATAACTTTTTTGACCGGTATAATCAGACCGTTGCCCAGATTTTGCTGACAAAGGAGGAAATGGGTACGGAAGAAAGATATACCAATACCCATAATACATTTGAAACATTGTTTGAAATGGGTATCATTCCCATTGTCAATGCCAATGACACCATTTCTACATATGAAATTGAATTTTCCGATAACGATCGCCTCTCTGCTATGGTAGCGGAGGTAACGGGGGCTGATCTGCTGGTATTGTTGACAGATATCGACGCCCTGTATGACAAAAATCCCAGAGAACATGCAGACGCGAAGAAGATTTCTTATGTGGAAAAAGTAACGCCGGAAATCGAAAAGATGGCAAGCGGAAAAGGCTCTGCCTTCAGTGTCGGCGGCATGCAGACAAAACTGGAAGCGGCAAAAATCTGTGAAAAAGCCGGGACAGCCATGGCTATTGCCCATGGGGAAGACCCCACGGTGATCCATCGGATTTTGGCTGGCGAAGATGTAGGAACTTGCTTTGGAAAAGGAATCAAAAGGAGAGATGAAATATGAGTTTTTGCCCGAAATGCGGAAGAGAAATTATTGATGAAAGCTTGGGCTGCCCTATTTGCGGTGTAAAAGAAAACACCCGCCCCGAAACAACGCAGCCCGATGAGCAGCCTGCGGAAAAAGTGGATTCTTTTACGGTAGAGGATGCCAAAGGCACTTATCAGAAATTTGAAAGTACAGAAAATACCAGCAGCGGTACATGGGCAAGCGGCGGTACCAATACAGAATATAAGCCCGTTAATGAAGGCATTCATCCTGCACTGAAAGTCATTGTGATCGTATTGATCATTTTGGTAGGCGGCATTGGTGCCATTGCAGGTCTCATTGCTGGTATTGCGCTGATGAAAAGCCCTGTGGAAGATAATCAGAGGTTTGGTAAACTGATTACCATCATCAGTGCCATTATGCTGGGTCTGAGCCTGATCTGCTGCATCATCGGTGGTCTGTCTGGTCTGGCAGCGGTACCTTATACTATTACCTATAACTTCTGAAAATCATGAATGTATTTGACTTTTTTGGCTCTGCTGTCTGCCACCAGATGGCAGAGCGCAGTTTTTTCTGGGGGAGCTGTCAAAGCCCCCTCTGTGCCCGCTGTACAGCCATTGAAGGCGGTATCATACTGGGTGTGATATTCTTATGGCTGGCAGGAAGAAAAGACGGAAATCGACCGTTTTCGCCATCTGGTGTGGTGCTGGCAGCGCTGTCTTTCCTGCCCATTGCCATTGACGGTGTCGGCAGTTATCTGGGATTCTGGCAGAGCAACAATTTGCTTCGTGTGTTGACGGGGGCGTTGGCTGGCTATGGACTGCCGGGTCTGTTTTTGCTGGCTGCCAATTTTTCTCCTGCCAAAGAAAATGTAAACCCTGTTTATAAAAATACAGGAGAGCAGATAGGTCTGCTTTTGGCGGCAGTGGCTTATGGTCTGCTGGTATGGCTGGGTATTTTGCCATATTTCCTTGTTGCCATTGTGTCGGCAGTGGGGGTTGTCTGTTTTTATGGCTGCTTCTGGTTTCTCATATTGCGAACGATGACAGCAGGAAAGAAATTCCCTTGTTTCTTATGCTCGCTGGCAGGAGGATTTTTCACTGTATTTGTAGTGGCAACAATTGTACAAAGAATTTCATAGAGAATCGAAAAAAAGCTGTTTTTTTCCATGGGATACAAGTATAATGGAAAGAAACGGCTTTTTGATTAAGGAGGCAGTTATATTTATGAGTATGTTGACAGAAATGGGAAAACAGGCAAAGGAAGCGGCAGTGGTTCTTTCTGTGCTTCCCACACCCAGAAAAAATAAAGCCCTTTGTCATGCGGCAGATGCTTTGCTGGCAGCAAAGGATGAGATTTTAGCGGCAAATAAAGCAGACGTGGAAGCGGCAGTGGAAGCAGGTATCAAAGGTGCATTCATTGACCGTTTGACACTGACAGAAAAGAGATTGCAGGAAATGGCAGACGGCTTAAGACAGGTGGCATCTCTGGACGATCCTGTAGGCAAAGTCCTGTCCATGAAAACATTGGATAATGGTTTGATTATCGGTCAAAAACGTGTGCCCATGGGCGTGATCGGCATCATTTTTGAAGCCCGTCCCAATGTAACAGCAGACGCTTTCGGTCTTTGTCTGAAAGCTGGCAGTGCAGTTATTCTCCGCGGCGGTAAGGAAGCCATCGGCACCAACAAAAAAGTAGTTTCTGTATTCCAGAAAGCATTGGAAGAAGAAGGTCTGCCCGGTGCATGTGTGCAGATTGTACAGGACACCAATCGGGAAACCGCAAACGAAATGATGCGTCTGAACGGATATCTGGATTTGCTCATTCCCAGAGGCGGCGCAGGACTTATTCAGAATGTGGTGCAGAACAGCACCGTGCCTGTGATCCAGACAGGTGTGGGTAACTGCCATGTTTATGTGGACGAAAGCGCTGATCTGGAAAAAGCAGTGCGCATTGTCATCAATGCCAAAACACAGCGTCCCGGCGTTTGCAATGCCTGCGAAAGCCTGCTGGTGCACGAAAGTCTGAAAGATACGTTCCTGCCTATGATTGGTAAGGCATTGCAGGAAAAACAGGTGGAAATCCGTGGGGATGAAGACACCTGTGCCAGAGTGCCCGGCGCCGTAGCGGCTACAGAAGAAGACTGGGCAACAGAATATGAAGATTATATCATTTCCACAAGAGTGGTGAAGGATTTGGATGAAGCCATCAGCCATATCCGCCGTTATTCCACAGGTCATTCCGAAGCCATTGTGACAGAAAACTACACAAATGCCCAGCGGTTCCTCAACGAAGTGGACGCAGCGGCAGTTTACGTGAACGCATCCACTCGTTTCACAGACGGCGGACAGTTCGGCTTTGGTGCGGAAATCGGCATCAGTACCCAGAAACTCCATGCCCGTGGACCTATGGGTCTGACAGAATTGACTACCACAAAATATATCATTTATGGTGATGGACAGATTCGTGAATAAAGAGAGAAGGGAAACATATGAGAATTGGTATTTTGGGCGCAGGCGGCGTCGGCGCTACCGTAGCCGGTGCCGTTGCGAAAGATAAAAACGCGGAAATTGTTTTGATTGCAAGAGGGGAAACAAAGGAAAATGTTCTGAAACGAGGCTGGATTCTGGAATCTGAAGTTTTGGGAAACCAGGTCATCCATCCCGCTTTGGTCAGCGATGACCCGGCAGAAATCGGTACCGTAGATGTGCTGGTATTGGCATGCAAAAGCTATTCTTTGAAAGATGTATGTGACAGATACAGCAGTATCGTTCGGGATGATACACTGGTCATTCCTTTCCAGAATGGCTTTATGGCTGCCCAGCAGGCACAGGAAGCATTGGGAAAAGGTCAGATTGCCCATGGCTTCATTTACTGCCTGTCTAAAATTGTAGAGAAGGGGAAAGTTGTCAATGTGGGTACACTGCTGCGTGCAGGTTTTGGTTTCCCTGACGGACGGAAAAACGAAAGAGCCGAACAGTTGGCAGCAATGATGCAGGCAGGTGGACTGCCTACCATTTATACAGCGGATATTCTGGAACCCATCTGGGCAAAGTTTATGATGATCTGCGGCAATAGCTGTGCCTTCCTGTATTATGATTGTCCTTCCGGCGGTATTCTGGAAGATTCTCAGCGGATGGCTTTTCTGAAAGGGACTTATGACGATCTGTACCGCTTGGCGGAAAGCGCAGGGGTACATCTGCCGGAAGATATTCAGAAACGCTATCTGCAGGAATTTGCGGAAATGCCTCTGAACTCCACATCCTCTCTGTATCGTGACATCAAAGATGGTGTACCCCAGAATGAATTGGAGCAGATTGTGGGCAATGCTGTCAGACTAGCAAGAGAAAAGAAAATTTCCGTGCCTTTCATTGCGGCGGCTTATGATAAAACATTACAGACTATGCTGTAAGAATCTGGACATCATTGAACAATCCTCATAAAAAATCATAGCCGGAATCCTTGAAATACAAAGGATTCCGGCTATATTTGTTTTCTTATGAAACACTCTGAAATACCCGTATAACGCAAAAAAGCCTTCGTAAACGAAGGCTCTTTTTATGCTGAAATCAGATCGCACGAGTGATTTTGTTGGAACGCATGCATCTTGTGCAAACGTAGATAGATTTTACATTGCCGTTATCTTCCACGATTTTGATTTTCTTTACATTGGGTTTCCATTTTCTGTTCGCACGTCTACTAACCTGACTACGGTTAATGCTGATTCTATGACCTTTGATCTGGCCTTTTTCACAAATTTCACATCTAGCCATTGCCTGCACCTCCTTCATTGCTTGTATGTGACACAACAAAGTTATTCTAGCAGAAAACTTTTGATTTTGCAAGAAAAAACGCCCTTTTTTTAAAATATTTTTTTATGGGAAAACTTGCTGCGATTTTGTACAGGGAAAAAAGCAGAAACGTAAGAAAAAATTAAAGGATTTCTAATAAAACTGTTTTTGTTTGGTGATATACTGTAAACAAGAATCTGCACCCATTTTTAAGGAGGGAATCTGAATGATGCGAAAAACAGTAATTGCGGCGGTCCTGCTGGCGTTGGGCTGTAATGCGACAGCTTTTGGTGCACAGAATGATGTGGTTATCAAATTGGATGAAAGAAATGTGGTACTGAAAGAAGACATTGTCTATGAAGATGGACGGATGATGCTGCCAGTACGTGCCATGGCGGATGTGCTGGGAGCCGATGTGACATATGATACAAGCACCCGTACAGCTCTGGTGGAAAAACAGATGAAAACAGTGCTGGATGCGGATAATCAGCCCTTGGTATGGCAGGTTTCTCTGGGGCTGGATTCCAATTATCTTACCCTGATGGGCACCCACGAACTGCTGTTGGAAACAAAACCGCTGGTGGTGAACAATCGGGCGTATCTGCCTTTAAGAGAATTGGCGGAAGCCATGAATCTGGATGTGGAATGGAGCACAGACGGTCAGAAGGATTATGTGAAACTGACTTCTGCCAGAATGCCCAACGTTTCTCTGCAGCCCAATGGCAGCTTTGATCAGGAAACCATGAGCCTGCAAATGCAGTGGAAAAACGAAGAAAATACAGTATTCTATGCATCCGAAGAATTTTGGCTGGAAAAATGGGATGGACATAACTGGAATAAAGTAGAACCTGATTCCAAAGCTTATGTAAGCACAGATACTTACAGCATTCCTACAGGCGGTCCCACAGACGGCAAACGGGATAAAAAGTTCACTTTCTGGCAGTGGGAAAAGAGCATGACCCCCGGAAAATACCGTGTGGCAGTGCCTTATCAGTATCTGGAAGGCAAAGGCGAGGATATGACATTCTTTAATCTGGAACAGACAAAGGCGTACAGTCAGGATACTCCTACCACTTATGTGGCATATGGCGAATTTTTGGTAGAAGCGTCTAACAAATAATCAATGGTCAAATGGCGGAAGGTTTGCAAGGAGCAGGTCTTCCGCTTTTTTTCAAAGCCAAAAGCAAAGGCAGGAAAGGGCGCTTCTCTTGTGTTTTTCGGCACTTTGCGGTATCATATACCATGAGTAAGTTTGTTTGAATAGAAAATACAAAGGAGAACGGGAATGTTAGATATTTGCTTATTGGGAACAGGCGGCATGATGCCCATGCCGGGACGTTTTCTCACGTCCCTTGCGGCGCGGCTCAATGGGCGCATGATGCTTATTGACTGTGGCGAAGGCACACAGGTAACCATGAAAATGCAGGGATGGGGCTTCAAGAATATTGATGCCATTTGCTTTACCCATTTTCATGCGGATCATATCTCCGGGCTTCCCGGTCTGCTGCTGACCATTGGCAATGCAGGCAGAACGGAGCCTTTGAAACTGGTTGGTCCGCAGGGGCTGACATATATTGTGGAAGGTCTGCGCCGGATTGCACCGGAACTGCCTTTTCCTTTGGAATTGATTGAATTGGGAAAAGATACGCCCAATCCCCTGCGGTTGGGAGAATTTGAAGTTTCTTTCTGTCAGGCGGACCACATGGTACGTTGCTATGCTTACCGTATTGACGTGAAACGCCGCGGAAAATTTGACCCGAAAAAAGCGGAGGCGCTGGGACTGCCCAGACCGCTGTGGGGCAAATTGCAGAAAGAAGGCGCTGTGGAATTTGAAGGCAAGACCTATACACCGGATATGGTGCTGGGAGCAGAACGTCCGGGTATTGCCATGGCATACTGCACAGATAGCCGTCCTGTAGACAGATTGGCGCATTTCGCAAAAGGCGTGCAGCTTTTCATCTGCGAAGGCATGTATGGGGAAGAAGAAAAGAAACCAAAGGCTTTGGAGCATAAGCATATGCTCTTTTCCGAAGCGGCAAGACTGGCGAAGTTTGCGGAAGCAGAAGAACTTTGGCTCACCCATTTCAGCCCGGCTTTGCAGGAACCGGCAGAGTTTTTGCAGAATGCCACAGATATTTTCCCCAATACCCTGTTGGGGGAAGAGAGGAAAATGACAACATTGTATTTCCCGAAGGAAGGATAAAATATGGAAAAAGATATATTGATTTTAGCAGTGGAAAGCTCCTGCGACGAAACTGCCGCAGCCGTTGTGAAAAACGGCAGAGAGGTGCTTTCCAATATCATTTCGTCACAGATTGCCCTGCATACCCTCTATGGCGGCGTAGTACCGGAAATCGCATCCCGGAAACATATCGAAGCCATCGACGGTGTCATCACACAGGCTTTGCAGGAAGCAGGCGTGACATTGGAGGACATTGACGCCATTGGTGTGACGTATGGACCCGGTCTGGTGGGTGCGCTGCTGGTAGGTCTGGCAGAAGCCAAGGCACTTGCTTTTGCGGCAAACAAACCCCTTGTGGGTGTCCATCATATCGAAGGACATATTTGCGCCAACTATATTGAAAATAAAGATTTTGAACCGCCGTATATGGCGCTGGTGGTTTCCGGCGGTCATTCCCATCTGGTGTATGTGTCCGATTACGGCAAGTACGAAATTCTGGGCAGAACCAGAGATGACGCGGCTGGTGAGGCTTATGACAAAGTTGCCCGTGCCATTGGTATGGGGTATCCAGGCGGCCCGAAAATCGACGCGGCAGCCAAAAAAGGCAATCCAAATGCTGTGAAATTCCCCCGTGTATTTTTGGAGGAAGACAGCTACGACTTTAGTTTCAGCGGTTTGAAATCCGCCGTACTGAACTATGTGAATAAACAGAAAATGATGGGCGAGCCCATTGTGCCGGAGGACATTGCAGCCAGCTTCCAGCAGGCTGTGGTGGAAGTTCTGGTGGAAAAAACCATCCATGCGGCGAAGGAAAGAGACGTGAAGCAGATCGCTATGGCAGGTGGTGTTGCATCCAACTCCGCTCTGCGTGAAACCATGCGGAAAGCCTGCGAGAAAGAAGGATTCTATCTGAGCATTCCTTCTCCCATTCTCTGCACCGATAACGCGGCAATGATTGGTTGTGCAGCCTATTATGAATATATGGCAGGGGTGCGTGATGGCTTTGACCTGAACGCAAATCCCGGTCTGAAATTAGGGGAAAGATAAGTTTTTGTTTCAAAAGGGGCGTTGTTTCGATAACTTTTTCAATATCAAGGAGGAAGAAACATGGCAGGTATTTTGAGCAGATTTAAAACCATTATGGAAGCAAACATCAACGCATTGTTGGATAAAGCGGAAGACCCTGTAAAAATGGCAGACCAGCTTGCCAGAGATCTGGAAAAAGATCTGGGGGAAGTGAAGGCGGAAACCGTTTCCGTCATGGCAGAGGAAAAACGTGCCAAACGTGCTTATGATGAAGGTGTAGCAGAAGTGGAAAAACTCCAGCGTTATGCGGAAAAAGCCGTTCTGGCTGGCAATGACGCTGACGCAAAGGTTTTCCTGTCTGAAAAGGCAGCAAAGGCAGCCAATCTGGAAAGCCTGAAAGGCGCATGGGATTTGGCAGCAGCCAATGCGGCAAAAATGCGTGAAATGCATGATAAACTCACAGAACAGCTGAAACAGGTGGAAGATAGAAAAGCAGCCATCCGTGCCAAAGCGGCTATGGTGAAATCTCAGCAGAAAGCCAATGAAATTAAGTCCGATTTGGGCGGCAGCTCTCTGGCAGCCTTTGATGCACTGGAAGAAAAGCTGAACCGGAAGCTGGATGAAGCGGAAGCAGCTGCGGAACTGAACACCAAAAAAGACGATATGGCTGACCTTATGGCAAAATATGATGATGCTGCAACGGTACAGGACAACGGCGTGGAAGACGAACTGGCAGCACTGAAGGCAAAGCTGGGCAAATGATGGGGGGAATGTGACCGATGGGACTTTTCGGCAATGAATTTCGCAATGTGGTGGAGTGGCAGGAAAGCGACGACACCGTGATTTTTCATAAATGGCATAATGACGAGATCAAAAAAGGCAGCCGCCTCATCATCCGCCCGGGACAGGACGCCATTTTTCTCTATAACGGGAAAATAGAAGGGATTTTTCAGGATGAAGGCTCTTTTGACATTGAATCCCAAATCATTCCTTTTCTGAGCACCCTCAAAGGCTTTTCCTTTGGCTTTAACAGCGGTATCCGTGCGGAAGTGCTCTTTGTCAATACAAAGGAATTTACCGTAAAATGGGGCACCAAAAACGCTGTAATGCTGCCTTGCGCAGGTCTGCCCGGCGGACTGCCTGTCCGTGCCTTTGGTACTTTCCAGATGAAGGTTTCCGATTATGTGCGCCTCATCGACACCATCGCAGGCGTAAAAGATACATACTCTGTGGATGATGTGAAGACAAGAGTGCTGAGCATTCTGGATCAGCTCCTCATGAAGTGGATCGCTAAGGAAGGCAAGGATATGTTCCACTTGCAGGCAAGCGCCTATGACATCGGCAAAGGCATGCAGGAAGATTTGGATATGGAACTGCTGAAAATGGGCATGACTGTGACAGGTGTGCAGATTTCCAGCTTCAGTTATCCCCAGGAAATCCAGGAAAAAATCAATGCTGCGGCAGGCTATCAGATGGTAGGGGATATGAACCGCTACCAGCAGGGCAAACTGGCAGATGGTCTGGATCAGCCCGGCGGCGCTGCCGGCAGTACAGCAGGCATGGGCTTTGGTATGGCAGCAGGCATGCAGATGGCACAGCAGATGATGCAAAGCATGCAGCAGCCCACACAGCAGGCAGCCCAGCAGACAGCGGGAGGAAAACATTGTCCTTCCTGCGGTGCGGCAGTACAGGCTGGTGATAAATTCTGTTCTGGTTGCGGACAGAAATTGGAAGTGGCAGCTTTTTGCCCTTCCTGTGGCGCAAAAGTCAATGCAGGCGATCGTTTCTGCTCCGGCTGCGGACAGAAACTTTCCTAAAAAAATGAAAAAGGAATAAAATTAAAAGAAAAAGGCAGGAATCTCAAGAAATTACCAAAGAGATTTCTGCCTTTGTTATTTCTGCCTTTGTTTTTATTTTTTAGGGATACCTAAAATATCATATAATTCTGCCAGTTTATGAATTTCGTATGTAGGTACAGCAGCGGTGTCGTTGATTTTGTTTTCCGCATTCATCCAGCAGGCATCGATGCCTGCGTTATTGCCGCCCAGAATGTCGGAAGAAAGGGAATCCCCGATGATGAGTACATCTTCTGGAGAAAGGTGTGGCGCTTTTTCAAAACAATGGTCGAAAAAGGCTTTCATAGGCTTGCGGCTGCCGATTTCACCGGAAATGAAAATGTCTTTGAAATAAGGAGAAAGACCGGAATCCCCCAGACGTTTGTACTGGGTTTCTGTGGTGCCGTTGGTGACGATGTATAACTCATAAAGGGGCGCAAGGGTCTGTACCAGCTCCATAGCACCTTCCATGAGGTCGTGTCCTTCGTCCAGTTCTTTTCGGTAATCATGCTCGAAGGCAATGCCGTCAGCGTCAATGCCAAAGTGTTCGAATACTCTGCCAAAACGGGTATAGAGCACCGTATCTCTGGAAATTTCACCTCGTTCGTAGCTTTCCCAAAGCTGACCGTTCATTTCCAGATAATAGCTGCGGATTTCGTCCGTCAGGGCAATGCCGTTTTTTTCAAAAACACGTTCCAGCCCTTTTTTTTCAGCGGCAACAAAGTCCAGCAATGTCTTGTCTGCGTCGAAAAATAATGCTTTATATGTTTTTTGGCTCATAACATTCCTCCATCCAGTGTGATGATTTGCCCTGTCAGGAAAGAAGCGCTTTCACTGGCGAGGGTAAGGGCAAATCTGCCCACTTCTTCAGGCCTGCCGAAGCGCATGAGAGCAATTTCGTCTGCCAGTTCTGCCCGTTCTTCTTCGGAGAAGCAGGCATTCATTTCTGTGTCGATGACACCGCAGGCAATGGCGTTGACTCGAATACCGGAAGGGCCCAGTTCTTTTGCCATGGCTTTCGTGAAGGCGTTGATTCCCCCTTTGGAAGCGGAGTAAACAGCTTCACAGGAAGCCCCTGCTTCTCCCCACATGGAGGAGATGTTGAGAATCACGCCTTTTTTGTTGTGTACCATGGCAGGTATTGCCAAATGGGTACAATTCAGCACAGAGCCAAGGTTTACATTCAGCACATGCTGCCACTGTTCGGGGGTCATGTCTGTGAATAAGCCAATATGAGAGATACCAGCGTTGTTTACCAGAATATCAATGGAACCAAAGGCATCCTGAATTTGCAGGAACATGTCCTTGCAGGCGTTGTAGTCGGATACGTCTGCCAGAACTGCCATACAGGAAACGCCCATTTCTTCCAGTTCTTTTTTCGCTTCTGCCAGCTGGTCTTTGCTGCGAGAAGCGTTCAGTACCACCCGTGCCCCTGCCTGTCCAAAGGCAAAGGCAATGGCTTTGCCAATGCCTCGGGAGGAGCCGGTGACCAGTACGGTTTTATTTGTAAAATCCATTTTTATCACAATCCTTTTTTGCGCATTATACTAGTCATTTTATCGGAAAACTTTAATCTTTACAAGGAGGAAATCTGCTGACAAATGAAAAGAAACCATGTATAATACTTCTTATATCATGATGGAGGAATTTTATATTATGGAAGAAATTAAGCGGCTGGTGTACAGCCGAGAATTACGATGGAATGAAATTATGGTAATTGCCATGCGGCTATTTCGGGAAAATATAAAAGTCATTGCTGCGGGGATGCTGGTCATTGGTCTGCCCATCAGTATTTTGCTGACACTGATTCAAGGCAGGGTAATGAGCATGCTGGAAATTGCTGATCAGGTATCAGCGAAAACTCTGGTATTATCTCCTCAGGAATCGGTCAATTTGTTACAGCAGATGATGACAAACAATGTATTGCTCATGGCAGTGACCGTATTTTTGGAAGCCATATTCACCATTGGTGTGGCAAAGGCTACCAAATGGCGGCTGGAAGGCAGACGTTTTTCTGCCAGCAAAGCTTTTGTGGAAGCAATGTCATTGGAACCCGTTGTGGTGAAAGTGGGTATTGTGTATATGATCCTGTTTTTGCTGGGAACCCTGCTGGTGATTCCTGCCATTTATCTGGGCGTTGTATGGTGTCTGTATCTGTACTGCATTGCGCTGGGCGGCAGACGAAGCGTTGATGCACTGGGACACAGCCGCGTACTGGTTCGCAGCAGATGGTGGCGGACATTCGGATTTTTGATTATACTGGCAGCAATTTCTTACTGCTGGAATTCCGTTTTATCCTTGATCTTTATGCTGTTCCCAGACAACTTTGCTGTCAACTGCGTGTATACCTGCATCACATATTTGACACAGGGCTTTGTGGTCAGCGCAACAGCCATCTTGTTCCTGAACCGGGAATCCGGGCTTTTTGGTATGGCTTCTTTGCAGGAACCGGAAGAAGTCCAGGAGGCAGAAGAAGAAAAAGCAGAATAAAATTGCTTCATAAGAAAACAGAGATAGCCAGAATTCTTGAAACAAAAGGAATTCTGGCTGTTATTTTTTTCGGGAGAGTTTCTGTATTTTTGTATACAATAGACAGGAAAGATGGGGTTTCGAACTACGAATTTTAGTGGGACATTTTCCGTCACACGCAGTGGATTTTTCCAAATCCCTGTGGTATAATCGGCTTATAACAACAACCAAATATAAGAAATGGCAGGTGGGGTATTTATGTATTCCGGGAAAGACGGATTTACAGCAGAAGAACTGAAGTATTTACAATTATTATCCAAACAATATAAAAATATCAACAGCGCAGCCACAGAGGTTATGAACCTGAAGGCGATTTTGAACCTGCCGAAAGGGACAGAGCACTTTGTTTCGGATATTCATGGGGAAGTGGAATCTTTCAGCCATGTACTCCGCAACGCTTCCGGCGTTATCAAAAATCAGATCAGTGCCATTTTTGGTGCAAGTCTGCGGGAAAGCGAAAAGAAATCTCTGGCAACGCTGATTTATTATCCCGAAAAGAAACTGGAACAGATGGTAGAAACAGAAGAGGACATGAACGACTGGTACAAAATCACCCTGCACCGTCTGGTTACCATCTGCAAAGTTGTTTCTTCCAAATATACCCGTTCCAAAGTCAGAAAAGCACTGCCCAAGGAATTTGCTTACATACTGGAAGAACTGCTCCATGAGGACAATGTGAGCAGAGATAAGGAAATGTATTATAATGAAATCATCAGCACCATCATTGACTTGGATCAGGCAGATCGCTTTGTTACAGCCCTGTGCCATCTGATTCAGCGCCTTGCCATTGATACCCTTCATGTCATTGGGGATATTTACGATAGAGGTCCTAACGCAGCAGCCATTATGGATATTCTGGAACATTATCACTCTGTGGATATCCAGTGGGGGAACCACGACATCGCTTGGATGGGGGCAGCGGCAGGATGTCAGGCGCTCATTTGTAACGTATTGCGTATCCAGACCCGTTATGCAAATCTGGACACCATCGAAGAAGACTACGGTATCAACCTGATTCCTCTGGCAACATTTGCCATGGATTGTTATGCCGATGACCCTTGCACACAGTTTGCGCCCAAAGGCACAGAAGGAGCATTGAGTGACAAAGACTTCCAGTTGATTGCCAAAATGCATAAAGCCATTTCTATTTTGCAGTGGAAAATGGAAGCACAGATCATCAAACGTCATCCCGAATTCCATATGGAAAACAGACTGCTGCTGGATAAGATTGACTTTGAAAAAGGCACCATCAACATCGAAGGTGTGGAATATGAAATGAACGACATGAATTTCCCCACCGTAGACCCCAAAGACCCTTATGCCCTGACAGAAGAAGAACAGGAAGTCATGGACAAAGTCAAATCTTCCTTTGTAAACAGTGAAAAACTGCAGGAGCATATCCGCGTGCTGTACAGCAAAGGTGCTATGTATAATATTTTCAACTCCAACCTGCTGTTCCATGGCGGGATTCCCATGAATGACGACGGTACACTGAAAACCGTTACATTCCGCGGCAAAAAATACAAAGGAAAAGATTATCTGGATGCCGTAGAGCGGACAGCCAGAGAGGCATATTTCAATAAACCTCATTCCGAAGCAAAACGTCAGTGCATGGATATCATGTGGTATCTGTGGTGCGGGGAAGATTCTCCTTTGTTCGGCAAAAAGAAAATGACAACCTTCGAACGGTATTTCATTGATGATAAGACTACCCATAAAGAAGTCAGCAACCCTTACTATACTCTGCGTAATGATGAAAACATCTGCCGTTATGTGCTGGAATCCTTCGGTCTGGACCCGGATACTTCCCACATCGTCAATGGTCATGTGCCTGTTAAGGTAGTGAAAGGGGAAAGCCCCATCAAAGCAAATGGCAAACTGTTCGTTATCGACGGTGGTTTTGCCAAGGCATACCAGAAGGTAACAGGCATCGCAGGCTATACCCTGATTTACAACTCTCATGGTATGGTGCTGGTTAGCCACGAACCTTTCGTATCCACAGAAGTTGCCATTGCGGAAGAAAAGGACATCCTGTCTTCTACAGTAGCTTTGCAGTATACACAGGATCGTATCCGCGTAAGAGATACAGACATCGGTAAAAAGCTTCAGGAAAGCATTGATGAACTGGAAAAACTCCTGTATGCGTACCAGAATGGTATCATCAAAGAGCAGTAAAACTTCTTATATAAAATCTATTTCATAAAAAATAAACAGCAGAAAGATTAGAACCAGTTTGGTTTTGGCTTTCTGCTGTTTTTATTTGGAAAAGCTGATTTTGCCATGAAAAAATGGGTCAGATAGGAGGTCTGACCCATTTTGTAATATGCTGATTTTTTTAAAGAGTTTGGCTTTTGTACTTAAAATGCTTTTCTTTTGTAAATTCTTTCACGGAAATCCGTGCTTTCTCTTTTGTAAAATGTTTTTTTGACTTTTTCTTTCGTATGGTTTGGCTATTTTATCTTTTGTATCTGGAATTTATGAGAGATTAAACTCTTTCTACACCAAGGGTTACTTTTTCGCCGTTGATGTTCCATTCTTTGGTGTATTCGCCGCCTTTGCCTGCAACCACTTCAGCAGCCAGAACGTCTGCGGAGATGTCGTTTGCAGCCAGTACTTCAGCGATTTTTGCGTTGCCGTCGTGGTAAACACGGATACGGTCTGTTACGTTGAAGTCAGCTTCTTTTCTCATGGTTTGTACTTTACTTACGATTTCACGAACGAAGCCTTCTTCTACCAGTTCGGGTGTCAGATTGCCGTCCAGAACAACGGTCAGTGTGTTGTCGCCGCTGGATACGAAACCGTCTTTTTCAGCAGTGTCAACCAGTACGTCGTCCATTTCCAGAACAACTTCTTCGCCTTCTACTGTGAATGTTGCTTTGCCGTCTGCACGCAGAGTAGCCATGAATGCAGAGCCGTCTACTTCTTTCAGGTAAGCGCCGATAGCGGGTACCAGTTTGCCGTATTTTTTACCCAGTGTACGCAGCTGAGGTTTGAATGTGTATGTTGTAAATGCTTCCACGTCGTCTGTGAAAGTGATGCCTTTCACGTTCAGTTCGTCTGTGATGATGTCGCGGTACATTTCAGGCAGTTCTTTTTCTGCTTTTACATACATCATAGCCAGAGGCTGACGGTTTTTCAGGTTTGCAGCGTTTCTTGCAGCACGACCTTCTACAACGACTTTCAGTACGAAGTCCATGTTTTCTTCCAGTTCTGTGTCAACCCATTCTGCATGGTATGCAGGCCAGTCGCACAGGTGTACGCTTTCGGGAGCGGAAGCGTCTACTTTCTTCACCAGATTGCCGTAGATTTCTTCTGCGATGAAAGGTGTGAAAGGAGCTGCCAGTTTTACCATAGTATCCAGTACAGTGAACAGAGTCATGTAAGCGTTTACTTTATCCTGTTCCATACCTTCAGCCCAGAAACGTTCACGGCTTCTTCTTACATACCAGTTGGACAGGTCGTCTACAAAGTCTGCCATTGCTCTTGCGGGTTCTGTCAGTTTGTAGTGTTCCAGACAATCGTCAACGTATTTATTCAGTGTCTGCAGCTTGGACAGGATCCACTTGTCCATAGGAGGCAGTTTGTCATATTCCAGTTTGTGTTCTGTAGGATTGAACTTGTCGATGTTTGCATACAGCACATAGAATGCGTATGTGTTCCACAGAGTACCCATGAATTTTCTCTGCAGTTCGCTTACAGCTTCGTCATAGTAACGGCTAGGCAGCCAAGGTGCGCTGTTTGCGTAGAAGTACCAACGAACGGCGTCAGCACCCTGTTTGTTCAGAGCATCCCAAGGGTCAACAACGTTGCCTTTGTGTTTGGACATCTTCTGACCGTTCTTATCCTGAACGTGACCCAGAACGATACAGTTTTTGAAGGGTGCGCAGTCAAAGAGCAGTGTGCTTACTGCCAGCAGTGTGTAGAACCAGCCACGAGTCTGGTCAACGGCTTCACTGATGAAGTCAGCAGGGAAGTTTTCTTTGAAGATATCCTGGTTTTCAAAGGGATAATGCCACTGTGCGAAAGGCATTGCACCACTGTCGAACCAGCAGTCGATAACTTCAGGTACTCTTGTCATCAGCTTGCCGCATTCAGGACATGTGATGTGAACGGCGTCGATGAAAGGTTTGTGCAGTTCGATGTTTTCAGGGCAGTCAGGAGACATTTCTTTCAGTTCAGCGATGCTGCCGATGGTGTGTCTGTGACCGCATTCGCATTCCCAGATAGGCAGTGGTGTGCCCCAGTATCTTTCACGAGACAGACCCCAGTCGATAACGTTTTCCAGGAAGTTACCGAAACGACCTTCTTTGATGTTATCAGGATACCAGTTGATGGTGCGGTTGTTGCGAACCAGGTTGTCACGCAGAGCGGTCATTTTGATGAACCATGTGCTTCTTGCGTAGTAGATCAGTGGAGTATCGCATCTCCAGCAGAAAGGATAGTTGTGTTCGAAGGGAATTGCTGCGAACAGGGAACCATCTTTTTCCATATATTCGATTACCTTAGGGTCAGCGTCTTTAACGAACATGCCTGCAAAAGGACCTGTTTCTTTTGTCATGTTGCCGGCATCGTCTACATACTGCCGGAAAGGTACGTTGTAAGCGTTACATACACGGGCGTCGTCTTCACCGAATGCGCCTGCAGAGTGTACCACGCCGGTACCGTCTGTCAGTGTAACATAAGGGTCGCATGTTACGATGAAAGCTTTGGGGTCGTTTTCCAAGAAGGAGAACAGGGGTTCATAACGCATGTATTCCAGTTCTTTCCCTTTCATGGTTTCCAGAACTTCGTAGTTGCCTTCGCCCAGGATGGTATCCAGCAGAGCTTCTGCCATGATGGCAACATAGTCCTGATATTTCACTCTTGCGTATGTTTCGTCCGCGTTAACTGTCAGAGCAACGTTGGAAGGCAGTGTCCAAGGTGTTGTTGTCCAAGCCAGGAAGTATTCGTTGTCTTTACCTTCAACTTTGAATTTTGCGATAACAGATGTTTCTTTAACATCTTTATAGCCCTGAGCTACTTCGTGAGAGGAAAGGGCAGTACCGCAGCGAGGGCAGTAGGGAACAACTTTGTGACCTTTATAAAGGAGACCTTTGTCCCAGATCTGTTTCAGTGCCCACCATTCGGATTCGATATATTCGTTATGGTAAGTAACATAAGGATGATCCATGTCAGCCCAGAAACCAACACGGTCACTCATGGCACGCCATTCTTTTTCGTAAGTCCAAACGCTTTCTTTACATTTTGCGATGAAGGGTTCTACGCCGTAATCTTCGATCTGAGGTTTGCCGTCCAGACCCAGAGATTTTTCAACTTCCAGTTCAACAGGCAGACCGTGGGTATCCCAACCAGCTTTTCTCAGAACTTTGTAGCCTTTCATTGTTTTGTAACGAGGGATCAAGTCTTTGACCGCTCTAGTGATGATGTGACCGATATGAGGTTTGCCGTTTGCTGTCGGGGGTCCATCATAGAAAGTAAATACAGGAGCACCTTCTCTTGCTTTGATGCTCTTGCCGAAGATATCATGTTCTTTCCAGAACTGTTCTGTCTGAACTTCTCTTTCCACAAAGTTCAGATTGGTAGGCACTTTGTCATACATATTAATTCCTCCTTTGGTTTTGTTCTTTCTTTATAATGTGATACCAATTAAAAAAACCCATCCGTCACACAGGACGAATGGGCTCGCGGTACCACCTGATTTGACGGCACAAAAAGCCGTCCACCTTATTGCATCACCATTATGATGCGTTCCCTTAACGCGGGATACGACAGAGTCTACTTGGTAAAACCGTTCGGTCTGCCACTCAGGAGTGATTTTCTACCGTTTCCTTGCGTCGGGCTTTCACCTGTCCCCAACTCTCTGTCAGCATGAACAGAAATGGTATACTCTCTCCGTCAAAGTGTTTTTGCTATTCACGAGAGTTATTATATATTGTGCCTAAAAATTTGTAAAGACCTTTTTGCACTTTTTCCTGCAAAATATGCAAGTATGTTGTATACTTGCGGACTGTATACACAAAATGGTGTAAATACAGGTGGTTTTACAGAAAAATGGGAGAAAATTGCGGATTTTGTATGCAGATTACAAAAAAAGCCCGAAATAATTTGATTTCTTTGGAGAAGTTGTGTATAATCAAACTGTTTACGAAAGTACAGGCAGAAATTTTTCTGCTGCATAAGCAAAGGAGATTGAAATGGAAGGTAGAGATTTGGCACTGCTGACGGACTTGTATGAACTGACCATGATGCAGGGCTACTTTGAAACAGGTTCTTACAAAAAACAGGTAGTATTCGATTTGTTCTACAGAAAAAATCCCAGCGGCAACGGTTATGCCATTGCGGCAGGTCTGCAGCAGGCAATTGAATACATTCGCAACCTGCGTTTTACAGAAGATGATATCACATATCTGGAAGGTCTGGGACTGTTCTCCGCAGACTTCATTGATTATTTGAGAGATTTTCGTTTTACAGGTGAAATTTACGCCATCCCCGAAGGCACTGTGGTATTCCCCCACGAACCTTTGATGCGTGTAAAAGCACCTATTGTGGAAGCACAGCTGGTGGAAACAGCACTGCTGAACATCATCAACCACCAGAGCTTGATTGCTACAAAAGCAGCACGTGTGGTTTGGTCTGCACAGGGCGATCCCGTTATGGAATTTGGTCTGCGCCGTGCACAGGGTCCTGACGCAGGTACTTTGGGTGCAAGAGCGGCTGTCATCGGCGGCTGCTGCGGTACTAGTAACGTGCTGACAGGCAAACAGTTTGGTGTTCCCGTAAAAGGCACTCATGCGCACAGCTGGGTTATGAGCTTCCCCGATGAACTGACAGCATTCCGTGAATATGCCCGTCTGTTCCCCGATGCATGTCTGCTTCTGGTGGACACTTACAACACACTGGAATCCGGTGTGCCCAATGCCATCAAAGTATTCAAGGAAATGCAGGCAAAAGGAATTGAATTGAAAAACTACGGTATCCGTCTGGACAGCGGCGACTTGGCTTATCTGTCTAAGAAAGCAAAAGCCATGCTGGAAGAAGCAGGTTTTGCTGACGCTGTCATCAGTGCATCCAGCGACTTGGATGAAAACCTCATTGCCAGCCTGAAGCTTCAGGGTGCAAAAATCAGCCTGTGGGGCGTAGGCACAAAACTCATCACTAGTGATGACTGCCCTGCCTTTGGCGGCGTGTATAAACTGGCAGCAGAAGAAGATGAAAACGGCAAATTCATCCCCAAAATCAAACTGTCCAATAACCCGGAAAAAGTTACAAACCCCGGTATTAAGAAAGTATTCCGTATTTACGAAAAATCTACAGGCAAGATTAAAGCCGATCTGATTGCGCTGGACGATGAAACCATTGATGAAACCAAACCGCTGGCGATTTACGACAGCAATGCAAAATGGAAAAACATGCGTCTGGAACCTGGCACATACAGAGTCAGAGAATTGCTGGTTCCTGTTTTCATTGACGGCAAACAGGTTTATGAAAGTCCTGCTACCATGGACATTCAGGCTTACTGCAATCAGGAAAAGGCATCTCTTTGGGACGAGCATCTGCGCTTGAACAACCCTCACATTGTGCCTGTTGACCTTTCTGATAAGCTGACACAGCTGAAAACAAAACTCATTGATAACATGAGTAAAAGATAATCAATAAGCAAAAAAGAAAACCGAAAATTCCTTTTCTAAGGAATTTTCGGTTTTTTTGATTGTATCAGTGTTTTTCTTCAAAATCGGATTTGCCTACACCGCAAAGAGGGCATACCCAGTCTGCCGGCAGTTTATCCCAAGGAGTTCCAGCGGGAACGCCATGTTCGGGATCGCCTTTGGCTTCGTCGTAGATATATCCACAGATGGTACATTCATATTTTTTCATACTGCAACGCTCCTTTTTTTATGATTTGCAGTTATTCTATACCAAAAGATGCTTTATTTCAAGATATCTTTTAAGAAACTTTCTGCTTCAAAATGAGCGCCCAGACCCAGATAATCAGAGATGGTCTGACCGATGTCTGCAAAGGATTTGCGTACGCCCAGATCTACGCCTTCTTTTACATGTTTGCCGTATACCAGCAGAGGTGTGTATTCTCTGGAGTGGTCGGTGCTGGGGGTAGTAGGGTCACAGCCGTGGTCTGCGGTGATGAACAGGATGTCGTCATCGTGCATCGCATCCATGATTTCAGGCAGTTTGCTGTCGAAGTATTCTAGCGCTTTTGCGTAGCCTTCCACGTCATTTCTGTGACCATAGATCATGTCTGTATCTACCAGATTTGTGAACAGGATGCCTTCGAATTCTTCTTTGGTATACAGAATGGTTTTTTCGATACCGTCATTGTTGTTTGTGGTATGGTCTGTCCGGGTCATGCCACGGTGTTCGAAGATGTCTTCGATTTTACCGATGGCTGTTACGTTCATGCCTTTTTCTTTCGCCAGGTCCAGAATGGTCACGCCAGTAGGTTCCAGAGAGAAGTCCTTACGGTTTTTGGTACGGGTGTAATTGCCGCTGGTACCGATGAAGGGACGGGCAATGACACGAGCAACACCGTATTTGCCTGTCAGCAGTTTTCTGGCTGTTTCGCAGATTTCATAGAGTTTGTCTACGGGAATCACGTCTTCGTGGGCAGCAATCTGGAATACGCTGTCAGCGGAAGTATAAACGATGGGATAGCCTGTTTTTACGTGTTCATCCCCCAGATCCTGAATGATGACTGTGCCGGAAGCGGCATAGTTGCCCAGTGTTTTTCTGCCGATGGATTCTTCAAATTTGTCCATGATTTCTTTGGGGAAACCTGTTTCTGTAAAAGTGGGGAAGGGTTCTTTTGTCAGAACGCCAGCGATTTCCCAGTGACCTGTTGTGGTGTCTTTGCCGATGGATTTTTCACCCAGTTTGCAGTATGCGCCTTTGGGTGCGTCCACTTTGCCCAGCAGGTGAATGTCTTCCCCTTGAATGTTGCCCAGACCCAGCGCTGCCATGTTGGGCAGGGAAGTTTCGGGTCTTGCTTTTTTGATATTTACCAAGGTATTGCTGCCTACATCGCCGAAATCGGCTGCGTCAGGCAGTTCGCCAATCCCTACACTGTCCAATACAATAATAATTGCTCTTTTCAAATCAATCGCTTCCTTTCTCTATATAAATGTTTGCTTTATGCCGAAATGATGTTCAAAACCAACGGCGGCAGAGGTGCTTTTTCTGCCGAGATGGTCAGTGCGGACTGGAAAATTTCCGCCGCCGATGCACAGGCTTTGTCTTTGGCGCTGTAAATGACTGCCAGCACTTCGCCAGCTTCTACATAGTCGCCAAGGCGTTTTTTGGTGATGATGCCTGCGCCGAAATCCAAAGGCTGTTCCTTGAAAGCCCGTCCTGCACCAGTTTCCTGAGAAGCCCGCCCGATTTTTGCCGTATCCATGTGGGTGAGATAACCGCTTTTTTCTGCCCTGACTTCCAGAGAACAAGGGGAAAGGGGCAGTAAGTCAGGCTGCTCGATGATGGCAGAATTTCCGCCTTGCTGTATGAGCAGTTCACGGAATTTGGCAATGCCTGCGCCGTTGTCAATTTGCTGCTGCAACAATGCTTTGCCTTCGGCTTCTGTCTGGACACGGCCTGCCAAAAGGAGCATATGTGCGCCAAGCAGCAGGGAAACCTCCAGCAAGTCGCCTTTTACATTGCCTTTGAGGACTTCCATGGCTTCCATAACTTCCAGAGAATTGCCGATATACATGCCAAGAGGCTGATCCATGCCGCTGATGATGGCAGTGACCTTTCTGCCTACATGTTGTCCCATTTCTACCATAATATGTGCCAATGCTTCGGCGTCTTTCTGTGTTTTCATGAAAGCGCCGCTGCCGCATTTTACGTCCAGCACGATGCCGTCCGCACCAGCAGCAATCTTTTTGGACATGATGCTGGCAGCAATGAGAGGAATGCTGTCTACAGTGCCTGTCACATCCCGCAGGGCATAGAGTTTTTTGTCCGCAGGGGTCAGGTTGTCCGTCTGGCTCATGAGTACCAGATGGTTGGTTTTGCCGTAAGTCAGCGCATCTTCTTCCGTTACGCCTACCTGAAAACCGGGAATGGATTCCAGTTTGTCAATGGTGCCGCCGGAGAAGCCCAGACCACGACCGCTCATTTTTACCACAGGTACACCAAGAGAAGCTACCAGTGGTGCCAGAATCAGCGTTGTGGTGTCGCCTACACCGCCGGTGCTGTGTTTATCCACTTTGAAACCGGGCAGACTGCTCAAATCGAACAATGCGCCGGAGTGTGCCATTTCCATGGTCATCTGTGCCGTTTCTTCCGCATCCATGCCGTTGAGCAGAATTGCCATAAGCAGGGCAGAAATCTGATAATCTGGCAGGGAGCCGTCTGTGACGCCTTGAATAAAGAAAGAAATTTCTTCTTTCGTCAGCTTCTGTTTATCACGTTTTTTGATGATAATATCCTGAAAATCCATATAATCCCTCCTTTTGATGGGGGTGCTATTAAATGTTTGTATCATTGGAACCCCAAAAGAGGTTGCCAATATATCCTTATCATACCATAATACCAAGGAAAATACTATTCATTTATCATTGGGTTTTGGTTGTGGAGAAGAAAAAAAGGTTTATAATAAAATTAATTTGAAAAGGAAAAGAGGGAGAAGATATGAAAAAAATCACAGCAGTATATTTCAGCCCCTGCGGCACCACAAAAACAGCCGTTTGTTCTGTGGCTGGCGGATTGGGTGAGGTAGCAAAAGAAGTGGATCTGACACCTTTGTCTGCGGCAAGTACGGAAATTTCTCTGGATGCGGAAGATGTTCTGGTCTGCGGTGTACCATCCTTTGGAGGCAGAGTACCTCTGACAGCGCTTGAACGAATCAAAAATCTCCATGGCAATGGCACAGCAGCAGTGGCAGTTGTTACTTATGGCAACCGTGCTTTTGACGATACCTTTGCGGAATTGCAGGATGCTTTGGAAGCGCAGGGCTTTGTGGCAGTGGCAGGCGTTGCCGCTGTTACACAGCATTCCATTGTGAACCAGTTTGGAGCAGGCAGACCAAATGCAGAAGATCAGACACAGCTTCAGGCATTTGGCAAAGAAATCGCAGAAAAGCTGACAGGAACACCGAAACGTGCGGAACTGCCCGGTAACAGACCTTATCTGGAACGTCATGGCGGTGGTTTGGTGCCTATGGTATCCGATGCCTGCAAGGGCTGCGGCAAATGCGTGACACAATGTCCTGTGGGTGCCATTCCCAAAGACAATCCCAAAACAACAGATAAAGACCTTTGCGTATCCTGCATGGGCTGTATCAGCGTATGCACCCAGAAGGCAAGAAGCCTGCCGGAAGCAGCCATTGGCATGCTGACAGAAAAACTGAGCAAAGTCTGCGCAGATAGAAAAGAAAACCAGCTCTTTTTCTGATATTTGAGTAAAAAAAGAAAGCCGAACCTTCCTTATTAATAAGAAGTTTCGGCTTTTTGTTTTTGGATGAGATTATTTGTTTTCCTGCAGCAGATGTTTTTCAACGATTTCTGCGGCGTCTGCCATACATCCCTGGCAGCTTCTCAGTACAACACCAGTGCCCATACCTTTCAGTTCACTGCAAAGGGTGGACTGGTTTTTGTTCGCGAAAAGTTCGCTCATGGCTTTGAATGTGTCATAGCAGTCAACTTTTGTTTTGGGGTTTTCCAGATTTGCGTCGGAAACTTTCAGTCCAACCAGGTATGCCATGGCGGAAACAGCGCCACAGGTACCCATAACACCCATGCCACGACCAAAACATTCTACGGCACGGAATGCTTCTTTTTCGTCTACGCCAAACAGATCGCTGTAAGCGCAGGCAACAGCTTGTGCGCAGTTATAGCCTTTCTTGTGGTTTTCTTCTACACGTTTTTGTCTTTCTGTTAATTCTGTCAATTCAGTGATCTCCTTTCGTAATAGCATGAAAAAAGGATACCGCCTGATGGGGTATCCTCTTGGGTCGCTTTCAAATTATAAGCTGTTTACCAGTTTTGTCAGAGAGGATTTCTTTCTCGCTGCGGAATTTTTGTGGTAAATGCCTTTGATATAAGCTCTGTCGATTGCGGAAGTTGCGCCTTTCAGTGCAACAGCAGCAGCGTCTTTGTCACCAGCGTTTACAGCTACGATTACTTTCTTCATTGCTGTTTTAACCTGAGATTTGATCATTTTATTTCTCAATGTTTTTTTGTTGATAACTTTGATTCTTTTCTTTGCAGATTTGATATTAGCCAATTTGCTTTCCTCCTAAAAATTCTTTTTGTGGTTTTTCTTCGTCCGATATTTGGGGAATATCGCTTTTTCTTTACTACATATTAACCACTTTGAGGACGGTACTCCTCCGACACGGTTGGGCGTATTTTGTCATGCAAATAGCCCGTGGTTAATTCAACACCATATATTCTACCTGATGATTCCCCATAAGTCAATGAATATATTTCAAAACTGCGGAAAAAATAAGGGAAAATACAGGAAGACGGTGAAAATATGGAACAAAAAGACAAACAGACGGCGGAAAAGTTCACAGTACGGACAGATTTGGCAATTGAAGCCAGAGAAATAGCGCGGGAAGGGCGAGAGGAAGCGGGGGAACCGGATGGTGTGCAGGTGGAAACCAGTCATACGAAAGACTATGAACTGACCCGTGTCCATATTTTGACAGAACAAGGCAGTCAGACCATGGGCAAGCCTATGGGCAGTTATATTACATTGGAGGCGCAAAAGCTGAAGGAAAACGATCCGGAAAGTCACAGCAGCATTGTGGCAGTGCTTTCCAAGGAATTGCAGCATTTGGCGAAACTCAAAAAACAGGGGACGGCTCTGGTAGTTGGGCTGGGCAACTGGAATATCACACCTGATGCGTTAGGACCCAAAGTGGTTTCACGGATACTGGTGACACGGCACCTGCGGGACACCTTGCCAGAGGAAATGGCGCAGACAGTCCGTCCGGTGGCTGCGGTAAGTCCCGGTGTTATGGGCATCACCGGCATTGAAACTGGGGAAATCGTCAAAGGCATTGTGGAAAAAATGCATCCTGACCTGGTCATTGCCATTGACGCATTGGCAGCCAGAAAGACCAGCCGCATCAACGCCGCCATTCAGCTTTCCGATACGGGTCTGGCTCCCGGCGCAGGCGTGGGCAACAAGCGGAAAATGCTTAGTGAGGAAACATTAGGAGTGCCTGTCATTGCCATCGGTGTGCCTACAGTGGTGGATGCGGCAACATTGGTGAACGATACCATGGATCGGATGTTGACGGAAATGCGGAGCCAGACAGAGGAGCATTCTCCTTTTTATCAGATGTTAATGGATATGGAATCGGAGGACAAATACGGTCTGATTACAGAGCTTTTGACCCCCGCAGCGGAAAACATGTTTGTGACACCAAAGGAAGTGGACGCTGTGGTAGACCGTCTGGCAGATATCATTGCAAAAGCGGTGAATATGGCTATGCAGCCCGGTTTGACAGAGGAAGACTGGTCACTTTTTGGCTGAAAAAGCATTTATGATAAGAATGAGAATCCATGTGGATTTTCATTCTTATTTTTTGTGTGTCATCAAAAGAAAAAAGCGGTTTCTTTGGGAGAAATCAGACTGGTTTTTCTTAAGAAAGATGGAACAATTTCTTAATTTTTTCGTCATATCATTAAAATTGGTCAAAGAAAGCGGAATTCCTGGCTTTTCCAGAGGGTAAAGCATGGTCGGTTTCTTGCAAATAAACAAAATTTGTAGTATAATTGCTGGAATAGTATGAGTATGAAAAGAAGGAGAATCCCATGGAAGAAGCTGCAATCGTATTAATGTTAAAGGAAAAAGAAAGTGGTTTTTTAACAAAGGAGCTGGGCTGCTATACTGTAAGCGGTAAAGAAAGTCTGCTGGATCGCATCTACGCAGAAGAAACGGATGACGGTATTGTGGTGCATATGGCTCTGGGCTGCGAAAAAGAAGCGGAAGACTGGGAATATGACGCGATTTTTGACTACTATGACGCGGATGCGCTGCAGGATGTGGTGGATACCGTGGCGGAAGAAGAAGGACATTTGAATCCTGTCTGGGTTGTGACATTCCCTTTTGTGGATGAAGCGGAAGCCATGGAACAGCGTCTGTCTGCAATTTTGCAGGCGCATGACGCAGAACTGCAGTCTGTTTATGCAGCCATTGTAGACAAAAAGGATGATTATTGTGAGCAATAAAAAATTCAGATCTGTCTGCCTGCTGACGGGTATCTGTGCTTTTCTGGTAAGCGGCTGCAATTTTGGCAGTCAGGAAGAAACGCCGGAAGCAGACCCTCCTGTGCAGGATACACAACAGAATATAGAAACAGAAACGCCGGATGAGGAAGTGACCGCAGAGGAAAATATTCCCATTGGTGCGCCGGAAGAAAGTGAAGTTGGGATTATTGCTCCCAGCATACATACGGAAGACGAAAGCCCGAAAACACCCGTTTCCAGTTCATCCAAAAGAGAACCTGTGGCGGATACGAAGCCTTTCTGGCAGAGTGAAAACACCATGCAGCTCAATAACCTGAAGTCTGTGGCATCTGCGGGACAGAGTGCATACAACGATCTGGGTACAAAGCTGGGCTGGATCTGCAAAAACGGCAAACTTTACGCTTATTATACGGGACAAACAGTCACCACAGATACGCTGGTAAGCAATGGGTATCTGGAAAGTGGTTTGTCTGCTGATGACTATGAAATCCTGTTGGTAGACGGCAGGGACTTGGCGGAATATGAAGGGGCAGAAGTGCCTGCGGAAAGCATGAATCTTTGCGTCTTTGCCGCTTCCAAACAGTCTGACGGCACCTATTTGCTGGCATCTGCGGCAGGACGTGCAGGGCAGATTTCCTCTGTAAGTTACAACCGCCTGCTGGCAAGATATAACCAGAACCATGGAACCATGGGGCGTTTGTCCTCTGCTTCAGCGGAATATGGCAGGATTTTGAACTTTGTAGGGCTTTATGAAGGCAGTCTGGAAGACTATTTCGTTAGAGAAATCCGCAAAGATAATAAGTATGCTGTGGTTACATTCTCCAGCAAGAAAAATACAGCGGATGTGAAACAGCATGTACTGCGCAACGACAATAACTTCTGGGAAGTGGTTTATACCAACTTACAGAATGTATATTACCCTGTTACCAGCATCAACCGTGCCCTTCCGGACTTTAATCCGTCACTTTTGCCGGATTATAACCTGGCTGTATGGAAGAGCTATATCGTCCGCAGAGATCAGTCCTTGGTTAATACCATGATTTCCAAGCGTCTGATTACCGACGAAAGCCAGATTTATTATCAGTGCGGTACCGATCAGTATTTCTATATGGTACTGACAAACGGTTCCCGTTATGTGGCTTATAAGATCGACGGTGTATGGCAGATTACCCATGTCAACAGCGACTACGAAGCCAATAACTTTATTTCTGCCAGAACCGGGCAGGATTATGGATTTATATTACTGGACGATTGACAGCCTCAGGCTGTGGCGGCGGTCTGTACCGAAGGTATGGACTGCCGTTTTTGTATCAGAAAGGAATGTGAGGAATTTGAAGAAAACAAGTGGTGATACAGTCAAGACAAACGCCATGCGGCAGCTGGAAGTGGCAGGTATTTCCTACCGCACAGCGTCTTATGAATATGATGAAAGCAATCTGTCAGGGCTTCATGCGGCGGAACAGGTGGGGATTCCAGCAGAACAGGTATTCAAAACCCTTGTGACAAGGGGGGATAAAACGGGAATCCTCGTTTTTTGTATTCCTGTGGATATGGAATTGGATTTGAAAAAAGCGGCAGCTGTTTCCGGCAATAAAAAACTGGAAATGACCCATGTGAAGGAACTGCTGGGGCTGACAGGATATATCCGCGGCGGATGTTCCCCCATTGGCATGAAAAAGAAATATCCGACTTTTATTGATGAAACTGCCATTTTGTTTGATGAAATCGCAGTCAGCGCAGGCATGCGTGGGGAGCAGATTATACTGAATCCCGAAGACCTCATCCGTTTTGTGGAAGCAAAGGAAGCGGATGTGACAAAGGAAATGCAAGATTAATAGAGAAGCCCAACCTCTTTCGAGGCAACTTCATAAGAAAAGAAAGAAAGCTAAAATCCTTATCAGAGGGTTTCAGCTTTCTGATTTTTTATGGTTGTTTTGGAGTAGGAATCCCAATATTGTGTCTTTTCAAAAATTGCGCCGCATCTATTTTGGAAAGAAGTACAGCGGCAAATATCAGAATACAGCCCAGCACCACTTTCGCAGTGACAGGCTCCTTGAGAAACCATACGGAGAAAAGAAATCCGAACATGGATTCCAGAGAAAGCAGGATGGCAGTTGCCGTTTCTGAGGTATAACGCTGTGCCACATTCTGGATGGTAAATGCCAGAACGGTGTTTGGCACAATGAGGTATAACAGGCTGCCCAAAGTCAACAGAGAACAGCTCTGCGGGATGCCGTCTGTGAGCAGAGCAGTCACAGCAGCCAAAAGGCCTGCCGACAGGAACTGGAAAAAGGACAGACGGATGGGGTCTTCGTTTCTGGCAAAAATGCTTACCAATACAATTTGCAAAGCAAAGAGAAAGGCAAACCCAACAGAAAGCCCCTCACCAAGTCCAATGGTCAGGCTTTCATTGAGGCTGATGCAGCCAATGCCTGCCAGTGTTAAGAGGGCTGCCAGCAGTTCACTGCCATTGATACGTTTCCGCAGCAGAAAACAACTCAGAAAAGGAACAAACATTACATAAGAAGCAATAAGGAAAGACTGTTTTCCAGGCGTGGTGCGGTCAAGTCCAGCCAGCTGGACAGAAAGCCCCACAAACTGCAATATCCCTAACAACATCCCTTTTTTGGCTACATTTTTTGTGGTGTGTCGCAGACTGCGGCAGAAAATCAGACCCAAGCAGAGAGCGGAGCCTAAAAAGCGGAATGCCAGTATGGTAAAAGGCTCATATTCTGCCAATGCGAATTTTCCTGCCAGAAAACCGCCGCCCCAAATGGCAGCAGCCAGAAGCAGACCCAGATTCGCCAATATGGATTGCTGTTTAGCGGACATATCAGTCCCTCCTTTCGTTTGTGCCAGTATAACACGGATTCTTATGCGATACAATAAATCTAACAAATTTAAATATATTGAAATTATGTACGATGTGCTGTACAATAAGCGGAGAGGTGAGGAATATGAAAAACACCAGAATCGGTGAGAAAATTGCAGAATATCGACGGAAAAACGGACTGACTTTGCGGGATTTTGCCAAACAGACCAATTTGAGTACTGCTTTGCTCAGCCAGTTGGAACGGAATATTGGCAATCCTACCTTGAGTATTTTATCTACGTTGGCGGAGGCTATGGGCATTTCTGTATCAGAACTGGTGGAACAGAAGGTGGAGAACGCCGAAATGATATTGCGCAAAGAGCAGCGTAAGACCATTGTCATGTATCAGGGACAAACCATGTATGACGTTCTGGCATGTGATACCTGTCATGCCAATCTGGAATTGCTTCTCATGACGCTGGAAGGGAAATCATGGACATCCAATGGATATACCCAGCATACTCAAGAGGAGGAAGTGGCTTATGTGCTGCAGGGAGAAGTGACCATTGATTTAGAAGGGGAAGTCTTTGTGTTGGGGGAAGAAGATACTATCCGTATCCTGCCAGGAAGAAAACATAAGCTCTATAACCACACGGATACAGAAGTGAAAGTATTATTTGTAAAATGCAGAATATAAAAAAACCGATGTGAAAAACATCGGTTTTTTAATTCCTATATTATTTTGCAGGTACATAAATGGGATTGCTGGTGCCGCAGACTACGCCGTCCCGCACGGTAGCAATACGAATATAGAATCCCTGGTTATTTGTCATGGAAATGCCAAATGCATGAGGATAATTCCAGTACCATTGATTATTGTTCAGTGTGGTGTTTTTGACCTGCTGATAATTGCCGCCTTCTTCGGAAGCAATATAAATATAGTAGTAATCCGCATCATAAACAGGTTCCCAAATGAAATAGGTATAGCCATTTTCCGTTGTATAAGTGATATTTCTGGGAGCGGATGGCTGATATACATAATTCTTCATGCCGCTGATGGGCAGGTTCATGGTACGGTGTACTGCAAGAACTTTTTCAATGGGAATAGCGAAATACTGGTTTTCGCTGTAAGAAGAACACATGCCGATAACCTGTCCCGCTGCGTTGAACAAACCGCCGCCGCTGCTGCCGTGAGCAATGGGGGCAGTCATGGAAATGATGTCGTCTGTATATCCGTTGACAGTACCAGTGCTGGAAACATTGCGTTTGCCTTTGGGAGAACCGATGGCTGTGACTTTTTCTCCTGCTGTGATGGTATAAGACGGTGTCACGGGATGCAGTCCCTGTTTGTCGATTTGCAGCAGGGCAATGTCTGCCTGAGGGTCAAGACCCACAACGGTGATGCCGCCTGCGTAGATGGTGCCGTCATTGAATATAATCTGGGCAGTGGAAGCGTTTTCGATGACATGGAAGTTAGTGGCAATGAGCCCGTCTTCTGACAGAACGATGCCGCTTCCCTGGATTTTATTTGTCTGGATATAAACCACAGAGTCTGCGGTGGTATATTCCGGTGTGGAAGGTGCGCCGCCTCTTTCAATGGATACGGTGTAGGTCTTGGGGTCCCAAGTGACGGAAGCACCGCTGTAGTCTGCCACAAAACGCAGAGGAACCATAGTGATATCATCAATGATGCGGGGAGCTGCGTCTAATACCACTTGTGTATTATTGACGGTAGCATAAGCATTGTTGATGGTTAGATATATATTGGTATCCGCATCTTTTGCCACAATGGAACGGTCTTTTTCATTCCATACCACTTCATAGCCCAGAGGCTCCATGATGTCCCGCATGGGAACCAGCACACGGTCATTTTCAATGACAGGATCGTGGCGGCAGGAAAGTACATTGCCGTCCAGCTGTACGGTCACATCTTTCGCAAAAGCAGGTACGGTGCTCCATAACAGAAGCAACAGCCCCAGAAGAATACTGTATTTGATTTTTCTCAAAGAATCACATCCTTTCTTATGCTTTTCAGTATAGCATAGTACAGAAAAAAGAAAAGAGGGCAGCGGCATTTGCAAACAAAACGTAAAAGATGGGGGACTATCGTTGCTTTTCTGCACAGGGTGTGATATCCTGATAGCCACAAGAAGCTGACAGGAGGAGAAAAAATGTTTGAAAGAATATTGACAAAGGAAGATTTTGAGAAAGTTTATCCCATTCTTGCCCAGAGCTTTCCGGAAACGGAGGTACGTTCCAAGGAAGATCAGCTTGCCTTGATTGAAAATGAAAAGTACCATCTGTATGCCATAGAGGACGAAGACGGAACGGTCGGCGGCGTAATTGCTGCATGGGAATTGGCTGATGATTTTCTGTATATTGAACATTTTGCGACATTGCCGGAAAAGCGAAACCATGGATTCGGCGGAAAGATGCTGGATTTATTTTTGCATTGGAAGGGAAAAAATGTGGTGCTGGAGGTTGAAGTGCCAGAGGATACACTGACACGCCGCCGCATTGGATTTTATGAACGTCATGGTTTTGTGTGGAATGACTATCCTTATATGCAGCCTCCTATGCGTAAGGGACAGGAACCTTTGCCACTGCGCCTGATGACAAAGCCCGCGGGAATCAGTTTGGAGACCTATGAACGGTATCGTTCCGCTATTCACTGTAATGTATACCGGTATACAAAAGAAGATTTGGGCAAGGTGAACAAATAAACCTGTACATTATGCATGAATCTAGTTTTGTTTTTTCGGAATCGACTTGTTGAAACTAAATAAATGTACATAGTTTTGAAAAATTAGCAGGAAAAAAAGAGGGTTTTTTCAGTAAAGGGAGAATAATAACATCATAAACATAAAGCATTAGCTTTACTGCAACACAATCTAACAAATACGAAAAGGTATATCACCAACATCATGAAGGGGGAGATTGCGATGGTTCAGATTCTTGCAGGCGAAAAAGGTGAAGGTAAAACAAAGAAACTCATTGCAATGGCAAATGAAGCAGGCAAAAGCGCAAATGGCAGCGTTGTTTTCGTAGATGACGACAATAGCCGTATGTATGATCTGCATTATAGTGTTCGTTTTGTAGACACACCGAAGTTTATTATGGAAGACCCTCAGGTTTTCAGAGGATTTGTTTGTGGTATCCTTTCTCAGAATAGCGATATTGAAAAAATCTATATTGACGGTCTGAATCATATTGTAGACAAAGTTAGTGATGCGGATTTCGTGAAGTTCATCGAAGAACTGGAAAAGACTTCTGCTGAAGCTGAAACAGATATGATTATGATCATCAGCCGCAAACAGGATTTACTTCCTGCGGAAGTACAGAAATATCTGGTTTAATCTGTAAGTAAGAAAGACTGTATTCTTTATGAATACAGTCTTTTTTTGTGCCCATTTTTCATGTCGTACAAAGATAAGAACAAGGAACTTGAATACAGGAAAGATATGGCTGGATAATCGCATGAAAGAAAAGTTGTATGACATATGTAAATGTTGAATTTTCGGTATTCTATGAAAAAATTGCATGGAAAAATTACTGAAAAATGTGGTATGATTGTATATAATCAGAAACATGATGGACGATTCTTTACTTTTTGCCTATGGCTATGGTAAAATATAAAATAATATTACGTATATTGTATGCATTAGAAGAAACGCATTGGCAGTATGCTGATTTTTAATCAAATAAATGAAGAAAGGTGAGAGAATATGAACAAATTCCAGGAAATGTATCAGGCAAAACGCAAATCCCCCGAAGAAGTTGCCATGTATGTAAAATCCGGTGACGTTTGCGCATGTCCCACAGGTTTGGAAGAACCTACCGCTATTTGTGAAGCGGTTGCAGCAAGAGCAATGAGAGGCGAACTGACAGGTGTTGTACACCACGCAACACTGTCCGTAAAAGGCGGTCCCTTCATGAAACCCGAACTGAAAGGCAAGTATGAATATGTATCCTGGTTCACAGGCGCTCCTGGCAGAAAAGGCATCCAGGAAGGTATCCATACTTATATTCCTTGTAACTACAGCACTATCCCCGGTTACTGGAGAGATGTTCAGCCCAGACTGAATGTTTTCTACGCAGAAGTTTCTCCTATGGACAAGCATGGTTACTTCAGCTGCCCTATGGCTGGCGCAGAAGTTGTAGCAATGCGTGAAAAAGCTGACATCATCCTGCTGGATGTAAACGATCAGATGCCTCGTGTTATGGGTGACTGCCTGATTCATATCTCTCAGGTAACCGCTCTGTGCGAATCCTCCAGACCTCTGCTGGTTCTGAACAACCCTCCTCTGTCCGATGACGATAAGAAAATCGGTCAGATGATCGCTGACGAAGTTTGCGACGGCGCAACTCTGCAGCTGGGTATCGGCGGTATCCCCAACGCTGTTGGTGTTCTGCTGAAAGACAAAAAAGATTTGGGTCTGCACACAGAAATGTTCACAGACAGTATGGTTGACCTGCTGGAATGCGGCGCAGTAACCAACATGAAAAAACCTATCCACGTTGGCAAAACTGTTGCAACTCTGGCTTGGGGTTCCAAGAAAATGTACGACTTCATGGATGACAACCCGGCTTTCGAAATGTATCCCGTAAGCTATATCAACAACCCTGCTGTGATTGCACAGCATGATAACTTCGTATCCGTTAACTCTTGTATCGAAGTTGACCTGTTTGGTCAGGTTTGCTCCGAATCCATCGGTACCAAACATTACAGCGGTTCCGGCGGTCAGCTGGACTTCGTAAGAGGTGCAAACATGTCTAAAGGCGGCAAAGGCTTCATCGCAATGCTTTCCACCACAAAAGGCGGCACCATCTCCAAAATCAAACCTATTTTGACACCTGGTTCCATCGTTACAACACCTAGAAACGAAGTGGACTTCCTGGTAACAGAAAACGGTATCGTTCGTCTGAAAGGTCAGACAGCTAGCCAGAGAGCAAAAATGATCATTTCCCTGGCTGCGCCTCAGTTCCGCGAAGAACTGGAATTCGAAGCAAAGAAAATGAACCTGATCATCTGATCTGGAATATCTAGAAAAGCCTCGGTTATATGGGCTGCTTCATAAGAAAACAAAGAACGCTGGAATCAAAAGATTCCAGCGTTTTTATTGTACGCCGAACAGGTATGACAAAACCCCCAGTTCAACTGGGGGTAGGTAAAAATACTTTAGTATAAGAAAGAAACCTCCTGCGTTATAATGAAAATGGTCTGGCAACCAAAATTATAGAAGCAGGAGGTTTTGTCAATGAATGACATAAGAAGTTTATCACATTCCAAAGTACAGTTTACAAGGGACTACACAGGGTAGGTATCTGACGGGAGGGGTGCCG
>ENA-UONQ01000014-UONQ01000014.1-human-gut-metagenome-genome-assembly--contig:-CS26-NODE-14-length-219010-cov-165.575812_pt1 | contig 219010 bp, 202 predicted proteins | sample MGYA00242460_ERZ724007 | MGnify/ENA metagenome assembly ERZ724007
GAGGAAAAAGACACACACATTATAATATTCGCACGCGCGTATAAGGACGGAAAAAGGAAGGGACCCATACGAAAACAGCAGACGGAAAACAAGGAAAGACGGAAAAGAAGCAAGCCCGAAGAAAAACCGGACAGGTTACGAAACACAAACCACAGAGCTCTCAAAAGTGCTGACTCCGCAAACACAGGGGAAAAACTCCAAGCAAGGAAATGCAGAGAAGAAAAAAATCATTTTCTTACATCTCGACGGTTGTTCGGAAACACCATCAACTTCAAGAACCAATACTTACACCCAGACAAAAGCAAAAAACATCTACTTTATCCATCAAGCTACACATATTCCAATCCACAAATAAAAGACAACCTGTTCTATTTAAAGAAGAAAAGTTTTCAGTAGATTTGCACTATATAAAGATATACAATGAAGAAAATAATTATCGCCATCGATTCATTCAAAGGCTGTCTAACTTCAGCAGAAGCAGGAAAAGCTGCCGAAAAAGGTATCAAAAGCATAAATCCTTTCTGCCACACTTCAGTTATTCCCATCGCTGATGGCGGTGAAGGTTTACTGGACGTACTCATCACAGCCACTAAAGGGAAATATATAACCTTATCGGCACATGGACCGCTAATGAAAATGGCAAAAACACATTACGGTCTGTCCGGCAATGGCAGAACAGCTATTATAGAAATGGCTGCCATCAGCGGACTACCTCTCGTACCTATTGAACAAAGAAATCCTATGCTGACAACAACCTTTGGTACAGGAGAATTGATAAAAGACGCATTAAACAAAGGATGCAGAAATTTTATAATCGGTATTGGCGGAAGCGCGACTAATGACGCAGGATTAGGAATGCTACAGGCACTAGGTTTCCGCTTTCTAGACAAATCAGGGCATACCTTAGGTACAGGAGGCCAAATAATGGAAGCCGTGGCAAACATAGACACATCCGGTATTCATCCCGCATTAAGAGAAACACACTTCATGGTAGCATGTGATGTAGCCAACCCTTTCTACGGCCCTGACGGAGCGGCATATATCTTTGCACAACAAAAAGGAGCCGATTCAAATATGGTGCAAAGACTGGATGAAGGCATGCAATCATTAGCCGAAGTTATAAAGAAAACGACAGGAAAAGATATCACGAACTACCCCGGTGCAGGTGCAGCCGGAGGCATGGGTGGTGGACTACTGGCTTTTTTTAACGCAGAGCTAAAACCGGGAACAGAATTATTATTGAAAGCCATCGACTTCTCCGAAAAAATAAAAGGAGCAGACCTCATTATTACGGGCGAGGGAAAAGCAGACCAGCAGACAGCTATGGGAAAAGTACCATACGGAATACTAAAGGAAGCACAAAAAGAACATATTCCCGTTATTGTACTGGCAGGCAGTATAGAAAACCTGCCGGAATTAAACAAAGCGGGATTCAAAGGTATATTCTCTATAGCCCCCGGCCCCATCACCCTGGAGAAGGCAATGGAACCGGAGTTTGCTAAAGAAAATATCACCCGGCTGGTTTCCCAACTCTATTCAGTTATAACTAGCTTCGGCTAATTTGCAAGCCTTTGTCGGACAAAGCCATATCAACGAAACGGGCACAACTGTTGGGTGGGTTCTGAGTAAGAATACTTCGAATACGTATAGCAGCCTCAGGATCTTTAGCCACCATATAAAGATAGCCGCCTCCCCCCGCACCTGGCAATTTATATCCCAGGCAATAATCATCAATCCGGCGAATGATAGTCTCAACTGCCTCGGGATTAGTGCCGGGATCCAACGCTTGGTTCAGCTTCCAGCTTTTACCAACCAAACGCCCCATTTCATCGAAATTCCCACGCTGAATGGCTTCGTACAAGTCAAGAGCATGCCCCTTCATACCGCCAAGTATAGACAAATGCTCTGTGGAGTTGAGGAACATGCTACGCACGATTTCAGCTAAAATTCCTTTGGCTGTACGGGTAATTCCCGTGTAATAAAGCAAATGGCACTTCTGATATTCGCCACCTGTAAACAAATAATCGGGCAACCAGCGCACTAACGGACTCTGATCCATACCTGCATGAGTCTGCAATAATTTCACTCCACGAAGCACACCTCCGTATTGATCTTGCCACCCCCCTCCGGTAGTCAGTAACTGTTCCAAAATAAGCGTACGGTTACATATCTCGTTCTTATCCCAGTTCAGTCCGCAAAAATCAGAGATTGCCCCCAGCACAGTTGATGCAAGAATAGAACTTGTACCCAGACCGGAGCCCGCAGGAATCGCAGAAAGCAGAGTGATTTCCATTCCGGAGCCAAACGCCTTCAACTGCTCTTCCAATGAAACATACGATTCGGTGGAAAAGCCCGGCTGGAAACCTGCCAGCACCAATGCCGCTTTAGGTATAGAGAATGGGGATCCCACTTGCATGAAATCCCTTACCTCCCCGTAAGTTGTAACCACTTCCATAGCGCCTAAGTCTATAGAACGAAGAATTATCTTATACTCCCGACAGGGTTTCACGTAAACTTGTAGAGGAGGCTGCCCGTTCAACTCAATAGCAATATTCACCACATTCCCCCCTTCATTCAAGCAATAAGGTGGAGTATCCGTCCATCCGCCGGCCAGATCAATACGGACCGGACTACGCCCCCAGACAATCTGATCGGAGTACACTGACAAATGCGGTTGCTGCCTCTTGGCTAAAGCCGAAGCAGTAAGTCCGTCGCGCATCAAACGAAAAGCCTCATTCTCATATTCCCGATAAGCCAGCCCCTTAAGCTGCTGCACCCGGGCACGGAACATATTATCACTGATACGTGTCATCAGCGGAGCCGATTCTGATAAAGGCTCAGGCAACGACAGATCATACCGAGCAAATTCTCCAGCAGCATTCTCCAAATTTAGCTGATAAAAGACACTTCGATCATAATTATGCGCCAATGCCGGCCAATTCTTTATCCGGAAAGCTTCACGCTGTTCTGCCAGACGATAAAGATTAGAATAAGCAGATATATCATCGGCAGATAACTTACGACAGCGTTGCCATATTTCTTTTCCTTGCTGTAATGCCGGTTCAGAGACCATCCAGCGCATAACTGCTCCCAATTCCTCTACAGATGAGCAAACCGGAAACAAACGCGCGGCCTGCAAGTCGTGACCGTTTTCTATTTCTTCCACCGAAATGCCGCGTACAGCACACCACTCACCTACAGACATTCCTTGATAATATGTTTCTTCCTTAGCCAAAGCTCCCTTGAAAGTATCATTGAAGCCGTATGGACGCGCTACATAGCCAGATTCTCCAAAAGGAACCACATCAATACACACACCGGACGGAACCTCCAGGTTCCAATTATTAGCGGGAACCCCTGTTATGATGGTCTGGTGATGGATATTCCATCCTGCTCCTACATAACTGTTCTCTATCCATATTTCCGAATTTTGTGAGGTAAGTTGATAACCTACCTCAGCATTTTGAACAAACATGGCCGGATGCGGTTTTACCTTCTTGTGCATAATCTCCCGCTGGTCGTTTACCAGATTTTGTACTGCCAATGTAGAAGAAATAAGTTCACGACTGGTTCCGTAATGATAAAACTCCCCTCCGGGCAACGGCAGAATAGCCACACTCAGCTTGTTAAGTTCATCGTCCATCATACGCGGGTGCTCTCCCAATGTAAGTCCGAAATCAGAATACATGTCATAATAAGAGAGTTTTCCTTCCTTATAAGATCGTTTTACCAACAGACTAACCGCACGGTCACTTAACAGCCAAATTCCGATATCCATCAGAAAAAGATGGGTTTGCATTAATTTCCCCAATTCCTCCACCGAAGGTTTTTGAAGCATGAAATCAAGCTTATCGGGAGTAGCCCGTGAAGAAACAAAAACACCATGGTTTTTTGCCAGATTAGGATCTACCCATAAACCGTAACACACCACATCCGCATCAGGAATAGTCTGAAGCGGTTGGCCCGCACGGATATAAACATCTCCACTTGCAATCAATGTATGAAGAGAAGACGGAGCTTTCTCCATGATTTGTTCATATAAAGGGAGCTGGAGGGAAAGCAGATTTTGTGACAGCCGTTGTCCTCTGGCCCACCGGAATACAGGAATGGGAGTAAGAATTTTGCCGGATGGCGCATATCCGGGCAAACGACGACTCTGCCCGCCTGCATGAAGTAAAATACGTTTTTCTTTTCCCAGCCAAGTAAGAAAATCGCTGTCAGGAGCTACTTTCTGACAACAAGCCTCCAACAGCCATGCAGTCCCCCCGCCTGATCCTAGCTTACTACCTATAGGATCGGAAGTACAAAACCACTCTGTCTGGTCCGCTTTCTCTATATCATGAAAACATTCCACCAGATTAGGGGGAAGTGATAATAATTTTTTCATAGCACATCTTTGTTTTTATTGCACACAAAGATGCTTATTTTCCCCTAATAAGCCAAAAGATAAGACATGAATTTTAATCAGTAAATTCAAAAACACGCTCATCCAATGACTTCACTTCCTTAAAGCCCGGTTGTGCAACAGGCACACCGAATGGCATCTGCGCTATCAATTTCCAGTCATCAGACAAATTCCAAACTTTACGTACTTCATCATCAATCAGCGGATTATAATGTTGCAAAGACGCCCCCATTCCTGCATCTTCCAGCATGGTCCAGACTGCCAACTGATGCATAGCATCGGTCTGCTCTGCCCAGATAGGGAAATTATCTTTATAAGTGGGGAAACTTTCCTGCAAAGAGCGAACGATAGCCATATCTTCAAAATAGAGAATAGTACCATATCCACAAGCGAAACAGCCATCAATCTTTTCTTCGGTCTTGCCAAATACCTCAGCCGGAACTCGCTTACGCAAGACATTTTTTACAATGTTCCACAACTTTTCATGCGCCTTACCTGTTAATAACACAACACGAGTGGTTTGAGAATTGAAAGCTGAGGGGACAAATTCTACAGCAAAACAAATTAAATCTCTTATTTCTTTATCAGACAATGTCGATTTGTTTTGGATCCGATAAAATGTACGACGGGCTTTCAGAGCCTCCTTAAAACTTTTTGTCATATAAAACAACGTATTTATGGGTTATTATAAATGAAGAACAAACAGGTAACAAAAGAAGTTCACTTTTTTTGCTTTTTTCAATGCAATAACCTATTTTTGTTAGCTAATTATTAACATTAAAAACAACACATTCAATGAAAGATTTTCTAAAATTTACGTTTGCCAGCGTCATCGGCGTCATTCTGGCAGGCGTAGTGTTCACTATACTAGGGATTATCACTCTGGTTGGCATAGTCGCCTCATCGGATACTGAAACGGTGGTGAAAGACAACTCTATCTTCGTACTCGACTTTAAAGGCAGTTTGTCCGAACGTGTACAGGAAAACCCACTCCAACAACTTTTGGGAGAAGAATTTGAAGCATACGGTTTGGATGACATTCTAGCTTCTATCAAGAAGGCAAAAGACAATGACAAAATCAAGGGTATTTATATCCAACCTTCTTATCTGGAAGCATCATACGCTTCCTTAGAGGAAATACGCAATGCATTACTGGATTTCAAAGAAAGCGGCAAATTCATCGTTGCTTATGCAGACCAATATGCACAGGGGATGTATTATCTTTCCAGCGTGGCCGATAAAATAATTATCAATCCGCAAGGAAGTATTGGATGGCACGGAGCAGGCATGCAACCTGTTTTCTTCAAAAATCTGGTTTCCAAACTAGGACTGGAAGTACAGGTATTCAGAGTGGGTACTTACAAATCAGCCGTGGAACCGTTTATTGCTACAGAAATGAGTCCGGCCAACCGCGAACAGATGACCGAATGTCTAGAATCTGTCTGGCATCGTATTCTTGCAGATGTATCCGACTCACGACGCATCCCGACAGATACTCTGAATGCTTATGCTGACCGATATATGGATTTTTGTCAGGCAGAAGAATATATTCAATGCAAACTGGCAGATACCCTGATGTATAAAGATGAGGTTATTTCCTATCTGAAACAATTAAGCGGTCGTGACGAAAACGACAAACTAAACAGTCTTTTCATAGAAGACATGATAAACGTCAAGAAAAATGTGCCCAAAGACAAAAGTGGAAATATAATAGCCGTATATTATGCATACGGCGAGATCCTGGATGCTCCCGGCAGTTCCACAGAAGATTGTATTGATGTACAAAAGATGTGTAAAGACCTGCGCAAATTACGTGATAACGATGACGTAAAAGCTGTTGTATTACGCGTCAACTCACCGGGTGGCAGCGCATACGGTTCAGATCAAATATGGCGTGAAGTAGTAAGACTGAAAGAGAAAAAACCGGTAATCGTTTCTATGGGAGATTATGCTGCATCAGGAGGCTATTACATTTCCTGCGCTGCAAACCGCATTTTCGCTGACCCGACTACGCTGACTGGTTCTATCGGCATATTCGGCATGATGTATTCAGGTGAGAAACTGTTTACTGAAACTTTAGGACTAAATTTTGATGTAGTGAAAACTAATAAAATGGCTGATTTGGGTGCCAGCCTAGGTCCGGTTCTCACCCGCCCGCTAAATGCATCAGAACAAGAATTAATGCAGAACTATGTCAACCGAGGATACAAGCTGTTCGTAAACCGTTGCGCTGAAGGTAGAAAAATGTCTACAGAGGCTATTGAAAAAGTTGCTGAAGGCCGTGTATGGACCGGTGCCATGGCAAAAGACCTTGGTCTGGTAGACGAGCTGGGAGGTATAGACAAAGCATTGAATGCCGCCGCCACCCAAGCCGGTATCGAAAATTACAGTATTATCGGCTATCCTGAAAAAGAAAATATTTTCGCAAGCCTGCTGGGAAATCAGAAAAAACATTATATAAACAGCGAAATTAAAGAATATTTGGGAAGCTATTATAACAGCTTCAAGGCGCTGGAGAACATAAAAGACGCCAACTGTATACAGGCACGTATGCCGTTTGACCCTAATATCCAATAAATTGCACATGGAAGGTAATCTTATCAAGATAAACAAGTGGCTATATCCGGTTTCATGGATTTATGGGACCGGTGTATGGCTGCGTAATAAATTGTTTGACTGGGGAATATACAAAGAACGTAAGTTTGATATCCCGGTCATCTCGGTAGGCAACATCACCGTAGGCGGAACCGGAAAGACCCCCCATACAGAATACCTGATAAGATTATTGCAGAAAGATTACAAAGTAGCCGTACTAAGCCGCGGCTACAAACGCAAATCCAAAGGCTTTGTACTTGCCAGACCGGATACGTCCGTACAGATGATAGGTGACGAACCTTTCCAAATGAAACAGAAGTTTCCGGATATCCATATGGCAGTAGACCGGGACCGTTGTCATGGCATAGAGCAGTTATGCAATAGTCACATCGCCCCTGGAACAGAAGTGATTATTTTGGATGATGCTTTCCAGCACCGATATGTAAAGCCCGGAATAAACATCTTATTAGTAGATTACCACCGACTGATTTGCGAAGACACCTTGCTGCCTGCCGGACGAATGCGCGAACCTGAAAACGGAAAAAGCCGGGCACATATTGTTATTGTCACTAAATGTCCTAAGGACATCACCCCTATGGATTTAAGAGTCTTAAGCAAGCAAATGGAACTTTACCCCTATCAGCAGCTCTACTTCACAACATTAGCATACGGCAAGCTGCATCCGTTGTTTACAGCAGGGAATGCAGTTTCATTAAAAGAGATAGAAAAAGACAAGCATATCCTATTGGTGACAGGCATAGCCTCCCCAGCAAAACTCATTCAAGATTTATCACCATACAATGAGCACATTGAGTCACTGGCTTTCAGTGACCACCATGACTTTACAGCAAGAGATATGGAACTGATAAAGAAGCGTTTCATGAAACTTCCGGAAGGTAAACGCATGATTATCACCACTGAAAAAGACTCTGTACGACTAGCAGCCCATCCACTGATGGACGAAATGCTGAAACCTTATATATATATGCTGCCCATTGAGGTAGCCTTTTTACAAGACCAACAAGAACTGTTTAACTCAAATATAACCGACTATGTTAGAAAAAATTCAAGAAACAGCAACTTTTCTTAGAGAAAAGATGCATACCAGTCCCGAAACTGCTATTATATTAGGTACCGGCTTAGGAAGCCTGGTACACGAAATTACCGATAAATACGAGATCAGTTACAAAGATATCCCTAATTTCCCTGTTTCAACCGTAGAGGGACATAGCGGTAAATTGATTTTCGGCAAATTAGGTAATAAAGACATCATGGCTATGCAAGGACGTTTCCACTTCTATGAAGGATACTCCATGAAAGAAGTTACTTTCCCCGTACGGGTGATGCGTGAATTAGGCATCAAAACATTGTTCGTATCCAATGCAGCTGGAGGTACGAATGCAGACTTTGAAATTGGTGATCTGATGATTATCAGAGATCATATCAACTTTTTTCCCGAACACCCGTTGCACGGCAAGAACATTGAATACGGCCCCCGTTTCCCGGATATGAGTGAAGCCTACTCCAAAGAACTGATAGACAAAGCACTGGAGATCGCTAAAGAAAAAGGTATCAAAGTACAACAAGGAGTATATATCGGTACACAGGGACCCACCTTCGAAACTCCGGCAGAATACAAGATGTTCCACATTCTTGGAGCTGACGCCGTAGGTATGTCTACCGTTCCTGAAGTTATTGTAGCAAACCATTGTGGCATCAAAGTGTTTGGAGTATCGGTTATCACCGACCTAGGCGTGGAGGGAAAAATTGTGGAAGTTTCACACGAAGAGGTTCAGAAAGCGGCAGATGAAGCGCAACCGCGCATGACTACCATTATGCGTGAAATGATTAATCGAATTTAAGAACATGCAGGAAATAAACAGAACAGAAATAGCGACCTTAGGTGAGTTCGGCCTCATTAAACATCTAACGAAGGATATCGAGTTAAAAAATCCGGAAACCCAATATGGTGTGGGAGACGATGCAGCCGTATTGGAATTTAAAGATAAAGAGGTATTGGTAACCACAGACTTACTGATGGAAGGGGTACATTTTGATTTGGTTTATACCCCATTGAAACATTTGGGATATAAATCGGCCATCGTAAACTTCTCGGACATTTATGCTATGAATGGTACTCCAAAACAAATCACAGTTTCTATCGCACTGTCCAAACGCTTTTGTATTGAAGATTTAGAACAGTTCTATGATGGGCTAAAACTGGCTTGTGAACTACACCATGTAGATATTGTGGGTGGAGATACAACTTCATCCGTAACCGGGCTCGCCATCAGTATTACTTGCATAGGTGAAGCGGACAAGGACAAAGTAGTTTATCGCAACGGCGCACAAGATACAGACTTGATTTGTGTCAGCGGTGACTTGGGAGGAGCTTATATGGGACTTCAACTTCTAGAGCGTGAAAAGGCTGTTTTCCAAGGAGCAAAAGAAGCAAATCCGGATTTTTCCGGAAAAGAATATATTTTGGAACGTCAGTTAAAGCCTGAAGCACGTAAGGATATCATTGAGAAACTGGCTAAAGCGGGAATCAGGCCCACCGCTATGATGGATATTTCCGACGGCCTTTCTTCGGAACTGCTACATATATGCTCACAAAGCGATACCGGCTGTCGCGTTTACGAGGAAAGAATTCCCATTGATTACCAAACGGCTGTAATGGCGGAAGAGCTGAATATGAATGTGACAACATGTGCTTTAAATGGTGGTGAGGACTATGAGCTATTATTTACTGTACCTTTAACAGAGCATGAACGAGTTTCGGCTATAGAGGGTATAAAAGTGATTGGTCACATCACCAAACCGGAGCTGGGATGTGCCCTGATTACCCGTGACGGACAAGAGTTTGAGCTGAAAGCGCAAGGTTGGAATCCACTAAAAGAAAAATAATTTTAATTAAACAACACTGATAATAAGCATCTTATGCTTTTATCAGTGTTTTTTTTTAGAAATAGTTTGCAGTTTAAAAAAGTTTCACTACCTTTGCAACCGCAAACAAGAAACAATGGTGCCATAGCTCAGTTGGTAGAGCAAAGGACTGAAAATCCTTGTGTCCCCGGTTCGATTCCTGGTGGCACCACTTTGAAGAAAAAAAGGCAGTAAAATCCTGATTTCCAAACGGAATCAGGATTTTTTGTTTTCTCACAAAACGCAAATACAACAATATAGACTGGATGACGAGGTATACGAGCTTAGGGATCAGGAACAATGAACATCCTGTTCTTCATTCTGAAGACAAAACTTCTCCTGAAACGGGTATTCGGAAAAGAGACGGAAATGCGTACCCTGCTCGGTACAATGAACGAAGAAATAGAAAAAATGAAAAAGGCAGTAAACATAGATTATGCGCCTGTAACTTTAGACAAGTCGGACAAAAAAGTAGGTTTATCATTTTTATAGACGATATGTTTGGAAAGGAATAAACCGCTGATAATTTCCATTATATCAATCAGATTTGTTTTGTCTGCCAAATAAAGAGGGGAAAAAGGTTGTTTGTTAAAGTGTGATTTGAATTGCTCCGGGTACTTGATACGCCATTCCACAAGGCGTATTTCATTGTTCAGTAGCCCAATCGCTTCATCAATGGGATACAAATAAGGCATTTTTTTCTTGCTCAAACCGTACATGATACGATTTAAGTCTATGTAATCCGAATGAAAAATAGCGTAATAAAACGCTATTATCCTGTTCGCTGATACTGAAATCAGCCAAATAAATAGCCAATTCCTCAATAGCTTCCATAAACTCTGATACCGAAAACTTTACGTTGTGAGCATTCCGATAATAATCGAAAGAAACTCAAATCTGATATTTTGTTCATACAATAGAAATACTAAATGTTTTTTTATTAAGCACATATATTTGTCATCCCATTAAATAGCATTCAAGTGAAGCTATTGAATAAAAAACATTCCCAGCATTGTGAGCTTCTAATTTTTGTGCATCTAAGCAAGAAGTTATCCATGAAGCAGATAAACATCGTATTCCAACTTCCCTACAAGACACAATATCTGAAACTGTATCACCTATATATATCATTTCATCCGGTTGTAATTTATAATCTGCGAGCAGTTCCCTAAAATTCTCTGCTTTATTATTTTTGAAAGGATTTCCAGTTTTTACTTTATCAAAACACGTGTCCATATTAAATTGACGTAATGTTATCGCACAGCTCTTTTCTCCTTTTCCTGTAACCAAAGCAATAAGAATAGATTTCTTTTTTAACTTCTCAATCAGTTCTGTTATACCGTCGAAAGGACGAGGGCACATTATATGCATTTGTTCGTATATCACGTAGAAGTCATCCAAAGCATTTTCCCAATTATAACCAACAAGTTTTTTTATCATCCCTTTTTCATTTAGTCCAAAAGTTTCTAAAATATCATTTTCGGATACATCATTAAGAGTAACATAGGGAGTTACTGCCTTTTTTAAGGCTTTGAGGCACATGGGAATTGTATCTCCGATTGTACCGTCTAAGTCAAAGGCTACTAATTTAATCATAACCTTACATTTGATTGATTTTCCGTATCACCCGGCAAGGATTTCCTACCGCCAAGCTATTTGCCGGAATATCTTTGGTTACAACACTTCCTGCACCAATCACACATTTTTGCCCTATTGTCACTCCCGGTAAAATAATTACTCCACCGCCAATCCAGCAGCCATCCTCTATCATGACAGGGAGGGCAAAAGTTCGACGGACATACTTACAGCCATCCGGGGTTTCTGTCAATACAAGTCGTTCATTAAACTCTACCGGGTGAGTTGCCGTATAGATTTGTACATTAGGTGCTACCAGCACATTGTTCCCTATGGTAATCTTATTGCAATCGACAAATGTACAACCAGTATTTACGGTGACATTATCACCGATATGTATATTGCATCCATAATCACATATAAACGAATGACCGACAGAAACATTTGCGCCTATACTTCCAAACATTTCCTTTAGTACGGCATATTTTTCAGTCTTTTGTTCATACGGCAAAGAATTATATTTCATCAACAAGTGATGAGCTTTACTTTTCAAATCCATAAAAAACGGGTCGTGGCAATCATACCATTCACCTGCCAAACATTTTTCCATTTCAGTTTTCATAAGCTATAATTTTAAATATATTGCAAAGTTATACCGATTTTTCGGCTAATTTTAGGTATTATTTTTCGTTATTTTGGTATTAATCCGTTTTTTAGGGCTATATTTATGGCATGAAAAGAGAAAACCTACATCAACCATTCGAAATTAGTTTTAGCGAGCTTGACGAATCCTTGCTAAAAGAGCATGAACATACCTTTTTTGAATTAGTATATATTCTTTCAGGAACAGGCATCCAATGGATTAACAACAATATGTTTCCTTATCATGACGGACATTTGTTTATGATTACTCCCGGAGATACACATTCTTTCGAAATCCATACAACAACTAAGTTTGTCGACATCAAGTTTAACGACATATATATACATTCTTCTGTTTTCGGTGCTGAAAATATCCAAAGACTGGAGTTTATTCTTCAACATGCTAATCATCAACCCGGTTGTATACTAAGAAATAAAGTAGATAAGCTATTGGTGAAACCCATGATTGAAGCGATTATCAGGGAATATATTAACCGAAATTTATACAGCAAGGAGATTATAACACAAATAATTAATACGATTATTATTGTGGTAGCACGCAATATCGCAATGTTCTTGCCTGAACAGGTGGATGAATGCTCTGAGGACAAATCGCTTGACATATTGCAGTATATTCAAGCAAACATCTATAAAACAGGTAAAATCAGAGCAAAAGATATAAGCCAACATTTTGGCATTTCGGAGAATTATTTAGGACGATATATCAAAAAACATACTAATGAAACTATGCAGCAATACATTTTAAACTACAAACTAAAGTTAGTAGAAAATAGATTATTACATAGTCAAATGAGAATTTGTGAAATCGTTGAAGAATTGGGATTTACCGATGAGAGCCATCTTAATAAGTTTTTCAAAAAGTATAGAGGATGCAGCCCCTCTAATTTCAGAAAGAACAATTTGAAGTAAACCATATACATATCCTTGTTTTTAGAGTTATTAAAACAATAGAAATGACTATTTTTGCATTATATTTATAGATGTCTATGACAAATACAGAAACCATACAATCACTTATCGATAGCGGAGAAGGCTATAATGTAGAGTTTAAAGTTCGTGTACCTTCAATAGTTCGTGAACTAACAGAGGAAATTTGCGCTTTCGCTAATGCTGACGGAGGATATTTGCTTATCGGCGTAGATGATAACGGACAGATTATTGGTACAGGTTTGGAAAATGATAAACGTTCAGCCATTCAAGGCTCTATCAGTGAAATATCTCCAGCTCTCCATTGTGATATGTATGCGGTAAATATCGAGGATAAGACAGTTTGGGTAATTGATGTTCCATCAGGGAAAGATAAACCTTATATATTTTCTGGTTCTATCTTTGTGCGTGAGGGAGCAAACTCACAGAAACTTCGTACTGTCGAAGAAATGCGCAGTTTCTTTCAGGAATGCAACAAAATATTTTTTGATGCTATCCCTTGTTCGTGGTTCAACATTTACACAGATGCAGATGAACAAGCGATAAAAGACTTTCGCACGGAAGCAAAGCTAAGTCCATCGACTGCCAACAAACAGATATTTGAGAATTTGGAACTGTTTACGGATAACGGAGTAGCCAAGAATGGAGCAGCCATGTTCTTTGGGAAACAACCTGAACGAAAGTTTCCACACGCAGTAACAAGATGTGTCCTTTTCAAAGGAACAACCAAAGTATATATCATTGATGATAAAACCTTTGGCGGTCCACTATACCAACAATATTTGCAGGCTATGGCATGGCTAGAAAGTAAACTGCAAGTAGCTTATAAAATTGAGGGAGCAGGACCAAGAGAAGAAATTTGGGAAATTCCTCTTACTGTGTTTAAAGAAGCCATTATTAACGCTCTCTCACATCGTGATTATTACGAACAGGGAGCAACCATTACAATAGAAATGTTTGATGACCGGGTAGAGGTTTCTAATCCCGGAGGGCTTTTGCCTATCGTAGCTAAAGATTTCGGACACAAGAGCATGACACGCAACCCATTAATCTTTGGATTGTTTACCCGTATGCATTTGGTTGAAAGAGTGGCATCCGGCATTCCTCGTATGCAGGAAGCCATGAGGGAAGCGAATCTGCCTGAACCAGAATTTCATACGGACGGGATGTTTACGGTTATATTCAAAAGAGGTATCAGTATCAAGAATGATACTGTAAATGATACTGTAAATGATACTGTAAACTCAAAAGAACAAGAAGTACTAAATATCATCAAGCAATATCCGGGACTTAATTCGTCTAAAATTGCAAGATTAATAGGCAAAAGTGTTCCGACTGCTAAACGCTACTTAAATTCTTTGGTTAGATTAGATTTGATAGAGTTTAGAGGGGCACAGAAAAATGGAGGATATTATTGGAATAGCCCAAAGAGATGAAACACCAAGTAAAAATTATCATCATATTTAGAATTAGTATTTACAAATTTGCCCTATGAAAAATGTCAATATTCTATCTATCATAGAAGCTTATCGAAAACTAAGTAATACACTATTCCAAAAACTTATGAATAGTTACGGAATAATCAGTGGAATAAAAGATTACGAGCTTAATGGTATAGAATCTTTTGTGAATGAATTGTTAAAAATAAAAAATAGCATCACCATTGTTAACAACTATTATTTAGGATATTCAATACCACAAATTGGAAAAGAATTTGATTTACTTAGATTTGGTGATAATTATATTATCAACATAGAAATAAAAACGGAGAGTTCAATAGACAAGATATTCAAACAACAGCAAAAGAATAAATACTACCTCGAGTTCTTGAATAAGGAAATTTATATTTATACCTATATTTTAAATGAAAATAAGCTTTACAAACTCATAAGAAAAGATAGCAATAATGAAATAAAAGAAGCGACTTTTAATGAGTTGTGCAACAAGCTGTTGCTTCAAGAAGTAGTAACATTCAACAATATTGATGATTTATTTAATCCATCCGACTATTTAGTTTCTCCTTTCAATTCTCCTGAAAAATTTATGGCAGAAGGATATTTTCTTACAGTTCAACAAGAACAAATATATAATGAAATCCGAACAAAGTTATCTGACGCAACAACAAAATTCATAGCTTTAACAGGTAGTGCAGGAACAGGCAAAACATTATTGACTTATCATATAGCTAAAGAAAGCATTCGGAAAGGCGAAAAAGTACTTATTTTACATTGTGCTCCACTAAATAGTGGTCACAAAATCTTAATGGAAGAATATGGTTGGAGCATACATATGCCTAAATATGCTCCGAATACGACAGATTTTGACTTAATTATAATTGACGAAGCCCAACGAATGTATCCATATCAATTTGATAAATATATAGAGGAAGTACGCACTTTCAATAAAAAATGCATATTCTCATACGATGAAAACCAATACTTGCGTGATAATGAGAAAAATTACCATACCAAAGAAAGGATTGAAAAAGAATTATCATGTACCCCCTATAAGCTAACAGATAAAATTAGAACAAATAAAGAAATTGCATATTTTATAAGACAACTTTTCAATCTCAAAAAGAATATATCCAACATAGACTATCCCAACATTGAACTTACATATTGCAAAAATTATTTTTCTGCAAAATCATTGCTGCAAGAATTATCGAAGAAAAACTGGAAAGTGCCTAATTACACACCGGGAACACGCTCAACCTTCCATTATGAAGCATACTTATCCGGTGATACAGAATGCGCACATTCTGTAGTTGGTCAAGAGTTCGACAACGTTGTGATAGTCATAGATGACTCTTTTAAATATAATTCTCAAGGAGATTTAATTGCTGATAATACTTATTATTCGCAAAGACAAATGTTATATCAAATAATCACTAGGACAAGAAAAAAACTGCATATTGTAATAATTGACAATGAAGTCATGTTAGATAGATGTATAGATATTCTAAATAAATAATTTCATCGACTTACTAACAAAAATCTAAATTAAAGAATTTAATATCAGAAAATGTACTATCTTCGCATTCAGAAATGCGTACCCAAGATACAAACTGATGTTGAACGGTGCAAAGCTGTGAAAACCTTATTCAAGGGACTTACATCGTAGGAAAGATATAACTTATTGAGAAATAGTGCTATACAAACCGATTTTCGGTTGCTGGTGGCACCACCTTGAAGAAAAAAAGACAGTAAAATCCTGATTTCCGGAATCAGGATTTTTTATTTTCTCACAAAACGCAAAATACGGCAATATAGACTGGATGACGAGGTATACGAGCTTTCCGCTCAATTGTAACTTTATCCGCTTCTGGCCTGCCTCCATATTTGATTAAGTCTTGGAGCAAAACTACTCCTTCCCGATATAAATCCCAATTTGATGCATATTAAAAAAACACTTTATACTTGAAGCATAAAGCTGGATGAATTCATCTTTATAGAGTTCCCGAACATCTTCGGGAGCATCATCAAGAGTATAAGCAGAAAGATTCTTACGCAAAGATTCCATATACCTGCCCACATCTTTTCCTGCGTATAGCTAGCAGGATTTAGTTTGAATACATTTTCTCCGCTAAATGCAAGAAAGCGGTTCTGAAGTTGTTTATCATTCACACATTCTTTCTTTATAAACTCGTCAAATCACCTCTAAGCTTCTACTACAACAAGTCTATTTTAGGCTGCAATATTCTCAAACTTATATAATATACATCTTAATCATCGACGAACGGCAAAAAGTTCAGCTTCAGTTTCCCAAGTACCATCCGGACGTTTTACCATACGTTGCCAACGGAATGAAGTCGTTGTAATTTCTGAAAACACCCACTGTATATTCTTCTCATTAATTTCCGTCTGAACAATCCTGTTTCCTTCTCTTTTTCCTTCCAGTTGTGTAGCCCCTCCTAATTCCGTATATAAAATATCCCATGCCTCTGTATTAGGATTATACATACGTACCGCAGTCGCATAAGCTGCATCCGGTTGATAATCTTTAATCCGTGCCTTACGCGAAGGGCAAATAAACACATCTTGAATTGCAGTCCCTTCCAGCACCCAAGCGAATATCCACTCTCCCTGAACATGTCTTTCGCCTGTTGTACCTTGGTTATCAACCCATTCAAAATCCCATTCACCGACAAACTGTCCATACAGGTTATCTTTTTCCGGTATCAAATTGCTTTTCCCTTTTGACACTAATACATTTATAAATTCTCCCATACTTTATTTACTGACTCTAGATTAGACAAATATAAGATTTATAATTAATAATCACTAATATTAAAGCAATTATCTGTATGCAATATCCATGTCGAAAGCAAACAGATGCATAGTATAAAGCACGGGATTCCCTACTCCCAAACAGATTTTTTATATTACACCCCAAAAACATTTCATTTACAAACTTATTGCAAAAAAAGTATTTGGCCATTAAATCTCAATTATTCAAGAAAGAAGTACCGATAAAAAGTCTTTTTTCCCTATATTTGCTAGGCTGAAAAAAATGTCATTAACTCAATTAATATGAAAAAACTATCGTTTATTATTGTATTTGTATTCCTGTCCATTCTTTTTGTACAGGCACAGCAAGCAAAGTATGTATTTTATTTCATCGGAGATGGAATGGGTGTTAACCAAGTTTTAGGAACAGAGATGTATCGTGGAGAGTTGGAAGGCAAAATTGGTGTGACTCCGTTATTATTCACCCAATTTCCTTATGCAACCATAGCCACTACTTTCTCGGCAACCAACGGAGTGACAGATTCGGCCGCTGCAGGAACAGCACTTGCTACGGGAAACAAAACAAAAAATGGCGCATTAGGTGTGAAAAAGGATCTGGAAACCAAAGTTAACAGTGTTGCTTCTTGGGCAAAAAATAAAGGTTGCCGTGTAGGTATCAGTACCAGTGTCAGCGTAGACCATGCCACACCGGCTGCTTTTTACGCACACCAAGGACAAAGAAGCAGCTATTACAACGTGGGTCTGGATTTGATTGATGCCAACTTCGATTTCTATGCAGGATCAGACTTTTTAGATCCCACCAACAAAAAAGCCGCCGGTTCAAATTCAGAAAGTCTGTACACACTGGTGGACAAAGCCGGATATACCATAGCCCGTGGCTACAAGGACTATCAGAAAAAAGCAAAAAAATCGGACAAACTGATTCTCTTACAACCTGCAACAGCAACAGACAATAGTGCTATCCCCTATGCTATCGATCGAAAAAAAGGCGATATGACTTTAACTGAAATCACCCGTGCCGGAATCAATTTCCTGTCTAAAGATCTATCAAAAGGGTTCTTCCTGATGGTTGAAGGAGGTAAAATAGACTGGGCTTGCCACAGCAACGACGCCGCTACCGTATTCCACGAAGTGATGGATATGGACAATGCCATAAAAGTTGCTTACGAATTCTATGAACAACATCCTGATGAAACCCTGATTGTAGTAACAGCCGACCACGAAACCGGAGGAATCGTTTTAGGAAAAGGTCCGTATACTTTGAACCTGCAAGCTTTAAAATCACAAAAAGTAAGTGAAAGCGGATATACTAAAATTGTAAACGAATTAAGAAAAAAATACAAGAATCAAGTACCTTGGGAAGTTATCAAGCAATCATTGAAGGATAATTTCGGATTTTGGGATAGTATTCAATTGAATGAAAAGCAAGAAGCATCCCTGAAGAAAGTATATGATGAATCATTTAGCGGTAAAGAGATAGATTTAACCAAAAGTGAATATCAACAAGACGAACCTTTGGCAGCTGAGGCCAAAAGAATTCTGGATGACATCGCTCTGGTAGGTTGGACCAGTGGTGGGCACTCTGGAGGTTATGTACCCGTATTCGCTATCGGAGCCGGCGCCCAACTATTCCAAGGTCGCATTGACAATACCGAAATTCCGGTAAAAATAGCAGAAGCTGCTGGTTATCCCAACAATTAATCAAAAGCAAGATAGTGCGACAAACGTTCCAAGTCTTTCTCAGTGAATTCCTCATACAAGGATAACTGGGAAAGACTTTTTAATTTTCCCTTTTTCCTCCTATATTCTATAATTACCTTTGCCTGATAAAAATTCATATAAGGATGAGAGCGAAGTTTGTCAAGCCCGGCCTTATTGGCATTTATCCGATGAATTGGTGCATTTCCGAGTTTAAACCATCTCAACATATCCTCATCTACATAGTTCACTTCCTTCAATTGAGCCATATCATAAAAACCTCCCAAACGTTTCCGGTAAGCCACAATCATGCGTGCAATGCCACTGCCTATTCCCGGAATCTTTTTCAACTCGGTAGTGTCCGCTTCATTCAAATCGACTAAAGTTCCTTCCGGATATTTATAAACCGCCAACGTATCTTTCTCCGCCTTTTTGATAAAGTGCAATGTATCCTGTTTCCGCCGAAAAGCCTCTGATATCTGGATATAAGGTTTTAACATATTAAATTTCTCGGACGACAAGCCATAAACACGAGAGAAATCATCCGCTGTCCTGAATTTACCGCCGGCTCTCCGGTATTGCAAAATAGTATGTGCAATAAAAGGAGGCAATCCACGTTGCAAAAATTCGATGGAATCGGCTGAATTTGGATCAAAAGCAGCCAATACCACCTCTCTTCTTTTAGGCTTATCATAGGAATATCGCAGAGATTCCTTCTCCTCCATCTCATGTACTCCGGCCAGAAAGTTTTTTATTTCTTCTATCCCCTCTTGATCCTGTTCCAAAGACTCTTCCTTTACTGGAAACAGAACCCATATACACATAAATATGAAAAGCAAAGTCAACAAAAAAAGTATAGCTCTGCGTTCGCTTTTCGAAAAATAGAAGAAGTCTTTCCACATTACAATTCTAAATTAGCCCTAATTCATTGATAAAAATCAAAATGATAGCCACAGGTGCCACGTATCTCAACAAGAAGATATACAAATTGAAAAGACCTGCTTTCAGTTTTCCCCCATTGGTCAATTCTTCATAAGAAACGGAACGTTTCAAATACCATCCTACAAAGATACATACCAGCAAGCCACCCAAAGGAAGCATTATTTTTGCAGTGACAAAATCAAGTAAGTCAAAGAATCCCTTATCAAACAGCGTATATTTCTGCATAACTCCCAATGACAAGGAAGAAATGATTCCAATTATAATGCACCCGAAAGTGACCAATCTAGCAGCACGGCCACGAGTTAAATTGAATTCCTCGTGCAGAAAAGCCGTCACCACTTCATGTAGAGAAATAGTAGAAGTCAATGCAGCCAAAGCCAACAAGACATAGAACATCACCGAGAAAATATAAGCTAATATCGGCACACCGCTAAAAGCTTGCTGAAAAACATTAGGCAATGTAATAAAAATTAATGATGGTCCCGCATCCGGCTGGATACCTACAGAAAAGGCCGCCGGAAAAATAATCAATCCGGCCAAGACAGCCACAAAAGTATCAATCACACCGACACTCAGAGCCGTATTTCCCAGTTTGGTTTCTTTCCCAAAATAAGAAGCATAGGTTGAAAGACATCCCATTCCCAAACTCAAGGAAAAGAACGCCTGCCCCATAGCCCCTAAGAAAACATCTCCGTTCACTTTACTGAAATCAGGCTTCAGCAGAAACTCCAAACCTTTTTCCGCATTGGGAAGCGACAATGAGCACCCCACCAAAACTACTATCAGTACAAACAAAACAGGCATCAGCACCTTCGAAGATTTCTCTATTCCATCTTTCACTCCCTTTACTATAACAAAATGGGTGGCCAATAAAAAGATGACCAGCCAGATAAGCGGACGAACAGGGTCCTTCGAAAAACTCTGGAAAGCAACCACAAAATCTTCCGGCTTCTTATCTGCAAAACCATTCATTCCCGCTTCCAATATATATTCCAAAGTCCATCCTGCCACTACCGAATAATATCCTAGAATAAGAAAACCGGCCAAAACCCCCAAATATCCCAACCACTTCCAATGAGTTCCGGGTGCCAAAACCTTATAAGCACGTCCCGTACTTGCTTTTGAATGACGACCTACTGTGAATTCGGCAATCATAATAGGCATTCCCAACATAAAAACACACGCCAAGTATACTAAGATAAATGCCGCACCTCCATGATTTCCCGTTTCATAGGGAAACCTCCATATATTACCAAGTCCTACAGCCGAACCTGCCGCCGCCAGAACAGCCCCAATCTTACTTCCGAAATTTACTCTTTCGCTTTTTTGCATAAAAAACTATCAAATTATTATAAATCAACACTGGTTAGCCTGCAAAAGTATAAAATTAATCGTACTTTTGCGACGAATCACAAAAAAATTAAAGTATGCTATATTATTTTAGAAAATATCCGGTATCCTTGATCATTGTAGCTATCATCTTTTATCTTTCCTTTTTCACTCCTCCTAAAACAGATGTGGAAGAAATCCCCTACATAGACAAAGTAGTGCATATATGCATGTATGGAGGACTCTGTTTCATTTTATGGATAGAATACCTGAGGAATCATAAGGCTATCAATTGGAATCATGTAATATGGGGAGGCATCATAGCTCCTGTAGCTATGAGCGGGTGTATCGAACTGATGCAAGCTTATTGCACAGATACCCGCAGCGGTGACTGGCTGGATTTTCTGGCAAACAGCATTGGAGTCGGACTAGCCGCCTTAATAGGATATTACTTACTTCGCCCCCTTATATGGCGTAAATCCTAAAAAGAAACGCCGACGATTCTTCGCGAACAGTCGGCGTGATGATAAAAGTCAAAGTTATATAATAAAGATAGAGAGTCAACTTAACGGAAATCTTTCAGATCATTCTGCAACCTCTGACGAGTGAAAAAGATACGGCTTTTCACTGTTCCCAACGGAAGTCCCAGTTTTTCGGCAATTTCCCTATATTTAAATCCTGATACATACATAGCAAACGGCACACGGTAATCTTTAGGCAACGCATTCACGATACGATGTATCTCTTTCAAATCATAAGCACCTTCTGTAGAATCGAATCCTGAGTCCTGTGGAAGATTCAAATGGAACAAGTTATCTGTCTGATCGACGAAAGTCTGATCACGCACTGTTTTACGATAATTATTTATAAATATATTACGCATGATGGTGTACATCCATCCTTTAAAATTCGTATCTGGAGTAAACTTCTCTTCGTTGTCCAAAGCTTTAAGTGAAGTTTCCTGCAACAAATCATTAGCCTCTTCTCTGTCAGCTGTCAATTTAAATGCAAAGCGAAATAATTCGGTTTGTATACTTAGTAAATGCTGTGTAAAGTCGACTGTCTTCATATTAATCTATTTTTAAATTGTTATTTTCTGTTTTTGCTTTCTGCTGCAATATTAACGACTTCTCGCAAAAGTCACGATGTACCTTGCAAATTTACACACCTCATTTTTATGTAATTTAATATATCCCACTTTTAGCAGGATATTACTTTACAGTTGTTAACTCTTTTAAAGTGTCCGTATCTTCACTCCGATTGCTAAAAATTGTTTTCCTGTTTTCCATCCGATAGCTGTTTCTTGACAGTTGTATAATCTCACAACAGTAGAGCAGTCTGTCAAGCAATGCCGCTGCGACAGCTTCCTCTCCCGGTATTGCCAGCCACTCTGTAAGGGAGTAGTTGGCTGTAACGATAAGCGATGTCTTTTCCTGAAACTCATTCACCAGTTTGAACAGCAACATGATATCTTCTCTTTTCAAGGGAAAGAGTGTGGCATTGTCAATGGCCAGCAGCTGTGCCTTCATGATCCGTTTGTAGGTTTTCATCGCATGTCTGGAAACATCCCTTGTCTTCAGACAGGTCAGAAGGTCCTCCAGCGTAACCATATATGCCCTGTATCCGGCTTTCACCGCCTCATGGACAAGTCCGGCGGCAATATAGGTCTTTCCTGTTCCGGAACCGCCTGCCAGAAGCAGGTTGTATGCCTGTCCCACCCATACCAGCTCGCGCAGTTCGCGCAGCTTTCTGGAGTCGATTCCTTCCGTCCGGGTAAAGTCGTAACGGTCCAGATCATGCCTTGCAGGAAGCCCGGCCGCTTTCAAACGGCACAAATATTTCCGGTTCTCCCTGGTCCGGAGCTCCTCCCTGAGGCAGGCGAGTAGAAACTCCGGATAGGTCAGCTGCTTTTCCTGGGCCTGATGCAGCAGTTCCTCCAGATGTTCGGTCAGATTGCCCAGCTTGAGCATACGTGCACATTCCATGAGTTCCTTCTTATGTCTTGTCATAATCCCTGAGTATTTCGTTATAAGACTGTATCAATCCGCCTTGTCGGGGCAGGCGATCCTCCAGTCCGTATATTTCTGTTCCATTTTCCTTTCCCCTGCACACATATTCACACAGGCTTTTAACCGAGTCCCCGTTATAGATGCCTTTGTCCAGACATATCCGTATGGCCTCTATCAGTGTATTCTTGTCATATCCGGGAATTATGCGCAGGATCACCTCCAGATTATCCCTGTAATAACGTTCCTTCCTCCTTTTCAGATTATCCATCCACATGGCCACCTCCCTGTTGCCCGACACATGGACAAGGATGCGTTCGGCTATCTTCACTCCGGCGTTTCTCGGTTTTCTGTGGGAGTCGTCATAAACGGTCCTTCCCTTTCTGGTACAGAGCGCATGCCGGCAGATGAGTTTCCCCGTATCCTTGTTGTACAGCTCCACATTCCCTTCCGTTTCCTGCAGCCAGACGGTTGTCTGCCCGCTCCGGTAAGTTCCGCATGGCAGGCTGTAATAATTCCCCCTGTACTGCACTGTATTGTCCTTGCGTACATGGTATTCCCTCATCTCCTCCTGCGGTGGTTGTGGCGTCCCATGATAGGGCATGAGAAAGCCTTTCTCCACGGCAAACTCTTCCCGGGGAACAAGACGGGTGGTCCCGTGCACCTTCCCGTTCCCCGTCCTTTCAAGCCATTCGAGGGCCTCCCTGTTCAGACTGTCAATATCACGGAACACACGTGCCACCAGAAAGTTCTCCTTCACATATTTCACTACGTTCTCGACCTTGCCTTTTGACTCGGGATCTGCCTTATGGCAGAACACCGGCTGGAAATGCTGCTCCCTGACAAACGTCTGGAACTTCCTTGTCAGCATCAGGTCCCCCAGGTTCTCCCGGGAGATCAGCACCCTGTCCTGGTCATAAAGGATCTTTTCCGGTTTCCCTCCGAAATACTCAAAAGCACACTCGTGTGCATAGATGGCGAGTTCCGTGTCGAAAGGGCGGCGGGCGAAAAAGGTGAACTTGTAACGTGAACGTGCCAGGACGATCGCAAAAAAATAGACTTTCGTGCTTCTGCCGTTTCCCGCTGACATCCATTTCTCCCCGAAATCCGCCTGCGCATACTCCCCGTAGGGGGTGTCCGGCAGTTTCTCATAGTCCCTGCGTATCCTGGCCTCCGACTTCTTTCCGATGCCATATTTGCAGCGCACCTTTTCTACAAAATTGAATACGGTCTTGTCGCACACTTTGGGGAAATCCGGATAGCATTCCTTAAGCCAGTCATGTATCCTTGCGGCCGATATATACGGATATTCCTCCAGGGTCCCCCGCACATACTCCTCGTATCCTGCCAGTTTCAGCGTGTATTTGCGATGCGAATTCCGCCGCCTTACAAAATCTTCCCGGGACATCTGCAGATATCTCCGCACGGTGCTTCTGTCCACTCCCAGGTGCTTCCCGATCTGTGTCTTGTTTAATCCTTTTGACTGAAGCTCTCTAACCTTGTACCACATATACTGTTTCTCTTTAAAAAATCGGCTCGTTGTTATCATAATGATGTCTGTCTTTTTGAGCCGGCAAAGATAGGCATCCCCGGAAAAGTGCTGTATTCACATTTTCCATTTTCCTGCTGGTAAAGTTACAAATTACATGCATGGATAAGAATTCCCCGCATTGGGCGGGATATACGGAACGGCCGTACTTGAAAAAACATTCATTCCGGATAAAAGTGAGAACAAGGTTGTTTTTTTATCGGGTGTGAACTGTAGCGGGGACGGGTACTATTCTTCAGACTGCCATTCCCGGAACTGTCGTACCTTTTTTACCAAAGACAATGCCGCCCTCCTTGAGAAATGTACGGGGGAAAACGTTTGGCAGGGAGGTGAACGGTATTCTGCAATTTACTTAAAAAGTATATATGTATAATAATAGAAAAAAGTAAATCATTGCCTGAAGTTTTATATGCAAGTTACTTGTTTCTATAAAAAATCCCCACTTTCCCTTGAAAGGAAAATGGGGACACGGTAATAATAAAGGAGAGCCGTCCGTTATATTTCTTTTGCATATCCTGTCCGTATGAGATCGGATAGGAATTTCTCCGGAGTATCGGTGGCAATCCTCACCCCGGCCTGCACCACATAACGTTCGGCAAAATTGTGCATATACTGCTCGTCGGTACAGTCGGAATCCATCCAGCTGCCCACACGGAGTTCATGCACAAACTCTTCGGCGTTGCCGGCAACGATACGCTCGTCACCAGGCAACATATATGTCTTCTTGTTCATATTATTCATACGGCTAATTTTTTTGTTCTTAATTTATAATACAACTTTTGTTTCTCTCCCAGGAAAGGAAAATCTTCCAGTCTGATTCCTGCAGGCAGAGAACCCACGGATGCAAAGGTAATCATTCTGTCGAGAAAACACACCCAATTTTCTATTTTTGTAAAACTGATGGTTCCCGAATGCTGGCGGAACTCTACCGTCCTGTGGCGTGAATAGGCTTGAAGGTTCACTTTCATATACCTGCTGGGGAACAGCCCCTGAAGTTCCCTGATGTTTCGTGCCGAGCGTATCCGCTCATCGGGAAACTGGATGAGGGAGCCACAGTAAGTGTTGCTGCCGCCCCTGCGCGAGGCCGGCATGAACTTGTCTATTTCCGCTTCGGCATGCTTGTAGGAAAGCAGCAGGTTCCGCCATGTAGTGATGTTGAAGTCCTCCGCATTCATGTGCACATGCAATCCGCAGCTTCCATTAATCTTGACATTACAGGAGTCCAGCACCCAGCAGACCCTCTCCAGCTTCTCCAGTCCGCCCTCTCCCTCCAGTATGGGGCTTACGAGTTCGAATGTGTCATTCCCGTTCAGACTGCTGTCCGTTACCAGTTTCCAGTGCGGACGGAGGTCATGGTTGTATCTTTCCGAGGCCACCTCGATTCCCGCTTCCGTCAGCTCGCGTACGAGCCGCTGGCATGTGCAGTTATAGGCTTCTATCTCGACACCGAATTTCCTTCTGAAAGAATAATCAAGTTCGGGTGTGGTGGTGGCGGTGGGAGTCCCTGCGGATACGATCAGCCCCTCGTCCCTCATTCTCTTGTAGACATTCCATACAAACCCACGGTTTCCACGGGTTACAAGATCGGCAATTTCACGGTGGGTGAGTCCGAGCAGCAGAAGTTTTCTGATTTTCGAGGTCTTTGTACCGTCCTCGGCTAAAATGGTTCTAATTTGTTCATTCATAAGATGTTATCTCCTTTATTATTACATATCAAAGGTAATGATTTTTCTTCGAATATCCAAGTTTAATCATGCTATTTATCAGCGTGTTAGCTTTGTTTTGCTTCTGCTAAAAGTTGTATCCGGTATTTCCATGAGCCGTTTTTCCTTCTTTCATGGGGATTTTTCCACATGCCCGTCATTTCCTCCATACGTTTTCCCCTTTTCTGCATGTCATTTCTTTTCATGGGATGGGCCTTCCCTAAAAACGCCTTGTTCCGGACATGCCACGCTGCCCTTCCTTACCGGGGGAGCTAAGGGGTTCATCCCCTTAGTGAATTCCTGATAAGGAAGAGCAAGAGGTGTTCCCGCACACGTGAACATGAATCGACGCATAGCGTTGATATACAACAATTTAATTATATGCAATGTTACAGGTCGCGCATACATTTGTATGCACCTTTTCTCCTTTCTCTCTGGTTCGCAGTGGGTTAAGTTGTGGGCATCTCCGTATGCGTGTCCGATATTTTACTAATTTTCAGCAAGTTATAAAACTTTCACCTCTCTGCGACAGGTGGCGCTTGCAGGAGAAAACAAAAACAAGTAGCTTTGTGACAGCTATTTACATGTATAACTAAAACGCATACAACATGAAAGAACATTCAATAAAGTCGGTCAGGCTTACTCCCACGGTAAAAGCCCGTCTGGACACCTTTAAGGGAAGCGATACGGTCAGTGTCTGTGTGGACAGAATGATTACTTTTTTTGAAATAACGGGATTCAACCCCCGTTACGCATCCAAAAATCCGACAGCCTTGGTGGAGAAAAGAATTGAGGATCTTATTAAGATCATAAAGTCCCAGGAACGTGACATCTTCAAGCCCATTCTTGATAAACTGGTCGGCATGGGAGGCGGCCTCCATGAATCCCCGGACTATGCAAGGCTGATGAATGAGATGCATGATCTGCAGGAAAGGAACAGGAACCTCCAGCAACAGCTGGCGGAGTACGGGGAGGACTCCCCGGCGGATGTGGAAAAAGAACGGGAGAAGCTCCGCAGGCTGGCAGAACTGATAAAATTCCAGCTCAATCCGGACAAGTTCCCGAAGGTGAAATTCAGTGATGATGTCAAGATTCCCGTCAGCACCCTGCAGCTGCTCATCAAGAAGATCAACGAGGAATATGTACTGTAAAGTCCACCGGCCTGTAAATACTCCGGGCGTGTCGGACAACAAGGGAAAATGCGTGCAGCTGGTGGAATATCTCAGCAAGGAGCTGAAGGAGGAACGTTCTTATTATGATAATTTTTTTTCACAGAAAGAGGACTATGTGACCCCTCTGACCGTCATGCATCATATGGACAACAACCACAGGACACTGAAACGGAACGACGACAAGTTCTATATGCTCACCATCAATCCCAGCGGTGAGGAGCAGCAGCACCTCATTGAAAAAGTGACCGGGGAAAAGACCGGTGAATTCCCGGAGCTCTCCCCGGAGCAGCAGAAAGAAGTCCTGGCTGAAATGAAACGGCTCACCCGTGAGTGCATGGATGAATATGCCCGTAATTTTTACCGGGAGAAGATCAGGTCCGGTGACGATCTGGTATGGTATGGGCGTGTGGAAACAGAACGCCACTATAAAGGCGATGATCCCGAGGTGAAAGCCGGCAAGGCAAAAGCCGGTGAAAGGAAGCCGGGACTGCAGCTGCATGTGCATATTATCGTCTCCCGCATGGACAGATCCCAGACCGTGTCCCTTTCCCCGCTGTCCAAGAGCAGGGGAAACCGGCAGGTTCTCGACGGCAGGGATGTGGTGGTCGGCTTTGACCGTTCCCAGTGGTCCGCCCGGTGCGCCTCCAGGTTCAACCGGCTGTATGGCTACTTCCCTTACTGCCGGTCCAAGGATGAGGGCCTGAAGGAATATTCCGGGGAATGGAAGGCAAGGAACGAGTTGCGGAACGAGACTGTATCGAGAATCAAGCGTGAGATCCTGCACGGGGAGTTCAGGGAGGAAAGGCGGCTGTACATGAATGTCTGCCGTCTGTACCGGTTCGTGGTGAATCCCAGAAAGGCCATCATCCAGGAACTGAAAAGGCTGGGGACCGATCTTCTGACCGGAAGGGAGAGATGACCGTCGGTTGTATCGATCCGTATTATTCAAATTGAACCGTTAGCATTCCCTTGAAAAAAGAACCCCCATTAATGGCAAAAGTTTTCTCTGTTTATTACAAGTTCTTTTCCATTAAAGTGTTTTCGTCCGATTCGAACGTCACGTACTCTTTTATAGAGTATGAAAGAATCTAAAGTTATAAAAAAATAGCCATGTATTATTATTTAGCATATAATATTGCCATAATTAATATCCAACTGCAAAGAAATGCTAATTCAATTAATTAGATTGTTACGATATTTGGTAACAATAAATTAAATGCTTATATTTGTAATACAATAATAGGGCTGGTGGCAACAGTAACAATTCAGCAACAAGATTATGAGAACTTTCGATTCATTAGATGCAGATTTTCGCAGAGCATTCAAACAGGCAGCAAAACAAGGTATTGTTAAATTCACGGTTGAAGGAATAAAAGACGATCCCGATTCGATTTATCCGATGTTTGAAGTATCGAACAATCACGTTACTTACTATTCCGTGCAGAGACAAGAGAGTGTTTGTATAACTGATATGAAGATTAAAGCCGTTATATATTAATAAAATGCTGTGCTATCGGCATGACGGGCAAGTAATATGACAATAGAGGATAGATTAAAAAAAATAGGTGATTGCGATATTAAGATTATCAAATCAGAAATTGTAAAAGATGCGAAGTTGGTTATATTTAAATTTGACGAGTTTGACACTTCAGCTGCAATTATTTACAATACTGGCGAATTATTTCATTTAAAAGACTGGCAGGGAGGAGTTCCTGCAACCCAGAAGGATATCGAAGAATTTGATTGGTTGTCGGAAGATGGTAAAGATGCTATTGTTCTCGATGGACTACCAAGACTCTTAATATAAATCACTATAAGCTGTGCTATCGGCATGACGGGCATAAGCTTATGAACAGTTATAATATTTATGAGAAAAATAATGAGGCAACGATATTATATCATGCGATTGCCCGTGATGAAGATCAGGTAATGGAACTGGCTAAAGAGGCGGGGATTGATATGGATGGGTTGAGTATAGAACTGGAACGGTCTAATGTAAAGGATCAGTTGGGAAAACCATTATCAGCAAGAATAGAGGATGCGTTAATATATTAATTATGGCAAGAAGACGATCTATTACCCTAGATCAAGAGTCTAGGGTATTGTCCCTATATAAGGACGGGATGGCTATCAAGGAAATAATGAAGGATACGGAAATAAAGTCTGAGCAAACGATATATAGGATATTGGACAGCAATGGTGTGCCCCGAAGACCGAAGGTTAATGGCGTGAAAAGAATACTTGTTATGATAGAAGAGGACGTGGCAGCGATAATGAAATATGCCTATCATCTGTGAAGCAGATATCATATAACGAATATCAGAAAATGAAAAAATCATTGATTACAGAATCAAACTTGATTACTAATTTTTATGCCGACCAAAAAAAAAGGCTACTTGACAAAGGATTTAATATCGGAATGTCCTATGAAGGTATAGAAGAAATGAGAAATAAATATCTTAAATAATACATATATTATGGCAGATCAGAAATATCCGGGTTGTTGGTACTGTGATAACATCATAGACCATCCCGAACAGGTAGGGCTTTTATACCTTGGATTTCCGAGGTGTTTTGTGTTGATTCCTAGCATTGGAGATTTTTATTTCTCCACTTACGAGGAATTTTTGAACGGACTGTGCAAAGTAAACTGGCTTGACCCATCCAATAAAGGAACAAGAGAAGAACAAGAGGAAGTATTAAGAATACTTTGGAATTTTTCAGCAGAACAAGAAGAAAAAGAAGAGGAATTATATGGAAATTATGATGAATGACCGGGAACGTATCGGCAAGAAATTGGCTGAAATAAGGAGCGAAAAAGGTTATACGGTTCGGCAGTTGGCTGAATTGGCAGACCTTCGTCCGGCTACAATCTCAAATGTGGAAAACGGTAAATTTTCCGTGGGGATAGACATACTTACTAAAATATGCAATACTTTGGGAGCAAGAATAGAAATTGTAAAGGAATAGCACAGTTTCAATGTCGCTAAATTTTAATGGAATGAAGTAGTAAGAAGCTCTTTTCAAAATTGAAAAATAGTTTTAATCATTGCTGTATATCAAAAAAACTGTGTTATTCTCATACTAAACATTTGAAGGGAAGGCGGGAAAGTAGATGTTTATATTTTATATTATTTGTTTCTTTTGTTTTTTGGAAGGTTGTGAAGAAAAGCGAGAGATGGGACTATCTTATAAAGAAGTTGGAACGGAAGTCTTTCTTTTGGATGGTGATGAGGAAAAATCTGTATTGGCTTTGGATGTTGCTGCAAATTTAGATACTATTGATTGGTTTTTTAGAGATAAGCATAATTATTTGCAGCCTTCAGTCTTTTTTTATATTAATAATAGGACATGTGAAACATTATCTGTTTATGTACAAGAACTATATAGGAAAGATCGTGAAACTTGGATTTTATTGCCTTGTTCTGTTTCTCAGGTGAATTTTGAGAACGTGATATTTCCTCCTGGTATGGTTTGGAGTAATAGTGTTGTTCGGTTTTGTTTTAACGGATATGATTTGAGGCCTGGTCTTTATATGTTGCAAAGTAAGATCTTACTTTGCAATTCTTCTAATAGCCGAAAATATTGTTTGAAGTCTGTTTTTTGGTTGTATTGAGATGGATATTCTCGTATAAGTTGGAATATTTGTGCTTTGGATGAGAACTTAAGGTGTTGTGGGGTATTTAATGTTTGTCATTATTGGTTACAATTGCATTTACAATCGAAAAAGGTCATTTTGAGGGTAATGCTATTTTTCTCGCTTTTGTAAGCGCTTGATTTCTAAAAAAGTGTCCCAAAGCCATTCTCTAACGGGTGGGGCGCTACAATACACCCCGTTCCGTCATTCACACGGGAACAGCTCCCGTACCTCCTCAAGAATCCTTGCGAAGTTCCTGCCCAGCTCTCCCGGCTCAAGGACCCGAACATCGGGCAGGGGCTCCTCGTTCCTGTCGTCATACATCTCCAGCTTTACCTTGAAGTAGCTGACGTTGGCACGCGTGGCGGAGCCGATAAATTCTCCCGGTTCTAGATCGGCAAAATCCTTTCCCTGGTAGATGTCCTCCTTTTGGGAAGAAACGGTCACGCTGCTGCTGGACGATGCGCCTGATTTTCCGGAACTTCGTGAGCGTCTTTCCTTTTCTTCCTTGCCGAAGAATAAGGGGTAATACTTCAGGGCTTCCACATCTTTCGTCCTTCCCAGGAACATATTTCCGAAATTGGCTTCTACGGAAGAACGGTCCAGTTTCCCGTACAGGTTCTCCAGTTTGGCGCCGGACTGGGTCAGCAATATGAATGCCGCCTTATACTCACGCAGGACTGAAGGCAGCGTCTCGAAGTTCTTGATGTTCACCGTGGTCATCTCATCAAGGAAATAGACGAAGGGAACCCTGTTCTGCATGGAGAACTGCCTGGCAGATATGGTCATGAGCATGCTGATGACCGGGGCATAGACCGAATTCTTGGAAAAGTTGTTGCTGACGGCGAACAGCTTGGGGTTCTCCGGATCGATCAGGTTGAAATCAAAGTCATCCCCTGAAAGGACATAGGCGATTTCCTCGTTCTGAGATATGGTCGCCAGATTGTTGCAGAGCGTGGAGAGATAGGATGCCTGGGTCTTCTCGGAACCTTCCGCCTTCAGATAGGCGCCGGCCAGCATTTCCGACACGAGGTTCTGCTGCAGGAACAGGGAGAGCTGCCTTGCCGAGGCGGTCATGATGAAGGCCAGTATATGCGGCAGTGTGCAATGCTCGGGGAACTCGTCCCAGAACCGGAACGCCACGCCGCGGAGGATGCCCAGACCTCCGGCGACCCATTCGTTCTGCTGTTCCTTCTTGGGAAGCAGCGCGAGCAGCACGTCCTCCATCAGCTGGATCAGTTCCGTGCGGTCCCTCACCACCTTGAGCGGGTTGAACCGGTACGACCGTTCAGGCCTGTCGAAACTGACATAGTAGAACTTGTGCGGATACCTGTGCCTTTTAATGAGGTTGTAGGCGGTACGGGTATAGTCCGTATCCTTGAAGTCATAGATGAATCCGGCGAATCCCAGCCGCATGTATTCACTCAGAAGCCATTTTCCGATACTTTTCGTCTTTCCGGAACCGGCCCCTCCGTAAACCAGGAAGTTGGAGTAGTGGTAATGGAATTCGAGCCGGGACTCCCGGATTCCTGACCTGACCGGCAGCCGGATGGGATCAGCCCCATTCCCCTTTGCCGGGGTTCTGGACAGGTCCCATATCCGGGAAAGGAAGAGGATTATGAACGAGGCGGCCGCCGGACACAGCATGTATCCGGGGAAGAACAGGTGGGCCAGAAAGGTCTCTCCCGAGAGGCATGCAAGAAATGCGGCCAGGTTGACATACCATCTCCGGCTCAGCATGCAGCAGGCCGTTATCAGTGACAGGACTGCCAGAAGCGACAGCTTGCAATAGAAAATGTAATGTTCCATTGTACTTTTTTAGTTTTTACCACTATTTACTTTACTAATATCATACTTTATAAGTAATCCGGTCCAATTACTGCATTTCCGCCTGGAAGGAGTGTTCCTTTTCTCCGGCCGGAAACAGACACCTGACCGTATATCCGGAAGGGACCCGTACCATGACCAGGGGGCTTTCACATCCCGGCAGCACGGTAGGCCGTCCCCTCAACAGGGAGATCCATCTGGCCGGGGACATCCTTTTCGGTCTCGCGCCGGCTCCACGGATAGCCTCCAGCATCATGGTCATGTCATGGGGGACACCATTCACATACAGGGTGGTCCCTTCTCCGGAAATCCGGATTTCCCGCCTCCCCCATGAGAGGCTTATAGCATTTTTTTCATCGCACTCGTCCATATCTTATTTTTCAGTATTCTGTTTTACATTTCCATTCCCGACTCTCTTGTACTCCCCGGTGACACACCGGATATCCTCATCCCGTATCCGGCCGGTTCCCTTACGGCCATGAGTTTCCTGCCGTCGGGAAGGATGATGCCGCCGTTAAAGATGGCTTTCCAGTCCTCCTGTCCGAGAGAGGCGGGGCTGATCCCCGCTTTTCTCATCCGTTCCAGAAGGGAGGTCGCATCCGTTTCGACCCCTTGCCGCCTGAGAACCGCCCGCCCGTATCCGCAGGAGAGTTCAAGGTCTCCTCTTGCTGTCTGTATTACGGCCGGTTCCGCAATTCCGGTGAGATTTTTCCGGCTGGCGGCGAGTATGCCCCTCAGTTCCCTTGTGCCGATTTCCAGGCAGAAGCCCAGCTTTCGGAGGAGATTCCGAAAGGCGGTGACAATCCTGTCCCATAAGGATTGGTCCGTACCGGCCTCGGCCATCCGGGCCAGATACTCTTCCGTTGCGACACGTATGTCCGTCTTGTCTGCAGCCGCCATCCGGAGAATCTCATCCCGTACTTTTTCTCCGCATCCGTTGAAGATGTCATCCAGAAAAGCATCCATATGCTTGTGACCTGCAAGCTTTCTGAGACCGTAATGTGCCACACCCTCATGCAGCAGGGTACGCTCGACGTCCGCTTTCCCCCGGGCATGCGGAAGATACAGGCAGACACGTTGCGAGGGGATGTCATACCAGCCCCGGATGTCTTTCCCGCAGGAGAGCAGGCCGCGTATGTCGGGAGAGCCTACCTCGTCGGCATGACGGATCACTTCCACCGGAATGTGCAGTTTCCCGGCCAGAAAAGACACATGACGTGCGAGCTCGTCCATCCGGACGTCCCTTGAAAGGAATATCTGCCCGTTCCGGGCGATATCCTCGGTGGAAACGGCAAGCGTGTTCCGTCTTTGGGCGGAAGTAAAATCCAGCCTGCTTTCCACATTGCGCGCTTCCACCTCCCCTGCAGTGGAACGGTATTCCTGTATGCCGCTTTTAAACCGGCCGATGTCATTCACCAGGTCAAAGATGTTCTCATATCCGTACTTCTCGGCCACGAGGCTGAGGGGATAGTCATAATGTCTCAGTATTGTCCCGTAGGGCACTTTCCGGTCAAGTGCGGCAAATATGCCTTTGGGGGTATTGTCGAAACCGCCGCCCTCCAGAATCCTTCCGTCAGTGGCCCGCACGATGTCCAGGATCACATTCTCCACCGTGTTTTTAAACTCCCCGGGATTGCTTCCCCGCGCAAACCCCTCCATGGTTTGTATTGCGTGCTGTATCTCATGGGCCAGGACAGACCTCACATCATCAGTCCGGAAGATGTTTATCACGATTCTGTTGTCTGGATGGAGATAGCCCCCGCAATAGTCGGCCGACGGCAGGTCCACAAATTCCAGCCGGGTCCGTTTCATTTCAGGATAGGCCTGGAACAGTTCATCGTCCTTCACATAGTCATCAAGATAGATCCGTTCACGCAGCGCGTCCTGTTCCTTCAGTCCGGTTGCCAGCTCCGTCAGTTCCTCAAAACGTTTCCACTCCGCTTCAGAGAGTGTTTCGCCCTCTATCTGCCGGTCAAGAAGATTTTCAAGCTCCCCATGCCAGGACTGTTTTTCCAGCAGTCGTGAATAGCCCAGATCTCCGGCCGGATGGTATTCGAAATCCGCCGTCTCATAACGCCACTTGCTGTCAGCCCCGCGTTCCCAGCCTGTCGCCGCCTTTATTGTTCCGGCATCCTTGCCGGACTTTTCCATTTCGCGGGCGACGGCGAGGTTCTCCAGCCGCAGGGAGGCCCCTTCAGACCGGTCAAGTCTGGAGGCCCCTTTCTCTCCGATGAAGCGGAAACGTTCATGTGCGGTTATCTTCAGGTCGGCCTCGCTGAAAATGACATAGTTCCGCGCGCCGTCAGCCCGGCCGCCGGTTGAACACTCCGCCGGATAGTCAATCCCGGTAAAACCCGCCCGCGAAAGAAACCCGCTGGCAAGCCGCTGTGAATCGGTATCCTGGTCCGGATTCATGAACATATAGTCCAGAAAGCCGTAGAACTCTTTCCCGCTGTTCCATACATGCGACCTGCCGCTCCAGAACTCCGCCGTGGCTTCCGGAAAGAAGAAACGTTCCTTGCGGAGTTGCAGGAATATCTTTCCCTGCTGCTCCGCGGATACCGGCCTGTCCCAGTACAGATAGTTCATCCCGTTGTCTTCCGGGATTTCCACCGTATAGAGGTGGCGCGGCGGCTCAATGTGTATCCTGCCCGCATCTATGTCGGAAAGCAGCTCCTGCTTCTGTCGCTCGAATGCCTTTCTCCGTCCGCTGTATGCGCTTGCGGTACGCCCGTCCATATACACGGAAGAAATGTTCCGTTTCAAACTGTCCACATCGGTGGAAGAAAGGAGCTGGCGTTTCCATATCCTCCATACCTCATCAAAATAATATTCGTTGTCAAGCACCGGGGATAAAGGCTCCCCGTCATAGGTGATGTGGTTTCCCCGCTTTATACCGATGGCCGCATATTTGCGGGCGATTCCTTTCACTTCCGTCACGTATGTCCCCCATCCGTAGGCCTGCGCCCCTTCACCGGTTCCGGTAAAGGCATGGTCGAAATGCCCGAAGGAGGCCGGACTGCCGTGATAGACCTGACGGAAGCGGATGTTGTCATTTGATGTGGAAAACGCGCCCGTGTTTTCATAAGCGTCCTTCAACTGTCCGGGAGACATCACGGCTATGTATTTCACTCCCTCGTCGTAACCGACAAGCCCGTCATAGCCCGCCTCCCTGACTTTGGACAAAAACTCCGGGATTTCCGTCAGCATCCAGCAGTTTCTTTTGCTTGATGTCAGCTCCAGCGCTTTCTCCGGGGATACCGTACCTCCTTTTCCTCCATAAAAAGACAGGACAGGTATCTCGCTGCCCAATGACTGCAGGATTTTTTTTACGGCCTGCCCGTCTTTCGGGTCAAAAGGGTTTCTTGAATTTACATACAGGTCATACACGTATCCTTCTTCCGTCCATTGTTCATTGCCATATTTGTCATCAGGAATGCTCATTGCACGCGTCTCTGCAATACCTCTTGCCTTTTCCGCATCGACGGAGGTGAAAATCAGGCCGGAATATTCACCGCCCTTGAATGTGTGGAACGGAGCCTTTTGGGGTATATAAGTGATCCCGTCCCTCTGCCATCCCCTCTCGGGAGTAATCTGGTCTCTGCGCAAAGGTGTTCCATGGTGGACAACCAGAGGCTCGCCATTCTCATCGACAATCCTTGAAGCTGCCTCCGGTACATTTTCCCAGTCTCCAAACCAGTTCTTGAATGCTCTGGTGCGCACTTGGACCCACTGCCTCTCATTCAGGGAAGTCGGACTGCCGTTCGGAGCTTTCATGTATATGCCGTCCGCCTTGCCACGTGTGACAAGCTCCAGTTCTTCGTCCGTGACATGTTTATCGGAAGTATGTGTCATTGTTTGCCGGCTTAATATGATACCTTGTTCATAAAGTCATAAAGAGTTTTATCAGCAAAAAACTTGTTTACTTATTTACATTTCCGAAATTTAAAGTAAATAAGTAAACAAGTGATATATGTAGAATGCAAATGTTACTTACATTTCCGCATTGGCCTGCCGGCTTGCCTGGTTTATGGTGCCTGCCGCCTTCAGTGCATATCCCGCGGGTGTTCTGGCAAGCATCAGTGCGCTTCCTTTTCCTGCGGCTCCGGATGCGCCGGAAACAAGGGGCGGCTGTACGGCCTTCCCCTTCATCAGGGAGTGCCATTCCCCGGCTTTCATGTTTTCCACGGCCACCCTTTCCTTGCGTAGTTCTTTGACAATCTTCCCCACATTGCATTCCTTCCTTTCCGGAACGGCTGCCGAGTTGAATTTTTCATAAGCTTTGACAAGCTTCTTCTCCCTGTTTTTCCCGGCAGCCGAGATCTCGCTTTCCCGTTCCGCGGCGTTGTCCGAGTACTGCGCCTCGTAAGTGGCCTGGAAGTACTCCCTGTTTATTTCCCTGATCTCGCTATCCAGTTTCTCCACCGCCTCTTTGACCTGCTTTGCCGAGGGTTTCTTTGCCACGCCCTCCGCCGCTTTCTTTCCGGAGTCTCCGGAGGTTTCGGATGTCCGGGCCGCTGCCGCCTCCTTGCCGGCGGCATTTTCCAGTCTGAGGCCGTACATTTCCATCGCCAGTCTTTTGATCTCTTCTGTAGGCGAACTGATAAACGGTGCCGCATCCCGGTCTGCGTTCAGAACGACAGACTGCACCTTTTCCGTAGGGTTTTCTATATATCGGATATTCATCGGATCGTTTCTGACAGCCGCCAGTTGTACAGCCTCGGACGGGGCGGACACGTATCTGATGTTCTCTCCCTTGGCCTGCACCGCCGCCAGCCGCACGCTTTCCTCAGGCTGCCTGATCTGCCGGAAGATATCCGGACTTCTCTGGACGGCCATATGCTGCACCTTCTCCGTCGGTTCCGCTATATGACGGATGCATTCCGGATTTTTCTGTACGGCTGCCAGCTGTACTTTTTCTGTCGGCTCCCTGATTGCCGAGAGATACCGGGGATCTTTCAGGACGGCCGTCAGCTGTACCTTTTCTGCGGGCTTCTGCAGCAGGAAGATGCATTCCGGTCTCTTCTCGACGGCTTTCAGCTGTACTTTTTCCGTAGGGTTTGGGATGAAGCCGACATAGGAAGGCCTGATGCCTATGACCGTCAGCTGTACCCTCTCACTTGGCGAAGTGATGAAATGGATGTTGTGCGGTGCGTTTCTGACAGCTGTCAGCTGTACCTTTTCCGTCGGTTTCTCAATAAAGCAGATGACACTTCTGTCCCTTCTGACCGCGGCCATCTGGACACGGGCGGAAGGGTTGGCGATCATGCTGATGGCGCGGGGATTGCTCAATACCGCCCTCATGTCCTTGTCGAACAGCGCGGCAAGGTGTTCCAGGATTGTAGGCATGGCTTTCAATGTTTAAAGGATTCGACTTCATCAAAAAACTCCTTTACGGCTTCCGTATCCGGTTCTCCGAGTTTCCTGTTCCCCTTCATCCGGAATACCAGCCTCCGGGCTGCAGCCAGAATACCGGTTGTGGGCGGCAGGTCCGCCTTGAACATCCTTTCCACGGCCGTGAAGCAGGCCAGGGGGGATGGGGCCTGCATGAGAAGGACACTTTCAGGAGAGGCAATTACGGCGGAAAGCTGTACTTTTTCCGTAGTGTTGGTGAATAGCCGGACAAGTTCCGGCTTTTTCTGTACGGCGGCAATCTGCATTTTTTCTGTCGGTTCTTTGATACTTTTGATTGCTTCCGGATTGTCCAGAACTGCTGCAAGTTGTGCATGTTCCGGCAACAGGTTGTTTTCATTTGGCATGGTAGTTTCTTTTTTATGTTATATTTCGGATGCAATGATAGGAGAATACACTGCAATTGTATTGCGCTTAATAAAAATTAAGAAGGTGCATCGTGTATTACGACACACCTTCCATTTTTTTATTGGATTTCCATTCTAATTACAAAAGACCGATACTGTCATTGTATTAATACCCGGGGTTTTGCTCAAGATTCGGGTTATTATCAATAGCTCCCTGAGGAATTGGATTGTATCGATTATGCACTTTGAATACACGGTCTTCAATCTTCTTGTCAGTAGCAGGGGCGTTCGTGTCAATCTCCGCACGTTTCGTCGGATCAGTCTCGGCATAATTTACAGTTCCGACAACCCTTTCCAAAACACCATTCAGGACTGTTTCTGCAACCATCTTTCCATTATCATCTTTCCAGCGCAGAATATCAGCCCGACGCACACCTTCCCCGGCCAATTCCACCCCACGTTCACGGCGGATCAGCCGGCGTAATGTTTCCTTTGAAGCATACTTCTCACGATCCACTTTCGGCATTCCTACACGTCCACGAATCAGATCCAGTTTGTCATAAACATCTGCAGACGGACCAGAAAGTTCATTGACTGCTTCCGCATAAGTAAGCAACACTTCTGCATAGCGGATTACAATAGGGCAGGCATTCGTGTTCCAAATACCATTAGCATATTGTTCATCCAAATATTTTCTCCAGGTTAAGGCGGTCTTTGAAGCATTGTTCGCAGAAGGAGGATAGTTTGCATTATCCTTACCATTGATTGTCTTGTCCAGTGTATTGACTACAGTGCCATTCCAGTCCATTCCTGGGTATATAATGGTCATGGCCATACGTGGATCGCGACCGGCAAACGGATGGTTTGGGTCATAAGAGCCGGATTCCTCTTTAGTCAAGCCGTCAGCCATTTCATAAGTATCCACCAGGTTCTGAGTCGGAACAATGGAGGACCAGCCACCGTCACCATTATTATACATCTGGCCTATTGTGCCCAATTCCAAAGTGGAATTCACATATTGAACAGCCAAAATAATCTCTTTTGAGTCCTGACCGGCAACTTTGAACAAATTACTGTAGTCCGGTTCCAGATCGTACTGTTTCAAATTCATGATGGCCTCGGCCATTTCTTTTGCTTTCACATAATCACCATAATACAATGCGCTGCGCATTCGGATTGCCATAGCAGCGCCCTTTGCGATCCGTCCCCTTTCAGAGGGAGATGCATTCAGTTCACCGATGGCTGTGTCCAATTCTGTATTGACGTAATTTTTCACTTCCTCCTCCGACTTGCGGGGAACTTTAGCTTCATCTGCTGAGTTATAGTTGTCAATCACAGGCACTCCTCCATACCACCAGTTCATAACAAAATAGCGATAAGCGCGAATAGTACGGACCTGACCGATCAAATCGTTTTTGGTCTGCTCATTGGAAAATGGGATCTCCTTTACCTTTTCCAGGAATGTGTTACAACGGCGGATGACTGAGAAATCATAAAAGCTTGCAACAGCCCCTGACGGAGTCATTGTACCGTTGCCAATGGTCTTATAGTTTTCCCATTCAAAGTTGTTATATCCAAAATCCGACCCGCAGTCGAGATATAAGATATTGCCACCATCTTCCCAGCTGGAAGTATCGTAGTTATTACCGCCATAACACCCGATAGCAAATTTTTGGGCATCATCCTCGGTTTTCCACGTAGTGGCAGGAGACAGGGCATCCAATGGAGCTGTATCTAGAAAATCAGAGCAAGATGTAATCATTGTCACCGCTCCTATGATCATATATTGTTTCAAGTATTTCATAATTCCATTTTTTTTAGTCTATAACAATTTAGAATGTAACATTAACGCCGAATGCATGAGTACGTAATAGAGGATAGGAAGACAGCCGTTGGCTTGTGGATTCAGGGTCTATATTGATCTTCATCTTATCAAAAGTCAATAGATTCTCTACAGAATAGTAAATACGGATATTCTCAACACCAACCGAATTCAACCAGCCTTTCGGCAAAGTATATCCCAACTGCAAATTTTTCAGACGCAAATAACTTGTATCTTGTAACCAAAAATCCGATTGTACCGAACGGCTGCTACTGGCCGAGTTTGTATCGTAAAAAATACGTGGCATGGAGGCATCATGGTTATCGGGTGTCCAGGCATCTCTCCAAATAGTAGCCGGATGAGCAGCGTCACCCGAGAAATTACCATACACCTCGTATCCGTCAAACAGGCGTTTCACACCCGCCGCACCATTGAACATCAATGATAAGTCAATTCCTTTCCAGCCCGCATTTATATTGAATCCGTAAATAATTTTAGGATCGGAACTTCCACAATATTCACGGTCATCAGCTGTCAGTTTACCATCTTTATTTGTATCCACATAACGCAAATCGCCTGCCTTGAAAGTTTTACCGAAAGGATTACCGTATTTGGCCGTATATGCATCAGCTTCTTCTTGAGAATTAAAAAATCCATCCGCCCTATAAATATAATAGGAATTCATTGCTTCACCTACCTTATTACGCTGGCTGTAACCATCAGTAGCATCCAGGTACTTGTTAGGGTCGCCGCCTCCCAGATCCAGAATTTCATTCTTATTGTAAGAGAAATTGCCCGCAATTCCGAAATCAACCTGACCTATTTTTGTATTGTAGCTTAAATTTATTTCTATACCACTGTTTCTCATAGAGCCTACATTATCCTTATAGGCATCCAAAGCAAATTCTTTAGGGACTGTCACATCCATAATTATACCAGTAGTCTTCCGATTATAATAATCCAGAGAACCATTCAGTTTATTGAATAAAGTAAAGTCAACGCCGACTCCCCAAGTAGAGGCTTTTTCCCATGAAATGGTTTCCAGACGATATTTCCGTTGATAATAACCAGAATTCAAAGAGCCTCCAAATGCATATTTGGAATCGAGATTATACGTGTTCAAGGCAGGATAATAGTCATTATTACTGCCACTCAATGCATCCTGATTACCCAGCTGCCCCCAAGAAGCTCGAATTTTCAGTCCGGACAACCAGCTGTCTTTTGCACTTTCCATAAATGCTTCCTCGCTGATGCGCCATGCACCCGAGAAAGAAGGAAAATATCCCCAACGGTGACCTTCCGCAAAACGGGAAGAGGCGTCCGCACGAATGTTGGCTTCCAAGAGATATTTACCTGCAAAATCATAGTTAATACGGGCAAACCATGAAATCATTGCCAATTCAGCTGTATACCCTTCATTGCTTTGGGTAGAAGCATCACCGGCATTCATATCCGTCAATTCATTATTAGGGAATTTCTTGCGGACGGCTTTCTGATATTTATAATTATATTTTTCCGTATGCCATCCCAACAGACCCTTAATATTATGCTTGCCGAAATTTTTATTGTAGTTCAATAAGGCGTCATAGTTTGTGCGGTCCCATTTATAAAAACGCTCGTCCAACTGACTGGGATCAGATTCTTTATTCTCATTATACTTTATATATTTTTGGAAATAATTGTAATTTTGTAAATTGTTGACGTAAGCACCTTGCAAGGTTAATTTTAAGCCATCAAATATTTCATAGTCTACAGCGGCCATCCCCGAAAAATTATAATTGTCACGGTTCACCTTCATGCCCGAATCTAACCAGGCAATGGGACTGCCGTCTGAAATTGTGCCCCAAGTGCCGTCATCATAGCGGGCTACAATCCAAGGAGCGATCAAATTCAACTGCCTGATGATCTGATCCGAGCTACCCCCGTAGTAGGCGGAACTGGCGTCACTGTAATCATTTTTAATGAAAGACAGGTTCATGCGCGCACTCAAACGTTTATTAATCTTCATGTCCAGATTGGTACGCGCATTAAACTGTTCACGCCCTGCGTTAGGCAAAATACCTGTTTGGTTCAAATATCCCAGCGAGGCCATATATTTTACATTTTCAGAACCACCGTTGATATTGACATTATGGCGATGTTGAACACCCGTCTTATATGCCAGGTCATACCAGTCGGTATCCGGATAGAGCGGGTCATTCCCGTCTTTAAACTTTTGCAGCTCGGTATCATTGAAACGCTTCGACATACCTTCAGCCTCCAATGCCTGATTCAGCAGGGATGCGTATTCGTATGACCCCATACGCTCAATCATATTCGTTGCATTCTGGAAACTTAGATAACCACTGTAGGAAATTTTAGTCTGTCCGGTCTTGCCGCGTTTGGTAGTTATCAAAACAACACCGTTGGCAGCTTTAGAACCATAAATTGCTGCCGAAGCAGCATCCTTCAATACAGAAATGCTTTCTATGTCATTAGGGTCGACCGCACTCAATGTACCGGTTTCAATGCCATCCACTAAAATATAAGGTCCCGCTTCATTCAATGTGCCGATCCCACGAACACGGATTTTGCCGGCATCCTGCCCCGGTGCCCCGTTGGTTCCTGTAATAGCAACACCCGGCATCAAACCTTGCAAACCACTGGATACATTCTGAATAGGACGATTCTCCAACTCTTTGCTGTCTACCATAGCAACAGAACCTGAAAGATTCGCCTTTTTCTGTGTGCCATAACCTACTACCACAACCTCACTTAGAGTCTTTGAATCTTCTTTCAAGATAACATTCAGCGGGCTGCCGTTCCATTTAATCTCTTGTGTCTGATATCCCACATAAGAGATTACAATCACATCTCCTTTCTTAATCCCATCGAGGCTAAAATTACCATCAAAATCGGTAATTGTTCCGTTAGTGGTACCTTTTACTACAACAGAGGCTCCAATAACAGACTCTCCGGTAGCATCTTTCACAAGTCCTTTGCATATTCCCGCTTGCTGTGTGGTCGCAAAAGAATTTGCTCCAGAGGCCGTAGCTGTAGAAATTGTTCCGGAGAATAAAGTTCCAAGGAATAATACCATACTAACAGATTGCAGTCTTTTTAACATAATATTGAGTTTTGAGGTTTATTAAAACTATAGATATTTAAAATTTTAATAACTATAATTTCAATTTGATTTAAATTAACGTCGCAAATATATAATAATTTTTAAAGAGACGCAATAACAGATGAAAAAGTTTGAGTTGAAATGGAAATTATACAATTATATAAGTATCCGGAAAGTTGGTCCCCATTATGGATTATAACAAATTTGATAACATGTCTTATTGAAGTTTGTACTAATATTCTTGACCACCTGTCAGGGTCATTGCTTCAGGATTAAACTGGACGGGGACTGTTTGGGGACTCTTCCGGTATTGTAGCTCGCCATCCAAAAACATTGCATGGATATTGAGCGAGTCAGGGGGCGAGAACGATGCAGGAACTGTCACTCCATTGATAATTTCTGGGCAGTACTTGTTTATATACATTTCTTCTGGAAGCCCATTGGAGTGAATATTGGACCATTCAAAGTTGATGTCAACAGCATACAAAGATGAAGAAGCACATAATTCATGTGAGATCTTTTAGATTAAAAACATCAAACTAAAAAACCGCTCCTACTTGTCACAAGCCGGAACGGTTCAGATTAGTTACGTTTTGACAATCTACTTTATTTCTCAAGAACAAAACAATGGTGGATTTGTTCACAACAGCTTATCCGAAAAGAAATGCACAGTAGGAAAACACAAAAACCCCCCAGCTTATCACAAGCCAGGGAGTCATAAGGGAAAATCCCCATACGCCCTTATTCCTAATGGTAACAACATGATGAAACCCTATCATACACTGTCAGGACGACATGGGATGCACTTTTCTCCTGTTTCTTCACATATGAAAAAAGACAGAAAAGATGTATTCAGTCCCGTTTCTGTATTCTGCAGTCCTTTACGTTGCAATAGTGCAGGAAGGGGTCAGCCCTTGAACCTGTACATGTCCTCACGGCATGTTCATATGACATCTTTGAATAACATCAATCGGACCTTCACAGGTCTGAAAGGGAAAATGAAATACTGCGGTCACTTCAACAGAAACATACAGACACATCAAAAGTGCAGTTTAACAAAAAAACAAAATAAAGGATCGAATTGTTTTGAAACACGGGATGTTTTATATATTTTAACAAAAAGATAATGGAATATATTCTTCCTGCAATACGGGAGCTTCCTTCACGGCAGAAGGAAGCGGCAACATATCCATATAATCCGAAGGTTCGCAACCGCCTGGAAAGGAGTAGTGAAAGGTCTGACAAAGCCGGGCCCATAAGTTCACTCAGGAAGATAAGACAGCGTGTGCCCCGACAATAAGAATGTCTGTAAAAAATGGAATACCGTGCACTGTATTCCACCATACCAAAAAGAACCGGTGAAACAGCCGGAAGGAACGCCTGGCATTATGTTTCTAACAGCAAGGGCGGAAAACATTGTAGAAATCCTATTACCGCCTTGAACGTATACGGACGACAGCCCGAAAACGACACCTGCAAAGAACAGGCAGATGAATACAAACAGACAGGTAAGTTTTCTCCAAAGTATCCTCCCCGGCTGACTCTGATAACCCTCCCGGCAAACCGGGAGGGGATCCACATACACACTCCATGCATAAGCCCTTCCCGCATTTGCTGCATAGGTTGACCGCATCCCTGTCCGGATAATAGCAACATTTCATCCGCACGTTTTTATATACATATAAATATATAATAAAATCACAGAAATTGCACAGGTTTATAAAATTATTACCGAAGAATGAGCATTCCGTATGGCAGGTATAATATTATATGAAAAAATGCCTTTCCGGACCGTCACGGACCAGAAAAGGCATATTCTCATTATAGGAATAGGATACGGCTATATACGCATGATATTTGAGACTGATAACATTAGGTATAAATTGTTTCCGTACCGTATCCTCTATTGGATAACGAGTTCATGCCCGTATTGTTCATCATATGTTTTTTCAGTCACATAACGGCCAGATACCATATCCAAATTATAATTTATACACCAGTCTTTGATACAAGAAAGGGAAACTGTCTGAAACATATAGTCCAGACAATCCCTTTCCATATCACGGTACAGGTAAGCTCTCTTGCAATACCGGCACATGTGCCTCGCGGCATGCTGATCTAACATCTATAAATAAAACTTCCGAACTTCCGGCTTATCACAAGCGGGAAAGACAAAAATAATTTGGTGGAAGCGAGTTAACACAGCTTGTTATTTTTATATAAACATATTTTCTGATAGAAAGTTCAATCTAAATTTGGCTTTAATATTTTTTTAATAAATAAAAAGAACGGATATTAACGAATAAACTATATGGTTCGTTTTTTTCTTTATTTAAATTCTGTCAATAAATACCGATAAAAAAGGTAACATGTACTTTGGTCGCAAATATTATGATCAGGCCGCTTTGGTTTCAATTATGATATTTAATGAAGGGACGCTTGCAATGAATGCATCTGCCAAATGAAAGAAGGTGTGCATTTTGCACACCTTCAAGTGGAATTTAAGGTGGTGTGGCCGTTTCAGGCCGCTTCAGTCATTTCCTTGTACAGCATGATGTCCGTATAGGACGAACTGTAGTTCATTCTGGCCGTGAGGGTGGATATGCCGGCCCCCTTGAAAGGATTGCCGGTTTCAGGATGTTCCTCCATCCACCGGCAGAAATCCAGTATGGGGGATTTGCCGGAAGTGAAATAGATGAAAGGGTGTCCTTTCAGTACCAGCAGGACATCCAGATAGTCCGTAAGTTTCCAGTCCATCCTGTATGTGCTGATGTCCGTCGCCATGTAGGGGGGATCTATCAGAAAGACCACATCCGGGGAGTCCCTGTACCTGTCCACCAGCTCCCTGTAGTCACAGCATACCACCTCGAGTCCGTCAAGATAGCCCTCGCAGCAGTAGTCGCTCAGGCGCATATTGTTGTAGAAATTCAGTTTTCCGAGCTCCCCGATGTTCCTGGCATATTTGCCGGAGAACAGCAGGGAGGAAGAGATGGTGAGATAGTCCACAAAGCCGGTGCTTTCCTCCCGGCGGATACGTTCCAGGAACATACCGTGCATCTTCTTGGAGAGCATCCTGTGGCGGGGGATTCCTTCCGAGAGGCGGCGGAGGTCGGAAAGCAGGGCGTTCGTCCGGCTGATGTTCTCCAGACGCTCGCGGTAGTTGTCGTGGTCATTGTAGATTACGGTTGCATCGGGTCTTTCCCGCTTGGTGATGTGCGAGAGCAGTCCGGAACCGCCGAACAGATCGACGAACACCGTCCTGTCACTGAAACGCTTCAAGACTTTTCTGAATTCCGATGCGAACATGCGTTTCTGTCCCACAAAAGGAAGCGGGGCCTGGCTGTAGTGGTACTTTTTCATTGCTGTAATCATTCTGTCGTGTAAGAGTGTTTATGTTTCGGATACAAAGTTCATCTCTTCTCCCCATGAAAGCAAAAATTCCACTCTTTTCATACTGCATGGAACGTACATTCCTTTTTGAACCGCCCGAGAATCTCATACACCTTTCTTTCGGAAACGCCATGTCTGGCCGAGAGGAAGGCCACACAATACGTCACCTTTTCACCTTTGCGGCGCATTTGTTCGTACTCCTTGTACAGGTCGATATATTTGTAGTCGTCCGGCTTGTAACCTGTCCCGGCCAGACGCTCCAGAAGCTCCCTATTAAAATTTAGAATCTCAAACAGTGTCATAGCAAATATTTTTCTATCTTTGCAGAGCCAATCATTTTTGTAACAATAAATAAAATGCAGAACCGTGACAGAGGGTCTTTGCCCCCGGTCGCGCGGTTCTGCGTTATGTTACAAAGTGATTGGCGTTACTTTTTTAACAGGCCGGGGGCTTTTTTACTTTACTTCCCATATAAAAATCCCCGCAGATCTTTTTTTATTATGCATATATGTGACAGGCTTTGCGTCTTTAAGGCTGCAAGATATACCACAAGGCTGCAATTTCGTTGCAGCATGACTTTTATTTTCAGAAAAACACGTTTGTTTCTATGGAAAATATACTTATTTACATATTAAAGTAAATAAGTAATATACATAACTATGTATATTTATATATTTAAGTATGTAATGTGAAATATATTTAAAGTATAACACTAATAAAGTAAATATGTAGAAAAATATTTGGTAAACATTTCAAAAATGCGTATCTTTACATCGTAATAATCAAGGAGATAGACAAATCATGAAAACAATTACGACAGCATGTGTAAACCACAAGGGCGGTGTGGCAAAGACCACTTCGCTGCTGAATCTGGCGGCCGGAATCGCACGGCTGCACGGAAAGAAGGTATGTATCATAGATGCGGACCCGCAGGCGAACACGACGATGGCGGCGTTCGGGGAGGAAATGGCAAGTCTTCCCCAGGATGTCATGCTCGAGAGTGTGCTGCAGGAAATCATGCAGGACAGACCCCTGGAGCTGAAGCCTCTCACGTGGCTGGACAGGGTGGATGTGCTGCCGGCGTCCTTGGACCTGGCGGCCACGGAAGTGATCATGAACACCACCCCCGGGAGGGAATTTCTTTTCAGGGAAATAATAAGAGGCCTGGAAAAGAAGTATGACCATATTCTGATAGACTGTCCTCCCTCATTGGGCATCATCACACAGAACGCGCTTATGGCGAGTGATTTTGTGATCATACCTACGGACGGGAACTATTTCGCCATGAAAGGAATCGAGAAGATACATTATATCATCGGCCTGCTCAGAAGGAAACTCGGCGCGGAGGTCAGGATTCTCGGTTACTTCATGACAAAATACAATGCGGGAAGAAAGCTGGACGTGGACATCAGGGAGAGTCTGATAGAAACATTGGGGGAGAGCGTGTTCGAGACAACCATACGGAACAACGTGGCGCTGGGAGAGGCGCAGTACAATGCACGGAGCATTTTCGATTATGCACCCTCGTCAAACGGGGCAAGGGATTACCGGAGTCTGACCGAGGAATTCCTTAAAAGGATCAGGAAAATGAACAAATAATAAAGGAGAAGGAATATGAAAGAATTCAAGTCGAAAGGGATTTCCTTGGAAAATATGGTGGGGGCAGACCCCATGAAAGAAAAAAAAACGGCGAGGACACTGGGAAAGGCGTATAACCAGACCATTGTCCTGACCGAGGATCTGGTATGGGAACTGAGGACATTTGCCGCGGACCACCGTTACAGAGGGGTAAAGACTGTCATAGAAGCGATGATAGGCTGCTTTCTCAGGGAGGACGGGACATTGGACCGCGACAGGTTGGAGCAGTTCTGGAAAGAATACGTAAAGAAGTAAAGTTTTATATTACTTTTGAAGTAAATAATATTTCAAAGTAAGATACTTATAAACTGAAAGAAGTAATACAATGAAAATTTTAAGGTATATATTGTTGGCCTCACTCACATGTGCATTATCCGCATGTGAAAAGGATGAGATCCTGCCGGAACCTGAACCGCCGGTTGTCACCCCGGGGGATGATCCGGGAAAGGATGAGGAAGAAAAGATACGGCTCGGAATAACCGCATCGTTGCAGGCGATGCAGACAAAAGGAATCATAGAGGCATTCCTGCCGGGACATGAGATGGGGGTGTTTATCAGTACTACTGACACCGGCTCTCCATATGTATATAATGTGCCTTATGCCTTTGACGGTAAAAAATGGAATGCCGGCGGGGACGCTCCGGTAGAGGGTGATTCGGAGGTGGCCGCTTATCTGCCGTACAACGGACAGGCATCAGGAGACAGGCTCATCCCTTTTGAACTGGCGGACCAGCACGACATCCTGTATGGAAGGGCGTCGGTCACCAGGGACATTCCGACAGCGGATATTGAGATGAGACATGCCATGAGCCTGGTACGCATCAAAATTCTGAAAAATGAATATATGGGAGAAGGCATTGTCTCAAACATAAGGTTTGACAATGTGATCACAAGGATGACGCTTGACATCAGGCGGGAAACCAACTCCCCCCTGATATTCGATTTCTCAAGCAGGGGGAGCCTGCAAGCTGGCGGAAACTATCATCTGAACGATGCAGATCCGGTGGTAGTGGAGACAATTCTTCCCCCTGTCTACGGTTATGACCAGAAAGCGACAGTCTGTTTTACCATTGACGGAAAAGAATATCCCTATGAGTTCCACAGGGACCATGAATGGGAGGCGGGAATGAAATACACCTATACACTGAAAATGACGGGAAACTACAACTCCCCGGTCAACATGGAGCAGGTGGACATCGATGTGGAGTACTGGAGCCGGTATGGCAAGACGGACCAGATTATACTCAACCTGAATCCGGACGACTATCCTTTCAAGGTATGGCCCAATTATACCGAATACGGCTATGACTGCTATCAGAATGAAGGCAAGGTGTTCGGAACCTTTTACAATCCCTATTGCGATAACGGCGAGGGAGAGTTACGGTTTGTATTTATGAGGCCGGGTACGAATGAGATTGTGGAGCAGTTCCAGCCGATAGGCATCAAGACGAATGGGGCATGGGATGGAAAACGTATCCAGTGCTATGTGACTTCTGCTCCCGGTACATACCAGCTTGTGCCGTTATTCCGCAAGAAAGGAGAAACGATGTGGTGCAGGGCAGTGGGATATTCCTATGGCAGTACGGACGAGGAATGGCTGTATGAGGTGAAAGCGCCTGCATCGGATGACCTGCCGGCATTGCGCATGATGGAAGTGGAAGGACAGGGATATACTTCTATTCTTGCATATCCGGTTCCTGATGATGATCCGTGGAATCTGGTATATACTTTATCCAACCGGGGAGAAAAGGCACTGAGGGGCGAAATAAAAGCAGTTTGGGAACGTGAGTTCAAACTGAAGTCTAATTCATATAGTCCAAGTACCAAAAAGAAAGGAGCAGTAAACGATGAGGAATGGAAAGATGAAATCGGTAAGGATTCTGTGGACATTCCGACAGGAACACGTTTCTGGAAGGGTATTATGAGTTGTAAATTCCCAGTTAAAAGACTTGCTCCCCGACATGATGGAGTAAAATATGCCATTCCAGTCTTACATTTATATTGGAGAGCTGAAAATTCCAATGAGTGGATATTACTTCGTTGTGATGCGGATTATCTGTTCAACTGCAATTATACAGGAGATTATATATGGGATGAAACGACGAATTATGTGAAAGTCATGCCACAAAGTTGGCATTAAAATTTAGGCAAATAACCCAAATAAAGAAATTGAAATATAATTCATTGAAATGACATAAGATGAATTTAAGGTGGAAAATCCCCGCTGCAGTGATGCACCGGGGATTTGTTTTCTTATTACGATATCATAAATTAAAACTCCATCTGTTGCACTTTGATTCAACTATTTCCCAATTTATTCATTGAATAATATCCTGTGCCCCTATTTTCTCATATTTTGACTTAGGAACTGTTTTAAATCCGCTTCAGAAAAAAAATATTCAGTTTCTTAAATCCTTCTGCGAGACTTACTTTTTTACTTTCAGCTTTTTAGCCAGCTGCTGATGAGCTTTGGCTTTGGCGCGTTGGTAGATTTTCAGAGCTTTGTCCTGGGCTTTCTCATCGGCTGCATTTTTTACGTTATCATAGAGTGTCCAGAGATTGGCAGCAGCAGCTACCTCTTTCTGGGCGATGGTATATGCTTCGGCCTTGGCTTCGGTAGCTTCTTCTTCTTCTGCCGAAGCATAGGCGTGCTTATACCCCTTCATTTCATCCCAATGACCGCGGGTAAAATCGGGGAAAGTCACAGCTGCACAGTTGTTATCCATCGACAGAGCGCCCAATTCCGAGAGACAGCACCATTCGGCTAGATCATAGACATCCATATCAAGCGGCAAACCGTTTTGCAAGCAGTACACCAGGCGAGCATCCATGATGTAATCCATGCCACCATGCCCCATGGCACGCCCCTTTTCGCCAAACTTGGTGAGGATAGGGTGATAATATTTCTTTTCAAGGGCCTCCTTCTGAGCGTCATTCAGAAAACTGTGGGCATTGATATCGTCCATGTTGGGCGCAGTATCTTTCATGACATCGCCCGACAAGGCATATTCGGGTGTGGGGTACTTGGTGGCGTAGCCTTTAGTTCCGGTCAGCTTAAACAGGCGGTTGTATGGCTGCGGTGTCATGACGTTGTGTTGAATTTCCACTACCTTGCCACGAGCTGTGCGCATCAGCGTAGTAGTGTGGTCACCGTTGCGGAATTCCTTTGGTTCCTTGCCGGTGAGGTTCTCGACATATTGCTTACCCACAAAACTTTCGGTATCCATAGCTACCAAGGTAGTGAAGCGGTCTCCGCGGTGAATGTCCATACATTGAGCCACTGGACCCAGACCATGGGTGGCATACACATCACCGCGGTTCTCCATATTATACTTCATGCGCCAATGCAAGTTGTCGGTATCGTTGTCGTTAGGATCTTGCCAGTACGACTTCCAAAAAGCCGACAGTTCGTGGATGTAAGCGCCTTCAGCCCGAATGATTTCGCCGAATACTCCATCCTTAGCCATGGCCAAGGCATTCATCTCATAATAGTCATAGCAGCAGTTCTCTAGGATGAAGCAGTGCAGGCGTGTCTGTTCAGAGAGATCAATCAAGCTCCAGCATTGCTCTAGGTTCATGGCCGATGGCACTTCTATAGCCACGTGCTTGCCATGTTTCATGGCATACTTAGCCACAGGGAAGTGGTGATTCCAGTCAGTGGCAATATACACCAGATCGATGTCTGGACGTTGACAAAGGGTTTCATACCCTTTCTCACCTGAATAGATATCGGCCGGAATCAAGCTGGCATCACGTAGGTATTTCTGGGATGCCTCTGCACGGTCTTCTTCGTAGTCGCATAGTGCCACGACTTCTACACCTGGGATGTTGCAGAAGCGCCACACTGCCCAAGGGCCGCGCATACCCAAGCCCACAAAAGCCACACGCACGGTTTCCATCTTCGGAGCGGTAAGACCGAGCACATGCTGTTGGTCGGTCGGCCGCTCAGGGGTTTCTATTACAAGGGTTCCCTTATCCCAATGGATTTGGGTAGAGGGGGACAGTGATTGCGCCTGAAGGCCGCTAATAGACAGCAACATCAAGACAGATAACAAAAGCTTTTTCAGTTTCATACTACTATTTTTTTCTTTAAATAAACGGTTGAGCGGGCGAGGCTCTGTGATTGATTCGTTTGACCTCCCTGCCGCCTGAGCCTCTTTTCAGAAGCGACAGGAAGGTCGTATAATGAACTGCAGACAAACGCTTAGCGGGCTGTCAACAGGATGCGCTGTCCATCAGCCTGTACAGCATACACCTTGGCACTGCTTTGATATACCTTAGATGGCACTGTAAAGGTGAAAGAGTTGGAGAAATACAGCAGGCGGCTGTTTGCTTCGTTTTCACGCACCTCAAAAGCCACCGCTTCTTCACCGTCACTCACACGGATAGTAGCACCTTGATGTGAAGAACTGAGAGTGTAGGTGGGCACCTTCGAAATCTTGGTATGATTCTTAAACACCTCGTAGTAACCTACATCACCTGACTCTTGCGCACGAGGATCGCTCGACGGGAAGAAATCACGCTTCCGGTCTTCGATGTACTGAATGGGTGCCGCCTTCGGATACTTCTTGTTTTGAATGTATGCCTTGGTTTCACATATCATTTGTTCGGTCACTGTATATTGTGCTTGGCCATACTGCTCAATGGGGGCATCAACCGCCTTGAAGAATCCCCAGGTTTCAAAGAACTCGGTAAGGTCCTCCTGTGTGGCATCACACACTGCTTTGACAAAGGCCATCTGCCTCTGTCCCGGCTGATGGGTAGGCACATGCTGATACGTGGTGCGCATCAGCTCGAAAATCTTCGGCCATACCATGGGTTTCTTGTCGTGTCCTTTACATAGTTCGTAGTAAAGCCACAACTGCCAATTCATGCGCATGTGGATCTCCGTATCTTCGCCTTGGTGCGTAGCACTACCCATGTTATACCAAGCCTGATTCTGTCCATAGACACATTCCGCCAGGTAATCCAAGCCCCGGCCACGTGATTTGTATTTGCCCAACTGGTAGATGATGTAGTTAGAGAAGAGATTGTTGCTCGACTCCGTAGATCCCATCCAGTCAATAGCCAGCTGATGCACATGACCTATTTCGTGAGCCGGTCCCCAAGCATTGTCCTCAGCTAACATCACCTTATCATATAAGAGGATGTTGTCCAAATAGGTATAGACAAAAGCTATTCGGTAATCGGATGCCCACATATACGCTCCCTCCGGCGAGATAGCAAAGAGGTGGTTATTGAACTGGTTAGCATGCATTTTGTCAATACCCATCAGGCTTTGTTCCCACTCCACGATATTATCCCAAAGGTGGATGGCCGAAAGAATCTCGGTGCGCACATGTTTCAGCATCTCCGAGCGATGGAAGTAGAAAATCATCTTTTCACCTTTCACTCCGAAGTATTTATCGGTAGCTTTGGAAAGCAGTTCAGCGTACTTCTCATTGGTCTGATGACGCTGCAGATCGAAATAGCCGGTCACCTGTCCGCTACCTAGCGGAATATGAATACGGATGGAGGTAGGATTCGACTGGAGGTCAGCCGTATACATCACAAACAGCTGGCCGCGGTTGCGGATGGTGATTTTATTCACTCCTTCTTTGAGAAAATAAATATCGCCTGAAGCTGCTGTCTGCACATAATTCTTCTCTTCGCCGAAGCTTGTGGTTTCCTCCCCGATACACTGCAGCGCGACAGGGTAGCCGTGAGTATTGCCCACTAGGACAATAATTTCATCGTTCGCCTCGACCGCGATACCGGTAAGATTATCCAGACAACTGTAGTGTTTGGTCATCAGCCTATCGGCCCACACGTTGATGTCGCTATAAGCCTGATAATCCTGGATACGGAATTCTTTCTCCCAGGCATCGTAGGTACCGTTTTTCAACTGCGTGGCAAGGTTGACAAAGTAGCCCGGCAACTGATTGATCTGTTCTAAGGTGGCTTCTGGCTTCAGTTCACTACAGGTAATGTCTGTAAACACCGCCAGCAGTTGTTGTTCGAGCTTGTTGTCCGGATTCTTTTGAAAAAACTCCATCTCCGAACAGCTCACAAAATTACCTGCTCCCGATTCTACAGCGAACTTCACTTTGGTGACTTTTTTCACTCTCTGGCTGAATACCACGCGGCTGGCGTTGTTCTGCATTTGAAAATCATAATTGCCTTGCAACTGATACTCGGGCATTTCGACTGAAGCAGTGTAAATCTTCAGCTTGCCGAAGTTACCGTTGCCGCTACGCGAATGGTAGAGGATGTAATCTAAATCCCGGGTGCCATCGAACTCATACTCCAGTGTCACTGGGAAGTGGGCTTCCTGTCCCCAGGGCGAGTGATAATGTTTCTCATCGAATTTCCCGTCGTAGGTATGTTCAATGCCATAACCTGGCTGCAATTCACTGGCTACAGCCGAAATAGGGGTCAACTTCACATCACCTTCCACTTCTACATCCGATGATTCCGACGCTTTCTTTTTCTGTGTCAAGGTCAAGGTTTCCTGCAGCAGACTATCTTTATACGCAGTAAAGGTCAAGGTTACGGTACGAGCTTCGTACAAGGGATTGGCGGCGGCATGATAAGGATAATTCTTCGATACTAGGGCACGGGTAGCCGGCGCTTCCACTGCCTGCAACCAGTCGCCTTCGGCCGACTTCTCCACCGCATATTCTATGTTGGAAGTGACTGTAACAATTACCTCGCCGCCCTCGGCCTCGAGCGTAGAAACCGAACTCTTGACGAGCAGAGCCGGACCGTAACCCAATTGTTTGACATGAATTTCATAATTCTTCACCAGTGACTTTACCGTCACCACGGCTTCACGTATCTCAGGCTCCTCACTCGCCTTCACCAAAATCTTAATGCTCGGCTTCGAAGTAGACAAATCTTTAGCCGCAATACACCAATCTTGGTTAGAAGCCACATCCCACCGACTTGCATCGAGGGTAGTGCTGACCGGTATAGATAGCTCTCCCTTTTCCTTGGTAAAATTCTGTTGTAAATCTACTTCTGCAAGAGTGAATTTTTGGATCTGTTCATCCCCGGAATTATCATCGCTGCATCCATAGACGCCAAATACATAGAAGGGCAAAAGCATCAATAAAAGGGTTGGTAATATTTTCATAAATTAGTGTTATAGAAGTAAGTTAAAAGAAGAGATAATATGTAGGGTATTTTCTTAGATATTATCTCTTCCTAATATAAGATATATTAAGCTGACTGATTAATTTACATGCAACTTCAATTCGGCCAGCGCGAAACTGTTACCTGCTGGAGTAGATTCTACCACCAGGCGGATGTGCTTGAACTCTTTGCCCACCAGAACCGGTGATTTATAGGTGCCTTTTGTAGCAGTGGGGAATCCTTCCATAATCGTCATTATTTTACTAAATGTGATACCGTCCATACTGCCTAGCACACTGATACGCTGCGGTGCCCCGTTGTTGTTATTGTGACGTACTTGGTATTCAAACATCAAAGCCGTGTGTGGTTCATCTAAATTCAACTGTATCCAGTGCGGCAACCCCGGTTCTTCCAAATAATCGGAATGGTAGTAGGTATCTGGATTACCGTCGAACATATAGTCAATTTTTCCTTCCACTTCACGGTTAGGATGGATGGCTGTCATACCACGTGACAGAGTGACCGGATGCAGTTTCGATTCATCAGGCACATAGGAGATGCCGAAGAGACACGACTGTTTATTAGGATTGATTTCAAAGTAAGGCGAGCTACATTGTGTCATTTTCAAAGGTAGCACATAGTTACCATAACTCAATTTATTTCGTTTCACGGTTACGGTTAAGCTAGCTGATTTACTGCCAGCTGTAAACAAAATCTTTCCTTCGTTGCTCAGCGTATAAGCTTCTTCCGACAGCATGGTGTAATCCACCCCGTTCTTTTCATTATACTCGGTCAACAGACTCTCGTCTGGCTCCAGTGTACAGCTAAAATTCCACTTATTGTCTACCGAAAAGACCGCAGGCAGATTCAGCTCGATTTCATTTGCGTCCATAGCATCTGAAATGATATTCAGATTATATCCTGTTTTCTCAAATGCAACATTAGGTACAATTACAGCGGGCTTCAGAAACACATATTTACGCTCGGCATTGATGGAATCCGCACTATTTTGCAAGATAAATGGAATCACAAAATTCCCCTCTTGCTGGTTGCTTTCTAGGATCTTATCCGTAATCAATGTAACGGATCTGGTCTGGTAAGTATCGTTAGGACCGAATTCTATCTGTTTATCTCCATTAAATACGTAACAATCTTCCGGGTATAATTGATAGTCTTTTCCGTTTTGTTCATTGTAGATTTCCAGCAACGCTTTATCCATAACATCAATGGAAGCTCGGGTGACTGTACCCAGTTGAGCGCCTGATTTGTTGACAATCAACTGGTATTCTCCGTTTTCACCTGTATTATATACTTCCACTTCAATCTCATCACAGTTTCGGAAGGATAGAATGGTGCTGAATTCATCCAAAAACTCATCCTTATTATCATCGCAAGCAATATAGGTTAGGCAGCAGGCTGCTGTCAGGGCTATAGTTAATAATTTGTTTTTCATACAACTGATTTTGTTAAATTATACATACCGGGGGCATTACCAACCATAATTTTGTGTCAACAACTTGTTGCGATCCAGTTCTCGCTGAGAGAAAGGATAGAGATAATGCTTGTTTTGGAAGACACGGGTTTCAAAAGCCGTTCTCTCCCAGAAACCGTCGGGGGTTTCAGTTCCCTTCATACCAGCATCAAGCGGACAGGAAGTGTTCATACCATACATCTTGCCGTTGTCAGTTTGAGTAGCAATCATCCATGTACGGGTATCGAAATAGCGATGGCGTTCGAAAGCCAATTCTATCTGACGTTCTTTTCTGCAGAGCTGAATCAACTCTTCTGTAGAAACTTGTCCGTAGATACTTGTGATGGGGTCCAATCCCGCGCGTTTCCGTAGGTCGGCCCATTTTTCCATGGCTAGGGCTTCATAGCTGGGATCTAGTGCCACCCCATTCTTCTTGCACTCGAGCACGGCTTCAATGAAATTTAGGTAGATTTCTCCCAAACGAAATACCGGGAAAGTTATATTACCCCACTGTCCTTCGGACGAATTGAGTTTATGGTCATAGAAACGGTTGCAGAGGTAGCCACTCTTTGGATAGTCGTGACTCTTATTACCGTTACCGCCTTTCGCAAAAGAGATGGAAGTAGCGCTATTGCCGTGCAACCACTGGTTTCCGCCAAAGAATACGGTGACATAGAAGCGGGGTTCCCGATCCTTATACATATTGGGAGCTTCGATTTCAAAATCAGCCTTGTTGCTCCAACCACCAGACGGATATATCCAAGATGATTTCTCCAGTTCGGAAGCCAGTTCATAGCCAGATAAGGGCTCTACGATAGGTGTTCCATCTGCTTCATATCCTGTGATAGGATACCAACCGGTATTCATGGCATACGCATCCACCAAAGCTTGAGTAGGGCCTACTGCCCCATAAGCCGTACCAGCCACGCCGGTGGGCACAGTACCTACTCCCCAAGAAAACAGTCCGTTATAACGGTCAGTCCAAATCAGCTCTTTATTCCAAGTTTCGTGTGTCACTCCATAATAATCTTCATACGGGTTATCGTTACCAGCTCGGTAAAGTTCGTAGCAGGGATTATCAATCAGTTTCTTGGCTGCTTCAGCAGCTTTCTGCCATTTGGTATTATCGAGCTCAGGGAAGAGCTTAACACCTGACAGTTCAGGGAAGTCGGGTGCATCGGGATTCTTCACCGTGCTATAGAGTTTATTACCATTGAACAGCGGGCGGGCCGAATATAGCAGTAGTCGGGAGATCACGGCATGGCAAGTACCTACCGTAGCCAATCCCCACTTCGCCGCCGGCAAATCGGACTGTTGAAGAACAACGCCACTTTCAGCACACTGCGTCATTTCGCTGACCACGTAGTTAACACATTGATCCCAGGTATTGCGCGGGCGATACAGTTCTTCTGTGCTGGCGGTGAAATCCAGCAAATCATCGCCTAACAGAAATACCGGACCATAGTCACGCATCATCAGAAAATAATAGTAAGCACGGGCAAAACGAGTCTGCCAGTACCATTCGTCCAACTGATCTTTAGTGACTAACGGGTCGCTGCATTTGTACACATTTTGCAGGAAAATATTACATTCGCGGATACCTTTATAATAGTGATCCATCTTATAATAAGGAACCTGTGAGGGGTTCCAAGTACCAAAGTTTATCCAACGGTACTGACGGTCATACGCAATGGTACATTCGTCCGATGCTCCTAAATACGGTTCAGTATCACCCTGCAAGCTTCCATTTTCATTGGGCAAGAAAGACATGGCATTTAGCCAATATTGCTGGGTAGTGTTTCTGGATTCCCAGATTTTATCAAAAGTCAGTTTTTCGTCTTCTTGTCTATCAAGAAAATCTTCGCATGAGCCCAAGGTAAAAGCTCCAAGTGCTAAGTATATTATGGATTTGAAGTAATTTTTATATTTCATATTTGGTATAATTTAAAAGTTAGCATTGAATCCGACAGTAACAACACGATTCAGCGGATAGCCTGAGCCATCTGATGAGCCTTTGGCTTTTTCAGGATCCCATAATTTGAAAGAGCTGAATGTAAGTAAATTGTTTCCGGATACATAAAATCTCAACGATTTAATAAATGTTTTAGTGACAAATTCTTTAGGTAAAGTATATCCGATTTCAATGTTTTTCAGACGTAAAAAGGAGCCATTGCGCAACCACCAGGTGGAATTCTTGTTGTTGTTGGAAGCGCCGGCACCCCCGCTACCATTGCTTAGGCGCGGATAGGTGACATGAGCATTCTGTTCAGGCGAATTAGTAGACATCCACACTTTGCCCCACAGGTCTTTATTGATAGCCGCACGTTCCATGTTACCACTGGAGAACGGACTCTTTACCGATACACCATCTAGAAAGAAAGAAGTATGAGCAGAACCTTGGAAGAAGGCGTTGATATCCCAGTTTTTCCATTGTGCACCCAAACCGAAACCGTACATGATTTCCGGCAGGTTGGTATAACCGATCGCCACCTCATCTTGTGTATCGATGATGCCGTCGCCATTGATATCCTGATATTTGATATCTCCTACACGGTATTCACCGAAAGTCTGACGCGGGCTGTTGTCAATTTCTTCCTGACTTTGGAATAGACCTAGGGCTACAAGACCGAAAGGCTGCATCTGACCGTCAGATCCGAACGGCTTGCCTATGCGATTTTGGTATTTGTATTCCCAATCGGGTTCGTCGTTATCAAGCAGCTTGTTGCGGCTGAAAGTAAAGTTACCGCGGGCAGTTAGAAATACTTTTCCAATCTGGTGATTGTACTCTACATTGGCATCAAATCCCTTGTTGAGTGTTCTACCTATATTAACATACGGAATGGTGGATAAACCGACAATGGCTGGCAAACCGGCGCGTTGCAGGAAAATGCCTTGACGCTCTTCACGGAAGTAGTCAGCCTGCACCTTTACCTTATTGAACAGAGAGAATTCCACACCCAAATTGAGTTTGGTAGCCTCTTCCCAGGAAGCATACAAATTTTCTACTTCCCCTACGCGGATACCTGCTCCCCCTTGATTACCGCTTTGGCCGAACCACCAGCCTTGATCGCCAGTGCCCACAATTGTAGATTCATAAACCCAACGTCTTTGTCCGCCGATATCATCGTTACCTACTTTACCATAAGAACCTTTCAGTTTCAACATATCAATGGTCTTGGTGAGCGGTTCAAACCATTTTTCGTTCGATACCATCCATCCCAAAGCAAAAGCCGGGAAGAAACCGAAGCGATGTCCGCGGGCAAAGTTTTCAGATCCGTTGTATCCCATGTTCACTTCGGCAAAATAAGTATCTCGAAAAGCATACGTCACGCGACCAGCCAAGCCTTGGTTCTTATAAGGTAATGCTGCATTGCCGTCGGCAGTCTGGGTGTTGGTATGGATTTTCTGATTATAAAGGAAAAGAGCTCCCACGCGATGGTTACCAAATAAGCGATTATAGTTCAACGAACCTTCCAGATAACGGGTCATAGTACCTTGGCGTCCAATTCCATAACCTAATGATTCACTGCCGGTGTGTACAGGGTCCCATTCTCCATCATTGTTGTTGTCATCGTACATCAGTCGACCTTCCGCATCACGTCCGCGTGCATGGTAGAAGCTGGGTGATTTGGAGCGACGTTGCAGCGTGGTATTCCAAGCATCCCAAGAGAATTTGATATTAGCAGTTAGACCTTCCAGCGGTTCCCAAATCTTACCGAAGTCTTGAGTCAAGCCAATCAAAGATTGAGCCGAATTCCAAAATTGTTCACGATAACCTGAGTGTACCAGCATATTCCACGGATTGTGGCCGGAGTCGGTAGACGGACCGGACAAAGTACCATCGGAATACTGTACCGGAAATGCATTCGGAGAAGCATTAAAGGTATAGCTCCAAATATCGTTATCATTATCGCCGAAGCCAGGACCGAACGACTTTTCATAGATATTGGCTAGGTTGACATTCAACGTGGTACTCTTAGTCACATTCAAATCGACATTGGCACGGAAATTGAACTTGTTATAACGGATGGCTGAGTTGTAACCATAGATATTACCAGCGTTTTTATAGATAGAACTTTCATTGTAGAACGAACCGGACACATAATACTTAATGTTGTCACCACCACCAGTCACACTCAAGTTCACACGCTGGTTCTCTGCCATGTCATCAAACAGGGCATCAAACCAATCCACATCCGGATAAAGATCTGGATCGCTGTGGTCGCGATATTTCTGAATCACTTCCGGAGAGTAGTAGTTGGTACCACTGGCTTCATTGTAAAGTTCTGCCCATTGCGCCGAGTTAATCATTTCCGGTCGTTTGGTGGGAGCAGTAAAGCCGAATTCTGTGCGGACATTGATAGCCGGTTTTCCTTCCTGCCCTTTCTTGGTAGTAATCAAAATAACACCATTTGCGCCCCTAACACCATATACGGCTGAAGCAGAGGCATCTTTCAAAATAGAAAAGGTAGCAATGTCATCTGTATCCACCAAATCCAGATCACGCTCAATACCATCAACTAACACCAGCGGCGTAGAAGTACCCTTGAATGATGAAACACCTCGGATATAGAAATCGGCCGAGCTGTTTTTACCCGGTTCACCTGAACGGCTCATGGCTACTACACCAGAAAGTTGACCTGCTAATACATTAGAAATGGAAGCACCTGGTACATTGAGTTTACGCATGTCAAGTGTAGAAATTGCTCCTACCACACTTTCTTTCTTCTGACTACCGTACCCTACAACTACCACTTCATCAAGCACTTCGGTGTCAGGTTCCAACACCACATTGATTACTTCCTGATTAGCAAGGGCAATTTCCTGTTTTTTGTAACCGATGTACGAAAACTCTAATACCCCCCCAACTCCTTCAATAACGATGGAATATTTACCATCCACATCGGTAATAACCCCGATAGAACTGTTCTTAAGCCAGATACTGGCTCCGATGATCGGTTCTTTGATGTCGCTGGCAGTTACAACACCGATTATGGTACGTTTTTTAACTTGCTGCGTATTTTCAGTCTTAGTCACTTTTAGAATAACTTCTTTTCCTTTAATAACGTAGCTTACGTTGCTGCCCTCAAATACATCTTTTAGAACTTTTTCAATATTTCCCGTGCTGTTATAATCGCGTTTCGTGTTGTTTTCCAAATCTGACGCATTATAAAAGAACGTGTATTCACTGTTTTTTTCAATCAGCTGAATAGCCTGTTTAATGGTCATGTCTTCTCCTTTTACAGAAATATATTTCTGTGCTCCCATACTGGACATGGGATAAAGAAGAAAAACAAGGATGATACTTAACAGTATCGAAAAACGACAAAAAGTGTGTTTCTTCATTCTGTTTTTTTTTAAGTTTAACATTAGGTTTACTTGTTTTAATGATTGTTTTTATAAATAATTATCTCATTACCATTTGCTTTCATTTCGAGACTAAGACTATAACAAATTTTCTGTAAGACATCTTTCAGTGATTCTTCTAAGCGGATTTTTCCTGTAAAGGCAGACTGTTGTTTAAGGTTGATTCCTTCCAACTTGATGTTACTGTTATACCTGCTGTTGATTGTCTCAATCAATTGTTTCAAGGGAAGATTCGTAAACTGAAAACTGCCATTTTTGTATTTAATATTTCTCAACCATTCCTTTGTTATATTATCCTTCTTAATATAATATGTTAATTTTTGAAATGGTTGCATTTCAATGGTTTCATGATTTTCCGCTGTAAAATCCACCTTTCCACAAAACAAAATAATTTCATTTGTCTGCTGGTTTTGATTCTGGTGAATATCAAAGCTGGTTCCTTTTACTTCTATCATGCCCTGATTAATGTAGACTTGAAATGGAACCCCATTCTGACGCATTACCTCAAAGAATGAATTCCCCTTCAGCCAGACTTTTCGGTCCTTAAATGCCTTGGCATATCGCAGACTACTTCCTTTCTGCATCCATACTTTCGAACTGTCTGGCAATGTGTACAGTTGGGATTCCTGTGCAGTCACTTCAATAAAGTCATTCACACAACCGGCTTGTTGTTTGGCAAACCACAATCCAGCAGACGTGATCAACAAGAGGGTCACCGTTGCAGCTATCATTTGCCATTTGGGAAACATTTGAAAGAATCTTCGGTTTTTATTATCTTGTTTATTTTTGATGTTTCTCCAAATTTGCTCTTTCATTTGCCAATCAATGGACTCATTGCCCGCTTCGTCCCATTGTTTTCTAAGCTGAAAATCTATCTCATCCAATTGGATAAATATCTTGCGTTGCTCTTTGGACATCGTCCCTGAGAGCAATCTTTTTATGAACGTTTTTCTATTATCAATTTTCATACCTATAAATATCTTTTTACGTGCATCTATAATAAATACACCTGAAACCCTTTTCCCCCCACATCGGATTTGAAAAAAATATTTTTCTGATTAGAATTTTATAAATATCTATATGTCATTGCGCTTATAAAATCAAAAAAAAGTAGTTGTTTTTAACACCACTTGAAAAAAAGAACGTAAACGTGCCTTTTTACCGTTTAGTCAAATAAAAGGCTTAAGTTTTTTTTAATTAATCATTTTTTAATTAATTAATTTTTATAACTTTGTGGTTATATTCCTAAATAAATGAAAGAGAAAGTGATACTAAATAGAATGAAGGCAGGTGATGAAGAAGCATTTGCCTGGCTGTATAACCATTATTGGCAAAAGGTTTATCATTTTGCTCGGCTCTATTTGACCTCTTCTTCCGAAATCTCAGAAGCTGTGCAAGACGTTTTTCTGCATGTTTGGGAGGCAAGAGAAACCTTTGACAACAGCAAGAATTTTGACGGTTATCTCTTTATTATTACCCGCAACATCATATTTAATTATTCAAGGCGTTATTTTAATGAACTCAATTTTAAAATGACTGTATTGCAAAGCATGGAAGAAGGTTATAGTATAGAAGAAGAACTGGATGCACGGGATTTAAAGAGGTATATTGATAAGCTAGTAGTCCAACTACCTGCTAATCGGCAACGTATTTTCCGCATGAGCCGCGAACTGCACCTAAGCAATAAGCAGATAGCAGAACAGTGTGCCATAACAGAAAAAGCCGTGGAACGTCAGATTACCTTAGCCTTGAAATTTATCCGAGATAATCTTCCGTTCTTTGTGCTCTTCATGCGCTTTTAATCTGAGTCTTCTGTTCCCTGTTTCTGCCAATGGTCGGTACGAAAAGGAGTCACTAGCAGACCGAACCTAGGAAAAAGGTTATTGTGAGTAGTACCTGCCCAATTATAGTGCATGGCTACGGGATGGAGTACCTCAGAAGATTGCACCCATACTTCTTTTTTACGGACTGTGGCAGTAGTTGGATAAAATATCCGGTCACTGTCTGCTACAAAAAACCGCTCCGATTCTCATTTGAAGCGAATCTCTTTCCTATTTCCCTACAACGAATCCGAATAGTATTTCCTCCGATGATATGCTTCACGTAAACAGGCGATTCCAGCAAGCACTTCCTCCGTATATCTGCTTCAAGATAACCTGTGCAAGACGAAATCCCTTATCAAAGGCTTTTTGCTACGACATGGCTTAGTGTAACGAAAAGTCGGTAATTACCGCTAGGACCGTACGATTTATGGCCAGTGTTGCCGCCTAAGCTTCGCACAGGAAAGTCTATGGAGAATAATCAGCAGACTCTGTAGAAAGCTCATAACTGCCCAGTTGTACCAAAAGAAATGGCAGATCGGCTAAGAAATGTGATTATTAATGATAGTATAGAAAAGTTATACTATCAAAATGTATTATTATAACATCTTATAATAATGTGCCTCGTCTGGTAGAAAAAGATTCTGTTATTTATTTGCATAAGGAGTTTAAAGATGTTTTTATCAATAAAATCTCTAAAAGTTCTTCCAATCCGATTTTTACTCCTTTTCGTCTGCAATGAGAATAGCCTTGCCACACTCTCATTTAGAGTAATGACAGGGCTATTTCATATTTATCTATTATAATCCTTCACTTTCTCGGATATTCGGTTTTGTTCCATTCTCTTTATTGTTTCTATTCCCAATGGGGAGTGAATTGGAAAGTTATCTTATATCCAATACCTGATATTTCCTTACCATCAAACTCACTGAAATCAAGAGTTTGCTTGCCTGATGGTGATTTGACGTTTGAAAGAACCACAGCATTGTCTATTATAATATCAAAAGACTGCGGAGTGGCACTCTTCTCTCGTGTATCTCCATCCTGGTTAATCGTTTCCCATTCTGAATATGCATACATAACCTTTTGGTTCTGCTCTATTTGCACAGGATAGCTTACTTCATCCATATTGTCCATGTCATTTTTGGTCTGTCCATATATCCTGCATACTATACCGGAACAATCTGTGGATGACACGGTCAAATATTCATAACTTTTACCACTGTTCGTACTTGAAGTTGAGCTGTAAAATCTATCCAAATTAATTGTGATACTTCTTATGGATTGCTTGAAATTGGCTATAATAGTACTGTTGGAACCATGCAGGGTGGCGGTAGTGGTTGAACTGCCTGGATTTTCGATAGTTACATCACCACCTATAATTGTCCAGCCTGTAAATTCATACTCACTCTCCGGAGTAGCCGTAATACTGATCGGCTTTTCCACCTGATATTCCATTGTTCCTTTCGGATTAGTTGTTCCGCCTTCACCTGCATTGATCGTCAGTGTGCGTTTTTTTTCCTTGAATCCACAATGGAAAGTATGGTCCTGACCGCCTAAGTCAACATCGAACTCTGAAGTCCCGGATTGTGCATAATCGTATTTCTTAGGTTGATTAGCCGGCCCTCCATAAAAATAGTTCACCTCATATCCTGCATCAGGATGGGCTTCAACAGGAACATTTTTGCGTCCGTCATACAGTCCTGCTCCAGTGGCATACCCCCCGGTAAAATCAACCCTTCCGTCTGAAGAGCGGGCTGAGGTTTCCAGCATCCCCTCGCCTTCGATGATGATACGTGTATCACCGGTAGGGACCGGTTCGTCCTTTTCAGAATCCTGTTCCATTATCTCCTCATTCTGGCAGCCTGTGAACATGGCCACGAACGCCGCCAACAGTAAAAATTTAACTTGTTTCATACTTCATTCTTTTTTAAAGGTTTATTATAATTGTATGTATCATTTCTTTTTCTTATGGTCCAGCACGTCGGCATCGATGCGGGCTTCGAACGTCGCATAAAGCACGAACCGGTTGAAAAAATAATAAGTATTGCGTGTCTTGCTGAACCTTATGTCAGCCCCCATCAGCCGGAGTTCCTCCAGGTAGTTGCTGACGGTCCGTTCACTCACCCGCATCCTGCCGGCCAGTTCCGCACGGCTGCCGGTACTTTCCTTTCGGATCAGCCTGTACATCCGGTTGATCCGTTCTATGTAGCTGACAACGGAAAGGCTCGTCATATCCTCTCCTCCAGTCCGGTCTGTTCCAGGAATCTGCGGAAATACCCCTCCTCCAGGTACAGGCATCTCATCAACGCCTCCTTTCCCTCCCTGGCATACACCCGGCGAAGGAGCGGGAAATCCGTGGAATAAATGTTCCATCTGATCAGCCCCTCCGCCCTCCGGTCAAGTTCCGGGCAGTCAGTTCCTTCCATCCGATACCTCACGGAGAGGAAGTACAGGTTCTTCAGCCTGTATTTCTCAAGAAAGGAAATATCCTTCGGGCATGCCTTCAGCCCGTCGGCGGCGATGCATCTTAATACAAGCTGTTCAATCTCTTCCTGAATTGTCATATCCATACCAGTATGGTTTTATAGTTCTACCCTTCTTTCTTATCTCATAATGCAGATGATAGCCTGTGCTTCTGCCCGTGCTCCCGGCAAAGCCGATAACAGCCCCTTTCCCGAGCTTTTTGCCCTCCGTCGTATAGTAAGCTGCCAGATGTGCGTAAAGCGTTTCAAAGCCGTAGGAATGCCGTATGATGACGCATCTTCCATAGCCTCCCTTCCTTCCTGCGAAAACGACCGTACCGGAAGCGGTGGCATGGACCGGTGCGGCCAGCTCCACCGCCATATCGACTCCCGAATGAAGACTATGTTTTCCCGTTATGGGATGAATCCTGCCTCCATACGGGCTGCTTATCCTGAACTTGTCTTTCAGGGGACATGACAGAGGGAGCCTGTCTGCCACCCCGTACCGGTAAAGTATGTCCCGGCAAGCTTCCAGGCTTTCCAGACGGCTGCATTTTTCCAGTGCCGTATCGAGCAGTTCCCTTCCGTTTTCCCCCTCGAAAGAAAAGGGGAAGAACAATATGAGCATCAGCAGTTTCATCTGGATATCCTCCTTAATATCCTGTCCGCTTCATCTTCCGTTTTCTGCTCCTGCAGGCTTCTGAACACTTCCTCCGCTCCCAGAAGTGACTTGTTTTTAAGTTTGTACAGAAAGTGCCGGCCGCCGTTTCTCTCCTGGATCTCGATGATGAGCCTTTTCTTGTCAGGAATGGTAAACTTGTTCATGGCCACTGTGAACGTCCGGCTCTCATGTGCAGGTATCTCCTCCGGGTAGTCGAAAGCGAACAGGATGTTCTGCTCGATCTGCTGCACCGCCGTCTTCTTGTGAATCTTTGCATCCTGGATATAGAACCGCATGAAATCCGTCGTATAGCCTATCTGTGTGCGGTTTGTTAGCGTCATTCGCAGCAGCAGGATGTCCCCGTCGATGAAGATGTTTCCGACCTCGAACTCCATGCCGGCGTTCTTGTCCTTCAGTCCTAGGTCCAGGGGAATCCTTTTCGAGATTGCCTGCCTGATCCTTTCCTTCTGTTCGCTTGACCGTTCCCTCTCGTCAAGGATGGCCACCCTTTGCGTCTTTTCCTTGTCAATGACAAAGCTGAAACGTTCTGGGAAAGGGGCATAATGGAGATTGAAAGTGTAGAATTTCCCCCCTTCGACCACTGCCGAGATGTTCGTGTCTTCCGTAAACTCTCCGGTGGCTTTCACTGCCAGGATGTTGTCCACTCCCTCGGCCTTTTCAACCTCCACATTTGTACTGCCATAGTCCACATAGGTGATTCCGGCCGGGAAAATGAGGAACATCTGCCTGTCCTTTCCCACCGGCAGTGTATGGGGCGCGGGCGCCTGGCCGTCCACACGCACATAGCTCTCCACCGGGTGGGCGTTATAGCTGATGGCATAGGAGTAGAACTTCGTGTCGGCTGTCACCACCGACAGGGTAGTCTCACCCGGAAAATTCTCCTCGGCCGCTTTCAGGCGTATGATCTCCGGGCAGTTCCCGACTTTCTCACCGATGACATAGTCACCGCCGATACTGTAATACTTCACCTCGGTAGGGAATATCAGGTGCAGGGTCTTCTCGTATCCTATCTGTAGGGGAACAGCCGGAAGTTCCTCTATTTTCTGCGCTTTCCCTGAAAGAAAAATCAGGAGAAGTATCCCTGTGATGTAAATTCGGTTTTGTTTCATTCTTACTAAATATTATCCTCAGTCAAATAGCCTGTAAAAGCAGTTTGCCAGGATTTTATTACTTTTGCAATTCAGTTATTAATTAAAAGCAACCGTTATGTCTACAAATTACAACCAGTTACTGAAAGATCTTGAAATAGGTTCCGTTTATGTCAAGATCCTTATTTGCTTTTTGGGATGTACTTTCATGTTATATCCATTCTTGTTTTATTTCACCCATTTCTTCCGGGAGCTTTCCGTATATGAACAGATCTTTTTCACATTAGGCAGTTCTGCCCTATATACGGGAATCGGAATACCACTATCCGCTATATCTTTCAGGTATCCTGCTTTTTATTACGCTCCGTTGTTGTTACTGACAGCTACTGTCTGCCTATGCGCCTATCTGCATCTAGCTGGTTGGTCCTATGTATCAAAAATGACACTGTTATGCTTTTTACTGTTCTTAGAATATCTAATTTGCGGTATCGCAGGAATAATATTAACTTTTAAAAAGAAAGAAAATCCTAAAAATGACATAGATTACTAATATTTTTTCCTTTTTGTTTTCTCTATAATATTCTCTAGATATCCCCAACATCTTATTATAATCTTTTCAAAGATGTCAGTAAACAAGAGTATATTTAAACAGAGTAACATAAGGATAGGGACAGCATATCCCCAAGCCCCAAGCTTGTTCCAAAGTTCTTCCATATCATACAGTTTTTAAGTTATTCAATCTGTCAAACTCTTTCAGGAAGCGTGTCACATCCGCAACCGTTGGGAATATCCCGTCAAAGAGCTTGTACATCAGTTCCGGTCTCTGCGACCGGTTCTGATACACTATCACTTTCTTTCCGGTCCCCTTCATCCATCCTGCCTCGGAATGTGCTGAAGCTCCGCAGGGGAGCACAAGCACACAGATATCGGCCCGCCGCATGGCATCGAAGTCCGACCTGAATCCCGCTTCTACCAGCGGATGCTCCAGTGCGTCCAGGTACTCGTCTGTCTCCATCTTCTCCCAGTTTCCGCTGATCTGCGACCAGCGGAAGTCTGTTTTTCTTTCAGGGTTCCTGAAGTCGTACACCTCATGCCCCCGTTCTCTTAAAAAAGCCACGATCCGTGGCTGGTATTCGTTGCTCCAGCTGCTTGCCACATATACTTTCGCCATTGTCCTTATCCTTTCCTATTTAATCTGTATTTCTATTTTTTCGCATCCTTCAGCAGTATCCGGTAGTTCGTCTTGATGGTCACCTTTATCTTTCGGATATTCTTGCTTGCGGCCGACTTGGTCGCGTTGATGACGCTGTTCGCCGCGCCCGCCACTATCTGGCTTCCCATGTCAAGTCCCCCGGAAATGCTTGTGTTCGTCCCGCTGACACCCGCGGCTTCCGCCTCCTTGATGGTTTCCGCCTTGGCATTTCCCGGAACGTATATGCCTTCCATGGCATCCTCGGAATACACCTCCTTTTCAAAGGGAAGTATGTTCCCTGCCAGATTCACCGAGGTGATTTTGACCAGCACCCGTTCCCCGTCGATTCCGGTCACCTCCCCGAACACCGGTGTCCCCTTGCGGATGCGCTGTCCGTCGTCCGTAAGGCAGTTCTCCGCCAGCTGCATCTTCAGCGTCGCTCCGACCATGACCGTCTGTGTGGAATGTACGAATGCCCGTATGACGTTCCTCTCGTCCTGCCGGACAAGGCGCACGCTGTTGAATCCTCTCCGGGGAGTCTCTTCGGGAACCGTGTCCTCCGGTTCCGTCTTCCCCGGTTTCTCCTCCTCACCGTCCGTCGCCTCCTTCTCCCTGAAGGCGGAAGAGGTGGGCTGTTCCGTTCCGGAAAGCGGACCGCTTCCGAGGGTCTGCTCGTTGCGTCTGATCAGTTCCCGGATGCGTTGTATCTCGCTTTCCGGGGAAACGGTGTCCTCCGGTTCATCCATTCCGTAATTCCCTCCACCGGGCATGCGGTTTTCTCTCCGGTTCTCCATTTCCTTTTCCACACTCCCGAGCATGTCCTTGAGCGTGAAGTTGTCCTTTATTTCAGAGCGCAGCCTCACTTCTTCCTCCCTGCCGTCCTCTTTTTTCGGTAATGTGGCGATGATCCCCCATACCAGCAGGATGATCACGGCTCCTATACCCCCCAGCGCCACTATTCTGCTCCTTTCAGTTTTTGTCATGGCATCTCGTATTGCTGGTTGTATGTCCGGAAGAAAAATCCGGAAGTGTTCTCCGGAAAACGTGGCGTGGTACGTATGACGGTACCCTCGCTGAAAATCCGTATCTTCCTGACATCATTTCCGTTGATGATGCTCAGGACTGACGAGAAGGTGACGTGATACTCGTCCCCGCTGACGGATACCGAGAGCATCTTCTCGAACTCCGTCCTGTAGACCACTCCGAGTTCCAGGGCGTCGCCGTACCCCCTGTCAGCCTGGTATTTGGCGAATATGGTGTTCGCGTCCGGCTTGTTGACCAGGAACAGGGCGCGTGCCCGGTTCTCCTGCAGGGAGAGCCTGTCGAAACTGTTCAGATAATAGGCCGTATGGTAGCAATGGTTCGTTAAAAGGGATTCATACAGCAAATCCTGCTGCATGGCCTTAAAGCGGAGCAGTTCCCCGCCTTCATTGACGACCAGGATCTTGTCCATCGCGCTGTTCACCACCCTGTAGCTGAAAAACAGCACCATCGCTATTGTGGCGGCACAGAATATGAATACCAGCCTGGTGCGGAACGTATGGTTCTTTCTGGCTTCCGCCAGGCGGGAGAAATCTTTAAGTATGTTCTTTATGTCCATCATATCAGCTATAACCATTTGTTAACCGTTGCTTTCACCGTGGCGAGCATCGCCAGTTTCAGCAGGAAGGAAAATATCACCATGAGCGTTATCGACCAGGGGCGCTGCTGTACATAGTTCACTACAATCAGATCAGAAAACACGCTGGCGATGACAAATCCCGGATACAGCATGTAGCACCCGACCATCTGTCTGGCCCATGTGTAGAAGGAACTGCGGGTGTCGCTGTTGTACAGGCAGGCTATCGCCAGGGGCGATATGACCTCGAGCAGTATCAGGATGAGGTAGCGCGTGCACAGGAACACCAGCATGAGGTAGTCGTATGCGACTCCCCCGAAGCTGCCCACCGCTCCCGCCAGCAGGGAGTTGAAGGTCGTGTCCAGCCCGTTGACCGCTATGTCGATGATGTCACTGTTCATCAGGTCGTCGAAGGCCTGCTCGATCGGCTTCTTCCAGATATTGTCCGGATTGTAGACCCCTCCGGCGGCGAGCGACTCCATCAGCCTGTCCGCGGCGTATGCAAGTACGGTCTCAAGCGTGTCCAGCAACACGGGCATGATGCAGATGAGGGCTATGCAGAGGATGTACTCCCTGCCCAGCTCATAAAACTGTTTTGCATTGAATCCCTTGCCTTCGTGAACCATCTCCTTGATGATACCTGCAAGCTTGAATACAAAGGTGGTAATCACAAATCCGGCAACAAGGGCATAGAATCCCTCCACCACTATCATCCCCTTGATCTGCAGGTATGCGTTGTTCAGATTGCTGTATGCCTCTTCCATGTCTATCTCAGGTTTCTCTTCAGTCTTTCATACTGGGATATGATCCGGGATACCTTCGAGACCTTCCTTTCCTGCTCGATGGTCTGTCTCTCTATCTCCTGCAGGACGGCCAGCCGCTCGGAGTCGTTCATCTTCACGCTTGTGGAGAGTATGGTCCTTGACAGGCTGATGAGCCGTGTGTTGTTGAGCATGACCAGGTCAAGGCTGGATGTGAGCGTCTGCAGGGTTGACGTGCCCAGTTTTTTGTTCGTTACCAGGTCTATGCACTTCTCTGACAGCCTTCCCTGTCTCTCTATGATTGATTTGGCGGTCTCACAGCTGGAGATGACGGAGTTGACCTTGCGCATCATGTCCAGTGTCTCGTCCAGCCGGTCTTTCTGCTCCTTCAGGTAGCCCACCTGTTTCTGCAGTTCCGAGAAGTTCTTGACGTTCTGTGCAAGGTTGGGCGCGTCCGCCACCGCCCATTGTGCGGATGCGGTTGCCGCCGTCATCAGCACGAGCATGGATAAAAGTAATTTCTTCATTTGTTCTTGTTTTTGTTGTTTCTTATTGATGTTCTCTTATATATTCCTCTATGGCGTCCTCCATGGACATCCTCCGGTTCTTCTCCTCAAGGTCCGACCATATCTCCCCCTCCGTCTGGAACGCAAGGAATTTCTCCCTTGAGAACTCCAGGCGGGTGACGGTGGCGTAATGTTCCCCCAGCCGCATGAAACACTCCGAATAGGGCCGTTGTCCCGAAAAATTGTTCCTCATGGACTTCATCAGGGCTATCTGTCCGGGATGGGTCAGCCTGAACCTGTCTATGACGGACTGGTAGATGACCTCCTTGGTGGGGAGCACGAACAGCATGTCCGTATTGGCTATGATGTTCTTTGTGTGCTCGTTCTCCGGCAGCTGGTCGGGATTCTGGATGATGGTGTACACCGCCCCGTTCTCCTTCCTGATCTTCTGATAGCAGAAGGCCACGGAGCTGTGTATCCCGGTTCCCGTGGCCGTATCGACCATCTGCGCGGTCTCGCCGTACTCGTCAAAGATCAGGACGCCCCGTTTCCTCCGGTCACTGAGCAGCTTCTTCTGTATGACGGTGAATATCATGCCCATCACGAGGTTGCTCAGAAACCTGTCCTGCTTGATCTGCGTCAGTTCGAACACGATGAACTTCTTTCCCGAGAAGTCCGTTCCCGTATCCTTGCATACGTTCTCGTAGCGTCTGCCGGGCAGGAACTCGCCGCAGTTCAGGCTGAAGGACTCCAGGGAGAAATAATCTTTGGGGATGTGCTTCCTTGCCAGAATCTCGGGGTAATGTTCCGTCACGTGGTTGTAGAAACTCTCGAAATTGTGCCCTTCACGGACATTCTCGTAATAGTCCTGGATGAAACGGGTGAGGGCCACCTCCTTCTCCGACTCGTCCTTTGTGAACATGTGCCTCCAGTATTTCTGCACGACCCCCGAGAGCATCTCGATGCTTCCGTTGTCCAGTTCCTCCCCCTGCAGGTCGAAGGGGTTAATGCCCAGCGCCGTCCTGCCGTCGTAGTCCACGTGCAGGGAGATGTCCGGATAGAGCCTGCAGAGCTGGCTGAAGCTCTTTCCGAACTCGACCACCACGACCGTATAGTCCTGCTCGATGAGTTGCTGGGTAAGGTTCAGGGTAAAGGCGGACTTGCCGCCGCCGGTTCCGGCTATGACCATCCCGTTACGGGCGTTGACCCTCTTCTTGCCCGCATCCCAGATGTCCTTTCTCAGAGGGACCTGGTACATTCTGTCATGCACATAGATGCCCTCGCTGTCATTCCTGAAACTGCCGCACTGGAGAAAGAAGCACAATGCCATGGGCAGGGTGGTCAGGAACAGGTATTTCCGCGGCATCAGGTGGATCTGGCCGGGGACGCAGGCGAAATGCACCGCAGCCAGGTTCTCATATCCGGGAATATAATACCCGAGACGGGCCAGGTTGAGCGTCTCCCTGATCTTTTTGTCGGCCTTCTCCAGTTCGGCCTCCGACTCGTCGAACACACAGACCGAGAAGAAGCTGCGTACCAGTGTCTCGTTCTCCTCAAGGATTTCCTGCTGGAGCTCGTCCAGTTTCTGGTACTGTACCTTGATGGACCTGCTCATGCCGGAATTGCTTCCATAAATGTCGATATTGCGGGCGATCCGCTCGCGCAGCCGTCCGTTCCCCTCAAAGAAAACCACCTGGTTCACGATGTGGTTGTACGGCAGGTACATCCCAAGCCGCTCCAGCATCGGATGGTACAGTAGGGAGCCGGCGGGAGGAAGGGAGTCGTCCCGTACACAGGAATCCAGGCTGCCGTCAGGGAGAAAGATCTCATCGCAGACGGCGAAACAGCGTGCCCGTTTCTTTCCTGTGCGGAGTTCCGTGTCGGCATGTATGTCCACAACCGCCCCCGGGGCGTCGAACAGGGTGGTGTATCCGGCCGTGAAGTCCCGCATTTCCTGCCCTGACATCGGGGCTATCTCCGTATCACGCATGCTCCGGATGATGCCGACGGCGTTGTCAACTCCCTCGAGGAATTCATCGAGCCTGGCGAGGTCCTCCTTATGGAGGTTCTCCTTATAGGACAGGGGTGAGGATATGTAGGCCTTCTCAAGACTTTTGAGTCCGGAAAGTACAAAGTGCATGACGCAGGTATGGCTGACATACAGTCGTCCCCGGAAATGCCGCGCATCGGCCCGGTCAAGGAAAGAACCGCCGGCAATGTCCGGACAGTACCTTTCCTTGAGGAACACATCCTGTTTGTGCACATATGTGCCGTCCGGGAGAAACTTGAAGGCTTCCCGGAACATGCCGTCCCTCCTGTCGATATCCTCCGGAGTCAGGGAATAGCATTCCGGTTCCCGGAGTTCGAAAGAAACGCATATGCTGCCGCTGCGGGTCAGGACGACGCCCTGTCCCTCCGATTCACTGACAATGTCAAGTATGCTGTATGCCTCTTCTGATTTCATTATGCTCCTTTTTTGTTAATACCCTGTTTATGTCCAGATTACTGATGTTTATCTCTTTTCCCGTCTCCTTGAACTTTTGGGGCCGTGCCTTTCTTTTCAGCTTGTATAGAAGCAGCGGCAGGGTGGGCAGCGAGATGACGAGCACCAGGACCGGCAGGTTCCAGTTGCCTGCGGATATCCCCGCACGGATGCCGAGGAAGAACAGGACGAAAGCGGCGGAACAACAGCCGACGAATATCCAGTAGTCCCCGGAAAGAAGCCCCCGTATCATGCAGGGGCTCTCCAGTCCTTTTCTGATCCTGTATCTCATATCGACAGGCTGATACCGGAAATGGCACTCTTTACGGCGGACACCACGACTGCGGCCAGCAATGCAAAGCCGACATACCAGCCCAGTGCGACAAATCCTTCCTTTCGCGTGCCCCTGTTCTCCTTGTCGATGATATTGTCCCATTGCTGGATAAGGCCCAGAATGATACCTCCAAGCATAAAACCGCCGAACACGGGTAGTGTAAAACTGTCCAGGACATCATTGATTGCTCCCCGGGCATCCTGGGCGAATCCCCGGAGTGTATATGATGCAGACATGACAGTCAGAAACAATTTTTTTCCTGTAAAATTTCTCATTTTGTTATTATTTGTTAGGTTTGATAGTTCCGTTATAGTCTTCTCCTTCCTGCCAGGGACGGACACTTACACCGGAGAGAATGAGTCCCCCTTCTTTGCCCAGGGACAATGCATATCCGTATCTTTTTCCGGCCTCCAGGGTGACGGCCGGCAGCAGCCAGCCGTATGTGTTCTCCTGAAAACGGATCACGACCCTGTTGTTTCCCGCCTTGCCCGGCAGCAGAAGGACGGTGTTCCCATCCGAGGGGACCGTTCCTTTTTCCCCTGCCGAGAGTTTGCCGCCGGTAAGGTCATAAGTGCCGCCTGTAGGAACTCCCTCCACACTCAGAGTGCACGCGCTGCTGCCCTCTATGGTGAATTCCAGCAGGCAGAGCAGGTGTTCCATCCCTATGTCCGCTGACCGGTTCTGCCAGTCCAGGCGTATCTCCCCGGATGCCAGGTAGTCGGTCTGGGGGACCAGGCTCAGGGGCAGCTCCTTTCCCGGGATGGCGGCGAAAGGGGAGAATGCGAACAGCCTGCAGGGGGTCTCCGTGAGTGTGACCTCCGGAAAGATCCAGCCTTCCCCGTATGTTACATGCAGCGGGTTTACGGCTCCGGCATAACCGCCGCCCGTATCGTCAAGCAGCACCATTCCGAAATCTTTCACAAGGGTGGGACTTCCGTCAGTTCCGCCACGGCTGGAGCAGCTCTCTATCCTCAGTCCGGCCTTCCCGCCTTGCGGGAAGGGCTCCCGTTCACTCGAGCAGCCCGCAAGGACTGCCGGTAGCAGGAACAGGACAACCGGTTTGTATATGTCTATTTTCATAACCGCATTCAATTGATTTTTTGTTATTGTTCGATGTCAATGGAAGTCTTTCCCGGCTGTACAATTTTCAATGACAGCGTTTTGCCGCTTTCATCCTGTTTGAGGGTCACAAGACCGGTCCTCCTTTCCTTTGCCGGATTCTCGTCATAGCTTACCGATGAGCCGTTCACATGAATCCAGCTGTCACCGGATGCGTTCCAGGAAAGGGCTTTTGTAGAGTTGCCCGTCTTCTTATAACTTGTTATGTCCAAAATGAATGAGCCGGCCGATGAGTCGTCCGGATATTCGGTATGGCTGGTTCCGCCATCCGCATAGCTGAAATAATAGCTTACCGGAGATCCCTCCTGGGTGATTGTGGCCGTGGCCGAGCTTCCTCCGTGACTTGCCGTAAACACACAGCTCCGGGATGAGCCTGACGGGTTTTCCGACACTGTCACCGTATTCCCTGAAAGGAGGAATCCTTCTGCTCCTCCGCTGAGGGAGGGGACAGCCGTCTGTGTGTTTTCTGCCACTCCGTTGACGAACACTCCGCGTGAGGCTCCCGCCACAAGGGAAGATCTGCCGCCCTGCCAGCCGATGACGGAGGGATTTGCCGTAAGGGTGACCGACCAGCCGCCATAATTACGGTACCTGGGCTCGAGTGTACGGTCCGACAGTACCTCGAAACTGTACCGTGTGTCATTCGACACGATCCTGCCGTTCTCGTACCATCCTGCGAACTCATAACCGCCGTTCACGGACGCGGTGACCGTGCAGGTGCTTCCCATGTCGTACAGGCCCGCACCTGTGGTGCTTCCACCCTGCGGATAGTCAAGGACGGTTATCCGTATCTTGTAATCTATCCGGTAGTTGTGGATTCTGCCGGGTTCGGTGGTCATGTCGGAAGTGCCGCGCAGCTTCATGTCCGGGGTTCCTGTGAGGGTTATGTAATTGGAGGTTGTCGTAAGGGTCTGGGCGGGTATGGTCATCCGGAATACCGTGGTGAGGTTCCCGGAACTGTACCTGTACATGGCATAGTTTCCCCTGGTCTCGTCCGTAACAGTTTTTCCGGTAAGCAGGTTGAACCGGCTGCCGTATTTCACATTTTCCATACGGGCGCCGTCCACGCGGTCGCTTCCTTCCACCCGGACCTCCACGGTCGACAGCCGGTGCTCGAAATGCAGCGGTATCGTATAGTCCTGTATTACGTCCGTATAGGACGCTGTCAGGAAATCGGCTGAAAGCCATCCGGACTTTTCCTGCTGGTCTCCTATGGCATGGGATATGGCGGTGATGTCTGTCTGCCCCTCCTTGAAAGGATAATATACATAGAAGTCAAGATCGGTCCCCACCGTCACAATGATGTTGTCCTCTTCCGTTGCGGGTTTGAATGCCCGGCCGTCATAGGTGTATTTGTTATTTGTGGCCCAGTACACGCCGGTCTTGGGCTCGATGGCAAATACGCCTATGGAGTTTCCCTTTTCGAACGTGCCTTCCTGGGTGGCACGCGTTTGGGCGACGGTAAAGGTGACACGGCCGTTTTCCGGGCATGGCTCCTCCTGTTCCTTCCGGCAGGAGGATACGGACAGCAGGACAAGGAAGCCGCAGATTATCGTTGTTATTGATTTTACCATGATTGTTTTTTTAGGACGGGGACCGGAGTCCCCTGTTGTTCTGTAATTTATTTGACCGGTACAAGCGTTACGTCGGATTCGCTTGAACCCCATGGCTCGATGGTTACGGACTGTCCGTTCTCGCCTCCGATTTCCGCGTCATTGGAGCGCATCGTTATCGAATAGATATATCTCTTTCCGGCTTCCCAGCTTATCTGGGGAATGGAATAGGTATAGGTTGCCCCGTCGATGACGACCTCCATGCTGACTTCTCCGGATGCCAGGCTCATGGGATAGATTGCGGCGGCAAAGTCTACCGACGGGTTCCCCTGTGCCGGAATGGTCGTGTTGGGAGTCCATGAGAGTTCCGTGGATGTCGGGGAGAAGATGATCCTTCCGTTGTCGTTCAGGTTCATTGTCCCCGAGGTTCCGAACTTGGCCGCCTTGGATTTCAGTTTCGCGGATGTCAGGTTGCCGTCATTATGATATTCCGGAGAAACTTTCAGACGGATGACGAGCTGGGACAATGCATGTTTCATGGGAATGACGGCATCCGTTTCAATGACCGACACCTGGTTTGTGCTCTTTCCCCACATGTAGTCGACAGAGGTTCCCGCATTGATGGGAACGGGAACTTTGGTACCGTCAGCGACGGCCTGGTTGTATGGGTAATACGCCCATATCGTCGCCTTGTCCGAAAGAAGATAGACGGGTTTTGCCTGGCTCCATCCGGCCGCTGTTTTTGTGGACTTGTTGTTCTGCGCGTCATAACGCGGATAGGCGTCCCCCCATCCGGTGGCCTTGTACATGAACAGCCCCATGGCGTCATTTACCGCCCATTCGGTTTTCGGCACGAAGCCGGCCCTCGTGTCCGTGCCGACTGTCGGCACAATATTCAGTACGGAGGCTGAAACCCCGTCTGTTTCCGGTTGTTCGTCCACTATTTCCTTGTTGCTGCATGAAGCCAGCATCCCGGCGGCAATTACCGCTGCCGAAATCATAATTCTTGTTTTCATTTTTCTTGTTGATTTGGTTTTGTTATAATTATAGTCTTATGGAAATTCCGTTTCGGGGGTGTCCTCCCAGTCCGGGATGATGACCGGCCCGCCAATCTCCAGTTCCCTGCCGATGTGCAGGTCCAGCTCCAGCGAGATCTCGTCACCGTCGAATCCCCGCAGATACGGGGTCAGGTCAACTGACTGCCGTTCATTGAATACGGAGTCCTCCTCCTTCATCAGAACCTCTACGGCAAGAATGTTCTCTGCCGCCGGACTGAATCCGAACACATAAAGGCCCGCCGTCCATACATTGTCGGCCTTCTTTGCGAAGGAGGCGGTCGCACTTGCGGTTCCGGTCCTTTCACGGGAGGCCAGATACCTGGCCGTAGAGATTCCCGAAAGGGTACAGTTCAAGCCGGACAACGGTACGGTGTTGCCGGACACGTTAATCTTTATGTTCAGTTTCTGGACAAAAGCCGCAGGCTGTATCCTTACCCGTTTGGGATTCCGGTATTCAAGCCTTTCACTGAAGGCCGAGGAACAGCAGAATTTCTGTACCTCTGAAATGTGCGCCTCCCCGTCAATGGTGTCAGTCCGGACGGACAGACGCGTCTCATGATAGTCATTCCTGTCCAGCAGTTCATAGTTCCCCGTATAGAACAGGAACCTGTATGCCCCCTGGGGCAGGCTCCAGCGGAGTGTATCCTGTGTGAACGTTGTCCCTTCGGAATACGGCACATCCGTTCCGAAAGGGATGACGTGTCTTTCCTGGGGGACAGGCGGCTTTTCCTTTATTCCGCTGAAATCGCACCAGGCTACAAGTTCTCCTTCCCGGATGCAGAAGTCCTCATTGAAATTGCAGCCGCCGAGCATTATTGCGGGGAATGACGCAAGTACCAGTACTTTTCTGTCAATATTCATCTTTGTATAAATTATAAGTTTCAATAAGCGTGTTTATTTCGGGGTCCAGCCGTCCGCGCCATATCTTGCCGGCATCCTGGTCGCATGACCTGACATATGACTTGACGGCATCCTCCTTGCGCCCCAGGCGGCTGTACAGGATGGCGAGCAGGTAGTTCCGGTCTGATGTGTCCCGCTGTTCCCGCATGATCTCAAGCGCACGGGCGTCATAGCCGAGCGACATGAGGCAGACAGCGGTATTATAGTCTGCCGGGTAGTGCTCGTCCAGCAGGGCAAGAGCCTGTTTGTACCTCCTGTCCTCTATCATCCGCACGGCAGCCATATAGGTGCTGTCGATGACCGGCATCACAACCGTGTCCTGAATCATGTCCCGCCGGTGGAGATGGAACAGGAATTCCACTCCGCGCAGGAGAGGATAATGCTTTTCCCGGATTCTCCTGTAATCCTCCGGATATTTTCTCAGGGCGTGCTCACGGATGTCCGGATTCCTTGTTTCCTCCATGATCCGGAGCAGTTCCGGCCGGTGTCTCAGGGTGTCGTCTTTTGCGACAAGTCCGCGCAGCCTTTCCCAGTCTTCCCCCCGCCATGCAGGGCGGAAGATGGTGTCAACGCCTTCCGCATCCTCCGTACGTCTTGCAAGGTACTTTTTCAGTTCCGTCGCACGTCCCCTGGACAGGAACAGATTCATCCCCGCATCACCCTCCGGAGATGAGGTCGCGGTCATCAGCACGCTGTCTATGAGGAACTCTCCTGTATAGTTTATGCTCCGTATCGCCTTGAACACCTTGTCGATTTCCGACCTGTTGTTTCCGGTTTCCTCCCGGAACTCGGTACTGCCTGTCTTATAGGCCACGTATGCGCGCAGGCTTACCTCGTCCTTGCGGGTGACAATTTTCTTTTTATAGCGGGGAGTCCGGTCAAGGAACTGCACCATGCTCGATATGAAATAGGTGATCGTGTCCGACGGCGGAAGCGGGGTACGTGTCTCGTCCTTGGAAAGGATCAGTCCGTCAAGCGTCAGATCTATCCTTTTCGTGTTTTCCGTGGCCGGGAGCTCCTGCTTGTAGTAATAGACGAACTTGTTCCCTTCCCGGATGACCGTATCCAGACGGGCCGGCTCATACGGAAAACGCACATATTTGTCATACATGGCACCGGCCTGTTCCTTTCTCTTCTGGTTCTCCGCCATCTTGCCGTAATCGGTGAAACGCCTCGTGATGGCGGCGGAATCTTCAGGGGAGATGCTCCGGGTACGGATCTTATATCCGCCTTCGGCAAACATCCTCCATCTGGAAGGGATATATTTCCCTTCAAGCTCCCTGGTCATCCAGTAGGCGGGAAGATGCTCCAGGATTGAATTGTAGCCGGCGATGGCTCTCCGGTTCTGCTCGACACGCCAGTTGAACAGGGCAAACCGGGCATTGGCCTTGTCCGACCAGTCAATCCAGCGTTCTTTCTGCAGCACCTCGTGCTTCCAGGCCTGGAAGTATTCCTCTTCCAGTTCGGCCAGTGCCTTCCTGTAGCCTTTCCCGTCGAACAGTTTCTGCAGGTACAGGCTGTCGGGTATGATGGAGTTGATGAACGCCTGGTAGCGCATATAGCCTCTTTTCTGCATCTTGGCAAAGTCAGCCCCTGAAAGGAAGATCCTGTCCAGATATAACGTATCCGAAGGCTTGTAGGCCACCGGGGCCAGCTGGAGTTGCCACTTGTTGCTGACCAATTCTCCCGGAACCGTCACGACAAAATCCAGGTTTATCTTCCCGTTGCGTTCAGCCACCTGCTTGCTTCTGGCCATAACGGTAATTTCGGACAGTTCCACGGAAGTGATCTCCTCACCGGTCACGCTGTCTTTCTCGGCCCGCGTGACGATATGCCGCTCACCCTTGTCGTCCGTCCATGCTATCTGTTCCGGCACCTTGCAGGCCGTATCCGTTGTCGCCTCCCTCACCCCGGGCTGCGAGATGCGCACGCGTGCCAGACGGTGCTCCGATCCGCAGGAAAGGAGCAGGCCCGAGAGCAGTGCAAACGGTATGATACGTCTTGTAGTCCTCATCCTTCCCGCTTAAAAAAGATACACGACATTGAGAGCTGCACGGGTCGGAAGAAAATGCCAGCCGTACTCCTGTCCGACAAGGTCCCCGCAGCGTTTGCACAGATATTTGTCATAAGCCAGCCATACGGCACCCGCACCGGCTTCCCATTCAAGGTTCCAGCGCCTGCCTATCTGGTAGGCCTTCCCGATACTTAAACCTACTCCGTAGCCTTCCCCCTCGTAGCGGTACTTGTTGCCGAACAGGTTCCCCACGCTGTAGGTGCCGGCCGTACCGTACATGCCGATGAATCCGCCCATGTAGCTTTCCAGCAGCCAGTAGCGTACTCCGGGGGCCGCATAGAAATTGCGGAACTGCCGGTTGCGGCCGAACTTGAACGGGTTGTACTGCACGGGCAGGTGCAGTGACCATTTACGGTTCAGCGTCATGGAAGCCTCCAGATTCAGGTTGGTCGTTGCCAGACCGATCACATTGGTACGCAATGAGTAGGACTGTGCCGATACCGACAGGAAGAATGCCAGCAGTCCCGCACACAGAAACAGCTTTTTTCCCGTATTCATTCTCATGCCTCCTTTGCTTTGATGACGGTCACCTCCCAGGCCGTCAGGGTATTGAACCACCGGTTCTCCCACTGGCGGGCGGAACAGTCAAATTTCACATGCACAGTCTGACCGGCTTCAACCGCATACCGGTCGATGTTGGCGTTCATCAGCTGCAGGCACAGGCTCTGCGGTCTGCTTTCCTCCGTCTCGAGGACAAACTCCCGGCTCTTCCACTCGTTGCCGGAAGTTTTGCCGACCCCATCCTTTATGGGAAGTACGGCGATAACTTTTCCTTGTATTTCCATATTTAATCGGTTTTATTTAGCAGAATGTCACAATAGGCATCTGCATCTATTTTTTGAGATTGTATTTTATTGATTTTGAATCCGGCTGCGAAAAAATCAGAAAGTTCGATGCCTGATAAGAAAAAAGTCCTTATCTCAATATATTCTCCGGGCATTGTTAAACCTGACATCTCCTTTTGTTGCCAATATCTAACCCATGTATGAGCGTTCTTATTGAGAAGGTTGAATATAATTTGTTCTATACTCATTCTTAATTTAATATTAATCATCTTCAACGAAAGTGTTAGTCGTGTTTATCACACCAGCAGAATCAACGCTCTTACCATCCCGGATAAACACTTTTTCTCGCATTAACTCTTCATAGTCATATCGTGACATTCCGATTACACACACACGACCATCAACATACAATTTACATTTCATTAATTCAGTTTCTTCTATCGGACCGATAACATCTATTTGAATTGTTCTTTTATTCATAATTCATTCCTTTCTATATCGTTTATAGTCATATCCAGCTATTTCCGTTGAAAATCAAAAATGGCTTTCTGTAGCTCTTCACTATCTTTGGGTATATGTGTTTCATCAATATGACAATAGCAATATTTGCTGCCGTAACTGCACACGTTGAATGTATTGTTCAGAATCTCGCCATATTCCCACCGTGCATTCGGATTCGGTATCCTACCTTCTTGGAGCCACTGCCATTCTGTTTTCATGTTCTCTCGATAAGCCATGTTTTTTTTTCGCTTCTCGTCCCTTTTATCTGATGCTTTTTTGTGCTCTTTTCGTTTAGCTCTAAGCATGTCCTTTGCAGTTTCAGAGTCTTTGTGAACTTCGTTGTCTTTGTAGTATGTTGCTTTCTGCCCGTGAAAACAATTAGTCCAACGTTCTTCACCTACCGCATCAGCGTTAGGTACATAACCCTCTTTTGCCCATTGTAATGCCGTTAATGCTTCCATAGGTCTTATTGTATTAAATCCAATTTATAGCTTCAACTTTCTTAATACATCTACCATCAGGGGGAGTTATTGTGAATCCTCCATATCCTTTGACTGATTCCTGCCGGTATGCCTCCGCAGAAGATGGAGGCAGCGCTTGACAAGACGCAGCCGCCGGGTCTCCACGCAGGGAAGCACCTCCAGGGTCACCACCACCGGCGCGTCCTGCCAGGTGATTCGCGGAAACATCTCTCCGAACTGTCCTTTGGGGATGTAAAGGGCTTCCTCGCCGGTCCACATCCCCGTGTCCCTTTCGGGAGGACAGGTGAAAAGATGTCCCGTACCGTTATAGTCCACGGCAAACCAGTATGTGTTCCTCATCCTTTCTCTCCGTCCTTGTCTTTCCCGGGAAAGGAAACTATGCCTTTTCCCAGCAGGTTCCTCACTTTTGCAATGGAGATGATGCATACAAGATTGTCCGGCTTTCCTTTCACATGGATGTACCATCTTCCGGAATCGTTTCCCGCATCGAAATGCAGGGGTTGGGTACGCGGATACCTGGCATCCAGTTCTTCTATCCGGCAATGAATCTCCTCTTTCAGATCATCCAGTGCGTTCCGGTCCTTGAGCAGGCAGTCCTTGAACTTCAGGATATGGCTCTGGAGCTCGCTGCCTTTCCTATTGACCGACGCATAAGTCTGTATATAATGTATAAAGTACATACTATTATGATTTTAACGGTTTATTCTATTTCCTCGCCCCATAAATCCAGATCACTGGGGGCGGTCCTGATCTGATACGCAAGCCACAGCATGCCCAGTGCATACAGGGCCGCAAATGATATCCACAATACTGTCATATACCACCTCCTTTTATCTGCCGGTTCAGACTGATGTTCCTGCCGTCACCCATGCCTGAGTAATACGCGGAGCGGTCGGTTCCGGTCTTTCTCGGATGTGCCTTTGAAGTGCCGGCTCCTATTTTTTCCAGGTACTTGTCAATAAGCGCGTCATGGCAGCATGTTAGGGCGGTTTCCCGTGCTTCACCTTCGGAAGTGGTAGACTCCTTCAGACGCATCAGCTTGCGGATACGTTCCATGATTTTATCCGGTATGTCATTGTTCTGTTTCATGCCTGATCGTTTAATCCTCATCAAAATCATCCTTCTGTAAATCGTAGCCGGTCAGTACGGCTTCTTTCAACAACGTTTTCAGGTCATCTGACAGGCCGGATGACAGCAGTCTTCCGGCAATCTCTTCCGCACGTTCCTCAAGGCTTTTCTTTTCCTCCGTGCAGAAAGTGACCGTACCGAACCGGGTGGCGTATTTCCTGCCTTCTATAGTTATGTCTTGGGAGAAGTTCACGCGGGCGGCATTGCACCTGACAGATTCCCTGGCCAGACGCTTTCCGAACCATCCGGCAAAGGCCATGAGGTCCGTATGGGAACCGGCGGCCCTGTCCATGCAACGCTCAAGGTTCTGGCTCATGCCCTCCTCGAACATGACCCTCGCAAACGTTTTCCCGGCATTGCAGCCGTTCCGGACTGCCGCATCCCGGTATATTTCCTCAAATGTTTTCATCGTTCTGTTTTTTTGCTCTTCATATTTCATGCCCCGCTGCCGGACACCCGGTCTTCTGCAGGAATTCGTTAAAATCATTGCACCTGGGGTACAGGCGTTCCGACTCGTTCACCAGTATCACGTCTTCAGGAAGGAAGCTCCGTATCTTTCCCAGTGCCCCGCGTCCCGGGGCGTCGTTGTCGAGAAAGGCGTGCACCTTCTCATACTTTGAAAGGAAATCCTTTGAACGGTCCACAATGGCCGTGGAGTTCAATACGCACACGTCCAGCTTTCCAAGTGCGGGCATCTCCGGATGCTCCCTTGCGTACTGCTTGAAACTGAGAAGGTCAAAAAAGCCCTCGAAAACGGCGCAGGACCTGTTGCCTTCACTGATGCAGGTAATATCCTTGGCGTAGGCGCACCCCTTGAACATGCTGTTCCGCAACTCGAAACCCCGGTGGTCGTTGGCGAATCCGAGCGCGTATTTCTCACGCGGATTCCTCTCGAAACAGTAGTGGACCTCCACACAGTATTTACGGACAATCTCCCCGTCAATGCCACGTGAGGCGGCGTAGTCAAGCAGATGCCTGTTCTGAACGGGAATGACCTTCAGGACGGTCATCGGGGCGGCTGCCGGAAGCCTTCCTGACACCGTTTCCGGTTTCCGTATCGAAGGCATGGAAAGCTGCGGGGAGGTCCTCATCCTTCCGAGTTCCTTCATGGCCTGCGGAAAGGAGCAGTTTTCCACACGCATGACCAGATCCACCGCCCTGCCATACGTACCGTCCCCAAAATCATACCAGCGGTTCTCCTCCCTGAAAACCTTGAAGCTCGGGGAAGTATCGGAACGGAAGGGGGAACGGTACATGTCATAGCCGCCGTACCGTCTGGACGGCTCGTAACCGTAATGGGAGAGGATGTCTCCCAACGGGATTGAATTGGCTTCCTGTGATGTCATGGTTATGTCGCTTTAATGGTATTTTCCGTTTGATTCCTGCCGGTCCTCACGGATGGGCAGGATGAGTTCTTTAAATTTATAAATTTATTCCCGCCATCCTCGCGGACAGCTTTTCAGGGGTAATTCCATCATATTGTCAACACGGCGTTTCCGGCTCCTATGCGGAAACTGCCTGCCTCATACGGCTCAGGATAAACCTGGTGGGGCTCTTGATCCTCTTGTTCCCCCAGGTCTCCTTCAGGGCGGTGTCCAGCACCATGGGCGCCACGGAGGCGAGCTGCAGGATCTCCTGCTGGTCCCTCACCGCGACCCCCAGAAGCTCGAGCGTCTTGCGGCGGTTGCGCATGGTTTCCTCCTGCCTCCTCTGCCGGTCGGCCTCTCCGTACTCGGCGTTGTATTTGGCGATATAGTTTTCAACGAGAGGATACAGGTAGTTCCCCTTGGTCAGGTGGAAATCACTCTGCAGGATATCCTCGATCGCCTTTCCGACCGGGAATTCGGGATAACAGGCCGAAAGCCGGTATATCCAGCCGGTATAATACTCGTCCACTCCCAGATACTTGAGCTTTCCCGAAAGAGAATCCCTGTCCTCATCCTTCTCCCCTTCACCGGAGGCTTGTGCCGGAGGGGTTGGGGAGGATATTTTATTTTCTTTTATTTTATACGGTTTATTTTCGCGAGTTTTGTCCGCTTCTTCGCGAAGTTCCTTTTCAGCGGCGAACAATGTGCGTATGCGAGTCACGGCCTGCCGGATTTCCTTCCCATCCTCCGGAAGGGAAGCCGGAGATCCGCATTCATGTGCCGGGGTGTCCTGCTGTTCACAAGTGGCATGCGGTATGGTGGCGGACTCCGGTGACGGTTCCGTTTCCAGCAGAAGGATGCTTTCCGGAATGCCGGGCTTGCGGTGGATGGCCTTGCAGATGCCTACATACAGTTCCTGTATCTCCTCACTGGTCAGAATCTGTTTGTCCTGCCACAGTTCTTTGTTGAAAAGGCCCAGTTCGGCGCAGTAGTCGATGATGTCCGAAACCTTTTTCTCATCCATACGGGAATAGTCCGAGATGTCGAACAGACCGTCGGCATCCATAACCATATAGCATCCCTCGACACGGTAGATCTCGTTTACAATGAAATGGAACACACCCCAGCCTTCCATTCCAAATTTATTTTTTAGTCTCTTTACTTTCGGATCATAGAAATGATCGGTTTCGAACCTGAAATAGGTGAAACCCTTTTTAGCTGTTTTTGGCATAAGCTTTATATTTAAAGTGGATAATACATCAGCTGGCCGAAAGCTCGAACTCCTTGGGAATGTCGGGATATCGGGAGAGCAGACCGCAGGATCTGACATGATCCATATAGTTCCGCTGTATGTCAGCGGAAGTCAGGATGCGGTGTTTTTCGTATAGCTCACCGTTGAAAAGTCCGACTTGTATGCAGCCGTTGACAATTCTTGTAACATCTTCCAAAGAGGCATTCCAGTAAGAGGCCACCGCCTGCGCCGTTTCCTCGCACCACAGCAGGAGGTAGCTCCCGTTGTGGAGTGTCTCGTTTACGAGATACCGGTAAATGCTGTAACCGGAAAAACCGTATTGGCGGGTGAGTCTTCTGACTTTCATGTCAGAAAATTGGGAAGTGCTGAGCTCATAGCAAGGATGTGTTCCGCATTCCTGGCGCCGTACAGCCCGTGACAGGCGGCGGCTTGTTCCGTTTGTAAAGCTTTGGGTATTCATATATGATAATGTATAATGTTTACTGTTAAGAATTATGTATATGACGGACCGGGCTCCCACTCCTTGGGAGAATGGGACCGGTGATTATCTGGCCGGAGGAATATGGTGCTTCTTCCGGACGAACTGGACATAATTGTGGACGGTCTTCTCGCAGACGTGCGGAAAGTTCGGATAATGTTCCCGCAAGTAGTCGCCAATGCGGCTGCTGGAAATGGAGGGAAAACTGGTAAGGAGGGATGCGACGGCCTGCTCGTAGGCATGGAGTTTGTAATGCCGTTCTTTGTGCTGGAGGACTTCCTCCAAGCTTAGGGATTGAAGATGTCGTACCGTATTACGGGACACACCAAGACGACGGGCTGTCCGCGCAATGTTGATTCCCCGTGAACGAAGATCAAGGATATTGCTCCATAATATGTATTTTTCTGTTAAATTTGCCGCATCCATAATCTATTAGACAGATTTCGTAATTGGGACATTCCAGATTACGAATCTTTGATGCAGCTAAATTACCGCCCTCATCACGACAGAAAAACTAACAACAAAGGGGGTATAAACTATCAAATAACAGTTTTTACCCCCTAAATTAACAGTTAACAGGTGGTTTCGTTTTAACTTTTAATTAGCCGGTATCCCTCCACCGGTTCCAGCATTACCTCCTCCACTTTTCAAATCATCATTATTAATGCTTCGCGCAGCTTTTTTTACCTGAGCCTTCAACTCCCCAAAACGCCAACTGATATTAAATCCATAATAACGCATCGGAATTCTGGTAGCAGTAGAAGAGCAGAAAGTAGGAGTATTGATGTTATTCTTAAAAGTAATATATTTATTAAATAAATTGGACGAGTTAAGAGATATAGTCAGCCTCTTTTCCTTCAAGAAAGAACGACTGAGCCCTATCGCATAATAATAGAAAGAGGAACTTTTACCTTGCAAAGAGATATGCGGAGTACCACCCCCTCCGTTCAGACTCAGACGCAGATCCCAAGGCAGAGTCTGCTGGAAGCTTCCGAAGACATTTCCTTCCCAGCCATGATTCTTTAAATCAAGCCCTGAACTTCTATAATCCACATAAGCTCCCCGTCCATTGATATTAAAGCGGGTTTTAGGAGACATATTCCAGTTCAAGAACAAAGACAAATTAATATTCTTACTTTTTCCTATATTATCATAGGTAGAATTCATCACACCATCTTTTATAAAAGAGTATTGCTCTATACCATTATTGACAAAAGAATAATTAGCACTGACATTTACATTAAATTTCTGCGAGAAACTACCGAAAGTAACACTAAGCGAATGGGCCTTTTCACTTTCCAAATCAGGATTACCGTAACTGATCGCAGTAGGGTTGCTGGTGTCAGTAAACGGATTCAAAAACCAAATACCCGGCCGGCTGATACGCATATTATAAGATGCCCTCAAACTTTGAGTAGGAGCCAATTGGTAAGAGAACATCAAGGATGGAACCAAATCATCAAACTGAGCATCAAACTTCTCATCCTTATTTTTATAATCCGCATCCATAAATGTATGCTCATAGCGAATTCCCACCTTTCCACCGAGTTTTTTGTACTTCAGCTGATAGCCCAAATAAGCAGCCAGAATATCCTGCTTATGATCATATTGCGTACTCATATCCTGATCATACTTATATTCTCCGGTTTTATCGGCCAGATAATATTTACCATCACTTTTACTTCTACGAAAAATATACTTTATACCAGTTTCAATGCTGTGTATCGAATTTATCGGATTGGTATAGTCCAATTGAGCCGTATGCTCTTGTGTGCTGGCATCATTTTTAAAATATTGGTTTTGCAAAAGATAAGGAACATTCAACGTATCCTCATAATCCGTATTCGCTTCACTGTTATTGGGGGAATGGCTAAAACGATAAGAGAAAGTAAGAAGTTCCCCTTTCTTTTTAAACGAATGCTGATAATCCATGTTGCCCCCCACTTCGCCAAAGCCCGATTCATTATTTCCCAAAGAACCGTAACCGTAAACCGGATTACCGGCATGATTCGTCATCTGGGTATTTCCAATCCTCTTATTCGTAAAATTGCCAGTCATCAGATTCATAGAAAAACTAATCAGATTCAAAGTGTCAATCTCATAACTTCCTTCCAGACTGCCAAATTGAAAATTGCCATAGCTCTTGCTTCTTCGATGCGACTCCAAAAATTTATTTTCCTGAGACGTGAAATCCTCACGATATGAATCTTCAAATCCCTTTTGAGATCCCTGGTAGTTATAAGAATAATTACCGGTAACAGTGAACTTGCCCGACTGCACCGTACCATAACCGCCACCATACACACGCATATTGCTTGCACCACCATTCAATGTCACCGTATATCCTTCCATTCCAGCTCCTATAGTGATAATATTCAAGATGCCCGCCACCCCTTCCGCGTCATATTTAGCCCCAGGCTCGGTGATAACCTCTATAGATTTAATGGAATTGGCCGGCATACTCCGCAATACCTCGGTAGGATTATTGCTCATCATGTTATTCGGCTTGCCATTAACATGCACTTTAAACTTACTGCTACCGTTTACTTGAATTTTATCCTCTCCATCTACAGTCACCAGCGGAACTTTACGGAGCATTTCAAGAGTCGTATTGGTTTTAGAATCCGGATCATCCTCTATACTATACGTCACTTTGTCTATTTCCGCCTTTACCAAAGGTTTCTGCGCTACCACCTCCACTCCTTTCAACATTTCAGTCGCTTCTGCTATCAGAATCTTACCCAAATCAACATTCCTACGATTTGCCGATATCGAGAACTCCTTCTGTACAGGAGACTTTCCTACAGAAGTAAAATGAATGAGATAAGTCCCCGGCACGGCAAGCCGTTCATCAAACCTGCCGTCCGCTCCTGTCACAGCCAGTTTCACCGGCTTTGCAGGATTGTTCTTCAATGAAATACGGATTGTAGAATACGGTTCCCCTTCATTAGACAAAGAATCTAATAAGACTCCCTTGACTGAGAACTGGCCTTGGACAGCCTTTTGCGCCTTCGCCGTAAATGACAAACTTGCCACAAGCAAGATAATGCCCCATAAAATGTTGTGTTTCATATATCAATAATGAGTTTATGTTTGTTGCAAAGGTAGGTAAACGATAGCAAGTAGTTTATTTTCAGACGTTAAAGAAGCCTATATATTATCTACCAGCGAGTATAAGGATTCTTCATCAAAAAAGAATTATAATAACGAATATCTCCCGTTACCTCTTTTTCGATGAAATGGGGCTTTTTAAACAATTCGTCCTCACTATTCAATTCCACTTCCGCTACAGTCAAGCCTTCATTCTCACCATAAAACTCATCCACTTCAAAGATATGCTCTCCACTTTTCACCAAATACCGGATTTTATCAATCACCCCAGGCTCACACAGTTTCATCAACTCTTCGGCCTCTTGCAAACTGATCTCCTTCTCCCACTCATAACGACTTGTACCGGAGTCATTGGAAGCCCCTTTGATAGTAAGATACCCTTTATTATCCCGAATACGCACCCGGACAGTTCTTCCACGAGCACTACAGATATAACCTTGCACAATATGACTATGTGCATAAGCCTCTAGTTTATAACTGTCGTCCTTTACTAAAAATTTTCGTTCTATTTCTTGTCCCATAGCGTTTTAATATATAAAAAAGCCCCGCAGAGAATAACCTCAGCAGGACTTCACTATTTATTTTCCGTTTTTATCCATACATGGCATAGCCTACCATAATAACAAGGGCTAATACAATTAATCCGATGAACAGACCTTTTACAATCCTATTTGCTTTCTCTTCTTCCCGCTTACTATAAGCAGCTTTCTTATTCTTTCCCATAAGTATTTCATTTTTAAGATTAAACCATCTCTTTTGAATATTCCAAAAGTACAAAGTTTCTAGAAGAAAACAAATAAATTACGAAGAATTTACTAATTCTCCGAACCGGAAAACTCCATCAAGTATGCCTTGATAAAGCCATCAATCTTTCCATCCATCACTCCGTTCACATCCGAAGTTTGAAAATTAGTACGATGATCCTTCACACGACGGTCATCAAAGACATAACTGCGTATCTGTGATCCCCATTCAATCTTCTTCTTGCCAGCCTCCACCTTGGCCTGTTCTTCCATGCGGTGCTGCAATTCCTTATCATATAAAATTGAACGCAACTGTCTCATCGCATTTTCCTTATTCTTCGGCTGGTCACGGGTTTCAGTATTCTCAATCAAGATTTCCTCTTCCTCACCGGTATACGGATCTTTATATTGATAACGCAGACGTACTCCTGATTCCACCTTGTTCACATTCTGTCCGCCGGCCCCTCCCGAACGGAAAGTATCCCAAGACATACGGGCAGGTTCAATTGTCACTTCAATACTATCATCCACCAACGGCGTTACAAACACAGAAGCAAAAGAAGTCATCCGTTTCCCCTGAGCATTATAAGGAGACACGCGCACCAAGCGGTGGACTCCATTCTCACCTTTCAGATAACCATATGCAAAACTGCCCTCAATATTCATAGTCACCGTCTTGATTCCGGCCTCATCCCCATCCTGAAGGTTAGCCACGCTCACTTTATAGCCATTGGTCTCCGCCCAACGCATATACATACGCATCAGCATGGAAGCCCAATCCTGACTTTCAGTACCACCGGCACCGCAATTAATTTTCAATACACAATCCATTTGGTCGGCCTCCTGGCGAAGCATATTCTTCAGTTCCAATGCCTCCACCGCAGTGACAGCCTTTTGATACGCTGCATCCACTTCTTCTTCGGTAACCAAATCATCTTTACAAAAGTCAAAAGCCAATTCCAGTTCATCTGCCATCGTCTTTACCTCACGGTAACCGTCGATCCATTTTTGCAGATCTTTCACCTTCCTCATTTGTGCTTCTGCTTTCTTGGCATCATCCCAAAAACCGGGCGCCTGCGTACGCAGTTGTTCTTCTTCCACCTGAACCAGTTTATTTTCTATGTCCAGATATCTTTCAAGTGCCGCAGTACGTTCTTTTACGTCTTTCAGTTGCTCTATTGTTATCATCTTGAGAATTTTTGCATTTCAAGGTGCAAAGATAGTGGAAATCTATTCATTTTCCCATTATTCTTCGTACATCTTTTCTATTTCGGCAGCATAGTTCTTGTTCAGCACATTACGTTTTATTTTCAACGTATTGGTCAGCTCACCACGTTCCATACTGAAAGGATGGGGCAACAAGGTAAACCTCTTGATCTGTTCATAATGTGCAAACTGCTGCTGCAGTGTATCAATCCGCTCTTTAAACAAATCGATAATTTCCGGTTTCTGCAACAGTTCCTCCATACTTTCATAGCGAATACCTTTTTTTGCGGCATACTCTTTCACCAGTTTATATTCAGGAATTATCAAAGCAGAAACAAATTTACGTTCATCGGCAATAATAGAAATCTGATCGATATAACGGTCTACCACCAATTTGGCTTCAATGGCTTGAGGAGCGATATACTTCCCGTTTGAAGTTTTAAACAAGTCCTTGATACGCTCTGTAAGGAACAAATGCCCATCTTTTATATAACCCGCATCACCGGTATGGAACCATCCGTCTTCAGTAAACGCTGCTTTCGTAGCAGCTTCCTTTTTATAATAGCCATGAGTGATTCCCTCACCACGTAGCATTATTTCGTTATTCTCCCCTATTCTGACCTGCACATGAGGCATGATACGCCCCACCGAACCAACCACATGGTCATTATCATTCTCACAAGCAACCGTTGCAGTAGATTCCGTCAATCCATAACCCGCTACCATATTAATTCCCACCGACAAAACAAACTCCTGTACAGCCGGCGGAATAGCCGCACCGGCAGTAGGGAAGAAACGCCCGTTTTCAATGCCAATAGTCTTTTTCAACAAGCTATAGATCGTTTTCTCATAAAATTTATATTTCATGTGCAATACAGGCGGAGGAGTCAGCCCTTTGTACACATATTCCAAATTATGTTCACGTCCCACTTTAATAGCATCCAGCATCAACTTCTTTTTCAATCCGGTTGTCTCATTGATTTTTTCTTGCACGCCGGCATACACTTTCTCCCAGAAACGGGGAACACTGCACATAGCCGTAGGACGGATCTCCTTTATTGTCTTCTGGATATCAGCAGGACGCAAGTTGATAGACAAAGTACACCCCATCGAAAGACACCAGCAAGTCCATGCACGCTCAAACACATGAGTAAAAGGAAGGAAATTCATAATCACATCCTGATCACCCAATTGAGGGAAACGTTCATCGTGTGCCGGAATGGCCGCCTCATAGCAAGAATGATGCAACATCACCCCCTTGCTGTCTCCGGTTGTTCCACTGGTATAAAGAATATTGGCAAGATCACCATTACCCGACTCTGAAGTACGCTTGTCTACCTCAGCTTGATGCGGATGCGCCTCGCCCAATTTCAGAAAGTCATCAAAATAAATGGAAGTCTGGTCCCGCTCATCACGTTTTACCTCCTTGTCGAAAATTATAATCTGTTTCAGTTGGCTTCCCAGTTGCATAACCCGGAACGCCACATCATATTGCAACTGTTCACCTACAAAGATATAACGTATTTCGGCATCACCTACCATATAATGTACCTGCGCCTCGGAACTGGTAGCATAAAATGGTACAGTAACAGCCCGTACCCCAAAAGCTCCAAAGTCCACATACAGACATTCCGGTTTATTTTGAGAAAAAACTGCTATATTTTCCTGTATGCCTATACCTAATTCTATCAATGCATTCGAAACTGTTTTTACAGTTGCGGCAAACTGGTTCCAAGAAACCGGAATCCATGTTTCTGTTTTATAATCGCGGTAACGCAACGCTACACGATCACCATATTTCCCTGCCTGACGTTGTATCAGGACAGATAAGAAAGAACTACTCATTCCAAAGATTTATTTTTAATTCATCGGCAAAGTTATCGTTTAATTTGGAATTATCCTCTATAAACAGGCATTAATTTTCCCAACCAGTCAAAGAGTTAGAAGAAATCAGCCGAAAGTTTTAGTTGCATATCTAACTTAATTACCTACTTTTTTCATCACCGTTTACCACGCAAAAATAGTATCTTTGCAACACATTAAATTATTAAAATCAAGATGATTGATATAGAATATTACACTTCCGAAGCAACCACATTGCTGAATTCGTTAATCGGTATCCCCTCATTGAGCCGGGAAGAAGAAGCTGCCGCCGACTTTCTGCAGAACTATATTGAAGAAACAGGTATCATGACCGGTCGTTCGGGCAACAACATTTGGTGTATCAGTCCGATGTTCGACCTCAACAAACCGACTATTTTACTAAATTCCCACATCGATACCGTAAAACCGGTAAACGGATGGCGGAAACATCCTTTCACTCCGAAAGCCGAAAACGGAAAGATTTACGGTTTGGGAAGTAATGACGCCGGCGCCAGTGTAGTATCCTTATTTCAGGTGTACCGCCATCTCTCTACAACCGAGCAGGCATACAATCTGATCTTTCTTGCCTCATGTGAAGAAGAAGTTTCCGGAAAAAACGGAATAGAAAGCGTATTGCCCCAACTACCTCCCATCACCTTGGGCATAGTGGGTGAACCGACAGAAATGCAGCCTGCCATTGCCGAAAAGGGATTGATGGTGCTGGATGTTACCGCATACGGAAAAGCCGGACATGCCGCACGCAATGAAGGAGTGAATGCTATTTACAAAGTACTGGAAGACATTCAGTGGTTCCGTGATTATAAATTCCCGAAGGAATCCTCCCTGCTAGGCCCCGTCAAAATGAGCGTAACACAAATAAATGCCGGCACGCAGCATAATGTCATCCCCGATACTTGTACTTTCGTTGTGGATATCCGCAGTAATGAATGTTACTCTAACGAAGAACTATTCAAAGAAATAAGTGCCCGTCTAAAAAGCGAGGCGAAAGCCCGTTCTTTCCGCTTGAACTCATCTCATATCAGTGCCGAGCATCCCTTTGTGAAACGCGCGGTAAAACTAGGACGTATACCTTTCGGCTCTCCTACTTTGTCCGATCAGGCGTTAATGAAGTTCCCGTCTGTCAAAATCGGTCCGGGAAAGTCCTCCCGTTCACATACGGCTGATGAATATATCATGGTTTCGGAAATTGAGGAAGCAATAAGGCTTTATATCGAGATGCTGGACGGACTGGTGCTGTAAACGACTTACAAAGACGCTATTTCCCCTATAGACAGACCGGTAACCTGTGCAATTACATCAAATGCAATACCGGCCTGTTTCATTTTTTTTGCATTCTTGAAGCATTCTTCCTTACGACCTTGCTCAAGACCTTCTTTAAGACCTTTTTCAATACCCTCTTTAAGACCTTCCTCATGCCCTTTTTTCAACTGGGTGGACATCACGCTGTACCAGTCGCGGAAATTCTTCAAACTTTCCCAATACTCGCCTAATTCCTTAGGATTGAACTTAGCTATCTCGGCAGCCTCGAAAAGTTCCTTGTTCATTGCCGTGCCGAAAAGCAGCTTGAAGCCGAAATCGGCATAAGGGTTGATGTATTTATCCTGTATGCCTTCTGTTCCCATATCTATCCGAGGTTTAATAAGTTATGATACAGGATAAAAGTAATCAATATACTGCAATTCCCCGTCTTAAAAGAAAGATTTAACTATCTATCATTCATAGTATTTTCTAGATAAGGTTTAATAATTCCTCATTATTCCATCTTTCAGCATATTCACTGCTTAAGTCTGCCGTGATACATTCGTGCTTATTTTCCCCTTTTTGTAAACCGATAACTCTGATGTCAGGAACAGTTTTAGCATACTTTCTTATTGCGAGTTCCAATAAAATTCCTAAGCTTATCGATTTCATATTAGGCGGATAAAACGGTTCCGCACTTTGAGCGTCATTTAAACAGGAAAAAATAACATCTATTGCCTGTTCCCACGTAATAAAAAACCGGGTAGCTTCAGGATCTGTCAATATAAGTTCCTTCCTATTTTCTAATGCATACTTCCATTTTACCAAAACAGACCCTGTAGAATGCAATACATTTCCATAACGAACTATCCTATAAGCGCAATTCGATCCGTTTATTTGCTCAAAATCCCCAAAAAGATTCTCCATAAGCAATTTAGTAGCCCCATACGTTCCTGAAACTTGAACAGCTTTATCAGTGCTTGTTGCCAGAATAAATTTTATGTTCTGTTCCTCAACAGTTATTTTAAGAAGATTCAACGTACCAAGAATATTAGTCTGAACAGCTTTCAGAGGATGTTCTTTTGCCAAAATGACATCTTTAAACGCAGCCAAATGAAATATCCCATCACAACCATTCAATGCCTTTTTCAATAAAAGATAATCTTCAACGGGGCATGGAAAGATTTGAACGCTTTTAAATTTCTCCCTCAGAGCAATCAGTTTTCCTTCATTCCTGGCTATCGCATGAATAGTATGTCCTTGGGTAATCAACCGTTCTATCAATTTCTCAGCCAAATAACCGGTAGCCCCCGTTACTGCAATGGTTCCCATACTCAAGCTATTTTTTATCATTCATCAACACATCCCTCGCAACATAAGGCTGTGGAGAAAACTCAATAGTCAACACATTCGACTCTCCTAAAGCTGTTAATGTATGGACGCACCCCGGTAAAGTCCGTACCAAATCCCCCTTTTCCCAAATCTCTTCTATTACAGCCTCACTATCATCATATTTCTGAAAAGTGGCATGCATACGCCCCTGTAAAATAAGCATATATTCCACCTTTCTAAAATGATAATGATTGCCTCTAAGAACCTTTGGGACGAATTGCAAGAATCCTATATATTTAGCGGCTTCCACCGCTGGAATTGAAGCACTCAAAGTAGTATCCTCGCCAATTACAAAACCAGTTCCCGCCTCCAGCAAGCTATAATTTTTCACATCCCCTACGGATTCCACTTTTATCAAATCCCTGACAGTTATTTCATCAAACATTTTTTTTGATTGCTCACGCACGTCAATTTTACATAATCCGGCACGATATTTTAATAAAAACAACTTATGATGAGGAGCAAGGTTCTCCAATTTCAAACACTCATCCATATCCAGCAAGACAAAAGATTCACCTTCCAAAATACGGATATCCGCTGCATTGTCCATCAAATAAGTATGATGAATATATTCCCATCTATCATAGTCTGCTCTATACTCAGACCCCAAATAGGTTATAGAACTAAAATGCACCTTTTGGGATTTCTTGTGTTCAAATTCTTCCTTCAGTTCTCTGATAATGCCATCTAGAGGGGTTTCCTCCTCCTCAAGGTAGCCAGAAACAAGAGAATAATATCCGGAGTACTCTATATCCGGGTTCTCATCTCTTTTTTGCAACAATACTCTATTATCTGTTGTAGTAATAATCACAGTAGTCGAATCCATCATCTTTTTCATCTTCATTATTGTTTAAATTTTCATTCTGTTGTATTTTCACCACACCCACGTGATGAATAATATTTTCCTTATTCAGCATATCAGTATAAATAGCATGGTTTAACACCATAATAAGCAACCAAATAAGAGACAATATGGCAAAAAAAGGTTGGGTGTATGATTTCAGCCATAACTCCCAAGACTTTTTCTCTCTTTTCAAATTAGAAGGAATCTTTGTGAAAAGTTTCACATACTCATCCGGAAAAGCCTTTTCCGCTTCACATAACATATTCTTCCAGTGCTCATGATAACTCCATAATCTCTGCATTACGTAAATAGACCATATTGAAAATGACAATCCGCCAAATGCAATAATAAATGTCAGGTATTCAGAAGTTTGACATACAGAGTTAAACAAGACGGTTTCTAATCCGAATAAAGAAACATTTATTCCGAACATAATATTAAAACGGCTCCAGATACCAGCTCCTTCATACTGTAATTGACCAAGAAGGTGAGTATAATGTTCCATTAATTTAGTGTTCTGCAAGGCATCCCTATCATTTACCGCTTTTTTATTATCTACATCCGCATAAAAGTTTATACCGCATCGAACTAATTTCGTCATTATATCAAGAATATATTTTTATAATAAAAAAGGAGAGGATATTCTTCTGTAATCAGATTCATATCCCCTCCTCGCTTGAAGTTATCAAGAAGAAAGCATATCAAATTTAAACTATACTTTCTATCTTAGCCCGAATGTTTACTGTACTTTTCTTGTTACAGTTACCTTGAATGTCTTGGTTACAACACCCCAGTCGTGAGTATAAGTGATGATGAATTGAACATCATGCTCATAAACAGTACCTGTAGGTTCGCCATTCCAAGTAAGGATACCGTTAGCATAGCTGTATTCAGCCTTGTCTGCTTCAGAGATATCAACTTTAACACCTGTAGATTCAGAGTCCTTCTGATACAATGTAGCTGCAATAGGTTCTGCTTTAGCAAGATCATTGGCTCCATCATATACAACCAACTTATTACCAACAGCATCTTTCAAAGTCAAATCTGTCCATTTCTTCTTGTCAGCAGCAACTTTCAAGCCATTAATCAAATCAAAGAGATTAATTTGTTCACCAGTTGCTAATGCAGGATTGTTATACTTCAAGTCAACAACATCAGAGAATGCCAAGATCGGTGTTTGCACAGTCCATTCTTCTGTATCGAAGAGTACACGTTTAGAATCAGTATCACCTGCTGTAATATCGTAAATATCAACTTTCAGTTTGCCAACCTTAGCCAAATCTACACGTGGAGTAAATACAATCTGGTTAGTAGTAGCCCACTTGATATCACCACTCTTCATCATTTCCTGAACATAAGCGTTCTGGTTCTTTGAAGCCATATCAAATTTCACTATAGCATCTTCAGGAACAACATCATACATTTCGTCAAATACCTGAGATTGCATAATGAAGTCTGTGTAATTTGCTCCACTCTTAACCCATTCACCCATGATAATGCGGTTCTTATACTGATCCTTAATCGGACAATCGAATGTATAAGTTACAGAGAAGTCGTTAACGGCAACCTTAAACAGTTTGTTTACATACTTGTTGTAAACACCGTAAGGAGTCTTGATGCCATCGGTCATCATCATATCATAGTCACTGTTCCAATCATAAGACCAAGATGAGCCCATCAACAAAGTAGTCTTCTTTATTTGTTCCTGATTAGCGCCCGGTGTCAAGATTAAGAATAAAGAGTCTTTGTCTGCATTGTTTCCACCATTCTTATAGTACAGAACAGCTTCATTAGTGATATTCAAATTCTGTTCAATATAGTTAGCCACATTGGTAACGTTCTCTTCCAAATTGGCATTAGCTAATCCGTTTCTTATAGTCCAGAAATTATTGTAACTTGCTTGAGACATATCGGCATAACCAGTCAACTTATTAGCTGTATCATATACAGGCTTATACAACTGAACAAAAGTAGAATATACACTATTATTGTTTGAAACGACATCACGTCCTTCGATAGCATTTTCAAAGTCACGAACATCCAAAGTGATAACTTGAGATTTTGCACTATTGTAAGTAAATGTGAAGTTGTCTGTAGCGTTCAACGGTTTCAAAGCAACAGTTGAGAAGTTAGGATTAACAGCAGGACGAACTGCTTTGATAAATACTACATTCTTTATCTCATAATCTTTAATTCCTTCTTCTTGAGCCTTAACAGTAGTAGTTACTTCAATAGCTGCATATTCATCAATAGCAGAAGCTTGGTTAGTTGATTTCACAGACAAGACATTATCTTTCAGTTCAAAGATACCTTGATGAGTCTTGATAGTTTGACCCTTAAAAGTGTATTCTTCATTCTGATCCAACAGTCTGAAAGCCTTTTCATAAACAATACCTGTTTCTTTTACCCAAACCTTAGCACTTTGAATATAAACATCAATAGAATCATTTACATTGTAAGTACCTTGATAGTTGAATTTACCAAAATCATATCCATCATAAGCATTCCATCCTTCAGTAATAATCTTCGGATAATTGTTACCTGTTACGGTAGTGGAAGTGAATGCGTTCTTGATATTATCAGTAGTAACATTTGTTCTTCCTACTGTAAAGTAATCAGAAGCAGAAGTGTATTGACCATACATAGTTACATCTAAAGAAGTTGCAACTACTGTTCCTTCACTTATTCCTTCATTAGGTATCATAGCAAGTTTCAATACTCCGTTTGCTAAAGTAGCCGAACCATCCATATATACCAAAGCCGGTTCTACACTACGACTCAATTTGTATGTATCAACGAACGAGAATTTAGCATTGTCCAATGAGAAATCACCCGGATAAACCTTGAAAGAAGCATAAGCAGGAACAGCTGCAAACAATTCATTATCTGTATTATATACATTATAAGCATAACAAATATCACTGGCATCATCAACAGCCTGTTTTCTGTAAACTACAGTCTGCAACCCTTTGAATGCAGAACCTTCCTGCAGCAAAGTATAGTTCTGTCCGTCGATAGTCACGATTACAGTCTTGCTTTCAGCATCTACAGCAATGTTAGGAAATTCATTGTTCTGCTTCAAATCAGTAACTTTGTCACCGATCTTGATGTATTCCACACCATCCACTGTCACCCAAGACACGTTTGAACCGGCAGCTTCACCATCCTGACCTCTAGCCGGAACTTTGTTACCTTCGGTATCTTTCACATCCACCCAAGTAGCACCTTTGTCTGTGCTGACCTGCCAGTAATTGCCTTCCACACGGAATTCAGGGATAACAGTAGTACCGGCTGCTCCATTTGTTCCATTCGTACCATTCTTGATAGTAATTTTGGAACCGTCAGTGAAAACCAGTTCATATCCACCGGTAACCTCATTACATGACTGAACGAATTTACCTGCCTTAATTGCCGAGTCAAGACTTGCAATGGTTTCCTTGACTTCGCTCAATTCCTTGTCGATGCGGTCAATGTCATCATCATAGTCCTTACAAGACACAAATGTTCCTGTCGAGGTCACCATTAAGGCTCCGAACAGGATTGCACTTAAAAACTTTTTGTTCATAATAGAAAAACTTTAAATTTATAAATTTAAAAAACTAAAATTGGTTATACATATTTGGTTCATTATAAATAGCTTAGCTAATTTACTGCCTGCGAATGATGCCTCCTTCTTTCTTGGGTCTGATATGACAAAGGTGATACCCCGACAATACGGCTGAAAGCAGAATAGAAAGCACTTTTCGAAGCAAAGCCACAACTGCAAGGCAGCTCAGTCAGCGCACAACGTCGGGAACAGAGAAGTTCTTTGGCATATTCCACACGATACGTGTTCACAAGTTCCTTCAAATTACAACCGAAGTATTTGTTCACCACATTGCTCAGATAGGTCTGGTTTGTTTCAAGCAGTGCACTCAGTTTCTTCAGAGAAAGCGAGGTGTCAAGAAATACCTGACGTATCTCAAGCTGGTACAATATACCTTTATATATATTACAATCCACCTTGCGAATGTCTGTTTCCTTTCCGGCAAACTCCTCTTTCCATTGCCGCTCGGCAGCCTTGAAAAGCAAAGTCTTCTGTCGCTCGGAAGTAGCGGTCGTGCGTTTACGTCTCAGAAATAGATATTCCATCTGCTTTATGTTGTTTTCATTTAATTATACCGCTTCAAAGACCAGATATATTCCATATATAAAAAGGTCTTAAAAACGACATTTTTGTAGATCTCTTGATAAGAGATCTACAAAAGGTATTAACACACATTATATCAACATATTACAGAGCTGTTGAAACGAAATAAAGAAGAATATAAATAAATGAGAAAACTATTTTTTTATATAAATTCCTATTTTTTTTGCCAAAAATGTATTAGTTCTCAAAACTTTGCTTATTTTTGCACAGAAAATATATATCTCTTATCAAGAGATATATAAATCGGTTCATGTAAAAGCGAAGCATAACAAACTGAAAAACAGAAGATTTCCTCTTATAAAGAGTTCATGTTAGCTTTAAAAGAAGAAAAGTTCATCCTTTTAACTTTTTTTATTTCATCAAAGAGAAAACCGCCAACCAGCTTTTTTTAAAAGTTCTACTATAAAAGTCCGGGAGCATTTGGGATTATTGTGGGAATAACAATAGATCGGGCCCTGTTGCATAAACCTTTTCTATCTCCTGATTAAACCTTTTTATACGGATGTATTCTATCTCCATAGCCTTTGGAGTTATCTCCATAAGCTTTGGAGTTATCTCCCAAGACTATGGAGTCAACTCCAAAGGCTTGCGGAGATAAAACAGGCAGGAAGAAAACCCTTAACCATACGGCGGGAAAGGGTTAGAGATATGGATAAGATCTTTTAAGGATGAAGCTGACTACAAGGCTACGCATTCCTTACGTAGGGAGGAAAAATCCCCAGACAGCCTTCTTTTAAAAAAGCGAAACAGCATATGGGCAGGAAGATATACATCTGACTACATGTATGGTATATAGCAACAAGTCTAAATGCTAAAGTGAGGGCATATATGCAATCCCAATTCTTACTTTTGCCTGCCATACAAACCATACATAAAATTACGAACGCTCGTACAGGGTATCACAAACAATCGCATGAAATAAAATCCCCACTAAATTTCTGCTGACCCCAAAGCCGGACAAGCCCTCATTTCAGCAGGCTGAAGGATTTATATCCGGATGAAGGAAATAAAGTGAAAATGGTTCATTATAACCAACTGATTAACAATAAATTAGCTTAAAATGAAGGATTTGAAGGAAAAAAAACAGGTTATAGAGCCAAATCTTCTCTATAACCTGCATATACTCAAATCACCTTGAAACATTCAGAGAGTGATATCTTTCATTATCTTTTCTAATGCTCCGGCATTATGGTTCACATAATTTCCGGCAGCTTTCCCTGCTTGTTGCAAATAAGCCTCATCCGACAGGAATTTGTCCATCAACCGTTTAAAATCATCATAACCGGTTACTTCAAAACCGCCTTTCTGCTCCAACAAATGTTGCGCCTCGCGGAATTTCTTGTTGTTAGGTCCGAATATCACAGGAATACCATATACAGCCGCTTCCAGCACATTATGAATTCCAACTCCAAAGCCACCTCCAATATACGAAATCTCACCATATCGGTAAATGGAGGACAGCAGTCCGTAACAGTCGATAATCAAACAATCGGCCTGTGTCACATTTTCTTCCGTAGCCTCGGTATAGCGGATGCACGGACGTTTCACCTTATCTAAAATCTCCCTCAAATGACTGTCGCTCACCACATGAGGAGCAATAACCAGCTTCATCTCAGGATGCTCATTGAAATACTTGATAAAAATATCCTCATCCGGTCCCCATGAGCTGCCTGCAACAAAAGTCAACGAATCACCTTTGAACTTCTCCACCAGCGGAAGCTGCTTGGCTTGATGGCAGATATCCAGCACGCGGTCAAAACGAGTATCGCCCACAACTGTCACATCGGTCACGCCAATTGTCGCCAGCAATTCTTTGGAAACTTCGTTCTGTACAAACAAATGAGCAAAAGTCCTCAGCACCTCACTATATCTCTTCCCATACCAACGGAAAAAAATCTGATTGGGACGGAAAATGGAAGATACGCTATAGGTGGGAATAGCTCTCCGATGCAACTCATTCAAGTAATTCTGCCAAAATTCGTACTTGATAAAAAACACCATACAGGGATTAGCCAATTCTACAAACCGACGGACATTACGCGGAGTGTCGAAAGGCAGATAGCAGACAAGGTCTGCCCCCTGGTAGTTCTTTCTCACTTCATACCCTGAGGGAGAAAAGAAAGTCTGCAATATTTTATATTCGGGATGCTCCTTACGGATACGTTCTATCAAAGGGCGTCCCTGTTCGAACTCCCCCAATGAAGCTGCATGAAACCAAATATAACGGGCATTTTTGTCTATCTTGTTACGCAAGATATCAAATACTTCCCGGTGTCCTTTCACCATTTTGGCGGGCTTGGCGCTGAACAGGCCGGCAACCTTCACCCCGAATAGATAAATATAGATGACTAGGTTATAAATCATAACTACCGGCTATTACTTGAGCACTTCCACAGCCCGACGAATGCGTCGCAATGTTTCTTCTTTCCCTAAAACGGCTGAAATATCAAACATATGCGGGCCTTTACCTTCGCCTACCAAGGTTAAACGGAAAGCATTCATTATATTACCCAAGTGATAACCTTTATCTTCTATCCATTTCATGACCACAGCCTCCTGATTCTCCAGCGAGAAGTCGTCCAAGGCCTCCAATACGTCCGCCAACTCCAGCATACGTTCGGGAGAGTCCTCTTTCCAACGTTTTTTACGGGTCTTCTCATCATATTCCGTAGGAGCGACGAAGAAGAATTTGCAAGTTTCCCACAAATCCTTGATAAAACTTACACGATCTTTCATCAAGCCTACCACGGTCACCACTTTATCCATAGGAGCTTCAATGCCATGCTCTTTCAAGATCGGCATGAAAAGCCCGGCTACTTCCTCATTGCTTTTCTTCAATATATATTCATGGTTAAACCATTTTCCTTTTTCAAAGTCGAATTTTGCCCCGGCTTTGCTGCAACGGTGCAGATCAAAAAGCTTCACCAGTTCATCCAAGGACATCAGTTCCTGGTCATTTCCCGGATTCCATCCCAACAGGGCAAGGAAATTGATAACAGCTTCGGGCAGGTAACCCGACTCACGATAACCGGAAGACACCTCACCGGTCTTGGGGTCGTGCCATTCCAACGGGAAAACAGGGAAGCCAAGACGGTCACCATCACGCTTGCTCAGTTTACCGTTACCATCCGGTTTCAACAACAAGGGAAGATGTGCGAACTCGGGCATGGTATCCGCCCAGCCGAAAGCCCGGTACAGCAGGACATGCAACGGAGCGGAAGGCAACCATTCCTCACCACGGATTACATGGGAAACTTCCATCAAATGGTCGTCCACAATGTTTGCCAAATGATAAGTAGGCAGTTCATCCGCCGATTTATATAAAACTTTATCATCCAAAATGGAAGAATTGATCACTACCTCGCCACGGATAATATCATGTACGTGTACATCTTCATTCGGTTCAATCTTGAAACGTACCACATATTGCTTCCCATCGGCAATCAGTGCATCCACTTCTTCTTTCGGCAGAGTCAAAGAGTTACGCATAGACATACGGGTAGAAGCATCGTACTGGAAATTAGAGATTTCCTGACGTTTGGCGTCCAACTCCGCCGGAGTATCGAAAGCAATATACGCCTTACCGCTGTCAAGCAACACCTGTACATATTTCTTATAAATATCACGACGTTCAGACTGACGGTAGGGGCCGTAGTTACCACCAAAGCTGACTCCTTCGTCGAAGTTTATCCCCAACCACTTAAACGACTCAATGATATATTCTTCCGCACCCGGAACAAAGCGATTTGAGTCGGTATCTTCTATACGGAAAATTAAATCTCCACCATGCTGGCGAGCAAACAGATAGTTATACAAGGCTGTGCGCACACCGCCGATATGCAACGCTCCCGTCGGGCTCGGAGCAAAACGAACTCTTACTTTTCTTTCTGACATTGTTGTTTTATATAAAATACGCCGCAAAATTAATCTAAATTTCCCGATTTTTTCGTATTTTGCGCGCAAAAATATACGATTATGAGAAGTTTCAAGACCAACCAACGGTTTTCATATAAAAATTTGATTTATAAAAGCCTTATTTTCATTGCCACAGTATCAGTGATAGTCTACTTTTTACCCAATGAAGGAAAGTTCAACTATCAATTTGATATAAACAAGCCTTGGAAATACGGACTGTTACAGGCATCATTTGATTTTCCGATTTACAAAAACGACATACAAGTACAAAAGGAACAGGACAGCATCCTGGCAGACTATCAACCTTATTTCCAGATAGACAAGGAAGCCGAAAAAAATGTCCTTTCCAAATTAAGGGAGGATTACAACAAGACCTTACGCCATTCACTTCCGGGCACGGACTATGTACGTTATATTGAACGCACATTAAAGGCACTGTATGAGGACGGAATCATTGCCGGAAATGACTTGAAGCGTATGGAGGAAGACAGTATCATTGCCATACGGCTGGTAGACAAGAATGTAGCGACAAGCCGTTTTATCGACCAATTGTACACCGTGAAGGAAGCCTATGAATATTTGCTGAATGCGGATACCACCCACTACAAAAAGAAGATATTACAACAATGTAATCTGAATGATTACATTACACCTAATCTGGTTTATGATGAAGAAAAGTCCGAGGCGGCGCAAAAAGACCTGCTCTCTAATATTTCATGGGCAAACGGCTTTGTGCTGAACGGACAAAAGATTATTGACCGTGGAGAAATTGTTGATGAGCAGACTTACAACATATTGGAATCCTTACGCAAGGAATGGGAAAAACGTAGCGACTCGGTACAAGAGAAAAGACTGACATTGGCCGGACAAATATTATATGTAGGAATCTTCCTGTTCTGCTTCATGGCCTATCTGGAGTTGTTCCGGGCAGATTATTATGAACGGAAAGGAACACTCACCCTGCTATTTGCGCTGATTGTGTTCTTCCCCGTCCTGTCTTCCATTATGGTGGAACAGAACTTGTCAAGTATTTACGTGGTTCCATTTGCCATGATTCCGATTATAGTCCGTGTTTTCCTTGACTCAAGAACGGCATTCATGGCACATGTCACTATCATTTTGCTTTGCTCCATCACTTTACGTTTTCCACATGAGTTTATCTTGTTACAGGTAGTGGCAGGAATGGTGGCGATCTATAGTTTGAGAGAATTGTCCCAACGGTCGCAATTGTTACGGACGGCTTTGGTTGTATTTATCAGTTACGCTTTATTATATTTTGCTTTCGAGCTGATTCATGAAGATGATTTGACCAAGCTGAATACGCGCATGTACATCTATTTTATGATCAACGGTATCTTACTGCTGTTCGCTTATCCGTTACTGTTCCTTTTGGAGAAAATATTCGGTTTTACTTCAGATGTGACTTTGGTGGAACTGTCAAATATCAACAATAGCTTGCTTCGGGAAATGTCCGAAGTAGCTCCGGGCACTTTCCAACACTCATTGCAGATGGCAAACCTGGCTGCTGCGGCGGCAAACAAGATTGGAGGTAAAAGCCAGCTGGTGCGTACGGGAGCATTATATCATGACATCGGTAAAATGGTGAATCCGGCTTTTTTCACAGAAAACCAGTCGGGAGTCAACCCGCACAAGAGTTTAAGTTATGAACAAAGCGCCCAGGTTATCATCAGTCATATCACCGACGGGCTGAAACTGGCGGAAAAGCATAATCTGCCCAAAGTGATCAAAGACTTTATCAGTACCCATCATGGACGGGGACTGACGAAGTATTTCTACATTTCATATAAAAACGAACATCCTGACGAAGAAGTGGATCAGGAAAAGTTCCGCTACCCCGGTCCGAACCCGTTCACCAAGGAACAGGCCGTCCTGATGATGGCCGACTCTGTAGAAGCGGCTTCACGCAGCCTGCCGGAGTACACGGAAGAAAGCATCAGCACACTGGTAGATAAGATTATTGACACACAGGTATCTGAGGGGTATTTCAAAGAATGCCCTATTACGTTCAAGGATATAGCAACAGTCAAAGCACTGTTTAAAGAAAAGCTGAAAACGATGTATCACACCCGAATCAGTTACCCGGAACTAAGGAAGTAAGCAATCCTGCACAAGCATCTTCCAGTATATCAAGCACGTTCTCGAACCCTTGCGCACCGCCATAGTAAGGGTCGGGAACATAGTCTGCCACTTTGGTGCGGCAATAATCCGTCATGCGATGGATTTTCTTTTCCGTTTCCAGATCGGGAGCACGCTCCATCAGGTCCTCTATATTACGGTCGTCCATGCCGATGATCATATCAAAATGATAGAAATCCTCCGTACAGACAGGACGGGAACGATGGGTCAGATTGTAACCGCGGCGGGAAGCATGCATCCGCATACGGCTGTCGGGCAATTCCCCTCTATGATAACTCAGGATTCCGGCAGAATCCACCTCTATCTCGTGTTCCAGTCCTTTTTTCTTTATGAGAGTACGCATCACTTCTTCTGCCGAAGAAGACCTGCAAATGTTACCGAGACAGACAAAAAGTATTCTTTTCATATATAATCTACAAATGAAGGTATTCTTTAAATGATTTCACATCACGGTTCATGATCAGCTCTTCAGGAAACCCGGTAAGCTGCAACAATTCATACAAATTATCGTAACGGGCTATATCAAACGAAATATGCGCGTCACTTCCCAAAATGACCGGAACTTCATATTTCTTGCATAAACGGAGAATGGTGAGGTTGTTCTCACGGGCATTGGGTTTGTTACGGGTGGGTTTTAAAGAACTGTTATTTATTTCCAATAAAGTATGGTGTTCTTTGGCTGCCAATACCATCGGTTCAAAATGTAACGCCGCCGTACCGTCTCCGGGGTGACTGATAATATGAATAAAAGGATTGCTGATAACCTGTACCATTCCATGGGTGTTTTCTTCTATCGTTCCATATTCATAACATAAAGAGTGGATACCCGCAATACGGATATCAAGCATCTTCATATAATCCTCGTCCAAATCGAGGTTTCCTTTACCATCCAGAATATTAATCTCAGCCCCCAACAACAGCTCCACCCCATACATCCGGCGGGGAACCACATGCAAGTTTCTAAAATAAATAGGATGGCAAGTACCGGGAACACCGGGCGAATGTTCCGTTATCCCTAAAACCTTCAATCCCTTATCGGCGGCAGCTTGCGCCATTTCTTGTAAAGTACTGAATGCATGCCCGCTGGCAATGGTATGGGTATGTACGTCTAATTCTATCTTCATCTTTATTTTCGTTTATCTTTTCTATTATCGTCCAGTGCATGGACCGGTTACTGTGGATCTACATCATAATAAACTAACAACGAACGGAAACGTTCATCTTCCAATATGGCACGTTGTACGGCAAGCAGATAATCACGCACTTTCTTTATAGAAGCATTCTGCTCCACTTTCACAATCATTTTTTTTATAAATAAGGTCTGGATACGGGCCACCGGCGGTTTGTCCGGACCCAATACCCTGTCGCCCAATCCGGAACGGAGCTGTGCCGCCATGGTATCCGCCGCCAAATCCAGAATATCCTCTTTGCGGTGTTTCAGATATACATAAATCAAACGATAATAAGGAGGATATTTGAACATCTGCCGTTCTGCCAATTGGTCATAATATAACTGCTCATAGTCATTATGCATCACTTGATGAATAACGGGTAAATCGGGCGATTTGGTCTGAAGGATAACCAGTCCTTGCTTATTTTTACGCCCGGCACGTCCTGCTACTTGGGCCATCAGTTGGAAAGCACGCTCATAGCTCCGGAAATCCGGGAAGTTCAACATCGTATCCGCATTCAGAATCCCCACCACACTGACATGATCAAAGTCCAATCCTTTGGACACCATCTGCGTACCAATCAGGATGTCCGTCTTGCCCTGTTCAAAATCCGCGATAATTTTCTCGTATGCGGTACGGGTACGAGTGGTATCCAAATCCATCCGGGCGACTTTCGCCTCGGGAAATATCAGTTTTATATCATCTTCTATACGCTCTGTACCGAAACCGCGATGCATCAATTCCACTCCGCCGCACGCCGGGCAGGAACGGGGAACTTGATAGGTATATCCGCAGTAATGGCAAGTCAGCTGGTTCAGCCCCTTATGATACGTCAGACTCACATCACAGTTCTTGCATTTAGGAACCCAGCCGCAGGTATGACATTCTATCATCGGAGCGAAACCGCGACGGTTCTGAAACAGGATAACCTGCTCCTTACACTCCAATGCCTCTTTTATCTGCTTGACCAGCGCCGGTGAGAAAGGGCCCTGCATCCGCTTCTGATGCGCCAGTTCCTTGATGTCAACCAGTTCTATATGAGGAAGCCGGATATCTTTATATCTTTCTTTCAATTCTACCAAGCCATACTTTCCCGAGGTAGCATTAAAGTAAGTTTCCACACCAGGAGTAGCCGTCCCCAGCAGCACTTTCGCCTTGAACATAGAGGCCAGCATGATGGCTGAGCTACGGGCATGGTAACGTGGGGCGGGGTCTTGCTGTTTATACGTATTCTCGTGTTCCTCATCTATGATGACCAGCCCCAAATTACGAAAAGGCAGAAAAATAGAGGAACGGACTCCGAGAATCACATCATAGCTCTTCTCTCCCAACTGTTTCTGCCATATCTCCACCCGCTCAGCGTCCGGAAACTTGGAATGATAAATACCCAGCCGATGTCCGAACACCCTTTTCAAACGCTCAGTTATCTGAGTGGTCAGTGCAATTTCCGGAAGCAAATATAAGACCTGCTTTCCTGTTTTCAGCACCTCCTGAATGAGGTGGATATAAATTTCCGTCTTGCCACTGGATGTAACGCCATGCAGAAGACACACATTTTTCTCTCTGAAGCATTGAAGAATGTTGCCATAAGCCTGTTGCTGCGCAATATTCAGCGGATTAATATCACCGGTATCCGAAATTCCTTTATCCAAACGTCCTATCTCCTGATGATAGACCTCAAAGACTTTCTTTTCGACCAATCCGTTAAAAACGGCCGCAGACCCTCCAGACTTTTCAAGCAGCTCTTTCTTTGTTACTTCCTTTAAAGCATACCCTCTGGCTACCCAACCGGACAATTCCACATACTTCATTAATATCATCAATTGTTTAGGAGCACGTGACAATTCATTGAACAGCCGTTGTAAGTAAGCCTCATCCGCTTCTCCGTTCACCAACCTCACCCTTGCCTCAGTACGCGGTTTGTAATTACGTTTCAGTTCCTCCTTGACAAAGATGGCCTCTTTGTCCAACAAAGACTTGATGACAGTCAACACATTTTTCAGTCCGCTGTTTTTTTCCAACTGGGTTACACACTGTTCTGTATCCCGGCTCAACAAATCCAGAATTTTCTGCTCTTTCTCCGGTAAGGGTGCAGTGGCTTCAAAATCGGGATTATATTCCACCAACGTTTCGCTTTCCAGTTTCATACCCGAAGGGATAGCCGCCTTGTACACATCTCCTAATGTACAAAGATAATATTCCGCCAGCCATTGCCAGAACTCATATTGTTTCGGTAACAGTACCGGAGATGAATCCAGCACTTCAGCTATATCCTTCGTTTCATACCCCTCCGGGGCCGCATAATGTACATTTGTCACTATTGCCGTATAGAACTTTTTCTTTCCAAACGGAACAACCACCCGACAACCAATCTGTACCATCTCTTCCATCTCCTGAGGAAGGGAATAAGTGTATTGGTTGGCAATAGGTAATGGAACTATGACATCTACGAATTTTTTCATAGTGCAAAATTACAAAAAAGGAGGCATTCTTCACTGAATGCCTCCTTTTTATCTTTTATTAAATAAGGTTGTCTAGAACAAGTATGCCAAAGAAACTTGCCAAGTGTTGTTCTTTATATTAACAGAATGGTGTCCATCACCCGATTCACCCTCTGTATAATATTCATAAGTACCAGTCTTGCTCAGAGCAAAATTATAATTAACCCCTAACTGTAAATGACGTATCAATTTAAGACCTGCTCCTACATTGAAACTGGTTGTAGATTTTTTCAATGACAATTCACGCGTCCATGTTTTATTGCCAATATTAAAATCAAACTGGGGACCTGCAGCAATATAAGCACCCAACATGCTACCGAGACCAAAAGACCATTTCAAATTCACAGGAACTGCAAATGTCTTTAACTTCATTGTTTTCTCTCCATCAGCCCCTAAGTCTGTCTGAGAATATAAAGCCGCAACATCTGCCCCTATCCCGATAATAGGCAGGGTGAATTCAGCCATCGGACCCACAAAAAAACCAGTCTTATTATCCCCCTTAAAAGCATCCTTTGAAAAACTCAATTTTGAAATATTCAAACCACCTTTTACTCCAAAGTGCAACTGAGCCTGAGCAGGAGCAGCCATCATCAAACATACAGCTACCATTAATACACTAATAATCTTTTTCATGTTTGTCTATTTTTAGTTTACGCCACAAAGATAAACACTTTTTCCATGTATAATGTTCAATCTCCCAGGAAAGTTACATTACGCTTTCCAATCCCCCCTTCCAAGAAGAAATATCAAACAAAAAACGGACAGAATTTTTTATTCTGTCCGCCATGTTCTCTTTCTAATATTCTTCCTCATTAAAGAAATTTATCCATATTGATCATCAATATATTACACAATAATCAATGAAATTTGCGCAAACAAACCGCACCGTTTGAGACGGTCTGAGACGATGGGAGGAAAATTTAGACAAACATATTCCATCTTTACCAGGCAAATAACTTTATGCAATTAAGAGTTACAGTACGCCTATATGTTCGTTAATTGTAATTCTTTTAAGATGTCTCTTTTACCATTCCTAACATTATGAGTACATGAAGTAATCTTGCTGCTGCGCCAGATTCAAAATATTGAGGAGGAACAATACCATGACATAATAAATTTCTAATATTCAAAGAACGCTGATCGGTTAAAACAAGTCGCAAATAAAGAGCCCCATCAGAAGTAAAAGCATCTTCAATAGCTTTAGTTCTTAAGAGTTCATCTAAAGTTAAGAGTTGAAAACCATTTCGCTTATGTTGTGGTTTTATAACGGAAATACCTGATTTTTCAACCAAATTTCGTATCGCATTCTCAATTTGAGGTACAATGATATGGCACGCTAGTATATATTTCCCTTCAAAGAAAAAATCAAGACCTTGACGAATAATATCATAATTACTTTCATCAAATAGAATGCATGGTTCAATTATTTCTGACATAATTCGTTCTGGCCCCATAAGTCCTACATCAATCATCTTATGTATTGCTATACCCAAGAAGTATGCAGAGAAATTCATCTTTTCTGTTATATGTAAAACCAGTGAACCTTCTGGATCGCTATTATAATCTCCAACAACGGACATCGGACGACCATTTGCATCCATCATCTGAGTTGCAACCATATACCTTAATGGATATTTATCTACCAGTTCCTTCAACGATTGTTTTTCATAAGTCTCAGAGGGGATAAAATATATTGCGAAATTTTGCCATCGTACTGCGTCAGATGAGGCCTTTTTGCCAAACATCTCTTCAGCTTGGTCATACACCTCTTGAGGGATTGAGAATTCAATACTCGTTGCTTCCATTGATGACTTAGACGCTTTACCTGCATTCTGAATTTCGGCCAATAAACGTTTTGATTCATCTCCCAATCCATAATATTGATATTTCTTATGGAGCTGTTCCAATATACCCAACTTTTGAATTGGTGCAATTGTTTGGAAATTAAGACGATGCGCTTTTTCTTCAATGTTCAGAATTCGTTTTATCTCGTCATTCTTTTGATGGCTTTTATAATAGTCGGATAATAATTTGCATTGTTGTTCTATAGTCCATACATTGGATTTTGCTAGATCTTCCGTATAATTTAGACGTTTTAATCGTTCCTCATGCGCCTGTACTAGTGTATTTATTTCGGACTGAGTAAACCACTTTTTATTCTCAAGCATTATTACAAATTGACAAGCCCAATACCTTGTAGCATCATCAGTTGCAAATTTCTTCTCAAATGATGTCATTGATTGTTTTACTTTTGCTAAATCCGCAGGTTGTCCTTTTGCAATTGAGAATAAGCGATCATATATGGTTGTAGTAATTACTGGGTGTTCTGCATAATCATTATCGCATACTTCCAACATACTATCAACATATATCTGATACAAATCTGGTGCATAGTTCTCATGAACTATTTTGGGCTTAAAATCCCAAACTAGTGCCGCATATCGCATTTTTAGTATTGCATTCGATACAGATTTGTAGCGACTTTCCCAATACAAAACGGCATCTGGAGTAACATCCGTAAGTGAAGGATAACATATGGATTTTCCATTTGTATCGACCCCGGTAATATGTGGGCCAAAATAAAATCCCCAAGGAGAATCTGTTGCATTGGGTTGCAGATTAAATGCTGTTGCCTCATATTGAAATTCTTGGCGTCTTTTTTCCGCATCGCAAAGTTTGCCCAATTCCCATATGATATCAGATAACCTAAATTTTTTACCTATTACATCATAAGCAGACAAAACATTTTCAATCGTCATTTCACACATGTCGTATATCTTTGTATACAAAGGTACAACTTCTTTTTGACTAAAACGCAAAACATTTGAAAAATAAAAGAAACCTTTAGCGTTTTATATCAGAATATTTGAACTATTGCTATCTTTGTAGCATACAGATAAAAATATGACGCATGAATAGAGAGATGAATAGGCTAAAAGTAGTACTTGCTGAGACGAAACGTACCAACCGATGGTTAGCGGAGCAATTAGGGAAAGATCAGGCAACCGTTTCCAAATGGTGCACTAACACCAGCCAGCCGAGCCTTGAGACATTATTCCAAATAGCGGAATGTTTAGGCGTTACAGTACAGGAATTGATTAGTAAGAATAGCACTAAAGACCATGAGTAATATACAGAATATAGATCAGCACATTATTATAAACGTGGCAGAACGCATTGAGCGACTGATAAAGGATGCTCGGCAGCACATTAACAGAATTGTAGACATTACCGAAGTTATCACTAAGTATGAGATAGGACATGTGATTATAGAGGTAGTGCAAGAAGGAGAAGATCGTGCGAGATACGGCAAGCAACTGCTGAAAGGTGTTTCGGAGATATTGACTGAACGATTGGGCGAAGGATGGTCAGTTGACACTCTAAAAAAGTGTCGCAAATTTTATCAAATCTATTCAGCTAACAAGATTGGGGCTACACTGTCGCCCCAATTGACTATTGAAGATTCGGGCTACAGCGTAGCCCAAATTCAAAAAACTGCGACATCGCAGAAATTAGATTCTGCATATCCGTTTACTCTATCGTGGTCGCATTATGTTGTTTTAATGCGCATGGAGTCTGCTGACGAACGAAGATTCTATGAAATTGAAGCTAAGAACCAAAATTGGAGTGTACGTCAACTGCAACGACAGTACAATTCAAGTCTATATGAGCGTTTGGCACTCAGCAAAGATAAAGAAGCAATCTTGCGTTTAGCACAAGAAGGTCAAACAATCAATAAACCGGATGACATTATAAAGAATCCTTTGACATTAGAGTTCTTGGGACTAAAACCAGATGCATCTTATTCTGAAACAAAATTTGAAAATGCTATAATTGACAAACTGCAACAGTTCCTATTAGAGCTGGGAAAAGGGTTCCTTTTCGAAGCTCGCCAGAAGCGATTCACATTCGATGAAGAGAACTTCTTTGTTGACTTGGTATTTTACAACAGGCTTCTGCAATGCTACGTACTCATCGATTTAAAGGTAGATAAACTTGCTCATCAGGATTTAGGACAAATGCAAATGTATGTCAACTATTACGATCGATATGTCAAGCAAGATTTTGAGAAACCTACAATTGGAATTTTGCTTTGCAAAGAAAAGAAGGATGCATTGGTTGAGCTTACATTACCGAAAGATTCCAATATCTATGCGCAGCAATATGCCCTATATCTTCCTGACAAACAGTTGCTACAAGCTAAACTAAAAGAGTGGATAGACGAACATGATTAATAAAAACACCTTGACAGATAAATGATGGAATCGATCTTCATAAAATTCTGCAAATATGTAGATGAATCTATTTTCCCTAAAGAGAATAGAGGAGAGAGTATTGCGTTCATTGTCGATCAAGCCTTTATTGATGAATTCTGTAAAAAACATGCGGTCTCTGAAAATGCTCTGCTGAGAGATGTGAGGTTAAATTTGAACAGAGTATCAAAAGAGAATCATCTACATGTAAAAGGAGTCCTTGCAATACAACTTTATGCCGCCACTAAAAGAGAGGACACCGGAGAGATAAGTTCAAGTAATTATAGAGAACGACTGTGTCAAATTCTTAACTTGGACATTTATCAAGAACTCAAACCTTGGATGGAAACCAACCAAGATAACTTTTGGGCGGCTTTTTATTCCTGGTGTAGAAAGAACGATTTCCAGATAGTTGAGTACCGACCTAGCCCTGGCCCTTGGAGATATGTGCAGTATCCAGTACAGCAAGCGTCAAGGGTTTTCACTCAGAAGGATCTAAAAACTATCGCTTATTATTTCGTCAAACATAATCTACAACCAGGAGAGGATATTAGTGAACACGATTTCTGGAAGATTCTTTGGAAAAAGTCGCTTCCAAACTATGTCTATACCAGTCATCATGGTCGCCGACTTGTCGAGAATCAAGATTATCTACCTGACGCTTACAAGCAAGTATATAACTTCTACTTAAGGTGGGATGGGAAATACTTGGATATTGAAAGTAATCGATATTCAAAGGTATCAAAAGAACAATATTTCATATACTTATCTGAAGAAGGGCATATTGATGTTAGAGATAAATATATGAAACTGAAAAAACAGATTGACTGGGATTGTTTTTCCAAATCTTCCATTGAGACTTTCTATTCGTTCAAACGAGATAAAATCATATTGTTCCGCAAGAATGAAGAATATGAAGGATATTGGGAAGAGACTCGTTATCTTGAACGTCAGGACAAGGATGGAAAAACAATATTTGAAGACGGCATGGCTGTAGTTATTATGGGGAACAACTCTGTTTATCAGTACTCGATGGAGAATCCTTTTTCCCATCTTAGGCCGATTTATGCAAATAGAAAAATCAAAATATACAGATTTCAATATTCGCATAATCTGGCATACCTTTATACAGAGAAAAAATTCTTTGGACTTGAAGGAGGATTGAAGATTGGAAGAATGCAGTTTTTACTTGGCGGAGCTCCTTTTCTTTCGATGTCTAAGAATAGCCTTTTCTGGATTGATGGGAAGAGACCACCTAAAGGCCCTGTTGATGGATATTTGGACTTGAATTTTCTATCTTCTGGATCTCACGACATTAAATTCCCTGGATTTAAGAAGATAGAATTTGAGATTATTAGTCCGGAATTAATTAATCCATCTTGGGATGAGTCTTATACTAAATGGTTATTCTCTTGTAAAGAACGAAAATGGTTGGCGGCTAAATCTGAGGAAGGAATAGTAGGACTAGATTACTCTATATTCAAAATCAAAGGCAAGTCAGAAACCGACACAGGAATTCTTACACGTTGGGCGCAATTCCATTTAACGGAAAAGAACAATACTGACGAAAGAAATATAGCACTGAAACTATTAAACAAACAATAAATATGGCTACTTTGGATTATAATAAATATGATGTTATTGGAATTGTGAACAGAATGGGTGCGTCCCAGAATGCTCAGATAATCGGTATCGGATTGTCAGATCGCGAAACAGGCGTATTTATTCCAGTACAAGCAGACGACAGAAATACAGTTTTTCCTACTAGAGGTTGTGTATTTGCCTTTGATTTTTTGAAGCATCATCCAGATTGGGAAAGCGAGTGTGTCTGCCTTTGTGTTAAGCCAAATAACAATCCGAATATAATCAATGGCGAGGATTATGTTTGGGATTGGAAAGATGAGCCATATATTTATGCAGACAGACTAAAAGAACTCAATACTATAATGGGTGAAGATGGTGGGGAGAATTATAATACGCTCTTGAGTGAAAATCTTTTACCGTGCGAGGACATTACATATTTTATTGGTGGGGACAAAATATACAGACTTGATTGTGGGATAAGGCTTGTCCCATTTTGGAAACTGTCTAAAGTAAGTTCATCTCTGATAACTTACAAGAACAACACATACCTTTTAGAAGATATAAATATCCCAGAAGATGGCAAAATCGATATAACCTCTGATAATCAACTGATTGAATGGTATAAGAAAAATGTCCTTAAAAAAGAATGGAATTCGATTTATGAAGCAAAGGACTTTAAATCTGTTGATGCCGTAGTAACATCGGAACTACAAAGATTAAAGATTCCGACCAGCATCTATCAAAATAGACTTGCTAGAATAATGGAATTAAGTTCAAATGTATCGCTTACATTTGAAGAATTGGAAGATTTATCTTCTGCACCATGGTTTAAAGATGTGGTGCAGAAAGCCATGGACGAAAATGCTGAAAGGTATCTTGAAAAATTAAAGAAAAATCACTCAGCAGAAATTAGTCGTATTAAGAGTGATTATGAACAGGAATTGTCGGTTCTTGACAACAAAGTCAAGCAAGATAAGGAATCTTTGCAGCGACAAATAGAAGACAAAAAAGAAGAGCTCACAAGAATAACATTGAATAACAAGAAAGAAGAATGTGAACTCAAAAAGACTATTCTAAAGTTGCAAGGAGAATTAGATTCCATAACTAATGAAATAGAAAATAAAAATAAGATCATAGACGAACTCGACTCACGAAAAGAATCAATCATAGCTGATTTTAGTATAGTAAAAGAGGTTCTCAGTTCCTCAACTAATTTTCCAACAGGGAAACTAACCGTCACAGCGATTGATTTCAACATGAATAATGAGCGTGAATTTCCCACAGCGGGCCCATTTAGAAAAAATATAGAATCACTTCTGATGAAATCTAATGGGATTAAAGTATCGGCTGATGAAATTGTGACCAAACTTTCACTCCATAATGTTGTTCTCTTTCCTGACAATAAGACACTTCTTGCGACAATGCAAGCGACAAGACGTTGTCGATATGTGGTATCGTATGTGGGTGTTGACTGGAAATCATTTAATAATCTCTGGGAATCCGGTCTTTCTGTTATAATAAACGAAGCCATAAATAATCCGGATTTAATTCACTTCCTGGTACTTAGAAATATCAACATGTCTTATATTCCATGTTATCTCCAGCCGATATTGGATATGGAATCAGGTCTTATAAAATATTACCCTGGAACAGAATTGGAATTCCCGGAAAATTTGAGAATTCTGTGCACAAGAGTCAAGGAAACTGTTATACCTGTAACAGAAGCATCACTTGAAGGTGTTGGCTGTATCACTACTTGCGATGAAAGATATACCGGAAATGGTAACATCGCTGAAGGATATCTCCCTGTTAGCGTTTTCTCCGATCTTCCTGTTGATGAACAATATAGTGAAACAAATATTTACGATTTATATACAGATGATGAATAGCAAGATTTGTATAGCCCAAGAACTTCTTCTCAAATGGATGGCTTGCGGAGAAAAGAAACGCAGTTATGAATCTATTAGGAGGAATTGTGAGTATTTAGACCAAGCATATGAACTTGGTCTAGGAAACAATGCAATTTGGGCTCTGTTTCATCCTCTATTCAGAACAGGAGTAATAGAATTTACAGGTAAGGATTGTTATGCGTTAAGTCCGACAATAGCGATAGAATCAGATGGACATTTCATATATAATAGCCCTTTGCCACAAAAGAAGACTAATAGCACCAAATTTACAGGAATATATCGGACAGAGGATCCTGACGATATTGAGGGAATAAAGATTGTTCATTTCAATGCGGAGAAGATATTGAAACACATCCCGTCTGTTAAAGAAGTAATAGATTCATACCCGATATCTATTGAAGATTTATCACAAGCCGAGTACTATCATTACAAAGGAGCAAAAGGCCTTACCAAAAGAGTTAACGAAGGAACCGTTAGGTATTTTTGCATCCCTGAAGTAGTATACCAAAGAGAAATACCTGGAAGATCTATAAATCCCGATGCCTTCAACATTGCATACAACTACAGTCGGAGTATAAACGGAATTTTTTCCGGAAAATTTTACAGCCAACATCATATACTCGAGATGCAATCTTTTGGTTTACCTGTTACAATAGAAAGAATACTATTCCTAGAGTCTATGCTTTGTGGAGAGCCTCCTGAGAATATAAATAGTGGTAAGCGATTTTTTGCGATTAGAAATGGTGTCGTAAAACAGTTAAACAGAATACTTTGTAATACAATAGAATATGAATAATCCAATAGAAATATATAATGATCTCCTCAAAGTCTATTTGAAATACATCAATAGCGGACTCCCTTTTTCTCATGATGAACTCAATGCAGAAAGAAATGCCTTGTTGGAGGAGAAGGGCACAATATGCCAACCACCTATCATTGAATTGGTTCCAAAGTATAATGAAAAAGCCACGCTGGAACAGTTCTGCCGTGATGAAAATGTGTTAATGGATATAAATGCATTTGTTAATACCGGACTTTTTGGACAAAACATTCATGGTGAAAGAAAATTATATGATCACCAGTATAAAGCCCTTAAAGATGCATTTATTGATAGAAAGCATATAGTTGTTACAACAGGAACAGGTTCAGGAAAGACCGAATGCTTCCTCCTGCCAATAATATCAGACCTAATTACAGAATCCAAGAATTGGGAAACTAATAGGCCAAGAGCGATGAGAGCGATGATACTTTATCCTTTAAATGCTCTTGCCGAAGATCAAATGATAAGACTGCGCAAAGCGCTCAATAGTAGGAGGAATGATGGGACTGGTGCACTTGATTGGCTAGATAGTAATCGTGATGGCAATCGTTTTTATTTTGGGCGTTATACGGGAAGCACACCTGTTAGCGGAGATAAAATCAAGTCTCGTTCAAAGCTAAATGACGAGAAGAAGGCTTTGGAACAAGATTGGAAAGCAGCTAAAGACGCTTCCAACATAAATGGGAACACAGAATTACTTTACCATGTGCCATGTATGGAAGATGATTCTGCCGAAATGTGGGATAGATTTTCAATGCAGGAAAATGCGCCAGATATACTTATCACGAACTATAGTATGCTTAATATCATCCTCATGAGAGATATGGAAGCTTCTATATTCGAAGACACAAAGAGATGGCTGCAAGAAGACAAGTCTCATGTATTTCATTTGGTTATTGATGAGTTGCACTCGTACAGAGGAACTGCCGGCACTGAGGTTGCTTATTTGATTCGCATTCTGCTTGATAGATTAGGGTTAACACCGGACTCACCGCAAGTTCAGTTTTTAGCTTCCAGTGCTTCAATGGAGGAGACTCAGCAGACCTTTGATTATCTTAGTGAGTTTTTTGGGGTAGACAAAAATTATTTTTCCTCAAAATTCAGTATTATTAGTACTCCCAAAGTTAATTCTATTGGGCTGCCATCAATCAGCCTTCCATGGAAAGAATTGAAGGAATACGCGACTACTTCCGATGATAACAAACTCCTTTCCCAACTTTCATGTACATCGTTCTTTGATGTAACAAAGAAATATTGTTTGGTGGATTGGTTGAAATACTGTCTCAGCACTGAAAAAGGTATTATCGCAAGGGATATTGAAAAAATGTCAGAAAAGCTTGATAGCAGTATAGATGATAAACTATCTGTTGTCTGCGCATTACTGAAAATTCTATGCAAGAGTGAAAATAATGGAAATTTTGTGGCTCCCATCAGAGCTCATTTCTTCTTTAGAAGTGTTAGTGGGCTTTGGGCATGTTCTTGCCCAGAATGCTCTTCTGTACGACAAGAGAATATTTTTGTTGGGCGAAATATTGGACGATTCTATAAAAGGCCACGAACAATCTGTGATTGCGGAAATAAAGTTCTGGAAGTATTGCTTTGTGAAAATTGTGGAGAAATTTATTTAGGAGGCTACCTTCAGGAAAAAGACGGACGCAAATATATAACCATAGAAAAGCCTATTTCCGAAAAATTCACAAATTACGGTGTCTTGTGGAAAGATAAAGATGGTGAGCACCATGACGGATGGATAAGAGTTGATTACGATCCGGTAAATGGTGAGTATAGAGAAAATCCTGATGGGAAATACAGTTTACATATACAGGCAAGCGATAAAGAAACCCTTTTACCAAGTATGTGCCCTCAATGTGAAATTTCATATAGGATACAAGACAAAAATAGCCTTACGCCAATCAGAAAGCATACCACAGGACTTCAGAAGGTAAACCAGATTATGGCTGATGGTATGATACGTTCAATGAAACGGTCTGGAGAAAGTAACACAAAAGTTGTACTATTCTCTGATAGTCGTCAGGCTGCTGCCAAACTCTCTGCTGGAATAGAACTTGACCACTATAGAGATGCTCTTCGTTGGATAATTCTTAGAGTTCTGAATAGTGATACAAAAGATGCTGATTTTTTGAAAAGAGTCAGAGCTAAAAAACAGAATGAACTAACTCCAGAGGAGATTTCTGAATTTAGAAGGCTTTCTGGAAAAACAATATATAGACCAATAACAGATAAAATAAGAGATGAGTGGGATGGTTGGGCTGAAGAATCTGATATTCATGAGTTAGATACATATTTTGCGAATATTGGAGGAGTTCGTCTAGATAATATCGAAGATAGGGTTTTTTCAGCGATGATTAAGGTCGGTATCAATCCTGCTGGACCAAAACCATCTGTAGCTCAAAATATGAATGGAGGCTCATGGGACGAATTGTTTGATTTCAATACAGGTAAAGCACTTACAGCGCTTGGTAATGCCAAAACAAATTTCCTTGACAGAATCATTTATTCAAATAAGATAGAGCAGCTAGCAAGTATTTTTGCGAATAAAAATAAATCTTTTGAGGACCTCAAATTAGGGTATCTTAAACCGTCATCGGCATGTGATAATACAGATGAGGGGGTAATATGTTCTGTCATACGTATTCTTGGCTCAAGAAGAAGGATTATGGGGATACCAACTAAATTTCCTCGTAATGATAGTTTTCTTCAACAAGCCAAGGATTATGTTAAAATTGCGTATGGTTTTACAAGAAAAGTAGAACTTGATGAAAAACTCGATGAGATAAGACAGTTCCTTCGTGAAAACCACATCATTGACAGCCAATATATGGCACTTAGTGGTGAGGGATTGTCGTTCGCTAAAGCAAACCCTGGCTCGCGATATTGGACTTGTCCTGTTTGTAAAACAAATCACATGCATGACTCTCACGGTTTCTGCGTTAATTGTCATGCTAGTCTCGGTGAACCGTCTATACTGACGTCAAGTGATATCAATGATCCTAATGATTACTATTTGACATTGCTTAATGCAACCGATTCCATTTATAGACTTCATTGCGAAGAACTTACTGGACAGACTTCTAAGGAGGATTCGAGAAGAAGGCAAAGACTTTTTCAAGACATTTTCCTCAATTCTGAAAATCCGGTTGTTGATGGTATAGATATGCTAAGTGTTACAACAACTATGGAAGCTGGTGTTGATATTGGCTCTCTTTCTGTGGTAATGATGGGAAATGTTCCTCCTCAGAGATTTAACTACCAACAGCGAGTAGGACGTGCCGGAAGACGCGGTAATCCACTTTCTATCGCACTTACCGTTGCTCGTGGTTCTAGTCATGATCTTACTCATTTCTTTGAGACAGAGCGAATGGTTTCTGATACTCCAAAGGATCCTTATCTTGAAGTCAGGACTAAAGAAATTGCCGAAAGAATTATATACAAAGAAATCTTATACTCTGCTATAGGTTCAGATACTAATAATACTGAAAGCGTTCACGGCAGTTTTGGAACTATATCAGATTGGAAAAACAACGCCTCGAAAGTTCAGGCCTGGATTTGTAAAAACTCAAATCAAATTAAGCATATAATTGAGATTGTTACAAGAGGTACTGAATTGTCAAAACTCCAGAAAGAGGAAATACGAGACTATATAAACAATTCTCTTGTTGAAAGAATTACGGCAATATGTGAGAGTGATGAATTTACGCAGGATATTCTAAGTGAACGATTAGCAAATGCAGGTATGCTTCCTATGTTCGGATTCCCTACTAGGACAAGAAACTTGTACCTGAGCAGACCGGATAAACTCCCATGGAATGATGTCGTATCAAGAGATATCGACATGGCCCTAAACTCATTTGCTCCAGGACATGAAATCGTAAAAGACAAAAAAGTCTACAAGGCAGTTGGAGTTATTGAATATGAGTACAATAATGCTCACATTGTAACCCCGAAGAGTAACTCTCGCAACAAATATCCCAGACCATTATGTAGATGTAAAAATTGTGGCTTTTCAACCATAAGTTCAGAAGATAAACTAACTTCCTGTCCTGTTTGCGGAGAAAATTTGGAGACCGTCAAAATTTGTTCTCCTCTTGGCTATTGTGTTGACTATGATAAACCTGCCGATGACTTCAATGGAAGTTTTGATTGGTATTCACCAAACAGCGATATAAAGTTGGATTGCGAAGAATATCTGAGTGTTTGTCCACAAGTAAAGAATCTTACTATAAGGAACAACCAGATCCCTTCACAGGGGCTTGTACATCTCATTAATGATAATAATGGGGAGCTTTATAAACTCGGTAAAAATACCGAAGGATTATATATTTCCAGAAATGCATATTCTGAGGAAGAAGCTAAAAAACTAGTTCTCAGTTATGAGAGCAATTACGCATTTGTCTCTTCCAAAAGCACAGGAGTCCTTGCTATGTCAATAAAAGAAGTCAGTGACGACATCTGCTTGGATCCTATAAAGGAAAATAACCCCAATAGCCATGCAGTACGCGCTGCTTTCCTTTCATGGGGCTATCTTGTAAGAAAAGCTATATCAAGTTATCTAGATATAGATGCGTCTGAACTTAATGTGGGATATTTTATTTCGCCAACTACACATAAGGCTGAAGTGTTTTTCGTTGAGAAACTTGAAAATGGCGCCGGATATTGTAATTTCTTAAGTGGTCGACGTTATAAAGAAATCCCGTTAAAGGCAATTGTTGAGCCACTTACAAAAGGTGGTGATATTTACAATTTCCTGTGTGAAGAAAAACACATGACTGAGTGTACCTCATCATGTTATGACTGTATAAGGGACTTTTCAAATCAGACTCTTCATGCAGTTTTAGACTGGAGATTAGGATTGGATCTTGGTCGTTTAGCAGAAAATCCTGATACCAGGATAGATTTTGATGCGGAATATTGGAAAGGTTATGTTTCAACAACAATTTTGAATATCCTTAAACTTCAAGGTTATACAGCAACTTTTAAGGATGGATTAGTTAAAGGGACAGACCAATCAGGAAGAAAATTCTGTATAGTACATCCACTATGGTCAAGAACTCGTGTGAAAAAGATTATCGATAACATGAGTGGAATCGTAGAACCTATTTCTATTTTCGACATCTCGAAGTTGAAATAACAAAGGGGGCATAATTCAAACATCCCTACTGAATTTTTTGAATACAATTCAGTAGGGATTAATAATTTGACAGCATCAAATTCAGTTATCTCCTTCGATATCCCTTCCTCTGCATCATTACCATTCGTGAGGCGTGAAGCAAGCACCTCCTCCGATAGGCTTCTTCCTCTTCGTCTGGTCTGCGGCCGTCCCAAGGAAGGTCGGAAGTGGAGCCTCCACCGCCACCGGGGGAAACGGCAATCGGAGTGCCGCCTATAAGGGCGTCAGCTATGGTGAATATCTTTGTGCGGAGTGATGGATTTGCAAGTTGGTCAAGGATTGTCTCTAACGTAGATTTCAGATTATCATTATTTTCAGTGAGCGATTTGACATCATTTCGCAACTGGAAGAGTTCTCCGAAGTCTGCCAGAATATTTTGTTGGGCATTTGCGACCTGCTTTGCAGCATCATTCCTGTATAGCGATTCAATCTTGCGGACAATCTCAGTGAAGGATTTCTCTATATGCTGATTCTGACGTTCTACCCATTTGCCTGTACCAAACAGAGGTACTTTTTCTGTGATTCTCGGTGGCGTGAAATCCACTTTGTGATTTCGGAAAGGCTGTACAACAGAGCGAGCCTTTGCTGCATCTTTTGTGAGTTGCTCCAATTCCTGTTCTTTTGCGTGTAGCTTACCTGCCTTTTCTTCAAGTTTGTTCTGATACTCAGCAATGAGTTTCTGTATGTCGGTTTTCTGCGACTCATACCTATCGAGAGTTATCTTGCCGGAAGCCAATTCCTGCTCTGCCTTTTCAAGTTGTTGGTTATAACTTAAAATCTTTGATTCCAGATGCCTTATCATGGATTGAAGGCCTTTAACTGCTTTCTCCGCCTGTTTCGCATCTTTGGACAGTTTCCGGATATAATCGCGTTTACTAAGATGGTTGACGTTCCGGCCTTCAATACTGTCACCACGTTCCAGCCCGTACTTGCTCCCTACCTCTTCATATAGTGAGGTGTGCATTTCCCGAAGAATATGGCCATACTCATAACGGCTCTTCCCGAACTTAGCAGACCACATAACGCATTCGCGTCCGCTTTTGGCTCGTTGTCCTACAGGAACGATCAAGGCATGGATATGCGGGCTGATCTCATCAAGATGAACCTGGAAGCCGATGATGTTTTTCTGTCCGTACCGTTTGGCGCACCAGGCATAGACATCTTTTGCCCATTGTTCGATTTCCGGACATCGCTGGAGATGGCTGTTGTCTGCTCCCTTATCCAGATTTACGGTTTGGGTTCCAAATGCCATCTCAAGTGTACGCTCATGATTGCCTCCGAAGATAAATTTCGCACAACAGTTTGGTTGAATTTTGCTATCCGGCTTGAAAGGCTTCCAGCCCAGTTCAGTCAACCGTTCCTGCAAACGGACTTCAAGCGATTTCTCTTGATATCCCAACGGATGAACTTTTCCATCGGGTCCAATCTCAAAATTCAGTTTCATTCGGGTCTTGTCATAGTGATTGGTCGGATCCTGATTCTTTCTGTCAATCTTGTCGTCATTCCAATGCCTTTCGTTTTCATTCGCCTCTGCTGTGCCGAATGACTTCCCGGCTTCAACATGCATGGCCTGTTTAATATCTGTATTCATATATGGTATTCTTTTGATAAATGATTAATATTTGAGCTTGCTCTTGTGCCAGTCCGCTCTGCGGGACAATGACCGGATTTTATTGCCGCCAGGCAAAAAGTCCTTATTGTGTTAAGGACTTTCTATAAATCCTCGGAACAAGTTCCTTTACTATTCAATAAGTTCCAGATCCAGTTCATCAATGAGCAACTGCAATGTTGGATTACGTTGTATCATCTGATGGAGTATCTGTCTCTTTGATGGTGAATACAGAAAGAAGTCTGCAATGTCCAATCCTTGGCTGCGTTGCTCTTCATCGGATGTACATTCCAAAACATTGGACACAACAACCCGTTTACATATTCCAGACAACAAAGCAGACTTTTCTTTCCATTGTTCGGTTGCTCCTAAATCAGGGATGAGAGTAACCTCCCTGCCTTTGAGGACCTGCATAGCTTCACTGTTGAAACAACCGTTCTTTCCACCTGTTGCCAGCCATATATAATCGGGGATAAAATGGCTCATTACAACAGCGGTCTTTTCACTTTCCACCAGCATTACCGGAGACGATGAATTTTTCAGAAGATGTTCTCCAAACAGACATTGCTTCAAATGGAAATCCGGCAACTTCAACTCGGAATGTGCCCAGCTGACAAAAGCCTTAGGCTCTTTAACCCGATGGCCTGTTTCGGCATTATAGCACATTACCTTACCGGTTCTTACCTGCCCATTTATATCTGTCTGCCAGAAAACCGTTGCGCCTCCCCATTTTGAAGATGTCCCTATGCGATACATTTCAAACAATCTGCTTGCCTCATTTTCGCCAAATACATGACAGAAATACTGATATAAGGGGTTGATTGAATAATGTGACAGACTCCTTAATACATAAGATGAAGAAATATACGAAGGGGCAATACAAGACGGAGTTTTATCTGCCGTCTTACAAGGGGCAGAAAGAAATGACTTGCCGCGTCCCTCATCCATTTCCAACACATCAGGATTATCCTTGAAGTATTCCTTAGGTGTATAGTGGTAGCCACAACTGTTTTCATGATCACACTTGCCGACATTACCGGGAAAGCTAATGCTGCCTTGTTCATCAACATACCTGACAAAACACCGGCTTTTACCACAGTTCGGACAAGTAGTCTTGCTTCCAGGGCGGTATTTCTGCAAATAGAATCTGTATTCACTCATGGTCCTCTGATTTTAGTGTGGTTGCACTCTGCACTTTTGCACTTTGAGAAGATTGCACGGTATCTTGACAAGATAAAAGTGCAATAGTGCAAGGTGCATCAGTATTTTCTGTCATAAGTTTGCGATAGACTCCATGCTGAAGCTTTTCTATAAGAGGGTGCTTAAGCCGGCATAATTGGTCAAGCGCATAATAGACGGTACGTCGGGACATATCAACTTTTCTGCCGGCAATAACAGCATCACCGGAAGTAAATCTCTCTCCTAGCAGGGAGAGCCAGACTTCTTTCGTTTCGCCGATACTGTTTATGACAATGGTTTCCTGAATCCTCCTGTATGTTTCCTCATAATAATCAATCATACGGATTGCCGATTCTACGGAATCCCGCTCAATATATTGCATATCTCCACTATCAGTAGCCCATTTCATTACCTGAAACAACAGGGCAAGACGTGCTACATGGCCGTTGAGTTTCATCTTGCGGCTTTCAACATCTGCATCATCCTCAATGGCATTTACAGCATCGATAATTCCATTGTACCATTCATAAAAGTATTCTTCCGCATCGTCAGACATTGTAAGGATACGGGGATTGACCGTTGTACCCTTGTCACCAAGGATACAGGGGATACTTAGGATTCTGTTAATTATTGTCCTCCATTGATTCATGATGTCAGGACGGGCCGTATTCCGTTCTTCCCGTCTCCATCCGGATATCTTCCTGTTTTTGGGATAGACAAACAAAAAACGGTCAAGCAATCCGTTGGCAAGGAACTCTGCACGGAAGACTTCCTGCAGCATATTTGTCTGTACTGAACCGATGACATTTATACATGGATTCTTGATTAGAACAGGACGTGATTCTGATTTGCGGATAATCTTTAACGGCTGTCCGCTATAAGCTGTCAGCAGATCTTCAATGAGGTTGTTCTTGCTGTTGTACCTTTTGACGGAATTGAACAAAGCCAGGATTTCATCGACGACCAATGTTATCCCACGCTGATTATGCTGATGAATATTCATCATCGCCTCCGGGGTGGAATCATAAATGACCGTCGTTACAAAATTCGGTTTCTTGAGCAGTTGTTCTTCCCCATCACTTCCGTGCTTGCCTGCAGACATGGCTCTTTCATATTCGTCATATTCCTCGTTATATTTCTCATGCAGCCGGTCATCATACTCATTAATCGGCTTATAGATAAAACCGAGGGGTGGAGTCTTACCAAGCCCGGGACGACCGACCAACATCATATAAAGGGATGGGCAAGTTTTCCACTCGCCCTTTATACGGATATGACAAGAGTTGCCTATTGCAGTAGCAACAGCAGAAAGAACAATAGACGCAGTATATTCCACATTGAAATTTTCGTATCTGGCAAGATTGAGGATAATCTCTTGTATCTTGTCCGGGAAGGCATCCAACGGAAGACCTGTTTCCGGAATGCCTTCCACTTCCGAACGAAGCATATTTGTCAAATGAATTGTGTCAAACATAGCCACCTCCTTCCTGCTTCGGTAAGTCGATACCAATTGCAAAAGCATCAAAATGGAAGTGACGTAAGAAACGGTCCACATCCTCCTGCGTATACCAATACTTGTCACCTTCGCGTGAGTAGCCGAGATAACCGTTGTCTCGCAACTTTTTCAGATACTTTTCTTTGATGTTCAATTTCTCCATCAAAGACTTGTTGTCATATAGACGGTGTCCGCCTTCATGAACCGGAGGCAGCAGTTTCTCTTGTCTCTCCACTATGCTGAGAATCTTTTCAAGCAATTCCCGGTCGCATAGCGTCTCTACATTCGTGTTCTTTGCCATAAATTTTGCAGATTATGGCCGAACAGTCTTGATGCACACTCAGACCATCAGCCTGGTTATACGATATGGTACGATTGTGCACATCGCACCAGAAGCACGATGCAAAGGTTCAAACTCCTTAGGAGATTTGGTGTTAGAATGAATTAGATAGCAAGTTAGAATTGTATTAGAGACGTGTTAGAGTTGTATATAACAGGAAATAATTTCGTTTGCAACTCATTGGGAATTAAACAAAAAAAGAGTAGCACATTGGCTACTCAAATAGCTCGTCAATTTTCTCGGATCCTATAGGTGCAGCTTTGTTTTTTCTTGAATGTCTTGATTGAGTCAGATCTTTCATGTTAAATAACTTATCTAATTCAGCACCCGGAAACAGTTCCACTCTGCCAGGCATCCAGAACAACTTATCATCATACCTAGTTTTTTCAGGATAATCTTCGCAATAGATACGTCCACACATATATGCAAGAAGAACTTTGTTCAAAGTCCACTTATAATGGTCATCGTCGATAATGATATATCCTTCATCTATGGCTTTGGCAAAGATCTTTCTTGCCAATTCTGTATCAAGGCGAGGGGGTAAAGTTATTCTGTTGCGTTCTGAATCTGTCATTCCTTGTACAGACTCAGCCCCAACTGCCGAAATGTTTTTTCCCTTAATTCGCTTCTTTTGATGCAAGTCCTCTGCTGCATATATCAACGTTATTGCGCATCCGATAGCGGTACTGATTCCCACAATGACAGCCGTGCCGGTTTCTGTTCCCCAAGATGGACGAAGCACCCCTAAGCCAAGAAGGATGAGGATACCAATAATGGTAGTGAGTCCTACTCCCCAGAATACCTTACGGCTGTTTAACTTGTATATATAGGTTACAACCAGTACAATAAGGAATCCTGCTATCAGGATACATGCAACTCGAAATGGCAATGACATCATAATTCTTTATCTTTTCGCAGTGATTATATAGTCAAGTTGATTAATTCTCCGCTTAGTTTTGCCACCTCTGCCGATAGCGTTTCCGGCAGGAAACGGGCATAAACCTTCTCTGTAATATCCGTGCTGCTATGTCCGAGCAGACGGCTGACTACCGACATGGATAGTCCCTTGTTAAGCGCAAAAACCGCAAATGAGTGCCTGGCTGCGTGCATCGAGAGACTGAACGGAAGGCCGATTTGTTCTCCGACAACCGCCAGCGACTGATTGATACATTTCGTTGCATTGTTACGGGCTTTGTACAGAGCTTCTGCATCATCAAGATCCAGATCGTCCTTTACTAAGTTGAATACATACCGGCATCCGGCACGTTTCTCCTGCCACCGCTGCAGTATATGCAAGGCAGGTTCCGTTAGTGGAATCACGTGACGTTTGTTCGTCTTAATCATGATTTTCCGCAACTCTTTCCGGGAAAAATCGATATGTTTCCATTGCAAGGTCATCACATCCACTACACGGAGTCCGCAGGCATGGAAAGCAAATAAGAACATTTCCAGAAACTCCTTGCGGCGAGGTTCAAGACATGTCTTGTAATATTCAAGAAGAGATAACATTTGCTCCTTGGACAGACTTTTGCCATCAAACTCAGCTTCTTCTTCCGAAAGCGAAACTTTTGACACGATACGCATATCCTGAATCCTGGCATTGACTGCAGGTTCCATCATGCCCATCTCGCTCGCATAGGCGCAAGCTTTCAATATCGGCGTCAAGGAATGGTTAATTGTCGCATCACTGTTCAACTTTACTTCTCTACGCCAAGCTATATAGCTGTCCAGCAGTTCCGGTGTCATATCGCCAACATAGATTGCATCGGGTCGATAGGACCCTTGTTTGGTTGCCCTTAGAAAGGTCTGGAAGATATTCATGCAACTCTTGCCGTTTTCATAACGGCTCCTGCCAATCCTGTTTCGGGAGTAATCGGACGAAAGGCGCTCCAAAGTAAATTCCACAAAATCCTTCCCTTGGTCTCGCCGTGCAAGCGGCTTGTCCGCAAGGAAGCCCGCCACAACTTTGGCTGTAATCTGATTCGGATTCCTCTCATTATACTCCGCAAGCAGACTGTCAATCCGTTCAACACGGGCCAGCAGAAGCTGATTAAGACGTTTAGACTCGCTTCCGTAACTGACTCGCAATTCGCCCCGTCCCTGATTGCCGTTCTGATTCCAGTCTGCAACCTTGACAAAGACATTTGTAGTCTTACGGATTATCTGCCTGTTCCAAGTATATTCCAACTCGACAGGATAGGCTTTATCTCTATCAACCTCCTTTGGTGTACGAAGGCGGTATTTGCCCAACGGATATAGTCTTTTCGGTCTTCCCATATATCACCCTCCTTTTAGCAATATTCCTGAGGAGAAACAAAGATATGGAATTTTAGACAAACAAACTCCGTTTTTGAGAAGAAAAACCGCAATTTAGACAAACAAACCGCACCATTCAGCACCATAAAACACCAGCGCGACAAACAAATTTTCATTATTTATCGCGCTGTAATTTAATAATTTAACTTACTTATAAGCCGTCAATATTCTTCCTCGTTGAAAAAGAAATCCTCTTTGCTCGGATAATCCGGCCAAATATCTTCTATACTTTCATAGATTTCGCCTTCATCTTCCATCTCTTGCAAGTTTTCGATTACTTCCAACGGAGCGCCCGAACGCATTGCATAGTCAATCAACTCATCCTTTGTAGCAGGCCAGGGAGCATCCTCTAACTTCGAGGCCAATTCTAATGTCCAGTACATAGTTTTCTTATTTTTTAAGTAAATACTTTTCTTTCGTTCTCTAATTAGCCGCAAAAGTATAATAAATTATTTCATTTGCAACTTTTATCCCAAAAAATTTCATCCGTTTTAGTTAAATGATTTAACTTTCGGGTCAAAATGAATAAATAATCAGATAAACGGTTGACAAATGCTGTTACACGGGCATCTATGTCACATTCTTCAGCCAATGCAAGAATACGTCGCTCGGCACGGCGACACACCGTCCGGCAAATGTGCCCAACGGCTGCTCCACGGTCACCCCCCGGCAGAATAAAAGCATTCAAAGGAGGAAGTTCATTGTCAATTACGTCAATTGCCTGCTCCAACATCCGGATGTCTTCATCCTCTATACGACTTTCCATACGCAACTTGGTCTGTGTCTGATCCGTTGCCAGATACGAACCGACAGAGAATAATTTATTTTGTATACGAAAAATGATTTGTTTATCCTCCTCATCCGTCAAATACGTTTGCAACAATCCCAAATAGGAGTTCAATTCATCCACTGTGCCATAGGCTTCAAGCCGTATATGCGTTTTCGGCACCCGGGTACCACCTACCAATGATGTGGTTCCCTTATCACCTGTTTTGGTGTATATCATGCTTTTCTTCATGGTTCCGGTTATAAAAAATTTACAATATAATGCTGTTTATATCTCGCTTTATCAAAAAAGACCAACCCTATGTCATACAAATCAAAAGTGATACCCGTCGACTCACTGGCTACAATTTGCTCCCACCATTTCCGTTTTTCCCTCGATTCATGAATTCCTCCGACAATAAAGCAACTACGAGGTCCGGCATAAGGAAGTACCAGTTCAAAAACTTCTTTATAAAAAGGAGTATGCCCTATATGCAGACAATCTAATGTATGCACCTCCGCCAGTTTCTCCTCCAGTTGTCGGGAAGTCTTTGCCCAATCCCTGCCTTTCAAGGTGACGGAGTCCATAGTATGACACGCAGCCCGCATATATCCTATGGATGCCCCATTACCAATCCCCACTTCAATCAACGACTTTGGTCTGAAATAATTAACCAACCGGAATAGCAAACGGTTCACTTTCCTTCGATAATGTGGCAAATAAGCAGGAAATCCCCTTTCCTTCAATACCCGATAAGCATAGTAGTGATATTTTTCATAAACAACAGAAGTAATCAGAAAAAAATCAGACGGAGAGTGTACTCCGTAACCACAACGGTGACGGAAGCGACTGCACCAATTCCATATACGATGAAGAAAAAACATATTTCTCAGCTTTATTAAGTAACACAAAGATAAAAGATTACCCGACAATATCGAAATAAAATACTATTTTTGTTGCCCATTAGTTATTAAACCATTTATAAACGATGAAACACACACTCTCTTTTATGGTATGGGCAATACTGGCTGTCTTATTGCCTTTACAAATGGCCCAGGCCGCAGCTCCTCCCACTGAATTACAGAAAAGACTTCAAAATCTTCCGGACATCAGTGACATTAAACCAATGCAAAGTGATGCCTATCCGGAGAAATATGTATTCTTCATTAATCAACTATTGGATCCGCATCACCCCGAAGCAGGGAATTTCAAGCAAAGGGTTATTCTCTCGCATGTAGGTTTTGACCGCCCTACCGTACTGGTTACCGAAGGCTATACCGCCCATTATGCCACCCATCCGCGTTATCAAGAAGAGTTATCCAAATTATTCAACGCCAATCTGGTATTCGTGGAATACCGTTATTTTGGTGAGTCCATGCCGAAGCCCTGCAACTGGGATTATCTCACGGTTGAAAATTCACTGTATGATTTGCATCATGTAACCACGACCTTGAAACAACTATACGATGAGAAATGGATAGCTACCGGAATCAGCAAAGGCGGACAGACTACGATGTTCTACCGCACTTACTTTCCCGATGATGTGGATATCTCCGTACCTTACGTAGCCCCCCTCAACCAATCATTGGAGGACGGCCGTCACGAACCGTTCATTGCCAATAAGGTTTCGACTCCCGAAAACCGTAAACGAGTTGAAAACTTTCAACTGGAAGTACTTAAACGCAAGAGCCGGCTGCTGCCGATGTTCGAAAAATATTGCTCGGATAAAGGATATACCTTCCGCATTCCTATAGCCGAAGTATACGACTTCAATGTATTGGAATACTCATTTGCCCTATGGCAATGGGGAACTCCTGTAAATAAGATTCCGGAAACAAATGCCGATGACCACACGCTATTCAAGCATTTCATGGCTATTTGTGAACCGGATTATTTCTCCGAACAATCTCCCTACCCTTCCTTTAATGTGCAAGCGGCCAAAGAACTGGGGTATTACGGATATGACATCAAACCTTTCAAAAAGTATCTGACGATAAAGAGCAGCCGTGACTATCTTCATAAGGTAATGTTACCGCCCGAACTGTCAAATCTCAAATTTGACAAGACACTATATAATAAGGTGGTAAAATTCCTGAAAGAGAATGATCCCGAAATGATCTATATTTATGGCGGCGATGATCCTTGGACAGCTTCGGGTGTCACTTGGCTGAAGAACAAGAAAAACATAAAAGTTTATGTGTTACCCGGCGGCAGCCATACCACCCGTATCGGCAGCTTTGACACCGACACACAAGAAGAAATCAAGACACAGATCAATGCATGGCTGAATAAAGAATAGCAAAGAGACGAGATAAAAAGCTTTTCCGCCACAGGTTACGCAGATTGTCACCGGTTATTTCCATTGAGGACCCACTGTTTAAATTGGACCGATGTCAATCTGAGCAATCTGTGACGGAATCTTGATTTTATCATAAAGGCATATTGCCATGTTTCTTAGGCGGATTGCTTTGGTTTTTATTGTGACACATTTCCAAAGCTTGAATAAGTTTGTAACGAGTGTCACGGGGCATAATCACCTCATCAATCAGACCACGTTCTGCCGCACGATAAGGATTGGAGAATTTATCTTCGTATTCCTTGATGATCTCAGCTTTCTCTTCCGGAGCAGACTTGCGGTAAAGGATATTCACTGCCCCTTCTGCACCCATGACGGCTATTTCCGCCTGTGGGTAAGCCAGGTTCACATCGGCTCCCGTCGGCTTGCTGGACATGACAATGTAGGCACCTCCATAAGCTTTACGGGTAATTAAAGTAACCTTAGGCACTGTAGCTTCAGCGTATGCATAGACTATCTTCGCACCGTGGCGGATGATGCCGTTGTGTTCCTGTACCGTTCCGGGCAGGAAGCCGGGAACATCCTCGAAAGTGATCAGAGGAATATTAAAGCAGTCACAGAAACGGATAAAACGGGCAGCCTTGTCGCTGGCGTCAATGTCAAGGACGCCGGCCAGCCAGGCGGGCTGATTGGCAACAATACCTACGGAACGACCTCCCAGGCGACCAAACCCCACCACCACATTTTTAGCAAAGTGAGGCATCACCTCGAAGAAATACTGGTTATCCAGCACCGGTTCGATGATATCCTTTATATCATAAGGCATGTTCGGATCTTCGGGAATGACAGTCTGCAACGCCTCCACCTGACGATGGATGTCATCGTTGCAGGGAACCAGCGGCGCATCCTCCATATTGTTGGAAGGCAGGAAACTCAGCAATTCGCGGATACTCATCAGCGTTTCCTCCTCATTATCGCACATAAAATGGGTCACACCGCTTTTGCCGCTGTGAGTCTGGGCACCACCCAGTTCCTCCTTGCCCACCTCCTCGTTAGTCACGGTCTTCACCACATCCGGACCCGTGATAAACATGTGGCTCTGCTCCTTCACCATAAAGATAAAGTCGGTCAGTGCCGGGGAATAGCAGGCGCCTCCGGCACAAGGTCCCAGAATAGCGGAAATCTGGGGGATAACACCTGATGCAATGGTATTCTGATAAAAGATGGAGGCATATCCGGCCAAGCTGTTCACCCCTTCCTGTATGCGTGCACCCCCCGAATCGTTCAAAGCGATAACGGGAGCTCCCGTCTTCAAAGCCAGTTGCTGAACCTTTACAATCTTGGCCGCATTGGTCTCGCTCAGCGAACCGCCGTGCGCGGTGAAATCGTATGCATAGACAAACACCGGACGGCCGTCTATCTTTCCGTAACCGGTGACCATACCATCTCCGGCAATCTGCTTCTTCTCCATGCCGAAGTTGGTACAACGGTGATTCACCAGCTTGTCCAGTTCATTGAACGTACCTTTGTCCAGCAACATTCCGATACGCTCGCGAGCGGTCATCTTCCCTTGGGCGTGTTGTTTCTCGATCTTGTCCACACCGCCGCCCAGCGACGCGCGTTTGTCCAGCTCTTCAAACCGGCTGTATATTTCTTCTCTTGTCATGATCAATCTTCTTTTATTATATCCAATACTATTAATACCTGGTTAGCATTGACGGAATCCCCCTCATTGACCAGGATATCCCTTACCGTACAGTCCGAGGTCACTTTGTAGTTGCTCTGCATCTTCATGGCCTCCAGCACTACCACAATATCCCCGGATGACAGACGGTCACCTTTCCGGACGGGAATTTTCACAACCTTTCCGGGCATGGGAGCCACAATCTTGTCATCCTGTCTCTCCTCGCCGCCCTTTTTCATACGCAGATACTTGGTCTGGGTGTCCACTATGTCCACATGATAGGAACGGTAGAACATATTCACATCATAACTCTTTCCACCCTCCCCACGGATCAGTTCGGCATTGAAGGAATTGCCATCGTGCAGGATGGAACAGCTTCCGTTCTCGGCCATAACGATATCCACATCATACGGTTTTCCGTCAATCATAAACTGTACCTTGTTTCCTTCCTTGCTCACCAACGTCACATCGGCTACGCGGTCTCCAATATGTATTTCCATACTTTTGCTTAATTAAATGAAGAATCAGATTCTCAACACTCCTTTCTGCAAGCCGAACTCACGCCAACGGCTGATGGGACGGGCATCAGACAGCTGGGGACTCTTGTTCTCTTCCAGATTCATCAGATAGTCAATATAAGAGGCGATCATGGCCATGTTTTCAATCTCCTCATTGTTGCCGTTGCCACGGAGCAGCATACGGGAGTTCTTCTCTATAAATAAGGTATTATACTCACCCTTCACAAAGTCGGGGGTATGCATGATGCGTTTCAGATAACTGAGGTTGGTCTTCAAGCCCGTAATCTTGTACTCGTAAAGCACACGGCGCATACGCTCTATGGCATACTGGCGGGTTGTGGCCCACACGATCAACTTGCCTATCATCGGGTCGTAAAAGACAGGAATCTCGTACCCTTCGTACACGTAGCTGTCAATGCGTACGCCGATGCCGTTAGGCTCCGTCAGCTGTTTGATGATACCCGGCGAAGGCATGAAGTTGTTCTCCGTGTCTTCCGCACAGATACGACATTCGATGGCATGACCGCGCTGATACAGCTCTTCCTGTTTCAAATGCAGCACTTCATCATTGGCAATGCGGATCTGCTCTTTCACCAAGTCCACGCCCACCACTTCTTCGGTAATGGGATGCTCCACCTGGAGACGGGTATTCATCTCCAGAAAATAGAAATTGCGGTTCTTGTCCACCAGAAACTCGATAGTCCCGGCTCCCGAATAGTTCACTGCCCTGGCAGCAGCCACCGCCTTTTCCCCCATCTCCTGACGGAGTTCCGGAGTAAGGAACGGAGACGGGCTCTCCTCTACAATCTTTTGGTTGCGACGCTGAACAGAACACTCGCGGTCAAACAGATGGATTACATTGCCATGATTGTCACCCAGTATTTGAAATTCTATATGATGGGGTTCCTCCACAAATTTTTCCAGATAAACCGTATCATCCCCGAAAGAAGACATGGACTCGGAACGGGCGGTGTTATATGCCTCCACCACTTCATCTTCACTGTGTATCAGCCTCATCCCTTTACCGCCGCCTCCCATAGAAGCCTTCAACATGACAGGATAGCCTATTTCATTACAGATACGTACCGCCTCTTCGGCACTTTGCAACGGCTGTTCCGTACCGGGGACCACGGGAACACCTGCGGCAATCATACGCTTACGGGCGGCAATCTTGTCACCCATCGCTTCCATCGTCTCGGCGGCAGGGCCGATAAAGATGATCCCCTCCTCTTTGCACCGGCGGGCAAAATCAGCATTCTCGGACAAAAAACCATAACCGGGATGAATGGCATCGGCATGATGTTGCCTTGCAGCTTTAATGATATTATCTATATTCAGATAACTTTCTTTGGAAGCGGCAGGCCCTATCAGACAGGCTTCGTCTGCATACATCACATGACGCGCCGTACGGTCGGCTTCCGAGAAAACAGCCACAGTGCGGATACCCATCTCTTTGCAAGAGCGCATAACGCGCACGGCTATCTCGCCACGGTTGGCAATTAGAACCTTTTGTATCATAATCTTTCTCTTTTTACCCGAAATGTCACACAAAATTACAGATGCATTCATTATACATGAACACATCTTACATGGGTGGCATCTCTCATTAGTATTGATTATTTAACGAAAACTCCCTGTTTTTTAGAAGTGGGAGCCATAATTGGCTGCAAAGATACTTGTTTTTTGCACAAAAACTACAAATGTGTGTTTAAATAATGTTTCAATACATTGGCATGATTTCGCTCCTGTTCTTTCGAAGCGTAAAGTAATGTTACTTTCGAATAAGCTTTTATCTTATCAATGAACGCTTTAGCGGCATCCGATTCTTTCAATTCTTTTTGATACATATCTGCAAAAGCCCCCCATCTTTTTTCTATATCCGCATGAAACCATTTCCTTAAATCATTGGATGGAGTGACCTCTTTTGCCCAATAATCGTATTTCAAATATTCCCGCTTCATGCCACGGGGCCACAGGCGATCTACCAAAACACGATAGCCGTCTTGTTCAGAAGGTTCATCATAAACCCTCTTGATGTTTACTTGAGTCATAGTTGGTTATTTTAATTTAGGTACAAGCTTATAACTCCATATAACCCTAAAAAGTTCATTCCGGACAGTGGTTTCAGGATAACAGCAACTCGTAATCCACTACATCCAACCATCGTCCGAATTTCAGTCCTACCTTCTTAAAATGGGAAACTTTTTTAAATCCCAGCCTCAAATGCAAAGCATCACTGACAACATTTCCCTCTGTGACACAGGCTATCAGTGCACGATACCCGTCCCTACGACATTCTTCAATCAATCTTTCCATCAACTCCCTGCCTATGCCCTTCCCCTCGTATCCGGGAGCTAAATAGACCGTTGTTTCCAACGTATGCCTGTAAGCAGCCCTCTCCTTCCACAAATGGGCATAACAATAACCCACTACTTTCCCTTCTTCCTCATACACAAAATAGGGAAAACGGACGGCAATTCCGGCAATACGGTTACGCATATCCTCCTCTCTCAAAGGTTCCGTTTCAAATGTAGCCACACTGTGCCTGACATATTCATTGTATATCGTTGTGATGGCCTTGGCATCCTGAAGTTCCACTCGTCTAATCATAATGTCATATCTATTATTAAAACGTAAGCAAGATATAAAAAAATAATCAGTTATCTAGAGAATAATCACTATATTTACAGCCGATTCTAATTTCAGCTATAAAAATGACAGAAATAGTAGAAGTAAAAGACTTTATCCCAGCCTACACCGATGCAGTACAAAAACTGCTGGAGCAGCTCACAAACCGCCCGGTAAAACTGACCGGGACAACCCTCAGAGAGATCATATCCCAAGAAAACACCCATCTGTTTTTCTTACTGGCTGATCAGGAAATTGCGGGAATGCTGACTGTAGGCATCTATCACAGCCCCACAGGCGGCAAAGCGTGGATTGAAGATGTGGTAGTGGATGAAAAATACCGGGGACAAGGACTCAGCAAACAGCTGGTCACCCACGCTGTCCGGTTTGTGAAGGAACAAGGCATACCTCTTATTATGCTTACCTCAAACCCCACACGGATAGCAGCCAACAAGCTATATCAAAAATTAGGCTTCGAACAAAAGCAGACCAATGTGTACAGAATGAATTTAGAATAACCCATTCCTATTTCAATATGATAACAATCAGACATTCATTGCCCAAAGATTTGGATGCAATTATAGAAATATTCCACTATGCCCGTCAGTTCATGAAAGAGCATGGCAACCCCAACCAATGGATAAACGGTTATCCTTCCGCTGAATTGATTCTGCGAGAAATAACCAACGGAACCAACTATGTTTGCGAAAATGAAAACGGAGAAATAATAGGCACATTCTGTTTTATTCCCGGAGAGGACCCCACTTATGCCCGCATTGATGACGGCAACTGGCTGAACAACGAACCATATTACGTCATTCACCGCATGGCTACCAACGGCAAACAGAAGGGAGTAGCTGACGCCTGCCTCAAATGGTGTTTCGAACATTGCAACAATATCCGGGTAGATACCCACCACGACAACCTTGTGATGCAGAATATCCTGAAAAAGTACGGTTTCCGGCGTTGTGGCATCATTTATACCCACAATGGCACATCCCGCATCGCTTACCAGCGGACATTAACCGAAAAAGAGTTATCTTTGCCGACCGAATAAACAAGAAAAAGAAACATGAAGATTCTCTGGATAGACCTGAACAGTTCATATGCCCATTCCTCATTGGCACTGCCAGCCCTACATGCACAAATCATGACAGACCCTTCTATAGAATGGGAAATCGTATCTGCCACCATCAACGAAAATACAGGAATGATTGTCGATGAGATCTACCGCCACCGACCCGACATCCTTGCCGCAACCACCTGGCTTTTCAACCATGAGCAACTGATGCATGTCGCTTCCAGAGTAAAAGCATTGCTCCCCGAAGCCTGCCTGGTGCTGGGCGGTCCGGAATTTCTGGGAGACAATGAAGAGTTCCTCCGCAAAAATCCATTTGTGGATTGTGTTTTCAGAGGAGAAGGAGAAGAAGTCTTTCCACAATGGTTGACCTGCTGGAACCATCCGGAACAATGGCACACCGTGCCCGGACTCTGTTACCTCACTCCTAACAAAGAATATAAAGACAACGGTATAGCCCGCGTACTGAATTTCGCCGGACTCGTCCCGCCAGAACAAAGCCGTTTCTTTAACTGGAGCAAGCCCTTTGTCCAACTGGAAACAACACGCGGATGTTTCAACACCTGCGCCTTCTGTGTCAGCGGCGGTGAAAAACCGGTACGCACCCTTTCCATCGAAAGCATCCGCGAAAGGCTACAACTCATCCATGCACATGGCATCAAAAATGTACGCGTATTAGACCGTACTTTTAATTACAACCCTCGAAGAGCCAAAGAACTACTCCGGCTCTTTCTGGAATTCCATCCCGATATCCGCTTCCATCTGGAAATACATCCCGCCCTGTTGTCAGAAGAGCTGAAAGAAGAACTCAGCCTGCTGCCCAAAGGACTGCTTCATCTGGAAGCCGGCATCCAGAGCCTGCGCGAACCTGTACTTGAGAAAAGCCGCCGGATGGGCAAACTATCTGATGCACTGGATGGTCTGAGATTCCTATGCGCCTTGCCCAACATGGAAACCCACGCCGACCTTATTGCCGGACTGCCTCTTTATCACCTTCATGAGATATTTGAAGATGTCCGTACCCTTGCCGGATATGCTGCGGGAGAAATCCAACTGGAGTCACTCAAGCTGCTTCCCGGAACCGAAATGCGCCGGAGGGCGGAAGAATTAGGAATCAATATTCCCCTCTGCCGCCATACGAAGTGCTACAAACCCACGAGATCAGTGTCAGTGAATTGCAGACAGCCCGCCAGCTTTCACGCTTGTTGGACGGATTCTACAACACACCGGCATGGCAGGCACTGACACGTGAACTCATTTTGAATGACGAACAATTCCTCCATCGTTTTCTTGCATATTTAACAAAAGCCAATCTGATAGACCAGCCCATGAGTCTGGAGAAACGAGGCTTGATACTGTATGAGTTCTGCAAACAAAACTACTCCGAATACCAGATACAGGCTGCTATTGCCTGGATAGAAGCAGGCATGTCACTGAAAAAACTCCCTGCCGAGAAAGTATGGACCAAACGACAAATCCCTCCTGCCACTTGGAATATCATTTATGGAGAATACAAAGAAAGCCTTCGTCTGTGTTTCCTTCCTGCCGATGAAAAGGGGGAACATGGCTACTGGTTCGGCTTTGAGTCGGAGATACAAAAAGCAAGTCCTGTATTCAAGGCAAGAACGTAAAACGTTACGACATCAGGAGAAGCTGTTGGTTTCAAAAAGTAATGCTCGATTTTGATTTAGTATCACTTTATAGAAGTGAAGCCAAGCGGCTGAAAGAGCCCAACAAGAGTAATCCGGATAAGAGCCAAAGGAAAAGGTGATTTCGTCTTATGTAAAACATAAAATTCTTCTGTCACACCATCTCTCTCATTACCAGCAATTTACCGTATAAAAACATCCATAATGTCCCTGAACCGGTATGTAGGCAATGGAGATGGAAACATTCGCCCATTATTTGTATAAGAGCCGCAGATATCAGATTGGATCTGACAGGACATGCCGTGCTTTCATTTAATTTAATAGGATGTCATTGCGTTAACTTCCGATATATACTGTTGCCTCACCTATGTGAAGCAGTGATTCCACTTTAGTGACAACGGATATTCACACAGATGAAAAGCCCTTTTCACCCAAGTGAAATATCGGGTACAAGCCATAGAAATCATAGGAAAACAAAAGAATTTATTTTCCTTATTATCAACTATTTGCATATTTCCTATATTCTCCATTTTTCCCTATTTTGCCCGTTTCCTATTATTCAGTACGCTTTTAGTACACTTTGAAATCTCATTTTCTTTTGTACCTTTGTAATATCAGGAAATAAAAGAAAATCAACTATTTAGTATAATTACCTGGCTACAGTACCTAAATCGGGATAAAACCTCTAAACAATGGGAAAAGTTAAGACGAAGTTTACGACAGTCAGAGGAGGAGCCAAGAAAAAATAGAGGGCTCAGAATATAAACTAAAAAGTACAGACCATTTTTATTATGGTCTGTACTTTTTATAACTTTGCAATACTAAATCAGAACATCAATTATGCAACAAAATATTATAAGCAATTTCTTTCGCCCTATAAATACGGACATACAGATACCAGATAGCGAGTATGCAAAAACCGATGTATGTATTGTCATGGCTGATGCTTTGGCCCGCAATACCAATCATAGCCTATATATCATAGACTATCACCGCAAGAATTTCCTTTACGTATCGTCCAACCCGCTTTTTCTCTGCGGTCATTCACCGGAAGAAGTGCAACAAAAAGGTTATGCCTTCTACTTTGAGGTTGTTCCGTCTGACGAGATAAACCGTCTTATGGAAATCAACGAAGCTGGATTCCGGTTCTACTATGACCAGCCTATAGAAAAAAGGCTTGACTTGTCTATCGAATATAACTTTCATATCCACACATCAGAAAAGCATCCGCACCTTATCCACCACAAACTAACACCCGTTTTGCTAAGTGGCAAGGGAGATATATGGCTGGCTCTATGTACAGTTTCACTTTCACCGGAGAAAAACATCGGAGATGTAGTCATATCAGACCATACATGTACTGACCACTATATCTATTCATTCGAGGGCAGACGATGGAGAAAACAGCCGGAACTAATTCTTTCCGACCGTGAAAAAGAGATTCTCCAGCTCTCCGTCAAAGGACTGTCGAACACTGAGATTGGAGAAACTCTCTTTATTGATGCCAATACCGTCAAGTTTCACAAGAAGAAAATCTTCGAGAAGCTACACGCAGAAAACATCACTGAGGCCGTGGGTATCGCAGCCAATCTGAGGTTGATTTAGGAACACAATGTAGAACTTTGGCAAAGTAGCTATAGGAGGATGTGAGAATATGTATTCCTCCATTTTCTTCCGTCCAAGTTCGATGACCTTTTCATCGTTACATCTGTTCATCTTTTCTTTATCAATAAAGGCAATATGCCAGAAGACCAGATAACCGATTACATACCTTTCGATGGTAACTTCTATCGGTTCGTCCGGACGCTTCATGGATTGAAGGCCGTTGCGGACGTCCTTGTCGATGATGCCCACAACTGCCCATGAGAGATTTATATAGGAAATTGATGCTGTCATAATTTACATACGGTTTATTGTATCCTGTCCTGCTCCCGTACCTTTATACTTGCTTTTGGCTGCATTAAACTTGTAGCGCACTGTAAGACTGAACGAGCGTGTATCACTCCAAGACAAATCCTTCATTTGTGCACTCTCCATATAAAGAAGTGCTTCCTGCTTACAACCTAACAACAAGTCATTTGCACGCGCTTCTATACTTAGGGCATCATTAAAAAGGGATTTGCGTAAGCCTATGTTCAAAGTATATTGTGGACGTTTAAGGGTGATATTCTGAACCTGACCACGACTTTGATAATTAAAATCAGCAGAGAGAAGGAATCCTGCAGGAAGAGTAAAAGTATTGTTTAAGGAACCTACAAAAAGTGGATTGTTATAGGTCCTTCTCTGACCGGCGGCATCCAACGAGAACCACTGCTTCATCACAATTGCGCTGGCATTAAGATTCCATATACCAATAGTAGGCGAAGCTGCCAGCATTACTGTCAGACTCGGTAAACGGTCGTGATTGATATAGTTTATTAAAGTAGTAGCCGACTGATTTTCCACCTGTGTTCCCCAATAAAGGATATAGTCCCGAAGCACTTTGTAGCTTACCATTGCCTGAAAGAACCGCCATACACCAACAGCGGTTATATCATGCGTAACACTTGGTTTTAGGAGTGGATTTCCCGTTTGCCATGTAAACCTATTGGCATAAGTGATATTATTTCTTAACTGACTGTAGTTGGGACGCTGTGTTTTTGCAGCATAGCTGACTTGGAATTGTACTTTCCCCAATTGCCCGTTCACAGAAATATTTGGAAAGATATTATCATATACACGGCTTTGTCCGGGTACAAATGTAGCATTTTCAAAATAATCAAAATCCACATGCTCATATCGCAAGCCAATGTTTGCCTGACCGAATGGTAAAGGATGGCTGTACTGTGCATAGCCGGCAAGATTCTGTTCACGGATGCGGGTATAGGTTGTAGGTACATATCCTTCCTGATTTACATAATCATCATGCCGGTTGGTATAGGTATATTCTCCTCCCACAGAGATACTTCCTCCCCATAAGGGATGAGTGTATGAAACTTTGGTGGCAGTAAGTTGATTTTCCACCCTGTTATCAGAAGTGACAGTACGGTCTTCATGGTCCTGACTATTCTCCATATTAATGGTATATTGCGTGTATGTATTGTTGTAATAGTCTGCATCCCAGGTAAGTTCTCCTTTGCCTATTTGTCCTGCATAGTAAATATTAAGCTGATGTTCCGGTTGTGATTTTGCATCGGCAGCAATGGTACTATATAAAATATCGTAAGGCAATCCATCTGCCTGAATCTCGCTATCGAAGGCGGTAAACATATCTGTATGCAGGGCATTGCTCAAATCATAACGTACACCTATGGAATGATACTCATTAAAATCATAATTGAATCCGATGCGTCCGTCTATACTGCGAGAATCGGTATTAGAGTGCTGATAATTCTTTTGCGTCCATATGGTATCGGTAAAGGCCGTTTGCTCCAGAATATCGTTTTGCAAGGAGGTAGTTTTATCAAAACGGACCATAGCGAAAACATCAAGACCGTTATGCCGATAGTTTACATCGGCTTGCTCTACAAAGTCTGAATTTTGAGATTGATCATAGGAACTTCGCAAACTCACTCCAAATCCATCTCCTTGTCGTTTGACAGTACGGATACGAACAACTGCCCCTACCGTTGCATCATAACGGGCACCGGGATTACGAACAACTTCTACGCTTTTAATTTCCTCCGATGTCAGTTGGTCCAGTTCAGCGATATCACGTAATTTTCTACCGTTGATATAGATAAGCGGTGAACCTTTACCCAACACCTCAAATCCATCAGCCTTTTTTTGTAAACCGGGTATATGCGCCAATACATCTTCAGCTGTTCCGGCTTTCGAGAGAACTGTACCCTGCACATTGGTTTCCAGAGCATCATTCTTTATGCGTGTCACAGGCAAATTGGCTTTTACTACCACTTCTCCAAGCATCCGTGCATCCGATACGAGCTGCACGATACCCATATTGGCAGGAGTAGTCGGTTTATACACTGTCTTATATCCGATAGAGGATATTTTCACTATCTGGTTTACCGATGTAGCTTCCAGCTTAAACAAACCATCTTCACCACTGATGGTTCCACTTACAAATGCCGAATCCGGCAGAGACAGCAGCACCACATTGGCATATGGCAACGGATGGTTACTTTCATCTACAAGTTTCCCCTTCACGGTTTGTGCCGACACTCTCATCGGCAGCAACATGCTCACGACAAGCATGATCAAATACATTTTCATCTTTTTCATTGATATATCCTATTGGCACACTTTGAATTTGCTTTTCTTTCCATTTATCCGGAGCGTCACTTGGGGATTTGAGAATTGCGTGACATGAGGAAATGTGAGTGTGACAGTGGCCACCCCCTTTTTTACTGTTACTTCTACGGATGTTGCCGGATATTCTTTTTCACTCCATGATGACGGAATGAGTTTTACATCAGAAACCGTGTATTTGTCTTTGGCTTGATTGTCCGTGAAAACGATGGTTACTTTGTTGTCGTAATTGTTGAAACCTTGACAACGTGGCTTTGCATTAACTGTCAAACCTATGACAGTCAAGAAAATTACTGTTACAATATAAAATACATTTTTCATTGTACGATGTTTTTTTGATTTCTGCAGCAAAGTTCCACACTTCCGAAGACTTCTCCACTACCCTGTAGAGTAGTTTTGATTACAGGAGCTAAAAAAGAGGAGATATAATACATATAAAGAAGGGAGTGAATAGGTTTACCCATAGTAAAGACTAAACCTGTAGTTGATTTTTGGAACGTAAAAAAAGGTATAAACCCAATGCTTGATTTACACCCTTGCAGGCGGAAGGACAGGTATGCCGTCGTTCCTTTTATCTCAAAAGACGAATATCAGATTTCCCATACCGACCCGATTCCCGTTTTATTCATTTACCGTTTCTATCGTATCGCTGCGCCTTTACCACCATATATATTGAACCGATGATTGGTATAAGCATTGTCGACACAACTGACACCGCTTTTTCGTTTACTGACCTTGCAACCATTACGAAATATGACACAATCATAAGCACAGCAATCACGCAAAGCGAGCGACGCATGAAGTTAGACAGTCCTTTGACATCCACATTCTTTTTTTGCTCAGCAGTCATTGTGTTATAGCCCGCTATGAGGTTGGGATATTTCCTTACGAGCATTCCCAATACAAACAGAACAGCTGCTATTATCAACACTGGTGTCTCCATTTATATGATACTTAAAACATAAAACTGAACACTTTCTTTTGCGAAACTTTAAACCTTTCAATCTCCAAAGAAAGCGATTTCTTCAACTGCCCTGCCATAAACGACAAAAACGGCTGGTTGGTTTCTTCGTCCTGACATTGGCGTAGAGAAAGGATATATTCTTCCCTATCCTCTTTGAATATCTTAGTAGGAAAAAGGTGATAACAAAACTGGATGTAGTTCATCAGTAATCGAACTGTTCTGCCGTTGCCATCCACCCACGGATGTATGGTTACTAAATTAAGGTGGGCATTAAAACTCAATTCATATTGTTCCCGAAATGCTCCCACGGTCTTTTGCTTCTCTTGCAGAATCGCACAAAGTTCATCCACCTTAGCAGGAACTTTCAGATAGTTCATGTAAGAATGTCCGCCAACATCAGCCGTAACACCACATAAGCGAAATTCTCCTTTGGAAGAATCGAAAGACCCTTGTAAAGATATTACCTGCAAAGTGGATAGTCAGATGCTTCGGAAAGATGTGCTTTCGCCCGAAGAAGTACAAAAGCTGATGGCTTGTCATTATGACAACGAAAACCCTACAGTCAGACAAGCGTTTATCTTTTGCCTATATTGCGGTCTGCGCTTCTGCAATGTAAAAGATCTTACTTTTAAAAATGTGGATTATGCTAACCGATTATTGAAGTTCGAGCAAAGCAAGGCCAAGGAACATTCTGCCAGTAGTGGTGTGGTTATTCCTTTGAATGACGGTCTATTGTCTATCATTGGTGAAGCTCCGACAGATAAGAACTGTTTAATATTCGATTTGTCTACATACGAAAGCTGCTGTAAATCTGTAAAGCGTTGGGTAAAGAGAGCTGGGATAGACAAACATATAAGCTGGCACCTTGCTCGGCATTCGTTTGCCGTGAACATTTTGAACAATGGGGCAAATATCAAAACCGTAGCCAGCCTTTTAGGGCATAGCGGATTGAAGCATACGGAGAAATACACCCGTGCGGTGGATAAATTGAAAGAGGAAGCTATAAATAGCCTGTCCGAACTAAAGTTTTAACCACAAAAGACTTATCTTTGTAACTATGAACTTTGAAGCATTAGTAAAACATATCAGCACGATACAGAACACGTTGCAGGCACAAGCCGCACACGCTGTAAACCTTGCCCTTACTTCCCGTAACTGGCTTATGGGTTGCTATATCGTGGAGTTCGAACAGAACGGAGAAGACCGTGCCGCCTACGGTGAACAATTGTTGAAAAAGCTGGAACAACGGCTGAAAACAAAAGGTCTGAATGAACGAAGATTCCGAGAGTTTAGACGGCTGTACCTTGTTTATCCACAGCTAAAAGAGTCTGTCACACAATATATTGCATCACAAATACAAATTCGGCAGTCATTGACCGCCGAATTCACTGAACCAATTCGGCGGTTGGTGACCGCCGGATCTGAAAATGGCGTTTGGAAGCTATCAACAAAATACCCACAAACCGAAACATGGATGATTCCAGCTGATAGATTATTCAACAGATTATCTTCCACCCATTTAAATACTATATCAGGAATTGAGAACCCGATAAAACGTGCTTTCTATGAAATGGAAACTATTCGTGGATGCTGGTCTGTAAAAGAGTTAGAGCGGCAAATCGCATCTTTATATTACGAACGTAGCGGACTATCCAAAAACAAAGAAGCCCTCTCCGCTTTAGTCCAGCAACAAGTAACCTTATTGCAACCCAAAGATGTTATCAACACTCCTGTTACTTTAGAGTTCTTAGGATTGAATGAACGTGCATTAGTGACGGAAAACGATTTGGAACAATCCATTCTTGATAACCTGCAACACTTCCTGTTGGAAATGGGACATGGTTTCTGCTTTGAAGCCCGGCAAAAACGTATCTTGATTGATGAAGATTATTTCTTTGCCGACCTCGTATTCTATCACCGCATTTTGAAGTGCCATATCATTGTGGAATTGAAGATAGACAAATTTCGCCATGAATACGCCTCGCAACTAAATATGTACCTTAACTACTTTAAAGCGGAAGTAATGCAGCCGGACGATAATCCACCTATCGGTATTCTACTTTGTACGGAAAAGGGAGATACATTAGTAAAGTATGCCACTGCCGGATTAGACCCGAATATCTTTGTACAGAAGTACATGATAGAACTTCCAACCGAGGAAGAAATAAAAGAGTTCATTTCTTCCTCAAACTATTAAGGATAAATCAAGACTGAAAAAGATTGCTAAAAACGATACTGGCGAAAAAGGTAATACTATTTCTTTTTTCGCCAGTATCGTTTCTAGCTGTCAATAGAAATTGGTTTAGTTCGTTTTGGCTATATAGACAAAGGGATAAACTAAACGTAGTTTAGCACCACCTATTTCTTTTGCCTATATCACATATCCACATCGTGGTTCTCTTTTCATCCCACCTTGCTAAAAATAGTCAAATTCCTTTTTAAACTATGAATGCAACAATATTATCCCTTTCTGTTTTATTATTTTTGTAGAAAGAGCAAAAACATTGATAATGGATAATATAATAAGAAAGATACAAGAACTCTATCCTGTTTCGGATGATTCATTGCATCTGCTAAAGTACTGTTTTAAACAACAGACTTTTCCGGCTAAAACTATCATCATACAAGCTGGTCGTTTTGACAATCAAGTCTATTTCATAGAAAAAGGAATAACACGTTCATATATCCTGCATAATGGAAAAGAAATAACAACATGGTTTTCTATGGAAGGCGATGCGACTTGTGGTTCATGGGATTTATATCGACACAAAGCAGGATTTGAATATGTAGAAACCTTAGAAGAAACTTTAACCTACTCCATTTCTATAGACAAGTTGAATGATTTATATAAATCCCGTATTGACATTGCCAATTGGATGAGAGTGTTACAGCAAGAAAATTTTCTACTTTTACAGGACATTCATATTTCCCGGCTGAACTTGTCTGCCCAAGAACGTTATGAAAAGTTGATAAAAGAATATCCCAGCATTTTCCACCGAGTGACTTTAGGACATATTGCCTCTTTTTTAGGAATAACACAACCTTCTCTTAGCAGAATCCGGTCAAGCCGATGATTTTTTAACATAGGACAAAAATAAAGAATTTCATTTTCCATACCTTTGTAAATCAATATAACGATACTAACATTCACTATATGAATAAAACAGTACAACCACAATGGCTTGAATGGGCAAAAGAACTACAATTCATTGCCCAAGGGGGATTGACATACTCCAAAGATGTATTTGATATAGAACGCTTTGAACGCATTAGAGAAATTGCAGCAGAAATGCTTAGTCTGCAAAGTGAAATACCCATAGAAAAAGTAAAGAATCTGTTTTGCAATGAAACAGGATTTCAAACTCCTAAATTAGATACACGAGCTGCTATATTCAAAGATGATAAAATACTGCTTGTGAAAGAGAAAAATGGGACTTGGTCTTTGCCCGGTGGTTGGGTCGATATAAATCAGAGTATCAAGACTAATACAGAAAAAGAAGTAAAAGAAGAAGCAGGATTAAATGTAAAAGCTATCCGGATAATAGCTATACAAGATAGAAATTTGCATAATATTCCCCCCTATGCCTACAATGTTTGTAAAGTTTTTGTTCTTTGTGAGATTGAAAGCGGATATTTCCGACCCAATATTGAAGCGGATGAGAGTGCCTATTTCGGATTGGAAGAATTACCTATTCTTGCAAAAGAGAAAAATAACGAAGAACAAATTAAAATGTGCTTTTCAGCTTACTACGATAGAAACTGGCAAGTATTATTTGACTAATAAATCAAACACATGAAATATAAACATATCGTATTCGACATAGACGGTACATTGATAGATACGGAATATGCAGTCATCAACTCTTTAATAAAAACAATTACAGAAATAACAGGACGCGCACCTCAATATGAAAGTCTGAAATTTGCTTTAGGCATTACCGGAAGAAATGCGTTGGAATTACTCAAAATACTCGACATAGAAGATGCATTGAAACGATGGGATAAGAATATGAAATTGCTCCAGCACACTATTCAACCTTTTCAAGGTATCAAAGAATGCTTGCAATCCCTTTTATCAAGAGGCTATATTTTAGGCATTGTAACCTCCAAAACATATCAAGAATATTATTCTGATTTCGAGCCATTAGGGTTAGCGGACTATTTTTCCACAATTGTATGTGCCGATGATACTGATGAACATAAGCCCCAAGCAGCACCCTTAGTAGCATATTTGGCTAAAGCCCATGTAAGCCCCGAAAACGCTCTCTATATTGGTGATAGTATTTATGATATTCAATGTGCTAACAATGCCGGTGTTGATTCCGGATTGGTTTTATGGAGCAATAATGTATCTAATCCTATACGTGCAGACTATTATTTTAAGACACCCAATGATATAAGTAAAATTCTATAAAAGACGAACTAACTAATTATGAAATTAAAAATATTAATAGATGAAAGCATTATTACAACAGAGTTTTTTTCGATTACTATCGGAATACTCACAGCGCAAAGTTTCTGCATCTGAACTAACAAAAGCTGTTGAAGAATTAGCTATCCATGTAGCCAATTTCAGTATTAACGAGCAAGATTATAGTGTATTACTCCGCTATTTTTCTTTTGGTTTATATCGTCTTAAGTCATACCGTGTACGGTTTGAGCAAGAAAAAAATGCCCTATTTGCATCTAATTGATGAAGCGATAGGACTTTTAAACACAGAAATACGCCTTATTGAATGGCGCATCAAATACCCGGAACAACTCAAACAGCGGATTGAAAAACAAAGCCTTTCCAATAACCGCTTTCCCACAAAAAATCGGGAATATCCATATCCAATACAATGTTACGCACGACACGGTATTTTTGTTGGATGGCTACAATATTTTCAGTCACACGGAAAATTTCTTGCCGCAAATAATCCTTTAGCTGAACTTGCGTCAAATATTCACGTTTTAAAAATAGTGCATCTACTTTAGTTTTATAGTCATGAGCTATACAACTATCTAATATCTTCTGTATTTCTCTGAAATTGTTTTCCATATGATTTTCCATAATCGTGCGCCTTTAAACGTTCTTACTACAAATATAAGGTAAGAATCTCACTTTTCCCGAAAACATCGGCAATAATAAGGTAGATAAAGATAAGATAAGCGTTAAGAAATCATAAAGATATGGGGAAGAAAACTATTAAAGTACACCTTTTCTTGGGTCAATGTAAAAAGCTGAGGGGTAAATTTATAAATTGTTATCTTTGTCTCCAAATTCATAGCTTATGGAGTTAAACGGTTATCGCCTTCTTCTTCCTGAAGGCACTTTAGATTACTTTGATCTTGTTGATGTGAAGGAAAGCGTAAATGAAGTTGTGATCTATCTTGAGGAGAAAAATATCGTTCCTGAGAAGTATACAGATCAGGATACTGAGAGTAAAGGCTTTTATGATCCTGTTATTGTTCAGGATTTTCCTCTTCGTGGCAAGAAGGTCTTCCTTAATATTCGTCGTCTCTGGCTCTTAAAGAAGCATAATGAGTCTATCTCTCGTAACTGGCGTATGGTGGCTGAAGGTACTCGTATGACGCAGGATTTTGCGTCTTTTTTAAAAGAACTATATTGATAGCTATCCGATCAGTTGCAAGCTCTTAGGTGTTTTATCTGGAGTTGACGGGGATTTATTGGAGCGTCAATACCGTAACCATCTAAGTGGTTATCTCCATTGGGACCAACTTGTTCATGCAGAGGATTGGCTACTATTCGAAAAGAATATCGGTGCTTATATCTGTATTGATGAAGTAGCCCTCTCGCGTGGAGAACTCTATACTGTACTGACCAATAAAGAAGCTCACGGTGGTAAAGGTAGTATGATTGCCATCATTAAAGGTACGGACGTTCATACGGTCACTTCTGTCCTGCTTAAGCTATCCCGTCGCCGCCGTTACCAAGTGCGCGAGATTACTTTGGATATGGCTCCTAACATGGAGCAGATTGCACGCATCTGCTTTCCTGCGGCCAAACGTGTTACCGATCGCTTTCACGTACAGAAGTTAGCTTATGAAGCTGTGCAGGAGATGCGTGTAAAAGCTCGCTGGGAGGCTTTGGATGAAGAGTCCACTCAGCTTGCTTATGCAAAGGCCTGTGGAAAGATGTATCATGCACCTGTTTTCGCTAATGGAGATACAAGAAAGCAGTTGTTAGCGAGAAGTATTTATCTGCTTTACAAGAAGGAATCCTTATGGACTCAGTCTCAAAGAATACGGGCTGAAATTCTTTTCAAGGAATATCCCGATATAAAGAAAGGATATTATCTGTCTATGCGGTTAGGCTTAATCTATCATCAGTGTAAGTTTAAGGATATTGCTTTGACAAGGCTGGCAAGGGGGTATGATGAAGTAGATAAATCAGGGTTCCTCACCTTTGGAAGGGTCGCACGTTCTATACAAACACATTATCTGGATATAATCAATTTTTTTGAAAGGAGGGCAACCAATGCCGAAGCTGAGTCATTCAATGCTAAAATCAAAGCATTTAGAGCACAGTTCAGAGGAGTAAGAGATAGAGCTTTTTTCTTATATAGACTTGCTAAATTATATGCTTAAATATAAAATCCCTCAGATTGTTACGTTGACCCGAAGTAACCTTGTTATAAATCCGTTGATAGAACGGCAAGGGGGAAACTTTTTCCTTATATAGACTTGCTAAATTATATGCTTAAATACAAAATCCCTCAGGTTGTTACGTTGACTCATGATTGGGAACAATTTGGGAACATCTCCGATAAAAAGAAAAAGCTAAGTATTGAATTATCAATTACTTAGCTTTTATCTTTGTACCCAGACCCGCATTTGAAATAATTAAAGTGGGGAAAATGCGGGTAAAAAGAAAAGCGCAGAAAAACGCAGCAATCCAACTATATTTCAAGCATTTACAATTAGATTAAATTTTAATCTCGGTTAATCAAATTGCAAAATATTCAGCAGATGTGGGGAAAATGTGGGGAAAATATCTATATTTGTATCAGAATAGAAACTTAACCCGTACGCCCATGAAAGTAACCTTTATCATTAAAAAAGCAGCCAAGCGATATGATACAGAATCAATGGCTACAATCTATGTACGCTTTAGAAACGGCAGGCAATTAGACTCCGTTGCTCCTACCCAGTTGGCTATCAATCCTAACCTATGGGATGATAAAGATGAATGTGTAAAAACAAAAGCAGTCTGCAATGAAGAGATGCGTACTCATATAAACGAAGAGATACGCCATTTGAAAACCTATATAGAAAAGGTGTATCAACAGGAAAAGGAAACCATAAACAAAGAGTGGCTAAAAATAACACTTGATAAATTCTACCATCCTGAAAAATACTTCATGCCAGAGCAAGTGGTTATCAAACCTACCACTGGAGAACTATTCGATGAATTTCTAAACAAGCACCCTTTATCAGAAGTGCGAAAGAAAAATTTCCGAGTTGTCAAAAGAGCCCTACTGCGTTATGAACTCTATGTAAGGGAAACAAAGAGAGGACAAAAAGACTTTGTCCTCGATGTGGATTTGGTAACACCAGACACACTTCGGGATATGTGGGATTTCTTTCAGAACGAATACCAATACTATGAACTTTATCCGAGTATTTATGAAACCATCCCCGAAAAGAGAACACCACAACCAAGAAGCAAGAATACACTGATTGACTGTTTTTCAAGGATACGCACGTTCTTCCTATGGTGCTTCGACAACAAGCATACCACAAACAGACCTTTCGACAAATTTCCGATAGAAGAATGTACATACGGTACACCTTATTATATAACACTTGAAGAAAGGGACAGAATTTTCAATGCCGACCTATCAGCCACTCCGCAACTGGCAATACAGAGGGATATATTTATATTCCAAACACTGATAGGCTGTCGAGTGAGCGACCTATACCGTATGACCAAACTAAATGTGGTTAATGAAGCCATAGAATACATTCCCAAGAAAACAAAAGAAGGGAATCCGGTCACGGTACGTGTCCCTCTTAATGACAAGGCAAAAGAAATCCTTGAACGCCATAAAGAATATAAAGGGAAACTGTTACCGTTCATATCCGAACAAAAGTACAACGATGCCATAAAAAAGATATTCAAATTGGCTGGAGTTGACCGAATCGTAACTATCTTAGACCCATTGACTCATAACGAAGTCAAACGACCTATTTATGAAGTGGCAAGCAGCCATTTGGCAAGGCGTACTTTTATCGGCAATATCTACAAAAAGGTGAAAGACCCGAACCTCGTTTCCGCACTATCGGGACACAAGGAGGGAAGCAAAGCTTTCAGGCGATACAGAGATATTGACGAAGAAATGAAAAAAGACCTTGTGAAACTATTAGATTAATATACTTTAAACTTTTTAGCGTATAAAATCAAGAAACAAATAAAAGAAATTCCTAACTTTGCAAGAAAATAAATTTAAAATTTGTATTATGGATAGATTGTTGCCAATAAGAATAGAAGCATGCCCACTTATAGACGCTTTAATTGAGTTCCGTTTTGAAGCAGCTATTACCAAAAGCGCAGTTTTTGGCATCATATACAATCTCATAAAAGAAGAGTATAGAGGAAATGTCATTAATTTGCCCATTTTACAAATCCCAGAACAAATTAGGGAGGTTGACCCTAACTTAAAATTTAAGCCCCTATACAGAATTGAAAACGAAAGATTTGTAATTCAAATAGGATATGATGTTTTGAGCATAAGCTCAAAAATGCCATATATAGGTTGGAGCGATTTTTCTAAACATTCATTTTCAATAATCAACAAGGTTATTAGTTCTGGAATAATAAAGCGTGTATCAAGAATAGGACATAGATATATTAATTTCTTCAAAGGAGATATTACCAATGGTCTTACGATGTCTTTTTCCATGACAGAAAAATACACATCTGAAAACTTATTGATACGGACAGATGTCAAAGATGGTAATTTTATGAACACCCTACAATTTGTAAATAATGCAAACTACAAACCACATCCTAATTCTATAGAAGTGGTAGGCTCATTAATTGATATTGATACGTCTCGTGAATATTCCGACAACTATTTCACTTCTAATATAGAACAAGAAATAAATATGGCTCATAAATGCGAAAAAAAGTTGTTTTTCTCTTTGTTAAAACCAGACTTCCTAAATAGTCTAAAACCTGTTTTTGAAAATGAATAGTTTAACGACTTACATAAATACCAATATCCTATTAATGTCTGCCTTATCATGTATGACATTAACAGACACGGAATTGCTTTCTTTATCAAGTAGGCAAACATATAATGATGCTATAATACCGTCTATTAACACTCCTGTCAATCCAATAAATATTTATACAAATTATTCCATTAAGGACATTCCTATCTCAACAGAGACCATTCATGTTAATATTCCCGAGCATGAAGATTTTGAGATAATCAATTCTTTTGCGAATAAGATGTTAACGGAAGCAACTCCTATAGATGAAGAAATTCAAAATGTCATTAATGACCACTTTTGGGATATGCTATGATTACAGAAGATGAATTAAAAAAATATCTACCCAAATATTTGTCAGAAGAAAATTACAAGACCCTTTTGGCAGAACTCAAATCTTTCCCTTATAACATAGATGGAAGGATGTACACTTCTATGCTTGACAAGAATGTCATTTTTCAAGGAGATGGCTTAAAAAAAATGCCTATAATTGATTTAGTTAACATCGAAAGAGGTGTAAAAAATGTAAGCTGTTTGATTTTATCAAACACTTGTGATATGGATTTATCTAATTCTCGTATGTTTCCTGCTTCAATCATGTATGCTCCTATTATAAATCTCACAACATATATTTCAGTTCTTCAAAAACAAGGTGTTAATAGTAGCAAAATTGAAAACCACATTTCAGATCTCAAACAACAAAAAATAACCCAAATAATCTTTCTTCCTGCAAATTCCCAAATGGAAGATTCAATAGTTTTTCTTGATAAAATCTATCATGTTGACAATCGCTTTATAAACCGAGACACATTAGAAGATCAACGCTTATTTTCTTTAAGCGATTATGGTTTCTATATGTTAATATTCAAATTGTCGATACATTTCTCACGCATACAAGAGAAAGTTAATAGAGGTTGCATTGCTAATTAACTTGTATGGGACAACAAGAATATGATAATTTCAAAAGACTGATAAAGGAATGGCTTGACAACCATCCGGATGAATACGCCGATTTCGTAGAGGAAATGAACAACAAGAAGTTTAAAGGATTCTTCAAAGTTTTCAAGATAGCCACGAAATTAGCACCGAAATACAAGGAAGCCGCACGTAAAAGGATAGGCGATGACAGAACACCCGACTTTGAAGAACTGGAAAATATCCTTTTGCATTCAGACCTTGCCGAGAAAATAGTGAACGAGTTTCATAACCCAAACAAGAAAAGTATTGTCCCCGCCATGCTCGCATGGCTGTATTACGGACGGAGCTATGAATGCATGGTGGAACAGGGAGAGGAACTGACCCAAAGAAAGGATATACCTAAATTGTACAAATGGCTTATTTCCGGCATGGTCAAGTTCATTATAAGAAAAAGCATCACCAATGGAATGAGAAGTAAAGAGGACTGGCAAGTTTTCAGGAAGCAACAGAAAGCCATAGAAGAGAACACTCTTGTGGAATGGGCAATAGAAGAAGATGAAGATACGGACGAGGAAGACACAGATACCTTATCAGAAGAACAACCGAAGACCGCAGGACGCAAAGCCGACACACGCACACTGTCTGAACTTCTGATAGAAAGACATGCCATACTGATTGAAAGAATTGGCACACGATTGAAAACCCATGCTACGGAAACAGATATAGCACGGTTGTTTATCGCATTGGTAGAATACCGTTTCATGAGGAAGTGTCCCATCAAGACTTTCAGAAATGCGCTGCACAATCAATTCAAAGAACAAGAAATAGTCCACGAAAGAGGTATTCAGAAAGCATACAGAAATCTCATTTCACCACTTGGAAACAGCAAAAAACTGATAAAAGACATTGGTGAAGACCATGAAGCTATCGAAGAATTGAAAGCATATCTATCCAATTGAAATTCGTTTAATTCGCTTTTTGATTTTACGAATTTAACGAATTGAATATCATTGTTTTACGATTAATTTTCGCTATATATTTGCGCCACTATCCTAATCGGGGTAGTGGCTTTTCGTTTATAATACTGCCAAAACGGGAAGTCTTACAACCGGCAGTTTCAAGAGCCTATGACAGACTTATTGGCAATTATCCAAAACGGCAACGGCAACATTAAGTTGGAAGTAACAGGAGAAGATTTGCTTTTATTCTCCAACCAGTTAATAAGCCGTGCGAAGCATGAACTTTCTACAGCTATTGCGGAAGCAAAAAAGGAAAAGTACCTCACCAAAGAGGAAGTGAAAAAAATGTGCGATGTTTGTGACACCACACTCTGGCACTGGTCTAAGAAAAACTACCTAAAGCCTGTAAAGGTCGGCAACAAGGTCAGATACCGCCAATCCGACATTCAGAAAATCTTAGGTGAACACAACCCTTTAATCTAAGCCTATGAAGGAGGAAGAATATATGCGCGTAGGAACAACTTTGTACAAGGTGGTCAATCAGCCATGCGCCAATGGCGGTTATGAAAAGAAACGTGTCGTATGGAACAACAGCACATTACGGCAGGACTATGGAAAGAACTATCTTGCCACCGTCCCCAAGTATGACGGCTTTTGCACCGTTCCCAATCATCTGAACTACCAAAAGGAGATTGAGGGATTTCTGAACCTTTACGAGCCTATAGAGCATAAACCGCAGCAGGGGGACTTCTCCCACATCCAATCCTTGATGCGGCACATCTTCGGGGAACAATACGAGCTGGGTATGGACTATATGCAACTGCTGTATCTACACCCGACACAGAAGCTGCCCATTGTCCTACTCGTTTCAGAGGAACGCAACACTGGCAAAAGCACGTTCTTGAACTTTCTGAAAGCCGTGTTTGAGAATAATGTGACTTTCAACACCAACGAGGATTTCCGCAGCCAGTTCAATTCCGACTGGTCAGGAAAGCTGCTAATCGTTGTGGACGAAGTTTTGCTCAACCGTAGGGAAGACAGCGAACGGTTGAAAAACCTGAGCACCACTTTCACCTACAAGGTGGAAGCCAAAGGCAAAGACCGAACGGAGATTGCTTTCTTTGCCAAGTTCGTGCTATGTTCCAACAACGAATATCTGCCCATACTCATAGACGCAGGAGAAACACGCTACTGGGTGCGGAAGATAATGCCGTTGCAGAGTGATGATACCAACTTTCTGCAAAAGCTAAAAGCGGAAATACCCGCATTTCTTTATTTCCTGACCCAAAGGGAACTATTCACAACACAGGAAAGCCGTATGTGGTTCAACCCAAGACTGACACATACCGCAGCCTTGCAGAAAATAATCCGAAGCAACCGCAACCGACTGGAAATAGAAATGACCGAGTTGTTGCTTGACATCATGTCGAACATGAACGTGGAAAGCGTATCATTCTGCCTGAACGACCTTGTAACCTTGCTACTCTATTCACAGGTCAAGGTTGAAAAGTATCAAGTGAGAAAAGTTGTGCAGGAAGTATGGAAACTTACTTCCGCACACAATTCGCTATCCTACACCGCTTATGAGTTCGCACCCCATCGTGAGTGCCACTATGAGCCGAAAAGGAAAACTGGTCGGTTTTATACGGTAACGAAAGAACAACTGACCACTATCTAATTATTTTGATGAAATGATGAATAAGGGAAGTAACATATTGCCTTACAGATAGATATGTATTCATCAAACACTCATCAACAACGATTGCTGATGAAAAAAGAAAACATCATTTTTCTTTTGGCAAGCAATCTGATGAGAAAAAGATGAATCGATATAATCCTGTTTAACAGCGTATTACATTTCAAATTCATCAAATCATCATTTTTTCATTCACCTACAAATCTGTAAGAAAATGACAATAGAAGAAGCTAAGAGCATACGAATAGCCGACTACCTGCACAGCTTAGGTTATTCACCAGTAAAACAACAAGGTATCAACCTTTGGTACAAATCTCCGTTTAGGGAAGAGAGTGAAGCATCGTTCAAAGTGAATACCGAACGTGAACAATGGTATGATTTCGGTTTGGGAAAGGGCGGAAACATCATTGCACTGGCTGCACATCTGTACGCTACCGACCATGTACCTTACATCTTGAAACGGATAGCGGAGCAGACACCGCATGTGCGCCCGGTATCTTTCTCTTTTGGCAAGCAAAACTCTTCCGAGCCGAGCTTCCAACAGTTGGAGATTGTTTCGTTATCGTCCCCTGCCCTACTTGCCTACTTGCAAGGTAGAGGAATTAACATGGAACTGGCGAAAAGAGAATGTAGTGAAGCCCGTTTCACCCACAACGGCAAGCGCTACTTTGCCATCGCCTTTCCCAATGGCTTGGGTGGATATGAAATCCGCAACCGCTATTTCAAGGGCTGCATCGCCCCAAAGGAAATCTCCCACATCAGACAGTCGGGGAAAGCAAGGAATACCTGTTATGTATTCGAGGGATTCATGGACTACCTCTCCTTTCTAACATTGAGACAGGAGAGCTGCCCGAATTATCCGGAGTTGGACGGACAGGACTACATCGTATTGAATTCCGTATCGAATGTAAACAAGGCTCTCTATCCGTTGGGCAGCTACGAACGCATCCACTGCTTTTTTGACAACGACCATGCAGGCATGGAAGCTCTCCTACAAATCCGCAAGGAATACGGCAGAGACCGATACATCCGTGATGCTTCACAGACTTACAGCGGATGCAAGGACTTGAACGAATACTTACAGAAACAAGCTGAAAGAAAAAGGCAAGTCCAGTCTGCAAAAGGGACGCACAGCCAACCACCGAAAAAGAAAAACGGCTTTCGGTTATAGCCCACTATAACTACACGCTTCGCTTTCGTAGTTGTGGGCTCTCCCGAGAGGATTAGGGCTTTGCCTTAATGACCCACTCAGGGCGTTTCTCCCCTGAGAACCCAGACCAAAGAGTGACCTTCTCTTTGGAAACTCCGCTTATGGGTTGCGCCCCTAAGAACCCCTCTGCGAATGCGAACAAAGCAATCTATCGTAAACAATAAATCAGAATAGTAGTATGGCAATAAAATCAAGTATACATATCAAACCTTGCAACACTAAATCAAGCGAGGCTCACAACCTAAGGACTGCCGAGTATATGCGTAATATCAGTGAATCCAAAATCTACATTGTGTCCGAACTCTCTGCCGACAACGAGCAGTGGGTAAACCCGGACTTCGGCAATCCGAATTTGCAAACGCACCACGACAGCATCAAACAGATGGTAAAGGAAAAGACAGGTCGTGCCATGCAGGAGAAAGAGCGTGAACGCAAAGGAAAGAACGGCAAGGTTATCAAAGTGGCAGGATGCTCACCAATCCGTGAGGGTGTGTTGCTCATCAAACCGAATACCACACTGGCAAACGTGAAGAAATTTGGCGAGGAATGCCAAAGACGTTGGGGTATCACTCCGCTTCAAATCTTCCTGCACAAGGACGAGGGGCATTGGTTGAACAGACAGCCTGATGCAGAGGACAAGGAGAGTTTCCAAGTGGGTGAAAAGTGGTTCAAGCCGAATTATCATGCCCACATTATTTTCGACTGGATGAATCACGATACAGGCAAGAGCCAAAAGCTCAATGATAATGACATGATGGAAATGCAGACTTTGGCATCCGACATCCTATTTATGGAACGTGGAAAATCCAAAACCATTACAGGCAAGGAGCATTTGGAGCGAAACGATTTCATCATAGAGAAACAGAAAGCCGAACTGCAACGTATAGATGAAACCAAGCGACACAAAGAACAACAGATAAGTCTTGCCGAACAAGAACTAAAACAGGTGAAATCGGAGATACGCACCGACAAACTCAAAAGCGTAGCCACCGATGCTGCCACAGCCATAGCAAGTGGAGTGGGTTCTCTTTTCGGCAGTGGAAAACTGAAAGAGCTGGAACATAGCAAAGCGGAACTGCAACAAGAGATTGCCAAACGGGACAAAAGCATTGATGATTTAAAAGTTCAGATGCAACATATGCAGGAACGGCATGGTAAACAGATTCGTAATCTTCAAGGAATACATAATCAAGAGCTTGAAGCCAAAGACAAGGAAATATCACGATTGAATACTATTCTTGAAAAGGCGTTCAACTGGTTTCCATTACTCAAAGAAATGTTGAGAATGGAAAAACTATGCTATGCTATCGGATTTACCAAAGATATGATAAACAGTCTTTTAACAAAGAAAGAAGCTATCAGATGCAATGGAAAAATCTATTCCGAAGAATACAGACGAAAATTCGACATCAAGAACGATATTTTCAAGGTTGAGAAAAGTTCAGTTGATGATAATAAATTGGTACTGACAATAAACAGGCAACCAATAGGCGAATGGTTCAATGAGCAATGGGAGAAATTAAGGCAAGGCTTACGACAATCTGTGGAAGAACCAAGAAAAAGACGAGGGTTCAAGATGTAATCTTGATAGTATTTGATTATATCTCAATAAAATTACATATCTTTGCAAACGGATTGAGACAACTCTCTCCAAGACATATTAGAAAAGAAAGAAGCGTTATGCTTATCTTGTAGTTTGAAAACCTGAGAAACTTTCAAAATGAGATACAAGGAGAGTATAGTGGTTCTCGCGCTATAGCGTGGGCTGCTATCCATATCTGTATCTCAGGTTTTCTCAGGACCTTCAAACTAAGACGTGGCATAGTCAGCACCACGCTTCATGATTTAATAAAATGACGTTCTCCGTGGGGTTGGGGAGAACATTGACAAAAATTCAATTCTATGTTTTCTACTATTTGTTTAATCATTTCAATAATTTGTTTCATTTCTGTATATGGATGTCACATGACGTTGAAAAATGGTGGTCCGTTATCTTATGTTGGATATCTTTCGTCTCCATTATTATCTTCTATACCCTGGATTAGTGGATTTATTCTATCGGTAATACCCGAGTGTTTAATTTTCAATATAACTTGGTATTGGATGTTTCTCATAAATATAGTAGGCGTTTATATTTTGGGACCAATCATAACTAAATTCTTTTTAGTAAGAATGGCAAGTGGTAAGGGCTTGGGCATGGATGCTTTTATTGCTCTAATAATAGGTATAGTAGCTCTTATTGTTGGACTTATATTTCGCTCTTAATATCAAATTCATATAAAGGTTATGAAAGCTGTACAAGTTATCTTAATTTCGGCATTATTATTATGCCTATTCCCAATGCCTTATGGGTACTTCATTTTAGTTAGATATTTGGCTACAGTTGTTTTTACAATAATGGCATATCATCATTACAAACAACAAAACAATGCGACAACTTACTTATGGGTGTGTCTAGCCTTATTATTTCAACCATTTTTAAAGATTACATTGGGGCGAGAAATCTGGAATGTAGTAGATATAGTTGTTGCTATCATATTAGTCATAGTATTGTGGAAAGAAAGGAAAGCAACCGATAAAGCCAGTGCTTTGAAAGGAGTAATGCAAGAAATAAACAAGAATCTATTTCCCGGAGGAACAAAACAAATTGAAAAAGAGACCCAATTACTACAAACTTCATTGCATGGAAGATATTCTTTTGAGGATGTAAAGAATACATTACTATATATATCTTCTATTTTTTTATTATCAACAGACAAAAGTCAGGATGGAATTGTTTCACGTGTATTAAAACGTCCACAGAATAGTCTTGACAGCTCATCCGTCATTATGATATATCAGTTCGTAGTAAAAAAAGCAATGGGAAAGAATAAGAAAGCAAACGATTCTGACCTGCAATATATTCTTAATTTTATAAACGGTAACATCAATAATGGATGTACCGAAAACGAGATACCTAACGGATATGGTGAGTTCGGATTAACAAAGACTAATCCAGTACCAGTAAAAGGAATCTTAGCTAATGAAGCCTACCTATCCCAATTGCGTACGTTAAAAGGTGACGAACTACGTTGGAACAGATTAGGATCAACACACGCACCCAATATTGATTCTCCTATTGATATTTACCGCATCACAACCAAAGACGGGATAGACATGGGACATATTTATATTAGTTCATATCAGAATCACACATCAACAAAAGCTCCGAAAGGTTTTATACATACAGGTACAGGCTATTCACAACCACCTCTTCCAATCTGTTACCAACAAATTTATAGTAGAAATTTAGCTATTGATGACATTAGAGATAAACAAGGAAATTTGTTAACATCAGTGTCTATGCAGCAGATAATACCTTTACTAATCAAATATAATGATGGCAAAACCAATGATTTAATAGAAAAAGCAAAGAACGAATATTTAGTTTTAATAAAACAAGGTTATCCTGATGCCTACAATAATCTCGCCATAATTGATGACTTCCGCAACGGTGGCAATAAAACTATATTTCAAAAAGGAGTAGAAGCAGGAAGTCTGAACGCCTGTTTTAATCTTTCCATAGTAGAAGATAATGAAGAAGGCTTTGCTTGGAATAAAAAAGCTATAACTTGGATAAAAGAACCAACAAGTGAAATAGAAATAGTTCTAATTATAAATATGGCCATTCGCTACCAGTTCGGGTATGGTTGTACTGCAAATCTATCTAAAGCCAAAGAACTATACAATAAAGCACTGTATTGGAATAGCAATATTGCAGAAAATAATTTGGGAGCTATTTTCATGAAAGAAGGTAATTTAGAACAAGCAAAACGATTGTTTAATCGAGCTATCGCAGAAAAAAGCCATTATCGTCATGGAATTGATGTTTACGAAGTTATTTCAATGGCTCAACAAAATTTGCAACTCATATAAAATAAGAAAATGAGAATATTATTAATCCTAATACTGTCCCTAATACAACTGCCTTGTGTCATTGAAGGGTGGATTTCATATTTTCTAAATTGCATAGTCAAGCTAATCTCTGACATCATCTTCCTATTGGCTATTATTTCATTCGTCTGGTGGCCATTAGATATGTTATGTGGAGCATTATGGGCTGGATGTGAATGCCTTAAGCAAAAACTTTTTTCACGAAATATAAAATTTAGCGATGCATTGATATTATACACTCAACTATTTCCCACTATTTAAATACTAATTATATGAAATTTTTTAAATTGATCTTTAGTTCTAAAAACAAGCTCCGAATCTTTGAAAAGCCAACTTCTACTCAAACTATGTCTCCTGTAGAAGAAAGGACAAAACAGACTGAAGATTACTCATCAGAAGAAATGATTCAGAATGCATCCGATTGGACGAATTATTTTCTCCAAACAGCTCCTCAGTTAGATAATGGAACATACCAAAAAGATGAAATTTATATGTTTTGCTGTTGGATATTACTGGATTATGGTGTAAATCATGGCTATTTAGATAAACATTCTAATAGAGATTGTTTTTATTCTACCATTTATCAAGCAGTACGTAATACTGGCAAATATAATCAATCAGATTCAGAACAGTTTATGTTTAGAGTTGACCAATACAAGTGGCAGATTAAAGAAATGTTAGAATGTGATTATCCAAGAACTAAAATATTTTTTCCTGAAACTCTTTACGCTAGATTTGTAGAAATTGATTTTAAACATTATACCCCAACTTTGGGGGGTATTGATGACTCTCTTATTCAATTCAGTGAATTTTTGGCATCTTTTTGGAATAAAATCAATAGTAAACTAATGAAAAGATATCCCACTAAAAAATAAGTTTGATAATATAAATGGCAACCATAGTGGTGAGGATACACCTCTAACCATTCCGAACAGAGAAGTTAAGCTCACTTACGCCAATGGTACTGCATCATTGTGGAAGAGTAGGAAGTTGCCAAAGATTCTTACTTTATTAACATTTAAATTTTAGTAATATGACATTTAAAGAATTAATTTAGAAGGGGTCTTCATGGATAAAGAAGACCCCAAGTAGATTGGAAGTTTGTATTCTGACAATATTGATGAATATTACACTGGCGATAGGTCACTATCACTAGTTTCAACAATGTCCAAGTTAGTAGCAAGCGGAACAAATAATATCAGCTATATGCGATATCGAAAAAACACTTTGTGAATATAATGAAGGTAAAACCGTAGAATACAGACCTAAAAAGAAAAGGTAATTCCGTATCCTAACGATGGAAAACGTGAAATAACCCAATTGGGAGGAAAGAATCCTTCCAATTGTTTTTTATTGCCCTTCTAAGCGTAAGATATTATCAAAAAAAGACTTCAAGCCTTAATAAAATAAAAACACCCAGCTTTACATTATTGGGGTGTAAAACTGGGTGCTTATTTTGTAATTTACCGATTTTCAGCATTTATTGCGAAGGGACAGGTTCTCATACCCCTAAAACATAAAACTGAATCCTTTCTTCTGCGAAACTTTAAACCTTTCAATCTCCAAAGAAAGCGATTTTTTCAACTGTCCTGCCATAAAGTCCAAGAAAGGCAGGTTGGTTTCTTCGTCCTGACATTGCCGCAGGGAAAGGATATATTCTTCTCTATCCTCTTTGAATATCTTGGTAGGGAAAAGGTGATTGCAAAATTGGATGTAGTTCATCAGTAATCGAGCCGTTCTTCCGTTGCCATCCACCCACGGATGAATAGTTACTAAATTAAGGTGGGCATTGAAGCTCAATTCATATTGTTCCCGAAATGTTCCCACTTTCTTTTGCTTCTCTTGAAGAATCGCACAAAGTTCATCCACCTTAGCAGGAACTTTCAAATAGTTCATATAAGAATGTCCGCCAACGCCAGCCGTAACACCACATAGACGGAACTCTCCCTTAGAAGAATCAAAAGAGCCACCCATCACACTGTGAACGCTGCCAGTAGTACGCATCAGCATTGCATTCAACCTTTTCAGAAAAGCAGGAGTTATAGGTACAAGGCTGTCTGATTCAGTTTTGGCAAGTTCATACGCTTGCTTCAAATCTTCATTCATCAGATGATGTACAAGCGGTTTCCCTTTCGCTGTTACTCCCTCGTCAAAGAGAAGCTGCGTATCAAGCTCGGTCAACGTTGAGCCTTCTATGGCTGTGGAATGGGTAATGAGAGAATAAAGGTAGTACTTATCATAGTCCACCGCTTCACTGATACCAAGTTTTTGAAACTTTTGGTACAACTGTTCTATCTCTTGCCAAACACCTTGTTCCATTACTTTTATTTAATAGGCTTTATTTCTTTTCAAAGGTAACTTATTTACTACGTTCAACCAAAGGAAATAATGACTTACTGCTATATTTTTTGCACGTGTGGGGAAAATGTGGGGAAAATTCAAGTAAAAGAAAAAGCTAAGTATTGAATTATCAATTACTTAGCTTTCATCCTCGTACCCAGACCCGGGGTCGAACCGGGATGGAAGTGAATCCACTGGTGTTTGAGACCAGCGCGTCTACCGATTCCGCCATCTGGGCATCTCTTGAAACATTGTTTGTTTCTCGATTGCGGTTGCAAAGGTACGACTTTTTTTCATACCTACAAACTTTTCGGCATTTTTTTTCAAAAAAAGATAAATATACTACGATTTATGGGATAACGGACAATGGTTTTCTAAAAATAAGCCCTATATTAGCGGAAACTTTAAAACGATTTTATATCATGACAAACAGCAATAATTATTGTGTCATCATGGGGGGAGGTATAGGTAGTCGGTTCTGGCCATATAGCCGCAAAAACCTTCCTAAACAATTCCTTGATTTCTTCGGGACCGGACGTTCTCTAATACAGCAAACGTTTGATCGTTATAAAAAAATAGTCCCTATAGAAAACATTTTTATTACAACCAATGTATTGTATAAAGAACTGATCCAAGAACAACTCCCAGAATTGGACAAATCACAAATTTTATTGGAACCCACCCGCAGAAACACTGCTCCATGTATAGCTTGGGCTTCCTATCATATAAAAAAACTCAATCCAAATGCCAATGTCATTGTCGCACCGTCCGACCACCTGATTTTAAAAGAAGATGAGTTCAAAGCTGCAATTTTGAAAGGTCTGGAATTTGTTTCAAACTCTCCTCAATTACTAACATTAGGTATCAAACCTAACAGACCGGAAACCGGCTATGGCTATATTCAGATTGAGGAAGAAAAACAAGGAGAATTCTTTAAAGTAAAAACATTCATTGAAAAGCCCCAATTGGAATTTGCCAAAGTATTCGTAGAAAGTGGAGAATTCTATTGGAACTCAGGAATATTCTTATGGAATATCAATACAATTTTAAAAGCCTTCAATGAGATTATGCCCGAAGTTTGTACCAAACTGACTAACGGAGAAGAAGATTTTGCCTCCTGTCCCAATATCTCCATTGACTATGGAATCATGGAGAAAGCCAACAATGTTTTCGTCCAATTGTGCGACTTCGGATGGGCAGATTTAGGTACATGGGACTCCTTGTATGATATATCATCCAAGGACCAAGAAGGTAACGTCGTAGTAAACGGAAACTCCTTATTATATAACAGCTATAATAATGTAATAGTAGTGCCAGAAGGGAAATTAGCCGTAATACAGGATCTAGAAGGTTATTTAGTAGCCGCAAGAGACAATGTATTACTCATATGCAAAAAAGATGACGAAAGCGCTATCCGAAAATTCGTAAATGACGTACAAATCAAACTAGGAGATCAGTTTGTATAAAAACAGGTAACCGGAGTTTAATCATAAGGAAAGCGGGAAACAGAATATCCGTTTCCCGCTCTTTATATTTACTAAGAAAGAAAAAGATTACTTGTCACCACCTTCCCAGGCTTGATTGATTGCTGTTGCCACCTCCACAAATTCTTCATTTGTCAGTTTCAACTTCGGATTAGAAAAAATCATATCCGACTCTTTCTGAATAGGAATCAGATGAATATGTGCATGAGGAACCTCTAATCCGATTACTGCCTCACCTACTTTCTTGCACGGAAAAACCTTTTGAATAGCAAGCGCCACACTCTTTGCAAAAACATGCATAGCAGCCAGTTCATTATCCTCCAAATCAAAGATATAGTCCACCTCACATTTCGGAACAACCAACGTATGCCCTTTGGCTAACGGATTGATATCCAGAAAAGCATAGAACTGGTCATTTTCAGCCACTTTATAGCTAGGAATCTCACCTGTAATAATTCTACTAAATATTGTTGCCATATCTATAAGTATTAAATAAGGCAGCCCCGCATAGCGGACCTGCCTTATATATTAAAATGAAATATTCACAACTTCTAAGCTGATTTTACCTTGCGGAATAGTGATTTCAGCCACATCACCCACTTTTTTTCCTAACAAACCCTGTGCTATCGGAGTATTTACCGAAATCTTGCCCAATTTTAAATTCGCTTCGCTTTCGGCTACGATAGTATAAACCATCTTCATTCCGGTCTTGGCATTCTTCAATTCTACTTTCGTCAAAATTTGCACTGTATCTGCATTCATTTTTGAAGTATCAATAATTTTAGCATCACCAATAGTTGATTTCAGCTGGCTGATCTTCATCTCCAATAGACCTTGCGCCTCTTTGGCAGCATCATATTCGGCATTTTCTGACAAGTCTCCCTTATCACGCGCTTCGGCAATAGCCGACACAATTTTAGGACGTTCTACTGATTCCAGATATTTCAGTTCCTCAATCAGTTGCTTGTAACCTTCTTCTGACATATAAGCCATAATGTTTTCCTCCTTTTAAATTATATAATTATTCATTGTTCCAGTTATGCCTATAAAAACAAAAAGAATTCCGACATGGAAATGTCGGAACCCTCTTTGGTATTTCAAGTCTTGCAAAGATAGACTTTTATCTAATACGAGTCAAGTTTATAAGGATGCTATGTAACATGTTTAAACAAATTCAACTCATAATTAGCTTTTTACAAGAGTTTTTTAATGGCTTCATCCAAATCTTTAATATTCTCACCACGGGCGCTTAATTCATTATTACGATTTACCAAAAATACCGAAGGCAGATTAGTTACATTATATAATGAAATGTATGAAGAATAAGCGCCATTAGCGTCACGTACACAGACCCAAGGCAGATTATCTGCAGATGTTTTCCAAAAGTGTTCATCACCATCCAGTGAAATCTGGTAAATCTCGAACCCTTGAGAAGCATACTTATTATAAAGTTCACGTAACGCCAAATTATGTGCAGCAGACATTGCATTGTTATATACAGTAAAATCGATCAGCACCACTTTACCCTTCAAATCGGTCAGACTGCGTGTATTGCCTTTCAAGTCTTTCAGCTGAATATCAATAATGCTGGCTTCCTTGATTTTATCTTCAGGAATTTCCATGGTCTGCTGACGGGGAGTACGGGTATTCTTCATTCCTTTTATAACCATATTGTACAAGTTGCGTGAACGGTCGGCATGTGGATAAGCATTATTCAGACTCGTAGCCACCGCAGCGAAACACTTCACATCCTCCTTATTTGTCAAAGGATCAAAAATCATATACCCATTCAACGACTGGAATAAAGCGAAATAAGCATATGGCATATTTGGAGCCGCAAAAATATATTCTCGTTTCACTTTATTCTTGTAATTGTTTACCATAGCCAAAAGGCTGTCTTGTGCGATGCCCGCAGGGATATTACGGTTCTGACCGAGTTTGTCCACATTCTTCTGCAAATCAGCTTGCAGCAACACCAATTCCTTTATTTTCAAATTGTTTTCCGAACCTTCAATACGATAGGCAGTCGCAAAATCATTTATCTCAGCCTTAACTGATACTGTTTCCGTAGAGTCTACAGCAAAGTTTATCACTTTATTATCTAAACGCAAACGATAGAATTCAGGAGATTCCGGGCGCTTCTGTGCAAAACTAAAACTTCCGCTACTGCCCAATTTTGCCGAATCAAGCGCTACTATGCCATCCAATCCCGACGCTTCCAAATAAAGCATCTTATCTTCAGCACCATTAATTTCACCTTGAACTTTGAACTTCGGTGCATTATCGCAGGCGCTCAACCCTATCAACAGAAGTGCGAGCAAAAAATATACATTCTTTTTCATCGCTAAAATTAATATAAATGTGTGTTCTCTTAATAATTTTGGATGCAAAGATACGTCTTTTCGTGGTTTGTCAAAGCATTTATCCACCTTCTTACACATTAAAATGAAAAAAAACAGTAATCATAGTAACTTTTTATCTCATTCTCACCAAATTAGAAGAATAAATGCCTATCTTTGCACGAATTTTAGACGAAAAATATATTAAAACATTTTTTATGATCAATCCAATTGTTAAGACGATCGAGCTTCCTGATGGTAGAACCATCACACTCGAAACGGGAAAGCTGGCAAAACAGGCAGACGGTTCTGTAATGCTCCGCATGGGTAACACCATGTTGCTAGCTACTGTTTGTGCAGCAAAAGATGCAGTTCCCGGTACAGATTTTATGCCCCTTCAGGTAGAGTACAAAGAAAAATATTCAGCATTCGGACGTTTTCCCGGTGGCTTTACCAAAAGAGAAGGCAAAGCTTCAGATTATGAAATCCTGACTTGCCGACTGGTAGACCGCGCATTGCGTCCTTTATTCCCCGATAATTTCCATGCAGAGGTTTACGTAAACATTGTTCTTTTCTCAGCTGATGGAATAGATATGCCTGATGCATTGGCAGGATTGGCCGCTTCAGCAGCATTAGCCGTTTCCGACATTCCTTTCGGCGGACCGATTTCTGAAGTACGCGTAGCACGTATCGATGGCCAGTTCGTTATCAACCCCACTTTCGAACAACTTGAGAAAGCTGATATGGATCTGATGGTTGCAGCCACATATGACAACATCATGATGGTAGAAGGCGAAATGCAGGAAGTCAGCGAACAAGACTTGCTGGCTGCCATGAAGGCTGCTCACGAAGCAATCAAAGTTCATTGTAAAGCGCAGATGGAACTGATGGAAGAAGTCGGTTCTACAGTAAAACGTGAATACTGCCACGAAGAAAACGATGAAGATTTACGCAAAGCTGTACGCGAAGCTTGTTATGATAAAGCATACGCCATCGCTGCTTCAGGAAACAGAAACAAGCATGAACGTCAAGATGCTTTTGATGCCATCCGCGATGAATTCAAAACTCAATATACAGAAGAAGAACTGGAAGAAAAAGGTGCATTAATCGACCGTTACTACCACGATGTGGAAAAGGAAGCCATGCGTCGTTGTATTCTTGATGAAGGCAAGCGTCTGGACGGACGTAAGACAACTGAAATTCGCCCTATCTGGTGCGAAGTAGGTTATCTGCCCGGCCCTCACGGTTCTGCCATTTTCACCCGTGGTGAAACTCAGTCTTTAACTTCTGTCACATTAGGCACCAAGCTAGATGAGAAAATCGTAGACGATGTTCTGGATCAACACAGAGAACGATTCTTGTTACACTACAACTTCCCCCCTTATTCTACCGGTGAAGCAAAAGCACAACGTGGTGTAGGTCGTCGTGAAATCGGTCACGGGCACTTGGCATGGCGTGCTTTGAAAGGACAAATTCCTGCAGGCTACCCATACACAGTACGTGTAGTATCTGATATCATGGAATCAAATGGTTCTTCTTCAATGGCTACTGTCTGTGCAGGAACGCTTGCATTAATGGATGCCGGTGTTGCCATGAAAAAACCAGTTTCAGGTATTGCCATGGGCTTGATTAAGAATGCAGGTGAAGAAAAATATGCCGTATTGTCTGATATTCTTGGAGATGAGGATCACTTGGGTGATATGGACTTCAAGGTTACAGGTACTCGTGATGGTATCACTGCTACACAGATGGACATCAAGGTAGATGGTCTGTCATTCGAAATCTTGGAAAAAGCGTTACTGCAAGCAAAAGAAGGTCGCGAACATATTCTTAACAAGTTAACCGAATGTATAGCCGAACCTCGTAAAGATTTGAAACCGCATGCTCCTCGTATTGAAACGATGACTATTCCTAAAGAGTTCATTGGGGCTATCATCGGTCCGGGCGGAAAGATTATCCAAGGTATGCAGGAAGAAACCGGAGCAACCATCACGATTGAAGAAACTGATGGAGTAGGTCGCATTGAGATTGCGGGAACAAACAAGAAATGTATTGACGATGCTATGCGCATTATCAAGGGTATCGTTGCCGTTCCCGAAGTCGGTGAAGTCTATGTAGGTAAAGTCCGTTCAGTAATGCCATATGGCGTGTTCGTAGAATTCTTGCCTGGTAAAGACGGATTGTTACACATCTCTGAAATTGACTGGAAACGTCTTGAAACAATAGAAGAGGCCGGTTTAAAAGAAGGGGATGAAATAGAAGTGAAGTTACTTGATATTGATCCCAAGACAGGTAAATTCAAGCTCTCTCACAAAGTATTACTGCCTCGTCCTGAAAAGCAAGAAAAGAAATAAGAACATTCTTTATTTATACCATAAAGAGCGCAACCTGTTATAGGTTACGCTCTTTTTTTAAGGTAAGCCATTAATAATAATGTAAAATAAAAAAGCGCAACTAAATAATAATTAGTCGCGCTATCTGATATATCATACAAAAGAAATTCCTCCGCTTTATATGATATCCGGTTATAAGGTAGGATCAATCTTCTTGAACTTCGAAATCATCTTTACCTACTCCGCAAAGAGGGCAAACCCAATCATCTGGAATATCTTCAAATGCTGTTCCCGGAGCGATTCCACCTTCAGGATCTCCTTCTGCCGGGTCATAAACCCAACCACATACTGTGCAAACGTACTTTTTCATAATTGTCTCTGTTTTATGTTTTAAATATTCTTTAAATACATAACAAATATACAAGGAAATTGTTTACTTGCAAACTATCCCACTAATATTTTTTTAAGCTCTTCCATTCCTTCGGACGCACCTTTCTGAATTACATGCACTTTACGTCCCGATGCAATGGGCACCTGCTTAGGATCTATTAAATAAACAGGAGTGCGGGCAGGCACATAATTCAACAAACCGGCAGCAGGATATACATTAAGCGAAGTTCCTATAATTAAAAAGATATCAGCTGTTTCAGCATATTCAATTGCAGTTTCAATCATAGGAACAGATTCACCAAACCATACAATGAACGGACGAAACTGGGAACCGTCTCCGGCCAAGTCTCCCAAATGTATCTCATATTCTTCCGGCTTTAATTCTTTAATATAAGCTGGATTATTAGGTTGCCAACTAGATGTCACCTTGGTCAGTTCGCCATGTAAATGAATAATATGCGAACTTCCGGCACGCTCATGCAAATTATCAATATTTTGAGTGATAACAGTCACATTAAAGAACTTTTCCATCTCAGAAACCAGTTTATGCCCCCGATTAGGCTTTACAGCAAGCAACTGTTTACGACGCTCATTATAAAAATCAATCACCAATTTAGGGTTTGCCGCATACCCTTCCGGAGTAGCCACTTGTTCCACCGGATACTGATCCCATAAACCACCTGCATCACGAAATGTACTGATACCGCTTTCTGCACTCATTCCAGCACCTGTTAAAACTACTAAATTCTTCATTTCTAGTCCTCCTCTTTTAACTAAACACACAAAAATAAGAAAAATTAAATTGTTAAAAACAGATTCATTCAAATAAAACACCTACCTTTGTGCGTTTTGTATAAAACATCTTATAAAATAAATAGTTATGGATAAATTCAGTTACGCCATCGGCCTTGGTATTGGCCAGAATTTATTGAGCATGGGTGCTCAAAGTATTAATGTTGAAGACTTTGCTCAAGCAATCAAAGACGTATTAGATAGAAAAGAAACGGCTATCAGCCACAACGAAGCACGTGAAATCGTAAACAAGTACTTTGAAGAGCTGGAAACCAAATTGAATGCAGAGAATATTGAAAAGGGAAAATCATTTTTGGAGGAAAACGCAAAAAGACCGGGGGTCGTGACACTTCCCAGCGGCTTACAGTACGAAGTTATCACAGAAGGTAACGGAAAAAAACCGAGTGCAACCGACCGTGTAAAATGCCATTATGAAGGTACCTTGATTGATGGAACTTTGTTTGACAGCTCTATCAAACGCGGCGAACCGGCTATCTTTGGTGTGAACCAAGTAATCAAAGGATGGGTGGAAGCACTCCAACTGATGACTGAAGGTGCTAAATGGAAACTTTTCATTCCTTCAGAACTAGCCTATGGAGCACAACAGGCAGGAGAAATGATTCCTCCTCACAGCACATTGATTTTTGAAGTAGAATTAATCGAAGTATTATAATTATTAAAGCATTTAAGGCAAATGAAAAAAATTAGTTTTTTTGTAGCAATCGCTGCTGCAGCCAGCTTGGCTTCTTGTACAGCCCAAGCACCGAAAGCAAACATGAAGAATGACGTAGACTCACTTTCTTACATGATGGGTATCACCAACACGCAAGGTCTGGATATGTATATGAGCCAACAACTGGGCGTTGACACAGCCTATATGGCCGACTTCATCAGAGGTGTTAAAGAAGGTACCAGCAAGACAAGTCCTAAAGATGTTGCTTATATGGCAGGTCTTCAGATTGGTCAACAAGTTGGTGGACGTATGTTCGATATGATGAGCCAACGTATTTTCGGAAATGACTCTACTCAAAGTTTAAGTAAAGAAAACTTCCTGGCAGGTTTCATGGCTGCTTTGCAGAAAAAAGGCATGAATGTTACTATGGAAGAAGCCAACGCCTACGTTCAGTCTAAAGCAGAAGCAATCAAAACAAAAGCTACTGAAGCCCAATTCGCTGAAAATAAGGCTGCCGGTGAAAAATTCCTAGCTGAAAATGCAAAGAAAGAGGGTGTTAAAACTACATCAAGCGGATTGCAATATAAGATAATTAAAGAAGGTAACGGCGCTGTTCCTACCGATTCTTCTAAAGTAAAAGTAAACTATAAAGGTACTTTGATTGACGGAACTCAGTTCGACAGTTCATATGATCGTAAAGAACCGACTACTTTCCGTGCTAATCAAGTAATCAAAGGATGGACTGAAGCACTGACAATGATGCCAGTAGGTTCTAAATGGGAACTTTACATCCCTCAAGACTTGGCTTATGGTGCACGTGAAGCCGGTCAGATTAAACCTTTCTCTACTTTGATTTTCGAAGTAGAACTGGTTGGAATCGAAAAATAACCTCATTTTAATACGATTTACAAAAAAGCGTGGAACATTCGTGTCTCACGCTTTTCTTTTAACTTGTCCTTCTACAAATCAAATTTTCTTTTCCTTTATATCTGTACGTGCCTCAACAACATTTACTACATAATCGCCTAATTTTTCGCATTCGCTGATAATATCCATATAATGATCCCCCGTCTGATAATTATATTCCTTATTATTCACATCCAATACATTCTGATCCTTCAACTGGTTGCGGTAATTGTTTCTCTCATTCTCTATATTAAATGATTTGTTAGGATCAACCAAATGATATTCGTCTTCTTCCAAAGATACTATTTGTTGCAGTGGAAGGCTGTACAATGCACCTGTCAACAATCCGGTGAAGCGATTCGTGGTCATAGCACCCAAAATATGGCGCAAATGCCCACCTGTCAGTTTTTGCAAAGCCTCACTCACGGTTTTCATACCATATATCAGAAGTACCAGTGAGCCTATCAGTTTCAAAAAAAACAAATATTGACATGTAGATTCTCTTTTATTTAGACTCTCTTCTTTCTTACACTTTATTAAAAAACACAGAGGCACAAAGTATTTAACCCATCATAGGTTAAACCTTGCACCTCTGCACCTATTCTGTTCACCATAGCCCTTTCAGGTCAGGATTTCTTTTCCTTCACATTGCTACTGGCTTCCACCACATTTACTACATAATCGCCCAGTTTTTCACATTCTCCAATAATATCCATATAGTGCACCCCCATCTGATAATCATACTCCTTATTATTCACATCCAGCACATTTTGGTTCTTTAGCTGATTACGATAGTTATTTATTTCATTCTCTATATTAAACGATTTATTCACATCTACCACATGATGCTCATCTTCCACCAACGAAATCATCTGAGACAAAGCATCATCAGTCAACTGGAACATCTGATGAATATGATCATACTGTTTCGGAGTAAAATCCATATCACTGCGATGTTTACGATTGATAGTACGTGCCAAATTATAACAGCTGTCCCCGATACTTTCTATTTCAGTCACTTCACGAAGCATAGCACGAATTTGCAACTTACTTTCAGAACTCAAACGCCCGTCGGATACCTGATTCAGATAATTAGCGATCTCCACCTCCATGTTATCGCTTATATTCTCATATTTCTCAATACGACTGAACAATTTGTTAAAGTCATTGTCATTAGTGGTGTGAAGCAGATCCCGCACCATGCCAAACATACGATGAGTACGCTCTGCAAAGAGATTGATTTCCTTGCGTGCCTGCAATATAGAAAGCTCTGCCGTAGAAAGCATACCACCTGTAATAAAGCGCAAACGATATTCCTCATCCTGCTCTCTCTGAGGAATGATTTTACAGACAGTTTTCTCTATCAACTTGACAAACCAAATAAGAATCAACACATTGCATATATTAAAAGTAGTATGAAAAGCAGACAGTTTAAAAGATACGGCAACAGCCGGATCTGCTGTTCTCATTATATCTTCTACAAACCATGAAACCCCCATAGTTACAGGCTTGAAAAGGCATAACACCCAAATAACCCCAAAAACATTGAATACCAAATGAGCCAGCGCAGCCCTCCTGGCCTGCGTATTGGCAGTCAGTGCGGCAAGGTTAGCGGTTATAGTGGTACCAATATTCTCGCCAAGTACCAACGCAGCCCCCAGCTCAAAACTAATCCAACCATTGGCACACATAATCAAAGTAATAGCCATCGTTGCAGCCGATGCCTGTACAATCATGGTAAGAACTGTACCGATGACAACAAATAAGATAACAGAACCAAATCCCATATCAGTATAGTTCTGAACAAAAGACAACATTTCGGGGTTTCTACTTAAGTCAGGAGCATTCGTCTTCAAGAGAGAGAGGCCCATAAACAAAAAAGAGAAACCGAATATAAATTCTCCAATGGATTTACGGTTACTCTTTCCTGAAAATAATAAGGGTACGCCAACAGCCAATAACGGAAGTGCCATAGCAGCAATATCTACTTTAAACCCTAGCGCAGATATAATCCATGCAGTGACAGTGGTACCGATATTTGCCCCCATAATGACTCCAATTGATTGTGAAAGTGTAAGGAGTCCGGCATTAACGAAACTTACTACCATAACAGTAGTAGCAGAAGAGGATTGAATTAACGCAGTGATAAGAACACCGGTTAGCACTCCGGTTACCCGGTTGGTGGTCATCGCTGTGAGGATTTTACGCAGTCTGTCACCAGCAAACTTTTGCAGCCCCTCACTCATGATTTTCATTCCATAAAGGAATAGCGCCAGTGAACCTAGCAGCTTTAAGAAATCATAAAAAGAATACTCCATCTTTAATTAATTTGGTAGGAATTGGCTAATCTCCCTTTTATTCAGTAAATTTCAAGCCGTTTCACTACGTTAGTAATAATTATTACGATTATGTTACAAATCTGTTGCAAAAATAACAATATTTCAAAGAACTTCCCAATCGGAAGCTCACTTTTGGATATTTATAATGGTTTTAATCTAGATATCCCATACGGGCCGGTCAGTGCCAAAGTCAATAACAAAGTAGAAGGACTCAATTACCGGGCCTATAATAATAAGGATGTAGAGTTCCTGAACATACTGAATCCTTCAGGAATGCGTACCTATGTCCGTTCGCTCTGCTTCATCTTGTGCAAAGCGGTGGAGGACTTATACCCTGATGGAAAAATCATGCTTGAACATCCCGTATCCAAAGGATATTATTGCGCCTTGCAGATAGGACGCGAAACCGGGTTGGATGATGTTTCCCGTATTAAGCAGCGAATGAAAGAGATTGTGGAAGCCAACATCCCTTTCCACCGTTTTGAATGTCACACAACTGAAGTAGTAGAACTATTCCGCCGGAAAGGAATGATGGACAAAGTTAGACTGCTTGAAACTTCAGGGGAACTTTACTCCTATTATTATACTTTAGAAGATACCATTGACTACTACTATGGCAGTCTGTTGCCCAGCACCGGATATATCCGCAAATTCGACATTGTTAAATACTATGACGGCTTGTTGCTGCGAGTCCCCAACCGTCAGAATCCGGAAATATTGGAGGAAGTAGTAAAACAAGAAAAAATGCTGGAAGTATTCAAAGAGCACCGACGCTGGAATCAGATTTTAGGTGTGGGTACTGTAGGAGATTTCAATGTGGCCTGTAATGAAGGTTATGCCACCGATCTGATTAATGTGTCTGAAGCCTTGCAGGAAAAAAAAATTTCCAATATTGCTGATGAGATATACCACAGAGGAAAAAACGGTCAAAGAGTAAAACTGGTTCTTATCTCCGGTCCATCCTCTTCTGGTAAAACGACTTTCAGCAAACGACTCAGTATCCAGTTGATGGCAAACGGGCTGAAACCTTACCCCATCTCCCTGGACAATTACTTTGTTGACCGAGAAAAGACACCAAAAGATGAAAAAGGTGATTATGATTACGAATCATTGTATGCATTGGATTTGGAGTTCTTCAACAAGCAATTACAAGATCTGCTTCATGGAAAGGAAGTAGAGTTACCACGTTTCAACTTCACCACAGGAAGAAGGGAATTTAAAGGTGACAAACTTAAGATTGACGATAACATGATATTGATTCTCGAAGGGATTCATGCACTTAACCCCGAATTAACCCCTCATATTCCCGCCGAGAATAAATATAAAATATATGTATCGGCATTAACCACTATTCTGCTGGACAATCATAATTATATTCCGACTACCGACAACCGTTTGTTGCGCCGTATTATCCGCGATTACAAATACCGTGGCTATTCCGCAGAGGAAACAATCAGAAGATGGCCCAGCGTACGCGCCGGAGAAGAAAAATGGATCTTCCCATATCAGGAAAATGCAGATGCCATGTTCAATTCTGCCCTGTTGTTTGAACTGGCCATTATGAAGGATTATGCCATTCCTATTCTAAGGAATGTTCCCAATAACAAACCGGAATATTCAGAAGCATACCGTTTACGCAAATTCTTGGAATATTTCGCTTCGGTACAAGATAAAGAATTGCCTCCCACTTCTTTACTGAGAGAGTTTTTAGGAGGAAGCAGTTTCCGGTATTAACCTGTTATTAAACAGTATATAAGTTTTGTTTATGTGCAAAACAAACAGTAATTTCGGCCATTATTAAACAAGTATAAGTGAATGCACTCCAAAGGCTATAGAAAACTGTTCAACTGCCTGATGTTCTACTACTAAGAACATTTCTTCTTCAGGAGGGTATGCCAAAAGCCAGCAGACTGTACATTACACCACCATAAAGATGGATTAAATGACAGCGTATCTTACTTTTGGCATACGTTTCTTTCTATTTGATATCTTATTCTCTTGCACATCAATTGGTCGGATCCATTAATCCGCCCTTATGGAAATTTCTATTTATGAACCAGTAGACCTTATTACAACTCTTATGAAAACAACAATCAACGGTATGACAGACCGTATCCGACGCCTACGTCAAGAATCTTTTGATACACAACCTTCTTTGTCCATAGAACGTGCTCTGATAGAAACCGAATTTTACAAAGAAAACGAAGGAAAGTATCCAATTCCTATTCTAAGAGCACTGAACTTCCTTGAAATCTGTAAACGGAAAACTATATACATAGGTGAAGACGAACTGATTGTAGGTGAACGTGGACCACGCCCCAAAGCCGTATCGACTTTCCCTGAACTGACCTGTCACAGCGTGGAAGACCTTCATGTATTGAACACCCGCGAATTGCAGCGTTACACCATCAGCCAGGAAGATATAGACACCTATGAGCGCGAGGTAATTCCTTATTGGAAAGGGCGCACCCAACGCGAACGCATCTTCAATCATGTTCCCAAAGAATGGAAAGAAGCTTACGAAGTAGGAATGTTCACTGAATTCATGGAACAACGAGCCCCCGGCCATACTTCTCTGGACGGAAAGGTTTATCAACATGGCATGCTGGATTTGAAAGAACGTATTGCACATGAGTTGAAAAATCTGGATTTTATGAATGATCCAGAAGCAACCGACAAACAAGAAGAACTGACCGCCATGTCCATCTCCTGTGATGCCGCTATCATTTTTGCCGAACGCCATGCCGAACTGGCCGAAAAGATGGCTGGACAAGAAACCGATCCGAAACGCAAAGAGGAACTGAAAAAAATAGCGGAAATCTGCCGATGGGTTCCTGCACATGCCCCCCGTACTTATTGGGAGGCCATACAAATGTACTGGTTTGTCCATCTCGGCACCATTACAGAGCTGAACGGATGGGACGCCATGAATCCAGGACATTTTGACCAGCACCTCGCTCCTTTCTATGAAAAAGACCTGGAAGAAGGAATACTGACCCGTGCAGAGGCCAAAGAACTGATGTCATGTTTCTTTATCAAAGTAAATAATCAGACAGCCCCACCCAAAGTTGGCATCACCGCCAAAGAAAGCGGTACCTACAATGACTTTACCAATCTGAATATCGGTGGCATCAAACGTGATGGTAGCAACGGAGTCAGCGAAGTATCCTATATCATGCTCGAAACAGTAGATGATCTTCACCTGTTACAACCCGGAAGCGCCCTGCACATCAGTGTATGCACCCCGGAGCGTTTCCTGCGCGAAGGCTGCAAAGTAATCCGTAAGGGCTATGGCTACCCATCTGTATTCAATCCCGACACATACGTCATGGAACTGATGCGACAGGGAAAAACACCGGAGGACGCTCGTGAAGGCGGATGTAGCGGATGCATAGAAGTAGGCGCTTTCGGAAAAGAAGCTTACATACTGACCGGTTACCTTAACGTACCCAAGATATTGGAAGTCACCTTGCACAACGGAACAGATCCTGTATCAGGCAAGAAAGTAGGCTTGGTAACAGGAGATCCCTGTACCTTCCGGAGTTATGAAGCACTTTATGACGCATTTCTTAAACAAATCCATTATTTTGTAGATATGAAAGTACGCGTCAGCAACTACATTGACCGTATGTTCGCCAAATACGCTCCCGCCACTTTCCTGTCTTTGTTCATTGATGACTGTATCGCCAAAGGAAAAGATTATTATAACTGCGGACCGCGTTATAACACAAGCTATATTCAATGCACCGGTTTGGGTACTATTACCGACAGCCTCTCCGTTCTGAAAAAACATGTATTCGAAGAACGTAAATTCAATATGGAGCAAATCATCCATGCTACCGATACCAACTTCGAAGGACAGGAAGCCATGAGACAGTTCATACTGAACCGTACCCCTTTCTTCGGTAACGATGACGAATATGCAGACCGCATCGCCATCCAGATCTTTAACGACCTTTACGATGCCATCGAGGGAAAGCCGAACACCAAAGGCGAATGTTTCCATCTGAACATGTTGTCTACCACCTGTCACGTTTACTTCGGCAAAATGATGAATGCCACCCCCAACGGCCGTCTAGCCGGACGTGCCATCAGTGACGGTACCTCACCCTCACACGGAGCAGATACCCACGGGCCATCCGCCGTTATAAAATCATTAGGAAAACTGGACCAGGTGAAAAGCGGAGGCACTCTATTGAATCAGCGCTTCCTGCCTTCACTTCTTAAACACGATGAAGACATAGCCAAACTGGCAAGCCTCATCCGCAGCTATTTTGCTTTAGGAGGACATCACATTCAGTTCAACATAGTAGATACCGCTACCCTGCATGCCGCCCAAAAACATCCGGAAGAATACCGGGACCTATTGGTACGCGTAGCTGGATACAGTGATTACTTCAATGACATGAATACAGATTTACAATATGACGTAATAGCCCGCACGGCACAAGAAACCTTCTGACAAGATGAGTCTGATTTTCGACATCAAACGCTATGCCATCAATGACGGACCGGGCATCCGCATCACACTTTTCATGAAAGGATGCCCGCTCTCGTGCGTATGGTGCCATAATCCCGAAGGCATTCGTAACGGAAAAGACAAACTATACACAGCCAAGAAATGCCTCGGCTGTGGAACTTGTCTGAAAGTATGTCCCAACGGGGCACTGACACTGGCTCCCGAGGGTATTATCACCGACAAGCAAAAATGCGTGTTATGCGGACGCTGTGCCGAAGAATGTCCGGCAATGGCTATCGAGATATCAGGAACGGAATATACCGCCGAATACCTGATGCATGAAATAGAAAAGGAAATTCCATTTATGGATCAATCAGGCGGTGGAGTTACTTTTTGTGGTGGAGAACCGTTGCTTCATCCCGAATTCTTGATTGATATACTGAAACGTTGCGGACAACAGGGAATTCATCGGGTGGTAGATACCACCCTGCTTGCCCGCAAAGAAACAGTGGATGAAGTGATGCGGAATTGTGAACTATTGCTTATCGACTTAAAATCAATGGACAGTACCGTACACCAGACATTTTGTGATGTTCCCAATGAATTAATTTTGGAGAACATCCGCAGAGTAGCAGAAGCTGACTTTCCTTATTATATCCGTATTCCATTGATTGAAGGAGTGAATGCAGATGAAAAGAACATAAAGCTGTCTGCCGAATTTTTGGCCAGTCTTCCACGGCATCCTGAGATCATTAACCTATTACCTTACCATGATATAGGAAAGGGAAAGCATGCAAAGCTAGGCAGTATCTATAACCCTAAAGGATATAAAATGCAAACGCCATCCGAGGAAGTACAACAGCAGTGCATACAAATCTTGACTGATTACGGTTTAAAAGCAACCATAGGTGGATAATTATATATCATCGTTCTGTAGTAAAAGGACCTTCGTACCCCAAAAACGTGCCCCGTCCTCCGTTATCAAATAATCTTCCTCATTACGCAACTCTGTAAACTCACGATAACTCTCCAACTTATCATAATCGATAAAATCCTTAAAGCATTTCTCCGCTTTCCAACAATCTATTAATATAGATACCCGGTTCTATAGTAAGTTCAAATTCCGGTTCCAAAGATCCGGCCAGCCTTAATAATTTACGGCTGACCTAAGTACTTTTCTAATGAATCACCTGTCTTTTAGCAACTGCTTTTTCCAAACACTTCTTCAAATCCGCGGCAGAACCAGTTTCTGTCACTCCCACCCTCTACGCTTTCTCACACAAGGCAGGCTGGATCCCATCCATACAATATGATATCCATATCGCCAATCCGGCATAGGGCAAGTCCCAAAAATAAAGAGAAGTAGAACCTTGGCGGAAATGATAAGTATTATCCGCATAGTCGCCACTCTCCTCGTTATCCCAAATAGCAAGAAACCTATCCCCACGTTTTTTCAAACTGTTACGATGGGTTGTATAAGTTTCTTTTGCAAACATAATCTTATGTTTTTTGTATAGATGACAGGTAAAGATAGCCATCCCCTTAAAATAATCCCCCCAAAAAGGAAGATTATTACAATACAATTTCCTATTTTTGTCGCAATAAACAAGGAAATAAAAATATTATGGCACAAGGCTCACGTCAAGTACAAACACAAGCCCAGCAACAAATACAAACCTTATCTCCACAACAGATACTGGTAGTGAAATTGCTGGAACTGCCCACTGTGGAGCTGGAAGAACGTATCCATTCCGAAATACTGGATAATCCGGCCCTGGAGGAAGGGAAAGAAATGCCCGAAAATGAAGATGACAACACAGAATACGTTGAGAACGAAGACGGAAATACAGACTCGAACGAAGATTTTTCATTAGGCGATTACAGCAACGAAGATGATATTCCCGATTATAAACTACAGGAACATAATCGTTCCAAAGAAGGAGTAGCCGAAGAAATCCCTTTCTCGGATGCCGTATCTTTTTATGAAATATTGAAAGACCAGTTGCAGATGCAGGAACTTACCCCAGAACAACGAGATATAGCAGAATACTTGATCGGTTCATTGGACGATGACGGCCTGTTACGCAAAAATATGGAGTCTATCATGGATGAACTTGCCATCTATCGAGGAATCTATACCACTGAGGAGGAATTAAATAAAATCTTGGAAATAATCCAAGACTTTGATCCGGCAGGTATCGGTGCCCGCAGTTTACAAGAATGTCTTCTGCTACAAATACAAAGAAAAGCCGATTCACCGTTAAAACAAATAGAACTGGACATCATCGGTAAATGCTGTGATGAGTTTACCCGCAAAAACAAAGAAAGGATTATCCAAAAACTAGGTATAACCGAAGAACAATATAATGAGGCGGTGAGCGATCTCACCAAACTGAATCCTCGTCCGGGCAGTTCACTGGGTGAAGCAATGGGTAAAAATATGCAGCAGATCATTCCCGACTTCATTGTAGAAACGTATGAGGATGACACCATTACTCTAAGTTTAAACAATCGTAATGTTCCTGAGTTGCGTCTGAGCCGCCAGTTCACCGAACTACTGGATGAACACACCCGCAACAAAGATAATCAGAGCAAAGCCTCAAAGGACGCACTGATGTTCCTAAAACAAAAAGTAGATGCCGCACAAGGTTTTATCAACGCCGTAAAACAGCGACAACATACGTTGCTCACCACCATGCAAGCCATTATAGATATTCAGCGCCCCTTCTTTTTGGAAGGAGACGAATCCCTGCTAAAGCCCATGATCCTAAAAGATGTAGCCGAACGCTCGGGATTGGATATTTCCACCATATCACGGGTAAGCAACAGCAAATATGTACAAACAAACTATGGTATCTATTCGTTGAAATTCTTTTTCAGCGACGGTTACACTACCGAAGACGGTGAAGAACTCTCTGTCCGCGAAATCAAGCGTATTCTGAAAGAATGTGTAGACACCGAAGACAAGGAAAAACCGTACACTGATGATGAACTGGCCGAAACACTAAAAACGAAAGGCTACCCCATAGCCCGCCGTACTGTAGCCAAATACCGCCAACAGCTTAACATACCCGTCGCACGATTAAGAAGGTAATATAAATTATATGGAAGCTAACGAAATAACCGAAACAATAGCAGTAGGCAAGAAAAACAGTCCGCTTGAAGTCAGTTCACGTATCATATCAGGCATATTCACGCCTTTTATGATTCCTTTTGTGGCATTTTTCCTGCTTTTTTTCTTCACTTATCTTCGTATCATGCCCATCCAGTACAAACTGATAGTATTGGGCATAGTCTACTGTTTCACCATTCTGATGCCGATGCTCGCCATCTACCTGTTCCAAAAAATAAACGGTTGGGGTATTCATGAATTGGGACACCGCGAAAAACGTTTCGTACCATATGCGTTGACTATCATCAGCTATGTCACTTGTCTCATCACCATGTATAAGATACACCTGCCCCGCTATATGTCAGGTATTATCGTAGCCGCCCTCATCTGCATGATCCTTTGCACGCTGATCAATTTCAAGTGGAAAATCAGCACACACGTGGCAAGCAGCGGCATGATGGTAGGCGGATTATTATCCTACAGCTTTATATTCAATTTCAATCCTGTATGGTGGCTCTGTTTTTTCATTTTGCTATCCGGGATGCTTGGCACAGCCCGTATCATTGTAAAACAGCATACCTTATTAGAAGTTTTAGCCGGATTTATTGTCGGATTGTTTTGTGGTGTCATTGGAATTTTGTTTATTTGAAAAAAATTAGTATTAACCTTATAAATTGAAAGCATTATGGAATTTCCAAGCAATGTAAAGTATACCAAAGAACACGAATGGATACGAGTAGAAGGTGATATAGCTTATGTAGGCATCACTGATTATGCACAAGAGCAACTGGGTGACATCGTATTCGTAGATATCACAACTGAAGGAGAAACTTTAGAAAAAGATGAAGTTTTCGGTACTATTGAAGTAGTAAAAACGATTTCGGACTTGTTCCTTCCCGTTTCAGGAGAAGTTTTGGAACAGAATGAAGCATTGGCCGACAATCCCGAATTAGTAAACCAAGACCCGTATGGTAAAGGGTGGCTGATTAAGATCAAGCCCAATGACTCTAATGACGTTAACGATTTGCTGGATGCTGAAGGATATAAAGCATTAGTCAACGAATAATATAGATTCCCATTAGGAATTGTTCAAGCGCGGATTACGCGGACCTCACGGATTTTTCTATCCGCGTTCATCCGTATAACCCGTGCTTGAAGTAAATATATAAACCAAACAATAACAAAAAACAATGAAACCTATCGTAAGCATTATCATGGGTAGCACTTCCGATCTTCCCGTAATGGAAAAAGCTGCCAAATTACTGGACGAGATGCACGTACCTTTCGAAATGAACGCCCTTTCGGCACACCGCACTCCCGAAGCTGTGGAGGAATTTGCGAAAAATGCTGCAGGCCGTGGAATTAAAGTCATCATTGCCGCTGCCGGCATGGCTGCCGCACTTCCCGGTGTCATTGCTGCAAATACCACATTGCCTGTTATCGGTGTTCCCGTTAAAGGTTCAGTTCTTGATGGCGTAGACGCACTTTATTCTATCATCCAAATGCCTCCCGGAATTCCTGTAGCTACCGTAGCAATCAATGGAGCCATGAATGCAGCTATTCTGGCCGTACAAATGCTAGCATTGAGTGATACAGAACTAGCCACCAAGTTTGCAGACTACAAGACCGGCTTGAAAAAGAAAATCGTGAAAGCCAACGAAGAACTGAAAGAAGTCAAGTTTGAATATAAAACAAATTAACTAGTGGTTAGTGATTAGTGGTAAGTGGTTAATATTTCAGCGCAGCCCACTAATCACTAACCACTCACCACTAATCACTAACTATGGATTTATTCAATTACTCCCGCCGCGAATCTTCCGAAGTGAATATCGGAGCCACTCCCTTGGGTGGCAACAACCCCATCCGTATTCAGAGCATGACAAATACCGTCACTATGGATACCGAAGCCTGTGTGGAACAAGCCAAACGCATTATAGATGCCGGCGGTGAATACGTTCGCCTCACCACACAAGGTGTCCGTGAAGCCGAAAACTTGAAGAATATCAATATCGGATTACGCTCTCAAGGATATGATACTCCATTGGTGGCCGATGTACATTTTAACCCCAAAGTAGCCGATGTAGCGGCACAATATGCAGAAAAGGTACGCATCAATCCGGGAAATTACGTAGACCCGGGACGTACTTTCCGGAAACTGGAATACACTGACGAAGAATATGCGCAAGAAATAGAAAAGATACGTGCCCGCTTCATTCCTTTTCTAAATATCTGCAAGGAAAACCACACCGCCATCCGCATCGGGGTAAACCACGGTTCTCTGTCAGACCGCATCATGTCTCATTATGGTGACACCCCTGAAGGTATGGTGGAATCGTGCATGGAATTTCTGCGTATCTGTGTTGCGGAACATTTCAACGATGTGGTTATTTCCATCAAAGCATCCAATACCGTGGTAATGGTCAGGACGGTCCGTCTGCTGGTAAAGGAAATGGAAAAGGAAGGCATGGCTTTCCCGCTTCATTTGGGAGTTACCGAAGCAGGGGACGGCGAGGACGGAAGAATAAAATCCGCATTAGGAATAGGCGCACTCCTTGCAGATGGCTTGGGAAATACCATTCGTGTTTCATTGAGCGAGGCTCCTGAAAACGAAATTCCGGTAGCCCGCAAACTGGTTGATTATATACTAACTCGGGAAGGACATCCTTTTATTCCTGGAAAAGAAGCTCCGCAGTTCAACTACCTATCTCCGGGGCGCCGGAAGACTAAGGCTGTCCGAAACATTGGAGGAGATAATCTTCCCGTAGTAATAGCCGAACGTCTGGAAGGGTCTTTCGAAACCAATCCTCAGTTCAAACCTGACTATATTTATTGCGGTGGAAGTGTGCCCCAATCACGAGATAACAATATAGCCTATCTAGTAGATGCCAATGCATGGAATCCAGAAGACAAAAATGTCTATCCGGCATTTAACTACCAGCAGATGATAGAATTACATCACACGGTTTCCGATCTGAAATTCCTGTTTCTGCCCTATATGGCTATGAATGACGAAGTAATCGCAGCCCTTAAACTACATCCCGAAGTGGTAATCATCGCCCAAAGCAATCATCCCAACCGCCTCGGCGAATATCGTGCCATGACACACGAACTGATGAATGAAGGGTTAGAGAATCCGGTCGTATTCTTCCAATACTATCAGGAAACGAAAGCTGAAGACCTGCAAATCAAAGCGGCAGCTGATATGGGTGCACTAATTTTTGACGGACTCTGTGACGGAATCTTCTTGTACAACCAAGGCCCCTTGAGTCATATAGTGGTAGATACCACTGCATTTGGTATCCTGCAAGCCGGCAGAATCCGAACCAGCAAAACGGAATACATTTCATGTCCGGGATGTGGTCGTACCTTATATGATTTGGAGTCTACCATCGCCCGTATCAAAACAGCTACCTCGCACTTGAAAGGTCTGAAGATCGGCATTATGGGCTGTATTGTCAATGGTCCCGGCGAAATGGCGGATGCCGACTATGGCTATGTAGGTGCCGGTCGTGGAAAAATCAGCCTCTATAAAAAGAAAGAATGCATAGAAAAAAACATTCCCGAAGATCAGGCTGTTGAGAAGTTGATCGAGCTCATCAAAGCCAATGGTGACTATACAGAAAAATAAAAACGTCCAAATCATGGATTATCAACAGATTCTAAAAGACATCTATCAAGAAATCCAGCCCTACGCCTCTATTGGCAAACAGGCTGATTACATTCCGGCACTTGCCAAAATCAACCCAGATCAATTCGGAATGTGTATCCATACGATACAAAACAAAACTTTCATGCATGGAGAAGCCACCACCGGCTTCTCCATCCAAAGTATTTCGAAAGTTTTTTCACTTGCCATGTGTTTGAGTCTTGAAGGAGATAATCTATGGAAAAGAGTAGGTAAAGAACCTTCGGGAACAGCTTTCAACTCACTAGTACAACTGGAGGTAGAAAAAGGAATTCCTCGGAATCCCTTTATTAACGCCGGAGCCATTGTAATGACAGATATCCTGCTGAACCATCTGAAACACCCCGAAGAAGAATATCTTCGTTTCGTCCGCTCAATCAGCGGAAATAACCAAATTCATTATAATGAAGAAGTTGCCCTGTCCGAACGTGAAAACGGTTATCTGAATGCGGCAATCACCAACCTGTTGAAATATTATCATAACATCGACAATGACATAGAACGTGTACTTCATTTCTATTTCCTGCAATGCTCCATAGAAATGAGTTGTTATGATTTATCCAAAGCCTTTTTGCCGTTTGCCAACCATAAACAGGCTTTTACATTCGAAGGAATCACGCTGACCGCCTCTCAAGTGAAACGTATCAATGCCATCATGCAAACATGTGGATTCTATGACGAAGCAGGAGAATTTTCTTATTTGGTAGGTCTTCCGGGGAAAAGTGGTGTGGGAGGCGGTATAGCCGCAGTTTACCCACTACGATATTCAGTTGCAGTGTGGAGCCCGAGATTGAATCCAAAAGGAAATTCCGTTATGGGAATCAAGGCGCTGGAACTATTGACAACACAGACACAGGAATCTATTTTCTAGGAAACAAGTATCTCTCCATACTCAATCATCTTCTTTCTTGTTGGAATAATCCAGAATGAAGTTGAATATAACACGCATAATACTTATAGCCTTTCTATAAAAGAGAGAAGTACCTGGAATTTATGTAGAAATTATTGACCATGCTTAATAAATAACCGTTTTTACCCTCAATGGAACATCTTCTGTTTGCCATAAATAAAAGAAATAACCGACAGCCAAAGTCTTTTGAAGATATCCTGAACAGGCACTTAAAAACCTGCCTCAGCATTTCAAATGTCCAAGACAGGTTCCCTTATATTTTATAGAGATACAGATCAATATCTGTTTCTGCCACCGCCATAGCCATTATCTCCGCGACTACCACCATAGCCACCACCACGACTGTTGTTACCGCCACGATAACCACCACCGCCATTGTTGCCATAGCTACGACGCGGACGTTCTTCTCTAGGACGAGCTACTGACACAGAAAGAGTTTTTCCATCCATATCAACTTCATTAAGAGCTGCAATCGCTTTATCTCCAGCTTCATCATCAGCCATTTCAACAAAACCATATCCCTTAGAACGACCGGTCTCTCTGTCCATTATAATCTTAACAGAAACAACTTCACCATACTCTGCAAATAATTCTCCAAGTTCGGCTTCACTCATATTATAGTTAAGCCCTGCAATAAAAATGTTCATTTTAAAATAAATGTTTTAATAAAAAAATAAGTGCGTTTTGCTATTAGGAATCTTACAGAGAGACAAACGATTCTACCATCATCACTAAAGAATAAGTTGGAAAAGTATTAATGTACTTCTATGAGGATACTTAATGCAGGGGACAAATGTACGCAATTAGACTTGAACTCAAAACTAATTGGAGATTTATTTTTAATAATAAATGTTTTTTCGTTCTCTTTGAAAGAACAGACAAGTTTTAGAACGGAAATAACTGTTCCTCAAATACATATTTATACTTTAAAAGCTATTATACAGAAAGTTATCCTGTACTACATATCAAAAAGATAACCAATCTCCAGCCAGATCAGCATTCTTTATAGCAACAGGCCAGATACTTTCCGTAGAAGGAATTATTATGGAAGAAATTTCAGGAACAGGAACTACAGAAAATTCTTCAGTTTCCAAACAAGCTGCGAGAAACCGCAAAGTAATAAAATACAGAAAGAGAACTTATCTTTTTCATCTTCCCAACCATAATTCCGGATTAAGTTTAGCCGTTTCCTTACGAAGTTGAAAATGCAAGACCGTATTACCCGAACTATCTGTATGAATAGTACCAAGAACGGTACGTGTATTGACTTTGCTGCCTTTAGAAACCGATACGGAAGAAAGGTTGCAATAGACAGAGATGTAATTACCATGACGCACCAGTATATTGTTCAAACCATTATACTGGAAAATAGCCGAAACTTCTCCATTGAAAACGGCACGTGCCTGCGCTCCCGGTTTGCCCTTGATATCAATCCCTTTATTATCCAGTTTCACATTACGCAAACCATCTACGGCATACTGTCCGTAATGGCTGACAATCACATATGGACCGGTAATGGGAACCGGCAAAATACCCCGGTTACGTTCAAAACTGCCCGACAGCTGGCGGTCCTCATTATTCAGACTGAACTTCTCCACCGGAGCGACCTTCTTTGTAGACTCATTTTTTTCCGTAGATTTAGAACGGGACGCCCCTCCCGTAGTTTCACGCTCCGCTTTCTTAGCTGCTGCCGCCTTTGCGGCAGCCTCAGCAGCGGCTTTCCTACGAGCTTCCTCCTCTGCACGCTTTCTAGCTTTCTCTATTTCAATTTCAATCAAACGGTCAATCTGGGCATTCAATTGCTCAGCCGAACGTTTTTTCTTCCTTATCTCGCTTTGTATACCTTTCTGCTTCTTTTGCAAATTCGCCAAAAGAGTCTGGCGCTCCTTTTCCTGAATCTCCAGTTTGGCCTTTTCAACCTCACCCTGTTTTAAAAGATTCTGTTTGGCATGCTTAGTTTGTTCCACTTCTCTTTTTTTAGCGGCAATTTGCTTCTGCTTACGTTCTATCTCCATTCCTTGAAGGCGCTGGAAGTTTGCATATTCCTGCACATAACGCATACGACGGTAAGTCTGACTCAAATTCTCGGCAGAAAAAATAAACATTAATTTCTCTTGAACAGACTTGTTACGATACATGTATTGCACCGAAGTTTCATACTTCCGCTTCTTGTCTTTCAAATCACGCTGAAGTTTATTCAGTTGTTTCTGTAAAGAAGCGATCTCACTTGTCAATGTATGAACATCACTCTCTATGGTATTGATATATTTTCTTCTCTCCTCAATCTGACCTGTCAGCAAAGCAAGGTTGTCCAACTGGCTTTTCACATCCTTTTTGGTAGATTGCAACAAAGTTTCAGACTCGGCAATCTGCTGGTGAAGTTCCTTCCGTTTGGCTTCAAGCTCCCTTATTTTCCGAGTACTTTGCGCTGAAATAGTACTTAAAAAGCAGCAGGCTATGAGTAGTAAGAAGATACGTTTCATTATTTAATAAGCTGTTTTAGCAAATCTTGCAATTCTATTCTTTCGTATTTTCCGGGCACTTCGGTATGAGCTTCCCAATCCTTATTGGTAGAAAGGCGGGAAAGTTCAAATACAGCCGTAACCGGTTTGGCAGCCCCTTCAAAAGAAACCGTCATAGTTCCCGGAAACTGTCTCTGCTCCAACGGACGAAACTTATCATAACGCCAATTTATCCCGTACCGGGTACCGGACAAGCCGATATGACTTTCTTTCAGCAGCCCATCATTTGTATTGGTACGAAAACGGTAGGCGAAATGTTTGCCGTTCTTAACTTCTATTAATGCATTTTCGTTTTCAGGACGCACAGCAAAGGACGAAATATCACGGACAGTCAGCACCTTTTTTCCCGGAAGAAAAATTTCATTCATAAACAAGGCCTGCAAAGTATGAAAATCCAAATCAGCCTTTGCCAGATTCTTCAATTCATCAAAAGGAACTTGTACATAACGTTTGTTCATGCGATCCATCACTAAAACTCCGTCCGGAGATATTTCAGCACGTGCCACTTCAATACCCAAAAATGGAGCGATAGAAAGCTGGATTACTTCATCACGTTTCATGCGCAACGTACCATTTACTTTAGTCGGTCCTTTACCGTTCAAGTCAACGGCCAATGACATTTTCGCAGTAATTGCATCCCATCCCGGAGAACGGCTAATCAGCTCTTCCATATATTCCGACTCGGATAAATTGCCAATAGATACCCCTTTCTTCATACTCCGGGTAGATGAACATGAAGAAATAAATATAATCAGCAAAGCGCTAAACAAATAAAAACAGACACGTTTCATCATTCTGCAAAGTATTTCTTTTGTACAATTTTCTTTCTCAATAAGTTCAATTCCTTTTCACTACGTTCTTCACTACCTTCTTGAGGAGGCTCCTTGGATAATTTTTCCGCTTGTTGCCAATATTCCAAAGCCTTTTCACGATCTCCATTCATATAGTAAATATCTCCACAATGCTCTACAACAACGGAACTTTTACTTCCATCATTCTGCATAGCCTGGTCAATGTAAATTTTTGCTTCTACATATTTACCTTTCTCAAAAAGTATCCAGGCATAGGTATCCAGATACGTACCATTGGTAGGTTCGGCCTTTACGGTACGGTAACTCATTTCTTCCGCTTTATCCAGGTTTTTACGCTCTACAGACAGGTAATAGGCATAATTATTCAAGGCCCCTATATTGTTTTCCTTATAAACCAAAGCGGAATCGTATGCGGCATATGCCTCCACATTCATCTTCTTTATATGATAAAGATCCCCCATAATGGCATAGAAATCAGAAACGATATCCTTATTGCTTTTATCTGTTACTTGATTCACTCCTTTTTTAAAAACCTCCAATGCCTCGTCTGTTTTCTCTTTCTGATGATAGGCCAATCCCATATAATAATAGAATTCCAATACATCCGGAGTATATTCTAAAGCAGGAGCACACAATTTGATTACTTCATCCATATTCTGCTCACGAATGGCAAAACTCAATAGCTGCAAGCGTGCCGGCGTATTTTCCGGATCAATTTCAAGCACTTGGTGCAAAACAGGGGTTGCCTCTTTATCCATCTTTTTCGTCAGAAGATATTGGGCCGCCAACATAGCAATATCTGCATTCTCTTGTTTTTCCTTCAATATAGAAGTAAACAGGCCTGCTATTTTCGTACTGTCCTTGTTCGTTTGCTCGGAACGCAGAATAAGCTGGCGCATAATGTTCATCTTTGTATCGCTATCCACATTATCATTCAGCAAAATAGTATCCAACTGTACCTGATACAAACTATCCTGCCCTTTTTTCTCGTAATAAGAAGCCATGGAAAGCAACGCCGGCGCATAGCCCGGTTCTTCCTTCAATACTTTCTGATAAGTTTCGTATGCTTCTTCTTCCTTACCGTTGTTCAGATAGACATCTCCCAAAATGGTAAGATAACGCATGTCATATGGATATTCTTTTGCCAAATTCTCAATCTCCGTAAATGCCTGCTGGTCATTGTTCATAGCCAGATACATACGGAATTTCTCCATGCTGATTTGTTCAGACTTCCCATCCAAGGCTTCAAGGCGGTTCAATGTATTAACTACCTGCTGATAGTCCTTGGTACGGGTATAGAGATCAATCAAAGCCATCAACGGTTCCAGACGTGAGGGGAACTGGCTCGCCATATCCTCATAAACATAAATGGCTTTCGGGTAATTTCCCTTACCTTGATAATAGGCTGCCAAAGTTTGCTTATACCAAAAACTCTTAGGATCGGCATCCACTGCCTTCTTCAAAGCTTCCTCCCCTTTTTCCGGCTGATTGAGAAACATATGGAAGCGGGAAATTTCGAACAAAGTAGCGGCTCCTTGCGGATAAATGTCCAAACAGTGACTATACATTTCGAAAGCCGCATCCAAGTCACCTTTTTCCTTCATCCGAAGCGCTTCCAAAAAGAAATAGTCGTATTTACGGCGCTGCTCCAGAGTAAGCGGATCCTTTTCCTCCACAACAGCTTTATTTCCGGACAAGCCGGAAGCTCTCTTCACCGTACCGCATGAAACAAGCATGCCTATCAGACATACACATAGCATGGGCACATATTTCAATCTTCTATTCATTGTTTCCTTTTACTTTTTTCCGGTATGTCCAAAGCCACCTGCACCACGTTCCGTTTCGTCCAACACCTCCACTTCCTGCCATTCGGCATGTTCGTGACGGGCTACAACCATTTGCGCAATGCGCTCCCCATCTTCTATCATAAAATCCTCAGATGACAAATTGACCAAGATAATACAAATTTCACCACGATAATCGGCATCAATTGTGCCCGGAGAATTCAGGACTCCGATGCCTTTCTTAATAGCCAGCCCGCTACGTGGACGGATTTGCGCTTCAAAACCTTCAGGCAATGCGATATAAAGTCCCGTAGGAACCAAACAACGTTGCAAGGGTTTCAGCACAATCGGTTCGTCAAGATTAGCACGGATATCCATCCCTGCCGATTGCCCGGTAGCATACTCGGGTAAAGCATGTTTTGATTTATTGATTACCTGTATTTTCATAATTTTAATAATTTATCAATATGCTTATATGGCAATGTGCTAATAATTTGCAGACAACAAACACAGTCCAGACATGATACAGCCCATTGGCATATTGACGAATCAACACATTGCCACATGATTAATAAGGTGCGAATTTACACATTTAGATGGATTTATCTAAGCGTTTACAGTTTTTTAAACGGAAGTTTCTTACTTTTGCAAACAGATAAAGCCTGAATTATGAACTGGAAACAATTAATATCAAATAAACGCTTCGGCATGGAAGAACTACACGAGGCCCGTAAAGATGACCGTACCGAATTCCAACGCGATTATGACCGTCTCATCTTCTCAGCACCTTTCCGTCGTTTGCAAAACAAAACTCAAGTATTTCCTTTACCGGGTAGCGTATTTGTACACAACCGGTTGACTCACAGCCTTGAGGTTTCTTGTGTGGGGCGTTCTTTAGGAAACGATGTCGCCAGCCAGCTTCTGAAGAAGCACCCAGCCTTGGCCGACTCCCATATATCGGAAATAGGTTCCATCGTTTCAGCCGCATGTCTAGCACACGATCTGGGAAATCCTCCTTTCGGTCATTCGGGAGAAAAAGCCATTTCAACTTACTTCTCGGAAGGACAAGGAATGGCATTGAAAAAAGAACTTTCACCGATGGAATGGGATGATTTAACCCACTTCGAAGGAAATGCCAATGCATTCCGAATCCTCACCCACCAGTTTGAAGGAAGACGGAAAGGAGGGTTCGTGATGACCTACTCCACACTGGCGTCCATCGTAAAATACCCTTTTTCCTCACAATTGGCAGGAAAGAAATCAAAATTCGGCTTCTTCTTAAGCGAAGAGGCTGATTATCAAAAAATAGCCGGAGAATTAGGGATTATCCGGCTCAGCAAACCGGATGAGCCTTTACGCTACGCACGCCATCCGTTGGTCTACCTGGTAGAAGCCGCAGATGATATTTGTTATCAGATGATGGACATAGAAGACGCACATAAATTAAAACTTCTGACACATGATGAAACCAAAGGACTGTATATGCAGTTCTTTGATGAGAAAAGAAGAAAACGCATTGAAGAAGTTTGCCGGATTGTAACAGACGTCAATGAACAGATAGCTTATTTACGTTCTTCGGTCATAGGCGCACTGATAAAGGAATGCACACGAGTATTCACTGAAAATGAAGAAAAGATATTGACCGGGGAATTTGAAGGCACCCTGATAATGCACATTTGCAGTCCATTGAAAGAGGCCTATGACAATTGTTCTGCAATTGCCTTTCAAAGAATATATCGTTCCAGCGATGTGCTGGACATAGAATTGGCAGGATTCAGGGTTATCAGTACCTTGATTGACCTGATGATTAATGCAGTGCGCTCTCCGGAAAAAGCGTATTCACAACTACTTATCAACCGCATATCCGGACAGTACAATGTCAACGCACCTACTTTATATGGAAAAATTCAAGCCGTGCTGGATTACATATCGGGCATGACAGACGTATATGCGCTCGACCTCTACCGGAAAATCAAAGGCAACAGTCTGCCGGCAGTATAATAAAAACATTGTCAGATGCGAGCACGATGAATCCTGTAAATTTTATCTGCACCTGACAATGTTTCCCCAAATACTACTATTAGTCCGATTATTTGGTCAGTATGGGATGAGCGCCTGAAGTTATTTTCATAGCTTCAGGATGTTGCTTTACAAACGATTCGATATGACGTACCCGTTTGTCTTCCAGAATTTCATTGACTGCAATCAGAATTCCGGTTTCCTCCACATCTCCGAATCCATAATTAATCGCTGTTCCAAACATACGCATTGTAGGAGACAGACTCATATATGCATTGACCAAAGGAGGAATATTATACCCCAGCTTACGCACTTCCGTATTCAAGATCTTGTAATCTTCTTTAAAGGAATCATAACAGAAAAGATTTTCCAACATTTTCTTATCTGTTTCTATTTCCAGCGGTTTCATCGGAGTTATCAATTTATCTTTATCACCGAAATGTTTATTCAGGAAGTATAATATCATGTCACGCCCCTGACGATGATAACTAGGATACATAGTCATCTTACCAAAAAAATATTTCACATTAGGCTTAATCACGGTTAATGCGCCCAAACCATCCCACAAATTATCCAAAGCAAACAATCCCTTGGAACCGGCACGGGTTGACTGATATTCCAATGTAACAAATGAGCGTCCCAACTCCACCGTGTAAGGCAAATATTCTTTCAAAAAAACTTCCGAGAAATTAAACATGTGAGCAGTAGCCAGCACAGGCTTCCCATGTTCATCAAATTGCACCTCATCCCCCAAAAGATAACGATAACCTCCCAAAATCTCCTCCGCTTCAGGATTCCATACAACTAATTGCTTATATGGATTTTCCATCACGTCATATTCATCGATATCCATCGCCTTTCCTGTTCCGCCACCTGCAGCACGAAAGGCTATTTCTCTCAACCGGCCAATCTCCTTCATCACATTGGGCGAATCCTGATACGTTATGACGTAAATTTCATTATGACTTTTATTCGTAAACCTCAGGCGTTTATCCTCGGAAAGTTCCGCCTTCAGAATCTCTTTGCTAATCGGTGCAATAATTTCTTCCATATCTTTTTTCTCTCTTTTGTCTATTATAGCTTGTAGACTACATCTTTTACAAACTGCGCCCACTGAGCCGGGGTCTTTGTCTTGTCGAAAGTTTGCCAAGGAATGGGTTTTCCAATGGTCAAGGTAAAGGTTTTATGACGATTTTTCAACATTTCATCTGCCAAGTAAAGCATAGCAATATTAAACTTAATGCCAAGTGCCTTACATATATTTGCCAAATTATAAAAAAAGTCTGAGTTCCGGCCCTCAAAGTGCAAAGGTACCACATCACGATGCGTTTCAATACTTTTAGTGACAAATGTCTTTTTCCATTCCAAATCCTTGATTTCCCCACCCTGTCTACGGGAACATAACCCCGCAGGAAACATAATGATATGATTATCCGAGGCAAACCCTGCCTCTACCATCTTCGGGAAATCCCTGGATTGCGAGCCTGTTTTATTGATAGGAATACATAAAGGAGCCAAACCATGCAAATTCATCAACAAATCATTGACCAAATAGCGTACATTACCATTGTAATGTTTTCCCAATATATACCCCAAAGCAACTCCATCCTGTCCCCCCAGCGGGTGATTGCTGACAAAAGTGCATTTACCGTTTTCAGGCAAGTTTTCCAAACCTTTTATCTCCACTTTTGCATCCAGGAACTCCATACAAGCTTCCAGAAAGTCAACTCCGACTTTATTTTTGGAGTCTTTTAAAAAGACATTCAGTTCATCCTGATGCACGATATGCTTCAGGTACGAAACGACAAAACGGGGAATATATTTATATTTTTTCCCGGCTTTCGTTTTCAATATCTTTTCTATGTCGATTAAAAATATAGAGTCGTCAGTCATTTTGCAAACGTTCTTTTCCATGCAAAAGTAACTTATCTTTTTTTATATTGGCAATTTATGACAGAAAAAACTCTTAATCTCTAAAGAAATTAAGAGTTTTTGTGTATGAAACTATACAAATTCTTTCATTTTTGCGCAAAACAAAAACGAATGTGCAATAGTTTGGTTCCGTTTTTCAACCTCCGAGAAGCTGCCCTTTCCATTATTTTTTATCATAAAATTATTAATTTTAAACCTCCTGTTTACCAAGCTACTAGCTACATTAACAGCCTGTTGAAAACTTCTCGAAATATTTTCTTAAAATATTGTGGGGAATTGTGGGGAATTGTGTAATTTTACACCTTGAACAATATAATAAGGTGTAAACATGCGATTTCTTGGGAATTCTGAAGCAAAGACGGATGCAAAAGGCAGAGTGTTCCTGCCTGCCGTATTCAGGAAGCAGCTACAAGCTGCCTCCCAGGAGTGCCTGATTTTACGCAAAGACACCTACCAAGACTGCCTGGTACTTTACCCTGAAAATGTGTGGAACGAACAAATGAACGAACTACGTTGCAAACTCAATCGCTGGAATTCCAGACACCAAATGATTTTCCGTCAGTTCGTTTCGGATGTAGAAGTTATCACATTGGATGGAAACGGGCGCTTTCTGATTCCAAAACGATATTTGAAATTAGCTAAAATACAGCAAGATGTACGTTTTATCGGATTGGACGACACTATAGAAATCTGGTCTAAAGAAATAGCAGACAAACCCTTCATCACACCGGAGGACTTTGGAAAAGAATTGGAAGAAATTATGGGAACTAATAACAACGTAGAAATAGAATGAGTGAAGCAAAACAGATATATCATGTACCGGTATTATTAAACGAGAGCGTAGACGGAATGAACATCCAACCCGGAGGTATTTATGTAGATGCCACTTTCGGCGGCGGAGGACATTCCAAGGAAATTCTAAGCCGGCTGGATAGCACCGCGCATCTATATAGTTTTGACCAAGATGAAGATGCCGAGAAGAATATTGTAAACGACAGCCGCTTCACTTTTGTGCGTAGTAACTTCCGCTACCTTCCCAACTTCCTACGTTATTATGGCGTGGAAGGGGTGGATGCCATTTTGGCCGATCTGGGCGTTTCCTCACATCACTTTGACGACTCCGAACGTGGATTCTCATTCCGCTTCGAGGGCAAATTAGACATGCGGATGAACAAACGCGCAGGTATGACAGCTGCTGATGTAGTGAACACCTATGACGAAGAACGTTTGGCTAATATTTTCTATTTATATGGTGAATTGAAGAACAGCCGCAAACTGGCATCAGCCATCGTTAAAGCACGAGGTGTAAAACAAATTGTCACCATCGGTGATTTCCTCGAAGTCATCAAACCGCTTTTCGGGCGGGAACGTGAAAAGAAAGAGCTCGCAAAGGTGTTCCAAGCTCTACGCATAGAGGTAAATCAGGAAATGGAAGCATTGAAAGAAATGCTTTATGCAGCAACCAAGGCACTGAAACCGGGAGGCAGACTGGTAGTAATCACCTATCACTCTTTAGAAGACCGCATGGTAAAGAATATCATGAAAACCGGAAACATAGAAGGCAAGGCCGAACAAGATTTCTTTGGTAATGTACAGACACCTTTCAAACTAGTCAACAACAAAGTTATTGTTGCCGGCAACGAAGAAGTGACACGCAATCCGCGCTCCCGAAGCGCCAAGTTGAGAATTGCAGAAAAGAGATAACGAGATGGAAGAAGAACTGAAACAAAATACACAACAACCCAAAGACGGACAATCTGCTTCGCCCAAGCATATGTCTATCCGCAGCATATTAGGAGGAGATATCCTTGCGAACGACTTTTTCAAAAGACAGACCCGTTTGCTGATTCTCATCATGATCCTGACTGTACTATACATAGACAACCGTTATAGCAGCCAACAGGAACTCATTGAAATTGACAAGTTGAAAAAAGATTTGATCGATATCAAATACGATGCATTGACACGCTCTTCCGAACTGATGGAAAAGAGCCGCCAGTCACGTATTGAAGAATATATTTCGACGGAAGACAGCCCCTTGCAAACGGCTACCAACCGTCCTTATTTAATAAAGAAAGACTAAGCCCATGATGCCCAACCAAAAAAACATAATGCTCCGCTTCTCCTTCATCATCCTAGTCATGGTGTTGATAGGCATTGCCATTATCTGCAAAGCCGGCGTCATCATGTTTGCCGAGCGTCAATACTGGAAAGACGTAGCCGACCGTTTTGTAAAAGAAAACGTCACCGTACGTCCTACCCGTGGCAACATCATCTCATCCGACGGCCAGCTGATGGCAAGCAGCCTTCCCGAATATAAGATTTACATGGACTTCATGATAAATAAAAGGAAGGGCGAAACCGAAGAAGAGGAAAAGACACGGCTGAAGCTACAACATATCAAAGACTCAGTTCTTTATGCAAACCTTGACACAATCTGCAAAGGGTTACATGAAATATTCCCTGATAAAAGTGCCGCCTTTTTCAAACAGCACATCAAAAACGGAAGAAAAAAAGAGAGCCGCAGTTGGTTGCTCTACCCCAAACGCATTTCTTATATACAATATAAAGAAGCAAAACGTCTGCCCGTATTTAACCTGAACAAATACAAAGGCGGATTCCATGAACAGGCATTCAATCAACGGAAAAAGCCTTTTGGCTCACTGGCAATGCGTACATTGGGAGATATGTATCCAGATATAGAACAAGGTGCAAAGAACGGGCTGGAACTTTCATACGATTCCATATTAAAAGGCAGAAACGGTATCACTCACCGTCAAAAGGTAATGAACAAATACCTGAACATTGTAGATATTCCTCCTGTAGATGGCTGTGATATCATTACGACCATTGATGTAGGTATGCAAGACATCGCAGAAAAAGCATTGGTGGATGAATTGAAAGAAATCAACGCTACTGTAGGCGTTGCCATTCTGATGGAAGTGCAGACGGGAGACATCAAAGCTATCGTCAACATGACCAAATGCAATGACGGCATTTACAGAGAAATACGCAATAACGCCATCTCAGACATGATGGAGCCAGGCTCTACTTTCAAAACCGCATCCATACTGGTAGCGCTGGACGACGGAGTCATCACTCCGGAAACGGTGGTGGAAACCGGTAACGGGGTCTATATGATGCACGGCCGCTATATGAAAGATCATAACTGGCATCGTGGAGGCTACGGCACTATCAACACAACAAAATCATTGATGGTGTCCTCAAACATCGGTGTATCGCGGTTGATCGATGATCATTATCATGATAATCCGGAAAAGTTTGTACGCGGACTGCATCGAGTAGGCATTGCCACTCCGTTAGATCTCGATATTCCCGGTGCCGGCAAGCCGAACATCCGCATCCCCAACAAAGACTTGAGCAATTGGTCACGTACTGCACTGGCATGGATGTCTATTGGCTATGAAACCCAAATTCCCCCCATCAATACACTGGCATTTTATAATGCTATAGCCAATAACGGAGTAATGGTCAAGCCCCGTTTTGTGAAATCAATAGTCAAAGACGGGCAGGTAGTGGAAGATATTGCTCCTGAAATACTCAACCCGGCCATCGCTTCCCCCAAGGCTATCAGCGAGATACAAACGATTTTGGAAAAAGTCGTCAGCGAAGGACTGGGAAAGAAAGCAGGATCCAAGCAATTCCATGTATCCGGGAAAACCGGTACTGCACAGGTTTCACAAGGAAAAGCCGGGTACACGAATGGCACACGCCGTTATTTGGTAAGTTTCTGTGGATATTTTCCTTCAGAAGCGCCTAAATACAGTTGCATTGTAGCCATCCAGAAACCTGGACTCCCCGCCTCGGGTGGTCTGATGGCCGGCAGCGTGTTCAGTAAAATTGCCGAACGCGTATTTGCCAAACATCTGGCACAAGATTTGAAAGAAGCAAAAGACTCAACTTCTATCCTTATTCCGGATGTGAAAAACGGGGATATAAGTGCGGCACATTATGTACTGAACCGGATAAATGTAAATTCATCCGGAGTTTCGGAACAATCAACCGAAGGCAAACCGGTATGGGGAAATGTGACTAGTAATCCGGACAATGTATTATTCAACAAAAAAGACATTAACAATAAACTTGTACCAAGTGTTATTGGTATGGGCGCAAAGGATGCTGTCTATCTGCTTGAAAGCATGGGATTGAAAGCCCGCATTACCGGCATCGGTAAAGTGAAGTCACAAAGTATCCCGGCCGGCAACACTTTGCGCAAAGGACAAACCATACAATTACGATTAAATTAACAGTGTAACAGGAAGAATATGAAACTGGAAAAGATTATTAAAGGAATAACAGTCAATGAAATCATAGGTGATGCATCCCAAGAAATTTCGGGAATAAACATGGACTCGCGCCTGATAGAGCCCGGTCATATTTTCGTTGCTGTAAAAGGAACGCAGACTGACGGACACACTTATATCCAAAAAGCAATAGAAAAAGGAGCCCGTACAGTGGTATGTGAGAATCTTCCTGAGACATTGATTGAGAATGTTACCTACATCAAAGTGAACGATACGGAAGACGTTGTCGGGAAACTGGCAACTACGTTTTACGGAGACCCCACCTCGAAATTGGAACTGGTCGGTGTTACAGGCACCAACGGAAAAACGACTATTGCCACCTTATTATATAATATGTTCCGTAAATTCGGATATAAGACAGGACTCATTTCCACTGTATGCAATTATATAGATGAGGAAGCCATTCCAACTGACCATACCACCCCTGACCCTATTACACTAAACAAACTGCTGGGGCGCATGGCAGATGAAGGATGCAAATATGCCTTTATGGAAGTAAGCTCACATTCTGTAGCACAAAAACGGATCGGTGGTTTAAAATTCGCAGGCGGTATATTTACCAACCTTACCCGTGACCATCTGGACTACCATAAAACTGTAGAGAACTATCTGAAAGCCAAAAAAGCATTCTTTGACGGTCTGCCTAAAACAGCCTTTGCCTTAACCAATCTGGATGACAAAAACGGATTGGTCATGACTCAAAATACCAAAGCAAAGGTACACACCTATTCGCTGCGCAGCTTGAGTGATTTTAAAGGAAAAGTGCTGGAAGATGGATTCGAAGGAATGCTGCTTGATATAAATAATGTGGAAGTCAATGTACAGTTCATCGGACGTTTCAATGCTTCCAACCTGCTGGCAGTCTATGGAGCAGCCTGCCTGCTTGGGAAAAAGACAGAAGAGGTATTGCTGGCATTGAGTACTCTTCGCCCCGTTGCCGGGCGTTTTGACTCACTGCGCTCACCCAAGGGATACACCGCCATTGTGGACTATGCCCATACTCCGGATGCCTTGGAAAATGTGCTGAATGCCATTCACGAGGTCCTGAATGGCAAAGGTCATGTAATTACGGTAGTAGGCGCCGGCGGCAACCGCGATAAAGGCAAACGCCCCTTGATGGCACAAGAAGCGGTAAAGCAAAGCGATAAGGTCATTATCACCTCTGACAATCCCCGTTTTGAAGAGCCGCAGGAAATCATCAATGATATGCTGGCAGGGCTGACTAAAGAGGATATGCGTAAAGTGATAAGCATAGCCGACCGTAAAGAAGCGATCCGTACAGCTTGTATGCTGGCCCAAGCTAAAGATGTCATTTTAGTTGCCGGGAAAGGACACGAAAATTATCAGGAAATCAAAGGTATAAAGCACCATTTCGACGATAAAGAAGTATTAAGAGATATTTTTGCTAATGAATAAACCAACCAAAAGATGTTATATTATTTATTTCAATATTTAGAAAAGTTCGATTTTCCCGGAGCCGGTATGTTCGGTTACGTTTCATTCCGTTCATTGATGGCAATCATTTTATCATTGTTGATCTCAGCTATCTTCGGTGAATATTTCATCAACCTGCTCAAACGTAAACAAATAACCGAAACCCAACGTGACGCATCTATAGACCCTTTTAATGTGAAAAAAGTTGGTGTGCCGACGATGGGAGGTATAATTATTATTGTCGCAATTCTCATACCTTGCCTCTTGTTGGGGAAGCTGCATAATATTTACATGATATTAATGTTGATTACCACCATTTGGCTGGGTACGTTAGGCTTTTTGGACGACTATATCAAGGTCTTCCGTAAAGACAAAGAAGGGTTGCACGGCAAATTCAAGATCATCGGCCAAGTAGGTTTGGGACTCATTGTGGGACTCACCTTATATTTAAGTCCGAGCGTGGTTATCCGTGAGAACGTAGAAATACAAAGAGGAGGAGAAATTGTGGAAGTGGTGCACAAGGAACAAGATCAGAAGTCCACCAAAACTACGATTCCTTTCTTCAAGAACAACAATTTGGATTATGCTGATTTCGTAGGTTTTCTGGGAGACAATGCCCAGGCTGTAGGTTGGATTATTTTCGTATTAGTTACCATCTTCGTAGTTACTGCCGTATCTAACGGTGCCAACCTGAATGACGGGATGGACGGGATGGCAGCCGGAAATTCTGCTATCATCGGTCTTACCTTGGGCATATTGGCATACGTATCCAGCCACATCGAATATGCAGGATACCTTAATATCATGTACATTCCCGGCAGTGAAGAACTGGTAATCTTTATCTGCTCCTTCATCGGCGCACTGATCGGTTTCCTTTGGTACAATGCTTTTCCCGCCCAAGTATTTATGGGCGATACCGGCAGCTTGACCATTGGTGGTATCATAGCGGTATTTGCAATCATCATTCATAAAGAGTTGCTTATACCTATTCTCTGTGGAATCTTCTTGGTAGAAAACCTTTCGGTCATTCTACAGGTGAGATATTTCAAAAGCGGAAAAAAGAAAGGACATTTGCAACGCGTATTCAAACGTGCCCCTATCCACGACCATTTCCGCACTACATTAGCACAGTTAGACCCCAATTGCAGTTATCTGTTCATGAAACCCAACAGCGTATTCCATGAGTCAAAAATCACGGTACGCTTCTGGATTGTCACCATCGTACTCGCTGCAATTACGATTATTACATTAAAGATAAGATAAGATAAACGAAGATTATGGCTAAAAGAATTGTCATACTAGGAGCCGGAGAAAGCGGTGCGGGAGCAGCCGTTCTGGCAAAGAAACAAGGTTTCGACACCTTCGTTTCAGACATGTCCACGATTAAGGACACATACAAAAACATGCTGAACGAGCGAGGCATCGAATGGGAAGAAGGCAAACATACCGAATCTCTCATTCTGAATGCGGATGAAGTAATCAAAAGTCCGGGTATTCCGAATGATGCCCCGATGATTCTTAAGTTAAAGTCACAAGGCACCCCTATCATCTCCGAAATAGAATTTGCGGGACGTTATACCAATGCCAAAATGATTTGCATTACAGGAAGTAATGGAAAAACAACAACTACTTCGCTGATTTATCATATCTTCAAGAAAGCAGGTATGAATGTGGGACTAGCCGGAAATATCGGCCAAAGTCTGGCATATCAGGTAGCAGAATGCAACTATGATTATTATGTGATCGAGTTAAGCAGTTTCCAATTGGACAACATGTACAAGTTCCATGCCAACATTGCCGTATTGATGAACATCACGCCGGATCATCTGGACCGTTACGACCACCAGATGCAAAACTATGTGGATGCCAAATTCCGCATTATCCAGAACCAGACCCCGGACGATGCCTTCATCTTCTGGAACGATGACCCCATCATCCAGCGTGAATTACACAAATATGGCATTCATGGCCATTACTACCCTTTTGCCGAAAGGAAAGAGGAAGGAACCGCCGCATATGTGGAACAGGACAAGGTTTATTTTACAGAACCAATCGCTTTCAACATGGAACAGGAGGAACTGGCGCTGACCGGAACCCATAATCTGTTCAACTCCATGGCGGCCGGTATCTCTGCCAACCTGGCGGGTATCCGCAAAGAGTGTATCCGCGAGGCCTTGGGTGATTTCAAGGGAGTGGAACACCGCCTTGAAAAAGTCTGCCGGGTAAGAGGGGTGGATTATATCAATGACTCCAAGGCTACCAATGTGAATTCCTGCTGGTATGCTTTGCAAAGCATGAAAACCAAAACCATCCTGATATTAGGCGGGAAAGACAAAGGCAACGACTATAACGAAATTGCCGACTTGGTAAAAGAAAAATGTACCGGATTGATCTACATGGGATTGCACAATGAGAAATTGCATGATTTCTTTGACAAGTTCGGCCTGCCTGTAGCCGATGTACAAAGCATGAAGGATGCCGTAGACGCTGCTTACCGGATGGCCAAGAAAGGCGAAACCGTATTATTAAGTCCATGCTGCGCTAGCTTCGACCTTTTCAAAAGTTACGAAGACCGTGGCGAGCAGTTCAAGGAATGTGTAAGAAACCTGTAATATAGTATTAAGGTATATAGATAATGGATCTGATAAAAGACTTGTTCAAGGGCGACAAAGTAATCTGGATTATTTTCCTGTTTCTTTGTCTGATCTCTATCGTCGAGGTATTTAGTGCCGCCAGCACGCTTACCTACAAAAGTGGGGATCATTGGGGACCTATCACCCAGCACAGTGTCATCCTGATGGTAGGTGTGTGCATTGTGGTACTGGTACATAACATTCCCTACAAATATTTCCGTGTGTTTCCCGTCTTCCTGCTACCCCTATCGACATTATTGCTGATATTTGTAATGGGTATGGGATTGATTACCGGAGACCGTGTCAATGGTGCAGCCCGTTGGATGACTTTCTTCGGTATCCAGTTCCAGCCTTCCGAACTGGCAAAAATGGCCGTGATTATTGTCACCGCATTTATTCTATCCAAGTTTCAGGAAGAAGACAATGCCAATCCGAAAGCATTTAAATATATCATGTGGATCACCGGAATTGTTTTCATTCTGATTGCTCCCGAAAACGGCTCTACCGCAGCACTGCTTTTCGGAGTAGTCTTTTTAATGATGGTGATCGGCCGGGTACCCTGGAAGCAATTGGCCAAGTTAATGGGAATAGCCGGAGTTATGGTGGCTTTTTTTGTAGGCATAGTGATGATTATGCCCACACACAAACTGAACAAAGTCCCCATGATGCACCGTGTAGAAACCTGGCAGAACCGTATAAAAGGCTTCTTTGAGGACAAAGAAGCCGTTCCCGCCGCCAAATATGATATAGACAAGGACGCCCAGATAGCACACGCCAATATTGCTATCGCCTCCAGCAACATCATAGGAAAGATGCCGGGTAACAGTGTGCAGCGGGATTTCCTGTCACAAGCATTCTCGGACTTCATCTTTGCTATAATCATAGAAGAGCTGGGGTTGCTGGGAGGCGCCTTTGTAGTGATTCTCTACATCTGGCTGTTGATGCGGGCGGGTAAAATAGCCCGAAGAAGTGAAAAAAGTTTTCCTGCCTTTCTGGTGATGGGCATCGCCCTGTTGCTGGTATCTCAGGCGATGCTTAACATGATGGTGGCCGTAGGTCTGTTCCCCGTCACCGGACAACCCCTGCCGCTTATCAGCAAAGGAGGAACCTCTACACTCATCAACTGCGCCTACATCGGTATGATATTAAGTGTCAGCCGCTACGTGGCTGAGAAAGAAGAACAGAAAGCCGCCGAGCAACAAGCGCAGAAAGAAGCCGAACTGGCAGCCAAGACCGAACGGCATCAGGAAATGGTAGCTGCCATGCAGGAAGCCATTAGCACACTTCCGTCGGGTGACAATGCCACCACTTCCCTCCCGCCGGAGGAGAACTCGCTGCCCGATGACTTGAAGGCAATGCTGAATGCAGCCGGGAAGCGGGAGCCGGAAGAAGAAATATAATATAAACCATTCATTTTAAAAGTATTATTTATACTTTTGCGAATAATTCGACTAAAAAGGAATTATGGAAGAAAATTTAAGAATCATCATCAGCGGAGGAGGAACCGGGGGACACATTTTCCCCGCAGTCTCTATTGCCAACGCCATCAAGGAACAACATCCCGAAGCGGAAATCCTGTTCGTAGGCGCTGAAGGCAGAATGGAGATGCAACGCGTTCCTGCTGCCGGATACCCTATAAAAGGATTACCTGTTGCCGGATTCGACCGTAAGAACTTATTGAAAAATGTTTCGGTTCTTTTCAAATTGGTCAAAAGCCAGCTATTGGCACGTAAAATCATCAAGGATTTCAAGCCACATGCAGCAGTAGGTGTAGGCGGATATGCCAGCGGTCCTACTTTGAAAATGGCCGGGATGATGGGTATTCCGACACTGATACAAGAGCAGAACTCTTATGCCGGAGTAACCAACAAACTATTGGCAAAGAAAGCCTGCAAAATATGCGTGGCATACGACGGCATGGAACGTTTCTTTGAAAAAGACAAGATTATCCTGACCGGAAACCCTGTCCGCCAAGGACTGCGCAACCATCACATCAGCCGTGAAGAGGCTATCCGTTCCTTCGGGCTGGACCCATCCAAGAAAACAATCCTGATTGTAGGAGGAAGCTTGGGAGCACGCACCATCAACAACTGCGTGATGGAAGGTTTGGACAAGATTAAAGCATCCGGCGCGCAGTTTATCTGGCAAACCGGGAAAATATATATCGGCGAAGCACGCGCCGCAGTAGCCCAGGCCGGTGAGTTACCAATGCTCCACGTAACCGATTTTATCAGCGATATGGCCGCCGCATACAGTGCTGCCGATTTAATAATCAGCCGTGCCGGAGCAGGTTCCATCTCCGAGTTCTGTTTGTTGCAGAAACCCGTCATTCTGGTTCCGTCACCTAATGTGGCCGAAGATCATCAGACCAAAAACGCACTGGCGCTGGTCAATAAAAACGCAGCACTCTATATCAAGGACGCCGCTGCCAAAGAAGCTCTGCTGGACAAAGCGGTTGAAACCGTGAAACAGCCGGAAACATTGAAAAGTTTAAGTACAAATATTGCTAAATTAGCCTTTACCGACTCAGCCAACGTTATTGCCCGGGAGGTATTCAAACTGGCTGATAAATACAGAAAAGAAAATGGACGTTAACACATTAAAATCAGTTTATTTCATCGGTGCCGGAGGTATCGGCATGAGCGCATTGGTACGCTACTTCCTGTCAAAAGGCAAGAAGGTAGGCGGATATGACCGTACGCCCAGTGAACTGACAGAAAAGCTGATAGAAGAAGGAGCAGCCATCCATTACGAAGAAAGCACGGAACTGATAACGGATGCATTCCGCGACCCGGCAACTACATTGGTTGTCTATACTCCGGCTGTCCCCGATACACATAAAGAGTTTACCTATTTCCGGGAAAACGGTTTCGAGATACATAAACGTTCGCAGGTATTGGGAATGCTTACCCATGCAGGAAAAGGACTTTGTGTAGCCGGCACTCACGGTAAGACCACCACTTCTACCATGACAGCCCATCTGTTACACCAATCCCATGTAGGATGCAACGCCTTTTTGGGAGGCATCTCAAAGAATTACGGCACCAACCTGCTGTTGTCTGACAGCAGTGAATACATGGTTATTGAAGCCGACGAGTTCGACCGTTCTTTCCATTGGCTCTCGCCCTACATATCGGTGATTACCGCAACCGATCCCGACCATCTGGATATCTACGGAACCAAAGAGGCTTATCTGGAAAGCTTCCGCAAATATACCTCACTCATCCAGCCGGGAGGTGCATTGATTGTACGTAAAGGCATCGAGCTGCAACCGGCTTTGCAGAATGGTGTGAAACTGTACACCTATTCCCAAGAAGAGGGTGACTTTCATGCAGAGAATATCCGTATTGGGAACGGTGAGATTTTCTTTGATTACGTATCACCCTTGGGAAATATCCCCAATATACAGTTGGGTGTCCCCGTCAGCATCAACATTGAGAACGGGGTAGCCGCCATGGCTTTGGCGCAGATGAGCGGATTGACTGATGAAGAAATAAAGAGAGGTATGGCAAGTTTCCGCGGAGTAGACCGTCGTTTCGATTTCAAGATAAAGAACGACAAGGTGGTTTTCCTGAGCGACTATGCGCACCATCCTTCCGAGATAAAGCAAAGCATACTCTCCATGCGTGCCCTCTATCGGGACAAGAAGCTGACGGCTGTTTTCCAGCCGCACCTCTACACACGTACCCGTGATTTCTACAAAGATTTCGCCGACAGCCTTTCCTTGTTGGACGAAGTCATCCTGGTAGATATCTATCCGGCACGCGAGCAACCCATCCCCGGCGTCACCAGCAAACTGATTTACGACCATCTGCGTCCGGGCATCGAGAAGAGCATATGCAAGAAAGAAGAAATTCTAGACGTACTGAGCAAGAAAGATATAGAAGTATTAATCACCCTGGGTGCGGGCGACATAGATAACTATGTACCCCAAATCTGCGGATTACTGAATAAAAAATGATAAAGAAAATTCTCATACTCCTGTTTCTGTTGCTGATAACCGCCTACCTTATTGTAGCCGTTACCGCTTTCAACACCAAGCCTGCCGACCAGGTTTGCAAGGGTATGGAATTGATTATCAAGGACAGTATAGACCATGGTTTCATCAGCCAGAAAGGGATACTCCGCTTACTGAACGGTAAGAAGCTCTCCCCTGTGGGTAAGAAGATGGGCGACATCAACACCCGCCTGCTGGAAGAAGAACTCAGCCAACATCCCTTGATTGAAAATGTGGAATGTTACCGTACACCGGGATGCAAGATAGGTATCGAAGTGACACAGCGCCTCCCCATCCTCAGAGTGATGGCAAACAACGGAGACAACTATTATATTGACAATAAAGGAAAAATCATGCCGATACCCAACAGTTCGGCACACGTAGCTGTTGTTACAGGATACGTGGATCGTGATTTTGCCGTCAAGGAACTATATACCTTAGGAGTCTTTCTACAGGCCCATCCGCTATGGGATGCCCAGATAGAGCAGATCAACGTGACACAAGCCAAAGAACTGGAACTGGTTCCACGGGTTGGCGAACATATCATATTCTTAGGCAAGCCCGGGAATTATGAGGAAAAGTTCGAGAAACTAAAAACTTTTTATGAGAAAGGACTGAACCAAGTAGGCTGGAACAAGTACAGCCGCATCAGTCTGGAATTTAATAATCAGATTATTTGTACTAAAAAAGAGAAGTAAGATATGGCAGCAACAGATTTTATAGTAGCAATAGAACTGGGATCCTCCAAGATCACAGGTATTGCAGGAAAGAAACATGCGGACGGAAGCATACAAGTGCTGGCCCTCGCCAGCGAAAACTCTTCGGATTTTATCCGTAAGGGAGTGATTTACAATCTGGACAAAACCGCACAAAGCCTTACTTCGATTATCAAGAAACTGGAATCGACATTAAAGGCTTCTATCGGAAAGGTCTATGTAGGTATCGGAGGACAATCTCTACGCACCATCCGTAATACGGAGGTACGTCATCTGGAAGAAGAAACCAAAATTTCACAGGAACTGATTGACTCCATCATGGACAGCAACCGCGAAGTCCCCATCATAGACCAGGAAATACTGGAAGTGGCACCCCAGGAATATAAAGTAGGCATCAACCTGCTGGCCGATCCTGTAGGAGTTCCCAGCGATCATATAGAAGGGCGTTTCCTTAATATCATCGCCCGCAGCAGCGTGAAGCAGAACATTGACAAATGTTTCAAACAGGCAGGAATCGAAATAGCCGACTACATCATCTCACCGTTGGCTCTGGCCAATGCCGTACTGACCAACAGTGAAAAACGTTCGGGCTGCATGTTCATCGACTTTGGCGCAGATACGACTACTGTATCTGTCTACAAAAACAACATACTCCGCCATTTGGCAGTCATCCCACTGGGAGGAAGCAACATCACCAAAGACATTTGCAGCCAGCAGATTGAAGAGGAAGATGCCGAAGAACTGAAAAAGAAATACGGCAATGCCTATGCCGACAAGTCGGAAGACGGAGATGACAACCCTACCTACTCGCTGGACGGGAAATGCAGTATTGAGTCACACTTACTGGAAGACATCGTAGAAGCGCGTGTCAATGAGATACTGGCCAATGTATGGAACCAGATTGTTCTTTCGGGATATGAAGACAAACTGCTGGCAGGAGCTATCATTACCGGCGGTGCTGCAAATCTAAAGAATATGGAGGAAGCATTCAGCAACCGTACCAAAGTAGAAAAGGTAAGAATGGCCAAAGAAAGCCAGCTAAGCCTGAAAGGTGGCATGATGGAACTGAAAAAAGATGGTACATGCAATACAATCATCGCTTTGCTAGGAGCCGGGAAAGAGAACTGTTACCGCCCGGAACGTCCTATCCAAGTACCTCTCTTCGATGAAAGCGGCGAGAATGTGGAAGACAAAAGGAAAAGAGAGAAAGAAGAAGCAGCCAGAATAGCAGCGGCAGCCAAGAAAGCAGAGGAAGAGGAGAAGCTGCGAAAAGCCACTTGCGAGAGCCTGATAAGAAACGCAAAAGAGCTGAAAGAGGCAGGCAAATACAAAAATGCCTTGTCGCAACTGGCCAAAGCACGCGATCTGGGAGTGGCAGAAGCTTTGAACCAAATACGCGACCTGGAAAAAGAAATCAAGAGTTTGAAAGAAGCCAACAATCCGATCAAACGGCTGACCGACTTGTTTGGAAGGATTCTGGAAGAATAATAACGAATTACATCACCTTAATATAATATAGAAGATTATGTCTGATGAAACTATAATGCCATTCGATTTCCCGGCAGAAAACCCGACTATCATTAAAGTAATCGGTGTGGGAGGTGGCGGCGGCAATGCCGTAAATCACATGTATAAAGAAGGTATACACGATGTAACATTTGTTGTGTGCAACACAGATAACCAGGCGTTGGCCGAATCCCCCGTTCCCGTGAAGTTGCAACTGGGAAAAGAAGGATTAGGAGCCGGGAACCGCCCGGAGCGTGCACGTGAAGCAGCCGAAGAAAGTATAGAAGACGTAAAAGGAATGTTGAACGACGGCTGTAAAATGGTATTTATCACTGCCGGAATGGGAGGAGGTACCGGAACCGGTGCGGCTCCGATCATTGCCAAGACAGCCAAAGATATGGATATCCTCACCGTAGGTATTGTCACCATTCCGTTCCTTTTTGAAGGAAACCGGAAGATTGACCAGGCGCTGGACGGCGTGGAGAAAATGAGCCAGCATGTAGATGCCTTGCTGGTGATCAACAATGAACGTCTGCGTGATATTTATTCGGACTTCAGCGTGATGAACGCTTTCGGCAAAGCGGATGACACTTTATCCATAGCAGCCAAGAGTATTGCCGAGATTATCACTATCCGCGGTACCATCAACCTGGACTTCAATGACGTGAAAACAGTACTAAAAGATGGTGGGGTAGCCATTATGAGTACGGGATACGGCAAAGGGGAAAGCCGCGTGAGCCAGGCTATCAATGATGCGCTCCATTCCCCGCTGCTGAACAACAACGATATCTTCAACTCGAAGAAGATCCTGTTCAACATCTCTTTCAGCACCAAGAGCGAGTTGATGATGGAAGAGATGAATGAGGTTCATGACTTCATGAGCAAATTCGGCAAAGACGTGGAAACCAAATGGGGGCTCTATATCGACGAGTCGCTGGAAGAACAGGTGAAGTTCACCGTACTTGCCACCGGCTTCGGCATCAAGGATGTACCGGGCATGGACAACATGATGAACAAACGCACCATCGAGGAACAAAAGAAACTGGAAGAACTGGAAGAAGAGGAACAGCGCAAGGATGAACGTCGTGGAGATTACTACGGCAAAGACACCTTCAAGAACAGCAACAAGAAGAAACGCCATAACATTTACATCTTCAGCCTGGAGGATCTGGACAATGATGACATTATCAGTATGGTGGAAACGACCCCTACTTTCCAACGTACCAAAACTGTGTTGGAAAGTATCCAGTCTAAAGCAATAGCCGAAGAAGAGGAAACATTCAATAACGATGCCGAAAACGGCGGAATAACGATCACATTTTAACAACTAAAATAGAAAAGAACCATGGATTTATTTGACGTAATCAGCAACGATATCAAAGAGGCTATGAAAGCCAAGGACAAAGTGAAACTGGAAACTTTGCGTAATGTGAAAAAATTCTTCCTTGAAGCAAAGACAGCACCGGGCGCCAACGACACTTTGACGGATGACGCTGCATTGAAAATCATGCAGAAACTGGTAAAACAAGGGAAAGATTCAGCCGCCATTTACCAAGGTCAGGGCCGCGCAGACTTGGCTGAAGCCGAACTGGCCCAAGTGGCAGTGCTTGAAGCCTATCTGCCCAAACAAATGAGTAACGAAGAACTGGAAGCCGCTTTGAAAGAAATAATTGCAGAAGTGGGTGCCGCCGGTCCTCAGGATATGGGTAAAGTCATGGGTGTCGCCACCAAAAAGTTGGCAGGCAAAGCCGAAGGACGTGCCATCTCGGCTAAAGTGAAAGAATTACTGGGATAATACTCCGGCAATCCATATTCGAGAAACGAAACTTCTGCCCCGATTCATCTTTACGGGCAGAAGTTTCGTTTTTTATAAAATCAGTGAGAAGCAAACGTATGCAGTACCCTATCCAGCTTCCCGTTTATCATTCTCACTTCACCAATACCCTGGAATTCAAAGTATCCTTCAGTGTGTTCAGCCACAATAAAAATCTGATATACAGCGCATAAGGCTGACAGTAGTTCCTTCAGTGCGCTGTCAGCACCTTCAGCCGCCGCAACACCCGCACCGGACCGATGTCCTTGACCATCATGCTAAAGGACAAGAATGAGTCATACAATATCGTGGTCAAAAGATTGCACCTGCTTTCCATCTTAACTTTCAAGACAGGAAGAATACTCATTTGCTTCCGTAAGCATTCGGCCTCGTGCGTGTTTTTTTCCCCTCTTTTCCTTCCTACCTTT